>Ga0209606_1000038_pt1 | contig 212107 bp, 180 predicted proteins | sample AD_UKC057_MetaG_FD_184412 | JGI IMG/M metagenome (GOLD analysis project Ga0209606, IMG submission 184412) | Active sludge microbial communities of municipal wastewater-treating anaerobic digesters from USA - AD_UKC057_MetaG (SPAdes) (version 2) | ecosystem: Engineered > Bioreactor > Anaerobic... | reverse complement strand
ACGACCCGGAACTCGCGGATCGCGTCCTGCGAGAAGCGGGCGCGCGACAGGCCGAGCGCCTGGTCGGTGAAGTCGACGCCGTCGACCTGGATCGAGGTCTGCGAGGCGTTGCCGCCCGCGCCCACCACCGGCGAGTTCTGGATGAAGCGGAACGACCCGACCTCGCGCTGCACGCCCGGCGCGATGAACGCCAGCCGCTCGAAGTCGCGGTCCGCCACCGGCAGGTTCTCGATCTGCTCGGGCACGATGTTGGTCGACGAGTCGGTCTTGAGCACGTCCACCAGCGGCACCTCGGCGGTGACCACGATGGTCTCCGACACCTGGACCTGCATCGTGAACTCGACCCGGGCCGTCTGGCCGACGCGGATCACCACCTCCTGGTCGGTGATCGGCGCGAAGCCCTCGAGGTTGCCGCTCACCGCGTACGGTCCGGGCGGCAGGGCCGCGAACACCGCCCGACCGAACTCATCGGCCACGCCGACGCGGTCGGCACCGGTGTCGGTGTTGCGCACCTGCACCGTCACTCCCGGCATGGCGAGGCCCTGTTGGTCGACGGTCAGCACCTCGATCGTGCCGGTGCTGACCTGGGCCGCGGCCGGCAGCGCCACCGCCAGCAAGGCGGCGAGCATGGCCAGCGGCAGCCATCCCCTGACTGTCCGATCTGTGTGTCGCATCATGGTCTCCTCCCGTCAGGTTGCCTTCGCCGCCGTGGCCGCCTCGGGCGCGTCGGCCGTCGCCGGTGCCGTCCGGGGCAGCACTCCGTAGCGAAGAATTCGAATGAACTCGTCCACAGCCTCGCTCGGCGCCATGCCGAAGTGCATGGGCACGCCGAAGCACTTCTCGACCGTGAAGTAGTAGTAGAGCCAACGCGTCGCCAGCATGACCGCCACCAGCGCGTTGGCGTCGCCAAGCCGGCCCTCGCGCCGCTTGCGCGCGAAGTTCTGGTGGTAGGCGGCGGCGAAGCGCGCGGGCATGTCCTGGTAGAAGGCGTGAATGTGCTGGCCGCGGAACTCCACCACGTCGATGAAGATCAACATGATGTACGGCGCGTAGTCATCGACGCCGCGCCTGATCAGCGCCGCCAGCTCCTCGAGGTCATCGGGAAAGTCGGCCCGCTCGAACAGCTGCTGCAGCGCGTCGTTCGGGTCGAGGAGCCTGGCGAAGTACTCGTCGAGCAGCTGCTGATAGATGGCTTCCTTGGAAGAGAAGTGGTGGTAGAGGTTGCCGACCGAGACGCCGGCGCGCTGCGAGATCTGCCGCATCGAGGTGGCGCCGTAGCCCTGGGTGGAGAAGAGCTCGAGGGCCGCCTCCCGGGCACGCGAGATCGCAGCCTCGGATCGCGCGGCCTGTCGTCCATTGGTAGCCACCAACCGCCCCCAAACAAATCGAACGCTCGTTCCGTAACATAAATATGGGTCGGATTCTGCGGTTGTCAAGCCCCGGGGCTGGCGGGCGACGGTGGTTTGGCCGGTTGCTCTGGGTTGGCCGCCTCTTCGTTCCCGTTCCCATTCCTGTTCCCGCTCGTCACGGCGAAGTGCGCAGCACGAAGCCGGAAGCCGGACTTGTCACGGCGCAGTGCGCAGCACGAAGCCGGATTCCCGTTCCCGATTGGACGACAGTCACCGTCTCCGGGCCGGCTTCCCCCTGGCCCTCGGTTTCGCCTGGCGAGCGCCGCTGGCCTCGCCAGCCGGGACCAGCTCGATCCGCAGCTCTCCGGCGTCGGCACTGACCAGCTGCACCCGGATCCGGTCGCCGAGCCGCCACACCTGCCGGCCGCGCTCGCCGACCAGCCGGTGCCGCTCCTCCTCGAAGTGATAGAAGTCGTCGAGGAGCTCCGAGATGTGGACCAGGCCGTCGACCAGGAACTCGTCGATCTGGACGAACAGTCCGGCCTCGGTGACCCCGGAGACGGTCCCGTCGAAGCTCTCCCCGACCCGCCCCTCCAGGTAGTGGATCGTCTTCCACAGCACCGCCATCCGCTCCGCCGCTTCGGCCCGCCGCTCGGTGGCCGAGCAGCTCTCCCCGAGCCCGGCCAGCTCGAGTGAGATCCGCTCCCGCTCGGCGCCGGCCACCGCCCGGCCCTCCAATCTCAGCCGCCGCAGCATGCGGTGGACGACCAGATCCGGGTAGCGCCGGATCGGCGAGGTGAAGTGCAGGTAGGCGTCGGCCGCCAGCGCGTAGTGGCCGCGCGCGTCCGGGCTGTAAACCGCGCGCGCCATCGCCCGCAGCACCAGCATGGACACCAGCCGCTCCTCGGGCCGGCCGGCCACCGCGGCCAGCACTCTCTGGAGCTCGATCGGAGGCAGGTCCTCGTCGGTGCCCTCCATCCTCAGCCCGAGCTCGGCCAGGGTCACCCGCAGTGCCTTCACCCGGTCCGGGTCGGGGCGGTCGTGGACCCGGTGCAGCGCCGGCTGGTCGGCGTCGAGCAGCATCCGGGCGACGCAGCGGTTGGCGGCCACCATCAGCTCCTCGATCAGCCGGTGGGCCTGGTTACGGGCGCTCGGCCGCACCGCCGTCACCCGTCCATCGGGGTCGAGCAGGATCTCGGGCTCGGCGAGCTCGAAGTCGAGGCTGCCCTTCCGGTGACGTTCCCGACCCAGCCGATCCGCCGCCTCGGACAGCAGCTCGAGCGAGTCCGCGAACTCCCCACACTCCACCGGCCAGCGCTGGCGCGGCGAGGAGAGCCAGGAGAAGACCTCCGCGTAGGTGCAGCGCCTTCGTGAGCGGACCACCGACGGCGACGCCTCGGCGCGACGGATCGAGCCGTCGCGAGCCACCACGATGCGCACCGTGTAACCGAGCCGGTCCTCGCCCTCAGCGAGGGTGCAGAGGTCGCTCGAGACTCGCTCTGGAAGCATCGGCACGCAGCGGCCCGGCAGGTAGACCGAGGTGCCGCGCTCGCGCGCCTCCGCGTCGAGCTCGCTCCCCTTCCTCACGAAGTGCGACACGTCGGCGATGTGCACCTCGACCTCGATGTCGCCGCCCTTGCCCGGTGCCGCGTTCACCGCGTCGTCGAAGTCGCGCGCGTTCTCCGGGTCGATGGTGATCGCCGGCCGGTCGCGCAGGTCCCAGCGACCGGCCAGCTCCTCGCCGCCGATCTCGGCCGGCAGCCTCTCGGCCTCCTCGAGAGCTGCCTGGGCGAATTCGACCGGGATGCCGTGTGTGCGCAGCACCACCAGCTCCTCGATCCCGGGGTCACCAAGCCGGCCGAGGCGCTCGAGCAGGATGCCGCGAGCGCGCTGCCCGCGCGCCGACACCGACTCCACCGATGCCACCAGGTAGTCGCCGTGACGCGGCTCCTCGGGAAGGCGCGACGCGGTCGGCACCAGCACGAAGCGCAGCCGGCGGTCGACCGGCTTCAGACAGGGCCGGCCGCGGTCCGCGACCCAGCGCCCGACCACCTCCTCGAGCCGGCGCTCGACCACCCGGACCACCACGCCCTCGCGCAGCCCTTCGGCACGCGCCCGCCGCCGCGCCGACTCCAGCTGTACCAACACCCGGTCGCCGTCGAGCGCGCCGCGCAGGTGGTGGGCATCGATGCGGATCGGCTTGGCCCTCGCGTCCGCCTCGCGCACCAACGCGAAGCCCGCCGGCTGGCGCCGCAGCACGCCGGGAATCAGCTCCGACGCACCGGCCACCACGAAGCGCTGGCCGCGGCCCTCGACCACCCGGCCGTCGCGGGCCAGCTCGCGCAGGCTCTCGCGCAGCAGCTGCCGCGCCTCCGAGCGGCCGATGCCGAGCTCATCGACCACGGCGGCCACCAGCATCCGAAGCGTGATCCCACGCTGCCCCCGCTCCCGGATCAGCTTCAGAATGCTCCCCGGACCGGTGACGTCGAAGACTGTCTTGTCATCCATCGAGCTTCGACTATACGCCCCGGGGCTCCGAGCGAGCCGCTCCGTTCTCCCTGTCATCCCGAGCGGTTGTGGCGCCGGCATCCTGCCGGCGATCGCACCGCTCGTCGCGGCGCCCGGTCACGGCGAAGGCAACGGCGGCTCCTGGCACTCGCGGCACTCCTGCCGACGATCGAATCTCTGTACCCGGCGCGAACTGCTGCCATTGGAGACCGCAGCCCTCCTTCTGAGTGGTGAGGAGGCACAGTGAGCGCCGTGACATGCGATTCCTTCGTGATCACGACGGGCAAGGCTCGAGCGGAGTTCATGTGAGGACCTCCCGACAGGTTGACGTCACCCCCGCTGAGACGTATCTTGTGTGTGGAACTTGCTCCCCGTCGGACCAGCCGCAAGGCCTCCGGCGGGGTTTTGATCTTCAGAGGTCCCTTCATGCCGCCTGAGCCCCAGCTCAAGCGGACGGTCGCGTTCTTCGACGGCCAGAACCTCTTCCACGCCGCGCGCGAGGCGTTCGGCTACACCTACCCGAATTACGAACCTGCGACGCTCGCGAACACCGTCTGTTCGAACGCCGGCTGGAAGCTCTCCCAGGTCCGCTTCTACACAGGCATCCCGGACCCGGGCGTCGATCCATTCTGGCATGGCTTCTGGGTGCGCAAACTCGCGGTCCTCGGGACGCGCGGTGTCTGGACGTTTTCTCGGCTCCTGCATTACCGGAACGAGCGGCTGATTCTGCCCGACGGTTCAGAGACCACAGTGCCGGTCGGTCGAGAGAAGGGCGTGGACGTGCGACTTGCTCTCGACGTTGTTCGCCTGGCCCGCGCCGGAGAGCTCGACGTGGCGCTGCTCTTCAGTCAGGACCAAGACTTGTCCGAGGTGGCGGACGAGGTGCGAGCGATCTCTCGTTCAGAAGATCGCTGGATCAAGACCGCCTGCGCTTTCCCCGTGAGCCCGACCGCCCAAAACCGACGGGGCATCAATGGGGCCGAGTGGCTGCGAATGGACAAAGGTCTCTATGACGATTGCCTCGACCTGGCCGATTATCGAAAGCAGGCAAGAAGGTGAGTTGTCACGCCGGCATCCTGCCGGCGACCGCCTGTCCGCCTGTCATCCCGCACGAGGCCCCATCCCTCCCTGTCATCCCGAGCGAGGCCCGAAGGGCCGAGTCGAGGGATCTCCTCCGGCCGACCCTGCGCCCCTCGTCCCCACGTCACTCCCCGCCGGCACGGCTCGCCCGTCTCGCCAGATGCTCTGATAACGTTTTGACGTTATGACGTCAGAGCACTAAGGTACTACCATGAGCGAATCACGCCGCGCAACCGTTTACCTCGACCCGGAGATCCACCGGGCCCTGAAGCTCAAGGCTGCCGTCTCCGACCGCTCGATCTCGGAGATGGTGAATGAGGCCGTACGGCTCTCCCTGGCCGAGGACGCCGAGGACCTCGCAGCTTTCGAGGACCGCGTCGCCGAGCCGGACGTCGACTTCGACTCCTTCGTCAAATCGCTGAGGCGCCGTGGCCGGATATAGCATCCGGATCAAGCCCTCAGCGGCGAAGGAGGTCGACGCGATCGAGCCCAGGAAGCTGCGCCGGCAGATCGTCGAGCGCATTCGCGAGCTCGCGACCGACCCGAGGCCGAAAGGCTGCGAGAGGCTTGCCGGCGGCTCCGGCCGCTACCGCATCCGCCAGGGGCCCTACCGGATCGTGTACTCCATCGCGGACGATGAACGCGCGGTCGTGATCTTCAAGGTCGCCCACCGCAAGGACGTCTACCGCTGACCGATGCGCCCCGGGGTTGACACCCCCTCCCCCCACGGCCTACCATCTGTGGCCCGCCTGTGGTGTGCGAGAGTGGCGGAATTGGTAGACGCGCAAGATTCAGGATCTTGTGCCCGCAAGGGCGTGGGGGTTCGAGTCCCCCCTTTCGCACCAACAACTTAGCTCGGCATGGCCCGGTAAGCCCCAACCGCCGATTCAACCGCCGGTTCAACCCCCAAAACGAGCCGCAGGGCCACACGCGCCGCCGGCGCAGCTCGCGCGCACGTGCGGGTTGTGGGGTTGTGGGCTTGGGCGGCCCGGCCGCGCGGTCGCGGCGCAGCTCGCGGCGAGAGGTTGAACCGGCGGTTGAATCGGGGCCGTTTCGGGGCGCCACAGGCCCCAAAGGGCGGTGGCAGGGGGTCCGTGTCCCCGAGCCCCAGGTCGACCTGGTCGCGGGCCGGAAAGGTGAAAAAGGCCACCCGGGTGGCAAAGGAGGGAAACCGCCCGGGGGGGCTTCGGGCAGGGGCTCAGTTGGGCGGGTCGTCCTCCGGCGGCGGCGCGGCCGCCCCGATCCCGCCGCGAAGGAAGTCCAACAGCGGATCCTCCTCAGCTGCCCGGGGGTCGACGGGCGAGACGCTCGTCCTCGAGCTCGGGGTTGCGCCGAGCTCAACCGCCCACCGCCGCATGTTCTCCTGCGCCGCGCGGGCGAGTGCGAGCTCGGGAATCGCCTTCACGGCGCCGCTTCTGGTCCGATAGTGGAGGGTTCCGTACTTCGCGCCCCACTTCCGGATCGCCGCGGAGGCCATGTGCCAGTCGTCGTAGGCGACGCAGTAGGCGGCGAGGGCCGCTCGGTCGAGGGGGGTGATCAGGCCGGCCGCGGCGAGGCCCGGATAGACGCGCCGCCACTCCTGTTTCGCGCCTGTCGGCAGCCATCTCGGGCAGGTCGTTCCGACGCGCAGATCCAGGCGGGGGGGCAGGGCCCGGCGCCCGGGATTGCCCTCGAGCTCGCGCACCGCCCGCGGCTTCGGTTTGGGGCCTCGCTTGGCCATCAGCTACCCCCCTCCTACGGCTGCGACTCCGTCTCTCACGGAGGGTGCCAAGTGCCAGGTCCGGCAGGGGCTTCCGGCGACCACCGGCCATCTTGGCACCCCAAAAAACGACCCGGAATTCGCGACGGTGTGCGAACGGGTGCGGCCGCCGGTCAGGGAGCTCACCGCTGCAGACTTTTGCACTCCCATACCCATATCACCATCCGGTTATTTGCTCGCAGCTTCCTCGAGCTACTCGCCGCCGCGTGCGCGTTCGGTGACCGAGACCGCGATCGGCCGGCTCGACGAGGCGAAGCTGATCGAGCTCGAGCGGAAGGGCCCCCCCCTGCTCGGCAGAGGCCTCGGCCAATTCGCGAACCGCTGGCGGTGGCCACGGTGGTTGAGGCCTTTCACTCCCCGCGGCCGCCGTCATGGGGCGCTCCCCGTCGTGTTGGGCACGAGCCCTAATTCCTTCATGCGCCGCAGAATTTCATCTGAGTTCATGTCGAGCGTCACCTTCAACTTGTACTCTTCCCCGGCGAGCTCGAGCAACAAGTTGCGGATGGCCGTGACCTCCTCGGACGCCCCTTCCCTGGCGTTCACCATCGCCTGCCCGATCGTCGACTCCAGAGCAGTCGCTGCCAACCCCGCGGCATCGGGGACGTCCTGGCTGAGCCTCTTGGCCAGATCGCCCACCCAGTAGACCGCCTTCTTCTCGATCGCGTACTGGAGATCGGCGAAACCCTTCGGGATGTCGAGATCGGTGTAGTCTTTCGCCGCCTCGGCGAGCTCCGTCACCTTCGGCCCGAAGGCGTCCATCAGCTGCTGGGCGGGGACGCCTTGTACGCCGAGCAAGGTGAAATCCGCCACGAGCTGCGACATTTGATCGACGATGTCCTGCCGATCCATCACGCCGTACATCTTCTTCAAGTCATCGGTCACGTTGTCGTAGGCCGCGCCGACAAGAGCCACCTTGGCGGCCATGCGCTCGAGCGTGGTCAGGTCCCCCATCCGGGCAGCCGTCGTCTCCCTGATTGCTTTGGCGGTCCCCAGTTGGGCATTCTGCAGCTCGATCAACCTCGCCATGTTGTCGCTGAGCGCGCGGCTGTTCGCCTCCGTGTGCGTGGTCCCGACGTCCCATTCGTCACCCAGGAAACCCAACTGCTCGCGCATTTTTTGATAGACAACGAAGGCATCCGCGAATTGATCTTTGTTCTTGACCAGCGCGTCACCCAGGTCCTGGCTCTTGTTTGCGATCAGGCCGAACAGCTCTGCGATGCCTTCGATCTGATTGACCAGCGGCCGAAGCGCGCTCCCGAGCTCCCAAGCGAGGAGCGCCACGGCGACGATCGGGCCCAGCGCCGACGCCCACAGGACCTTGAACGAAGTGGCGAGCTTGTAGTTGACACTCGTCCAGCCGACGGTCGCGACCTTGGCGTGACCCATCCGCGTCACCCAGGCGGCGGACGAGACCTCCGTCGCCCTGTTCGCAACGATGAGCTCGCCACTTGCCACCACTGCAGCCTTCTTCGCCGCGATGAGCTTCCGGGCCTCGATCGCCGCGTGGCTCCACATGCGGGCAATGCTCGCGGTGGCGCCCACGAGCGGCGACGTGAGCTTCAGCAGGGGCCCGAGCACCGCCACCATGGCTGCGATCTGAACTGTGAGCTTCTGATTCTCCGGCGTCATCCGGGAGAAGGCCGTCGCCGCAGCCTTCACCATGTCGCCGACCTGTTTGAATGCTGGCTGGAGATCCTCGATGATCGGCAGCAGCGCCTGACCAAACTCGATCGCAACTTCCTCGGCCTGTGCCCGCAGCCGGCGGAGCTGGTTGGTTGGAGAGTCCATCGTGCGGGCGAGATCCCCTTGGGCCTTCGCGGTCTGTTGCATGATCGTCAGGTAGCGGGCCTGCACCTTTTCCTGTTGCGTCAGCTCCTGGCCGATGCTGGCAATACCGTGTGCCCACGCCACCTGCTTGATGGTGGTCTCGTCGACCAGGATCCCAAGGCGCTTCAGTGCCTCCCCTTCGCCCGTGATCCCGGCCTGCAGCTTCTCGAAGGCCTCCTCTGGCGACATGTTGAAGAACGATGCCATGTCGTAGGCGAGCTGGGTCAGCCCCTTCGACATGTCGTAGGCGGCAGCCTCGCCGAGGCCCATCGCCGTGAACATCTGCTGAAAGGTCGCGACGTTCTGCCGCACTGCGTAGGCGTTGAGCCCGAGCGCCGTCGACACCTCATCCGACCACTTCCGGGCTGCGTTGGCCATCCCCCCCATGGCGACCGTGAAGAGGTTCTCCGATTCGACGGCGTCCATCGCCATCTTAAGGCTGGCGCCGGCGACGGCCAGCATCGGTGCCGTCACGCCGACCGACAGGACGCTTCCGACCTTCGACATCCCTTGGCCAACGTCCTTCAGCGTCCGCTCGGCGGCCCTCATCTTTGTGCCGAATTCCTTGGCGTCGACGCCCAGGCGCACGAGCAGGTGAGCGAGGGTTGTCGGCATCAGGGTCTCCACTGCGCGAGCTGCTCGCGCTCCTCCGGCAGCGCCAGGACCGTGAACGGGACGCGGCGCGCGTCGAAGTCGATCACGACCAACCACCGCGAGCAGCGCGGCAGCCCCCCAGTGCCTTCAGCCTCCGTCGCGACGAACTCGAACGCCCGCGGCTGGTAGTCGCGTGGCCGGCCCTCCGGGCAGCCGTGGCGGCCGGCGGCGTAGCAGGCCTCACGGAGGACCTGTCGGAGCACGCTGTCGCCGTCCCCGCACGCCTCGAGCGCGGCGGGCGTTGCGAACGTGCGGAAAGGATTGAACCCGTGACGGCGGCTGCCGGTGCCGATGCAGCGGCCCGCGACTGCTGTGATGTCGACGAGCTTGGGCGAGGGGAATCCCGCCGGAAATGGAGGGACCCCCTCCCCTTCGCTCGGCCGCACGGGGCTCATCCGCTGCCGTGCCATTACTTCACCTCGAGGCGATCGAGCTCGCGCAGAATCGTGTGCCACTGGCCGCGCCGGCCGAGCCCGACCGCCGACCGGCTGAACGTGCGGAAGCGGCGGTGCTCGAGCTCCCCAATCGCGGCGAGCACCTCGGCGTGGCTGCGCTCGAGGTCGAGCACCCGCTCGTCGAGCCGGGCGCGGGCGTCCCACCACGCCGCGCCAACCTCCTCGGCGGCTGCGGCGAACGCGTCCTCGAGCTCGGCCTCCGCGACGAGGATTGCGCCGCCGAGACCGCGGAGCCGCTCCCGCGCCATCTCGAGACCGCCGCTGCCGCGCAACAGGGCCTCCTCGGCGGCCTGGATCTCTTCCGGTTCCCCAGCGGCCCACGCCTTGGCGACCGCAGCGCGCAGCTTGGCTACCGCCTCGATGTCGAAGCCGGAGGCGGTTTGATCGGCGGTCTCTTGGAGCTGCTCGAGCTTGCGGCGCGGCTCGGCGAGCCGCGGGTCGTCGACGGGACTCCTCAGCTCGGCCACCGCCTCGGCGACGATCTGCTCGACAACGTCGGGTCGGATGCGTGCCGTCATCGCCGCCCCCTCGGCCCCGGCTCGATGCCGAGGGCCCGCAGCTCTCGCCGGATCCAAGCGCGCGAACCCCGAACCGGGTGCGCCTCGGCGAGCCGCGCGAGCTCGAGCCGGCGCCAGGCCGCCGAACCAGCGACCAGCGCCCGCCCGGCCGAGGCCGCGACGCGGAGCGCGGCCGGGTCGGCGCCGACCGGGACAACCGAGATCTCCCAGAGCTCGGTCGCGATGAAGTCCAAGAGGTAGTTGCCCTCGGCGTCTTCCACCCACTCCCACTCGCGGACCCCAAAACCGACCGATGTCGCCGACAGCCAGCCGTCGGCGAGCATCGTGTAGAGCGCGTCGTTGAACCCGCTCAACGCGGGTGGGGTGAACTCGATCTCGGCCTTCAACTGGCGGCCCGCGAGCCACACGCGCCGCGCGCGGCCGATCGGGAGCCTCGTTTCGTCGTGTGCCCAGAGTACGACCGGGTTCTGACGGTAGGCCGTGAGATCCCAACCATCTGGGTTGATGCGCCAGCCGTTGCGGTTGCGCTGGTCGGTCGCGACCACAAAGGTGAGAACCCGATCCCGGCCGTCGGCGGCGGCGGCTACCTGCCCGGTGCTCGCCTGGCGGACGACGGCGCCGGCGAGGTCGACCGGGCCGCGTGTTGGGCGCTTGGCAGCGACCAGGCGGGCGAGGTCCTCTGCGGTTACGATCCGGCGCGGCTCAGGCATGGACGGCATGGACACCTCCCGGCGTACCAAAGCGCGCCTCGAACGCCCGGAACACGATCGTCGCCGGCAACGGCGCCTCGCCGATCCCGAGCCAAACACGAACGCGCTCTCCCGGCTCGAGCACCAGGAGGCGCGCGAGCCGGGCACAGGGCTCGAACTCGAGGCCGATGGTCGCGCCCCGCCTGATTCTCGTCTGGCGATGCATCCCGACCTCCGATCACGCCCGCGCGGCGAGCGTCACGTACGGGGAAACGGTGTTGGTGCCGCGGGCCGGGGTGATCGCGCTCGTGCACATGGGGCACCCATTCACCCGATAGGTGAAACGGAAGGCCCATTCGTCCGTCGTGAACGCGACGTGCATCGAGCCCGCCCCCTTCGGCCCGCCGATCTTCCGCAGCAGCGCGTACCAACCGGGATCGACCAGGACGACGTCACCGACGGTGCCGAGGGCCGAGCAGTGCTCCGACGCGAAGGCCGGGCGGCCGAAGATCCTGGCACCCTCGTCGCCGTACTGCACCGCCGACCTCGCGCCGAGCAGCGCGGTGCCCTCGCTTTGGAGGCTGCCCTCGGCGTCCGGGTGCACGAGCCACACGGCACGCCGGCGGCTCGCGGCTGGGAGGCGAGCCCACATCCTGGCGAGGTTCCGGGCTTCGACAGTCGCCGCCGGCTGGCCGACCTCGGCAGACACGGTGACCAGCCCGGCGCCGTTGAGGACGCCGAGCGGTGAACCAACGCCGGTCCCCCGGGTGATCGCCTCGTCGACCGCGAACGCAAGCTCGCCGCCGAAGGCGGTCAGACCGACGTTTTCGAGGTAGGTGACGTCCTCGACCTCCTCGCCGGTGACGTACCAGAGCCCCCGGCAGCGCCCGAGCTCGATGTCGACCACACGCGTGGTCGGCCGCGATGCGGTGATCTCGGAGGCCTCGGAGGCCCACGCGACCTGCACGCCGCCCCAGCGCGAGCCGGCGGTGCGGTCCGTTTCGTCGAAGAGCGGGACGCGGGCGCCGTTCGCGCGATCGCCGACCTCCACCGGGAAACAGCGGTCGGCCAGCACGCTCGCCTCGAACATCTCGAGCTCGAGTGCGAGCACCGTCTCCGACTCGACGAGGAAACCGCCCTCGGAGGGGATTCCCTCGTTGGTGCCGGAGGGCGCTGCCGTCCGTCGGAGCCGCGGGTCGATCTGCCCGCTGAGCCTCGGGCCGCCGGCCGCCTGCGCGACGGCAGCCAGGAAGTTTCCGAACCCTCGGCGGGGATCGCCGGCCGCGTCCCAGGGGGCGCTGGCGGCGTTGTCGTGAACGATCTTGACGCTCATAATTCACCTCTCAGCACCATCAGACCGCACGCCAGGCGCGGGCGTCCAGCAATTCGCAAGTTTTCGCAAGTTTTCGCCGCTCAGCTGCCGAACGGACGCCGGTACGATTCCGGCTTCGAGGTGCGCCCGCCGGAGGGCGACCCAGTGCTGCAGGGTCGGGCGGCTGACGCGGCACCGCGCCCTGACGGCAGGATCGAGGTCGAGGTTGGCGAGCTCGGCCGCGCACCGATCCCACGACCAGCCAGGGCGGACCCGCCACCCCTCGGCGATCTCGGCGGCGATCCACCAGGCGGGCGAGGGCGTGTCCTGGACGCGCGGTCGCACCATCACATCGTCCGCGGCGGGTCGGCGGTGAAGTTGAACACGTCCTCGACCGCGGCGAGGCGCACGGCCTCCTCGGTCCGCAGCTGCGCCGCCGCGAGACTGAGGAGTTCGATGACCACACCCGGATCCGGCCGCCAGTCCGGGCTCCGCTCGAGGGCCTCGAGCTCCGCGATCTGGCGCTCGAGCTGGCCGAGCACGACCTCCAGGTCGGGGAACGAAACTGCTGTGAGGTCCACGCCTCCCAGCGGCGGGGCGAAGGCTGCATCACCCGTTCGGCGAGCGAGCTCGGTGCCCATCTCGGCCATGCCCCCGAGTAGGTGCCCGCTGATGTTGCGATCACGGCCGTCGCGCTGCCACGCACCGATCAGCGAGCCGAGCGTCGCCGCGGCGCAGGCCAGCTCGAGGCTGCCGTAGGTCGCGAGCGCGGGGAGATCTGGACATTCAGTGGACATCACGTCCTCCCTGGAACGTCGACCACCGCGGCCCGGCGCCGGCCCCGACCGGGCTTGCGAGGTGCCGAGCGCATCAGGTCCTGCGGTGAGTAGTGCGCCAGGCCGGCCTCGGCGGCGCGCCCGGCCACGACGCGGTTGACGACGGCCCGGCCGATTGGCTCACTCCGCGGTCGACCAGAACAGTCGACCGCCACGAACAGCGCACCCGTCTCCCGCGGCCCACGCTCGACGATCCACCGCGCCAGTGCCACGGCCGTTTCCTGCGGCAGCGGCACCCGCCGGAGCCGCCGGACCTTCCCCCGACCGCTTTCGAGCACGAGCTGCCGGCCCGCGATGTCGAACGCGGAGAGCTCGAGCTCGGCCACTTGCTGCGGCCGCAACCCGGCGCCGTAGCAGACCGCGATGATCGCGGCGTCCCGGCGGCCGCGGGGCGTCTGATCGCTGGCGCAGGCCTCGAGCAGCCGGCCGAGCTCCCCGGCAGTCAGACGGCGGCCGGGCGGCGTCGTCGTCGCACGGAACGGCTCGAGGTCGATCGCCCGCCGATACTGCTCGTCGCCCATCAGCCCGAGCCAACGAGCCTCGCGTAGCGCCCCCTTCAGCGCCGTGAGCATCTTCCGCGCCGTGGCCGGCCGGTACTTGCGGGCGAGAGCCGCCCTCACCTTCGCCGTGTCCGCAGCGGTGACGCTGCCCCAGTTGAGCGTCTGGCGGTCGGCGCCCTTGCGGATGATCCCGGCCACCACGTCGAGGCTCTCGGCCATCGTCCGGCGGCTGCCCTCCGCGAGCCCGGCGAGATACGCCTCGGCCGGCGATTGTGCCCGCCCCGCTTGCGCCGACGGAGGGCTGAGAGAACTACCATTCTCAACCATGTTCCAACCGCCGCTCGAGGGATGGCACGAACAGATGATCGACCGCCGTTCGCATGGCCGCCGAGCCGCGCCGGTCGTATCGCGCCGTCGTGTCCGTCTGTTGGTGCCCGCACAGCCGCTGCACCACGGCGAGGTCCACGCCGCTGTCGAGCAGGTCCCCGACGAACGACCGGCGAAGGTCGTGAGGCCGAACCGCCGTCACTCCTGCCTGCTCTGCCCGCTTCAGCACCAGCTGATAGACCGCGTGCGGCGTGATCCCGACCGAGCGCATCGCCCTCTGTGCGGTCAGCGCGAGCAGGAGCGGCCCGGGCTCCGCGCCCCGTACCTCGAGCCACGCTCGGATGATGGTCTGCGCGCCGCCGGCGAGCGGGATCTGTCGCTGCCGGTTGCCCTTCCCGGTCACCCGGACGGCCGTCAGGTCGGGCGCCAGGTCCTCGAGCGTCAGGCCAGCGGCCTCGGAACGGCGAAGCCCGGCCGCGTACAGCAGCGCCAGCGCGGCCGCGTCCCGCAGGCCGGCGGGTCCGGGATCGCGCGAGCAGGCGGCGAACAGGGCGCCGAGCTCGCCAGCGGTCACGCCACGTCCGGGGGGCAGGCGGGAGCCGCGGACGGGATCGAGGTCGGCGGTGGTGTCGTAGTCCTCCGGGCTCATCAGCCTCAGCCGCTTGCACCGCTTCAGCACCGCGCGCAGCGCCGCCATGGCCCGCCTGGCCGTCGACGGGGCGTAGCGGTCGACCACGTAGCTGCGGGCGCGGGCCGCCGTCGCGTGGTCGAGCTCGTGCCACTGGAACGCGACCGCGTCGAGCTCGCCGCCGGACAGGTAGCGGGCGATGACGTTCAGCACCTGCAGCTGCGGCCGGCGGCTCGAGTCGCCGAGGTCCAGCAGGTAGAGGGCGACCGGATCCGGCCTCGCAGTGGACGAATCACGGAAACAGGCAATTTCATGGATGCCTTCGGGGCCTGCGTTTCCGACCTCCGGGGAGCGATGTAAGTGAACGTTTTCGTTCATTCGACGGACTCCCCCTCCGGCGCCGGCGTCGAGACCGGCTCGTCGGGGGCGGTGCGCTTCCCGGTTCGCCTCGAGCGCCGGGGCGCCGGCGGGCGCGCCGGGTCGGTGAGCATCACAAGCCGCGCGTGCTGCGCCTTGGCCCAGCGGCGGAGAGCCTGAGTGTCGTCGGCGAGGCCTCGGAGATCCCGGCCGATCCGCCACAGAAAGCCCACACAGAGCACCAAGGCGAGTAGCTCAAGGACAGCGCAGAGCACGATCATCCTTCACTCCTCTCGGCGTCGCCGGCGCCGCTCTACCTGGTTGGCGAATTGGCGTTGTTGACCCGGAAGTCGGGCAGGTTGAGCTCAATGACGAGCCCCTCGCTCAGTCGGCTCGCGATGCGCGAGTCCAGGCGGGTCGCGATGCTCGTCGGCGTCAAGTTCGACGTGACGACGGTGGGTCGCATGTGGCTATAGCGGGCATCGATCAAACCGTAGATCGTCTCGACGGCCCATGGCGTACCGCGTTCCACCCCCAGGTCATCGAGGCAGAGCAAGTAGCTGTCGCGGAGCCGCTCGACAAGGGTATTCTCGGCACCCCGGCCGATGGCCTGGCGCAGCTGCTCGAGCATCCCCGGGACGCTGATCCACCTTGCCGTCCACGTCCGCGAGTAGATCATCCCAGCCGCCAGCCTGGCCTCGAGCAACCGGCGCAGGGTCGCGGTCAACAAGTGCGTTTTGCCGGCGCCTGGCGGGCCGCAGAGCAGAACGGTGGTCGGGTCGTCTTCGGCACCATGCCACTCACGGAGTCGCAACAGTGCATCGTCGAGACTCGGGCCGCCTACGGGCTGCCAGGTGTTCCACGAACACGTCATGTAGCGCCGTGGCACGCCGGCGCGGGCAAGCATTTCCTCGAGCTGTTCCGTTTGATCATCAGGAGTGATCTTGCTTCGCACGACAGTGAGCTTCGTTGCGTCGCCGGATAGCGGCATCGTAATCCTCCACGGGGACCACCCCGCCGAGCTCGTTGAGCTGGCCGGTCCAGCCGGTCTGTTTGGGTTGCGCCTTGCGATTCAGAATCGCGTTGGCGTTCTTGAGGATGTGTTCAGGCTCGAAGAGGTCGCGCTGTGCGTACCAGGCCGGAGGGTGCTCGATGTACTCGGTCACGATCCATCGCGCCTCGTCGAGCTCGCGTCCTGACAGCAGGCGCCGGAAGGTGGTGATGTCCTTCGCGCCCTCGATCACCGGTTTCAGACCGCGGACGCGCAGCATCTCCGCAGCGTAGTGGTCGAGGAGGGCGCGCGCCGGCGCGCCGTCCTTCTTCTTCGGTACTTGTTTCTGGTCTTGATTACGGTAGTAGGGTCTGGGTGTCCTACCCCCTAGGACATGGGTGTCCGACCCGGTAGGGTCTGGGTGTCCTACCTCGGTGGTGGGGGTAGGGTCTGGGTGTCCTACCTCGGCGATGGGGGTAGGGTCTGGGTGTCCTACCTCTGGGGCGTGGGGACCCGACCCACTGGGCTCGGTCGGGAACCGATACCGGTTCGATTTTCCGGCGCTGCGCCCACCGTGCCAGTCGAGCTCGCCGAGCTCTCGCAGCTTCGAGAGCGCCCGACGCACCGTGCGAATGTTGCAGCCGGCGTGATCAGCTAGTGTGCGATGGCTCGGAAAACAGGAGCCTCCATTGCCATCGGCGTGCGAGCGCAGGTCGTACCACAGGAACCGTTCCAGCAGCGATGCACCCTCGATCTCGCGAGCGTGACGCCACAGGCGCCAGCTCACGGCACACCTCGATCCGTCGCTGGCGCTGGTGGGTTGGCGGGGTGGGGGTCTCGGCGGGCTACTGAGGCTTGGGGGGGTTGACGATTTGAGCCTGATCGGCGACGATGTGGTCGACGATAGACGCAGCAGGTGGCAGGGCCGCTCCCCCCCGGAGCGGCTCTTGCCGTCTCGGGGCCATGCATGGCGGGCGCCGGCTACGCGGCATCGCCGGACAGGCGTCGCGACTCGAGGAACGCGTCGAGGTCGCGCTGCAGGTAGAGCACCTTCCGATGACTGAGCCTGATGAAGGGCGGTCCGGAGCGACCGCGGACGCGCCAGGCCGCCAGCGTCTCAGGCGAGCAGCGCAAGTAGTCCGCCGCCTCTTGGGGAGTGAGGGTCCGTGTGGGTGACTCCATCGGTGCGACTCCTTTCGTTCGGGTGGGGCTGAAATGCGAAGGCCCGGCGAGGTGCCGGGCCCGGTCGCTATCTACAGTTTCCCCTACTCTAGCTGTTTTCTACCACCCTTGGTCCGGGAATGTCAAGAGAACAACAGATTATGTAAAGAGAACACTTACTAAAGGCCTGTTCCCATTGACAGGCAGCCCACAGAAAGCAACCCCGGGACAGTTGGTCCCGGGGTCTGACCGGCCCACGGCTTCATCTCGCGCAGGCAGGCGGGAGCCGATCTGCCCCTTCCCGGCTCCGGGGGGCTTCCTCCCCCGCCGGCTTCCTCAACTTCCGAACCATCCCAACGCAGAGGCCGACCAGCCGATGCAGGCCCTCCGCGCGATCAAACGTTACCCCGGGTCTGGCAAACACCTCGCCCTCAAGGCCGTAGCGAAAGAGCGCCGCGCGCCGGCGGCCGTCCTCTGCCTCCAGCCCAAGGACGACCAGGTTGCCGAGCTCGGGTTCTCGTTCGAGATCGAGCGTGAACACGTCACCGGCAAGATAGCCGAGGTCGTCGTGCTCGAGCACGAGCTCCCCGTGGAGCAGCGTGCCCTCCTCGTCAATCACCAGCGTCAGGGGTGCGATGTAGCGATTCGTGTGCTTGTAGATTCGCATGTAGCCTCCGCAAGGGTCTCTCGCGGGCGTTCAGACCGGCCGGCCGCGGGCAGCGTTGAGCCGATCGGCTGGCATCCCGCACCGCCGCTGCGCGTGTTTTTCCGCCCACCCCGGCCTAGTCTGGGCTCCGTCCGGAGTCCCAGGGCAAGCCGAGAGTGGGATCAGCTCTTCTCGGAGCTTCTCGACGGGCTGGCCGGCCGCCAACCGCTCCTCGATGCTCTGAACGAGAGCCCCAATCCGCGCCCGGCGTGCCTTTGCCATGCGAGCGCACCTGGCCTGATTGAGCAGCGCCTTTGCATAGTTTTCACGGGCTGCCAACCGGAGTTCACTGACGAATGCTGAGAGCTGTTCCGTGCGGATCGAAGACAGCAGACCAGCAAGCTCAGCCTCCACCGTCAGGACCTCGGTATAGTCCTCTCCGCGGAACGAGCGTTCTTCGACAACCGCAATCGGCGTTGCCCTTGCTGCAGCCCGCCTGAGCCTCCGCTCGAGCTGGAGCATCTCCGTCCTGATCGAAATCACTTGGTCGATCAGCTTCCGCACGTGTTCCCTACCAGCCGCCACCGCCGCCGACTCCTGATGCTCTGATTCGTCAGCGATCGCCCCGAGCTCGGCCTCTCGGGCGCGCCCGGCCTCGATGTCCCCTTGTGGTAGCATGGCGACCGACGGGGTTTTTCCTTCGTCGTTGGCGCCGGGGACGCGGCTTGGCGGTCCGCCTCGGCGCCTGTTGCTGTCAGGTCGTTTCCAGCGCATCGTGCCTCCCCTCCACGCGATCGGTGCGCGCGTCCGGCAGGTGGTAGCCAGCCGCCTCGGCCGTGAAGGTCTCGCCGCTCACGCTGTTTCGCACCCTCATATCACTCCTCCCTGCTTGAGTCGTTCCAGGGCTTGACCAAACGCTTGAGCGAGTTCAGCTGGCATCCTTGTGCTTGGCGAAATGATCTCGCCGCACTTCTCGCAGTCTGCAACCAAACACGGCAGGTGAACATCATCGTCCAGGCCGTTGCCAGCGATGGTTGCGAAGCGGAAAGTCACCCTAGGAAGGCTGCCGCAACATCTTGGGCAGATCAGAAAAGGTTTCCACTCTTGTTCACTCCCTTCATCGGCCGGTTTCCAAACCACGTCCTCGTCGAATACGCGCGCTCTCATCGGGCTCCCCTTCCTGTGGCGATGTCCACCACGGTAGCGCCGCGCCCGCGACCGGCTTGGTGCTCGATCGTGTCCGCGGCAGTTTGCATTCCGACGCGCAGGCGCTTTTCGTCGGGATGACTGTAACGCGCCGTCGTCCCGGGCAGGCTGTGACCGAGCAGGTGCGCAATCACCTCGTACGGCACCCCGGCGGCGCCGGCGACGGTCGCGAAGGTGTGACGGCAATCGCGCAGCTGCGCGCCTTCGATCTTGGCCGCCTTGCCGATGCGCCCCCACGCGCCGCGGATCGTGTCGAGGTGTCCCTTGGCGCTGTCGCCGGGGAACACCCACACGGACCGCCCTTCGTGCCGTTGCTGTCGTCTGCGCAGCTTCAGAACGCGCACCGCCTGACTCGGTAGCGGGATGGTGTGAACCCGCTTCGTCTTGAAGGCGGAGGCCGGGACGCGCAGGATGCCATCGCGGAGGTTGATCCACTGCCAGCGCAGGCCGAGCACATTTCGAACGCGAAGACCGGTGAACAGCATCAGCCGCACCGCATCGGCCGCGTCCCGGTCCTGTGCAGCGTCGAGAGCCTCGAGCAGCCGGTCCAGCTCGGCGGGCTGTAGGGGGCGGTTACGGGGCGTCTCCGCGGTCCGACGGATCCCGGCACACGGGTTGCCGAGCGGCACGCGCACTGTGTGCATGGAGCTCGAGTACATGCTGGAGAGCAGCGCAAGGGCCCGGTTTGCGGCAACCGGCCCGCCTTCCCGCGCGATCCGCTCGTGGAGATTCACCACGTCCAGCGGCTTGACCAGGTCGGCGCGTTTCGCGGCCCACCGCTTGAGGTGCTTGCCATACATCACCTGGTCGTAGCGCCACGATCGCTTCCGCGGCTTCGCCCATCGCTCGAGGTAGGCCTTCCACAGCTCGCCGATGGTGACGTGTCCGCGCGCGTCGCGGCGCTCCTCCGCTGGATTGCGACCGGCGCCGATCGCCGTCTGAAGCGGAATCGCCGCCTTCCGAGCACCGCCGATCTTCATTCCAGGGAAGCGGCCGATCCGGATCCGCTCCACCGTGCCGGCCACCTTCCGAATCATGTAGAAGGTCTTGACGCCCTTCGGGGTGACGGTGACGGCGAGCCCGCCGACCGCCGAGTCGTAGACGTCGTACCGCTTTTCGCGGGCCTCGAGAGCCGCGATGTCGGCGTTGTCCAGGTAGGTTCTTTCGACCATCTGAAAACCCCCGGTTCAACCGCCGGTTCAACCCCGGTGCTCAATGTATAGCCGATCATGCCTTACCTTGTCAACTGTCATCGTAATATAGCAGAATCAAGGCTTTCTGCCGGTTTTCCTCGCAAGCGCCGACGCTGTCGGAGGTTCCGATTCAACCCCTGCATTTGATTCAGGATCTTGTGCCCGCAAGGGCGTGGGGGTTCGAGTCCCCCCTTTCGCACCACATTGATCTGTCTCCCTCCATCGACATTCATGCGGGGTTGCTCGCGCGCTCCGCGCGCGGCGTCCACCCGCCGCCACCTGACAGCCGTGCGCGGCCTCGACTCGCGGTGTTCGTGGCGGCGGCCGTCACCCGCCGCCGACCGCTGGACTCGGCCAGTGGGCCCTCGGCCGCGGGGTGGTTCCAGCCTCGCTCACCGGACATCGCTCCGCGGTCTTTCGAGCAGTGCGATCGCGGCGTCGGTGCGTGCGATCAGCTGGTCGAAGGCCGCGAGCTCAGGGTGCTCGCGAGCCAAGCGCGCGGCGAGATCGAGCTGGCCGCGCGACATCTCGACGTTCACCAGGGCCTCGCTCACCGCTCCCTCAAGCTGCGCGTCCCGCGCGCGCCACAGGAACGCTCGCGCCCGCGCGACGCACAGCTGGACCCGCTGATGGCGGGCGATCCGCTGCTCGTCGACAGCGTCGAGCAGCGCCAGCGCTCGATCAGGCTGCGGCGGGCGCACCTGGCCGGTGAGGAAGTTCCGAAAGCGGTAGGCGAAGCTCTTGCCAAGTACGAGACGGGCCTGGTTGGCGACGTCCGATCCCGGGGCAGCCTCGATGACGCGTTCGAGGAGGTCGATGCCGGCCGTGAGGTGGTCGCCGCCCTGCCACAGCAGGAAGGTCCCCGCCTGCCGCGACGCATCGCCGCTCGCGACAAGCAGCGACCCGGCGCCGTCGTCGACCACCGAGATCTCGGCCCCTGCGGGAGCGACGATCCGCGCCCCGCTCCCATGATCGCGGAGCGCCGCGTGAACTCGATAGGTGCCGGGCGCAGAGATCGTCCAGCCGTCGATGCCGAAGAAGACCGGGACCATTGCACTCAGGGCGCCGCCCGCCTCGAGCGAGCTCGGGGGCGCGCAGGACTCGAGGTGCTCGAGCGGCACGACGCCGATCTCGCTGCCGTCCGCCCGCGTGATCCAGACGGAGAGATCCCCGAAGCGATGCTCAAGGCTCGCTGCCACTTCGACCGCAGCCGGCCCCAGGTTGGACAACCGGACCCTCGCGTCGATCGGCTCACCGAGCGCGAAGCTCGACTTCTCCGTCTCGATCGACAGCGCCAGCTGCGACCACCGCGGCGACGACTGAGGCGACCAGCCCGTTGCCTGCGGAGCAGCTTCCGGGAGCGCCGGCCGGAGGCTCGTCGGGACGACTGCCGCGTCGGGCGCCTGAGCCCCCAGCGAGCACCTTCTCCGGTAGCCCGGGTCCGTGTGGGTGAGCTTGAGCGGGTCGTGATCGGGGGCGATGAGGTAGTTGGACCACGGGCCCGGCCACACACACTCGGCCGGGTGGGTGACCAGGTGTTTCACGCTGGTGTCGGAGAACTCGAGCTTCCAGTGGTCATCGTCAAGGCCCTTGGTCTGCTCCATCAGCGTGATTCCGGGGACGGCGTCCTCGTGGTGGAGGTTGAACGTGTGCCCGATCTCGTGGGCCACCGTCCGGAAGTACTTCACCGGATCGGACGAGATCGAATCGTTCAGGTAGAAGATGAAGAACGTGGTCCGCACCGCATTGAAGACCCCACCGGCCACGGACCTGTAGACCTCCCCATTCGCAGCATCCTCCCACCAGCCGTTGACCGTCATGCCGTGCACGAAGTGGCGGGTGCAGATCGGCCGCCACCCGTTCGCGACCGTGAGCACGCACTGCGTGGGAATCGGGTCCACGGGCACGCGTCGGTGCTGCTTCTGGAGCGTGTCGAGCTCGCTCTGAAAGTAGAAGCGGTCCTCGCCCAGGCTCTCGGGGGCGAGGTTGAGAGAGGGGATGTCGATCTCGTCGTGCTCGACGACCAGGGGTATGCCCACCCTGGCAAAGATCGACTCGAGGCGGTATTGCTGTCCCGCCCGGACGACCTCTTGCTCGGGGAAGGCGGTGTCCGCCATCCGGTCCAGCTCCACGGTGCAGACGCGGCACGACATCGCGGTCGCGAGCATCGGGATGGCCGGCAACAACGCGAGTCGAGCGGTCAGCCGACGATCGGTCGCCGATGTCCGCGCCATCCGCCACCTCTGGCGCCCCTCACTCCCAACCGGAGATGGGGACGTCTCCGACAAGATCTCTGAGCAGGTGATCTGGCTCAATATAGGTCGCTTCCAGCGGGAGTCAAGCGGCAGCGCGTGACGACGGCCGCCGGCAGCGTGGCCATCGCCGGGCGGCCTCCCCGCCGGGCTCCGGCGACGATTTCACCCCGCAGCCCCCACCCGCGGGCGCCGCCCCTGACGACCGAGGCCATCCCGAGCGCCGGAGTCCCGTCAGTGGGCATCCCGTCTGCTATATTTGCCTCGAAGCGAACAGCGCATCGAGGCCCGGAGCGACGCCCGCTCCGAGTGATGGAGATGGTCTCCACGGAAGATCCATCGCCGACAGCGAACTTCGCCATTCGACCCGGGACCCGAGTCGGTCACTATGAGATCGTGGGCGAAATAGGCCGGGGCGGGATGGGCGTCGTCTACCAGGCCCGCGACCTCGTCCTCGGCCGCCACGTCGCACTCAAGACGCCGCTGACCGACCCCCAGCGAGCCGCGCGCTGGGAGCGCCGGTTCCTCCGGGAGGCGCAGGCCGCATCCAAGGTGTCCCACCCCGGAGTGGTGTCGGTGTTCGAGGCCTTCGAGCACGACGGGCGCCTGTGGCTCGCGATGGAGCTCGTCGAAGGCGAAGCACTCAGCGATGTCCTGCGTCGCAGAAAACGGCTGCCTCTCCCCGACCTTCTCGACTACCAGGAGAGCCTCGCCGCCGGCTTGCACGCCGCTCACTCCAAGATGGTCCTCCACCGCGACATCAAGCCGTCGAACATCCTGATCACGAGCGATGGCATCGCCCGGCTCACCGACTTCGGGCTGGCGAGGATCGGTCTCGATGACGACGCCCTCACTTTGACCATGTCCGAGCCGCGCGAGTCGCTGACCGAGGACGGCAAGGTTGTGGGCACGCTCGCGTACATGGCTCCGGAGCAGGTCCTCGGACGGGGGACGGACGAGCGCAGCGACATCTTCTCGCTCGGCGCCGTCTTCCACGAGATGTGCACGGGACAGCGCGCGTTCCCGGGTTCCGGTCGCGGCTCGATCATCGACCTCATCCTGCACGTCGATCCTCGCCCCCCGCGGGAGTCCAACCCGGAAATCCCGGACGAGCTCGAGAGAATCATCAGGAAGTGCCTCGCCAAGCGGCCTGGAGAGCGTTACCAGAGCGCACAGGAGCTGTGGATCGATCTGCGATCGCTGCGCCGGCGCAGCAGCTCCACCGCCTCGATGGTCCGGTCGCCGTCGCGGGCGCGATCCAAGGCTCTCCTCGCAGCCGCCGCAGTGGCAGTCGCGGCGGTGGCTGGAGTCGTCACCCTCAGCTGGCTCGCCGGCCCGCGGCTCCCCGCGTTCGGGGCCCGCAAGGTCACCGATCGCGCCGGGCTCGAAGAGCAGCCGGCGATCTCTCCCCGGGGAACCGAGATCGCGTACTGCACCACGGAGGCCGGCAACCAGGACATCTGGATCGCCGACGCGAACGGCGGCAACCCCCTGCGGCTGACCGACCATGCCGCGGCCGATCACAGCCCCGCCTGGTTTCCGGACGGCAGCGCCTTGGCCTTCGTCTCCGATCGCAGCGGCTCCGAGGCGGTCTGGAAGGTGCCGCGCTTCGGCGGCACTGCGGTGCTCCTGATCGAGGACGCCGCCGACGCAGACGTCAGCCCGCGCGGCACCTCCATCGCCTTCTCTCGATTCGACGACAGCGGGTTCTCTCGCATCTGGATTGCAGACCTCTCGCAGCGAGGCCTCGAGCGTCAGCTCACCGGCCCGGACCAGGGCCTCTGGGATCACTTCGACCCGGCCTGGTCGCCCGATGGCAAGACGATCTGCTACAACGATTTCCGCGACCTCTGGCTGGTCGACGCGGACGGCGGGAGCCCACACCCCCTGACCGCCGACGACCCACTGGACACCGAGCCGGTCTGGTCGCCGGACGGCCGCCACATCTACTTCACATCCTACCGGTCGGGCACCTATGCCATCTGGCGGGTGGACGTCGAGGGAGGCGAGCTGGCACAGCTCACCCTGGGCATGGGTCCGGAGCGGACCCCGAGCCTGTCCCGCGACGGGCACCGCATGGCGTACACCACCCAGTCCGAGGTCTCGTCGATCACCCTGGTCGATCGCGCCACCGGCGACTCCTGGCGAATCGACGACGAGCGGTTCACGACCGAGCCGGCGATCGCCCCCGATCGCGGCGCGGTGGCCTACGTGTCGGCGCGCGCCAACGCGATCGGGCTCTGGTCGATGAGGCTGGTGGACAACCGGCCGAGCGGCCCACCGTTGCGGCTGACCGAGCACGAGGGCTCCTGCGCCTCGCCGTCCTACTCCCCCGACGGGCGGTGGATCGCCTACCACCGCGTCATCGGCGGCCAGCGCGACGTGTGGGTGGTGCCCGCGACCGGGGGCCTGGCGCGGCCGCTCACCGGCCACCCGGCGACCGATGTCCTCCCCAGCTGGTCCCCCGACGGCTCACGGATCGCGTTCTCCTCGGACCGCGACGGCGCAACGCAGATCTGGACGGTGCCGTTCGCCGGAGACGGCACCGTGGCCCAGGCCGCCCGGCTCACGTCGGGCGGCGGCACCGACCTGTTCCCGGTGTGGTCGACGGACGGCTCGGTCATCGCTTTCGTGAGGTACGCCCACGACGGCTCTGACGTGTGGAGGGTGCCGGCAGATGGCTCGGCGGCGCCAATACAGGTGACGAACGGCGCCGCTGCGAGGTTCCTGTGCTGGGACCGACTGTCGGATCGCCTCCTGGTGTCAGGCATGTGGGGCGGCACCACCACCTCGGTCCGGTCGGTCGATCTCGTCGACGGCATCGGCTCTCCGGTGCCCGACGCGGTGCCGCGGACGCCGTTGGGCGAGATCGTCGACTTCGACCTCTCAGTGGACGGAAGGCTCCTCGCGCTCAACGAGACGGAGCGACGGGGTGACATCTGGGTTCTGGAAACCGAGGCGACGCCCTTCTGATCGGCGGGCCGATCGCCGGCGGCGTGGGCCAGGGCGGCGCCTCCCAACAGAAAGGACGGTCTGTCGTGGGAGCACCAATCAAAGTCCCGTGGGGTCCATCGTGCGATGTCGACGACGAGGGCGGCAAGGGCATCGAGGCCATGAGCTGCCAGCAGCTGCTGGCCTGGCTGAGGGCGCTGAGGAAGCACCTCCAGGGCGTGATCGAGGAGCTCGATCGGCTGATCGACGACTGGCCCCTGATCTGCAGGGGCAAGGGCGAGTCGATGATGAAGATCTACCTCGAGCACATCTGGAAGATCGAGCAGCTCCTGCTCTGCTGGCCACCGATGGGGAGCAGGCGGCGGTAGGCAGCGTCGTGCGCCGCGATGTCTGCCTCCTGCTGTCCGGCCGCTGCAACCTCCGCTGCGACTACTGCTACCAGGATGACCGGCGATGCAGCGCGGCGATGGACTGGTCGGTGGCGCGAGCTGCCATCGACCGAGGGCTCAGGCTGAGGCCCGACGTGCTCGGTGTGGTGTTGAGCGGGGGGGAGCCGCTCCTCGTTCCAGGCCTCGTCCGCCGCTGCATCGAGCACGTCAGGTCGGTCGGCAGCTCATCCACCAGGGTGGAGCTGACCCTCTCCACCAACGGAACGCTGCTCACGCCGGAGATCGTCGATCTCCTGGCAGGCTTCGACGTGACCCTGCACCTCAGCCTCGACGGGGTTGCCGAGGCGCAGGAGCGCCGGGGCTCGGATGTCGGCGTCTCTCTCGACGCGCTGCTCGACGGCCTTCGGCGGAGCCACGGCCGCTTCATGCGCGAGCGGGTGGTCGCGAACATGGTGGCGCTGCCCGCGACGCTCCCGCACCTGGGTCGGTCGTTGCGGCTGGTGATCGACAGCGGCGTTCGCACGATCCGCATCGGTCCCCGATTGACGCCTGACCCCGACTGGCTGCCGGGCTCCCATGCGGTCCTGGCCGCGGCCATGGATGACGTCCTGGAGCTGAGCCTCGCCCATTGGCTCGCGACCGGCGAGACGCCGGTCGAGTTTCTCCGGCCGGAAGGCCGGCTCCGTTCCGCCCGTCCGGCCCGCCGGACCGGTTGCCGCGCCGCCACCGGCACCGCTTTCTGCGTCGATCCCGACGGCCGGTCGTGGCCCTGCGCCATGTTCGTCAGCTCGATGCAGCGGCAGACCCAGCGCGCCGAGGAGGTCAGCCGGGCACTCGCGCTCGGCGATGTCCGACACCCGCGATTCCTCGACCGGCTCGCCGGGCTGCCGGTGGCGGCGAGCCGTCTCGCAGTGTTCGCCGACTCGCCGTCCAGGCACAGCCAGCTCGGCCGATGCTCGGAGTGCGAACTGCGCGAGGACTGCCAGATCTGCCCATTCGTCCTCTGCGCAGCGAGCGACGACCAGGACCCGTGCCGCGTTCCCGACTTTGCGTGCGCGTTCACGCGGACGGCCCTGCACGCACGAGAGCGATTTCTGCTCGGAGTTGGCGGCGGCAGCGCGGAGCATGGGATGCTCCGCATGAACATGTGGGTGCGCGAGCTCGAGGCGTTGGTCCACGGGCTCGCGTCGTGCTGACCGACGCCCGTTCTCCGCCACGATATTGAGCCTGTGGCGCCGATCTGCCCCACCTGAGGTGAGCCCCACGCCGGTGCGGTCGTGAGCTCCGGCGGGCTGGCACCGGCCCCCGGCGGTGCCGTCGCCCGGCCTGTCATCGTGCCCTCCAGGGCTCCTTTCTCGTGTGTGAGGATGCAGGAATCTGTCTCGTGGCTGAACCGCCTCGTCTCGTCGCGGAATGGGTCGGGGCACGAGGCGCCGTAGCAGCGGAGTGGGCCCGACATCCCGCTCCCGGCGTGAACGGAGGACTGTCGGCGGCGATGGCGAGACCCACGAGCCAACCGGTCCGGATCAACGCGGACGACCGCGAGCGGGCGGGCGGCGTCGTCGACGCGCTGCGGGAAATGGACGATGTCGACCTCTCGATCGAGCACCTGGGACTCGGCGACTACCGCATCGAGAACACCCTCCTCGTCGAGCGCAAGACCGTCGCCGACCTTGCCATCTCCATCCTCGACGGGCGGCTGTTCCGGCAGGCAGGCCGCCTTGCGCGGGCGGCCGCGGTGACGCCGTGCCTGATCGTCGAGGGCGCCACCGAGGACTTCGACCGGGCCGCCGTGCGCCGCGCCGCGCTGCAGGGCGCTCTCATCACGGCCACGCTGGTCTACGGCCTGCCGCTGCTGTACTCGACGAGCCCGGCCGAGACCGCCCGTCTGCTGCGGATCGCCGCCTGCCAGCTGCGACGGCGCACGGCGCGGGGCCCGGAGCGCTACGGCTCGAAGTCCGGCTCCGACGATCGGCTGCGGATGCTGATGCTGGAGGCCGTTCCCGACATCGGCCCGGTTCGCGCCAAAGCGCTGGTGGAGGCCTTCGGGACCATCGAGGGCCTCGCGGCGGCCGGCGTCAAGGAGCTCGCCGCGACCGCCGGCATCGGGCCCGTGATTGCCCACCGGCTCAAACGCATCGTGTCTGGCAGCACGCTTTGAACATCAGTGTTGACAACCTGGTCTGGTCTGGTCAGACTAGGTGTTGGAGGCGGCGCTCATGCACATCACCAACATCTCCGAGGCAAAGGCGCAGCTGTCGGCCCTGATCGAGCGCGTGCTTCGCGGTGAGGAGATCGTCATTGGAAGAGCCGGCAAGCCGGTGGCTCGTCTCGTGAAGTACGAGGGCCGCGAGGCCCCGCGTCGACCCGGCGAGTTGGCTGGCCAGATCACCATCGCGCCCGACTTCGACAAACTCCCCGACGATATCGCCGAGGCGTTCGGTGTCCACGAGCCATGAACCTGTTGCTCGACACTCATGCGTTGCTGTGGTGGCTTGACGACAACCCGACGCTGTCGGCCGAGGCGCGAGACGCCATCGCCGATGGCAGGAACTTGGTCTTCGTGAGCGCGGTCGTCATTTGGGAGATCCGGATCAAGGAGGCGCTCGGCAAGCTGAAGCTCCCGCCCGACTTCCGCGCGATTCTCGATCGCCAGGCGTTCGACAACCTCGCGCTCACCGTGGATCACGCCCATCGGTTGGCCGAGCTGCCGCCGCACCACCGCGACCCGTTCGACCGCTTGCTCGTGGCCCAGGCGATGGCCGAGAGCCTGACCATCGTCACCCGCGACCCCGACATCCCCCGCTACCGCGTGCGGACCCTGAAAGCCTGAGTCGCACCACCCGGCGCCAACTGGACATCCCGCCCCAGTCCTCTTCCTTGCCGCCGGCCCCGGCAGCAGTCACCCTCACGAGGGCTCTCGGAGCAGCCTCGACCGCCGCCTCGCGACGGCAACCCTTCGGGCGACGTAGAATCAGTCAAACGAAACCAGTAGCACGTGCGGAGGTGTCAGGTGGGCAACCCGCCACATTGCGACCGGCGATCGCAGCTCCCGCTCACGACCCTCGCTCTCATGCTCGCGCTGCTGAGCATGGGCCCAGTCGCCCCGTGCCTGGCCGCCGACAGCGGCCCGCCGCCGCCCGAGGAATGGACGATTCGGGTCACGGCCTTGGTGATGGCGGCCGACCTGTCCGGGGAGGCCGATTTCACCGGCGGGGAGACTGTCGGAGGGAATCTCATCCGCGGCGAGCTCGACTATGGCGACGTCTACCCAGACCCTCAGCCGCTCTGGTTCGTCGACTTCTCGGCAAAGCGCGGGAGATGGAGCTTGTGGGTCCGCGGCCAGTACCTGGGGTGGGACGACGTTGTCGCGTTGGCGAACATGACCCTGCTCGAGGAGACCTCCTGGTTTGTCGAAGCAGACGCTGGCCACGCGGTGGGAGCCCACTGGTGGATGTTCCTCGGCATTCGGCGGTTCGACGTTGAGCTCGTTGCAGAGATACCGATGCCTCCCGGAATGCCGTTCCCCCCATCGATCTCAACGTGGGTGGACGAGTCCTGGACCGATCCGATCGCCGGCGCGGAGTTCCGCTACGCGCTCGCGACAAGCTGGGAGATCGCTGGACGCGGCGACGTGGGAGGCTTCGGCGTCGGGTCGCAGCTGTCGTGGAGCCTCGAGGCCACTCTGCAGTGGAACGTCGGCAGGCACTTCGGCGTGACCGGAGGGTACCGGGCTTTCGACGCGGACTACGAGAACGAGTGGACCCACACCTTTTCCGACGGCCATCAAATTGCTGTCGTCGACACCTATGACACCCGCACCGACGGGCCGACTCTCGGCGTGACCTTCCACTGGTAGCTACCGGCAGCCAAACCGCCGACCACCACCGACAACCCCGGGAGATCCCTCGACTCGTCGCCCCTGCGGGGCTCCTCGCTCGGAATGACACGGGAAGTCAGCGTCATCCCGAGCGAGCGGCGAAACCGCGAGCCCGGGCCCGATGCCCGTCAGCCGTCAGGCCTCGCCACCTCGACGTCGAAGCGTGGCTACGTGGGACGATGTCGTCGGTCGAGCAGGGCTCGCAGGTTGCGCCCGAGCACGCCCTCCTCCTCCGACAAGCCGAGATCGTCGAGCTTGCTGCGGACGCTGCCCTCGTATCGGCCGCCGGCGGGTAGTTGCTCCCCGAGCAGCGCCCGCGTCTCGTCGGCCGAGAAGGCGACGCCCGAGTCTGCGATCGTGAGGCGCGGGTTGGCCGGGCAGCAGCGTTGGCAGGCCAGGCAGCCGATCAGGCAGTGATGTGCCGTCACCGGCACCCACTCCGGCCACGGATCGGGGCGCTCGTTGGCGAAGGTGAGGCAGCGCTCAGCGTGGAGCAGCACCCGGTCCGTGCCGATCGCGCCGGTCGGGCAGGCGAGCCGGCAGGTGTCGCAGCCGTCGCACTCGTCGAGCAGCCTTGGGAGCTGGGGTGACCGACCCACGGCCGGCAAATGAGCGTCGGTGACGTAGCCGCAGAGCTGGAGGTAGCTACCGATCCCGGCCGCGAACGTGATGTTGTTGCGCCCGTAACGCACGAGGCCCAGCCGGGCGGCGATGGCCTTGAGCGGGGCCCGGATCACCGCCATCCGGGCGCCGGAAAACACGACCGTCTGCAGGTCCCGCCGCACCTTCTCGAAGGTTGCCCGAAAGTGGCAGTAGATCGGTGGCAGCATCGTCTCGATCACCCGGTCGCCGACGTCGAAGCTCACCCGGTGCGCCGTACGAGGCACCGCCACCACGACCACCGAGGCTGCCCACTCGGGGAGCTCCGGGCTCGAGACCTTGAAGAGCGTTTCTTGGAACAGCTGGCCGTCGAGCTCGCCCGCCTCACGGCGCGCGAGGAGATCGCCGCCTGCCGATCGGACGATCTCCGCCGGCCCCCAGGCAGCCTGGTACCCGCGGTCCCTCGCCCACTTCCGAACTGGCTCTTCCACCGTGCCTCCCAGTCTCCAAGGCTATCAGTGACTCGACGCGCGTGACATCTCAATGTCTCGCTTTCGGTGGACCCTCCACCGAAGTGAACTCACGTCGGCGCCCGTCACTCCTTCGACTGGCAGGGTCTCGCGGGCGGTTTGCGTATCGGAGTTCTCTGAGGGGATTCCTCGACTCGTCGCCCCCGCGGGGCTCCTCGCTCGGAATGACAGGGAAAGTGAGTGTCATCCCGAGCGAGGGTCGAAGGCCTGAGTCGAGGGATCTCCTCCGTCACCGAGCGGGTCCGCAACCTCCCCTCTCCCGTGCCGTATTGCCATCGTGACCCGCCACGTCTCTCAACCGGAATCATTCTCGACATTTGCGATCAACATCGCGCTGACTGCGCGCCAGGAGAGGCCATGAGACCCAAGCTCGCACTCGCCATCGTCGTGTCGCTGCTGCTGGCTGCCGCCTGGGCAGGAGCGGAGGAGATCGCCGGCCTGCCGCTGCACGTTGTCCGGCTCGATCCCGGCACCGTCCGGCTCTGGCTCGGCGACTCCAATTCGTCGACCGCGATCGTCGCCTTCGCGACCGAAAAGGGGATCGTCGTCGTCGACACCTTCGGCATCCCCGAGATCGACAGCCAGCTGCGCGCGATCATCGCTCGCGAGCTCGGCCGCTCTGATTTCCGCGTCCTCATCAACACCCACGAGCACAGCGATCACACCGGCGGAAACTCGATCTATGCCGACTGCGCCATCGTCGGCCACGAGCGCATCGCCCCTGGGCTTGTCCAGTCGTCCGCCGAGCGGGAGCGGGCCCTGGGTTTGTTCCCGGAGTGGATCAGCGAGTCGGAAGCCGAGCTTGCCAAGGCGGAGCCCGGCTCCCCGCAGGCGGCAAAGCTCCAGGAGGAGCTGGCTAGCCGCCGGATGCGCTTCGAGAACGTGAAGGCGAACCTCCCGCCCGTCCCGCCGACCGTGACCTTCTCCGACCGCATGGCGCTCGACATGGGCGACACCACCTTTGAGCTGTCCTGGATCGGCGGCATGCACTCGGCGAGCGACACCGGCATCTTCGTCCCGGAGCGCGGCCTGTTGCTCACCGGCGACGTCATGGCCGACGTCTGGCTCACCGACACCCCCGGCTGCCTCGCGAGCTTCAGCGCGCGGCCCGGCATCCCCCATGACTTCCCGCTCATGCTCGCCAACTGGGACCGGCTGCTCGCCCGGCGCGACCAGATCCGCCTCCTGCTGCCGGGCCACTGGAACGGCGAGCTGTCGATCGCCGGCGCCGAGGCCAGGGTCGAGTACGTCCGCGCCCTCTGGGACGGCGTCGCCAAGGCGGTTGCCGACGGCGAGACCTTCGACCAGGTCCAGACGGAGTACCAGCTCGCAACCCGCTTCCCCGACCTGGTGAGCAGCCCCGGCTTTGCCCAGGCCAGGCACTACAGCACGGTCACCGAGATCTGGAGCGAGGTCACCGATCAGCTCGCGGCCGCCACCGTGCTCTTCGAGCTGATCGACCAGGGCGCCGGCGACACCGCTATCCGCGCAGTGGTCGACGATCGCACCAGCGACTCGCCGAAGTACTTCTTCATCGAGAACGACATCAACGGCTACGGCTACTTCCTCCTGCAGCAGGACAAGGTCGGGCAGGCGATCAGGATGTTCCGGATCAACGTCGAGCTCTTCCCCGAGTCGTGGAACGTCTACGACAGCCTCGGCGAGGCACTGCTGCGCGCTGGCTCCACCGATGAGGCGATCGCCATGTACGAGCGCTCGCTCGTCCTCAACCCGGACAACACCAACGGCAGGGAGGCCCTGGCGAAGATCCGCCCCGCCGCCTGACCGCTGGTCTTGTAGCGCAGGCATCTTGCCTGCCTTGTAGCGCAGGCATCTTGCCTGCCTTGTAGCGCAGGCATCTTGCCTGCCTTGTAGCGCAGGCATCCTGCCTGCCTTGTAGCGCAGGCATCCTGCCTGCAAATCCTGCCCGCCACCGGCATCTTGCCTGCATCAAGATCGTCCTCCGCCACGACGACGTGGACCGCCGCAGCCAGGAGATCCTCGCCCGCTCCCGCGTCCCCTCCGGCCGCTCCCCGGGCCTGCCGGCGATGAAGCCATCACCCGCCGAGCTTGGCGAGAACGGACGGAACGACCCGGTAGAGGCAGTACGCCGCGAGGCAGATCGAGTAGAGCGGGACGATGTACCGCCAAGCCCTCTCCGGGAAGACGCGTGTGACGTAGGGCGCGAGGACGGCGGCGAACATGGTGGCGAGCATCATGGTGGGCAGGAGCACGAAGTCGACCGTGACGCCCGATGTCAGCATGACGAACCACACGACGATGGCCACCGAGCTGACCGTGCCTTCGGAGATGGCCACGACCGCCATCATGCTCTTCACGGGGATGCCCGACAGGATCCCACCGATCGTCAGGACGGGGCCGTAGCCGCCCCCGCCGATCCCCTTGTTGAACGCGGCCAGGCCCGCGTAGCCGATCATGCGCAGGGGGCGATAGGGGCGCTCCCTCCTCGAGAAGGACTGGTAGACCGAGATCAGGCCCATGCACACGAGGAGAACGGCGACGTACAGCTCGATCCAGACCCTGGCCACCTTGAGGTATCCGTAGATCGCCGTGATCGAGAAGACGACCGCGAGCGCCCCGGTTCCCCCGATGATGAGCCACAGACGGATCGTCTCCGACATGGGCTTGAACCGCCACTCGACGTTCTCGAACTCCCGGTGGAGGAAGGTGCCGACGATGCCCGCCATGCCCTGCTGGATCATGACCACGGGGACGACCTGCAACGGGTCGAAGCCGAGGAGGAGCAGCAGCGGCGTGATGGCCGTGCCGAATCCCATTCCCGCCGATGCATCCATGAACTCGAAGAAGATGGCGAGCGCCAGCACCAGCCAGAAGATGCCCCACATGTCCGTCCCGGCCCACCCCCGCTGGACGACGATCTCCGATGGGATGCGCTCCATCCCGGCGAACGGATTGCCCGCCAGCCAGCGGGCGATGAGGAAACCCACGAAGAACACCGCCACACCGATCGCGGCGGCCCTCAGGTGTCTCCTCTCGGGGATCAGCCTCTCCAGGCTCGTCTTCTGCCGATCGAGCTCATGGGCGATCTCCCAGCCCAAACGGCCTTTGCGTGGAGAGGTCGGCTCGTTCATGCAAGGACTCTCATGTGCGGCTGGGTGCACCCTCGTCCAAGATGGGCCTTCTGGTCCTGGGCAGGTCGCCCCGGTGAGTGCGGCAAGACCCTCTGTGGCCGCCGACTCTACAACACTCGCCCGCAGGGGTGCCCGATGAAGGTGCGAATCCGGCACGGTTTGAACCTGCATTGGATCTGAACCTACATTGTGAGGTCGTGGCACCTGGCACTTCGAGGACCCGCCTCAGCTGTGGGTGAGCCAGGGTTGACGGCGCCGATCGACTCGACTAGACTGGTCGGCGACTGGTCGGGACCGGAGACGCTATGCCGAAGATCGGTGCGTACGAGGCCAAGACGAAGCTCGCGAGCCTCCTCGAACGGGTGGCTGAGGGTGAGCACATCACCATCACCAGGCACGGGCTGCCGGTTGCCACACTGTCGCCGGTGCCGGAGCACAGGCGACGTCCGGCAGCCGAGGTGATCGCCGACCTGCGGGCGTTTCGACGCGGGCGACGCCTTGGCCGCACGCCGCTCAAGAAGCTCATCGAGGAGGGGCGGCGATGACGCCCCTTGTCGTCGACTGCTCGGTCACCATGGCGTGGTGCTTCGAGGACGAGTGCGACGAGCTGGCCGATGCAGTGCTCGACAGGCTCGTGGACGGCGAGGCCTGGGTACCGTCCCTTTGGCCGCTCGAGGTCTCGAACGTGCTGGTCGCCGCCGAGCGCCGGCGGCGGATCACGGCCGCTGACTCGGCGCGCTTCATCGAGCTGCTCATGGGCCTTCCCATCGTCGTCGACGACCGCAGCCACGAGCGCGCACTGTCACAGGTCCTGGCGGTCGCACGCCAGCTCGACATCTCGGCGTACGACGCCAGCTACCTCGAGCTTGCCATGCGGCTCGGCGCGACGCTCGCGACCCGGGATGCTCTCCTTCAAGCCGCTGCGGCCGCCGCCGGCGTCCCCCTCTTCGCCGCGAAGTGACTCTAGAATTGCGCCCGTGAACGAGAGGATCTTCCGGCACACACTCTTCGTCGCCTTGTTGTTCGGCGCGCCGGCGGTGTTGTTCCTCGTCCAGGTCGTCTTCATCGTGCCTCCCGTACTGTTGGTGGCGGGTGCGGTGGGCTTGCTCGCGAAGCTGGTCGCCACCGGTTTCGCGCGGGAAAGCCTCTTCATGCTCGTCGCCCTGCTGCTCGGCGCGATCATCACCGCCGGGCCCAGCTACCTGCTCGCCTGGCTCCTCGGCAAGCTCGCCGCGCGCCTGCCCGCCGGCTGGCCACGCTGGACGCTGCTCGCGGCCCTGCTCGCCGGCCTGGCTTGGGTCACCCAACAGCCAATCTACGGCGGTGGCGGGCACGGCCCGGGCAAGTTCGGCCCGCTCCAGTCGCTGCTCGGCAGTCTGGACGACAGCTACGGCAAGGGGACCGTCCTCACCGTGTACCTGGTTTCGCTCGCGTTGATCCTCGTCCCCCTGGCGCGCGCCTGCTGGCGAGCACGGCGCCAGACCCGCGCCTGCGCAGATCCCTGACGGCCGGCCAAGCCCGCTCCTTGTTTTCGTACTCTCGTTTCCCCACCCAGCCCGAGCACGGACTCCAGTGAGCTGTTTGGGTTCATCAGCTGGGCGACCGGACGACCTCCGGAACCACAAAGGCAGAAAGGGATGGCTGGCACCATTTTCCGTGATCCCGCGGTACCGCGGCGACGTCGATCACGCGCGCGGCGGCATCCGAGGCGCGATCCCGATCTGCCGGATCTACCATCCGAAGGACGGCTCGTGACCACCGAGACCGACGCGATCCGCTTCGCCGAGCGCCTGCTCCCCGACGGCGTCGCCCTCTGCGACGAGGACCACCACTTCACACCCTCGAATCACCGCGACCTCGTTCACGCGTTCGATCCCCTGACCTGAGCCCGCCCCTGCTGCCGTCAAGCGGTGTGCTGGTGCGTGAACTCGGCGCACCCGGCGCTGGGATTCCGAGGGCACCGGAGGCGGCGCCGTTCACGTGCGGAGCTCGGGGCCCGGCACCGATGGGTTCGAGGCGCCAATGAGGCGAGTCGCCGGATGGTCGTGGCGAGCGGTGCCGCACTTGTGCTACAGTCTGACGGGAGGTCACGATGCCCGCCAAGAACCCCAGGATCAGCACCGTCGTCGACAGGGGGCTGCTCAGGTGGTTGCGCTCGAAAGCGCGCCGCGAGGGGATCTCGGTGTCCCTGGTCGTGCGCGACCTCCTGATGCGGGTGCGGGAGGATGAGGAGGAGCGCTACTGGGCCGCTGCGGGCGAGGAGCGTCTGGAGAGCTTCTCGCGGACCGAGGCGCTGCGGCACGACGACGTCTGGGGCTGAGGGTGTCGCCGTATCGCGTCCTCTACCACCCGTTGGTCGTCTCCCGAGACCTCCCGCGGCTCGACCCGCCGACACGATCGCGCATCCGGACCGCCATCGAGCGCAAGCTGACCACACGACCCGAGGCCGCGGCAAAGCCTCTCGCGCATACGACCCAGCGGCTCTGGTCGCTCCGGGTCGGCGACTGGAGGGTCGTGTTCGCCCTTCGTGACGACGAGATCTGGGTCCTGAGGATCGGCCACCGCCGGGAGGTGTACGCCGACCGGGCCTTCCGGGAGCCACCCACAGACGACTCCGTCTCGGAGCCTTGAGCAGCTCGCTCTGAGACTGCCAGAGTGCCGGACCTGGTACCGCGACTGAAGTTCAAGTGCGGAGTTCGGTGCCTGGCACCTTTGGCACCTTTCACCCGCGATGGCGGTACGTGGCACTGCGGGTGCACCCCTGTATTTTCCTGTGACGCACGTCACACTACCGACTGTCCAGTGAACGATCTGCTTCACACAGGGGGAGGTCCCATGCGTCTGCGATTCGCCGTCGCCGTCCTTCTCGCACTGACAGCCACATCCGCCGCATTCGCGCAGGACCCGGTGCGGTCCTCGATCGTCCGGGTCTACGCCACCTCGCAGAGCCCGAACTACTGGCGGCCGTGGGAGATGGACTCCCCTGCCGATGTGACGGGCTCCGGCTCCATCATCGAGGGCAATCGCATCCTCACCAGCGCCCACGTGGTAGCCGACCAGACCTTCCTCCAGGTGCAGCGGGCCGACCAGGCGGACAAGCACGTCGCCTCGGTCGCCGCCGTGTCGCACGAGCTCGACCTCGCGGTGCTCACGGTCCAGGACGACTCATTCTTCGAGGGCGCGATGCCCCTGCCGATCGGCACGCTGCCCGAGGTCGGCGACACGGTCGTGGCGCTCGGCTTCCCCGAGGGCGGCAGCCAGCTCGCCGTCACCGAGGGCGTCGTGTCGCGCATCGAGCGCAAGCTGTACACGCACTCGTGGAACGACAACCTCGTCGTCCAGATCGACGCCCCCATCAACCCCGGCTCGAGCGGCGGCCCGGTCCTGGGCGACACCGGCATTGCAGGAGTGGCCTTCCAGGCCGGGTCTGGCGAGAACATCGGCTACATGGTCCCCGCGCCGGTGATTGAGCACTTCCTGACCGACATCGAGGACGGACGCGTCGACGGCTCCCCGATCCTGGCCGTCGAGTGGCAGATGATGGAGAACCCCCAGCTCCGCCGGCACTACGGCATGGCCGAGGGCCAGCCCGGCGTGCTGCTCACCAAGGTGGAGCCCGCGTTCGAGGGCGACGGCAAGCTCCAGGAGCGCGATGTCCTGCTCGGCATCGATGGGTTCGACGTTGCCAACGACGGCACGATCGAGCTCCGCCCCGGTGAGCGCATCGACCTCCACTATGCAGTCGACCGGCGGCAGATCGGCGACTCGGTCGTCCTGCACCTGCTGCGGGACGGCAACCCCGTCGACGTGCAGCTCGAGCTCGTTCACGCGAAGCACTCCTACGCCTATCTCGTGCCGAGAATGTCCTACGACGCGACCCCGTCGTACTTCGTCTATGGCGGCCTTGTCTTTGCGCCGCTCACCATCAACTACATGCTGCAGTGGGGGGAGGAGCCGCGCGACATGCCGATACACTTCCGGCGCCTCTACTACGAGGCGCGGTCACGTGAGAACGCCGGCCGCGAGCAGGTCGTGGTCCTGATCGGCGCCCTGCCCAGTGAGGTCAACGTCGGCTACGTGGAGTTCGAGGACTCGATCGTCGACACGGTCGACGGACAGGGGGTGGCGAGCCTCTCGCACCTCGTCGAGCTGCTGGAGAGCCGCGAGGGTGAGAGCCACCGCATCATGCTCGAGGACAGCGAGTGCGAGATCGTCCTGCGGCACGAGGACGTGGACCGCCGCAGCCACGAGATCCTCGACCGCTACCGCGTCCCCTCCGACCGCTCCTCCGACCTGCTGGCGGTGAAGTCACTGCCGCCCGTCGACACAGCCTCCGCCTCGAGCGCCGAGTTGACCACTGACGAGCCGTCCGCGAACTCAACCTCAGCCGCGTCTCGAAAACGGATCTGAGGGCAATGTCACCCAGTCGGTGCCCACGAGTAGCTGCAATCGACTGCGCTTACCCGCTATCGCAGGATGCCCTTCCGGGTACCTGTATGGTGGACGATAGGCTGAGGGGGCACTCTCCCCCTGGAGATCTCGATCATGACGACGACGCTCCTCTGGATCCTGATCGTCCTGGCTGCCGGCACCTTGGTGCTGACCTTCGTGCTGCTGATCCGAGGGCGCTCCGCAGCTCACGGTAACCTCGAGCAGGTGCTTCGAGCCGAGCTGAGGATTGCTCGCGACGAGTCATCGAGCCACGCCAGGGGGCTGCGCGAGGAAGTCTCGAGTTCACAAACCAAGGCCAACGAGCTTCTGGTCAGGACCGTGAACGCCCTCGGCCAGAGCCAAACGGAGCTGCTCGACAAGCTCGCGGGTGCGACACGCGAATCCGCGGAGTCCACACGCGCCGAGATCGAGAAGCTCACTCAGCGGGTCGTCGAGTCACTTCGAGAGATCCAGACCGAAAACGAGCAGCGCTTCGACAAGGTACGCATCTCCGTGAATGAGCAGCTCACGGGCATGCTCGAGCAGCAGAAGAAGCAGATGAACGACGTTGTGGAGGCGCTCAAGAAGCTTGAGGACTCGAACCGTCAGGACCAGGAGAAGTCGCGCACCGTGCTCGAGCAGAAGTTCCTCCAAATCCAGGAGAGCAACGAGAAGAAGCTGGACGAGATGCGACAGACGGTCGACGAGAAGCTCCACAGCACGCTCGAGAAACGGCTGGGCGAGTCATTCAAGCTGGTCAGCGACCGGCTCGAGGCGGTTCAGCGCGGCCTCGGCGAGATGAAGACCCTCGCCGACGGGGTCGGCGATCTCAAGCGGGTCCTGACCAACGTCAAGGACCGGGGCACGTGGGGCGAGTACCAGCTCGGAGCGATCCTCGAGCAGACCCTGACACCGGAGCAGTATGCCCGAAACGTGCGGCCCAAAGAGGGGGGAGAGACGGTCGAGTTCGCCATCAAGCTGCCGGGCAAGGGCCTCGAGGACGCCCGCCCTGTGTGGCTGCCAGTTGATGCGAAGTTCCCGAGGGAAGACTACGAGAGGCTGCTCGACGGAGTCGAGCGGGCCGATACCGAGGCAGTCAAGACGGCTACCACAGCATTGGCCAATGCAGTGCGAAAGTCAGCGAAGGACATCCACGACAAGTACGTCGCCCCACCGGACACGACGGACTTCGCGATCATGTTCCTCCCAACGGAAGGCCTCTACGCCGAGATCTTGCGGCAGCCCGGTCTGCACGACGAGCTGCAGACCAAGTACCGGGTGCTGGCCACGGGGCCAACCACTCTGTCGGCGATGCTCACGAGCCTCCGGGTCGGGTTCCAGACGCTCGCGATCGAGGAGCGCTCGGCCGAGGTCTGGAACGTGCTCGCCGCCGTGAAGACCGAGTTCGGGAAGTTCGGCGAGGTGCTCGAGAAGGTGAAACGCCAGCTGTCCACGGCGTCGGACACGATCGACAAGACTCGAGTCCGCACGCGAGCCATGGTGAAGAAGCTGCGAAGCGTCGAGCAGCTGCCGCCGGCAGAAGCCGGAGAGATCCTGCAGCTCGCCGGCTACGATGACCACGAGGAAGAGCGAGAAGGGGATGCCGAGGAGGTTCTCGACCCGTCCGCGGTCTGAAAAGTCCCCCTACTTGGATCCGGCGAGGTACCCTCGCGGCGAAGAGCGGCCTGACTTTCGGGTATGGGAGCTGCTGCAGTGATGACACCTGACACGCGCTCTGAGGGTTCACTCGAGGAGATTATCCGCGCTTCGCTAGGGGATTTCGCAGACTTCCTATCGGGGTCTTCGTGGTGGGGTCGCGAGCGCGAGATGATCAGCCTTTATGCGTTCGGGTTCTTGCGGCGGCACTGCAAGACCGGATCAGTCATACACGATCCAACGCAGATCGGAATCGAGGTTGCGGTTCCACAGGTCCGGCCTCCAGGGGTGAAGGCCCTGGTGTGCAAAGACCTCGTCATCTGGCCAGAGCGTGCTATGAACTACTGGAGCAGACCCCGACGCAATCCGCTCGCCGTATTCGAGTGGAAAACGAAGGACTCCAAGAAGAGGCAAGCCGACATCGAATGGCTCTCCAGATTCTCGGCTCGCCGTGCGGACTTCGTTGGATTCTCGGTAGTCTGCCGGATTTCTCCGACTGTACTGATCGACGTGGCGCTGGTGCGCTCTGGTGAGTTGAAGTGCAAGTGGTGTATCAAACCCAGCGCCCAGTCGGTTTCGTGACGTGGAAGAAGCTCGGGCCCTGGGATGCTTACCTCGCGGACGTCGGAGTCGGCAATGCCATGAGTGCCCTGGTATCGGCGAGCACCCTTTCGGTCACCTCTAACTCGAGACGGGCCTTCATCGCCCACAATCGTGCTTCCACGATCAGGGGCGTGTACTGCTCCACTGCAGCCTCGATGAACTTGCGCAGCACATCCGTCGCGATGGCGTCGTGATTGAGGCCTTCCGATTCCAGGAGTTGCCTCAGGGCGACTTTGATTTGAATCCGCTTGTTTGCGACAAGCTTGCCCTTGCGTCGTTCGACGTTTGACCCTACTTTCCACAGCGCCGCTGCGCCGACAATGCCCCCGAGCGTGGCACCAACCGGGTTGGCGAGAGCGGCAGCAAGCGCGGTAATCTGGACAAGACCCGCGGCGGTCGCCGCGCCGGCTCCCAGCACGCCTAACGCGCTGACGCCAAGGGTCGCATCGGACACTCTGTCGAGCGCGCACTTGAGGGAGGCGACCGAATGCGTGGTGGGGACGAGCGCCTCGAAGGCCCGCCTGTCCACTGAGCTGAGCACGGTCGCTCGAATCGTTCTGGCCTCCGCCGAGAACACATCCAGCTCTCGCTGCCACTGATCGAACAGCCGTGTGTAACGGTTCTTGATCGGGGCAAATCGCACCATGAGTCCAGCGCTAGCCGCGCGCTCTTTGAACACCTTCCACACTGAAGGATCGGTCCAGTCCTTGCGACCCTTCATCAAGTTCTGCATGTCGATCTCGAGCGCATCGAGCGACCCGTCGATGAAGTTCTCCAGATCCTCGGCGAACATCTCGCTCTGCAGCTGCAATCGCTGGTCGATGGCGACAATCCGTGCCCGCACCTGGTCGATCAGCGCCTGCGTCGCCCGCGCAAAGCGGTCGGCGAGCTGACGCTGCTGATCGAGACTGCGGGCGTCTTTGAGCCGGGCCGCAGCAGCCGAAAGGGCACGCTCGGCAGCGAGTTCGACAGCCCGCTGAAGGTCAGGCCGATTGGAGTTGCCCTGAATCGCTTCCCATCGCGATACGACAGTGAGGAGTTCCTTGTCGTCAAAGGCCGACGCCATGATCTTCGCTCGCGAGAGCAGGCCCACGTCGGGATCCATCTGAATCGCTAGCAACCGCGCCCGCGCAGCACCGAGCAAGCTCTGACCCCTGTCGATCATCGACCGCGTTACGCCACCTTGCGGACTGGCGGGCAGTGAGCCGACGGGTTTGGGCGAGACCCCGAGTGCCCTCGCCCACTGATCGTGAACCGCCTGGGCATTGCCGCCTTGCGCCCGATGCAAGGACTGGGCAGCGTCAAGGATCCCCTGGCGGGCTTGTTCGGGAAGGTCGCGGGCAGACTTCTTGAGCTGTTTGAGAGCCGTGGACACACTTGGCTCCTCGCCGAGTGCCCTCAGCACCAGGCAGCTCATCAAGCCGGGGAACGCGCTGAGACCCTCAAGCGATGTGGCGCATTCGGCCAGAGCCTCGTACTCGGCGGTTGTGAGTATCCGGTCGCTGACAGCGGTGGCTGCAGCTGAGCGCGCGACCGCCCAAGCGACTTCTGGGATCAGCTGCAGAACCTCCTCATCGGTGACCGGGAAGAGCTCTCGGTTGTCAAGCGCCGCGAGGCGTTCGATGTCCTCCCCCATCTGATTACTCCCTGGCCTCAGTCGAAACCGGCTCGACGCTTTCGTAGACTGCCCTGACAAGCAGGATACACCCAGCCGCGCTGCCGGCGCCGTTGTCCACTCGGTGCGAAAATGTGAGGGATGGCGAGCATCCGGCTGCTGGTGTGGAACATCCGGCATGGGGGTGGGGAGAGAATGCCATGTCGGGCACCGACAGCGCTCAGGGCTGTGCTCCCGCGAGGAGCTCGGATACCCTTTGAGCATGGGATGCCCGTTCTGCGAGATCCCCGAGTCCGAGCGGGTGATCGAGACTAACGACGTTATCGGATTCTTCGACCACTACCCGGCGAGCCCTGGGCACCTCCTGCTGGTGCCGCGCCGCCACGTCGCGACCTGGTTCGATGCCGACGAGCGCGAGAAGGCGGCGCTCCTCCGCGCCATCGACGACGCCCTCGACGTCATCGAGTCGACAGTCGGGCGCCGGCCGGACGGCTACAACGTCGGCTTCAACGCCGGTGAAGCGGCCGGCCAGACCGTGATGCACCTCCACATCCACGTCATCCCGCGATACCGCGGCGACGTCGATGACCCGCGCGGCGGCATCCGAGGCGCGATTCCAATCTGCCGGATCTACCATCCGAAGGACGGCTCGTGACCACCGAGACCGACGCGATCCGCTTCGCCGAGCGCCTGCTCGCCCTCCTCGACGAGGGGTCGTTCACAGCCACCTACAAGTTTGCCGTCCTGCTTGGCCTGATGGACCTGTGCCTCGAGTACAGCGACCGCTTCGGCGAGCCGCCACCAATGGTCACGACCACGCAGCTTGCCGGGAAGGTGATCGAGCTCTATTGGCCCCAAACCACCCCCTTCGAGGACACATCCGGGGATGTGCTGCGCCAGAACACCGGGCGCGAGGCAGTCATCCTGCAGCGGATTCGAACGTTTCGACATGCGGCGGCGCCGGATCCCGGCTGCAGCCTGCACCGGGCGAGGCTCCAGAGCGCGAGGTCTTTCAGCCGGCTGGTCGATGACGTCGAGTGGACGCTGGTCCTCATGCCGCTGCCCAAGCTCCAGCGCTTCGGCGGCGCCGACAACCGCTTCATCTACGAGATCGAATGGGACGACTCCATCACTCGGTCCCGTTGGCGCTCGCTCGAGTTTGACAACCGGATCTCCTTCGTCGGCGCCGCCGCGCACCACCTCGTGCGCCTCTCCCCCCTGCTCCGACCCCTCATCCAGCAGAACTGGACCGAGATGGTGGGCCGGCTCAACGACCTCGACGTCGCCCGGCTCGAGAGCTTCCTGTTCGGAGCCGACCGCGTCTCGCTGCAGCCGGTTCGCAAGCCCCTCACCGAGCTTCAGCACGGCGCGTGCTTCTACTGCGGCCGCGCCCTCCGGTCGCCCGGCGACGTCGATCACTTCTTGCCGTGGTCGCGCTACCCGGACGATCGGCTCGATAACCTGGTCGTCACCCACTCGGCCTGCAATCGGCTAAAGCGGGACTTCCTCGCCAGTGCGCCACACGTTGCCCGCTGGGCGCAACGGCTCTCCGACCACGACCGCACCTTGTCCCAGATCGCGGATGCTGTCGCCTGGCCACGCAACACCCCCCGCAGCCTGAACGTCATACGAACCACCTACTTCAGGCTCCCCGACGGCGTCGCCCTCTGGGATGAAGACCACCACTTCACACCCTCGAATCACGGCGACCTCGTCAACGCGTTCGATCCCCTGACCTGATCGCACCCCACCCCTGGCGCCTTGGAGTGTCGTGGCGGTTCTGTCCCCAGGCGCATCTGGCACGCGGCGGCGGAGATTGACATGCTCGATTCGAGGCGGGCGCAGGGGATGGCAGAATCGAGCCATGACGAACGTACGACTGCTGGTGTGGAACATCAGGCATGGGGGTGGGGAGAGGACTCCACGGATCCTCGCGGTTTTGGAGGAGCAGCGGCCAGATGTCGTCGTGCTCACCGAGTTTCGGAACAACCGCCGAGGAGAGGCGATTCGAGAGTGGCTGGCGGACAACGGCTTCGTATCCATGTACAGCCCGAGGTGTGGAGCGCGGGTCAACACCCTGCTGGTGGCATCGCGAGCACCGGCTACGTTTCAGACCTTCCCCGCCGATCTTGGGCGTGATGCACACCGCATCGTCCTCGCGAGAACGTCTGGCCTGAGCCTGTTTGCCGTCTACTTCCCGCAGCTCCGTGCGAAAGGCCCCATCTTCGACTTCCTGCTCGCGCTGCCCGACGACTTGCTGCAGGCGAGGACAGCCATCTGCGGTGACTTCAACACCGGCAAGCACTTCATCGACGAGAAGGGCACCACCTTTGCGCTGGCCGAGCGCTTCTCGGCGCTTGAAGAGGCCGGATGGATCGATGCGTGGCGGCAGCACCATGGGACTGCTCGCGAGTATTCGTGGTACAGCTCGAAGAGGAATGGCTTCCGAGTCGACCACATCTTCGCCTCGCCCACGCTCGCGGCCTCTGTCCTCCGCGCGGACTACCTCCACGACGTCAGGCTGCGTGGGATCAGTGACCACTCTGCCCTGATCGCGGAGATCCACGTCGTCTGAGCTCCATCCGAATAAGACTTGCTCTCAAGTATCTGGATCGGGGGATCTTGCTACTATCGAGAGAAAGAAACGGCGGGCTGGGGCCTCTCTGGGCGCTCACGATCAGCGGGGGCTCCGCAGTTATCCCCGCGTAGTCGGTGGTGGCGTTTGAGCTTGAGAGGAGTACATGGGTAGGACCAAACGAGCGGCGAAGGGTAAGGGGTCGGCGAACAAGACCGGGGCGACGGTTGGGTACGAGGCTGAGCTGTGGGCGATGGCCGACGCGCTGCGCGGCTCGATGGACGCGGCCGAGTACAAGCACGTCGTTCTCGGCCTGATCTTCCTCAAGTACATTTCGGACGCCTTCGAGGAGATCCACACCCGGCTCGCGGCTGAGCGCGCCCAGGGCGCCGACCCCGAAGACCCGGACGAGTACCGCGCGGTGAACATCTTCTGGGTGCCGCCCGAGGCGCGCTGGTCGAACCTCAGGACACAAGCCAAGCAGCCCACGATCGGGCAGGTCGTCGACGACGCGATGGAGGCGATCGAGCGCGACAACCCCCAGCTCAAGGGTGTGCTGCCCAAGGACTACGCCCGGCCCGCGCTCGACAAGACGCGACTCGGACAGCTCATCGACCTCATCAGCAACATCACGGTCGGCGACGAGGCTGCCCGATCGAAGGACGTGCTCGGCCGCGTCTACGAGTACTTCCTGTCCCAGTTCGCAAGCGCCGAGGGCAAGAAGGGTGGCGAGTTCTACACCCCGCGCTGCGTCGTCAAGCTGCTCGTCGAGATGCTCGAGCCCTACAAGGGCCGCGTCTACGATCCGTGCTGCGGCTCGTCCGGCATGTTCGTTCAGTCCGAAGAGTTCATCGCCGCCCACGGTGGCCGCGTCGGCGACATCTCCATCTATGGCCAGGAGTCGAACTACACCACTTGGCGGCTGGCCAAGATGAACCTCGCGATCCGCGGTATCGACGGCCAGATCGCGCACGGTGACACCTTCCACAACGACCGCCATCCGGACCTGAAGGCCGACTTCATCCTCGCCAATCCGCCCTTCAATGTGAGCGACTGGGGCGGCGAGCGACTCAGGGACGACAAGCGCTGGAAGTACGGCGTCCCACCCAACGGGAATGCGAACTTCGCCTGGGTGCAGCACATGGTTCATCACCTGGCACCGGCTGGCGTCGCCGGTTTCGTGCTCGCGAACGGCTCCATGAGCTCGAACCAGTCCGGCGAGGGCGAGATCCGGAAGAACCTCGTCGAGGCGAATCTGGTCGACTGCATGGTGGCCCTACCCGGCCAGCTCTTCTACTCGACCCAGATCCCGGCCTGCCTCTGGTTCCTGGCCCGCGACCGCAAGGACGGCGGGTTCCGCGACCGCCGTGGCGAGGTGCTCCTCATCGATGCGCGCAAGCTCGGGCGGATGGTCGATCGCACCCACCGCGAGTTGACGGACGAGGACGTCACCCGGATCGCCGGCGCTTATCACGCCTGGCGCGGTGAAGCCGACGCGGGCGACTACGAGGACTTGCCCGGCTTCTGCAAGAGCGCAACGCTCGAGGAGATCCGCAAACACGGCCACGTGCTCACCCCTGGCCGTTACGTCGGCGCCGAGGTACAGGAGGACGACGGCGAGACATTTGACGAGAAGATGAAGCGACTCACCGCGACGCTGCGCGAGCAGCAGGTCGAGGCGGCGAAGCTGGACGCTGCGATTACCGCCAGCTTGAGGGAGCTTGGTCTTGAGTAGCTTCCCCCGCACCTCGCTGGGTGAAATCGCCGACTTCGTGAACGGCGATCGGGGCTCCAACTACCCGTCGGAAGACGATTTCGTGCCTAACGGCGTCCCCTTCATCAGTGCGGCCGATCTTGCCGACGGGGTTGTAGACCTAGCCGGTGTCAAGCGTATTTCGCGAGAGGCTTATGAACGGCTAAGAAGCGGGAAAACGAAACCGGGCGACATTCTGTTCTGTCTCCGTGGGTCTCTTGGCAAGGCTGGACGCGTCTTCGGGGTACCCGAGGCGGCCATTGCTTCGTCGCTCGTGATCATTCGGGCAAAGCAGACCACCGCTTCACGTTTCCTTTACTACGTCTTGCAGAGCCCGGACGTGCAGGGGTTCATGGATGCACTGGACAACGGCTCCGTTCAACCAAACCTCTCGGTTCGTGAGATCACGAAGATCGTGGTGCCAGATATCAGCGCCCACGAACAACGCGCCATCGACCACATCCTCGGGACGCTGGACGACAAGATCGAGCTGAACCGGCGGATGAACGAGACGCTGGAGGCGATGGCGCGGGCGCTCTTCAAATCCTGGTTCGTCGACTTCGACCCCGTCCGCACCAAAATGGACGGCCGCTGGCGCCGCGGCGAATCAACCCCCGGCCTCCCCAATCACCTCTACGACCTCTTCCCCGACCGCCTCGTCCCCTCCGAACTCGGCGACATCCCGAAGGGGTGGGCGGTGCAGCCACTGCCGGAAGTCGTCGCCGTCAACCCGACGCGTTACCTCCGGAGGGGGGAGGTCGCGCCGTACCTCGACATGGCCAACATGCCGACGCGGGGCCAATCGCCCGACGTGGTGATCGACCGCGCATTCGGTTCCGGCATGCGGTTCCTGAACGGCGACACGCTCGTTGCCCGCATCACGCCGTGTCTGGAGAACGGCAAGACCGCGTTTGTTGACTTCCTCGACGCTGATCAGGTGGGATGGGGATCGACGGAGTTCATCGTCCTCCGTCCGAAGCCGCCGCTGCCGCCAGAGTTCGCCTACTGCCTCGCGCGCAGTGTCGAGTTCCGCAACTTTGCCATCCAGAGCATGACCGGGTCGAGCGGTCGACAGCGCGTCCCGGCAGACGCCCTGTCCCAGTTCAAGCTAGTCGTCGGTCCCAGGGTCATCGCTGAGTTGCTCGGGTCGCTCATCCAGCCGCTGTTCGCACGCGCCAGAGCCGCGATTAGGGAGTCGCGCACGCTCGCCGGCATCCGCGACGCGCTGCTGCCGAAACTCATCTCCGGTGAGTTGCGGATGGAGTGCGCGGAGCGTTTCACTGGTGGGGGCACCGCATGAGCAAGTTGTCAGGGTTTTCCGTGCGCATTTTCATTCCATCTGGCGAGCCCGAGGCGCTGCGCATTGTCGAGAAGTCGAACTGGACCGGGCAGGGGCTGGTCTTTCCGCGCGCGCAGTTTGCAGAGGTGCGGCAGCGCCCAGAACTCAAGCGCACTGGCGTCTACGTGCTCTGGGGGCCCGGTGAATCAATCCAGCTTCCGCGTTTGTATGTTGGCGAAGGCGACCCAGTCCTGCCGCGAATAGACCAGCACGCGAAACAGAAGGACTTCTGGACCCACGCCGCCGTTTTCACGAGCAAGGACCAGAACCTCAACAAGGCGCATGTCCAGTACCTGGAGGCGCGGCTGGTCGGGTTGGCTCGCGAGGCCAAGCGCGCCGAACTGGACAACGGCAACATACCGCAGCTGCCGGCGCTGTCGGAGGCCGATGCCGCCGACGCCGAGGGATTCCTCGGCGATCTGCTGTTGTGCCTGCCCGTCGTCGGCTTCAGTCTGTTCGACAAGCCGAGGGCTGGCGCGGCGAAGTCGCGTGACTTGTTCCTCAAGGCTAAGGGGATTGAGGCACGTGGTGTGGACAGTCCTGAGGGCTTTATCGTCCGAGCCGGGTCGCAAGCGGTCAAGGATGAGGTGCCGTCGATCCACGCGTTCCTGCGTGAATTGCGCAAGTCGCTTTTGGCGCAAGGGGCGTTGGAGCCGACCGGAAAGGTATACCGGCTGACGCAGGACTACACCTTCAATTCGCCTTCGACGGCGGCAGGTGTGCTGCTTGGCCGCCCGGCGAATGGGCGCACGGAGTGGAAGGACTCAAAGGGCCGAACACTCAAGGAAATTCAAGAGGCGGCAGCCCAATGAAAGCGGCCCCCGCCGAATCGGCTGTCCCCCGCATCAACCGGACCCTCAAGCACATGAGCCCGCCACTGCTGCCGCCGCAAGCACCACTGACGCAGTTCGACGTGACGTGGGCCGCTCTCGCCTCCCGTGGGCTCACATGGGTTCAGGAGTCCTGCACGATCAGGGCGTCACGCACTTCGCCGTTGGCAAACCTCATCTCTGGCAAGCTGCGCATCAGGGCCGCTTGCAGGTTCATTCGAATGGTGACGGTGAGATGACCAAAACGTCAAGGCCAAAAACCAAGCCGCCTGATCGGTCAGCGTTGGAGATGACGGCAACGCAAGCGCGCTCATTCTTCCTCAAGCCAGAGAGCTATTGCCGGCTCGAACTTCCCCCATACTTCGATTTTGGACGAATCCTGCGGGATGTGAAGAAGTGCCTTTCTGGGAAAGTGCTTGCTAGTCCGGACAAGAAGGCCCGAAGATGCGAAAATGTCAACCATACAATCTACTCAAACAAGGACGGCCGCTATGCATGGCGGCCCTTTGAACTTATTCACCCTGTTATCTACGTTGATCTCGCTAATCGAATCACCGAGCCCACAAACTGGGCGCGAATTCAGTCGAGGTTTTCAGAATTCGCGCAGGATCCTGAAATACAGTGCTTGAGTATTCCTCGAGAGTCTGCCACTAGACGCAAGGACCAAGGGGCCCAGATTCGCCATTGGTGGAAGGGTATTGAACAGGCCTCTATCGAGTTAGCACTCGACTTCAGCTACGTCTTCCACGCCGACATTTCAAACTGTTACGGCTCGGTATACACACACTCAATCGCATGGGCCACCCACGGGAAGCAGACAGCAAAGGCAACCAGAACCGACAAGTCCCTCATCGGCAATGTCATTGACAACCGCATTCAAGACATGCGGCACGGGCAAACCAATGGGATCCCGCAGGGTTCTGTGCTGCTTGACCTGATTGCTGAGCTGGTTCTTGGATACGCCGACCTCAAGCTGAGTGAGCGGTTAAGGGCGGCGCACATTACGGGCTTTCAGATCCTCCGCTACCGAGACGATTACCGCGTCTTCGTGAATAGCCCACGAGATGGAGAGTTGATCCTAAAGGCACTAACCGAGGTGTTGATCGAGATCGGGCTTAAGCTCAATATCTCCAAAACGACCACTGCACAGGCAGTTATTGAGAGTTCGGTCAAGATCGACAAACGCGAGTGGATGCGAAGCAGGCAGGGAGATCGAAATTTACAGAAGCACCTTCTCTTGATCCACTCGCATGGAACGAGGTTTCCCAACGCCGGAAGTCTTCTTGGTGCGCTTGATGCGTTTTACAGGCGAATCGCCTCGATCAAGTCGCTGCAGTACCCGATGCAAATGATCAGCATTGCAACTGACATTGGCTACAACAGCCCTCGCTGTTTTCCAATCGTCGCTGCGGTGCTCAGCAAGATCCTGAGCACGCTACCAACTAAGGACGGAAAACTCGACGCGATTAGGCGAATCCGTGCGAGACTCGACCAACTACCGAACAACGGCCACTTGGAAGTCTGGCTTCAACGCATCAGCTATCAGTTTGACCCCCAGCTCGCGTACGCGGAGAAGCTCTGCACTCTCGTCCAAGACGGGGAAGTGGGCCTATGGGACAGTTCTTGGATTGAAGACATGACGCTTAGAACGGCGGTTGACCCAAGCAAGATAGTGAACAGAAGGCAATTGACGGTGATGCGACCGGTCGTGCCACCTCTCGAGTTTGCGGTATTCGGAGCGTACTGACTTGGTCTCGCGATCCTTCACCGAATCCGTCGTCGAGGAAGCCGCCCTCGCCTGGCTCGAGGCGGCTGGATGGCGCGTCGAGTACGGCCCACGGATTGCGCCGGGCGAGCTGTTCGCGGAGCGTCCTGATTACGGTCAGGTTGTGCTGAAGCAGCGGCTGCGCGACGCTCTCGCGCGACTGAATCCAGAGCTGCCGGCCGAGGCGCTGGACGACGCGTTCCGCAAGCTCAACCGGCCAGAGGGGCCGACGCTCGAGGCACGCAATCGAGCCCTCAATCGCCTCCTCGTCGACGGCGTCACCGTCGAGTACCGGGCGCCCGATGGGAACATCCGCGGGGCGCAGGCACGGGTCATAGATTTCGACGAGGTCGGCAACAACGACTTGCTGGCGGTCAACCAGTTCACGGTGGTGGAGAACAAGCACAACCGGCGGCCGGACATCGTGTTGTTTGTCAATGGCCTGCCGCTTGGGGTGGTCGAGCTCAAGAACGCGGCCGACGAGGACGCGACGATCTGGACGGCCTTCAACCAACTCCAGACGTACAAGGCCGAAATCCCGTCACTGTTCGCATTCAACGAGCTGCTGATCGTTTCGGACGGAATCCAGGCTCGGGTGGGGACGCTCACTGCTGGCCGCGAGTGGTTCAAACCCTGGCGCACCATCACCGGCGAGTCGCTGGCCGACAAGCATCTGCCGGAGCTGCAGGTCCTCGTCGAAGGCCTCTTTGAGCCCCGGCGCTTCCTCGACATGGTGCGCGATTTCGTGGTCTTCGAGGACACAGGAGACGGGCGGGTCGTCAAGAAGATGGCCGGCTATCACCAGTTCCATGCCGTCCAGATGGCGGTCGAGGAGACCCTGCGAGCTGCGAAGCTCCGTACCTTCGACCGTGTCATAGACTCCGGTTACCTAGTCCAGCCCATGCCCGGCGGCAAGACCGGTGACCGCCGCATCGGTGTCGTGTGGCACACACAGGGTTCTGGCAAGAGCCTGACCATGGCCTTCTACGCGGGCCGAATCATCCGCGAGCCGGCGATGGAGAACCCAACGCTAGTCGTTCTCACGGACCGCAACGACCTCGACGACCAGCTCTTTGGGACCTTCTCGCGCTGCAGTGAGCTGCTACGACAGCCCCCTGTGCAGGCAGAGAGCCGAGCGCACCTCCGCGACCTGCTCTCGGTGGCAGCCGGCGGGGTTGTGTTCACGACGATCCACAAGTTCTTCCCCGAAGAAAAGGGCGACCGGCATCCGGTGCTCTCCGATCGGCACAACATCGTGGTGATCGCCGACGAGGCCCACCGAAGCCAGTACGACTTCATCGACGGATTCGCACGCCACATGCGAGATGCGTTGCCGAGCGCCTCGTTCATCGGCTTCACTGGCACGCCGATCGAGCTGCAGGACGCCAACACGCGCGCGGTGTTTGGTGACTACATCAGCGTCTACGACATCCAGCGGGCGGTCGAGGACGGCGCCACGGTGCCGATCTACTACGAGAGCCGGCTGGCGAAGCTGGAGCTGAACGACGCCGAAAAGCCGAAGATCGATCCGGACTTCGAGGAGGCCACCGAAGGCGAGGAGGTCGAGCGAAAGGAGAGGCTCAAGACCAAATGGGCGCAGCTCGAGGCGATCGTCGGCGCGGAGAAGCGCCTGCACCTGGTCGCCCCCGACATCGTCGACCACTTTGAGAAGCGGCTCGAGGCCCTCGAAGGAAAGGCAATGGTGGTCTGCATGAGCCGCCGCATCTGCGTCGAGCTCTATCGAGAGATCATCGCCCTTCGACCCGCTTGGGTGCACGAAGACGACGACAAGGGCGAGATCAAGGTCGTCATGACAGGTTCGGCGTCAGACCCGGTGGACTGGCAGCAGCACATCCGCAACAAGCCGCGACGAGAGGCCCTGGCCAACCGGTTCCGCGATCCTCGCGACCCGCTCAAGCTCGTCCTGGTGCGCGACATGTGGCTCACAGGCTTCGACGCGCCAAGCCTGCACACCATGTATATCGACAAGCCGATGCGAGGCCATGGTCTGATGCAAGCCATCGCACGGGTCAATCGTGTCTTCCATGACAAACCCGGCGGACTCGTAGTGGACTACCTGGGGCTTGCCCACGAGCTCAAGGCAGCGCTCGCCAATTACACGGAGAGCGGCGGCACAGGGCGCACGGCCCTCAATCAAGAAGAGGCCGTGGCCGTCATGCTCGAAAAGTACGAGGTCTGCTGCGCGCTCTTCCACGGCTTTGTCTGGTCGGCGTGGGTCACGGGAACGCCAGAGCAGCGGCTCAAGCTCCTGCCGGCGGCCCAGGAGCACATTCTGGCGCAAGAGAACGGCAAGGACCGGCTGCTGCAAGCCGTGCGCGAGCTGTCCCAAGCCTTCGCCTTGTCCGTGCCACACGAGGAGGCGATTCGGTTCCGCGACGACGTCGCCTTCTTCCAGGCGGTGCGTGCTGTCCTGGCAAAGGGTGGACACTACCCGCCACGCCCCGAAGAGGAGCTGGACCACGCGGTGCGTCAGATCGTCTCCCGGGCAGTTGCCTCTGAGGGGGTCATCGACATCTTCGCTGCGGCGGGCCTCGAGAAACCGGACATCTCGATCCTCTCCGACGAGTTTCTGGCCGAGGTCCGCGGGATGGAGCGCCGCAACCTCGCGGTAGAGCTGCTCCAGAAGCTCCTGAAGGGCGAGATCAAGCTGCGGGGCAAGCGCAACATCGTTCAAGCGCGCTCGTTCGCCGAGCTGCTCGAGCAGGCCGTGCGAAAGTACCAGAACCGGGCGATCGAGGCTGCCCAGGTGATCGAGGAGCTGATCGCGCTGGCCAAGCAGCTCCGCGAGGCGGACCGGCGTGGTGAGGACCTCGGGCTGAGCGAGGACGAGCTGGCCTTCTACGACGCCCTCGAAACCAACGACAGTGCGGTGGCGGTGCTTGGCGACGAGACGTTGCGGGGCATCGCACGGGAGCTTGTGAAGGCTGTTCGAGCCAATGTCACCATCGACTGGACCGTACGCGAGAACGTCCGCGCCCAGCTCCGGGTGATCGTCAAGCGCATCCTCCGCAAGCACGGCTATCCGCCTGACAAACAGGAGAAGGCAACCGTGACCGTGCTCGAACAGGCAGAGGTGCTCTCAGAACTCTGGGCCGCGGCGTAGCCCCTCTCCAATCTCCGACCTGCTATCCCCGAGGCACTAACGGTTTTCGACCCAGAGTAAAGCGTCCAGATGGACGCGAGCACAGCCCCTGCTAGTCGCAACGGTCGTCGCGGCCTCCTGGTATCGGCCGCTCTTCTCAGGCGTAAGGGCGCTGACTCCCATCCAGGTCGGAAGCGTGCCCTTGCCAACACGCTGTCGAAGTCCCTTTGCCACAGCGGAGTCAACTGGAACCTCGAACAGCTCCTCGGCAAAGCCCAGCTGAAACTCACTTCTCAAGTAGTAGTTGTAGAACGCGTTGTGAAGGAAGATGTTGAGCAACTTCCTGGCCACGCCCCAGCTATGAGATGGGAGCTCCCCAGCAAGCTCCTCAGTGGTCAAGTCCAGCGCCGACTGGAACCCCTCCGGATCGCTTGTTCCGAAACGGCTAAGGTCTAACGTGGCGAGGTACTGCTGCGCCGCCTTTGCTGTCCCGGTCGGCGAACCGCGGACTGCCGAGGCCGCGACCGACGTCACCGCTAGGTACCTTTGGATCAGGTCGATCAGATTCTGCTCCATTGAAGGTCCCTCGCTCATCAATCCGAGATCACCTACTCACTGGACCGTTGCTCTTCAAGGGCGTCCCGGATCCTCTGCACGGTCTTGTCTATCTCGTCGAACCACGCTTCCTTCTTAGGGGCCAGTTTTTCGAGCGGGAGGAAGCTGTTCGCCCCCGGGTTCTTTCCGTACACCACAGCCTCGTACTTGTTGCCCGTCCCCTTCGAGGTGAACTCCTTGCGTGACGCGCCAGGCACGAGCCCGACGATCCCGTCCATGTAGTCCCGCCAGATTCCGTCATCGAGTGCAAGCGCCTTCAATCGATCGGCAAGACGCTCGACATCTCGAAGCTGGCTGTGTCGGTTGAGCTGGCCCAGCGTGAAGAACTCGCCACTATCTTCGTCAACAAATCGCAACAGCGGCCCACCCTTGCCCCAATGCACATCGAGATCGTGCTCGTGCGCATTCTGCAGAACCCATTCCGCGAACGCGACAACCGCGCCACCAGCCTTGTCCGCGCTCTTCCGGAGCTGCTCGAAAAACACAGTCTCGGTGATGGGTGGCTTTGGACCGTCGGGCTTGGGCTCGGGGGGCAACTTGACCCTCACCTTCAGCAGTCCATCCGGCACGTCGAGCTCGACGACTGCTCGGGTCACCTCGCGGGTCCTCGCGACGACGAGTGGTTGAACGAACAACGAAGGCGCAGGCTGGTCGTCCAGTCTGTAGATTGCCAACTCGACAAGTCCGAGCGTGAACCCGAGGTTTGGGGTCTTTTGAAGGAACTCGGCCATCCCTTCGACCCCTTCACGGATCCCGTCGCCGACAATCAGCAATAGAAATCGTCCGAGCGCCAGGTTCTTGCTGACGTTGTCCGAAAACCGAATCTCTTCAAGCAACTCGCCCTGCGACCTTGCGATGTCCAGTAGGTTGGTGTTCTTGTAAGCGGCACTGCTTCTCCTTACAGCCTCCTCCAGCTCTTCGTACGACCAACCCGCGATTTCCTTCGTGTAGTCGAGGATCTGCGCGACCACCTTTCGCCGCGCCTCCGGGTTTCTCCAGAGCTTCGTCTCCACCAGGACCAGGAAGCCCTCCGGCGTGACGTAGAGCAGGTCGATGGGTCCAGCATTGGTCGGCAGCTCGCGTGTGACTGGAAGCAGAGTTCGATAGACCGGGTCAAACTCACCCGCGGGTAAGAGATCCGGATGCTTGAAGAGGAGATCCTGCAACCAATCCTCGTTGTAGCTCTTGTCGTTGAAGCGAAGCCTCTCGGCGTGCTTCGACCTGCCCGCCTTCAAAATCAGCGGCCGAGTGTCTTGCCGAGTTGCCATCGGTGCCTCCGTTTCGCAATTCTCGCCCGGCCACCCGCGGTAAACGTATATCCCGCCGCCTACCCTGTCTTGAGGAAGCGTTCGTAGCGGCGCTCGAGGAGGTCGCGGTCGGGCTTCTGCTCGGCAGAGCGGGGTGTCCAGATGCGCTGGTTGTGGACTCCCTGCAGGCCGTGGAGGAGCATCGGGCCGTCGGTCTCGTCGAGGATCGAGCGCCGCACCTCGACCGTGTAGTCGGGTCGCACCGCGAGGAGGTACTTGTCGAAGGCGCCGTGGTGCAGTCGGCAGAGCGACAAGCCGTTCGGCACGATCGGCTCCCCGCCAGGCTCGGTGTCCGGGATGATGTGCGCCGCCTCGAGGAGCTCGGGATGTCGCAGTCGGCAGAGGGCGCACTGCTGCTGGTAGGCGGCGAGCACCCGTTCCCTGAACCCCTGCTGGTGAAGGCGCTGGCGGACCTGGGTCGTGGTGTACCGCCTCCGATAATCGGTTTCCAGATTGTCCCGGCCCGGTTCTGTAAGCGAGGACTTCAGTCCTCCGAGACCGACCACGGGCTGATCCGCCCTGACCGTGAACTTCAGCGCACCCAAGTCGTCGTTCACAATAAAGACCGGCCAGACGGCGGAGTACCTTCCCGGTACGAAACCAAAGAAGTAGACCAGCGGAGCTTGCTCCGCCATCGCCTTTCTGAGGCGGACGTTGTCGGGGTGCATCGGATCGGTGCCGCGGTAGTCGTAGAGCAAGGTGTCGTCATCGCGGCCGAACTCGTCGTGGTACGGACCCTCTGCCGACGTGCGGATGGAGAGCGGAAGCTCGGGAAGCACGCGGGGCTTGAAGATGCCCTGCTGGCTGACCAAGGGCACCCGCTCGCCGTCGATGAAGAGGCCGTGGGCGAGCAGGCTCCACGGCAGCACGTCGCCGTGAATCCGGGTCTGCTCCTCGAGCCAGGCAAAGACCGTCAGACGGATCCGCGTGTCGCGCTGGCGCTCGCTCTCCGTGGGCATGTCGCTCTCTGACTGATTCTATCCTCCCCCACCCCCCCGTCCGCCCCTGCAAATGGTGCCAGGCACCGAACTCCGCACCAATGGAAACGGTGCCAGGCACCGAACTCCGCATCTGCAGGCAAGATGCCTGCGCTACAACGCCGGCAGAAATGGTGCCAGGCACCGAACTCCGCATCTGCAGGCAAGATGCCTGCGCTACAACGCCGGCAGGATACCCACGCCACATGCAGGCAGGATGCCTGCGCTACAACGCCGGCAGGGTACCCACGCCACATGCAGGCAAGATGCCTGCGCTACAACGCCGGCAGGGTACCGGCGCCACGACCGCCGGGAGGACAGGCAAAGGTCAACAAATCATCAGCGTCGGTGCCTGGCTTGGGAAACTTCGGAAGCCGGCAATTCGAGGCTCGAATCGGACATCGCTGCTGAACTCGGCGCCTGACACCGAGATCCGCATGCGCGTCACAGTGGCTCGGTGCCCTCGGCGAGCAGGGCGAGGTAGCGGGCGTAACCGAATAGGCGATCGCGCTTCCTCCCGGTCAGCTCGCGCACGATGCCTGCCCGCTCGAGGAGCCCGATGATTCTTGCGGCCGCCGGGAACGACAGGCCCGATCGCTCGGCAGCCTCGCCGATGGAGAGAATGCCCCGTTCGCTTAGCCCCTGGTGGACTCGCATCGCAGAGGCCGCGGATCGTCCGAAGCTCTTCATCCGGGCCCGGTCTTCGTCAAGGAGCGCGACGATTCGCCGAGCCGTCTCCACGGCCTGCTCGGACGTCTGGGTGACGCCATCGAGAAAGAACTCGAGCCACTCCTCCCACCTCCCCTCGCGACGAACTCCGTCGAGGCGCTCGTAGTACTCGGCCCGGTTCTGCTTGAGGTAGAGGCTCAAGTAGAGCATCGGCTGACCGAGGATGCCGGCATCGCAGAGCAGGAGGGTGATGAGCAGCCGACCGATTCGGCCGTTTCCGTCGAGGAACGGGTGGATCGTCTCAAACTGCGCGTGGGCCAAGCCGGCGACCAACAGCGCCGGGATATCCTGCCGGCCTGAGTGAAGGTATCGCTCGAGGTCGGACATGCACCCTGACACTTCGTTGGGAGGCGGGGGCACGAACTGGGCGCGGCCGGGCCGGGAGCCTCCGACCCAGTTCTGGGTGCGCCGAAACTCACCCGGATCCTTGTCGCTTCCTCGGCCACGAGAGAGCAGGACCGCGTGGACCTCTCGAATCAGCCGACTCGAGAGCGGGAAGCCTCCGCGAAGCCGTTCGAGACCATGATCGAGGGCGGCGACGTAGTTCGAGGCCTCGACAACGTCGTCGAGGGGAACACCGGGAACCTCGTCGAGCTCGTAGAGCAGCAGGTCCGAGAGGGACGATTGGGTGCCCTCGATCTGCGACGAGAGCACCGCCTCCTTGCGCACATACATGTACAGCAACAACTTGGTGTCGGGAAGGAGAGCTGACACGCTGTCCAGGCGACCCAATCCTAGGTGCGCTCGTTCGAGAAGAACCTGAAGGTGCCCGCCGGGAGCCAAGGGCGGGTTGGGCGGCAGCGGAGCCGGCACGAACGCGTCGACGCGCTCGCCGGCAACTGCCGTGCTCTCGTATCGACCCTGAGGCCCTCGCTTCATCGTCAGTTCCTTGCGCTGTTCGAGTTGAATAGCACGTTTCGCTATTCAACATTACACGCTAAATATTAAATAACCACCATCGAGCCGTCAAGCGACATGCTGGTCGAGTGCCGGCTTCGAGAACGGTGCCAAACGGTGCCAGGCACCGAACTCCGCATCTATCGACCATCTCTGCTCGCGCGGCCTTCAGCGAGGCGGGGATCCCTCGCTTTCCGGCTTCGTCCTGCGGACTACGCAGTGACAAGCTGCTCGGGATGACAGGCGGGCATGCGATCGCCGGCAGGATGCCGGCGCCACAACTGCTCGGGATGACACGAACGACGGACGAGCGAGAGGTGCCTGCGGCTAGCGGCGGGCGGCGACGATCTCGTCGCACCAGGCGACCAGTCCGGCCATCACCTCCTCGCGGTTGGTCTCGTTGAGCATCTCGTGGCGGCCGCCGGGGTAAAGAGTGAGGCGCACGTCGGTGATACCGGCGCGCGCGTACGCGTCGCGGAGCCGCGTCATCCCCTTGCCGTGCTCGCCCACCGGATCACGGTCGCCGGCGAAGAGGTAGAGCGGCATGTCCTTGGGGACCTTCGCAACGTTCGCCGGGTTCGCGATCCGGCCGAGCGCGTCGAGCAGATCGACCCAGGTCTGGGTCGACACCTCGAAGCCGCACAGGGGGTCGGCGAGGTAGGCGTCGACCTCGGCCGGGTCGCGCGACAGCCAGTCGAACTCCGTGCGCGCGGGCGCGAAGGGCTTGTTGTATCCCCCGAAGCTGAGCCGCGTGAGCAGCGCGCTCGGGCTGCGCCGGCCGAGGCGCGCCCGCTCGAGGCGGGCGACGAGCTTGCCGGCCGCCGCGATCGCCGGTGGCTTGCCGTTCGAACCGGAGAGAGCTGCCGCCACCATGTCGGCCGGGTGCTCGAAAAGCAGCTGCTGGAGAACGAACGAGCCCATCGAGTGGCCGACGACGATGACCGGCAGGCCGGGGTGGCGTCTGGCGATCTCGCGGTTGACGGTATGGGCGTCCGCGACGATGCGGTTCCAGCCGTCGCGGTCGGCCAGGTGGCCGGCCGGGCTCGCGTCGGAGATGCTCTTGCCGTGGCCGCGGTGGTCGTGCGCGTAGGTGGTGTAGCCGACGCCGGCCAACCCTCCCGCGAGACGCGCGTAGCGGCCCGAGTGCTCGGCCATGCCGTGCAGGACCTGGACGACCGCCCTGGGCGCCTCGACCGCCCAGCCGCTCACGTGGAGGCTCGCGCCATCCGCCGCCCGGAACGAGAAATCGGCTGTCTTCATGGCTCCAGACGATACCGCATCCGACGCTGGGGAGCGCCAGGCGATCCGACCGGCCTGTCGTGCATGGGTTCCGTCAGTACGCGCCGCCCCGCGGCAGAATCGCGTACACGTGGCGCACCTGCGACTGCCGATCGGGCGTCAGGAGGATTCGCCAGCCCCCCACCCTCACCCGCAGGTCACCCTTGAGCCTGCCCGTAAGGGGTTTCACGGCCGGGTGCGACGGCGGTGTCTCGAGAAGCTCGAGCTCGCGCAGCGCCTCCTTGATCCGCGCACGCGTCGGGCGGTCGAGCTTGAGGTACTGCCTCTCCGCAGACGGTTGCGTCGCGTCCACCAAGGCTCGAGGAGACTCTCGTCGAGAACGACGCAGCCATGGTGTCGCGGCGTGGAACGCCTCCCCGAGGCCCGCTGGTGCGCTAGACTCGCGGGCCGGACGCACAGCGGTTTCGAGCGATGCCTGAACCAGCCCAACCACCTCGCGCCACGACCCTCCGCGCCCTCGGGCGTGCGCTCAAGCACCGCAACTACCGGCTGTTCTTCGTCGGGCAGAGCATCTCGCTGATCGGCACCTGGATGACCAGGGTCGCCACGGGCTGGCTGATCTACCGGCTCACCGGGTCGGCGTGGCTGCTCGGAGTGCTCAGCTTCGCCGGTCAGGTGCCGACCTTCGTGCTGGCGCCGGTCGCCGGCGTCCTCGTGGACCGCTGGAACCGGCACCGCGTGCTGCTGGCCACCCAGGTGCTGGCCATGGTCCAGTCGGCGCTGCTCGCGGCCCTGTCGCTCGGCGGCGTGATCACCGTGACCCACGTGGTGATCCTGAGTGTCTGCCAGGGGCTCATCAACGCGTTCGACATGCCGGCGCGGCAGGCCCTGGTCGTGCACATGGTGGATGACCGAGCCGACCTGTCCAACGCCATCGCGCTGAACTCGTCGATGGTCAACGCCGCCCGCCTGATCGGACCGTCGATCGCCGGGGTCCTGATCGCGTGGGCGGGTGAAGGCGTGTGCTTCCTCGCGGATGCGGTGAGCTACATCGCCGTGATCGCCTCGGTGGCTGCGATGCGGCTGAACCTGCCGGCGCATCCGGTCGAGCGCACCAACGTGCTCGGCGAGCTCGCCGAGGGGCTGCGCTACGCTGTCGGCTTCATGCCCATCCGCGCGCTGCTCGTGATGCTGGCACTGGTCAGCCTGGTGGCCATGCCGCACACGGTGCTGATGCCGATCGTGGCCAGCCAGGTGCTCCACGGCGGCGCCCACACCCTCGGCTTCCTGATGGCGGCGACCGGGCTCGGCGCGCTGGCCGGCGCCCTGTACCTGGCGTCGCGGCGCACCGTGCTCGGCCTTTGCCACGTGATCCCGGTCGCGGTGATCGCGCTCGGCGCCGGGCTGATCGGCCTCTCGCAATCGCGCCTGCTGTGGCTGTCGCTCGCCATCATGCCGGTGATCGGCGCCGGGATGATCGTCCAGATGGCGGCCAGCAACACCGTGCTGCAGACCATCGTCGACGAGGAGAAGCGAGGCCGGGTGATGAGCTTCTACGCGATGGCGTTCTTCGGCGCGGCGCCGCTCGGCAGCCTGCTCGCCGGGGCGCTCGCGCAGCGCTTCGGAGCGCCGGTGGCCTTGCTGGCGGCCGGAGTGGCCTGCATCGCTGCGGCCGGCCTGTTCATCGCGAGGCTGCCGGTGTTCCGCCGCCAGGTCAGGCCGATCTACGTCGAGCTCGGCATCCTGCCGGAGATCGCCGGCGGGCTGCAGAGCGCGTCGCAGCTGACCCGGCCGCCCCAGAGCTGACGCCGGCGGCGATCCTGTCCTGGTGGAGACCGATCCGTGCAACCCCGGCATCTGCGTCCCGATCCTGCTGCATGGCGTCTCGGGCTCCGGGAGCACCTTCGCTGACGGCTTCGAGAGCGGCGCCACCTCGGCGTGGTCGTGGACGGTGCAGTGGCGTCGCGCACAGCGACCCGCCAGCGTCTGCCGCCGCGGCAAGCGCCTCGGCCGCGCTCGGTCGCGAAGGGGAATCGTCAGCTCCGCCACGCTGTTCACCTGCGTCAAGACAGCTCTGGGCGACATCACTGATCGCGTCCGTCGGCCAGCGGGCGCGACGCGGCCAGGGAGACGTCTCGAGGAAAGGACGGACAGATGAACCGTATCGTGATGCGCTCGCAGGTGGCACGGCGCCTCGTCGCCGCGCTCGGCATGGCGGCGGCGGCCTTTGCCCTGAATGCATGGGCCGTGGACCCGGCACAGGTGGACGACTTCCAGGACGGAACGACGATGGGCTGGCAGGAGGGCGCGGTGAGCCCCAACCCGCCGGTGAACGTGCCGAACGGCGGGCCCGGCGGCGCCGGTGACGCCTACCTGGAGAACACCTCGTCCGGGGGCAGCGGCGCCGGATCGAAGATGATCATGTTCAACAACGCCCAGTGGACCGGGGACTACGTCACGGCAGGCGTGTCGTCGCTGCAGATGCACTTCAACAACCTCGGCGCCACCGACCTGCCGATGCGGGTCGCGGTCGAGGGCGCCGGCGGCGGCCGTTTCGCGAGCCTCGACCCGATCGTGCTGCCGGCCGGCAGCGGCTGGCAGCACGTCGTGTTCGACCTCACGGACGCCGCGATGGTCACGGTCGGTGGCGCGCAGACCTTGGCCCAGGTCCTGGCGAACGTGATCGAGCTGCGGGTCCTGGCCTCGAACGTCCCCGACTGGAACGGCTCCTCCCTGATCGCGGTCCTGGGCATGGACAACCTGGCCACCGGCGCCTCCGTCTTCACGAACGGCTTCGAGAGCGGCGACACCAGCGGCTGGTCGCTGACGGTGCCGTAGCCCGGCGTGGACGAGCTCCCATCGTGCCGGCGGCAGCCGCACCGGCCGGCACGCTGTCCCTCGCGCCGGCGGCGGCACTGTTCGGGCGATGCCGGCAGGGCGCCAGGCCGCTGCCTCGGTCATTGACCGCGCGCCCCCCCGGACTTCAATCGCGCGGGAGACGCCCGAGCCGTGGTAGTGTGGCGCTCCCCGCCGGCGTCCCAGGCCGCCAAGCTCGGACGCGGGCATGATGCAGGCGGGACGACGGGAGAGAGCACGATGAAGATTCGGAACCTGGTGCTGATCACGCTGGCCGCCGCGCTGGTGGCGGGCAGCTCATGCTCGAACGAGAAGGGCACGGGGAACGGCTCCCCGGCCACGGCCCAGGCCCCGGCGGCCGCGGAGACGTCGCCGAAGCCGGCGGCCGGCGGCACCTTCGCCGGCAAGGTTGTCGAGACCATGGATGCAGGCGCCTACACCTACGTCCGGGTCGCGGCCGGCGGCGAGGAGATCTGGGCCGCCTCCAACCGCTTCGCGGTGGCGGTCGGCGAGCAGGTGGTCGTGCCGCTCGACATGCCGATGGAGAACTTCCACAGCGACACCCTCGACCGCACCTTCCCGGTCATCTACTTCGCGGGAGCGATCGTCCGCGAGGGCGAGCTGAGGCCGCCGTCGATGCCGGCCGGGCACCCGCCGATCGCGGGCGCGGGCTCGGACCACAGCCAGGCGCCGGTGCCGGCCGTCGAACCGGCGGCGGGCGGCATGACGATCGCCGAGATCTGGGCCGGCAAGGATCGTCTCGCCGGCTCGACCGTCAGCGTGCGGGGCCGGGTGGTGAGGTACAACCCCGGCATCATGGGCACCAACTGGGTGCACCTGCAGGACGGCAGCGGCAGCCCAGCAAACGGCACCCACGACCTCGCGGTCACCACGCCGGCCACGGTGAGGGTCGGCGACGTGGTCACCGCGACCGGCGCGGTGTCGGTCGACCAGGACTTCGGGGCCGGTTACACCTACCCGGTCATGATCCGGGAGGCCGCGGTCGTCGCCGACTCGCTGCTCTGATCCGCTCGGTCACTCCGCGGTGGTCGGCGGCGAGAGCCCGACCGCGGTCGCCACCCCGGAAACCGAGCCTATGTGGAGCGGAGCGCCGCCTTGACCCGCGCCGGCGTCAGCGGCATCCGCAGCACGCGCGCGCCGACGGCGTCAAAGACCGCGTTGGCGATCGCCGCGCCGACGACGATGATCGCCGGCTCGCCGCCGCCCTGGGGCGGATCGTCGGGCGCGTCGATGATCACCGTCTCGATCGCCGGCAGCCAGGAGAAGCGCGGCAGCTCGTAGGTGTCGAAGTTGCGATCGAGCACCTCGCCTCCCCTGAAGCGCACCTCCTCGGCGAGGGCGTAGCCCAGGCCCATCGTGAGGCAGCCCTCCATCTGGATGGTGGCACCGGCCGGGTTGACGCAGAGGCCCATGTTCTGGGCGCAGACCAGACGCTCGACGCGGATCCGGCCCGAGGCGCGGTCGACCTCGACGTCGGCCGCCAGCGCGACGTACGTCCCGGCGTCGATGCCGAGCGCCATGCCCTGGCCGCGGCCGCTCGGCGCCTTGCCCGGCCGCCACGAGAAGCGCTCGGCCGCCGCCTGCAGCACGCCTCGCATCTTCGCGTCGGTCAGGTTGCGCAGCCGGAACTCGACCGGGTCGAGGCCGGCCGCGGCCGCCAGGATGTCGATGTGCGACTCGCGGGCGAAGGTGTTGGTGTTGTTGCCCGGCGCCCGCCAGGCGCCGGTCGCGAACGGGTGCGACCCCGGCACGCCACGCCAGCCGCCCGGAGCGGCGAGGGTCCGATGGTGCGGGATGTCGTAGAACTGGTCGGCGCCGCGATCGCCGGCGAAGTAGACGAGGTAGTCCCAGTAGGAGATGCGGCCGGCCGGCGTGACGCCGGCGTCGATGGTCACCACCGCCGCCGGCCGGAATGTGTCGTAGAAGAACTCCTCGGCCCGGGTCCAGGCCACCTGCACCGGCCGGCCGGTGAGGCGGGCGAGCCGCGCGGCCTCGATCGCCTGCCGGTTGGCCGACTTGCCGCCGAAGCCGCCGCCGAGAAACGGCGGGACCACCCGCACCCCGTCCTCGGGCAGGCCGAGCGCTTCGGCCGCCTCGGCCCGCAGCGGGTAGGGCGTCTGGGTCGACGCCCAGATCGTGAGCCGGCCGTCCTCCCACGCCGCGAGGGCAGTGTGGGTCTCGATGGCCGCGTGGGCCCGGTAGCCGTCGTGGAAGGTGCGGCGGGCGCTGGCGGTGGCGGAGGCGCGGCCGGCCGCGAGGCTGCCGCCCTCGGCCACGGTCTCGCCGGGTGGCGCCACCTTGACGAGGTGGTCGAAGATGCTGTCCTGGTCGACCGTGGAGGCGGGCGTGTTCCACTGCGCCTTGACCTGCGCCAGCGCCTGCTCGGCGCCGTCGGGCGTCGGGTGCAGCACCGCCACCAGGTCGGCGTCGCGAATCACGGTCGCGCCCTCGACGGTGGCGACGCCGGCGACGTCGATGCTGCGCAGCGTGGCGCCGTGCGCCGGCGGCCGCACCAGCCGCGCGTAGAGCATGGCCTCGCGCCGGATGTCGCCCGCGTAGGCCGCGCGGCCGGTGACCTTGACCTCGGCGTCGCGGCGCCGCACCGGCCGGCCGACGACGTCGAGCTCCGAGACCTTCTGGAGCGGGGCCTTGCGGCCAAGACGCCGGCCGATCGCCTGGCCCTTGGTGAGCTCGGCGTAGCCGATGCCGCGGCCGGGATCGGCGGTGTCCACGACGCGGCCCTGCCGCGCCGCGAGCCGCTCGCGCGGCGCCTCGAGGCGCTCGGCGGCGAGATCGAGCAGCACCTCGCGGGCCTCGGCGGCGGCCGCGCGCAGCGCCGGGGCGAAGAAGCGCGTGGTCATCGAGCCGAAGGTGCCCATGTCCCAGAGGCCGAGGTCGGTGTCGCCCATCGCCATGTCCACGACCTCGAGCGGCACCTCCAGCTCGTCGGCCAGCGTCTGCGCGAGCGACGTGACGACGCCCTGGCCCATCTCGATCTTGCCGGTGAAGCAGGTGACGCGCCCGTCCTCGCCGATCCGCAGGAAGGCGTTGAAGTCGTCCGGCAGCTCCCGGGCCAGCGACACCGGCGCTCCCTCCTCCTGGAGCGCGAGCAGGTCGCGAGCCGACACCGCAACCACGATCCCGCTGCCGAACAGAGCCAAGAAGCGGCGGCGGCTGACTGCGGACGGCGGGTCGATGTCGAAGAAGTGCAGCAGCTCGTCCCGGTGGCGGCTCATCGCCCGCTCCCCACGGCCATCCGCTGGGCCGCAGTCTCGATCGCCTGCACGATGCGCGTGTGGGCGCCGCACCGGCACAGGTTGGCGTCCATGTGGTCGACGATCTGCTGCCGCGACGGGCGCGGGTTGGCGAGCAGGAGGCTGTAGGCGCTCAGGATCATACCGGGGGTGCAGAAGCCGCACTGGAGGGCGTCGTGCTCGACGAACGCCGCCTGCAGCGGGTGGAGAGCGCCGCCCTCGGTCAGGCCCTCGATCGTCACCACCCGCGCCCCCTCGACCTTGCCCACCGGCAGCTGGCAGGAGCGCACCGCCTGGCCGTCGACGAGGACCGTGCAGGAGCCGCACAGGCCCTCGCCGCAGCCGAACTTACTGCCGGTCAGCCCGAGCTCGGTGCGCAGCACCCACAGCAGCGCGCGTCGATCATCGGTCGAGATCGCGGTGTCGCTGCCGTTCAGGACAAAGCGGATCGTCTTTCTCATGACTGCTCCTTCGACCTTCGGTTCCATTCTCTATCCACGCAGCGCGGACGCAAATATTCCCGGGATGCGCCGCCAGGCCGGATCGGCGGCGACGCCGGCCACCCGGCGCGCGGTGATGTGGGCGGTGCGGTTGGTCACGAACCACGGCGGCTTCGGCAGCAGGCTGAGGTTGCCGTGGACCCAGCTGCGCGGGAAGGGGTAGAAGGAGGCGCGGGCCACCGTCTTCTGCGATCCCTCGATCAGGAAGCTGTTGTGGACCACTCCGATCCCGCTGCCGACGTCCTCGATGGTGTGCCCTGGGTAGGCGCCCCACGTCGCCTGCGCGAGCAGGAAGGCGATCGCGCACCAGATGTTGACGCCCACCCCGCCGTACTCGAGGTCGGCAATGGCGCGGTCGAGCGCTGCCGCCTCCTCGCGCATCGTGCGCGGGTGGACCAGGACGGTCACCCCGAGGGTGCCCGCAAGGCGCCGGTTGCAGAAGGCCACCGCGTTGTCGAGGAAGCTCGAGGCGTCGCCGCCCGGCAGATCGACCACGGCGAGGACCTCGCCAAAGGCCTCGTTCGAGAAGCAGTGCTCCGCCGCTGACTCGGGGTCGAGGCCGGTGATCAGCGTCCGCGGGACCTCGCCTGCGAAGAGCTCGGCGTCCGGATGCACCGCGGCCGCAGCGCGCTGGCGGTCGGCCGCGCCAGGGTAGTGCGCCGCCCGTGGCGGCAGCTCGCGCAGCAGCCGCCGCAGCTCGCCCATGAAGGCCGCCTGCAGCGGCCACTCCCTGGGCAGCACCAGCACCTGGGCCGACACGCAGTTGCAGCCGCCGTTGTGCAGCTTCATGGTGACCACGTGCTCGGCCTGATAGCGGAGGTCGGCCGCCGACCACGGGCCCGGGACGACGATGACCGGACCGACGCCGCCGAGCTCGCTGGTGATCGGCTTGCCGAGCAGCGGTTCGCCTCGGCGCCGGCGCTCGGCAGCCTGCTCGCCCGCGCCCCAGACGATCGCGTCGTGGGTCGCAGCGCTGCCGGTGATGTGGACCTCGTCGATGCCGTCGTGCCGGGTCAGATACTCGCCGACCTCGGCGCCGCCGCTGACCACGCGCAGGTAGCCAGCCGCGACGAATGGCTCGAGCACCTCCTCCAAGATCGGCGCCAGATACGCGTTCACGGGGCTCATCTTGAGGAGCACGGCCTGGCCGCGCCCGATCAGGCGGTAGAGGGCGTCGAGCGGCGCGATGCCGTTGACGTTGCCCGCCCCGAGCACGAGTGCCACCCGCCCGCGCGGCTCCGGCTCCCGGTAGAAGGAGGCCATGCGCTCCTCGAGCTCGGCCGCGGTGATGCCCGGCTGCATCCACACCTCCGCCGTGACGCCGCTCAGCAGCAGGCGGTCGAAGACCGAGCGCGGGAAGACCGGCACGATCAGCCGACCGTCGGCGCGGGTGGTGGCGCCCCGGAACCCGGGAAGCCGGCCGGCGGCGAGCGCGGACAGCGTGTCGAGGTAGCCGCTGATGGTCGCCGCGAGCGCCCATGGCCCCACCACCCACTCCTCGCCGACCCACGGCGAGCGCGGGTCGATCCGCTTCGCCGCCACCGACGCGTCGACCCAGCGCCGGCCGCAGCGGCCGAGGTTGCGGCGGGTGGCGAGCAGCATCGCCAGCTTGCGGTCCATCCCGAGCCTCGCCCACTCATCGGCGTGGGCTCTGAGCTCGCCGATCGCGCGGTCGAGTCCACGGCGATCCTCGGTGGCTCCGGTGACTGGGCCGACTGTGAAGGTCTCCATCGTGCCCTCCTGCGCGGGCCGGCCGACGGCGGCCGGGCTCGGCCCCGTCGAAGGCGCCTGACAGCTGCCGGCCGCCCGGCTCCCGCTTCTCAGCCTGGGTGCTCGCCCCCAATTCAATCACAGAATCCCGGATCCGTTCCCCCGCCGGGACCGGTCGGCTGACCCGCCGGGTCATCGCCCGGCACCTCGAGATCTGTCAGAATCGACGCATGTTGACACGATCTCGACGTCGGTCGGAGGGCTTGGAGCAGGGGCCGGGCATGGACCGCGACAAGGCGATCGAGTCGATCGCGGCCTTTCGCGGCTACTGGGACATCGTCATCATCGGCGGCGGCGCCACCGGCCTCGGCACGGCGGTCGACGCCGCGGCGCGCGGCTACCGCACGCTGCTCGTCGAGCAGAGCGACTTCGCCAAGGGCACCTCGAGCCGCAGCACCAAGCTCGTCCACGGCGGGGTCCGATACCTGCGCCAGGGCAACGTCTCGCTCGTGCTCGAGGCGCTGCACGAGCGCGGGCTGCTGGCCCACAACGCCAGCCACCTGGTGCGGAACCAGTCGTTCATCGTCCCGGTCTACGACTGGTGGGAGGGCCCCTTCTACGGCATCGGGCTCAAGGTGTACGACAAGCTTGCCGGGAAGCTCGGCATCGCGCCCTCCGAGAACCTGTCTCGAGCCGAGACCCTGGCGCTGATCCCGACCCTCGAGCCCCGCGGCCTGCGCGGCGGGGTGATCTACTACGACGGGCAGTTCGACGATTCGCGCCTGGCGATCAACCTGGCGCAGACCGCGGCCCAGAACGGCGCCACGGTGGTCAACTACATGAGGGTGACCGGGCTGCTGAAGGCGGGCGGCATGGTGGCCGGCGTCGCCGCCGAGGACCGAGAGTCCGGCACCGAGCTGGAGATCCGCGCCCGGGTCGTGGTCAACGCCACCGGCGTGTTCACCGACCAGGTGCTGCGGATGGACGACCCCGGGGCCGCGCCCATGATCACGCTCAGCCAGGGGACCCACCTCGTGCTCGGCCGGGAGTTTCTGCCCGGAGACACCGCCATCATGGTGCCGCAGACCACCGACGGCCGCGTGCTGTTCGCGGTTCCGTGGCACGACAGGGTGGTGGTCGGCACCACCGACACCCCGGTGTCCGAGCCCAGCCTGGAGCCGCGCGCGCTGCCCGAGGAGGTCGACTTCATCCTCGAGAACGCCGCCGCATACATGGCCAAGGACCCGACCCGAGCCGACGTGCTGAGCGTCTTTGCAGGCCTGCGGCCGCTGGTCAGCGCCGACGACGAGGAGGAGACCGCGAAGCTGTCCCGCGACCACACGGTTCTCGTCTCCAAGTCCGGGCTGGTCACCATCACCGGCGGCAAGTGGACGACCTACCGCCGGATGGCGAAGGACGTGGTCGACCAGGCGGCGATGGTGGCTGGGCTGGTGGAGCGGCCGTGCCCCACCGAGAGCCTGCGGATCCACGGCTGGCTGAAGAACGTGGACGCCACAGACCCGCTCTACGTGTACGGCACCGAGGCGCCGGCGGTGCGGGCCCTCGCCGAGGAGCGGCGCGCGCTCGGGCAGCGGATCCACCAGCGGCTGCCGGTGACCGCCGCCCAGGTGGTGTGGGCCGTGCGCCGCGAGATGGCGCGCACAGTGGAGGACGTGCTCGCCAGGCGGACCCGGGCGCTGCTGCTCGACGCCCGGGCGAGCATCGAGGCGGTGCCGGCCGTGGCCCGGATCATGGATCGCGAGCTCGGTCACGGCCGCGCCTGGCAGAAGGCACAGGTGGCGGCGTACACCACGATCGCCGAGGGCTACGTCCTGACCTCCCCGGGCTGAGTCCCCCGCTTCCCCACCACCGCCCGACCAGGGGCTGGGACCCGAGGTCTCATGGCTGGCCCCACGCTTCCGCCCTCGTCACGGTGACGTGTCACGGCGAAGCCAACGGCGAAGCCGGGAGCCGCTGGCGGAGCCGGATCTGTGCCCGTGCCCGTCTCCGTGCCCGACGGGACGGCAACCCCGCCCGACAGCGGCAGGAAGGCTTGGTCAAGCAGCAGATGCGGAGTTCGGTGCCTGGCACCTTTTGGGGGAACCTCCAGCGGGGTCCGCCGTACCTGTACTCGGCGGACGTGATCATCGACACCGCCACCGCGACCGCGCCCGACGACCTGCCCGGATCTGCCCGCGACAGGCGGCCGCACGCGGCCGGCGACAACGGAAAGGAGCGTGCCGTGAGACCCCTCCTGAGCCTGCTGCTGGTTCTCGCCGCATCGATCACCGCCGCCGGGGCCGACGACGGCGGCCCCGCCGTCGCGGTCACCCGCCTCGGGGAGACCCTGTACCAGCTCACCACCGACCAGGGCGCGTACACCACCAACTCGCTGGTCTCGGTCGGCGCCGACGGGCTGCTGATCGTCGACACCCAGTCGCGCACCGACGCCGAGGAGTTCCGGAAGGCCATCGCGGGCTTCGGCAAGGGGGAGCCCAAGATCATCATCAACACCCACCGCCACGTCGAGCATATCGGCGGCAATGATCTCTTCGGCGACAGCCCGATCGTCATCGCCCACGCGCTGGTGCGCACCAAGCTGCGCAGCGGCAGCTACCTGTTCGATGAGTTCCCGGATGCCACGCTGCCCGACATCACCTTCACCGACTCGATCAGCGTGCACTTCAACGGCGAGGAGATCCGGCTGATCGCCATGCCCGGCAGCCACGACGACAACGAGATCATCGTGCACTTCACCAAGTCGAAGGTCGTGCACCTGAGCTCGCTCGCCAACGGCTTCAACTTCCCGTCGGTCGACGCGGACGGCGACGTGCTGCGGTTCGAGGAGCTGGTGGCCAGGGCGATCGAGCTGCTGCCGCCCGACGTGGTGATCGTGTCGGGCCACAACCGCAACGGCACGATCGAGGACCTGCGCGTCTACCGCGAGATGCTCGCCGCCACCACCCACATCGTCCGCGACGGGCTGGCCGCCGGCAAAAGTGCCGACACTCTGAAGGCGGAGAAGGCCCTCGAAGCGTGGTCCGGCTACGCCGGCAGCTATGTCAGCGCCGACGAGTGGATCGACAGCCTGGTCGCCGGCCTCCAGGGTGGCAAGGGCGAAGACCACCGGAAGATCTTCGAGCCGCTCTACGAGGCCTACTCCGAGGGCGGCGCGGACGCGGCCATCACCCTCTACCAGGGCATGCGGCGCGATCGGCCGGGCGCGTTCGCGTACCAGGACACCGACCTGCTGGTGATCGGCGACAAGCTGCTTTCGCACGGGAAGACCGAGCCGGCTGTGCGCTTCCTCGAGGCCAGCCTCGCGGAGTACCCGGACTCGTCCTACGCCTACTACACCAACTACGAGCTCGCGCTCGCCCACGACCGGCTCGGCCACCGCGAGGAGGCCATCCGCCACTGCCGGACCGCCGCCGAGCAGAGCCCGGACAACCCGCGGATCGCCGCCCTGCTCGAGGAGCTGACGGGTCGACCTTGAGCGCTGGCGTCTTCCCTCAGACTCCGTTGCCGAAGCGGCTGTGGCGGCGGCCGTACAGGACGTAGACCATCAGCCCGAGCACCAGCCACACCCCGAAGCGGATCCAGGTCGCGGTCGGCAGGTTGAGCATCAGGTAGAAGCAGACCGCGATGCCGGCGAGGGGGACGAGCGGCACCAGCGGCGTCCGGAACGGCCGCAGCCGACCCGGCTCGCGGACCCGCAGCACCAGCACCCCGAGGCACACCAGCACGAAGGCGAACAGGGTGCCGATGTTGGTCAGCTCGACGAACACGTCCAGGTTGGCGAAGGCGGACAGCCCGCCGACGACGATCCCCAGCCAGATGGTGATGAAGGCGGGGGTGTGGTGGCGCGGGTGGACCCGGGCGAACGACGGCGGCAGCAACCCGTCCCGGGACATCGAGAAGAAGATGCGGGTCTGACCGTACTGGAACACCAGCAGCACGGCGGTGGTCGCGATCACCGCGCCGACCGCCACCAGCCCCGCTGCCCAGTTCATGCCGAGCAGGGAAAACGCGCGGGCCAGCGGCTCGGCCGAGCCGGCGATGTCGGACAGCGGGATCATCCCGGTGAGCACCAGCGCGGTCGCCACGTAGAGGACGGTGCACAGCAGCAGCGAGCCGATCATGCCGATCGGCATGTCGCGCTGCGGGTTCCGGCACTCCTCGGCGGCCGTCGACACGGCGTCGAAGCCGATGTACGCGAAGAAGATGATCGCCGCGCCGGCGCCGATGCCGGTCCACCCGTTGGGAGCGAAGGGCTGCCAGTTCGAGGGACGGACGAAGAGCGAGCCGGCGACGATGAAGAACAGCAGGATCGCGACCTTGACCACGACCATGATCGTGTTGACGCGGGCCGACTCCTTGACGCCGAGCACCAGCAGCCAGGTCAGCAGTGCCACGATCGCCACCGCCGGCAGGTTGAAGATCACCGGCACGCCGAGCAGCCGGGGCGCCTCGGCCATGATCTCGGGCGTGCGCAGCGCTGTCGCCAGGTCGGTCCGCAGCCACCCCGGGACATCGAGGCCGAGCCCACGCAGCAGCTCGCAGAAGTAGCTCGACCACGAGACGGCGACCGCCACGTTGCCCATCGCGTACTCGATGATCAGGTCCCAGCCAATGATCCACGCCACCAGCTCGCCGAGAGTCGCAGCCGAGTAGGTGTAGGCGCTGCCCGCGACCGGCACCATCGCGGCGAACTCCGCGTAGCACAGGGCGCACAGCCCGCAGCCGAGCGCGGTGATGACCATCGACACCACCAGCGCCGGCCCGGCCCCGACGTGGTGGGCGCCACCCGCCGCAGCGGTGCCGATCGAGGCGAAGATGCCGGCGCCGATCACGGCCCCCACACCGAGGGCGATCAGCTCGAAGGGGCCGAGCACCCGGCGCAGCTTCCGCTCGCCGTCGGCGGCCGCTTCGGCGAGCATCAGGTCGAGCGACTTGCGGCGCAGCAAATTCCGAATCGGCATGCCGGCGGAGAATAGCAGAGGATCGCCGCCGCCGCTCGCCGGGAGCCGCGCCGCCCCTGACCTGGGCTATCCTGGCCGCGGTCATCGGGAAAGGACTGGGCTCATGGCGACCGTGTTCGACAGCACCACGATCAACGGCCTGCGGCTCGCCAACCGGCTGGTGCGGTCCGCCACCTGGGAAGGGCTCGGCGGGCCCGACGGGCGAGTCAACGACGGCGTGCTGGCGATCTACCGCCGGCTCGCCCAGGGCGGGGTTGGGCTGATCATCACCGGCTACCTCTCGGTGCGCTCGGACGGACGCCAGCACCCGACCCAGCTCGGCGCCGACCGCGACGAGCTGGTCGTCGGCCTCGCCGAGCTCGCGGCCGCGGTCCACGACCACGGCGGCAAGGTGGTCGGCCAGATCGTCCACTGCGGCGGCCAGGCCGTCCGCAGCGCGAGCGGCGGCCAGGACCCGGTGGCGCCGAGCGCCGTGGCGAGCCCCGGCTACCCCGAGGTTCCGCGCGAGCTTCCGGTCGCGGGCATCCGCGACCTGGTCAGGCGCTTCGCCGCGGCCGCGGGCCGCCTGCGCGCCGCCGGCTTCGACGGGGTGCAGCTGCACGGCGCCCACGGCTACCTGCTCTCCCAGTTCCTGTCGCCGGTCCGCAACCGCCGCAGCGACGAGTACGGCGGCAGCCTGGACAACCGCTCCCGCTTCACGCGCGAGGTTTACGAGGCCGTGCGCGCCGAGGTCGGACCCGGCTGGCCGGTGATGATCAAGCTCAACGGCCACGACTTCCTCGAGGGGTCGACCACCGAGCGCGACTCCACCCACCTGGCGGCCGCCCTCGCCGCGGCAGGCATCGACGCCATCGAGGTCTCGGGCGGCACCGGCGGCTCGGGCGCCCTCGGATCGGCCCGCCGCAACATCGAGACCGTCGACGACGAGGGCTACTTCCTGCCCCAGGCCCGGGCGATCCGGGAGGCGGCGCCGGGCGTGCCGCTGATCCTTGTCGGCGGCCTGCGCTCCCTCGACAAGATGGAGGCGGTGCTCGCCTCCGGGGCCGCCGACCACTTCGCCATGTCGCGGCCGCTGATCCGCGAGCCGGACCTGCCGGCGCGCTGGGCCTCGGGCGACCGCCGCCGCGCCGACTGCGTCTCGTGCCGGGGCTGCTTCGGCCCCGCGAGCAGGGGCGAGGGCATCCGCTGCGTCAACATCTAGGAGTTCGTGCCGCAGTGGCCGTCTGACAACGACTCGGTCAACCACGCATGCGGAGAAGGCCAATACGGTACGAACTCCTCGGGATGCGCGCAGCGCATCCTCTCAGGGGCGTGTAGGCAGAGAACAAGGACCACACCAGGAGCGCGCGTGGGGACCTTTGCCCGTGCGCTGCTAGAGCTGGGACCACCGGAGGCGGCATCACTTCGAAGCATCGCGGACCCACATGAAGAGACGGCCGCCGGGACCGGAGCCCCAGCGGCCGCCGTTGCGATCTTCCGCCGGATCTCAGGCCGGCGTCCCGCGTCAGCGCGGGGTGAGCGCGAAGTCCTGCACGGTCGTCGCGTCGGCCTCGATCACGACCTCGGCCATGCCGGGGTCATAGCCCCACGCGAATGCGCGCACGGTCCAGTCGCCGACCGGAAGCTGGTCGAAGTGGTAGAAGCCGTCGGCGTCGGTGATCGCGACGTTCCAGCCGCCACCCATGCCCTTCGCGTTCGCGACCGCCTCGCCCGACGTCGGCCCGTCGAAGCCGAAGCGGCAGGCGACGACGAACACGCCTTCGATCGGCTCGCCGGAGACGGCGTCGGACACGTGCCCCTCCAGGCTGCCGAAGGTCAGGGGCGAGAGCGCGAAGTCAGCCGCCGCCTGCACCCCCTCCTCGACGGTCACGGGAACCGGCGCGGAGGGAAGGTAGCCGAAGCTCATCGCCCGGGCTTCGTAGCTGCCCACCGGCACGTTCTCGATCAGGTAGGTGCCGTCAGCCCCGGTGACGCCGTGCAGCCACATGCCGCCGCCGCCATCCACATTCCGGCCGGCCTTGAGCTCGGGAGCCTGAGCCGGGCGCAGCATCACGTGGGCTCCCTGGATGGGCAGCAGGGTGACCGCATCGGTCACCACACCCCCAACCGACCCGAAGACCATCGGCTGGAGCGCGAAGTCCTGGGTGGTGGTCTGTCCCTCGACGATGGTCACCTCGGCGGTGGCCATCACGTAGCCGGGCTTGCCACAGACGACGTGGTAGTCGCCGGCCGGGATGTCGGCGATCGCGTAGACGCCCGCAGCGTCGGTGAACGCGTACCGCGGCGGATGGTGCCCACCTCCGCCGGGTGGATGGTGGCCACCGTGCCCGTCCGGGCCGCCCATCATCCCGCGCGCCACCACCATCGCGCCCTCGATGGCCACCCCATCGACGTCAGTCACCGTTCCCTGGAGAGCCCCGGTCTGGGCCATCGCAGTGCCTGCGAGCAGGCCGAACGCGAGCGCCAGAGTCGTGACGATGAACAGCTGTCGCCCCATCATGCGCCGAGCAAGCCGTGTGAGCATTGCACCCCTCCCTTGGGCGGTCGAACGCGACCCTTTCGCAGCCCACCCTTCATACCACGGCCTGACGCGTTTTCCTAACCAGGATTGACTCCCAGGTGACGCCGCGCACAGCGACGCGGCGTCCTCGTTCGCCGCCTGGAGGTCGAAGCAGGCAGGATGCCTGCGCTACAAGCAGGCAGGATGCCTGCGCTACAACTACTGGGATGCTGGGGGCACCGGCTCCGGGACCTCGTTGGCGATCGGTGGCACGGTCATGAAGTAGGCGAACATCGCCTTCAGATCCTCGTCGCTGGTCGTCGGGTAGTGCGGCATCGGGGGCAGGACGTCTCGGCCCATCCCCAGGTGCTTGCCCGTGCGCAGGGCGGTGACGAACATCTCCTCGTCCCAGGCCCCGAGGCCGGTCTCCTTGTCGGAGGTCAGGTTGGCCGCGTAGCTGATGCCCCACGGCCCGGCCCACGCGGTCATGCCGCCGGTGACGGCGTTCCACGGCCCGGGCGGCAGCGCGGGCGGCGGCGGCAGCTCGGCGTCACGCGGATGTCCGGAGTACATGCGGGCCGCATCGGGCTCCGGCCCCCGCGGGCCCATCTTCAGCGGCGTGTGGCAGTGGGCGCACCCGATGGACTCGACCAGGTACTTGCCCCGCTCCACGGCTGCGCGGTCGTCCCCCGCGACCGCGGCCACGGCCGTCGCCAGCGCGAGCGCCACACCAATAAAGACACCTCCTCGACTCATCACGAAGCTCCATTCGTTGACCCAGGTTGCCGGGCCAAGCGTCGATTTGGCGTTTTCAACTCTGCCCGGCTCGCGGCAATTCCCAACGCACGACCTGACGGAAGTGCCGCCTCCGGCCGGGCAACCGCAGCTCCGGCCCCCCTGCTGCCCGGGCGGCGCGCACTTCCGCGCGCCGCGGTCCCGAGAGTATGATCACTGCCACAGACTTCGCCATGGAGGGTCCGATGTCGCGTCGCGCCGTCCTCACGCTGACCTTGCTGCTCCTGGTGGGCGCGGTCGCCTCGCCGGCGACGGCAACCCCGGTGAACCTGCTTTCGATCCAGGAAGGCACCTTCCCGGTCGTCGAGCCGCCGAGCTACGGGGGCTGGCCGGTCGTGGCCCTGCTGGACGACAGCCCGGGCACCGGCTGGGCCTGCCCGGAGGGCCGGATCGCCGACAATGTGTTCGTGTTCGAGATGGCGACGGAAGCGGCCATCGAGCGCTACGAGTTCGACGCCGCGAGCGTGGACGAGGAGGGCGCCGGGGCGAAGCAGGTCACGGTCGAGGTCTCCACGACCTCCGCGACTGCCGGCTTCACCCCGGTCCTCCAGGCGACGCTCGCGGCAGGACGTGACCGGCAGGCCTTCGACGCGGCGAAGCGGGTGCCGGCGCGCTGGGTGCGGCTGACGATTCACACCAACCAGGGGAACCAGGGCTGGACGGAGCTGTTCGGCTTCCGGGGCTACGGCGAGAGGCCTCCGTTCACCGGCCTCCCCGAGGGCGTCTCCGGCACCTACGCGACCGACTACAACGACTTTCACGTCCGCCAGCAGGGCACTGCGCTGGTCGGGTGCTACGAGTACGACTCCGGCATCCTCGACGGCACGATCGAGGGCCGGGTCATGAAGATCACTTGGTTCGAGGGGGAGGACCGCAGCGAGCACGGCCCGGCCGTGATGGTCTTCTCACCCGACGGCAAGGCCTTCCGCGGCTACTGGTGGCACTCCGGCAACGAGGCCGATCTCCCCGACGGAGCATGGAACGGCACCAAGCGGTCGGCCGCGGTCGGAAGCTGTCCCCACTGGTCGGGCTCGGTGAGCGGCGAGCTCACGAAGACCCTGTCGGCGACCGGCCGCGCGCGGGTCTACGGCATCCTGTTCGACATCGACTCGGCGACCATCCGGCCGGAGTCGAAGCCCGTCCTCGACGAGGTCGTGGCCTCGCTCGAGGCCGAGCCGGGATGGCAGCTCACGATCGAGGGCCACACCGACTCGACCGGCACCGCGGACCACAACCGGACCCTGTCGCAGCAGCGCGCCGACTCGGTCAAGGCCTACCTGGTGGCGGCAGGGATCGAACCCGCCCGCCTGCAGACGGCGGGCTTCGGGTCGTCGCAGCCGGTCGCCGACAATGCGACCGAGCTCGGCCGCAGCCAGAACCGGCGGGTCGAGCTGGTGCGCCGGTAGCCGGCGGCCGGCCGTCGGACGATGCCCCGGCCCCGGGCGGGGTCCCGTCCTCGTTACGGCCGCCGTTCAGCCGCCGGCGAGCTCGCGGGCCAGCGCCTCGTACCGCTCGTGCACGCCGGCGCCGATCTCGTCCCGCTCGACGCGCTCGAAGTCGGCAGCCACCGCGCTCTGGTCCTCCTCGGTGAAGGCCTGGTCGGCCATCGGGAAGAGGATGTTGTTCTCCTTGAAGATGTGCTGGCGCAGCAGGGCGGCGTAGCCGGCGAGGCGCTCGGCGACCACCGCCCTCGCAGCCGGGTCGCCGGCCGCCGCGGCGCCGATGTGGTCGGCAACCGCAGCGACGTGCGCGCGGCCGAGCTCGTGCTCGTGGAGCATGACCGCGACCGGTCCGACCTCGCGCGGGAAGCCCCGCTCGCCCATGCGAACGAACAGGACATCCTCCTCCTTGGCGTGGTGGCAGTGGTCGGCGAAGCCCCGGATGAAGTCGACGAAGGCGTTCAGCCGGCCGGCGTCGGCGGCAGCGCCGCCCGCAATCACCCTCGCCTCGCGCTCGGCAGCGTCGAGGACCTTGATGATGAGCTCGTGCTCGTGCTTCAGGATGTCGGTCGGCTTCACGGGGGGATCCCTTGGGGTCAGTGGGCGTGGCCGTCATGCCCGGCCGGCGCGGCCCCGTGCCGCGGTCCAGCCAGCGCGACGTCCAGCCCCTCGACGTAGTGGATGAAGTCCACGTAGGCGGCGACAAAGGCGCGCCCGGCAGCGACGTTGTGGCCGGCGTGCTCGCGAGCCGCGAGCACCCGCTCGAGGCGGTGGCGGACACCCTCGTCGAGATGGCCGGTGAGCGCCGCGACGAGCTGGTCGGCCGATCCCAGATCGATCGCGCCGTCGGCCGCCGCGATCCCTGGCTCGACGGCGCCGGCCGGCTTGAGGCCGGTGTAGGGGGCGCCCTCGCCCGCGCGGTGCACGCGCACCAGGGTCTCGAAGAACCAGGTGTCAGCGAGCTCGAGCGCGGCACCGCCCGATGCCCGCGCGGCCAGCGTTCGGTCGAAGGCGGTGCGGATCTCCGCCTCGTCCTCGGCCTGCACCCACTTAAGCACCGGCGTCACGTCACCGGCCGCCAGCGCCGCCTGGGCGTCGACAACGACCGGGCCGTCAAGTGTGTCGCAGTGCGCGCCGGCGGTCCGTGCGGCGCCCATGCCGAGCACGGCCGACGTCAGCACGAACACGATCGTTCGATGGATTCTCGCGTTCACTGGTCGTCTCCCTTCGCTCCGGACAACCGTCCGGCGTTCATCGCTCTTCGACCCGGGCAGCGGCATCGAGCTCGGTCAGGAAGGCTCCGGCGTCCTGACGATAGGCGCGAGCGGCGTCCCCGAGGGTGTCGAACGGCGCCATGGAGCAGCCGACGCACGCCATGCCGTGCTGCACGAACACCACGGCAAGCGACGGGAAGCGATCGAGCGTCTGCTCGACTGTGTTCTCGGCGTCAATCGTCGGCTCGTTCACGTCCAGGCTCCACGCCCTTTGTAGCGTGGCGGCCCCGGCACGTCCTTGCGCCCGGTCAAACCCGCGGCCGCTCGCCGGCGGGAGGGGCGGTCGGCACGCGGCGGCAGTCGATCCGTGCGCCGCGCCGACCGGCCCGCTTCCCGGAATCACTCCCCGGAGAGGTCCTCGGCGATCGCGACCAGGCGATGCGGGGAGTGGATCACCACCCGTTCGCGGCCGCTGCCGACGATCCCCGCCTCCTCCCAGTCGGCCATCAGGCGGCTGACCGTGAACAGCGTGGTGCCGGAGAGCCGGGCGATGTCTTCACGGGTCAGCGGCATGTCGATCTCGACCCCGCGATCGGTGCGGCGGCCGGCCTTGCGGGCGAGCCGCAGCAAGGCACGGGCGACGCGCCGGGCGACCCGTTCGGTGGCGAGCTCGCGCAGCCGGTCCGAGAGCTCGCCCATCCGCTCCGTCAGGAGGCGCAGCGCGTTGAGGGCGAGCTGGGGATGTTCGAGCAGCAGATCGTCGAGCTTGTGGCGCGGCCAGCCGATCACCCGGGCGTCGGCGACCGCCTCGGCCGTGACCGGGTATCTCTGATCCGGGAACATCGCCACCACCGCGCACATCTCTCCCGGTCCGACGTAGCGGACGATCACCTCCTGGCCCTCGACGCTGACCTGGGTGAGCTTGAGCCTGCCGTCGAGCACCACGGCGAACTCCTCGGCCGGGTCGCCCTGATGAAACAGCGCCTCCCGCCTCGCCAGCCGACGCTGCGTGCCGGCCGCGACGATCGCGGTCAGCGCCGCCGCCGACAGCCCCTCGAACACCGGCGAGCCCTCGAGCACGGACCTGATGCCATCCGCCATCGACACCCATCTTAGTCGGCCCGCGCGCCGCGTGCTCCTGCCGGGAGACCCCGGGCATCCGCGCCGGCCGCTCGCGCGTCCCCTCGCGGCGGGCCCGAGCTGCGCCCCGCTGGTCGGCCTTCGCTATACTTCGCCGGCATCGAGCAGTGCCGCCGGCGCGGCTCGACACGGAGGACACCATGCGTGCGCCAACCATCGGCATCGCCATCGCCCTCGCCGCCCTCGCAGCCGCGGCCGGCTGCACGAGCACCACCGTCACCCGGGTCCCGACCGAGGAGCAGATCGACCTCTCGGGACGCTGGAACGACACCGACAGCCAGCAGGCCGCCCAGGCGCTCGTCGACCAGTCGGTGGCCACCCCGTGGGTCGACGACTTCCTCCTCGCCAAGGGCGAGAAGCCGACGTTGATCATCGGCACGATCCGCAACAAGACCCCGGAGCACATCGCGGTCAAGACCCTGGTCGCCGATCTCGAGCGCTCGTTCATCAACTCGGGCCGGGTGACCGTGGTCGCCTCGTCCGAGGAGCGCGAGGACGTCCGTGCCGAGCGCGAGGATCAACAGCAGTTCGCGTCGGACGAGACCGTCAAGGCCTGGGGCCTCGAGCGCGGCGCCGACTACATGCTGATCGGCGAGGTCAACTCCCAGTTCGACGCCGAGGACGGCAAGGAGGTCAAGTACTACCAGGTGGACTGCTACCTGGTCGACCTCGAGAGCAACGTCAAGGTGTGGACCGGCTTCACCAAGATCAAGAAGTTCGTCGGCCGCAGCAAGTACAAGCCGTAGGGTCGATGCTCAGGGCCAACCGCAGCCCTGGCGGACGGCCGCTGTCCGCCCTGCCGGTGGCGGCGCTGCTGCTCGCCGCCGGCTGCGCGACCTACGTCGCGTCCAACCTCGAGCTGCGCTCTCAGCTCGAGGCCGGCGACTGGCAGGCCGCGCTCGCCCGCATCGAGGCCCGCAAGGGCGGCACCGACCGGCTGCTCCAGCTGCTGCAGCGCGGGCATGTGCTGCACTACGCCGGCCGCTTCGACGAGTCGAACACCGCCTTCCAGCAGGCCGAGGATCTCGCGGCGTCGCTCTACACCCGCAGCATCTCGCAGTCGGCGGCCTCGCTCATCGTCAACGACCTCACCGTCGCCTACCGCGGCCAGCCACACGAGCTGTCGATGGTCCCCTACTACCGGGCGTTCAACTACCTGTCGCTCGGCGATCGCGACGCCGCCCAGGTCGAGGCGCGCAAGGCGACCCAGGCGCTGGCAGGGGCGGTCGATGCCACGCTGCGCGAGATCGAGCGGCCGGAGGACCGGGAGGCCGCACGGCGGCTGCAGGACAGCGGGTTCCTGCACTGGTTCGCCGGGCTGCTGTTCGAGTCCGATGGCGCCTTCAACGACGCATTCGTCGCCTACCGCAACGCGGCCCGCGCCTACCTGGCGGGCGGCGAGCTGACCGGCGTCGCGCCACCGGCCGCGCTCGGCCGCGACCTCGAGCGGGTCGGCCTCACTCGTGGCTTCGCGAGCGAGGTCGAAGAGCTGCGCGCCGCCTCGCCGGGGCTCTTCCCACCGCCGGAGGCCCACCAGGGCTCGAGCCCCGGCGGCGAGGTGGTGATCGTGCTCGAGTCGGGCTGGGTCGCGACCCGCGACCAGGTCATGCTCAACGTCCCGATCCTCGACGTCGACCGCAGTTATGGCTCGACCGACGACTGGGCCTGGGAGCTCGTCAATCGCGCGTCGCCGGGCTGGTCAAGCTCCTACGACGTCGACATCGAGTACTGGCTCACGGTCGCGGTGCCGGTTATGGCGGAGCCGACCACGGGCCAGGCGACGGCGGTGCGGATCGCCGCCGGGCAGCGCGCAGCGACGTCCGAGCCCGCCGACGACCTGTCGCGCCGCGCGGTCGCCACCTTCGAGGCCGAGCGCGGGCAGATCCTGTTCAGGACCTTCCTGCGTGCCCTTGCCAAGTACGCGGCGGCCGAGGCCGCCGAGAACGAGGACGAGACGGCCGGGATGATCGTCAATCTGCTGGGCGTGCTGACCGAGCGCGCCGACACCCGCTGCTGGCTGACCCTGCCCGACCGGCTCTCGGTCGCCCGGTTGCGGCTGCCCGCCGGCCGCCAGGAGCTGCGCATCGAGTACCTCGACCCGGCCGGGAACGTGGTCGCGAGCGAGACCGAGACGATCGAGGTCGTCGCCGGCGGCTTCGTCTTCCTCAACCGGCGCAGCTTCTGAGAGAGACCGGGGTCACAGGCTCCCCCGAAACGGCGCGACCGGTTTCTCCCCCGCCTTGACAAGGATCGGCATGTTGCTGATATTGCATCTCAACATTGACCGACCCGCCCGCTCGCCGGCCCATTCCGAGCCAGCGAGCGGCTGCTCGAAGCTCGATGGAGGTGACACCATGTCGAGGGTTGCACGTGTCCACAGATTCGCGGCTGCACTCGCGCTGACCGCAGCGACGCTCCTCGTCGCAGGCAACCTGCAGGCCGGAGAGAAGAAGAACTTCACAACTCACCTCAAGGGGCGCAACGAGAACCCTCCGGTTCAGACGCTCGCCCAGGGGCAGGCGATCTTCAAGCTGAAGGCCGGTGGCGCCGAGCTCCACTACAAGCTCATCGTGGCGAACATCGAGGACGTGATGATGGCGCACATCCACCTCGGCTTCGCGGACGAAAACGGCCCCGTCGCCGTGTGGCTGTACCCGGATGCTGCTCCTCCACAGCTGATCCCGGGCCGCTTCGACGGCGTGCTGGCCGAGGGAGTGATCACCGACGCCAGCATCGTTCCCGGCGTCCCTCTCACGTCGCTGGCTGACCTGGTCGACGTCATCCGAGCCGGTGGCGCCTACGTCAACGTCCACACGTCCGTCAACCCGTCGGGGGAGATCCGCGGCCAGATCAGGTAGCGGCCCCGGGGCGCCTCTCCTGCGGGCGGTCACCTGCCGCTTCGCGTATCGCGCCGATCGGGCCCCGGTGGCGCCGCTTGGTGGCTGCGCTACGATGGGCGCGTGAGCGCCCCCGCGATCCCGCCCAGGCTCGAGATGCCGCTCCGCCCCGATGAGCTCCGCGAGCTGCTCGGCGCGATCCGATGCCAGTACCGGCTCTCCTGGCACGGCATCCACGGCGTCGGCCACTGGGCGCGGGTGCTCGACACAGGGCTGCGCCTGGCCTCGGTCACGGGCGCCGATCCCGAGGTGGTCAGCTTGTTCGCTCTCTTCCACGACGCCTGCCGCGCCAATGACGGCATCGACCCGGACCACGGCGCTCGAGGGGCCGGGCTCGCGGCCTCGCTCCTCCGCGCGCACTTCGTCGGCCGGCCTGGCCAGCTCCGGCTCCTGGTTCGCGCCTGCTGCGGGCACACCGACGGGACGGTCGAGGACGATCACACGGTCGCGACCTGCTGGGACGCCGACCGCCTCGACCTCCTCCGGGTCGGGATCAAGCCGTCGCCGCACAGGCTGTGCACCGAGGCTGCACGCGACCCGGCCACACTCGCCTGGGCCAACGACCGCGCCCGCCGCGGCAAAGTGCCGGGTTTCGCACGGGACGGCTGGCTCGCTGTCCGCGGCTGCTGAGCGGCCGCAACTCCCCCGTCCCTCGCGCGCGACCACTCGGAAGGAAGAGCGCGATCGTGGTTCAGCCGCCGGCGGCGGCCGGCGCCGGACGCTCGCAGTCGGGGCAGCCGCGGTCGAAGACGATCTTGAAGCTGCCGTCGGCAGAGCGCCGCCACACCGAGTTGAACGTGCCCATGCGCGTGCCGTCGGGGGCGAGGACCGGGCCGGAGGTCAGACCGAGGGTGCCCGAGTCGAGGACGGTGGCAACCTCCGGCCGCCAGGAGAACGGCGCAGCAGCCCCCTCGTAGAACGACTTCCAGGCCGCCGCCACCGCCTCCCGGCCGCGGATCTCGCCACGGCTTCCGAAGAACACCACCTCCTCGGCGAGGAACGTCACGAAGGCCGCGTGATCGCGGTCGGCCATGGTCTTCGCGAACGCCTCCTCGGTGCCGCGCAGCTCGGCCGCGAGCTCGGCACTGTCGGGACCGTCCGCGGCGAGCGCGGCCACCGGCAGGCCAACGGCCAGGATGAGGACGGCGGCCAGCGACGGGTTGGGCAGACGCTCGGGCATGAACTCCTCCACCTGCTCTCGACGATACGATGCGGCCTCGCCCGGGTTCCAGCCCGCAGCCTACGACTTCGGCAGCCTCGGCATCGGCACGAAGCCGTCGAGCCCCTCGACCCTGGCGAGCCAGGCACGGACGTTGGGGTAACCGGCGAGGTCCACGCCGCCCTCGTCCGCCACCGCCACGTAGCTGTAGCAGGCGACGTCGGCGAGCGTCGGGCCGTTGCCGACCAGCCACGACCTCGACTCGAGGTGGTTTTCCATCACGCCGAGCAGCTGGTGGCTGGTGGCGATGGCCTGATCGAGATCGCCGGGACGGCCGAGCGCCTTGATGACCCGCGCCCGCGACGGCCCCAGGTAGAGCGGGCCAGCCGAGGTGGCCAGCCACTCGTAGCAGTGTGCGCGCGCGACCGGGTCGGCCGGCAGGAAGGTGCGCCCATCGTCGTAGTTCTCGGCCAGGTAGAGAATGATCGCGACCGAGTCGCGCAGCACCACGTCGGCATCCTGGAGCACCGGCACCTGGCCGAACGGGTTGAGCTTGAGGTACTCCGGCGACTTGTGCGCCCCGCTCTTCATGTCGACCGGCTCGAGGTCGAGGTCGAGGCCGAGCAGGCCGCACATCAGGCGCACCCGGTGGGCGTGGCCGGAGTAGGTCGCGTCATACAGCTTCATCGTCCATCCCCTCCGATCGCGAGCTTCACTGTCGCCAATTAGAACACAGCCGGCCCATCGAGCATTCTGAGGTTGTCCCCAGCCGACCTCCCGGCGCGGAACCGCAACCGCCGGGGCTCCCACTCGCGCCGCGACGACCGAGCGTCGAGATTCCGGATGCTCTCCTTGACGCCCGCCGAGCACCGTCCGACAATCTTCAGTAAGGAAATCACAGCTGACGGCAGGTGGAGGGAGGACGAGTGCCCCTCGCCCCAGGCTCGATGCTCGGACCGTACCGTCTCGTCGGGCTGCTCGGCGCGGGTGGCATGGGGGAGGTGTACCGGGCACGCGACGAGCGGCTCGGGCGCGACGTGGCGATCAAGGTGCTGCCGGCGAACGTCGCCGCCGACCCCGACCGCCTGGTCCGCTTCGAGCGGGAGGCGCGCGCGACGGCGGCGCTCGATCACCCCAACATCCTGGCGGTGTACGACGTCGGACGGCACGATGGGCAGCCGTACCTGGTCACCCAGCTGCTCGAAGGGAAGACGCTGCGCCAGGCGATCGCGACCGGTCCGCTGCCGCCGAGCAAGGCGATGGAGCTCGGCATCCAGATCGCCCAAGGGCTCGGAGCCGCCCATGACCGGGGCATCATCCACCGCGACCTCAAGCCCTCGAACATCTTCCTGACCAGCGACGGAAGGGCGAAGATCCTCGACTTCGGCCTCGCCCGGCTCGCCCGTTCGGAGCGGACGACGGGCCAGCTCGGGGAGCCCCCGACCGCGACGGATCACACGCTGACCGGTGCGCTGCTCGGTACCGTGGGTTACATGGCGCCGGAGCAGGTTCGAGGCGTGCCGGCCGACAACCGCTCCGACATCTTCTCGTTCGGCTGCGTTCTGTACGAGATGCTCGCTGGCCGGCGCGCCTTCCTCAGGAACTCTGCAGTCGAGACGATGGGTTCGATCCTGCATGAAGATCCACCGCGCCTCGCCGCCAGCGGCCGGTCCATCCCGCCGGTACTGGCCGCGGTCGTCGGGCGCTGCCTGGAGAAGCGTCCGGAGGACCGCTTTCAGTCGGCGCACGACGTGGCCCTGGCCATCGAGGCTGTCTCGTTCAGGGGCGGCTCCTCGTCCGTGCGGGGCTTCGCTCGCCCGCGGCGATGGCGCCGATGGGCCGCAGTGGCCGCCGGCTGTGGTGCGCTCGTGCTCGCGGCTGCCGCGCTCGGCAGGTTCCTGGCCCGGGACTCGCTCCCAGGCTTCGAGCCGCGGCAGGTGACGACCCGCCCCGAGCTCGAGAGCCAGCCCGCGCTCTCGCCCCTCGGGACCGACATCGCATACGTCGCGCGCGACGGCACCTCCAGCGACATCTGGGTCGTGGACGTTCGAGGTGGGCAGCCGCTGCGCCTCACCGACGATGGTGCGGCCAATCGGAGCCCCACCTGGTTCACCGACGGCAGCGCGGTCGCGTACATCTCCGAGCGGGATGGGCGCTCGTCGGTGTGGAAGGTGCCGCGCCTCGGCGGCAGCCCCCTGCTCCTCCTTCCCGAGGCTGAGGACCCGGTGATCTCACCAGACGGCACGGCGCTCGCCTGCTCCAGGCCCGACCCCAACGGCTTCATGCGCATCGCCGTGGCATCGCTGGCGACGCCGCAGCAGCCGACCTTTCTCACCGGAGATGGCGACGGGGTGTGGCACCACCAGCAGCCGGCGTGGTCGCCCGATGGGCGGACGATCTGCTACCACGACCAGAATGACCTCTGGCTCGTCCCGGCGCAGGGCGGCGCGGCGCGACGCCTGACGATGGATGAGGCTCGGGACTACGACCCGGTCTGGTCCCCGTCCGGGCGAGGGATCTACTTCGCCTCGACCCGGCAGGGGACGCGAGCGATCTGGCGGATCGGCGTCGGCAGCGGCGAGCTCAGCCGAGTGACGATGGGGACCGGGCAGGAGGGCGGGCCGACGTTGACGAGGTCGGGCGACCTGCTGGCCTACTCGACGCTCGCGGAGCGCATGAGCGTGGAGCTGGTGGACACCGAGAGGGGCGAACGGGCCCGGTACGAGCGTGGCCAACAGATCTTCGAGCCCTCCATCTCGCCGGACCGCAGCTCCCTGGTCTTCTCCTCGAATGCCGAGGGCTCGTTCGACCTCTGGCGCCTGCCGCTTCGGAACAACCGTCCGGCCGGCGACCTGGTGCGGCTCACCGAGCAGCCGGGGACGTGCACCAGCCCCGCCGTCTCTCCCGACGGGCGCTGGCTCGCCTTCCAGCGCAACGCTGACGGCCAACGGGACGTGTGGGTCATGCCCGCCACCGGAGGGGCCGCCGTCAACTTCACCGACCATCCCGCCGTGGAGACCTGCCCGGAGTGGTCCCCAGAAGGGGCGCGGCTGGTCTTCGTGTCGGATCGCTCCGGCATCGATCAGGCCTGGGTCTCCTCGGTCCGGGACGGCGCACGGGTCGGGGAGCCGCGACGGATCACAGGTGTGGAGGGCGCGGTCACCTCGCCGAGCTGGTCTCCCGATGGGGCGCGGATCGGATTGGTCGTGACCTCGGCCTCGCACAGCGAGGTGTGGACGGTTGCCGTCGACGGCACCGAGCCTGCGCGCAATCTGACGCAGGGCGCGGGGGCATGGTTCGTGGTCTGGAGCCGCTCGACGGACGAGCTGCTGGTCCTCGGCCTGTGGGGCTCGCCGCAGCTCTCGATCCGCGCGGTGGATCCCAGGGGCGGCCCGCCGCGCGCGGTCGCGCTCGCGACGCCGTCGGAAAGCTCGGCCAGCCTCAATGGGGGTTTCGATGCTTCCCTCGACGGGAAGCTGCTCGCACTCTCGGAGAGCAACATCCAGGGGGATGTGTGGGTGCTGGAGGCGAAGCAGGGACGCTTCTGACATCGCCGGGCCTCGCCCGGCATCCCACTGGATCGGCTCGCGACAATTGCCGAAAGGAGCGCGTCATGAGCGAGACACCCACCTACACGACCGTGCGTGAGGCCATCGATCTGATCAAGCAGTGGTGGCCGGAGGCCGGGACCTGGCCCGAGCTTCTTGCCGTCGAGAGTCGCCTGCCCTCGGACCCGGCGCTCCTGGGAGCCGAGCTGTCGGACTCGGAGCGGGGCTGCGTCGCGGAGCTTCTCGGACGCGTCGCGGACCAGCCCATCCCCCGGCCGCTCGGAACGTGTGGCGAGCTCTTGCGCTGGGTCGAGGCCTGGCCGCCCGCGCGACCCTCCCGAGGCCTCGTCCTGCGAGGCCGGTGAAGGCAGGAGAGCCGGGCCGGGGGCCTCGATGTCGAGGGCCTCGCTGCGGCGGCGGCCGCTCTCGACGGCCGGATCCGTGACCGAGGTGTGGAGGTCGAGATGCTCCGCGCGCTGACGCTCCTCCTCTCCCACCGCTGCAACCTCAGCTGCAGCTACTGCTACCAGCGCGAGCGCAGCCGTCCTGCGCGCATGCCGTGGAGCACGGCTCGGGCTGCCATCGACCTGCTCCTGTCCGGCACGTCCACGAGGCTCGCGGTCGAGCTCAGCGGCGGGGAGCCGGCCCTCGAGCCGGCACTCCTGCGGAGGTGCGTTTCATACCTCGGATCAGCCGCGCCACCCGGCACCACGGTGAACTGCTCGCTGACCACCAACGGCACCGTCGTCGATGACGACCTCCTCGCATTCCTCGCGGATCACGATGTCCGGCTCGACCTCAGCTTCGACGGCGTCCCCGCTGCTCAGGATTTGCGAGGCGCAGGAACGTCTCCGACGCTCGAGCGCCTCCTTGAGAGGGCGCGCCGGAAGCACCCTGAGTACTTCGCCCGTCGCGTCGTGGTCCGCGTGGTGGTCCACCCGGTCACGCTGCCCTACCTGGCGGCGTCGGTGCGTCACCTCATGGACCGCTTGGTGCCTCACGTCGGATTGAGCCCGGCCATCGGCAGCGGCTCCGGCTGGGGCCCGGAGTGCGACACGATCCTGCGCGACCAGGTGAGCGAGATCGTGGCGGACAGCCTCCGGCACCTGGACGCCACCGGGACGGTCCCGGTGGCCTTCCTCGGCGGCGGCGCCGTCGCTCCGCCGACCCGCGTGGCCCCTCCGCGGTGCCCGGCCGTCTCCGGCAGGTGCGTCTGCGTGGATGCCTCGGGCCGGGCGTGGGGGTGCCCGCTGTTCGCGAGCTCGCTCCGTCGTCTGCCGCCCCTGGCGGCCAGCGCCGCTGCGATCGTCGCCTTCGGCAGCATCCACGACCGCGCGATCGCCTCGCGCCTGGCGGCGCTGCCCGGCCGGGCGAGCGACCACCCGCTGTTCTCCGGGCGAGCGAGGCGCTGTGGGTCCAGACGCTGCGCCGACTGCGAGCTCTCGGCCGACTGCCTGATCTGTCCGGCCGCCATCTGCGAGCAGCCGCCAGGCGTGGACCTGCGCGAGGTCCCGGAGTTCCACTGCGCGTTCAGCCGCGTCACCCTGGACGCGCGCCGGCGCTTCCGCGAGCAGCGGGCGCGCGCCGGCCCGCAGCGGTGCCCGGCTGACCTTGCCGACGCCCTGCGCGCGGTCGCGACCGCGCTGCGATCGGCAGATCCCGGCCCGCCCGCGCCGCAGGCGTGAAGGTCGTCAACCAGGCCATCCGCAACTGAGCGGCCGCGCCCTCGTATTGTCCAGCGTGGCATCTGAGCCAACCCATCGAACATCCTGGAGGGCTGCACCCATGCACCGCATCGCTGTTCTCGTCCTCGGTGTGTGTCTGGCCGCGATCTCGGTTCTGGCCGCAGCCGCCGATGAGGCGCTGGCCGTTCGGATAGCGCGGCTGAGCGACCGGGTGCTCGTCCTCAAGGAGCTGTCGCCCTGGGAGAGCAACCACGTCGTGATCGTCAGCGACGCCGGCCTCGTCCTGGTCGACCCCGGCCACACGGCCGTGATGGGGCGCCTGATTCGCGAGGCGGTCGGCCGCGAGCTCGGCCGCGACCGCTTCGCCTACGTCATCGACACCCACGACCACTGGGGCCACACCTGGGGCACCGCCGCCTTCCCGGAGGCGCTGGTGGTCGGCCACGAGAACGCCCGCCGCTCCATGGTCACCGACGCCGCCAACCTGGAGCGGCGCGCCGCGTACATGCGCGGCCAGGCCGACCTCGCGGCGGCCCGCCTCGCCGGGCTCGACCCGGCAAGCGAGGAGGCTCGCGCCGCGCGGCAGGAGCGGGACCACTTCGAGCGCATCGCGACCGGGCTCGCCGAGACCGGATTTGCCGTGCAGCCGCCGCAGCTCACGTTCACGGACCACCTCCGCCTCGGCCTCGGCGATCTCAGCCTCGAGCTGTCGTACCTCGGCCGCGGCCACTCCGACTCGGACATCACGATCCTGATCCCGGAGGAGAGGGTCGCCCTGATCGGCTGCTTCTTCCTCGAGCAGGGCCCGCTGCCCTACTTCGGCAACCAGCCCGTGCTCGACCCGGACCGCTGGCTCGCGACCTTCGGCGGGTTCCTCGACCGCGAGCCGGCCGTCGAGCAGGTCATCCTCGGCCAGCACACGGTGTGGACTCGCGAGCGGCTCGAGGAGATGCGCGACTACATCGCCTGGCTGTGGGCCGAGGTGCAGGCGTTCGACGCCCAGGGGGTGGCTCTCGAGACGGCCGTGGCGCGGCTGCCGATCACGACGCAGCTCGTCGGGCTTCGCCAGTCAGGGGTCAGCGACGAGCAGCTCGCCACCTTCCACCGCACCGAGCTGACCGCGCTGTGGCGGCAGGTGAAGGAGTCGGCGGCGGCCGAGGTGGGTCGAGCCGCGGACCAGGGTGGCGGCGCGGCCGCCGTCGCCCGCTTCCGCGAGCTGGTCGCCGACGACGACCCCGACCTCTTCTTCGACGAGAACGAGTTCAACCTGCTCGGCTACCGGCTGCTCGGCGAGAGCCGTGTCGACGACGCGATCGCAGTCTTCGGGCTCAACGTCGAGCGCTTCCCCGGGTCGTGGAACGTCTACGACAGCCTGGGCGAGGCGTACGCCGTGAAGGGCGACCGCGAGCGAGCGGTCGAGCTCTACCGCCGCTCGCTGGAGCTCAACCCCGGCAACACCAACGGGGTGCAGGCCCTGGAGCGGCTGGGCGCCGGCGCCACGGGCGACTGAGCGACGGCGACCCCGCGCGGCGTGCTAGCGTTGGGCATGACGAGCCCCGGCGGCTCGGGGAGGCTGGTATGCGCGTGGCCATGCAGGGGTACTCGCTGGCGGTCGAGGACGGCGGCCACGGAACGCCGGTGCTGCTGCTGCACGGTTTCCCGATGTCGTCCGCGGCCTTCGCACCGATCCGGCCGATCGTCGAGCGGGAGGCCCGCCTGATCACGATCGACCTGCGCGGGTTCGGCGCGTCGGACGCCCCTCCGGGGCCCTACGACATGAGCTCCCTGGCCGACGACGTGGTGCGCATCGCGGACCACTTCGGCCTCGAGCGCTTCGTGCTCGGTGGCCACTCGATGGGCGGCTACGTGGCGTTCCGGGTCGCGGCGAACCACCGTCACCGGCTGTCCGGCCTGGTCCTCATCGACACCCGCGCCGCTGGCGACACGCCCGAGGGGGCAGAGCGCCGGCGGGCCGCGATCGCGACCATCGCCGGCGGCGGGCGCGACGCGTTCCTGGGCGCCTTCCTGCCGCAGCTGGTCGCGCCCGCGACCCGCGGCCGGCAGCCGGAGCTGATGGACCGGCTGGTCGCGATCGCGGCCGGCATCCCGGACCACGTCCTGACCGGCTGCCTCGAAGGCATGGCGGCGCGGCCGGACAGCCGCGGCCTGCTCGCGGGCCTCGACCTGGCGGCCCTGGTGGTCCACGGCGCGGAGGACGCGGTCATGCCGCTCGACGAGGCCCGCGCGCTCGCCCTCGCGCTGCCACGGGGCCGGTTCGTCGAGGTGGCGGGCGCCGGCCACACCCCGACCCTCGAGCAGCCCGAGCTCGTCGGTGAGGCGATCGTCCGGTTCCTCGCCGAGCAGCTCTGACCGGCGCGCGGCTCGTCGGCGTCGCGACCGTCACACCCCGGGCTGGCAGAAGCAGGAGGAGCGCAGCGTGGTGTCCGCGCCCTCCCACGCCTTCGCGAACTGCGCCTCGACCTGCCCGGCCTCCGCGGTCCTGCCCTGCAGCCGCAGCGCCCGCCCGAGGCCGTACAGCGACCAGCCGTTGCCGGGCAGCCGCGCGAGGTCCTCGCGGTAGACCGCCTCGGCGTCGGCGTGCCGGCCCTCCATCAGCAGGGTGGCGCCGAGGGCGTGCCGCACCGGCTGGATCCAGTCCGGCGGCTCGTCGTAGCGGAGCTGATCCTCCCGCGCCGTCGCCTCATAGAGCGCCGCGATCCCCTCGCCCTTGCGCCCCTCCCGGTAGAGGATCTCGCCCTCGACGAGCCGGTCGGCGACGTTCAGAATGTCGTGGGCGCGGTTGTTGCCAAAGGTCGCGTCCTCGGCGACCGCGGTCCTCGCTGCAAGAAACGCCCGCTGCTCGGCGCGCGCCTCCTCCGGCCGGCCGAGAGCTGCAAGCGCCACCGCGCGGGCGGCGAAGTGCAGCGAGCGCGTGAGCGGGATGGACGACGGTGGCTCCGGCTCGGCGAGGATCTCCTGCCAGCGGCCGAAGCGCAGCATCACCTCGTACGGCATGGCGATGAAGCCGTCGGCCCAGCTCGCGTTCGCCCGCAGCCAGTCCTCCGGGATGTCGGCGACCATGTCACGGATCGTGGTCAGGGCAATCTCGCTGCGGCCGATCATCATCGCGGCGTACGCCTTCATGTGACGGTTGTGCGAGATGTAGAGGCGGTAGAAGTCGGGCGGAGCAGGAGCCAGCTCACGGTAGGCGCGATCGGCCTCGATGGCTCTGGTGTTGGCCTCGATGGCCTGCTCCCAGCGACCACGGCGGACGTCGATGTGCGACGGCATGTGGACGAGGTGCCCGAGCCCGGGCGTCAGGTCGCGCAGGGTGTCGGCGGCGGTATCCGCGCGGCCCGGATCGTCCGACGCCTCGACGGCGTGGATGTAGAGGTGCAGGGCGAGCGGGTGCCGCGGGTGGCGCGCGAGGACCTCCTCGACCACGCCGACGATCTGCGGCGTCCACTCCTTGGGCTCGCCGGCCTGAGTCCAGAGATCCCAGGGATGGAGATCCATCAACGACTCGGCGTACAGCGCACCGACGTCGCCGTCGTCGCGGAAGCGGCCGTAGGCCGCGGCCATCGCGTCGGCGAACGCCTGGTCGAGCGGCGCGCGGTCGGCCGGCTGGGGCGAGGCGTAGCGCACCGCCACGGCCTCGATCAGGGCGCGGTCCGGCCCATCCTCGAGCGACGCTGCCAACCGCAGGGCCTCGCTCGCGGCGGCGAAGGCCGCGGCCTCACGGTGCGGCGGCACCGCCGGGTTGTTGATGTGCGGTCCGTTCCCATACGCGATTCCCCACCGCGCCATCGCGCAGCCGGGATCCAGCTCGGCGGCGCGCTGGAACGAGCGGATGGCCTCGTCGTGGTTGAAGGCATAGAGAAAGGCGAGCCCCTGATCGAAGAAGGACTGTGCCTCGGGCGAGTCGGTGTCGACAACCCGGTGGTGCGCGCCGAGCCCTGCAAAGCGAGGCTCTGAGGGCGTCGAGCTCCCCGTCCCGGCGACCCCGCAGGCGGTCACGTACCCGATGAACGCGGCAAGCAGGCAGACCCGGCCGAGCCGGTTGATGAACGTGGTCCCCATCGCGTCACCCTCCTCGCCGCGCTTCGCAGGGGGCGTTCGGGCGACACGGGCAAGGTGCCGACCGACCCGAATCCGTGGTGGTGGCTGCGCGCCGGCGGTTTCCCACCCTCAATCTCGAGGCGGGTGCTTCGTATTCCGCAGCCGGTTCGATCGGGGACTCCGGCCGTGGCCGGCAGGATGCGCGCCCCGACACGTCACGGCAGGCAGGATGCCCGCCTCCACAATGGGCAGGGGGCGGTCAGCTGCCGGTCGCGGCCGGCTCCTCGATGGCGGCCTCGCCCTCGCCGGGCTGCATGAAGCCGCCGAGCAGCGGTCCGAGCATGCCCTGGATCGCCTGCTCGAGCTGCTCGGAGGTCTCGACCGACTCGAGCTGGGTCAGCAGGCCGTCGACCATCCCGATCACGGCCATCGCCTGCGCCGACCCTTGGGCGACCTCCTCGTCGGTGAGGGAGGCGAGCTTCTGCTTCGCTGCAGCCACCTTCTCGTTCCAGTCCGCGGCCATCTCGCTCGGCACCCAGCGGCCCTCGACCCGGGTGAGCGGCAGCTCCTCCGGCTCCTCCCCCGGCGCGGTCATGCGCAGGGTCGCCTGGTCGCCATCGCGGGAGACGACCTCGACCGTGGTCTGGCGAAGCCTGGCCGCGAACTCGCGCTCGAAGGCATCGTCGCCGCGCGCCTTGGACGTCTCGGCAGCAAGGTTCATGAGCTCCCGGCCGGTGGTCGCGAGGTAGCGCTCCCAGTCGACCGTCTTGAGGGTCTCCAGCCGCGACACGTCGCTTGAAACGAAGCTGTCGAGGACGCCGATCACGGAGTCCCAGCCGTCCTCGATCCGCTGGCGCTGTTCACCGGTCGACTGGACGATCGAGCTCGAGAGGATGATCGCCTTCTTGTCGTGCAGAATGCCGACCAGCCTACGGCCGAGGCCGAAGGCCGCCTGCCAGACCGCAGGGTCCATGCGGCCGGCGAAGGCGTGGGTCAGCTCGGTGATGTCCCGCTGGTAGGTGGGCGGCAGCGCCTGCCACAGCACCTCGGGGTGGCGGTCGGCGAGGGCCGCGGCGACCGTTCGCGCGGTGCCGTCCGGCGTGTCGGGGATCTCGATCGGATGCGCCGGCGCGGCGACCGCGATCAGGAGAAAGGCAACGATCGGGAGGAGCAGGCTCGTCGGATGCGAGCGGTGGTGCATGGCAAACCCCTTTCCGGCGTTTCGTCGCGCCATTCTCGCACACGCGCGCCTCGCGTCGACTGCCGATCCCGAAGGCGGCGTCGGGCGCCGCCACCCGGTCCCGCTCCCGGGCCGGTCGCACGGCCGGCCGGGAACGGGACCGATGGCCAGCACCGTCACGACACTGGCGACGCGCCGGGCGAGCCGCAGCCAGCCGTCACCTCAGCTCCGGTAGGAGCGGCGGCGGGCAGACAAGCTCGCCAGGCCGCGGCCGTCGTCGTCCTGCGCCGGCGCCTCACGCTCGACGGTGAACACCGCCAGGTGGACAAGGCGCTCGTCGTGGACGAGACCGCCGCCGACCAGGCCGCCGGCCGACAGACGAACGGTGGTGCCGACGCCGACCGCGGGGTAGCTCTCGACGTTGGCCGCGGCTGCGGCGTCGAGCAAGGCGCGGGCCCGCGAGCCGTCGGCCGCCGGACGATCGCCCTCCGCCGACCTCAAGGCGTCGACGGCATAGCTGCGCACCAGCTTGGGGAGCATCGCGCGCAGCGTCGAGCCGTGATCGAAGAGGTCGAAGCCCGCCGGCTCGCCGGCGATGGCGAAGAGGGCCCCGAGCTGGCGCTCGACCGGCCGGAAAGCTGCCACGTACTCGTCGATCCGCGGACGGTGAGCCTCGAAGATGTCGCCCATCGCCCGGGTCGGCGAGTGGACACCGAGTGTCTGGGCGGCGCAGCCGATGTCGTGCCACACCCGAGTCTGGTCGGCGCGCGGGGCGCCCTCGTGGAGCAGGCAGTCGCTCACCGTGGCCGCCTTGGCGGCGCGGGCGCTCGCCACGTGCATGCGCTCGGAGACCTGGGCGTCCCGGGTCGCGTACCGCCAGCGGCCGGCCTCGACGCACGAGACCGGGATCACGGTAGTGGTGCGGGCCGGCGCCAGGATGGTCAGGTTGGTGGTGCGGTTCTGCTTGGCGCCGACCAGCTCCTCGCCCTCGAAGATGAGCACCGGCAGGTCGGCCGAGTTGATGAGCTTGAGCTCCGGGACGTGGCCGTGCTCGGAGACCTCGGTGACCCTGGCCAGCCCCGCCCGCAGCGCCTCGCCGAGCAGCAGGTAGGCGACGCCGTCCCCGTGCTCGGCCAACAGCGGGTGCATGGCCAGGCTGCCGTGCCGCTGTGCCTCTCCGATCTCCATTTCTTTCAGTGAGTTCCCTATCGCGTTCATGAGCACCCCCCAAAGTCGACATGATATTGTCGCTAGTTGACAGTATAATAACACTGCCATTGAAAGTCAACAGGATTTGACAGTCGTTTCCCCGGCCACTAGATTGGACTCGTGATGTTGGAGGAGCGGACCTACACCATGGAGGAGATCGAGCGCGAGACCGGCCTCGACCGGCGGACGATCGCCTACTACGTGCAGGCCGGCCTCCTGCCCCGGGTCGGCCGCCGCGGGCCGAAGACCCGGTACCCGCAGCAGTTCCTCGACCGCCTGAGGTTCATCCAGAAGATCCGCGGCCTGCAGGACCGGGGCCAGCTCGGCAACTACACCCTCGACGACATCCGGGAGATTTTCGAGACGGTGCCCGACGGGCTGATCGCGGACATCGTCGCCGGCCGCGAGCCGCTCGAGATCGCGCCCTACGGCGGCACCCTCCGGCGCCGCGCAGAGGGGCTCGGCTCGCCGCGCGAGCGGATCGAGCGGATGCGCCGTCTCAGCGAAGGCCGGAGCTCGCCGGACGACGAGCCGGCGCCGCTGATGGAGGCCCTCAGGGGGCCGGCGTCGGACCCGGAGCCGAGGCTGATGCGCTCCCCAGACATGGATGGCCTCCGGGCGCTGCGTGAGGTGCGGCTGAGGTCCAGCCGCTCCGGCATGACGAAGCTGCACGCCACACCGCCCGAGGTCGAGGCGCCGCCGCCAGCGGCAGCGGCCGAGGGTGAGAGCCGGCTGTTCATCGATCTCGACGAGGCCCCGGCCGAGCTCGAGCTGCGCCGGGTCTCGGAGGATGCCGGCCTCGGAGCGGCCGCGCAGCCCGTTCTCCGGCAGGCGCCCCTGCCCGAGCCGCCCCACCCGCTCGTCCGGCTGCTCGCCCGGCTCGACCGGGCGGCGGGACAGGCCCCGCAGGGAGCGATCGCCGAGAGCTGGACCCGCGCCGAGGTGACGCCCGGCATCGTGCTGACCGTGCGAGGCCTCCACCCGGACGCGGCGCCGCTGCTCGAGCGGGTCGCGCGCCTGCTCCGCGGCATCATCGAGGCCGGCCGCGGGCAGAGAGACGACTGATCACCCGGCCGGCCGGCCGCACCTTGGGACGAGACGGTGCCCCGCCCGCCCATCTCCGTGCCCGTGCCCACCACCGTCTCCGCCCAAGGGCTGCGCCCCGCGCCGACGGCTCGTCGCGAGGCCGTCCCTCGTTTTCGAGGGGCGGCTCCGCGTGCGCCGACGGAGTCGTTTCCCTACCTTATGACCACAGTCACATTCAGCAATCCAATCCCGCGCTAGGTTCGCAGGCGACCATCACGGCTCGCAGACCGTCAAACCGCTGGAGGCTGGCATGGAGATCAGGTGGGGTTCGGTGCTTCGGAGGGCGGCGGTGACGCTCGGAGCGACGGTCGTCGGCGCCGTCGGCATTCACGGCTACGAGCGCTACAGCCAGAACGACGACGCGACCTGGTGCCGGGAGTGCCACGGCGACTTCCGCGCCAGCAGCTACGTGTCGCTGTCCGACGGACAGCCGTGGGGCAACCTCCACGAGGTCCATCGGTCGACCATGCTCAGCGGGGACTGCGACGCCTGCCACATCGGGAGCTCGCGGCTGCCGGTGTACCTCGATCAGTCCACCGGCGGCGATGGGCTGGAGCCGAAGTCGTGCGTCGGCTGCCACGGCGCCAACCCATCACCGGGCAATCCGAGCAACGGCCTCTGGGGAGCCGGCCTGAGAGCCCACCACGCCAACGCCGGGGTGGGACCCGACTCCAACGGCTTCACCTGCGCGACCTGCCACTCGGGAGATCCGACGCCGCCGGCAGAGAACATCGACCCGTCGTACTACTTCTCGCCAGACCCATCCCACCCCAGCAAGCCCACCGACCCGTGCAACCCCGCCCCGGGGTTCCCGGAGCACTTTGCGGCCTCGGTGATCGGGCTTGACAACGACGGCGACCTGCTCTACGACGAGGCCGACCCGAGCTGCGCGGTCTCCCCTACCCCGACGCCGACCAGAACGCCGACCGCCACCGCGACGCGAACCCCCACCCCGACGCCGACCGGCCCGCCGTCCGCGACGCCGACGCCCACCACGACGTTCACGCCCGTCAACACCCCCACCATCACCCCGACACCCACCATCACCCCCACCCCGACGCCGAACCCGAACCTGCTCTTCATGGACGGCTTCGAGTCGGGCGACACCTCGGCCTGGAGCGTGACCTCGGGGTAGGATCCGGCGTTCGCGTCCGGGGCCGGCGTCTGGGAAGGCCGCGCCGGCCCGGTCAGTGCGCTGCGTCCTCCGGGTGAGCGCCGCGGCGGGCCGCCATCTTGAGGCCCTCCCACACCAGCCAGCCGCGCATCGCGGCGCCCTTGAGCCGGCCGTGCCGGTGGTCGACGCGGTCGAGGCTCCAGTCGATCAGCGTGCCAGGAGGTGTGAGGCGGTCGCTCTCCGGCCGCGGCACGAGGCGGATCGCATCGTACGGGCAGGCCAGGGCGCACACCCCGCAACCGATGCACCGCCCCTGGTCGACGACATGGCCGCCGCCATCGGAGCTGATGGCCGACACCGGGCACCGGCCGCCCTCGCAGTCGCCGCAGTCGGTGCACGCCTCGAGGTCGATCACCGAGGCGTAGTTGGAGCGCGCGAGCATGTACGGCGCAGCGTGCTCGTTGACCGCGCGCAGGAACCCGCAGCAGCAGGAGCAGCAGTTGCAGACGAAGAACGGCTCCCGCTGGAAGTTGTAGGTGCAGTGAACCAGGCCCTCCTCCTCGAGCCGGTCGAGCAGCTCGAGGGCCTCCTGCTTGGTGATCTCGCGGCCCCACGGCGGGCTGCCCTCATAGGCGTTTGGCTCCTTGGAGAACGACATGCAGGTCTCGAGCGTGTGGCTGCAGGGCCTGCCCAGCAGCGCCTGCTCCGTGCGGCACAGGCAGTCGGCGACGCGAAACGAGCTGCAGCTGGAAAGCAGCGCCTTGAGGTCGTCGTAGGCCAGGATCTCGGCCCGCGCCTCGATGCGGCGGTTCACCGGGATGACGCGGGCGAGTGCGGGCGCCACCCGGCCGAGCGAGCCGAGCAGGGTCGGCGCGTAGGCTTCGAAGAGCTCGGCCAGCTCGCGATCGATGTGGTTGAGCTGGAACTCCCAGATGCCGACGATGAACGGCGCGAGGCAGTAGTAGCGGCGGCCGCGCTGCCTGAAGGAGAAGATCTGCCCGCGCGCGGCCATGCCGTCGAGCGCGCCGCGAACCTCTTCAGTGGGCCTGTGAAGCCGGCGGGCGACCATGGCCGCGGTCTCGGGCAGGGGCTTGAGCCGGAGCGCCATGGCCGCGTCCTCGGGCCGGAAGATCTTGCGCAGGATGGCGAGCTCGACTCCGCTGTCGGTGGCCGGGTAGCCGTGCGGGAGCCCGTCGAGCGCGCGCGCCAGCCGCACGTAGACATCGGCGGCAGGCGTACCTCGCGCCGCGCGCGAAACGACCGCCATTGGCCCCCCAGGCGCCGTGCCGTGCGGCGCCGTCACTCCTCCTGCTCGCTCGATTCGGTGGTGTTCTTCTTCTCGATCCGACGGGCGCGCTTGTCGGCCTTCTTCTGCTGCTTCTCGACCTCTCGCCGCCGCTTCTCGAACTTGTAGGATCCGGTCTTGCGTGCCACCCGCTCCCTCCTGTGACGCGATGTCTGCACCTCGGCCGGTCTCGGACGGCGCCGTTTGCGGTCGCTGCGAGCCGCCCCGAGTAGGCTAAGATGAGCCCCATGCTAGCAGATCCAGGCTCACCGGATCGGCGGCAGCGCCCGGGCCGACCCACGCACCCCCGCAGCGAGGAGCGACCGCTTTCGCCGCGCCGGGCCCGGATCCACGAGGTCATCTTCGAGGCGAACACCCCCGCCGGCAAGGCGTTCGATGTCGGCCTGCTGGTCGCCATCGCGCTCAGCGTGGGGGCCGTGATGCTCGAGAGCGTCGGGGCCATCCGCGGCCGCTTCGGGGGCGGGCTCTACGCCGCCGAGTGGCTCTTCACCATCCTGTTCACAGTCGAGTACGCGCTGCGCCTGTCGTGCGTCCGCTACCCGCTGCGCTACGCGTTCAGCTTCTTCGGCATCATCGACCTGCTCGCGTTCCTGCCCACCTACCTCAGCCTGGTGATTCCCGGCGCGCAGTCGCTGCTGGTCATCCGGGTGGTGCGACTGCTGCGGGTCTTCCGCATCTTCAAGCTGACCCGCTTCCTCGGCGAGGCGCGGACGCTGGTGGTGGCGCTGCACTCGAGCCGGCACAAGATCGTGGTCTTCCTCGGCGCGGTGCTGTCCCTCGTCACCATCATGGGCACGCTGATGTACCTCATCGAGGGGCCGGAGTCCGGCTTCACCAGCGTCCCGCGGTCGATCTACTGGGCAATCGTCACCATGACCACGGTCGGCTACGGCGACATCACCCCCCGCAGCGTGCTCGGCCAGTCCCTGGCCGCGTTCGTGATGATCCTCGGCTACTCGATCATCGCCGTGCCCACCGGCATCTTCTCCGCCGAGCTGATGCGGGCGGCCCGCGACGTCGCCGGTCGCAGCACGCAGGCCTGCCCGGGCTGCGGCTCCGAGGGGCACGACTCCGACGCCGTCTACTGCAAGCGCTGCGGCACCAAGCTCTGAAGCCAACAAAAAACCCCTCCGCGAAGGAGGGGTTCGAGCAGGCTCCTGCGGGGGCCTACCAGCGGTCGCGGCGCTTCTCCTGCGCGACGTCGACCCGGATGGTCCGGCCGTCGAGCTCGGTGTTGTTGAGCGCGGCGATCGCCTTGTCAGCGGCGTCGTCGTCCTCGAACGTCACGAACCCGAAGCCCCGTGAACGGCCCGAGTCGCGGTCGGTGATGACCGCGGCCTCGGTGATCGTACCGAACGGCGAAAAGGCCTCGCGGAGGCCCCGCTCGTCGGTGTTCCAACTCAGACTTCCAACGAACAACTTCTTGGCCATGCTCTCTCTCTCTCCTTTGAGTCACCGCCCGTTCCGGGCGTGCTCACGTCTCGAATCACTGCGGGGCACCCGCCCGCTGAAGGGAGTCCAGCCACGGTGGCTGGACTAGGACGCATCATCATAGCACCTTTCTCTCAGAATCCAGCCCCGTTCCCGGAGCGATGACCGACCGGTCCTCGCGAGGCGCCGGTCCGGCCGGCGCGTCGCGGCCGATGATGCCGCATTTGGACGTCATTCTTCTGCCGCAGCGCGGCATCATTTCCGGCCGCGCCCGACTGGCGCCGGTCGGCATTGGCGCGGGCCCGCGCGCGCTCGTCCGCTCGCTGCGACCGAATCGCGGCGATGCGCTCCGCGACCGGGATCTCGAGCCGACCGTCCGGCTTGGCGTCGTAGTCGAAGCCGGTGAGGCGGCGGCGGTCGAGGCGTCGCCCGAGGGCGCGCTCGATGGCGGCGAGCTGTGGGCCTTCGGCCGGCGAGACGAAGGTGAGCGCGTCGCCGGTGGCGCCGGAGCGCGCGGTCCGGCCGACCCGGTGGATGTAGTCGTCAGGCTGTACCGGGACATCGAAGTTGACGACGTGCGGCAGCTCGTGCACGTCGATGCCGCGGGCCGCGATGTCGGTCGCCACCAGCACCTGGAGGCGGCCATTCTTGAAATCGGCGAGCGCCGCCTCACGCTGGCGCTGGCTGCGGTTGCCGTGGATCCGGTCGCAGACGATGCCGGCGCGGCTCAGCTTGTCGGCGAGCCGGTTGGCGCGGTGCTTGGTGCGGGTGAAGACCAGCGCGGTGCGGATGTCGCCCCGGCGCAGCAGCTCGACCAAGAGCAGCGGCTTGAGCTGCTCGGCCACCGGCAGCACCGCCTGCGTGATCAAGGTCGGCGGCGCCGAGGGCCGTTCGACGTCGATGCGCACCGGGTCGTGCAGGAGCTGCCGGCTGAGCTCGGCGATCGGGGCCGGAATGGTGGCCGAGAAGAGCAGGCTCTGACGCTTCTTCGGCAGCGCGGCGAGGACGCGGCGGATGTCGGGCAGGAAGCCCATGTCGAGCATGCGGTCGGCCTCGTCGAGCACCAGCACCTCGAGGCGGTCGAAGCTCAGCCACGGGTGCTGCATGTGGTCGAGAAGGCGGCCGGGGGTCGCCACCACGACCTGAACGCCGTTGCGCAACGCGCGCTCCTGGGGGCCGGCGGAGACTCCGCCGAACACCGCCACCGAGCGGACCCGGGTGTGGCGGCCGAGGGCCTCGAGGTGCTCGTGCACCTGGGCCGCGAGCTCCCGGGTCGGGGTCAGCACCAGGGCGCGGGGGCCGGCGCCGGGGCGGGAGATCAGGCGCTGCAGGATGGGCAGGACGAAGGCAGCGGTCTTGCCGCTGCCGGTCATGGCGCAAGCCAGCACGTCGCGGCCGGCGAGGCCCGGCGGCAACGCGGCGGCCTGGATGGGTGTGGGCGTGGAAAAGCCCAGGTCGGCGATCCCGCGCGCGAGGGCGGGATCGAGGTGAAACTCGGAGAACTGACTCAAAACAGAACTTCTTTCTGCGGCCGCACGCGCGGCAAGGGCGGGGCGCACCGCTGGTGGTTCCGGCTGGTTTGTCGAGGGGAACGGGAGTCGTGCCGGCGAGGCTGCCGTCCGGGCCCTGACGGGCCATGTGACCTGTCGCTGCCGCCCGAACCGCACCGCGCGAGCGGCGCCGCATCGAGGCGACCGAGACATGATCTCACGTTTCGGAAAGATGTCAACCCCAGCGCCGGCAGCGCAGCTCCCGGCGGCCGGGTGGATCCCGTCAAGCGGGATTGCCTTGCACCACCTGCCGGCTTCGATCCGCGCTGACGCGCCCGCGGAACGAGCCGATCGTGGGCCGGACGCGACCTGGACACCGGTCCTCGAGCGACATATCCTCCACCCGGAGACTCTCCCCACAATGCAGCAACGCCGACAGCCGCAGCGTTCCGTGGCGTCACACGCCGGCGGCCCGCTCTGCGCGACGTCGCCCTCGCCGATCTCGAGGAGGTGGATCATGGCCTCGAGAGCGTCATGGTTGACTGTCGTTGTCCTGGGCATGATCGTGGCGGCGGTCGGCGCGGCGGCCGCCGGTGCCGGCACCATCGACGCCGAGCTGCGGAGCAGGCTCGAGGCGGGCTTCACCGCCGACTTCGTGGTCCGCTTCGCCGAGCAGGCCGACCTGTCGGCAGCCTACCGGATGGGCTGGCACGAGCGCGGCGAGTTCGTGGTCGCCAGCCTGCGCGAGGTGGCCGACCGAAGCCAGGCCGCGGCGCGCGCCATCCTCGACGCCCGCGGCACAACCTATCGGCCTTTCCTGGCGGGCAACGAGATCCATGTGCGCGGCGGCGACGTCGCGCTGGCCACCGCGCTCGCGGGTCTCGCCGAGGTGGCAGAGATCCGCGCAGCGCGCGAGCTCTTCATCGATCCCGTGGTCGCTTCGCCCTCGACCGAGGGCGGGCTGCCGGAGCTCGGCTGGGGCCTGGTCGACAGCGGCGCCACCTCGTTCTGGTCCACCTTTGGGCTGCAGGGCGAGGGCATCGTGTTGGCCGAGATGTCGACCGGCGTCCAGTGGAACCACCCGGCCCTGATCAACGCCTACCACTGCGGCAGCGATCCCGCCGATCCGAGCTGCTGGTTCGATCCCTCGAACATCTGCGGCGGCTCGATGTGCGACAACAACGGCTACGGCACCGCGATGGCCGGGATCATGGCCGGCAGCGACGACCCGGGCTTGCCATACCAGGTCGGCATGGCGCCTGACGCCGAGTGGATCGCCTGCAAGGCCTGCGAGAGCGTTTCCTGCTCGTCGTTCGCGATCGAGAGCTGCGCCGACTGGCTGCTGCAGCCGGCCGGCGATCCGGACAACCGGCCGCACGTGGTAATTGTGCCGTGGGGAGGTGGCGGCGGCAATCCCTGGTTCGAGCCAAGGGTCACTGCCTGGCGGACGTCGGGCATCTTCCCCTCGATGCAGGCGGGCAATGGCGGGTCCGACTGCAACACGATGACCAGCCCCGGGGACTACCAGGAGTCCTTTGCCGCCGCCGCACACGATGACACCCGGACAGTCGGGGACTTCTCGTCCCGCGGGCCGAGTGCCTTCGGCCACGAGCTCTACACCAAGCCGAGCCTGTCGGCGCCCGGCGTCGGCATCTGGACCGCCTCTCCAGCTGATGGCTGGACGGCCTTCAACGGGACGGGGGTCGCGGCGGCCCACGTCGCCGGCGCGGTCGCGCTGCTGTGGTCCTGCAACGTCGACCTGGTGCGCGACGTTGCTGCAACCTTCGACGTACTGCAGGCGACGACCGGCGGGCCGCCGGCCGGCAACTGCGGCGCGCCGCCCGACGGAGAGGGCAACTACACCTACGGCTACAGCTACCTGAACATCATCCAGACCGGCATTGAGTCTTGCTCGTCGCTGCCGTTCAGCGACGGCTTCGAGTCGGGCGACACCACCGCCTGGTCGGCGACCGTGCCCTGAGCAGAGCGTCGGATCGCGCGCTGCTGGCCGCGGTGCCGCTCCTCACCGCAGGCGATGGTCGCCGTCAGTCGTCCGGGCACTCCCCGGCGGGGGCGGCGTAGATGAACTCGCCGTCCCCGGTACCGGTGGGATTGCCGTCGACCTTGGAGACGTAGCCGACGAACATGTTGGGGAAGTCCGCGTTGCAGGGGTCCGGTGTGACGCTGCCTGGGTCGAGCCAGAGCTCGACGGTCAACGGGCCGGACGCGTGGCCGATTCCGAGCTGGGCGAACGACCACTGGCGCACGCTGACCGCCGGTATCGCCTTGAGACCTTCGACGAGAATCGTCCCGTTGGCGGACCGGATCCGGTAGTGGACCCGGATCTCTTCGTCGAGTGACAGGTTCACGATTCCCAGGTTGGAGCGGAAGCGGTCGTCGTTGCGCGCACCGGTGGCGAACGAGGACCCCAGCCCCGGGTTGTAGGTGGACTCGAGGGCCGGGATGGTCTGGCCGAAGGTGCCCAGCGGGCTGCCGATGTTGTAGGTGCGGGTCACCGCCGTGAAATCGTCGTTCTCGGGGTTCGCGGGGATCAACTCGTGGTCGCTCGACGCGACCAGCGCCCCCTTGATGTCGGTGTCGTAGCCGAAGAAGCCGTGCAGCACGTCCTCGAAAATCACCGTTTCACGGGGGTCGAGGGTGACGCGGTCCGGCATCAGGAAGTTGAAGGTGTTGGCCTGGTCGGCCGGGAAGAACTGCAACCCGACGGTCAGGGCGTGGTCGTGGGGGTTGAACATTGTCAAGTCGCTGACCCACTGCGTCCCGCCCACGCCCGCGGTGCGGGCCACGATCGGGAAGACCTGGAAGTCCGAAATCTGCTGGCCGGCGGCGGGCAGCGCCGCGAACAGCCCGACCAGAGCAAGCGTCAATGCGTGCCGAGACATCTCTCTCCTCCTTTCAATGCGGACAGCGCCCCCTGTGAACCAGTACCTGTCAGTATGGACCCTGCCCCGGACCGCGGCAACCGTCGAGATGAGATTCGGCCACTTGACGATTGGCGACTGCCAATGACGGGCGGCCGGGCCGCCGTTGATGACAGAATGGAGGAGCGGAGGTGGCCGATGCCGGTGGAGCTCTTGGTGGCCGTGGTCGTGGTCGCGGTCCTGGTCGGGTTCGTGCTGCTGATCCGGCTGCGGCTGCGGGTGGTGAAGGAGGCGGCACAGCTGTGGCCACGCCTGGAGGCCGCGGCAGCGCCGCTCGGCTATCGGCCGGCGCCGGACGAGGCCGACGCCATCACCGAACCACTGCGCGTCGGCCCACGCTTTCGCGACTCCAGGCTCGAGCTCCCCAACCTCCTCTGCCGGCAGGCCGGTGTCAATCGCCGCTACGTCGCCGAGTACCGATCCACGACGGGCACCTCCGACCCGTCGGTCGAGAAGGGCTGGCTGTTCGCCGTGCGCCTCGACGACCGCCGGCTGCCGCGCTTCATCCTCTTCCACTCGCCGGTCAAGCTGCCGAAGCTGCTGGTGACCGGCCTCGACAAGCTGGTGAGGGTGCGCTACCCGGGCTTCGAGCGGGTGGAGCTGGAGGCCGTCTCCCCCGCCCTCGCCAACGGCCTGATGTGCGCCGAAAGCCGCGACGAGGGCCTGCGAGTCCTCACCGCCGACGTGGTCGAGGTGCTCGGCCGCAGCGCCGGCTGGGACCTCGAGTGCACCGGCGACTGGCTGATCGCCGACAAGCAGACGCATGCGAAGGCGCGCAGGGGTGACCCGGTCGCCGTCCTGGCCGAGCTCGCCGAGTTCGAGGCCATCGCCGACGCCTTCGCGAGTTGAGTCGCCGCGCCCCGCGCCGCGGTGGCGGTGAGTTGCTCTTCACGGGTGCGGAGTTCGGTGCCTGGCACCCTTTTGTGAGTCGATTCCCCGCCCCAGGATGCGCGCAGCGCATCCCGAGGAGCGTGCGGGCAGAGGCCAACCCTGCAACCCGAAACCAGGAGCGCGCGAAGGGGCCTGTGCCCTGTAGGCTTCTAGTCGGCCACGGCGTCGAGCATGTAGGCGATCGCCTCGTAGCCGACCGCCCCGGTCATCTCCTCGACGCTGGCGGTGAGCCCGGCGTCGTGGCTGATGACCCCGTCGCGGACCATGAACACGCGGTACTCGAGGCGGTCCGCGTCGAAGTAGGTCGCCAGTACGCAGCCGACCGCGGAAAGGCCGCTCAGGAACACGGTGTCGACTCCCTGCTCGCGCAGCAGGCGGTCGAGCTCGGTTGCGTTGAAGGCGCTGGGGTGGGTCTTGACGACCTTGGGATCGGTGTCCCGGATGCCGACCGTGGCCGGGAACTCGAAGGGCTCGGTGCCGGGGAGCGGGCCGCTGTCGGGATCGGTGTGGTAGACGCGGATCACCGGCAGGCCGTGGGCACGGAACTGCTCGATGGTGGCGTTGATCATCAGCAGCCCCATCTTCGTGTCCTCGTCGTCCATGTACGGCATGAAAGCGTTCTGGACGTCCATCACGATCAGGGCAGGCTTGCCCTTGGCCGCGGCCGGCTGATCGGCGGCGAGGACGGCGGACGCGAGCATCGTGACGACGAGCAGGCTGAGCAGCATCGACCTTCTCACGGGACCTCCTTGGCCAGCGCACGCGCTGGGCGCGGCGGGCGCCGGCCGCTGGTCACCCAGCGACGGCCGACGCCTGCGTCGCCTTTGTTGGAGGTACGGCCCACCGGCCGGCCGGTTGCGCTGGTCGGTTGGCGGAGCGAGGTTGCCGCCGCCGCTAACGGCCGGCGTCGAGCCGGGCCAGGATGTCCGCGGCGTCGTCCTTGTGGACGGTGCAGGTCAGCATCTTCAGCCGCACGTCGTCGTCGCTGTAGAAGTCGTGGCCTGGTCCCGCTTCGGCTCGTCGGCTGCGGCCGCCGCCAGTCCGAGCCCGAGCACCACGAGCGCGCCGATCGTCACCAACTTCTGAATGAGCATGCCCCCCCAGCCGCCGAATCGAAGCCTGGATTCGCGCCCACTGTCAGCGCTCGCCGGCCGCTCGCTCTTCGCCCTGGGCGGTGCGGGCCAGGTTCAGGACCCGCTTCTCGAGCTCGCCGAGCAGGGCCTTGCCGTCGCGCTGGGTGACGACGGCGGCGAGCGCGACGTCGAGTGCGGGCGCGTAGCTGGCCACCGTCGCCCAGTAGCCGGTGTGGCGATAGACGGTGAGGCCGCCCTCCTCGACCACGAACACCCCCATCCGGTAGACGTCCGGAGTGGTCCTCGGCCCCGGCTCGCCCGGTCCGGCCGCGGCGCCGGGGATGGTGGTCAGCATGGTCTCGAGAGTGGCCGGCTTGGCAAACACCTGGCCGGTGAACAGTGCCCGCATGAAGCGGGCGAGGTCCCCCATCGGCGCGGTCAGGCCGCCCCCGCCGTAGAGGTCGATCGAGGGGTCGACGGCGAAGCTGTCGAGGTTGCCGTCGAGCTGGTTGGCGCGCTCGGGAACCCCCGCGGGCCGCGGCTCCAACAGCTCCCACCAGGTCGAGGAGAGGCCGAGCCGCTCGAAGCCGACCAGCTCGCGGACCGCGGCCGGCAGCGGCGCGCCGGCAGCGCGCTCGACGACATCGCCGAGCAGGACGTAACCGGTGTCGCAGTAGCAGTAGATCTCGCCGGGCATGCCGAGCGGGTCGCCCCACGCCATCGCCGCCGCGACCTGCTCGCTGCGCGTCCAGCGGTGCATCGGATCGGCGAGGATCCGCTCGCCATAGTGCGGGCTGTCGGTGTGGTCGTAGAGCCCCGAGGTGTGGGTGAGGAGGTGGCGCAGCCTGATCGCCTGCGGGTCGTAGCCGTCGCCGCGCAGCATCTCCACGAGCTCGGGCGACAGGCGGCCGGCGACCGGGTCGTCGAGGCCGAGCCGGCCCTGCTCCACCAGGCGCAGCACCGCGGCCGCGACGAAGGTCTTGGTGTTGCTCGCCACCAAGACCGGTCGCTCGGGGGTCATCGGCGCCCCGCTCGCCGGGTCGGCGACGCCTGCCGCGCCGTCCCAGTCGAGGCCGAGCCGAGGCGCGATCACGGCGAGCGCGACCGCGGGCACGTTCGGGTGCTCGCGCACAGTCGTGTCGACGAGGGCCTGCAGCTCGCGCTCGAGCCCGGCGCCGGAACCGGTCGGCGGGGCTTCCTTCCGGCATCCCACGACGACGGCGAAGAGCACGACGAAGGCGGCAACGAGGAGCGCGTGGTCCCGCATGGCACCTCCTCCCAGCCGGCGAAGGTACCATAAGCCCCAGGGCCCCGCTGCGGCCGGCTCCGTCGAGAATCGACTGACCACCAGCGGGGTTGTGCTTCGGCGGATGCACGGCACCGAGAACGGTCGCACGATCGCGGCGCGCTGCGCCGGGCTCGTCAAGCGCTACCCGGGGGTGGTGGCGGTGGATGGGCTCGACCTCGAGGTGCGGCGCGGCGAGTGCTTCGGCCTGCTCGGGCCCAACGGCGCCGGCAAGACCACCACGGTCGAGATCCTGGAGGGCCTGACCGCTCCCGATGACGGCGTGGTGGAGGTGCTCGGCCTGCGCTGGGGCACCCGCGACGACCGCCTGCTGCGCGAGCGGCTCGGCATCCAGCTCCAGGAGACGCAGCTCGCCGACAAGCTGACGGTGGCCGAGACGGTGCGGCTGTTCCGGTCGTTCTACCGCCAGGGGCGGCCGGTCGACGAGGTGATCGCGCTGGTCTCGCTCGACGAGAAGCGCCACGCGCGGGTCGGCAAGCTGTCGGGTGGCCAGAAGCAGCGGCTCGCGCTCGCCTGTGCGCTGGTCTCGGCGCCCGAGCTGATGTTCCTCGACGAGCCGACCACCGGCCTTGACCCGCAGGCCCGCCGTCACGTCTGGGAGGTGGTGGAGGGCTTCCGCAGCAACGGCGGCACCGTCATCCTGACCACTCACTACATGGAGGAGGCGGCGCGGCTGTGCGACCGCCTCGCGATCGTCGACCACGGCCGCCGCATCGCCCTCGGCACGCCGGCCGAGCTGGTGGCGTCGCTCGGCGCCGACCAGATCCTCGAGCTGCGCGCCGGCGGCGTGCTGGACGGAGACCAGCTCGGTGCGCTGCCAGGAGTCGCCGGCGTGAGCGCCCGCAACGGCGGCTGGATGGTGCGGGTGCGCGACGTCGGCGCCGCCCTGCCGGCGGTGCTCGGCGAGCTCGAGCGGGCGGGCGCGCCGCTCGAGCAGCTCACGACCCACCAGGCGACGCTGGAGGACGTGTTCGTCCACCTCACGGGGCGGGGCCTGCGCGATGGCTGAGGGGAGGTCATTCCGCGGCGGCGCCCTGCACCCGCTCGCCGAGCTGACCCGGGTGCGAATGCTGGAGTTCCTGCGCGAGCCGGAGGCGGTGTTCTGGGTGTTCGTGTTCCCGGTGCTGCTCGCCCTCGCGCTCGGCATCGCCTTCCGCGACTCGGGCGGCACCACCTACCGGGTCGGCGCGGTCGACCCGGTGGCCGCCCGCCGGCTCGCCGGCGCGGCAGGCCTCGAGGTATCGGCGATGGAGCGGGCCCCGGCGCTCGAGGCGCTCGGGCGCGGCCGGCTCGATCTCGTGGTCGAATCCGTTCCCGGGGACGCCGCCCTGCCCCATTTCGTCTTTCACTTCGATCGGACCCGCGCCGAGGGCCGAGCGGCCCGGCTCGCAGTCGACGACGCACTGCAGCGGGCCTACGGCCGGCAGGACCTCGTCGAGCACCGCGACGAGCCGATCGCCGAACGCGGCTCCCGCTACATCGACTTCCTGATACCCGGCCTGATCGGCCTCAACCTGATGGGCAGCGGCATGTGGGGTATCGGCTTCTCGATCGTGGTCGCCCGCACCCGCGGCCTGCTCAAGCGCTTCGCCGCGACCCCGATGCGGCGGCCCCACTTCCTGGTCTCCTACGCCCTGTCGCGGCTGCTGTTCCTGGTGCTCGAGGTCGGAGGGATCGTCGGCTTCGGCTGGCTGATCTTCGGCGTCGCGGTGCGCGGCCCGCTGCTCGCCCTGCTCGCGGTGGCGATCATCGGAGGCCTGAGCTTCGCCGCGCTCGGGCTGCTGGCGGCGGCGCGCGCGCGCACCATCGAGGCGGTGTCGGGCTGGATGAACCTGATCATGCTGCCGATGTGGCTGCTGTCCGGCAGCTTCTTCTCCTACGAGCGCTTTCCCGAGGCGTTCTGGCCGGCGATCCGCCTGCTGCCCCTCACCGCAATCAACGACGCGCTGCGTGCGGTGTTCCACGGCGAGCCCCTCTTCGCCGGCACGCTCCCCGAGATGGCCATCCTCGCGGTCTGGGGGCTGACGTCCTTCGCGATCGCGGTGCGCCGCTTCCGCTGGGTCTGAGCACCCGAAATGCCGGGCCGGCGCGAGGCGTTGCTCGCTGGCGGAGGGCGTCATGGAATCACGCAGGCTGGGAGCGAGCGGGCTTCGGGTTTCGGCGGTCGGTCTCGGCTGCATGGGCATGTCGGAGTTCTACGGGCCGAGCGACGATGAGGCGTCGGTGGCGGTGCTCCACCACGCCATCGACCTCGGCGTCACATTCTGGGACACCGCCGACATGTACGGCACCGGCCGCAACGAGCAGCTGGTCGGTCGCGCTCTGCGCGGCCGCCGCGACCAGGTGGTGCTGGCCACCAAGTTCGCCCTGAAGCGCGGGCCGGACGGCAGCTTCCTTGGGATCAGCGGCCGGCCCGAGTACGTCCGCTCGGCCTGCGATGCGAGCCTCCAGCGGCTCGGTGTCGACCACATCGACCTCTACTACCAGCACCGGGTCGACCCGGAGGTCCCGATCGAGGACACGGTCGGCGCGATGGCCGACCTGGTCCGAGCGGGCAAGGTGCTCCACCTCGGCCTGTCGGAGGCGTCCGCGGCCACGCTGCGGCGCGCCGCAGCTGTCCACCCGATCGCCGCGCTCCAGTCCGAGTGGTCGCTGTGGAGCCGCGACATCGAGGACGAGATCGTCCCCGCCCGCCGTGAGCTCGGCATCGGCCTGGTCGCATACAGCCCGCTCGGCCGCGGCTTCTTGACCGGCGCCATCCGCAGCCTTGACGACCTGGCGGCGGACGACTGGCGGCGGGCCAACCCCCGCTTCGAGGACGGCAACCTCGAGCGCAACCTCTCGCTCGTCGCCCACATCGAGCGGCTGGCCGCGGACAAGGGCTGCACGCCGGCCCAGCTCGCGCTGGCGTGGGTGCTCGCGCAAGGGCCGGACGTGGTGCCGATTCCGGGCACCCGCAGCCGGGTGCGCCTGGCTGAAAACGCCGCCGCGGTGGCTGTCACGCTGACCGCGGACGAGCTGGCGGCGATCGACGAGCTGATCCCGCGGGACATGGCCGCCGGCACGCGCTACCCGGCGTCCGGCATGGCGCTGGTGAACCGTTAGGCCCGCGCCGGCTTCCGCTCTCGTCACGGCGACGTGTCACGGCGAAGCCAAAGGCGTAGCCGGAAGGCTCGGGCGAAGCCGGATCTGCGCCCGAAACTCCGAACCGCAGAGCTCGCGAAGAACGCAGAGAGAGATCATCTGACTTCATCGCCGCGCTCTCGGCGCTCTCCGCGGTTTCAGCGATTGGTGCCTGGTAGGGTGGTTTCACGGCCCCGTTACCGGCAGTGAGGCAGTGGACGAGCTTCGGCGTGCACGCCCGCGCCCGCTCCCTCGCCCGCTCCCCCTGCCGGGGTCTATTCCGCCATCTCGTAGGCGTCGGCGAGGGCGTAGACCTCGTTCTCCCAGACCCGCCGGAAGCGCTCCGGGTCGACGGCCGGCTTGCGGATCATCGCCATCGCGAGCCGCTGCTGCTCGGGCGTCGTGCTCGGCTTGTGAGCGAGCTGGAGGGCGTACCGGGAGAGGTCGCGCACCATGAAGTCGAAGATCTGGTCGACGAGGTCGCCGCTCGCCCCCTCCATCGGCGCCTCCTCGAGGATCAGCTGGCCGTAGGGCACGAGCGTGAAGACCTCGCCGAGCGACAGCTGGAGGTCGACGTCCTGCTGCTGAGCCTCGTCAGGCGGCGCCTCCACCAGCAAGCGCTTCAGCGCCTCGACCTGCTCGACGAAGATCCTGACGTTGGGCAGCTCGACGCCGTCGTAGGCGATTCGCCAGTCGTGGAAGCGGACCTTGCCGAGGCCCCTGGCCGGCCCCTGGCGGAAGAAGAAGCCGTCGTCGGCCGGGTCGTCCCGGCGCGGGACCGCCGGGTAGGCCGCGGGCCGGAACAGGTAGTTGACCAGGAACTTCAGCACCAGCGCCATGTTGACGTGGGCGGTGCCCTCGAGCTTGGGCAGGGCGCGGATGTCGCGCGCCGCCATCTCGAAGTAGGGCTCGTTCTCGAAGCCGCGGGCGGCGATCACGTCCCACAGCTCGTTGATCACCTCCTCGCCCTGCATCGTCACCTTCATCTTCATGATCGGGTTGTAGAGCAGGTAGCGGCGGTCGTCGGCCGACGCGCTGCGGAAGTAGTCGGAGGCGCGCAGCGCGAAGAGCTTCATCGCAGCGAGCCGGGCGTAGGCGTCGACGAACAGCTGCTGGCAATGCGGGAAGTCAGTGACGAAACGGTCGTAGAGGCGCCGGTTGGCGGCGTGATCGATGGCCTCGTAGAAGGCGTGGGTGCAGATCCCGATCGACCCCCAGCCGAGGTTGAACTTGCCGACGTTGACGGTGTTGAGCGCCGCGTCCCAGGCGTCGGAGCCGCGCGACAGGATATCGGAGGAGCCGACCGGGTAGTCGTTCAGGGCGAACTCGGCGACGTAGGACTGGACATTGACCAGGTTGCGGACGCAGTCGAACTTCTCGTGCTGCGAGTCGGCGGCGAAGAACGCGTACTCGCTGCCGCCGGCGAAGCGGCCGAAGGTGGAGACCATGCGGGCGACGTTGGCGTTGCCGATGTAGTACTTGCCGCCGCGGGCCCGGAAGCCGTCGCCGTCCGGGTAGAGGGTCATCTCGGTTGCGTAGACGTCGGCCCCGTGCTGCTTCTCGGACAGGCCGAATGCGAACACCTCGCCCTGGCGCAGGTAGGCGGCGGCCCTGCGCTTGGCCTGCTCGTTGGCGCTCATCCAGATCGGCCCGAGGCCGAGGATCGTCACCTGCCAGGTGTACCAGTAGTGGAGCCCGTAGAAGGCCAGGATCTCGTTGAACTCGTTGTTGCGCCAGTTGTCCCAGCGGCAGTCGGGTGAGCCGCCGTAGGCCGCGGGGGTGAGCAGGGTCGCGAGCGCCTGCTCGCGCGCCAGGAACTCGAGGAAGTCGGCGTACCAGACCCGGTCGCGGTCGTCCTCCTTGAGCCGGCGCAGGCCCCTGGCCTCGAAGAACGCGATCGTCTTCTCCATGATCTCGCGCGACCGCTCGTCAGTGCACCGGCTGGCGTGTCGGTTGGGGTTGAGCAGGATCATGAACGCACCTCCGCGACGGGCTCGGCGCGAGTGTAGCCCCTTCACCGCGCGGCGTCGCGCCGATCCGGCAACCGGGCCTCCTTGCGCCGAGCGGCGGAGAGCCCATACTCTCGAACCACGGGCGCAGGGCGGGCAGCCCGTGGACGGGAGGAACCTGGTGGCGTGGACCGGGAGCTTCGCCGCGCTCTACGACGCGGAGCACCGCGCGCTGACCGCGGACATCGACCTCTACCTCGACCTGCTGCACGAGGCCAGGGTCCGTGGGCCGGTGCTGGAGCTGGCGTGCGGCAGCGGGCGGGTCGCGGCGCCGCTGGCAGCCGCCGGGCATCGGGTCGTCGGCCTCGACTCGTCGCCCGAGATGCTGCGGCGGGCGCGCGCCCGCCGGCGCCGGCTGCCGCCCGAGGCGGCGTCGCGGCTGCGGTTCTCGCGCCAGGACATGCGCCGCTTCCGCTTTCGGGCGCCGTTCGCCGCCGCGATCGTCCCGTTCTCCAGCCTGGCTCTGCTTGCCGAGCCCGAGGACCGCGCCGCCTGCCTCGCTTGCACGGCGCAGCACCTGCGGCCGCGGGCGCCGCTGATCATCGACCTGCCAAACCCGCTTCCCGCGATGGCGGGTGCAAGGCCGCGCGCCGTCGCCAGCCGCTTCCGGCTGCCGCGATGGGGGCACGAGGTCGAGAAGGTGGTCGAGGAGGTTTTCGACCCGGCGCGCGCCACGACCCGCGTTCGTTACCGCTACCGGCAGTTGCGGCCCGGCGCCGACGCGCCGGCCGAGCTCGCCGAGGCCTGCTTCGAGCTGGCGCGGATCGAGCGCCGGCAGATCGAGGCGCAGCTCTACGCGGCCGGGTTCGACGTGGTTGCAGCGCTCGGCGACTACCGCGGAACCCCGCACAGCCCGACGAGCCCACGGCTGGTGATCCACGCCGAGCGCCTGGAGTAGGAGCGTGCGGGCATGGGCCCCCGCGCGCGCAGCTGATGAGGTCGTCGTTGGTGGCCCCTGCCCACACGCTCCTCGGGATGCGCTGCGCGCATCCTGACCATCGGACGTTGCAGGACGAACCCCAGGGCAGCCATCGCCTTACAATGCCGGCGGTCATGCGGGCATCGATGGCTGCAACCACGTTTGGCCTCGCGCTCCTCGCTCTCGGTGTCCTCGCAGGATGCGCGGGGTCGCGGCCCGAGCCCGCGGCGACGGTCCCTTCGGGCTGGCCGCTGCCGGGCGACGTCGGCGTCGTCAGCTCGTCCTTCGGCGCGCCACGCGGCGCCGGCACGCACCAGGGCATCGACTTCAGCGCGCCGCGCGGCACCGCGGTCATCGCCACGGCGGATGGTGTTGTGACCTTCGCCGGCCGCGCCGGCGACTACGGCCGGATGGTCGTGCTCGACCACGGCGGCGGCTGGGAAACGCGGTACGCCCACCTCCACCGGATCAAGGTCGAGGAGGGCGAGCGCGTCCGGCGCGGCCGCGCGCTGGGGACGGTCGGCCACAGCGGCAACGCCCGCGGTGCCCACCTCCACTACGAGCTGCGCCGCAACGGCGTCCCCATCGACCCGCGGCCGACGCTCGGAGGTGATAGGTGATAGGTGATACGTGATAGGTGATACGGGCCCCCGCCCGCTCTCGTCACGGCGACTCGTGACGGCGTAGCCCGCAGGGCGAAGCCGCAAGCCCGAGGCGACCTGTCACGGCGAAGCCGCGGGCGGAGCCGAAAGCCGGATCCGCGCCCGAAGCTCCGAACCGCACAGCTCGCAGAGAACGCAGAGAAAAACCATCTGACGTCATCTCCGCGCTCTCGGCGCTCTCCGCGGTTTCACCGTGCGGAGCTCAAGGAACCGTCGCTGACCAGGCCGTGGTGTCGCCGGACTCGAAGCCGTCGGCAAACAGCTCGTTGCTAATGATGTCGGAGTCGGTGGCCGTGTTGTCGGCCGGATCGAGCTCGATGACGCCGTCCGGATTGGTGCCGGGCACCGTGGTTTCGCGTCTCCACTCTCGGCAATGCGGCAGTGATGCGTTGGAGCAGGGGGCTTTCCCCAACGCCGCGTCGACTCCTCCCCTCCTCCCGTCTCCCCTGCTCTGGCTGCCGCCGGAACACGACGCAGCAGGCTCCTGTTGCACCCTCCGATCGTGAGCTTCAACCGGACAGCACCCGACGAGCAGCTGCCGTGGCGAGGCGACAAGGGCCGCCAGGTGGCGCTGCTGTCGCTCGTCGAGGCGCTCGCCATGGGACTGTGGTTCTCGGCCTCGGCGGTTGCCCCCCAGCTCGCCCTGGAGTGGGGCATGGGCGGCGCCGAGCAGGCGTGGTTGACCATGAGCGTTCAGCTCGGCTTCGTCGCCGGCGCGGCGGCGAGCGCGCTCCTCAACCTCGCCGACCGGGTGGCCACGCCGCGGCTGCTGGCGCTCAGCGCGACCGCCGGAGCGGTCTTCAACCTCGCGATCCCGGTGCTTGACCGGGTGGGCATCGGCGGCGAGCCCGCGGTCTTCGGCCTGCGATTCGCAACCGGCGTGGCCCTCGCCGGGGTCTACCCTCCGGGCATGAAGCTCGTGGCGACCTGGTGCCGCCACGATCGCGGGCTCGGGATCGGCATCCTGGTCGGGGCGCTGACCCTCGGCTCGGCCGGGCCCCACCTCTTCAACGCCTTCCCGTCCGTCGGCACGGCCGGCATGCCGCCGTGGCCGCCGATCCTCCTCGCCGCCTCGGCGCTTGCCCTGGCGGCGGCGGTGCTGGCGGCGACGACCCTCCGGCCGGGACCGCTCGCGGCCGCCGGCCCACCCTTCGACCCGCGCTTTGCCGGCCGCGTCCTCGCGCATCGTCCGATGCGGCTGGTCAACCTCGGCTACCTCGGCCACATGTGGGAGCTGTACGCGATGTGGACCTGGGTGCCGGCCCTCCTGCTGGAGGCCTACAGGCGGGCCGACTGGTCGGCGGCGGGCGCCCGGGCCGCGGGATTCTCCGTGATTGCGGCCGGTGCCGTCGGCTGCGTGCTCGCCGGGGTTTGGGCCGACCGCATCGGCAGGGTTCGGGTGACCTCGGCGAGCCTCGCGGTTTCCGGCAGCTGCTGCCTCCTCGCCGGCCCGCTCGTCGACGCCCCGGGCTGGCTGACGGCGCTCTGCCTGGTGTGGGGCGTGGCGGTGGTTGCGGACAGCGCCCAGTTCAGCGCCGCGCTCAGCGAGCTCGCCGACGCCCGCTACGTCGGCACCGCGCTGACCCTTCAGACCTGTGTCGGCTTCCTGCTGACGCTGGTCAGCCTGCGGCTGATTCCGGCCCTGCTCGAGCAGGTCGGTTGGGGGGCGGTGTTCGTGGCGCTCGCGCCGGGACCGCTGATCGGCATCGTCTCGATGTTGCGGCTCGGACGCCTCCCGGAGGCCACCCAGATGGCGGGCGGGAATCGCTGAGCTTCGCGGGTGAATCCGGGTCAAGCCCCCGGCATCGTGAGCGGCACCGTGTAGCAGAGGGCGGCCCCCTCGAGCGCGACCACGCCATCGTCCCTGGTCACGGTTGTCCGCAGCCGGGTGATCGGCTTGTCGGCGCGCACCTCGACGACCTCGACCTCGCCGGTGATGGTGTCGCCGGGACGCACGGGCGCGCGGAAGCTCCACTCGACCTGCAGGAAGACCGTCCCCGGCCCCGGCAGGTCCTCCGCGACCACGGCGTTGAGGATCGCGCTCGTGATGCCGCCCTGCACGATGATCTCCCCGAACCGGCTTCCGCGGGCGGCCTCCGGGTCGTAGTGGAGGGGGTTGCGGTCGCCGCTGATGCGCGTGAACAGCTCGATGTCCTCGGGCCCGACGGCGCGGCTGCGCCGGGCGCGCTGACCGACCTCGGGGACCCCGCTGGGCCACACCGCCGACGGGACGGCTGCTGCTGCGGATTGTGTCGTCATCATCGCCTCCTGCGCGGTCGTCAAGCTCAAGCGGTCCGGCTGATGGCTGTGGGAGCCGCGGCGCCGCCGTCCAGGGCGAGGACCGCGTCGGCCTCGCGGTTCATCTCCCGGCTCAACCTGAGGTGCAGCTCCCGGACCTCCTCGAGGGTCCAGCCGTACGAGGCGACGCGGTCCGAGATGTCGTACAGGTCCCTCGAAAGATCGTCGCGCCGACTCTGGTAGCCCGCCAGCTCCTGCTCGGTTCCGGAGGCGACGGCAGAAGCCAGCAACTCGGCGTCGCGCAGCGCATCGGTCATGCCGTGCGCGGTGATCGGGTCCTTGAAGTAGCCGGCGTCGCCGACCAGCGCCCACCCCGGCCCCCAGCTGCGGCGGAAGAACCCCGGGTGCCCGGCGAACGCGTACAGCCTCCCGGCCTGCCGCTCCGCAGTCAGCCCGGCGGCGAGCGCCGGAGCGCACTCCCCGACCAGCCGCCGGTGGCCAGCGGCGAGGTCGGGCCGGATCTCGTCCCTGAACCTCGCGCCCGACGTGCCGGCGAAGATGCAGGTGGCGCCGCCGTTGGTCGGAATCGCGCCGACGCCGACTCCCTCCCGGTAGTACCAGTGGGTGTGCTCGAGCCCGAGCCCGGTCCAGTAGCCGTACACCACCCCGCTCGCGTGGCGGCCCGCGTGCTCGACCTCGGCGCCCACCAGGCGGGCGACAGTGGAGCGCAGCCCGTCGGCGCCGATCACGATCCCCGCCCCGAGCGCCGTCCTTGCCCCACCTGCCCGCTCGACCACGACCCCCTGCACCCGGCCGCGTTGGTCGCGGAGGAGCTCCACGACCCGGGTCTGGTGGACGACCTCGGCGCCCGCGGCGCGGGCCGCATCCACCAGCAGGGCGTCGAGCACGGTCCGCCGCGGCGCGAACAGCGCGTCGATCCCGTCGCGCGGCCTGATCTGGACCACCAGCTCCTCGTCGCAGTAGTGGAAGGAGGTCCTCCGGATCGCCGGGGTGCCGGCCGCCGCGAGCCGGTCGAGCAGGCCCCACCGGTGGAGCTGCAGCACGCCCGCCCGCATCAGGGCGTGGGTGGACAAGGTGTCGCTGCCGAACGGCTGCCGGTCGACGGCGAGCACCCGCAGGCCGCGCCACGCCAGCAGCATCGCGGTCGCGGCGCCGGCACAGCGCGCACCGACGACGACTGCGTCGTAGCTCTCGTGCTCGGTGGCTCGTCGTGTCACCGCTCCACCTCCCTGTCAGGCGGCCGCGGGCCGGCTTCCGGCCGTCCGCGCCGCGATCTCCTCGGCGATCTCGCAGGCGTCGCTGCCGACGCCGTCGATGTAGGTGGACTTGCGGCGGCGCAGCAGGCTCAGCCCCAGCACGTAGAGCCCGGGCGCCGGCGTGATGCCGCCGCGGTGGACGATCTCCCCCCGGCGGTCGAGCACGGGCACCTTCAGCCAGGGGTAGCTGCGGCCGAAGCCGGTTGCCCAGACCACCGTCTTGATGCCCTCATCGGCAAGGTCGAGGGCGGTCGGCGCCGGGCCGGGGCGGACCGGGACCAGCGGAGGCGCCTCGGGCAGGATGCGGTCGAGCCCGGCGTCCGTGATGAACCCGTCGATGCGCGCGAGCAGCTGGGCGAGCTTGAAGTCCGCAGCCGCGGTCGTCGCGGCGAGGTCGTCGGCGAAGCGCACGGCGTTGCCGCGGGCGGTGACCGCGCGCCCGACCAGGCGAACGCCCCGCTCGCGGAGGATCGCGAGGTCGAGCGAGCCGTGGTCGGGGCGCCCCACGAGCTGGAGCGAGGGCTGGCCGCGCGACGTCTCGACGCTGAGCACGTCGTCGACCGTCTCGTCGAGGATGCCGACGGTGTCGAGCCACCACATGATGTCGCGGCCGCGGTGGAGCCTCGGCAGGCGCGTGTGCCGGCCGACCGCCAACGTGACCGGCCGTCCCGACCGCTGGATCTCGTCGGCGAGCTGAATGCCGCTGGCCGAGGCGCCGACCACCAGCACGCCCCCGTCGGCGAGCTGGCCAGGATGACGGTAGGTGGTCGGGTCGAGCTGGAGGATGCTCCCGTCGAGCTCGCGGCCGAAGGTAGGCACTCTCGGCCAGCCGCAGTGGCCGGTGGCCACCACCACGTTGGGCGCCGTCCAGTCTCCGCGATCGGTGGCGACCCGGTAGCCGCGGCCACCCGCCTCCACCGCCAGGACGGTGGTCTCGGCCTCGACCGGTGCCACGAACGACCGCGCGTAACCTTCGAGGAAGCCCACCAGCTCGGTCACGGTCATGTAGCCGTCGGGGTCGGCGCCCCGGTAGCCCCACCCCGGCAGGCGGGTCTGCCAGTTCGGGGTGAGCAGGCGCAGCGAATCCCAGCGCTCGGACCGCCAGCGTTCGGCGACCCGTCCCCGCTCGAGGACGACGTGATCGACGCCGTGGTCGCCGAGGCAGCGGCTCATCGCCAGCCCGGCCTGGCCGCCCCCGATGACGATCGCGCTGGTGCGCTTCATGGTCTCGAGCCTCCACGCGAGCCCTGCGGGCGGCCGGCCCGCCGCTGGGACCGGCCACCCTCGCCCGCCGTTCGTCAGGCAGCCTCGACCATCACGTCGACCGGGACGCCGTTCGTGAGGACGTCGAACACCGCCGACCGGCGCTGCGACTGCTCGACGATCTCGCGCAGCTTGTCGGCCGGCGCGTCGCCCTTGATCCGGAAGCTCACCCGGATCCCCTGATAGCCGTTGCGGACCTCGTCCGAGATCCCGAGGATGCCGCGCAGGTCGATGTCGCCCTCGACCGTCGACTCGACCTCGCTGAGCTTCACCCCGCGCGCGGCTGCGATGTTGCCGATGCCGGCGGTGAGGCAGGCGGCGAGGCCGTGGAGCAGGAACTCCACCGGTGCCGGGCCCTGGTCGGTGCCGACCAGCACCTCGGGGTGGTCGGCGTCGAACTGGAAGTCGCCGCCGTGCGTGTGCTGCGCGCCCGCCCCGTCGAAGGCCTCGATCCTGGTGCGGCTGTGGGTGCCCCGGATCCAACGGTTGGTCGCCCGGAACCGGAACTTCGCGAGGTCCGGCTGGCCCTTGACCGCGTTGATGGTGGCGAACAGGGTCGGCGTGTCGACCCCATTCAGCCGGACCGGCTCGCGCTTGTTGGCCATGCTCTGACTCATCGTGCTCTCCTTTCGGCTGGTGACCCAGCTCGGCTCTCACCAGCAGCTACGAAATCCGGCGGCGGCGCCCGCCATCCTTGCCCACTCGCCGGGCCGGCGGCGGTTTGGTGGGAAGGTCGAGGGCGGCGATTCGGCGAATGGCAGCTATCATGGTCCGCGATGCGGAGGGCCCTGCTCGCAGTCCTCGTCCTGGCCGCGGTCACGCTGCTGGCGCTGGGAGCCGCGCTGAGGCTGCGCTACGGGGGCGGCCGTGGCTATCCCGACCTGACCACGCCGCCGCTGCTCGACGAGGCCGCGCTCGAGATCGTGGTCGACTTCCCCGAGCCGATCGGCAACGTCGCGGTCAGCGACGACGGCCGGGTGTTCTTCACCGTCCACCCCGAGTCGCGCCCGCAGGGGCACCGGCTCCTGGAGTGGACCGCCGACGGTGCTCGGCCCTTCCCGAGCGCCGGCGCACAGCGCGAGCTGCTCGACACCCCGCTCGGCGTCACGATCGATCGCTCGGGACGGCTGTGGACCATCGACCATGGCCGCCACGGCTTCCGCCAGCCGCGCCTGCTCGCCTTCGACCTGGCGACCGGGCGCCTGGTGCACGACCACCTCTTCCGGCGCACGGTCGCGCCGCGAGGGTCCTTCCTCCAGGATCTCCGGGTGGACCCGTCGGGCGGCAACGTCTTCATCGCCGACCTCAGCTTCTGGCGCCGCAGCCCGGCGCTGGTCGTGTACGACGTCGCCGCGGGGCGGGCGCGGCGGGTGCTCGAGCGCCACCCGGCGGTCATGCCCCAGGACTGGTTGATCACGACGCCCGCCAGGCGGATGGTCTTCTTCGGCGGGCTGGCCGCGCTCAAGCCGGGCGTCGACGGCATCGCCGTCGATCCCGCGGGCGAGTGGCTCTACTTCGGCGCGATGGCCCACGACGGGCTCTTCAGGGTCCCGGCCCGAGACCTCCGCGAGCCCGCCCTCAGCCCGCGAGTGCTGGCGCAGCGGGTCGAGCGGGTCAGCGACAAGCCGCTCAGCGACGGCCTGGCCACCGACTCCGAGGGCCGGGTCTACATCACCGACGTCGAGCACGGGGCGGTGATGCGGGTCGGAGCCGACGGCGTGCTGCAGACCGTCATCCGCTCGAGCCGGATCCGCTGGGCGGACGCGCTCTGCTTTGGCCCCGATGGCCGGCTCTATCTGGCCGACAGCGCGCTGCCGGACGTCATGCTGCGCTCTCGGCGGCACATCCGCGACGCCGGGCCGTATCACGTGTACAGGTTCCGGCCCCCGCCCGACCAGGGGATAGGATCTAGGATCTAGGATCTAGAATCTGGGGGATAGGGAAGAGGGGCCCGTTCCCGTTCCCGCCCCAGTGTCCCTTCCCTCGCGTTCCCGATCCCGTTCCCGTACCCGGACGTGGTCCGGGACGGCCCGCCACGGACGCTCTCCATCCCCGCCTGCGAGGTCGCCGCGGCACTTCTGAGTTCACTTCGGGAACGGGTACGGGGACGGGCACGGGAACGAAAGGGACAGCGCGCTGACTCGATGCGCGGGCGTAGTCTTCGTCCTTCCTTCCCTTCTCTCGCATTGCGCCCCACCCGATTCCGCGCTAGGGTGGCCGGCATGAATACGACACGCCTTCTCATCGCTTTCGCCGTCATCGCGTTCGCCACCTGCGCCGCCGCCCAGGACATCGCTGCGCCGGCCGACGTCGCCAAGCCGCCGGAGGACGCGGCCTGCACGCCGAGCGGGCTGTGCTCCAAGGTCCTGACCGCCGGAACGGGCACCGAGCACCCCGACGCCTGGGACAAGGTCACCGTCCACTACAGCGGCTGGACCACCGACGGGACGATGTTCGACTCGTCGGTCAAGCGCGGCCAGCCCGCGACCTTCCCGCTCAACCGGGTGATCCCGGGCTGGACCGAGGGCGTCCGTCTCATGGTCACCGGCGAGCAGCGCCGGCTCTGGATCCCGGTCGAGCTCGCCTACAACAACATGCCCGGCCGGCCGGCTGGCATGCTGGTCTTCGACGTCGAGCTGATCTCGATCGAGAACCAGCCGGAGCCGCCGCCCCCGCCGGCAGCGCCCGCCGACGTGGCGGCACCGCCCGCCGACGCCGTAAAGACCGCGAGCGGCCTCGCCACGAAGGTGCTCAAGCCCGGCACCGGCACTGACCACCCGACCGCGAGCTCGACGGTGACCGTCCACTACAGCGGCTGGACAACCGACGGCAAGCTCTTCGACTCGTCGGTGGTGCGCGGCCAGCCTGCGACCTTTCCCCTCAACCGGGTGATCGCGGGCTGGACCGAGGGCCTGCAGCTGATGGTGGTCGGCGAGCAGCGTCGGCTGTGGATTCCCGAGGCGCTCGCCTACAAGGGCGCCGAGGGAGCCCCGAAGGGCATGCTGGTCTTCGACGTCGAGCTGATCGCCATCAAGTAGCCGACCGGCTTGACCAGTCCGCGCGCCGGGCGAGCAGCGCCTCGAGGTAGCGCGACTTGAGCTGCCGGCTGGCGAGCGCCTGCTTGAGCGGCGGCAGGCGCAGGATGGCGCCGAGCACCGCGGCCATCGCCCGGTGGCTGGCCAGGGTGCGGTTGTCGAACACCAGGTCCTGCAGCATGCCGCGCTCGATCGCCATCACGACCGTGCGGTGGACCGAGTCGACGGGCGTGATGACCCGCTCGGCGCGCGGCGTGAGCTTGAGGCCGTGCTCCGGGCAGGCCGGCACGCACACCCCGCAGCCAAGGCAGATGTCGGTGTCGAGCCTGGCCAGCTTGCGCTTGGGGCGCGCCGGGTCGTTGGCGGACACCAGCGTCATCGCCTCGACCGGGCAGGCGTCCACGCACTTGCCGCAGCCGGTGCAGGTCGCCGGGGCCAGCTCGGGGAGGAAGCTGGTGGTGTGCACCGGGTGGAGGTGGCCGAAGCGGCGCGCCGCGATCATGGCCTCGCAGCAGCAGCCGCAGCAGTTGCAGATGAAGTTGACCCGCTGGCGGACGTTCTCGCCGAACTGGACCAGGCCTCGCTCCCGCGCCTGATCGAGGAGGTCGAGGCACTCGGCCGCGTCGACCCGGCGCGCCACGCCGTGCCGGATCAGCGAGTCGGCGGTGTTGTTGAAGGTCATGCAGATGTCGAGCGGCGCGTCGCAGGCCCGGCCGACGTGCTCCATCTTGTGGCGGCAGTAGCACAGGCCAACCGCGATGTGCGCGGCCTCGGCCACCACCTGGCTCGCCCGCTCGTGGTCGAGGACGACCAGCGAGCCGTCCGCCGGCAGCGACGGCTCGGACACGAACACCCGGCCGAGCTGGGTCTCGCCGCTGGTGAACAGCGCCTTGATGAAGTCCTCCTCGACCGTGATGTACTCGTAGAAAAGCTCGGCGAGCAGCTCCTGGTCGAGGTCGTCCCGCAGCCGCATCATCGAGAACTCGAAGAACCCGGCCATCGGCGGCGGCAGGACGTAGGTCCGGACGCCGCCGGACTCGATGTCGAGCAGGATCGCCCGGCCTGCGAGCTCGTCGAGCACCGACTGCGCTTCCCCGAGCGGCAGCTTCCAGGCCCGCGCCGCCTGCCCGGCCGTGAAGGGCTTGATCGGAAGCCGCGCCACCAGCGCCGCCTCGCGCTCGGAGAACAGCATCGCGAGGATGCGGAACAGCAGCTCGGAAGGCGGCGCCCCCTGGGGGAAGCGGTTGAGCCGCTCGACCAGCTCGAGGTAGGCGGAGCGCGTGGTGTGGTGGGCCATGATCCGTGCGACCCTCCCCGGACTGCGCGCCATTCTAGCCGGGGCAGAGCGCGCGGACGAGGCTCGGGCTCAGGGCACCGATGCCGTCCAGGCGCTGGTGTCGCCCGACTCGAAGCCGTCGCCGAACAGCGCGTCCCCGGCGACGGCGAAGGTCCCCTCGGCCGCGCTGCCGCCGTTGAAGGCACTGTCGACCGCCCGCACGCTCCAGACGTAGCTGCCGGGCGCGAGGCCGGTCAGCGCCCAGCTCGTCACCGCGCTGACGTCGCCCGGCTCCGGCGGGCGCTCGGCGCTCATTGCAGAGCCCCCGACCAGGCGCAGATCGAGGTCGTACGTGATGGACTCCGGAGGCGTGGAGTCGTCGTCCGCAGGGCTCCACGACAGCGCGACGACGCCACCATCGCCGGGCACCGCCGTGAGACCGGTCGGTACCGTCGGCGCGAGGTTCTCGGTGCCCGCCTCGTTCCGGTAGAGGTGCATCCGGGCCTCGACCAGGCCGTTGCCGCCGGGGACGTAGTAGGCGCCGGCGACCAGGTAGTCGAGGTCGCCGTCGCCGTCGAGGTCGAGCCAGGTGAAGGTCCCGCCGCGCCCGATCGACGAGATCGGCGCGGGCAGGTTCACGCCGAGCGCGCTGAAGGCCCCGCCGTCGTTGCTCCAGATGTCCGACTTGCCTTCGATGTCGACGGCGCCGACGAAGTTGCCGGTGATCAGGAGGTCGACGTCGCCGTCGGAGTCGTAGTCGGCCCAGGTCGCGGCGTGGAGGTCGAGCCAGTCGGCATTGGGGGCATTGATGAGCGACGTCTCGGTGTAGCTCCCGCCGTCGTTGCGGTAGATGCGGAGGACCGTGTCGTAGGTCCCGCCCGCCTCCTGGATGTTCCCGGCCACCAGGATGTCGAGGTCGCCATCCCCGTCGTGGTCACCCCAGTCGGCGAGGCCGTACTCGACCCGGATCGCGAGCAGGTCGCTCCCCGTGAAGGTCCCGCCGTCGTTGCCGTAGCGGCGCACGAAACCGGTCTCGAGGTAGGGATCCACGTTGACCAGGAAGAGATCGAGGTCGCCGTCGGCGTCGTCATCGGCCCAGGCGCTCTGCGCGTGGACGGTCGGATCGATGGTCGCGGAGGTGTCCGTGAACAGCCAACTGCCGCCGCTCGCCCCCTCGTTCCGCATCAGCACCGTCCGCATGGAGGAGGTGTCGGGGTCGAACACCGACGGGATCAGCAGATCCTGGTCGCCATCGTTGTCCGCGTCGGCCCAGGTGAGCGATCGCAGGTCGTAGGCGCCGGTGTAGGACGAGTCCTCCCAGTAGCCCGGCAGCACGCCGTCGAGCTGGGTCAGCACCCCGGCGTCGTTGCGGTAGACGACCGTCGCCCCGTCCGAGCCGACCGCGAGGTCGTAGTCGGCGTCACCGTCGAAATCGGCCCACGCGAGGTCAGAAGCCCCAGCGGACAGCGATCCCAGCGGCAGGAGCTGGTGGGAGAACAGCCAGACGCCGCCCGGATCGGGACCGTCGTTGATGAAGAGCACCAGGCGATCCTCGGCGCTCACGTTGTAGACGACGTAGAAGCCGATCACGGCGAGGTCGAGGTCGCCGTCGCCATCGACGTCGGCCGGCGCCACGGCGTTGACCCAGAAATCCTCCTCCGGGGGCGTGACGAAGTAGGGGTCCGCCGCCGGAGTGACCTCGAGAAACGAGGTCTGCGCGGACGCGGACGAGGCAGCTCCGAGCAGGAGTGAGAGCACGACCAGAGGGCGCCGCGCTCGCCGCAACCTCGACAACCACGCCGACAGGCCTCGTCCATCGAAACCAGACGTTTTCGATCGCGCGTCGCTCATGCTCGGACCTCCCGCTGGAGTCATCGCCGGCCGCCTTGTGAGAGAAACGCGCGATGCGCGACGTTCATGCCCGGGCTGCCCGCGGTCTTCCCCAACGGCGGGGTCGTATACTGACCGCCCCGCCGAGCTGGGCGCCGGAGGTGCGAGCATGCGTCCGTCCGTGTCGACCTTGATCGTCGTCGCCGCGTGGCTGCTCGCGGCGCCCGTCGCGTCCGCCGAGGAGTGCACCGCGGCCGTGGTCTCGGCTGGCGGCAGCGCCGACGGCGCGCCGCTGCTGTGGAAGAACCGCGACACCGATACCCTGTCGAACAAGCTGGTGTGGGTCGACGAGCAACCGTTCGACTACCTGTGCCTCGCCAACGCCGGCTCCGCCTCGGGACGGACGTGCTGGGCAGGGCTCAACGCGGTCGGCTTCGGGATCATCAACACCGTGGCCTACAACCTGCCGGATGTCGACGGCGAGATGGCGGACCTCGAGGGCGGGATCATGGCCGACGCCCTGCGCACCTGCCGGACCGTGGACGACTTCGAGCGGTATCTCGCCGCCAACCTCGGCCCGGAGCTGGGAAGCCTCGCCAACTTCGGTGTCGTCGACGGGGCCGACGGCGCGGCCGTCTTCGAGGTCCACAACCACGGCTTCGCGCGGCTCGACGCCGCGGCTGGGCCGGACGGCCGGCTCGTCGTCACCAACTTCGCGCGCACCGGCACCGCGAACGAAGGCGCCGGCTACCTGCGCTTCGAGCGCGCGACGGCGCTCTTCGCCGCGCTCGCCCCGCAGCGTCCGGCGGTGCGCACGATCCTCCAGCGCTTCAGCCGCGACCTCGGCCACACGCTGCTCGACCACCCCGAGCTCGACGAGCTGGCCAACCAGCCGGCGTCCCCGCCGCGCTGGATCTCGAGCCGCGACTGCATTGACCGCCCGGATACCTCGGCCACCGTGGTGATCGCCGGCCGCCGGGCCGCGGCCCCGGCGACCCTGTGGGTCATTCCCGGCGAGCCGCTGACCGCGATCGCGGTCCCGGTGTGGGTCGAGGCCGGCACCTCCCCGGCGGCGCTGTGGCAAGGCGACGAGGCCGAGATGTGGCGCGAGTCGCTGCGCGTCAGACGGCTGCTGCGGCCCGCCAGCGAGGGCCACAAGGGCGACTACCTCGATTTGACGCGGCTCGACAACGCCGACGGGACGGGCTGGCTGCCGGCGCTGCTCGGCACCGAGCGGCAGATCCTCGACCGCACCGCAGCGTTCCTCGCCGAACCCCACGGCGCGGCCGAGCTGGCGGCGTTCCAGGAGCAGATGGCCTCACTCGCGCTGGCCACGCTGCGCCGCATCCGCTGAGCTTCAGCGCCCGGCCCGCGGTGGACGCCTCGCGGTCGCCACTGCGGGGACGTCACACGCCGTCGAGGTAGCCGTTCGTCTCCAGGTACTCCACCACCCGGTTCGCGCTCTCCTCCTCGGTCTCGCTGCCGGTGTGGAGGACGATCTCGGGGTTCAGCGGCGCCTCGTAGGGTGCCGAGATGCCGGTGAACTCGGGCACCAGGCCGGCCCTCGCCTTGGCATAGAGCCCGCGCGGGTCGCGCTGCTCGCAGATCGCGAGCGGGCACTCGACGTAGACCTCGATGAAGTCGCGCGGCTCCTGGATCTGACGGTTGCGGTCGCGGTCCACGATGTAGGGCGAGATGAAGGCGGTCAGGTTGATGATCCCGGCCTGGGTGAACAGCTTCGCCACCTCGCCGATCCGGCGGATGTTCTCGTTTCGGTCCTCCGGGCTGAAACCGAGGTCGCGGTTGAGCCCGTGCCGGATGTTGTCGCCGTCGAGCACGTAGCAGTGCTTGCCGCGGCCGGTCAGGATCTGGTCGACGCTGATGGCGACGGTCGACTTGCCGGAGGCGGAAAGGCCGGTGAACCAGATCGTGACTCCGCGCTGGCCGAGCGCGGCCTCGCGCTGCGCCCGGGTGACCAGCAGCTGGACCTTGGAGATGTTCTTGCTCTTGGGCTCGCTCATACTTTCTCCCCCTTCCATACAACGCCGCCCCGAAGGCGGTCATCATCGGTCGTCAGTCTCGGCTCGCAATCCATGCCGGCGGTCCGGCGACGTCGCTCGCTCGCCGCGCAGCCGCCGCGCGCCGGGTCATTATGACGGCTCCCGCGATCAGGGGGAAGCCGCCGGCGTTGCCCGGCGCCTCACGGCCTGCGCTTCCCCTCGCGCGTCGCCGTCGTCGACACCGATCGCCGCCGGCGCCGGACCGCCGCCGCGTCGGCGTCGGCGAGCTCCTCGAAGCGCGCCTGTGCATGGCGGTGGCGCCGGCCGGCGGCCACCAGCGACTCGAGCAGCAGGTCGCCCGCCACCGGGTGCTGGAGCACGGTAAACACGCCATCACGCAGCGCCCGCACGGCATCGGCGACGGGCGAGTCGCCGGCGATGGCCACCACCTCGACGAGCGGGAAGCTGCGCCGCATGCTCTGCGCGGTCGCGAGGTCGGCGGAGGTCAGGCTCTGGGTGTCGAGGACCACCACGTCGACGCCGGCCAGCACGGCCGCTCGCGGCTCGACCGCCAGCGCGAGCTCACGGACCAGCAGCCCGCGGCGCCCCAGCTGGGCCGACAGGCAGTCCATCCAGACCTGGTCCCGAGAGGCCACCGCGACCGTGATCGGCAGGGCGTGGTCGCACCTCGCCATCCTTCACCCGCTCCCCTCAGCCGCTCGGGCTGAGCCGCGGCGCGCGGCGCCTGCTGTCATCGGGAACGACCGGCGGCTCATCGGAGACCGCCTCGCGCAAGCCGTGTGCCAGGCCCCTGGCGGCCTGACGTTTGCGGCACCATTCCATTTCGAATCAGCAACTTAGCATGGCGCCGGTCGAGCAGACCCGGGCCCGCCTCGGTGTGACATATTGTCCCGCCGGCCCTCCGTGGATCCGGGAGACGGCAATTAAATCACTCTGCAGAGTGGATTTACGACTGCGCTGCTGGGGTGGGACAGAACGGACCGGCACGCCGGCGGTCAGCTCAGCTCTCGGGGTCGATCCCGTACTGGCGGAGCTTCCGGTACACGGTCCGGCGGCTGATGCCGAGGATCTTCGCCACCCGCGAACGGTTGCCGCCGCATTCCTCGAGCAGCTGCAGGATGTGCTGGCGCTCGAGCTCGTCGAGCGAGCGGCTGGTGTCCCGGGCGGCAGCGTCGCCGATCTCGGGCGGCAGGTCGGACGGCTGGACGAGGCCTGCCTTGCGCAGGATGACCGCCCGCTCGATGACGTTCTCGAGCTGACGCACGTTGCCGGGCCAGGCGTAGTCGACGAGCAGATCCAGCGCGTCCGGGCGCACGCCCTCGACCGTGTATCCCGCACCCGCGTTGAACTGGCGGATGAAGTGGTAGACCAGCGGCGGGATGTCGTCGCGCCGCTCCTTGAGCGGCGGGATGGCGAGCGAGATCACGGCCAGCCGGTAGTAGAGGTCCTCGCGGAAGCCGCCCTCCGCGACGAGCTCTCGGAGGTCGCGATTGCTGGCCGCCACGACGCGCACGTCGACCGCGCGCTCGAGGGTGTCGCCGACGCGGCGAAACCGCCGGTCCTGGAGAAAGCGCAGCAGCTTGGCCTGCATCGACGAGGGCAGGTTGCCGACCTCGTCGAGGAACAGCGTCCCCCCGTCGGCCTCCTCGACGATCCCCGACTTGTCGGCGACCGAGCCGGTGAACGCCCCGCGGCGGTGACCGAAGAGCTCGCTCTCGACGAGCCCCTCCGGGATGGCGCCGCAGTCGACCGGCACGAACGGGCGCTGGGCGCGCCCGCTGACGGCGTGGATCGCCCGCGCCAGGAGCTCCTTGCCGGTGCCCGACGCGCCCGTGATCAGGGCCGACGCCGTGCTCGGCGCGACCTCTCCGGCCATCGCGAGCAGCCGCGCCATCGCCGGCGAGCGGAAGACGATCGGGAACGCCGCGTCGCCGCCCTCGGCGTGGATCGCGCGCAGCTGGCGGATCTGGGTCGCCGCGCCGTTGACGATCTCGAGGAGCTCGTCGAGGCTGAACGGCTTGGTCAGATAGTGGAAGGCGCCGGCGCGCATGGCCTCGACCGCCGACGAGATGCTGCCGAAGGCCGTCATCAGGATCACCGGCTGGTGAAGCCGGCTCGCCATCGCCCGCCGCAGCACCTCCATGCCGTCGGGCCCGGGCATTCGGACGTCGCTGAGCACGAGGTCGAAGTCGCCCTCCTCGATCCGCGCCAGCGCCTGGTGGCCGTCTCCCGCGGTCAGCACGCGATAGCCCTCCTCGCGCAGCACGCGGGCCAGGAGCTCCAGCATCTCGGCATCGTCCTCGGCCACCAGGATGCGAACCGGCGTCGCGGCGTGGCTGTCGAGCTCACTCATCGTCCCTCCTCGCGATGGCGGCGCGGCTCGGCGCCCCCCAATGGGACCGGACGCAGGCGGAGCGTCGCCGTGGTCCCCCGCCCCACGACGCTCTCGACGTCGACTCGTCCCCCGTGCTGGCGCACGATCCGCTCGACGATGGCGAGGCCGAGGCCGGTCCCCTCCGGGTGGGGCTTGGTCGTGAAGAACGGCTCGAAGATCCGGGGCAAGTTCTCCGGCGGGATGCCGCAGCCTGTGTCGGACACCGTCACCACCACGAAGGGCGCCGAGGCGGCATCGGCCGCGGCCTCGGCGCGGGTCGCCACCCACAGCCGGCCGCCTTCCGGCATGGCCTGGCACGCGTTGACGATGAGGTTCATCAGCGCGTGCTCGATCAGCTTGGGGTCCGCGAGCACCAGCCCCACGCCCGGGTCGAGGTCGCAGCGCACCTCGATCCCACGGCTCACGCCGGGCACGATCTCCAGGGTCTGGCGGATCACCGCCGAGAGATCCACCGGCACCAGCCGCGCCTCGGCCGGACGCGACACGTCGAGCAGGCGGCGGATCATGGCAGCGATGCGCTGCGCCTGGCTGATGATCTGCTCCAGCGCCGGGCGGCGCGGGTCCTCGACTGGGACCTTGCGCAGCAGGTACTGGGCATTGCCGGTGATGACGTTCAACGGCGTCCCCATCTCGTGAGCGAGCCCCGAGGCCAGCTGCCCGAGCAGCGACGTCTTCTCGGCCTGCACGAGCTCCCGCTCGACCGCCGTGAAGTCGGCGCCCAGCTCGTTGAAAGCGGTCACCAGCTCGTCGTACTCGGTCACCCGCCGGGTCGCCAGCTCGACGTCGAGCGGGTCGTGGGGCGAGCGGTCCGGGTCGCGCAGCGCGCGCCGGATGTCGAGCAGCGGCCGCGCCAGCCAACGCGAGCTGAGCAGCAGGATCGCCACCGCAGCGGCGACGGCGAACCCGATCGACCAGCCGAGAAGCGTGTAGCGGTCGCGCAGGCCGAGCAGGCTTGCCCCCACGTCGGTGCTGACGACCACCGCCCAGTCAGCCTCTCCGATCCGGTGCACGAAGCCGAGGCGCTCCTCGCCGGACACCGCGCTGACGTAGCGGATGGGGCCATCCTGCCCAGCCGTCAGCTGGCGGATCGGCGGCTGGTCGCGCATGTCGGCGCCGCCGGGAGAGGGTCGGGGGCCGGAGTCGAGCAACGGCCGGCCGCTGCCATCCACGACGTAGACGTGGCGATCGAGGCCCTCCCCGGTCCAGGCCTGGAGCTGGTGCTGCAGCGCGATCGGATCGAGCACCGCCACCAGGCGCGCACCGCCGTGCGCCGGCCCGAGGTGGAGCGCCGTCGGGGGAGCACCGTCAAGCCAGTCCCCGACGGTGGTCAGGCCAGTCGCGCCACCGCGCACGGCCTCGCGGTAGCCGCAGTCCCTCCCGCGGCGAGCAGGGTCCAGCTGCGTCTCGAGGACGATCCCCTCGGCTGACACCAGCTCCCAGGCGGCGCCGGCCGGCGCCGGCGGCAGCCCTCCCGCGGCGAGCGCTCCCGTCGCCCCACCCTGGTGCCGAACATGCTGCAGCAGGGCGTCCAGGACGCTGCCGGCGATCACCGCGATGTGACGATTGGAGTCGCTGATCTCCGCCTCCACGGCCTCGACATCGCGGTGGTACGCCGACCAGGTGAGCAGGGCCAACGGCAAGAACGGCACCAGCGCGACCAGCAGCAGCGAGGCCGCGAGGATGGCGAAGATGGACCCTCGCCGGGGCCAGTCCAGACCGCGCAGGACGGCGGCAGCCCGTTCTCCGGCGGACCGCTCGACGGTGGGTGTCACTGCCCGCAGGATAGCATCGGGCCGTCGCGTGCTCCCGATCACCTGTGGCGGGAGCAATGGCAGTACCATGTGAGGTAGCCCTCAGTCGGGGAGGACGCCATGGGTGCGCGCACTCTGTTGAAGGTCCTGGTGGCCTGGTCGGCGGTGCTCTCGGCCGCCGCGTGCGATGTCGAGTTCATCGCCGGACCGAGCCACGTCAAGAACGGCGAACCGGTCCAGTATCAGGTACTGGTCACCGCCGCCGAGGCCGCGACCAACGCCACCGTCCACCTCGCCGGCGACGTCCCGGCCGGCTGGATCCTCGACTCGGCGACGTTCCTGACCTCGGTATCGGGCGGCGCCAGCGGCGGTCTCACCGTGCACCCCAGCAACCCCGGGGTGATCACCGGGCTGCCGGCGGTCCCGCCCGGCCACCGCCGCATCTACCTTTCCGCCGGCCCGTTCACGACCATCACCGCCGACGACGCCGGCACGGCGCTGCTCGACTTCACGGCGGCCGGCGCCCAGGGCTCCTACACCATGACCTTCTGGGCCGGGGTCTCCACCCAACCCGGCGAGCCGGGGGAGAGCTACTCGAAGAGCCTGTCGGTGACGCCGCCGATGCCGCCCGACGCGATCTTCACCGACGGCTTCGAGTCGGGCACCACCGAGGGCTGGTCCCTGCGCGCCGGGGTCGACCCCAGCACCGTCGCCTACCTGCCGCTCGACGGCGACGCGCACGACGAGAGCGCCTATGGCAACGACGGGACGGCGATCGGTGACCCGGTGGCGACCGCCAACCGCTTCGACGCTCCGGGGGCCGCGCTGCTGTTCGACGGGGTCGACGACCAGATCATCATCCCCGACGCTCCCTCGCTCGACCTCGAGCAGGCGGTGACGCTCGCCGCCTGGATCCGCCCCGCCCCGACCGGCAATCACTACGTCGTCGGCAAGATCAACCTCACCGGCAGCGGCTTCCTGTACGCCCTCGACTACCTCCTCGGAGCGGCCAGCGGACGCTTCCGCGACGCCCAGGGGGCGGCGGGCCAGGTGACCGGGTACCTGCCCATCCAACCCGAGGCGTGGCAGCTGCTGGTCTTCACCTGGGACGGCAAGGACATGGTCTGCTACGTCGGCGGTGTCGTCGAGGGCCACTTCGAGCGGATCGACACCACGATCGGCGCCAACGACGGCGATGTCGAGATCGGCTCCTACGAGGACGCGCGCTACCGCGGGGCGATCGACGAGGTGCTGATCATGAACCGGGCGTTGAGCTTCCGCGAGGTGGCGAGGATGCTGCCGTAGGCCTCTGCAGGGGCAGGGGTTAGGGAACAGAGGATAGAGGATAGGGGATAGGGGTTAGGGGTTCGTGCCCGTCGTCTCCGTGCCCGTCTCCGCCTGTCACGGCGAAGTGCGGAGCATGAAGCCGGATGCCCGTGCCCGAGACGGCCGGACCGTGCCTTGACGCTCAGCCCCCCTGCGCGACGTCGCCCCGCTTCCTCAGCCCGGCGCGCAGCAGCTCGCGCGAGTCGAGGGCGCCCTCGTCGAAGAAGCCCTCCGGCCACTCGTCGAGCCCTCCGTAGCGGTTGGTCGGCAGCCGCCGGAAGCGGGTCCCACCGGCATCGCGCTCCGCGAGCACGATGGCGACTCGTTCGACCAGCTCGTCACCCGGGTCCTCGGCGATCCGGCGCCGCAGCCGCGTCACCAGGTGGTCGCTGTGTGTCTCGACGATCACCTGCCGGCCGCTCGCTGCGCACGCCAGCAGGAAGTCGCCGAGCCGCTGCTGGACCGCCGGGTGCAGGTGCAGCTCGGGCTGCTCGAGCAGCAGCACCGAGCCTGGGCCGGCGGCGAGCGCCATCACGAGCACCGGCAGCACCTGGCTGACCCCGACCCCGACAGCAGGCATGCCGAGCGAGCGCCCGACCTCGGGCATGGTGAGGCGGGCCTCGAGCCCCAGCCGGGCGCGATCCGAGGTGTCGATCGACGCCGCAAGCCCGAGCGCGCCGAGCCAGTGGTTGACCGCTTCGCCGAGGGCCATCGCCTGCACCGAGCCGTCGGCAAGCGGGCAGGATCGCTCGCGGGCCGCCTGCCGGTGCAGAGCGGCGATCGCGTACTCGCCCCGCGACCCTACGAAGCCGGGCCGACCGCTTGGCGCGTTCCGGTACAGCACCTGCGGGTCCTGGCGGAGCGGACCGAGGTGGAGCACCCGTGTCGACAGCAGCTCGGCCAGCGCCGCGGCCGCCTGTTCGACGTGGCGAGCCATCTCCGCGGTGTCGGGGTCGTCGACGGCCGGCCTCGCCACCTCGCCGCCGCGTCCGACCTCCGCGGCGACAGAGTCCGCAAACTCCCGCCCGATCACGCGGGCGGACAGCGCATCCCAGTAGCCGCGTCGCGCGGCATCCTGCCGCAGCTCTGCGAACGCCGAGAACACGGCCCCGATCGCCGGCCCGGACGACTCCTCGCCGGCCGCCGCCGCCCGGATCGCCGCCGCGACCAGCGGCACCAGCCGGCCGGCAGCCGCCCCGGCGAGCTCGCCCGCCCGGTGGCCCTCTCCCGCCCCGCCCGCAGCGGTCAGCGAAGGCCGGCGGTGCGCCGCGAAGGCCTGCCGCGCGCGGCGGGCCCACAGATCGACCGCGATCGCGTTGCGGTCGGCGCGGACCAGCAACGACTCGGGGATCCCGCCCCGCAGCGCGAGGCCCACGGTGGCCGAGCCGGCGTCCTCGGCGCCGTTCCGACTCCATCGTACCCGTCCGACGAGCGACGGCGCGACGGCCCCCGAGGTGTCGGGTCGTCCCGCCGGCCCGGACGACCCGCGCGTTCGCCGCTCGGCCACCAGCTCGAGCCGGGAGCCCGCGTCGACCGGACAGGACAGCCGGACGCGCCGCGCGCGGGCCAGCCCGCTGCCTTCCTGCAGCGGCCCCGTGGCCAGCTCGACGTCCCACTCCAGCTCGCGACCGCCCTCCGGCCCGTGGCCGCCGCAGGCCACCGTGCAGCCGAGCGCGACCGCCTCCCTCGACCCGGTCCCGGTGCGCCGGACGTCCAGCAGCTCGCCCAGCTCCACCAACGGCCCGTTGAGCGGGATCCCCGGCTCGCCCGGCGGGGCACCGGCGGCCTGGGCCGCCAGCAGCATCGACTGGATGAGGCTGCTCTTGCCCGAGGAGTTGGCGCCCACGAGGACCGTCAGCTGCGCCAGCTCGAGGTCGGCAGCCGGGATCGACTTGAAGTTGCGCAGCCGCCACCGGCGCAGCGTCGTCTGGGTCGCGAGCCTCACGGGTTCACCTCCAGGTCGTGGCGAATCAGCTGCAGCACCCCGCCGCCGGCCCGTGCGAGCGCCACCCCGGCGCCGCCGGCCCGGTCGCCGGACCAGGCGCGCGGCGTGGTCAGGAGGCGGATCGATCGCGCTCCGCCGAGCAGCAGGCCGCCACAGGTCGCGGCCAGGGCCGCGTCGGCCCACGCCGGGCCGGGCGCCCGCGACGGCTCGAACGCGACCCCCGGGGCGCCCGGCGGCGGCGGGGCGGCGAGGGCGCGCTCGAGGCAGGGCTGCAGGGCCCGCCAGAGGTCCGGGTCGAGCCGGCTGCCGCCGGCGTCCCACGCCTCGAGCACGGCGGGCACGGCGCCGCCGGGCACGATCGGGCGCCCGGCGGTCGCGAGCCGGCCCACGATGGCCTCGAGCCGGGCGCTCCGCGAGCGCCCGCCGCCGGCCTGCGGGTCCGCCAGCAGCGCCGGGTCCAGCACCAGCGGCAGCGCGGAGCGGCCGGCGGCAACGGCCCGCTCGCAGTCGGCAGCGAGCGCGCCAAGCCGGTCCCGCTCGCCGTCCTTGAACTCGGACCGCGGGTCGCCGGCGAAAACCAGCGGCATGCCGCGCACCGCCGGGGGCGCGGCGGCCGGGCCGGACCGCACGGCGTCGCCCACCAGACCGGCGAGCCGCTCGTCCAGCCGCCCGAGCTTTCGCTCGACCTGGGACCACCACAGTCGGCCTTCGACATCGCTCTCGATCATCAGGTCGAAGGGGAGCCCGCAGTCAGCCGCCGGCACCAGGAGGTCCGCGCCGGCTGCGAGATCGGTCTCGGGGCTTGCCAGCGCCGCCCGCACCGTCGCCAGCTCATGGTCCACCTCAACCACGCACACGATCGCCGGTGCGGCGGCCCCGGGCTCGACCGGCTCTGCCAGGCAGAGCTCTCCGGGCTCCGGACAGCGCAGCGAGCCGGCGAGCGCGAGCAGGCGTGGGCGACCGCGCAGGCGGCGGTTGGCCTCCCGGACCCACTCCGGCAGCGACCGCTCAGCTCTCGCCACGTCGCCCCCCTCGCGCAGCCCCGATCCGCGCGCCGAGCTGGTCGAGGACCGCCAGCCGCAGCGGCTGGCTGAGCCCGGCGAGGCGCTCCTCCAGCCACGCCATCGCCTCCCGCTTGCGCTTCGACACCGTCGGCCGGCTGATGCCGAGTGCCACCGCGATGTGCTGGTCCGACAGGCCTTCCAGCTTGAGCCGCAGCACCTCGAGCAGCTGGCGCGCACAGCCGGTCAGGATGGCCACGGTCGTCTCCTCTGCGATCGCCAGCTCCTCGGCGCTGAACCCTCCGGCCGCGGCGTTGGCGACGGTCGCCTCGGCTTCCTTAAGGAAGCAAGGGAGCCAGGATGTCAAGAGCAGGGTGAACACCCGGTCGAGGTCGCCGGCCGCGACGGCGCATGGGGCGGCGGTCGCGACCTCCGCGAGGATCGCCTTCAGCGACGCCTCCGAGTACACCGCCGGCGCTCGGTGCGTCGGCTCCGCCCGAATGGTCGGCACCTCGGCGAGCCGAGCCGCGACGGTCCGGGCCGCGGCCTCGCTGACGCGGCCGGGCACGATCTCCTTCTCGATCAGGGTGTAGCACCATTGGCTGCGCTGCCCGAGCAGGCGAAACGGCGGCGCGCCCGCCATCTTGTGCGCCCGGTCGATCAGGTTGTCGACGATCGTGCGCCGCCGGCGCCGGGCCAGCAGGTACCGCACCTGGCGAGCCAGGAGGCGGCGGAAGTGCTGGTGGTCGGTGGCCATCAGGACGGCGTAGTCGAGCTGGCCCTGCCCGACCAGGACCTCGAGGCCGAACTCCTGGACCAGGTCCTCCAGCCCCTCGTCCCAGCTCGCGGCCCCGCTGTAGATCACCGGGTCGTAGCCTCGCGTGACCGCACGGACGATCTCGCGAACCTGGCCCAGGATGAGCGGCCCGATTCCGCTCTGACGGTACTCGTCGACCAGCTCTTCCAGCGTCACGGGACGACCGACCTGCCGGGCGCAGCCGTTGCGACGAGCGAGCATCGTGCGCGGGATGGCGTGGATTCTCGGATGGTGTTCGGGGTGGTCACGCCGGGCCCTCTGTCGGAAGCTCCCTCACGTCTCCACAAGGCGCACTGCCCCAAGCTCTGTCAAGCTCCGGTTCAGGGCCACACCATCGCACACAGACCGGCGCCTCCACAAGCGGTCGCCGCCGGGACCGTGCCGGGTGCCGCGGCGCGCGTGACGGAACCTGAGACAGCACGAGACGGTCAGTGCAACGATGATGCACTAACGTCTTTGACAACAGAGGCCTGTGAAATTACACTTTACCGAGCGGTCGGTCCCCGCCAGGACCGTCACTGGCCCGTGAACGACGCTCGGGAGAGCCTGCGGCGAAGGAGAGAAGAGCGTGGCCACGAAAGCCGACGGCCGCCGCACCCAGATTCTCCGCCAGGCGGCGCTGACGTTCCTGCACGACGGCTACGACGCCACCTCGATGGCCCGGATCGCCGACGCCTGTGGGATCACCAAGCCCGGCCTCTACTACCACTTCAAGGGCAAGCAGGACCTGCTGTTCGCGATCATGAGCCACGCCATGGATCTCCTCGAGCAGCGCACGCTCGCCGCGATGCTGTCGGCCGGGACCCACGAGGAACGGCTGCGCACCATCCTGCGAAGCCACGTGCGCCTGATCACCGAGCTCGAGGATGGCGCCCTCACCATCCTGGTCGTCACCGAGCGCAACGCCCTGCGCCCCGAGGACCGTCGCGTTCTCGAGCAGCGTGTCCAGACCTACGCCAGCCTGATCCGCGCCACCCTGGAGGGTCTCCGCAGCGCCGGCAGGCTGCGCGACATCGACAGCGGCGTCGCCACCGCGAGCCTGCTCGGGCTGATGGTGTGGACCTCGCGCTGGTTCCGCCGGAGCGGGCGGCTGACCGGTGACGAGATCGCCGACCAGGTCGCCGAGCTCGGGCTCGCCTCGGTGCTGCGCGAGCCGGTGTAGGCCGCGGCGCTGGCCACCCGCCCCGGGCCCGGCAGGCCTCCCCCGATCGTCGACCGGTCCGGCTCTGGCTGCTCCCGCCGGCCGCTGCCTCAGGCCGGTGCTGCCGTGCGCATGCCGCCGAAGCGCTCATCGACGATCGCCCGGGCCTCCCGCATGATGCGATCGACGAGCTCGCCGACCGCAGGGGCGTCGCGCACCAGCCCCACGCACTGGCCTGCCGACATCAGGCCGCACTGGGTGTCGCCCTCGGTGACCATCCTGAGGCCGTTCTTGCCGCTGATCAGCGGCGCCAGCTCGGCGATGGACGCGCCATGCTGCTCGAGCTCGGCCACCTGCTCGGCAGCGGCGTTGCGCAGGACGCGCTCGGTGTTGCGCAGCGACCGCATGACGAACATGGTGTCGCGCTCGCTCGCGCTCGCCAGCCACTGCTTGATGCTCGGGTGGACCGGCGACTCGGCGGTGGCGACGAAGCGGGTCCCCATGTTCACGGCCTCGGCGCCCAGGGACAGCGCCGCCACCAGGCCGCGGGCATCGGCGAATCCGCCGGAGGCGACCACCGGGATGTCGACCGCATCGACCGTCAGCGGGATCAGCACCAGCGACGTGACGTCGTCCTCGCCGGGATGGCCGGCGCACTCGAAGCCGTCGATGCTCACCAGATCGCAGCCGATCGACTGCGCCTTGCGCGCGAACCGGACCGCGGTGCACTTGTGGATCACCAGCGCCTTGCCGGCCTTGAGCCGCTCCAGGTACGGCTCGGGGTTGCGGCCCGCGGTCTCGATGATCGGGATGCCCTCCCCCACCATGACGTCGATCAGGCCACCGTAGTCCTTGGGCACCAGCGTCGGCAGGAAGGTCAGGTTGACCCCGAACGGGCGATCGGTGAGCGCCCGGGTGGCCGCGATCGCGCGCTCCAGCCCCGCCGGCGTCTCGTAGGTGAGGGCGGTGAGGATGCCGAGCCCGCCGGCGTTCGAGACCGCGGCCACCAGCGCCGGCTGGGACACCCACATCATGCCGCCCTGGATGATCGGGTGCTCGATGCCGAGCATCCGGGTCACCCGCGTCTCAAAGACCCTGGGCTCCATTCCACCCCCCTGCCCGGCGATCGCCGAGGCGCGGGCCGGCGCGCGGCCACCGACCTGCGCCGGCGCACCTCGCCCCGAGCGCGGCCCCCGCCGGGCGGCTGCTCGAGATCCCCAGCCCGTCCTCAGTTGCCGGCGTACATCTCGGCGATGACCGGCGCGAAGCGCTCCATCGCCACGTTCCGCTTGACCTTGAGGGTCGGCGTGAGGAGCTCGTTGTCGATCGTGAACTCATCGACGATCCGGAACTTCTTGACCGTTTCGTAGGAGGCGAAGTCCCGGTTCTTCTCCTGGATCACCGACTGGATCAGGTCGACGACGTGCGGGTCGCCCTGGAGCTGCTTCGGGTCGTCGAACGGGATCCCCCTGTCACGTGCGAAGGCCGCCACGTTGTCGAGATCCAGCGTCACCAACGCCGTCAGGTACGGCTGGCGGTCACCGATCACGCACACCTGGTTGATGTACTTGGAGGTCGCGATCGAGCCCTCGATGGCCGCCGGGGCGACGTTCTTGCCGCCCGCCGTGACGATCAGGTCCTTCTTGCGGCCGGTGACCCTCAGGAAGCCCTCGGCGTCGATCTCGCCGAGGTCGCCGGTCCGCTGCCAGCCGTCAGCAGTCAGGGTCTCGGCGGTCTCCGCCGGCATCTTGTAGTACTCCTTCATCACGTTGCGGCCGCGATACAGGATCTCGCCGTCGGCGTCGACCCTCTGCTCGATGCCGGGGCCGGGCGTACCGACCCACCCGAAGCGGAAGTTGTCGAGCCGGTTGACGTTGGTGAACGAGGTGTTCTCGGTCATGCCGATCCCCTCGAGGATCAGCACCCCGGCGGCGTGGAAGAACCTCGCGATGTCCGGGTTCAGCGGCGCTGCACCGCTGATGCACCAGCGCACGCGGCCGCCGAGGGCCTCCTGGACCTTCGAGAACACCAGCTTGGTCGCGATCTTGTACTTGAGGCCAAGGAGCGCCGGGATCGGGAGCTTGCGCTGCGTGAGGTCGCTGACCTCGGCGCCGACCGCGCAGGCCCATCTGAAGATCTTGAGTGCGAGGCCGCCCTTGGCCTCGGCGCCGCTGATGATCCTGGAGTGAACCTTCTCGTAGATCCGCGGCACGCTCGGGAACCAGTGCGGCCGCGCGATCTTGAAGTCCTCGGCAATCGTGTCGAGGCTGCGCGCGCAGGTCGTGGTGGAGCCGAAGTAGAGCGACGCGTAGACGCAGGTCCTGGCGAAGATGTGGGCGAGCGGCAGGAACAGCAGGTTGACGTCGCCGTCTTGGATGTGGGTGCTCTGGTAGACGGACTGGGCGGTGAAGGTGATGTTGTCGTGGGTCAGCACCGCGCCCTTGGGAACGCCGGTGGTGCCGGAGGTGTAGACGATGCCGGCAGGGTCCGAGCTCTTGACCTGATCAGCACGCTGGTCAAAGGCCTCGTCCGGCACGCCGTCGCCGAGCGCCAGGAAGTCCCGGTACGAGATGATCCAGTCGTCCTTCGGGGGAGTGCCCCTGAACAGGACCACCTTGCGAACTGCCGGCAACTCGTGACGGATGGACAGCACCTTGGCCAGCTGGACGTCGTTCTCGACGAACACCAGCACCGCGTCGGAATGGTCGATGATGTAGTGGCAGTCCTTGGCCAGCGTCGACTGGTAGATGCCGACCGTGACCGAGCCGACCGACATCAGCGCCATGTCGGTCAGGATCCACTCGTAGCAGGTGTAGGACAGGATGCAGGCCTTGTCGTTCTTGCCGATGCCGAGCGCGATCAGCGCCTTGCCCGCCCGGCGGGTCTGGTCGAGAAACTCGCTCCAGGTGATCGAGTGCAGGCTGCGGTCGTCCCCGATCCAGGCGTAGGCGGGCTGGCCGGCGTACCGCCCGACGGTGTACTTCAGCATCTCGTACACGCTGCGAAAGTCCGTGAACTGCATGTCCGCCTCCCTCCGTCCGGCAGGCTCGTTCCATCGTCGTCTCGGGTGCGCGCCGCCAGTGTAACAGAGGTCGCGGCGAGGTTCTCCCCCGGCACAGGGGTGGACCCCGCTCCCGCTTCCCCTCCCGTTTCCGAGCCCGATGTCCAGCCTTCGAGCCACGATCCGTCGGAAGCGGGCGCGGATCCGAATCCGGAGGCGGGCGCGGATCCGGCTTCGCGTTCCGCTTCGCCGTGACAGGAGCGGGCACGGGAATGGGAACGGGAATGGGAACGGGAGCGGGTAGTGGCCCCGATCCCTGAACCCTTTCCCCGTCGTACACTGTCGACCGTGGGGAGTCGTCGCGGCGCGGAGGAGCACGGAATGGAGCTGAGCCTGGTCATCCTCGCGGCCGGTGTCGGCAGCCGCTACGGCGGGCTGAAGCAGCTCGACGAGGTCGGGCCGTCCGGCGAGACGATCATGGAGTACTCGGCCTTCGACGCGGCCCGTGCCGGCTTCGAGCGCGCGGTCCTGGTGGTCCGGCCGGAGACCGAGGCCGAGTTCCGGAACGCCGTCGGCAGCCGGATCGGCGCCCACCTCGCCGTCGACTACGTCCACCAGACCGCGGACGTGAGCGCGTGCTGCCGGCGGCCGGCCACTGAGCGGCGCAAGCCATGGGGCACCGGCCACGCCGTGCTCGCGGCCCGGACCGCCGTCAGCGATCGTTTCGCGGTGATCAACGCGGACGACTTCTACGGCGCGGAGTCCTTCCGCTCGGTGGCCGCGTTCCTGTGTGAGCCGGGCTCCTCCCGGGACAGAGACTTCGCGCTCCAGGGCTTCCGGATCGGGCCGACGCTGTCGGCGGCCGGGGCCGTGTCGCGCGGGCTCTGCCGGGCCGGCAACGACGGTTGGCTCGAGTCCATCGAGGAGCTGCGCGAGGTGCGCAAGCACGGCGACGGCGGCCGCTTCACCGACGCCGACGGCGTCGAGCGGCGGCTTTCCGGCGACGAGCTGGTGTCGATGAACATGTGGGGCTTCACGCCGGCCGTCTTCGACGAGCTGGGACGGCTGTTCGCCGCCTTCCTGGAGCAGTCCGCGGGCGACCCCACCGCCGAGTTCCTGCTCCCGGCCGCCGTTCAGCGCCTGATCCAGGAGGGCCGGGCCCGGGTCCGGGTGCTCGCCGAGGCCGGCCGCTGGTGCGGCATCACCTACCGCGGCGACCGCGACCAGGTCGTGGCCCACATTGCCGGCCTGGTGGAGCGCGGCGTCTACCCCGAGCGCCTGGCGCCCTGAGCGGACGGGCCCGCTCAGCCGTTGAGCAGCCGGGCGCCGGACGACGGCCGGCACACGAAGACCGCGCTCGGCAGGTCGAAGCGCTCGCGGTAGCCGGCGTGGACCTCCACCATGAATGCCTCGGCGCCGCCGGCCTCGACGAGCGCGATCGCGCAGCCGCCGAAGCCGGCGCCGGTGAGCCGTGCGCCGTGGCAGGCCGGGTGCCGCCGGGCGAGCTCGGTGAAGAGGTCGAGTTCGGCGCTCGACACCTCGTAGAGCTCGCGCAGGCTCGCGTGCGAGTCGTTCATCAGGCGGCCGGCGGCGGCGAGGTCGCCCCGCCTGAGGGCCTCGGCCATGGCGAGCGGCCGCCGGCTCTCGGCCACGACGTGGCGCGCCCGCTTGAGCTCGACCTCGCCCATCCGGCCCCGCGCCACCTCGAGCAGCCCCTCGTCGACGTCGCGCAGCGCCCGCACCTCGGGGGCGAGCGTGCGGATCGCCTCGACCGCGAGCCGGCAGCTGCGGCTGCGGTCGTTGTAGGCGCTGCCCGCCAGCGAGCGCGGCGCGCCGGTGTCCATGACCACCACCACCGCCGCCTCCGGCAGCGGCACCGGCTCGGCCTCGAGCGTCCGGCAGTCGAGCAGCAGGGCGTGGCCCGCGCGGCCGAACACGGCGGTGTACTGGTCCATCATGCCGCCCTTGACGCCGACGAACTCGCCCTCGACGCGCTGGCCCAGCCGAGCCATCGCGAGCGGCTCCCACGGCGCGCCGGCGAGCGCGCACAGCGCTCTCGCGACCGCCATCTCGACCGCGGCCGAGGACGACAGCCCCGACCCCAGCGGGACGTCGCCGTCGAGCACGAGGTCTGCGCCCGGCACCTCGAGGCCGGCCGCGCGCATGGCCCACGCCACCCCGGCGACGTAGGACAGCCAGTGCCCGCCGCCCGGCGGCTGAAGCTCGTCGATGGCGACCTCCCGCGTCTCGCTGAAGACCGTCGCGTGGGCGCGCAGCGTGCGGTCCGCTCGAGGTGCGGCCGCGACCCCCGCACAGCGATCGATCGCCATCGGCAGCACCCAGCCGTCGTTGTAGTCGGTGTGCTCGCCGATCAGGTTGACCCGTCCGGGCGCGACCGCGACCAGCGGCTGCGCGCCGGCGCCGAAGAGCGCCGCGTGCCGCTCGCGCAGCCTCGCCTGCCAGCCCGGCCCCGTCATGTGGCGGCCGCCGCGTCCATGACGTGCAGCGCCCTCGGCTCGCGCCAGCGGCCGGCCGTGAAGTCCGGGAAGGCGATCGGCGCGCTGCCGCCGGCGATCGACCGGCCGCTGAGCTCGACGACGGCGCTCAGCGCCGCGGCGTCGTAGACGTCGCTGTCCGGCGCGCGGCCGGCGTGCAGCGCCTCGATCAGCCGGACGTCCTCGATGAAGTCCATGCCGCCGTGGCCGGCGCCGCGGCTCGCCTCCTCGAGCCGGCGCCACAGCGGGTGGTCGTAGCGCTCGAGCCAGCCGTCCACGGCGTCCCATCGGTGCGGCTCGCTCACCCCCTCGACGTGGACACCGCCCGGCTCCGGGTACTTGTGGGCGAGGCCGCGGGTCCCCTGGATCATGAAGTCACGGCTGTAGGGGCGCGGCGAGCTGGTGTCGTGGGTGACGACCACCGTTTCCCCGCGCTCGGTTGAGAGCAGTGTCGTGACGACGTCGGCCAGCACGAACCGCTCCGCGGCCTGCGGGCTGCCCTCCCCGAAGCGCGCGACGGCGTAGCGGTGGAGGCCGCGCGTCTTCGAGCCCATCGAGACCAGCCGCGTGAAGCGGTTGCCGCGGTTGATGTCGAGGCACTGGGCGACCGGCCCCAAGCCGTGGGTCGGGTAGAGGTCGCCGTTCGTTGTCATGGAGTGGGCGCGCCGCCACGCGCCCTCACCCTCGAGGTCGTGCTTGACCGCCCGCAGGTCGTGGCGATAGCCGCACTCGGCGTGGACGAGCTCGCCGAGCACGCCCTGCCGCACCATGTTGAGGACCATCATCTCGAAGCGGTCGTAGCTGCAGTTCTCCATCATCACGCAGTGCCGCCCGGTCGCCTCGGAGGTCTCGACCAGCCGCCAGCAGTCGTCGACCGAGGTCGCCGCCGGGACCTCGGTGGCGGCGTGCTTGCCGGCCGCCATCGCGGCGACGCAGACCGGCACGTGCCACTCCCACGGCGTCGAGTTGAAGACCAGGTCGAGGTCGTCGCGGCCGCACAACCGCTCGAAGTCGCGAGGGCCGCGGACGTAGGCGTCGGGGCGCGGCCGGCCGGCGTCGACCACCATCTGCTGGGCGCGGGCCGCCCGCGCCTCGACGACGTCGCAGACCGCGCGCACCTCGACACCCTCGATCTTGAGAAAGCTCTCGAGGTGCGAGGTGCCCTGGGGCCCGACCCCGACGAGGCCCATCCGGACCGTCTCGAGCGGCGGGCCGCCGGCCTCGATCATCGAGGCGGACGGGGCTCCTGCGCGCGCGGCGCGCCCCACCAGCGACTGCGCGACCAGTCCGCCCGCCCCGACCGCGCCGAGCTTCATGAGGTCGCGACGGTTGAAACGCGAACCAGGCCGATCAGTCATGGACCCCTCCGCTCGGTCGCCGGGGCGGATGGACCGCTGGCGCCGCGTGGCCATCATAGTCGTGGGGGAGGGGTTGGGGGTTGGGGATGAGTGGTCAGGGCCCACCCCGTTCCCGCTCGCCACGGCGAAGCCAGGGGCGAAGCCGGGTTCCCGTCCCCGTTCCCGTTCCCGTTCCCGTTCCCGACTGTCATCCCGAGCGAGGCCGCGCAGCGGCCGAGTCGAGCGACCTCCCGAAACGACGCGGAGCGCTGAGAGCCTCGGGCACGGAGACGGAAACGGGCACGGAGACGGAGCCGGAGACGCAGAGGGACGCCACGTCACACCGTGGTGCCTTCACCGCAGATCCCGGATCATCCCCTCCTGGGCGGTCGATGCCACCAGCCGGCCGCTGCGGTCGAAGAGCTGGCCGCGCACCAGGCCGCGCGAACCCGACGTGGTGGGGCTTTCCATCGCGTACAGCAGCCACTCGTCGGCGCGGAAGCTGCGGTGGAACCACATCGCGTGGTCGATCGACGCCACCCTGAGGTCGCCCTGCCAGTAGCTGCGGCCGTGGGGCACGAGTGCGGTGTCGAGCAAGGCGAAGTCGGAGGCGTAGGCGAGCAGGCAGCGGTGGACGCGGTCGTCGCCGGGAAGGGGCCCGGTCGAGCGCAGCCAGGCGTGGGCCACCGGTGCGGCCGCGCGGGGCGAGAACGGGTTGAACTCCTCGACCGGGCGGATCTCGAACGGGTGCTCGATGTCCAGGCTCGAGCGCAGCGGCTCCGGGGCGAGCTCGAGGAACCGCCGGGCCAGCTCCTCGAACGAGGCGAGCCCCTCGGGCCCCGGCACCTCGGGCATCGCCGCCTGATGCTCGAGCCCGAGCTCCGGCCGCTGGAACGAGGCCGCCATGCAGAAGATCGGAGGGCCTCCCTGGGAGGCACGGACCTCCCGGGTCGAGAAGCTCGCGCCGTCACGCGTGCGCTCGACCCGGTAGTTGACCGGTCGGCTCGGGTCCCCGGGCCGCAGAAAGTAGGCGTGCAGCGAGTGCGCGTCACGGCCGGCGTCCACGGTCTGGGTTGCCGCCCACAGTGCCTGGCCCAGCACCTGGCCGCCGAACACCGTCCCCCACCCCAGGTCCTGGCTGGGCCCGCGGAACTCATCGTCGCCGACAGTGTCCAACTCGAGCAGCCGATCCAGCACCCGGCTCATCTCCGCCTCCTCACCGTCACCCCGCCCCGGCATGATACGCGCCACGATCAGCGTCGCGGCCACAAAGACAACGCGGCGCTGATGGCCAAGTGCGGAAGGCTGTGCCAGGTGCACGCTGAGGGATTCGGCATATCGGCGTGACCGGCACCGACCTCTGTCACTTCCCCTGATGCGCGCAGCGCATCCCGAGGAGCGTGCTGGCAGGGGCCACGAAGACTCCCCAATGTCACCAACGCGTCGTGGGGCCCATGCCCCGCACGCTCCTAGGGCACGGCCGACGACCAGCGCGACCAGTCGCCGGTCTCGAAGCCGTCCGCGAACGGCAGGCCGCCCCCGCCGGCGCAATCGGAGCCCTGGAGGACGGTGACGTCGTCGACCCACCAGCCGACGTCGGATACCGAGCCGTCGCAGCCGAGGCGCCACCGCAGCAGCACCATCTCGCCCGCGAAGTCGGTGAGGTCGACGATCACCTCCGACCAGGTCGTCCCCGCGCCCGACCAGGCCTGCCGGCCGCCGAGCGGGTTGCTGGAGCTGTTCAGCGTGCTCGCGTAGCCGCCCTGCAGGAACCGGTCCGGGTTGGCCGGGATCGTGCTGCCGTTGCCGGCGAGGATGTCGTACCAGGTCGATCCGTCGTTCACCGAGTACTCAAGCACGCCGCCGTCCCAGTTCGTCTCGAAGTCGTAGCGGTGCCAGAAGACGAGCCGGCCCGACGGCACTGTCGTGAGGTCGGCGGGGCTGGCCGTGACCAGCCGCTGGTCCTTGACGAAGTTCTCGTCGGCGCAGAACCAGGCGTGGGTCGGCGAGTGGCTGGAGGTGGTTGCCAGCGTCCACGCGCTGCCGCCGGTGCCGTTGCTCGTCCAGTTCCCCGGGCCCGACTCCATGTCGTCGGCGAAGAACAGCGTGTCCGGGCCGGTGGCCATCGCCGACTGCTCCTCGAGGTTGGCCTCCTCGTTGCCGCCGCCGCAGGGCCCGGAGCCGTTGCCCGAGTCGTCCTCGGCCCGCACCACGTAGAAGTACTCGACGCCGCTCGCCGCCGAGCTGTCGAGGAACGAGGTCCCGCTCACGCACGACGCCAGCAGGTTCGCGGGGCCGGGGGTGAAGCCGCTGGTCTCGGACCGGTAGACGTTGTAGACGGCGCCGGCGCCGCAGTGGACGGCGGCGGCCGACCAGCCGAGGCCGATCCCGCACTCGGCGGTCTGCTGGTTGACCGCGCTCTCCACCCCGCCGAAGTCGGGCGGCCAGGTGCAGAGGCCGCTGGCGGCCGCGTCGTCGCAGGCGCTCATGTCGGACTCGCAGCCCAGGTCGCCCTTGAAGGCGGTCACCTGGTAGGCGTAGGTCGTGCCGCCCGACACCGTGGTGTCGGAGTAGGACGTGGTCACGAGGTCAGCGGCGATGCGCTCGAAGTCCGGCTGCGGGCACGCCCCAACGGCGCGGTACACCCGGTAGGTGACATTCTCCCCCGGGACCGCGGACCAGCTCAGGTCGACCCGGTTGTCGCCGACCGGTGTCGCGGCCAGCGCGGCCGGCCCGGCGAAGGCGTCGCACACCGCACCCGGCGGCAGCAGGGCGCCGAGGTCGGCGATGATCGCGTCGATCGGCACCCCCCGGTTGCGGTCGTCGGTCGCCGGGTTGCCGGTGACGCAGTCCGCCGAGCCGCGGCAGTGGTGGATGGCGATGATCTTGTGGTCGCTGTAGCCGAGCACCGGCGAGCCTGACGAGCCGCCCTGGGTGTCGGTCCAGTAGCCGACGTCGCCGGGACCGCCCGAGCACGGGACCTCGTTGAGGCCGGTGGCGTAGCAGTAGCCGCCGAGGTTGACGTCCTCGATGTAGCTCGATTCCATCCCGAAGCGCTTGCCCCAGCCGGCCGGGTGCTGCGGGTGGTAGATCCGCTCGTTGAGCACCGCCCCGGTCTGCCGCAGCCGCATGTAGCCGTAGGTCTCCGGCAGGTTGGTGCCGCCGCCGGCCGAGGTGTCCGGGACCACCAGCGAGTAGTCGAGGGCCGAGTCGAGGGTGACCAGGGTCCCGCCGCTGGCCTCGATCGCTCCCGGGCAGGCCAGGGTCGAGGCGCAGTTGGTCTGGCAGGTGGCTCCCTCGGCCATGAACTCGAAGTCGATGTTGTTGAGCTCGCTCTGCGACCCGATGCAGTGCTCGTTGGTCATCAGGTGGCCAGCATTGCCGACCAGCCAGCCCGTGCAGTGGGCGCTGCCGGACAGCAGCAGCCGCGCCACCGCGCGCGCCTTGTCGTAGGCCTCGGGGTCGCTGTCCTGGTAGCACTTGGCCTCGCGGGTGTCGTCGGTGGTGCAGATCGACTCGCCAAACCCCGCCGGGTCGGGCACGTTGGCCTTCTCGCCGATCCCGAGCGCCCACATCATCGCGATCTCGTCATCGCTGTAGCCGCGGCCGTAGTAGTCGATCAGGTAGCCGTAGGCGGCCGCGCCGCCGGCCGAGTAGAGGTCGATGACCGCCGAGTCGCCGCGGATGTGGGTGGCGAAGAAGCCGCCGTCCGCGACGCCGAGGTCGTTTCGGCCGCGCCCCTGGTAGACCCACTTCTGGGTGTTGTCCGGCGACCGGACCACCACTGTATCGCCATCGGCCAGCTCGAAGCGGGCGAAGTGGAGGGAGATGTAGGTCGCGCCCGGGTACACCACCTGGTCGGACCAGGTGAGCATGGCCTCGCCCGCCCCGGAGCCGGGGTAGGGGTGGGGCGTCTGGAAGGTCTCGTGGACGTACTCGCCGATCCGGGCCGGCTCGACCGCCGCGAGCGGGCTTGCGAGCAGGAGAGCGAGGCAACACACAAGGGCCGCGTTCCGTGTCATGGCACCGTTCCTCCTTCCCGTTCGGCGGAATCGAGGACCGGCGAGAGGACCGCTGCCACCTCCACCCCGCCTGCGGCGCTTCCGGCGTCTGCCGAAAGCGGTCGCTCGGATCGTATCAGGTTCCGCCGCCACCACGAACCGGCGGCGGATGGCCCTTCGATCGCTGCGACTCCTTCTCCGGATCAGAACCAGAGCGGCCGTCGGGGCGTACAATCGACCGACCTGCGGCGCGACGAGACCGCCGCCGATGATTTGGAGGGAACATGTCAGCCTCGCGCGTCTTGACGACCCTGATCGCCATCGTCCTTCTCGCCGGCCTCGGCGCCGCCGCCGAGCCGCGCGCCACCTGGGACCTCACCGAGATGTTCCCGACCCACGAGGCCTTCCTCGAGGCGCGCGCGGCCGTCGCCGCCCGCATCCCCGAAATCGAGGCCTGCCGCGGCAAGCTCGGCGAGTCCGCCGCGACGCTCCAGCGCTGCCTCGAGCTCGGGTCGGAGATCGACCGCAGCTTCTCGAAGGTGGCGATCTACGCCTTCCTCGCCGCCGACCGGGACCTCCGCGATCCCGCCGGCCAGCAGATGCGCGGCGAGACCCAGCGTATCGGGGTCGAGCTCGGCACCGCGACGTCGTGGGTCTCACCCGAGATCCTCGGCATCGGCGCCGAGAAGATCGAGGCGTTCATCGCCGCAGCGCCCGGCCTCGAGCCCTACACGATGTTCCTGCGCGACACGCTGCGCCAGGCGGAGCACACGCTGCCGCCCGAGCAGGAGGAGCTGCTGGCGAGCGTCGGCCTGATCGCCGGCAAGTTCTCCGACGTCTACGGCCAGCTCACGACCTCGGACCTGCCCTACCCGACCGCCACGCTGCCCGGCATCGGCGAGGTCAAGCTCGACCAGGCCGGCTACATCAAGCACCGCAGCTCCGAGGACCCCGTGGTCCGCGAGCAGGTCTTCAAGACCTTCTGGTCCGCCTTCGCGGGCTACGAGAACACCTTCGGCACCCTGCTCAACGCCGAGATCACCAAGAACTGGCTCTACGCCAAGACGCGCGCGTACCCCTCGTCGGTCGAGGCCGCGCTCAGCGCCAACAACATCCCGGTCGAGGTCTACACCTCGCTGATCCGCGACGTCCGCGCCAACCTGCCGGTGCTCCACCGGATGCTCAGGCTGCGGCAGCGCATCCTCGGCCTCGACACCCTCAAGTACTCCGACATCTACACCTCGATCGTGCCCGAGGTCGACGCCGAGTACACCTGGGACGAGGCCAAGCCGGTCGTGCTCGCGGCCCTCGCGCCGCTCGGCGACGAGTACGTCGCCCAGGTGGCGAAGGGCCTCGACTCCTGGGCCGACGTCTACCCGGCCGAGGGCAAGCGCTCCGGCGCCTACAGCGCCGGGTCGTGGTACGACGGCCACCCGTGGGTGCTGCTCAACTACAACGACTCCTTCGACTCGGTCTCGACGACCGCGCACGAGTTCGGCCACGCCATGCACTCGTGGCGCTCCAACCACGCGCAGCCCTACCCGAAGGCCGACTACACGATCATGACCGCCGAGGTCGCGTCGACCTTCAACGAGGCGCTGCTCAAGGAGCACATGCTCGCCAGCAATGACGACCCGACCTTCCGGATGGCGGTGCTCGGCGACTTTCTCGAGAGCTTCCGCCAGACCGTGCTCCGGCAGACCATGTTCGCCGAGTTCGAGCTCGAGGCCCACCGCCGGGTCGAGGCCGGCGAGGCCCTCACCGGCGCTTCGCTGTCCGAGCTCTACCTGCGGCTGCTGCGCGAGTACCACGGCCACGACCAGGGCGTGATGACGGTCGACGACCTCTATGGCATCGAGTGGGCGTTCATCCCCCACTTCTACCGCCGCTTCTACGTCTACCAGTACGCCACCGGCCTCGTCGCCTCGACCGCGCTCGCCGAGAAGGTGGTCGCCGGCGAGCCCGGCGCCGCCGAGCGCTACCTCGAGTTCCTCGCCTCGGGCGGCTCCGACTACCCGGTCGAGCAGCTCAAGCGCGCCGGCGTCGACCTCACCACGCCGGTGCCGTTCGCGACCGCGATCCAGGCCGTCAACCGGGCCATGGACGAGATCGAGAGGCTGCTCGCGGCGAAGGAGGCCGCGGCAGCAGGGGTTGGGGGTTAGGGGGAAGGGGAAAGGGCCCCCCGCCCGACCAGGATCTAGGATCTGGAATCTAGGGGATAGGGTTCTCCGTCTCCGAATCGGATGATCCCGAAGCTCATTCGTCACACGGAAACGGGCACGGAGACGGGCGGGGGCGTAAAGGCTGCATCGGAGCCGGGCGGGAGGGGGAGCCAGCCCCGAGATCCTATGCCCTATATCCTCTTCTCGCCTCACCCCAGTACAATGACCATGTGCTCTCCGTCGGCATCGTCGGGCTCCCGAACGTCGGGAAGTCGACCCTCTTCAACGCGCTGACCACCGGCCACGCCGAGGTCTCCAACTACCCGTTCACGACGATCTCGAGCAACGTCGGCATCGTCGCGGTGCCGGACCCGCGGCTCGACACGCTCGCCCGCGCCCTGTCGCCGGACAAGGTCACGCCGTGCGCAATCCGGTTCATCGACATCGCCGGCCTCGTCAAGGGGGCGAGCAAGGGCGAGGGGCTCGGCAACCAGTTCCTCGGCGAGATCCGCCAGGTCGACGCCATCGCCCACGTCGTTCGCTGCTTCGCAAGCGGCGAGGTCGCCCACGTCTTCGCCGACGTCGACCCGGTGCGCGACGCCGAGATCGTCGAGACCGAGCTGGTGCTGGCCGACCTCGAGGTGCTCGAGCGTGCGATCGCCAAGCGCGACAAGGACTGGCGGACCCACCCACACGAGCACGCGACGGAGCGCGAGCGGCTGGAGGCCTACCGTGCGGTGCTCGAGCGGGGGACGCCGCTGCGCGCTGCCACCCTGTCAGGCGAGGAGCGGCGCCAGCTCGACACCGCCGGCATGCTCACCGGCAAGCCGATGCTCTACGTCGCCAACGTCTCGGGGGACCGCGACGCCGCGGCGCTGCAGGCGCTCTGCACCGGTCACGCGAGGGTCGAGTGCGTCGAGGTCGACGCCGACCTCGAGGCCGAGCTGCAGCGCATGTCACCCGACGAGCGACGCGAGTTCATGACAGAGCTCGGCATCGCGGAGCGCGGCCTCGATCGGCTTATCCGATCCGCCTTCCACCTCCTGGGCCTGATCACCTTCTACACCGTGGTCAAGAGCAAGCTCCAGGCCTGGGAGGTGCCGCTCGGCACCACGGCGCCGGCCGCCGCCGGCAAGGTCCACACCGACATGGAGCGCGGGTTCATCCGCGCCGAGGTTGCCCACGCCGACGAGCTCTGCGAGGCCGGCTCGCTGCACGAGCTGCGCGCGCGCGGCCACCTCCGCACCGCGGGCAGGGACTACCAGATCGGCGACGGCGACGTCGTCGAGTTCCTGTTTCACGTCTGAGGGATTCAGAGCCTGCGGATGGTCAGCTGCCGGCGGCGGCGCCGGGGCTGTCGGCCAGCTCGATCGATCCCTCGCCGAGCCAGTGCTCGAACAGCCGCCGGACCCGGTAGCTGTCGACCGGGAGCTCACGATCGAGGTCGTCCGGGGCCGCGCCCTCGAGCGCCCGCTTCCAGACGTTCTTGACGAGGTCGGTGTTGGGCTCGTCGACGACGTTGGTCGGCCGCTTCCCGGTCGACCGGTACCGTGCGCCATCGGGCGCGAGCGCCGCGGCGCGCATGAACTCGTCGTAGCGGCGGATGCCCTCGAAGAGCATCGGCGCGACCGGCTTGGAGCCGCTGCCCGTCCGGTCCGCTCCTCGGGCCGGCTCCTGCTTCACGAACACGAACCTCCCGCGAACCGGCTTCTCGAGCAGCTGGTAGACCGCCACCTCCCCGCGCAGGTCGCCGGCCTCGGCGCTGGTCATGAAGCCCGACTCCAGCGCGACCGAGGCAGCGGTCTGCCCCTCGCCGTCGAGCACGGTCAGGACGCCGGACAGCTGCGAGTCGGACAGGTTCTGCAGCAGGCTGGGCAGGCCGAACAGGTCGAGGTCGCCGGTGAGCGCCGCGCTCGGCGCCTCGTCGGGGTGGGCGGCGGTCCCGAGCTGCGCGAGGGCCCGCGCGGCGGCGGTCGCGAACTCCTGGCCGGAGTACGACTCGACGATCTCGCCGAGCACCTCGCGGACCACCGGGGCGTCGGTGCCCGACAGCGCCTGGATGATGCGCTCGACGTTGCGCGCCTTCCTGCCGGTGATGACGGTCAGCCCGAGCACCTTGGTGGGGAGCTCCTCGCGCAGGCCGCGGACGAGCCGGTCGACCACCGCCCGGTCCTCGGACAGGTCCTGGGTGGAGAGCTTGGACATCCGCGCCAGCGTGTTGCCCAGCTGTGGCTGCCGCTTGAGGCCGTGCTGGACGACGCAGCGCCTCGCCTCCTTGGCCGGGCTGCGGGCGAGCATGCCGACGACGCTGTCGAGCAGGGCGCGCAGCTCGTCCTCGGTGTGGGGAAGCTGGCGCTTGCCGAGCAGGGAGTCCTCGAGCTCGCTGACCCGCGCCACCAGCGCGGTCACCGCCCGATCGTGCTGGAGCTGCCCGAGCGTGGCCAGGGCCTCGCGCACGAGCGGCAGCGGGCCCTCGAGCTCGGACATCGGGACCAGCACGTCGATCTCGGGATCGGCCGGGGCGTCGGGCGGCCGGCGCGTGGTGCGCAGCAGGTAGACCAGGTTGCGCTCGAAGAACCACGGGTAGCTCGCCTCGCCGGCGACCACCTCGTGAAGCGCCTCGAGGGCAGCCTTGCGGGTGGTCTCGGCCTGCGCGTTGAGGACCATCAGCAGAAAGCGGCGGCGGTCCCGGTTGGACTCGATCTCGAGCTCGGCGAACAGCTCGGTCGGCGCGAAGCGCGGGAAGAAGCTCATCACCCGCCGCAGCAGGTGGTGCTTGTCCTCGTCCTCCAGGTACTCCCGCAACCGGCCTTGATCGAGAGCGTCGTACGCCCGGCTGTGTGCCGCGGTGACGGTGGCGGTGTCCACCGTCTGGCTCTCGGCCAGCCGCTCGGCCAGGTCGATCATCGTGACCGCGCGCCCGAGCGACCCCCCGTTGAACTCCTCGACCGCCGAGTTCACCAGCTCCTGGAAGCGCTGCGCCTTCTCGCCGGGGCTGCGGGACATGCTGACGAGCTGGCCCATGGCGCGCGCCGCGCCTTGCGGCATGGGCGCTTCCTGATCGACGACCGGCGGCGGCGCCCAGTTCGGCAGGTTGTGGGCCAGCAGCCGGAGCAGCTGGCCGGCGTCAATCTCGAGGCCCCGGCCGCGCAGCTCCTCGAGCGAGCCGTGAAGCTCGTCGGAGCTGGTGGCCCGGTCGGCAGCCTCGGTGACGATCCGGGCGACCAAGGTCTGGCCCTCGGCAGCCCCCACGACCGCGGTGGTCGCGGCCGGGCCGGCCGGTACGTCAGCTCGGCCGGCCATCCGGTCGAGCAGCATGTTGACCCGACGCAGGCCGCGCAAGAAGCCCCTCGCGACCGACTCGCCTTCGCCGCTCGCCGGTCCCGCGACGGGCTCCGACGGGCGCTCGGCCCTCACCGACGACCCCCGGCTCACCTCGCCTCCGCCGGCCCGATGGATGTGCCCGACGACCGAGGGCGCCTCGGCGCCCTGGCTCAGCTCGAGGTTGTCGAGGTCGGTGGCGAGGCTCCGGCGGTCCTGCTCCGGGCAGGCGCCCAACAGGTACGGCCGCAGGCCCCTGAGGAAGCCCGCCGACTGCTCGCGCGGTATCAGCTCGAGCTCGCCGAGCAGGTGGATCTTCTTCGCGGCGTGGAACAGGTAGTCCGCGGTCGCGAGCTGGGAGTCGGTGCCGTGGAGCGACGCCACCCAGGAAACCACCTGGGCAGCGATGTTCTCCAGCGGTGTGGCGAGCAGAGTGTCCATGGAGTCGACAAAGATCATCGGAGCGATGGTGTCGGACAGGTAGCGCTGCAGCTGCTCCAGCGCCTCTCGCTGCTCGTACTTGTCGACTGGAGTTCCGGCCACGAACACTGCTCCCGAGGCACAGTCTACCCGAAACGGGCCGTCAGCGGTGCGCCTCCGCCGAACGCCGGCCCGGCTGCGGGCGATGCCGGCTTCTCCGCCGCCGCGCGTCCCGGCGAGCCTACGGCGCCGCCTTGGCGGCCTCGGCGCGTCGCGGCCAGCGGCGCTCGAACCGCAGCAGCCGGAGCCGCTCGCTGCCGACCTCTCGGTCCTCCGCGAGGCGTGGCCTCCAGCGCGAGCCGTCGGATCCGACCAGCTCTCCTCCGCCTTCCAGCAGCCCGGCCGGCGGCCGCTCGAGGGTGGCGTAGGTCCAGCGCGCGACGCCACCCTTCGCGAACGATGCCGCCAGCAGCTCGAGGCCCGGGCGGCCGGTGACGTAGAGGAAGCGCCGCTGCCACCAGCCGCGCCCGGAGATCAGCGGCACCATGTAGGAGTCGCTGACCACCGGCTCGCCCTGACCGCTGAACGCCAGCACCGCGGCGCCGATGCGGTGGTGTGTGGTGGCGCCGTGGCGCAGCAGCACCAGGCCGAGCCCCTGCACCGCGATCGCGGTGGCGACCGCGGCCACCACCGCCGCCCGGCGCAGCCGCCGCCACGGCCCGCCGGCGACGCGCAGCGACGCGGTCACCGCCAACAGCAGCAGCACGGCCGTGAGGAACAGCCGGCTCCCCCACTCGAACGAGTGGACCGGGCGAGCCACGAAGACGGCGAAGATCGACCACGCGGCGGCCGCGGCCACCATCAAGCGGCGCTTGTCGCCGGTAGCGGCGCGCGGCTGACCCCACAGCAGGAGCGGCAGCGCGCTCAGCACGACCCACGTCGTCGCCGGCGCCGTCGCCGGAAAGGCGTCGGTCGGCCTGGCGCCCGCAAGCCAGCGGACCGCCGGCACCACGGTGGCCGCACCGACCGCCACCGCCACGGCGGCCACTCCCAAGATCCGGCCGGCGCGGCTCCGCGAGCCGGCGCGGGTGAGGTTCATCGCCAGCGCCGCCAACCACACCGCGGCGCCGAGCCCGCACGACCAGTCAGGCGCGACGAAGTGCGCGAGCGAGGCCAGCCTCGGGCTGAGGAGCTCGTGGGCGCGGAACGTGGATGCGGCGTGGTAGGTGACGTGCATCGGCAGCCAGGTCCCCAGTGCCGCCGACTGCACCGCCGCCCCACAGGCCAGGCCCGCCGCACACCCGCCCGCGAACGCCAGCGCGCAGCGCAGCCTCGCGGGTCCGCCTCGCCAGGCCGCGGCGGCGACCAGCAGCGGGACGAGGAACGCCGCCTCGGTGCGCACCCACGCGCCGAGGCCGACCAGCACGCCGAGCACCAGCCAGCGCCAGGCGACACGGGCGCGGCCGCGCTCACCCTCGACGACCACGAGCAGACCCACGACCACCATGGCCGACGCCAGCGAGTGCTCCCAGAACGCGATCGCGTAGAACGCGAGCGGGGTCGCCGCCAGCGCCGCCGCCGCCGCCGGCCAGGTCACCGCCTCCCCCCGCAACGCGCTCGCCAGGCGCCCGGTGGCCCAGGCCGCGAGGATGGCGGCGAGCCACGGCAGCAGCCGCAGCGCGCGGTCGCCGGCGGCCGCCTCCGGGACCGCGGCCAGCAGCGGGAACAGCACCGGGTAGATCGAGGCGAGCCGGTCACCAACCGGAGCGGTGAACGGCGGAATGTGGTGGAGCTCCGGGTCGAGGCCCCTCGCGGGGTAGTCGAACCCGCGCGGTGATCCCTCTCCTTCCGCGAAGGCGAGGCACTGCCAGTACTTGGGACCGGAGTCGGCGGAGAAGAACCCGGTCGGGGGCAGGGTTGCCAGCAGCCCGAGCAGGCCCACCGCCGCGAGCAGGAACGCCAGCAGCCCGAGGCGGGGTGGTTCCTTCAATGCCGCTTCACTCGATGCCGATGCAGACCTTGCCGAAATGGGCGCCCGACCGCAGGTGCTCGAACGCGGCCCGGGCCTGGGCGAACGGGAACACGCCATCCACCACGGGCCGCAGCTCGTGCTGGGCGACGGCGCGGTTCATCCGCTCGAACGCCTGCCGTGAGCCCACCAGCAGCCCCTGGATCCGGACGCACTTCATGAACACCGGCACGATGCTGAGCTCCGACGCCCCGCCCGCCAGGACGCCGACCAGCGAGATCTCCCCGCCGACCCGGATCGCCTGCAGCGACTGCGCCAGCGTGCCGGCCCCTCCGACCTCGACGATGTGATCGACGCCCACCCCTCCGGTGAGCTCCCGGACGGTCTTGCCCCACTGCGGGTCGTCGAGGTAGTTGATCTCCTGCCAGGCGCCGAGCCGCCGCGCCTTCACCAGCTTGTCGTCGCTGCTCGACAGGACGATGACGCGCGCGCCGAGCATCTGCGCGAACTGCAGCGCGAAGATCGACACGCCGCCGGTGCCCTGGACCAGCACCGTGTCGCCGGCGGCCACCCGGCCCTGCTCGACGAGCGCGCTCCATGCGGTCAGCGCGGCGCACGGCAGGGTCGCGGCCTCGGCGTCGCTGAGGTGCTCGGGGACGCGGATCACCCCCCGCTCGGGCAGCACCATGAGCTCGGCCAGGGTGCCGTCGAGCGGCCCACCCAGCGTCGCGCGGAGCTCCTCGACGGTCGGCCGGCCGCCCATCCGGCCCTGCGAGAACAGGGTCGCGACGCGATCGCCGACGGCGACCCGGCTCACCCCCTCGCCCACAGCCGCCACCTCCCCCACCCCGTCCGAGCACGGGACCAGCGGCAGCGGCTGCCGCGGGTTGTAGCTGCCCTCGACGGTCATCAGGTCGCGGTAGTTGAGCGAGACTGCGCGCATCCTGAGCAGCACCTCGCCGGGGCCGGGCGCGGGATCCGGCCGCTCGCCGAGCTGCAGGTTGTCGAGCCCGAACCCGCCCCGAATCTCGATGGCCCGCATCCGGAACCTCCCCCGGCAGGCCGCCGGCGCGACCGCGATCATAGCGCGCTCGGCCAGCGCGGCGCGGGACCGCCGGTCCCCCGGGAGCAGGCGGTCGGCGCCGTCCCGCGCCCCCTCCCTCCTGGTATACTCCGGCTGCCTCTCGCCACCGCGAAGGGAGGGCGCGCCGCAATGAGGTTCATCGTCCACTGGCTGGTGATCGCCCTCGCGCTGTGGGTGACCGCGACCATCCTGCCCGGAGTCGAGGTGAGCTCCTGGCAGGCGCTGGCGGTCGCGGCGATCGTGCTCGGCCTGCTCAACGCCCTGGTGCGCCCGATCCTGGTGCTGCTGACCCTGCCGATCACGGTGCTGACCCTCGGCCTCTTCTACCTGATCGTCAACGGCTTCACCTTCCTGCTGGCGTCCAAGCTGGTGCCCGGCTTCGAGGTCGCCGGCTTCTGGTGGGCCGTGCTGGGCGCCCTGGTGGTGAGCCTGGTGTCGTGGTTCGTGGGCAGCTTCGCCGGCAAGCGGTGACGGGTCGATCCCAGGCACAGCTCGCGGTCGGCGCCGGACCCGCAGCCCGCAAGGATCGCCTTCGTCCGCTGATCGGGAGGGCACGCCATGCCCCGCGGAGGTCGCCATCCCAGGACCAGGGGGTGGACATTACACGTGAAAAGATTCACAATACCCACGGGAGGTGGCGGCCGCCGCCGCTTCCGCAGCTGACGGTCGAACGAGGAAGGGGGAGGGAGATGAGGCATCTGGTCATCGTCGTTGTAGGGTGCTGCCTGGTGGTCGCTGGCTGCTCGCGCGGTCCCGAGCCGGCGTCCGAGGTCACGGCCGCTGTCGAGTGGCAGCCGGTCGCGGCGGGCGACATGACCCCGGCCCAGCAAGCGCAGCAGGAGCTGGTGGCGACGGCGACCAACTCGATGATGGCGGAGCTGTTGGGCGAGCTCCACGCGGCCCTCGACTCCGGCGGCGGCCCTGCCGGGATCGAGGCGTGCCGCTTGAAGGCGCCCGAGATCGCGGCCCGGGTCTCCGAGGAGTACGGGGTCGCGATCGGCCGCACCTCTGATCGCCTGCGCAACCCCGCCAACACGATGCCCGCATGGGCGGTGCGGACGGTCGCGGACGGGATCGCCGAGCCGACCTTCCTCGCCGGCCCCGGCGGCGAGCTGGGGGCCATGCTGCCGATCCGGCTGCGGGCCGAGTGCGAGATGTGCCACGGGCTGGCCGAGTCGATCGCCGAGGACATCCAGCGAGCCATCGCCACCTTCTATCCGGACGACCGGGCGGTGGGCTTCGTCGAGGGAGACCTGCGCGGCTGGATCTGGGTCGAGGTCCCCCGCGGCGAGCCCGAAACCGCGCTCTGATGCCAGAGCCCCTGAGGTGATCGGCCCATGGATGTCGTGCTGCTGGCGCGCCTGCAGTTTGCGCTGACGATCGCCTTTCACTACATCTTCCCGCCGCTGACCATCGGCATGGGCGTGGTGATGGTCTTCCTCGAGGCCCGCTACCTCGCCACCGGTGACCGCATCTACGAGGTCGCGGCTCGCTTCTGGACCCGGATCTTCGCCCTCAACTTCGCGATCGGCGTCGCCACCGGGATCGTCATGGAGTTCCAGTTCGGCACCAACTGGGCCGCGTACTCCCGTTTCGTCGGCGACGTCTTCGGCTCGGCGCTGGCCGCCGAGGGGATCTTCGCGTTCTTCCTCGAGTCCGGCTTCCTCGCCCTGCTGGTCTTCGGCTGGGACCGGATCTCGCCCAAGATGCACTTCTTCTCGACCTGCATGGTGGCGCTCGGATCGATCTTCTCCTCGGTGTGGATCGTCGTCGCCAACAGCTGGCAGCAGACGCCCGCCGGCCACCACATCGTGCCCCTGCTGCGCGACGGCAGGCCCCTGGTCATCGACGGCGAGCCGGTGCTGCGGGCCGAGATCGTCGACTTCTGGGCGCTGGTCTTCAACCCCTCGACGGTTCATCGGCTGGTCCACGTCTGGATCGGCGCCTTCATCCTCGGCTCGTTCTTCATCATGTCGATCTCGGCCTACTACCTGCTGCGGCGCCGCCACGTCGAGTTCGCGAGGCGGTCGCTCGAGGGCGCGCTGCTGTTCGCCACCATCGCGTCGCTCGCCGCGGTCGTCTCGGGCCACTTCCAGGCGCGGACGGTCTATCGGTACCAGCCGGCGAAGCTCGCCGCCTTCGAGGCCCACTACCGGACCGGGCCGGCCGACCTGAGCCTGATCGGCGTGCCCGACGACGCCGCCGAGAGGATCCGCTTCAACCTGGCGATCCCGGGCGGCCTGAGCTTCCTCGTCCACGACGACTTCGATCAGCCGGTGGTCGGGCTCGACCGCTTCCGGCCCGCCGACCGCCCGCCGGTCCTGCTCTCCTTCGCCAGCTACCACGTCATGATCGGCCTCGGCACGCTGTTCGTGGTCGTCACCCTGCTCGCCGCCTTCCTGTACTGGCGCCGGCGCCTCTTCGAGACCCGCTGGCTGCTGTGGGTGCTGGTGTTCGCGGTGGCCGGCCCGGTCATCGCCAACGAGCTCGGCTGGGTCGCCGCCGAGGTCGGCCGCCAGCCCTGGATCGTCCACCCGCCGGTGGCGTGGACCGAGGGCGGCGATCTGGTGGTCGGACCCGACGGGGTCGTGAGCTACGACGAGTCGCTCGGCCTGCGCACCGCCGACGCGGTCAGCCCGGCGGTCGAGGCCTCCCAGGTCGCGGCGTCCATCGCGGCCTTCGGCCTCATCTACGCCTGCCTGCTCGCGGTGTGGCTCTACCTGCTGGACAAGAAGATCCGTCACGGCCCGGAGCCGCTGGCGGCACCCGACGCCGCCGGCCGTGAGGGAGTCGTCGCGGTCGCGGCCCGCCTCCAGGATCATTCGGACTCGCTGACCGGGTCGGCCGAAAGCTGATGAGGGGAGGTCCGGCGTGGACTGGGCCACACTGTGCGTGATCTGGTTCGCACTCGAGGGCGTGCTGCTCACCGGCTACGCCATTCTCGACGGCTTCGACCTCGGCATCGGCATCCTCCATCCGTTCGCGCCGAAGACCGAGGAGGAACGGCGGGTCGCCATCAACTCGATCGGACCGCTCTGGGACGGCAACGAGGTCTGGCTGGTGACCTTCGGCGGGGCGCTGTTCGCCGCCTTTCCTGAAGCCTACGCGACGGTGTTCTCGGGCTTCTACAGCGCCTTCATGCTGCTGCTGTTCGCGCTGATCTTCCGCGCGGTGTCGATGGAGTTCCGCTCCAAGGTGGCAAGCCCGCGCTGGCAGCGGTTCTGGGACTGGAGCTTCTTCGGCGGCTCGGCCCTCGCCACCCTGCTGTTCGGCGTCGCCGTCGGCAACGCGATCCTCGGCATCCCGCTCGACCACCGGGGCGACTTCACCGGCACGCTGCTCGACCAGCTGGGCCCCTACCCGGTCCTGGTCGGAGCGATGACCGTCGCGCTGTTCGCGATGCACGGGGGGCTGTTCCTGTACCTCAAGACCGAGGGCGCCTTCCAGGCGCGGCTGCGCGACTGGATGTGGCGAAGCTGGGGGCTCTTCCTGGTCACCTACATGCTGACGACCATGTACACCCTGGTGGAGGTCCCCCGTGCGACCGCCAACTTCGAGCACTGGCCGTTGGCGGCCGCGGTGGTGATCGTCAACGTCCTGGCCGTCGCCAACATCCCGCGCTGCCTGCACTGGGGACGGCCGGGACAGGCGTTCATATCGAGCTGTGTCGTGATCGCGACCTTGACGCTGTTGTTCGGGCTCGCGCTCTATCCTAACCTGGTGACGGCGAGCAACGATCCGGCCAACTCGGTCACCATCTTCAGCGCCGCCTCGAGCCCCAAGACGCTGACCATCATGCTGATCATCGCCGCGGTGGGCATGCCGTTCGTGCTGGCCTACACCGGGATCATCTACTGGGCCTTCCGCGGCAAGGTACGGCTCGACGAGCACAGCTACTAGCCCGCATGTCTCACCGCCCTCCTGAATCGAGGTGCAAGTGACCGGTAGGCGGTACCACCGGAGGTCGCTGAGAAATGCGGGCTGTGGAGAGAAGCGGGTATCGGTCTTGGTGAGGTTGGGGGGCGCCGCGGAGGAAGCGTTGCAGGTCGGCCCGGCCGCCGCGCCGCGCCCGCTCGACCCCTGACCGTGTCGTTGGTGATACCCTGATGTGCCGAGCGCCGAAGGGGGGCACCATGGCAGACCGGACGAAGAGCATCGAGCTGCTCAACGCGGCGATCGCCGACGAGCTCGCGACCATCCACCAGTACATGTACTTCCACTTCCGGCTCGACGACCTCGGCTACGCGCCGCTGGCGACCCTGCTCAGGCAGACCGCGATCCAGGAGATGCTCCACGCCGAGCAGATCGCCGAGCGCATCCTCTTCCTCGGCGGCGAGGTCGAGATGAAGGTCGGCCGCGAGGTGGAGAAGATCCACGACGCGCACGAGATGGTCGCCCGGGCCAAGCAGCTCGAGCAGGAGGCCATCGACATGTACAACCGGTTTGCCGCCGAGGCCGGCAACATCCCGGACTCCGGATCGAAGAAGCTGTTCGAGGCGCTGGTCGATGAGGAAGAGCTCCACTGGGACCAGTTCGACCAGCAGGCCGAGCACATCGAGCGCTTCGGCGAGCAGTACCTCGCGTTGCAGTCGTTCCAGGGGGAGGGCGGGCCGGGCGGTCAGCCGCCAGCGTGACCGCTCAACGCACAGGGAGGCCGGCAGCGGCCGGAGGGCGGCGCGCCTCGGAACCCGGTTGCGCCGGCGCCGGTGGTCGCCGTCGAAGGGGCCGTGACGTGGTCGACGAATCGATCCGCACGAGGGAGTAGCGAGTGACACCCGAGCTCGTTGCCCTGGTGATCACCGCCGCCTCCATCGGTGTCGGACACACCCTGCTCGGACCCGACCACTACCTGCCGTTCGTCGTCCTCGCCCGCGCCCGCGGCTGGTCCAGGCCCTTCACCGTTCTCGTCACCACGCTGTGCGGCATCGGCCACGTCGGCTCGTCGGTTGTTCTGGGCATGGTCGGCATTGCCCTCGGCATCGCCGTGGCCAGGGTCGAGGGAATTGAGTCCGCCCGCGGCGACATCGCCGCCTGGCTCCTCACCGCCTTCGGGCTCGTTTACATGGTCTGGGGCCTCCGGCGCGCGGCCCGCCACCGCACCCACAGCCACGTCCATGCCCACGCCGACGGCGAAACCCACGTCCACCTGCACGATCACGAGCAGGCTCACCTCCATCCCCACGACCATGGCCGGGAGACGCCGTCCCTCACGCCCTGGGTGCTGTTTACCATCTTCGTGTTCGGCCCGTGCGAGCCGCTGATCCCGATCCTGATGTACCCCGCCGCGGCGGACAGCGCTTTCGGCGTCGCGCTGGTGGCCGGCGTGTTCGGCGCCGCGACCATCCTGACCATGCTGGCGATCGTGCTGCTGCTGTCCTTCGGGCTCAGCCGGATCCCGACCCGCGGCCTCGAGCGCTACTCGCACGCACTCGCCGGCCTCGCGATCTTCCTCTGCGGCGTGGCGATCCACCTCGGCTTGTGAGCTGCCTCAGCAGCCACCGCGAGCCAGGGCGAGCAGCACCGCCCGTGATCGCGCGATCGTGGGCCGGGTCTCCACGGTGAGGCCAGCGGCCTCGGCCGCCGCGAGCTCAGCGTCGAGCTCCTCCGCCGTCACGTGACCCGACGGCTCGGCCAGGAGTGCGCGGCCCGTCGGCGACAGGAGCGCCGCAAGCTCGGCCATCAGACACTGCACATCCGGAACCTCGTGCGCGACGGCGAAGAGCAGTGCGAAGTCGACTCGGCCGGCGAGATCGGTGAGCCCGAGGCTGTCCGCAGCGCAGCCGCGCGTCTCGATGATCGTCGACAGATCGGCGCGGCGGGCGCGCCGCTCGAGCGTGCGCAGCATGCGCGCCTGCAGATCGACCGCGACCACCCGGCCGGTCGGCCCGACGAGCCTCGCCATGGGGAGCGTGAAGAAGCCCATCGCGCAGCCGACGTCGACCACCGTCATGCCGGGCCTCACCAGCGGCTCGAGGATCCGCCTCGGGTCTTGCCCCCACCTGCGGAATGGGCTCAACAGGGCGTAGCCGATCCACCACGGGCACACGCTGTGCGGCATCGGTTCGCCCTCCGTTCAACCTCGGCTGCCTCGGCCGGAGGCAGCAACAGCCTACGCCATCCTCGGTGTCGGCCGAGATGGCAGTGAAGCTCGGCGCCGCCTTCCGGACGACCCCGGAGTTCTGGCTCAACGCCCAGAAGGCCGTCGACCTCTACCGCGCGGAGAAGAAGCTCGGCAAGCTTCCGTCCCCGCTGCTCAAGGCGAGCCAGGGAGCTGGCAGCGCGACTCGGGGCCCCCCTGAAGAGCGCATGCACACGCTCCCAGCCGTTCTCGCGTTTGGGAGCCGGGATGGCGCTCGCGAGTCGGCTCTCTGACACTGACTTGTCAACTCATGATTGACAACAGACAACCGACGGTTTACACTCATGCCGTGATACGAACGTGGCGGCACAAGGGCCTGAAGGAGTTCTTCGAGAAAGGCCGGAGCCGTCGAGTTCGTCCTGACCTGCAGGCGCGAGTGCTTCTGATGCTCGACGCGCTGGACGCGGCGACCATGCCATCGGATCTCTGGATTCCGGGGTTCGATTTCCACCAACTGCGGGGGTTTCGGCCGCCGCGTTACTCGATCCACGTCAACGGCCCGTGGTGTATCACCTTCGAGATTCGGGAAGGTGACGCACTCCGAGTGGACCTGGAGCAGTACCATTGAGGCCCCGCGATGAAAGGTGAATCAAGGAGGCCGACCGTGGCTGACGTCAGGGGCAGGACCCCGAATCACCCCGGCACTCTGTTGCGCGAGATCGTGCTGCCCGCGATGCGCGTGAGCATCGCGCAGGCCGCTCGCGAGATGGGTATCAGCCGGCAGCAGCTGCACAAGATCCTCAGCGGCAACGGCAGGGTGACGCCGGAGATGGCCGCGCGGCTCGGCAAGTACTGCGGCAACGGCCCGCAGCTCTGGCTCAACATGCAGAACGCCTTCGATCTCTGGCACGCCCAGCACGCTCTCGCTGCCGAGCTCGGCGAAATCCCATGCCGAGCGGTGGGATAGTCCGGCACGGTCCGAGGTGCCGTGGTCGAGGCCTGTCGACCGCCTCCTCGGTCAGGTGGTGACGACGCGAGGCGCGACCCCGCCGGGCCTGCCGAAGTGTGGCACGGCATCGAAAGAGTGCCCGGCACGGTTGTTGACTTTGTGGTGGCCGGGCGTGCATGTCGCTCAGGTCTGGACTCGACGAACTCCCAGAGCGGGTTGATCGATTGCCCATCGATATGGCGTGCTGCACCGCGGCCGGCTCCCCACGAGCACGATCAGCCGATCGTCCTCGATGGTGTAGAGAATGCGCCAGTCGCCTTCGAGGACCCGGTGAGACGTCCCCGACGTACCTTGCAGCTGGACCGCGCCCCGCGGCCTCCGGTCGGTCGCGGGCCTCCACATCCTCCGATAGACTCGTTGCTGGACCGCCCAAGCCAACGACACAATTTCAACCGAACTCCTCGACCCGAGGTCGTCGCCGGGCGCGACGACCAAGGGCATCCAGAGTAGCGGGGCCCAAGGTGCTCTGTCAGGATGGTCACAGTCAATCCACGGAGGGCAGGCCGATGGCGGAGTTCGTCGGAGCGATCGACCAGGGAACGACGAGCACGCGCTTCATGGTCTTCGACGGCAACGGCACGCCGGTCGCGAGCCGCCAGCTCGAGCACGAGCAGATCCTCCCCCGCCCCGGCTGGGTCGAGCACGATCCGGTCGAGATCTTCGAGCGCACCGCGACCGTCGTCCGGGGGGCCCTGTCGAACGCCGGGCTCGACGCCTCGAACCTGGCGGCGATCGGCCTCACCAACCAGCGGGAGACGACGGTGGTGTGGGACCCGGTGACCGGCCGGCCCTGGTGCAACGCCATCGTCTGGCAGGACACCCGGACCGACCAGCTGATGCGCGAGCTCGAGGCGTCCGGACAGGGCGACCGGATCCGGGCGGTCTCCGGCCTGCCGCCCGCCACCTACTTCTCGGCCGGCAAGATCCGCTGGATCCTCGACCATGTCGACGGCGTTCGGAAAGCCGCCGGCCGCGGCCGGGCGCTGTTCGGGACCATCGACAGCTGGCTGCTGTGGAACCTCACCGGCGGCGTTCACGGCGGCGTGCACGCAACCGACATCACCAACGCCAGCCGGACGATGCTGATGTCGCTGCGGTCTCTCGAGTGGGACGACGGCCTGCTCGAGGCGCTCGGCATCCCTCGCCCGATGCTTCCCGCCATCCACCCGTCGGCCTCGGAGTTCGGCGAGACGTCGGAGCTTGGGCCGTTCGGGCGCCGGGTGCCGATCCGCGCCGTCCTCGGCGACCAGCAGGCCGCCACCGTCGGCCAGGCCTGCTTTCGCCCCGGCGAGGCGAAGAACACCTACGGCACCGGCAACTTCATGCTCATGAACACCGGCGGCGAGATCGTGCCATCCAAGGCCGGGCTTCTGACCACGGTCTGCTACGGTTTCGAGGGCAGCCCGGCTGCCTACGCGCTCGAGGGGTCGGTCGCTGTCACCGGTGCCGCGGTGCAGTGGCTGCGTGACCAGATCGGCCTCATCGGCAGCGCCGCCGAGATCGAGGGCCTCGCGGGCCGCGTCGCGGACAACGGCGGCGTCTACTTCGTGCCCGCGTTCTCCGGGCTGTTCGCGCCCTACTGGCGCTCCGACGCCCGCGGCGTGATCGTCGGCCTCACCCGGTACAGCGAGCGCGGCCACCTGGCGCGGGCGACGCTCGAGGCCATCTGCTTCCAGACCCGCGACGTGCTGCACGCGATGGAGCAGGACTCCGGGATCGCCCTCGAGGTCATCAAGGCGGACGGCGGCGCCACCGCGAACGACACTCTGATGCAGCTCCAGGCCGACATCCTCGGCGTGTCCGTGGTGCGGCCCCGGATCACGGAGACCACGTCGCTGGGCGTCGCGTCCGCAGCCGGCCTCGCCTCGGGGCTGTGGAGCGACCTCGAGCAGATCCGACAGAACTGGAAGGTCGACCGCCGGTGGGACCCAAGCTGGTCCGCTGACCGCCGGGAGGCCGCCTACCGGGGTTGGAGGCGCGCAGTCGACAGGACTCTCGACCTGGCGTGAGCCCGTCCGTCGAGGATCAACGAAACGCCTGCCGCCTGCTGCACATGCCGGCTCACGACCCGAGCTCGTGACGCCGGTTGGCACCCACCGCGTTCCGCCGCCGGTGCCGAAGCGGAGGGGCTCGCGGTCTCAGGCCGAGAAGGACGCGACGGCCATCTCCTCGTCGTCGAACATCTCAAAGACGCCCACGAGGCCGGACATCGTGAGCAGCTTGCGCGCCTTCAGGTTGGCGTGCAGCAGCTTGATTCCGGCGTTTTTCGCCGCCGCCGTTGCTTTGCAGCGGATCAACTCGCCGAGCCCGGAGGAGTCAATGGCCGTGACATCCTTCAGGTTGATCACGATCTTCGTGTGGCCGTCCTCGAGCTCGGTGAGCATCGCACCGCGAAGCGCGACGTCACCCACGCCGATCGTGAGCTTGCCGTTGAGATCCAGGATCGCGACGTCGCCGGCCAGTCGTTTCGTGATGACCATCTCCACCCTCCGGGAGCGCAAACGGCATTCGATCCGCCGTCAGGCCTTGAAGTGATGACCAGCATTATGGCACATCGCCGTGCGATCCGCTTCGTCCAGGCCGCCGCCGGCCATTCGCCCCTCGCCGCGCCCGACCCGCCCGGCTCCGCGCGCCACCCGGCGTATTTCTCCGCGCTCCCGCGGACACATTCAGGTGAGGTGAAGTGCATGCCGGTGCGCTCCGAAGAGGAACCGCTTGCGCCGCCCGCGGCCTTCGGCGTCCACGACTTGCTGGATCGGCTGCCGGTTTCCGTCGTCGTGACCGACCGCGAGGGCCGCATCGGGCACTGCAACCGGGCGTTCGCCGACGCGGTCGGCCGTGACGTCGGAGCGCTCGCCGGGCGCCACCTGTGGGAGTTTCTGAGCGGCGACCGGCTGCCCGAGGCGCGGCGCCACGTCGCGGACGGGGCCCCCGGACCTCATCCAAACTGGAACCTCCTGCTCGAGAGCGCGGACGGCGGGTGCCGGCTCGCCTCGTGGTCATTCCAGCCGATCGGCGACGGGCAGCAGCGCGGATCGATTGTCGGCACCGGGGTGCCGGCACGAGACGCGGGCCCGCACGCCGCATCAGCCGCGGCGGACCGGATCATACGGACGCTGATGACGCACTCCTCGGACGTGCTCTGCGTCCTCGGACCGGACGGAACGCTCCGCTTCGCGAGCCCGTCCACGGAGCGGATCCTCGGCTACCGCCCCGACGAGATGGTCGGCAGGCAGGTCCTCGACCTCGTCCACCAGGACGACGTCGAGCGTGCGCGTGCGGCCATCGAGCTCGGGGTCGGCTCGCCTGGCCGGCCGCAGGTCGTGGAAGTCAGGGTCCGCACGAGCGACGGCCGGTGGATGGAGATGGAGGTCCGTGGCGTCGCCTACGTCGACGGCGCGACCACTCAACTGCTGCTCACCCTCTCTGACGTCGGCACCCGGGCGCGGGCCGAGGCCGCCCTCGCCGAGTCCGAGGAGCGGTTCCGCAGCGCGTTCGAGCACACGGCGATCGGCAAGGTCCTGTGGGACGCCGACGGTCAGGTGCTGCGCGCCAACCGCGCCGTCCAGGACATGCTCGGCTACTCCAACGACGAGCTCCTGGAGATGAGCTGGCGCGATCTCTGCCAGCCGGACGACCAGGCGGCCTTCATCCCCGAGCTGCGCCGCCTGCTGGCCGGCGAGGTCTCCTCAACGCAGCCCGCGCTGCGCGTGCGCCACCGCGACGGCTCCTGGCTCTGGGGGCGCGCCACCTTGTCGGCGGTCAGGAGCGCCGACGGCCAGGTCCGCCACGTGATCGGTGAGCTCGAGGACATCACCGCGCAGCGGGCCGCGGACGACGAGCGACGCGCCCGGCTCGAACGCCAGCAGCGGCATCAGGCGGCGATCGTCCGGATCGCGACCCACGATGCGGTCGCCAACGGCGATCTCGAAGCTGCGCTGAAGGCCATCACCGAGATCGCCGCGCACGCCGCCGGCACCGCCCGCGCGGGCGTCTGGTTCCTGGAGGAGGACGGCGAGGTGCTGCGCTGCGCCGACCTCTTCGACGCGGCCTCGGGCCGCCATGAGTCCGGCACTACCCTGTACTCGTCCGCCTACCCGGACTACTTCAGGGCGCTCGAGAGCGACCGAGTCGTCAACGCGGACGACGCCCGCGCCGACTCCAGGACTCGGGAGTTCGTCGAGATCTACCTGGCGCCCCTCGGGATCACGTCGATGCTCGATGCGCCGATCCGGATCAGGGGGCGGGTCGCCGGGGTCGTCTGTCTCGAGCATGTCGGCGAGCCCAGGGCCTGGCACACGGCCGAGGTGGCGTTCGCCGGGGAGCTGGCGGACCACGTCGCTCAGGCGGTGTCCAACGCGCAGCGCGCGGTCACCGAGAGCCGGCTCCAGGTGTCCGAGGAACGGTTCCGCAGCATCGTCAACGCGATCCCGCTGGGCGTCCTGATGTACCGCCTCGCCGATGACGGCCGCCTCCTCTTCTCCGGCGCCAACCCCGCCGCCGATCGCATTCTCGGAGTGGGCTGCCAGCGCTACCTCGGCAAGACCATCGAGGAAGCTTTCCCGCCGCTCGCACGAACCGAGGTCCCCGACCGGTACCGGAAAGCCGCCGCGGACGGCGTCCCCTGGCACACCGAGCAGATCTTCTACCAGGACGAGTCCATCCGGGGCGCCTTCGAGGTGCACGTGTTCCAGACCGCCCCGGCGACGATCGCGGTCGTGTTCACCGACATCACGGACCGCAAGCGGGCCGACGAAGCGCTGCGCGAGAGCGAGGCGCGCTACCGGTCGCTGTTCGAGCACAACCTGGCCGGCGTCTACCGGTCCACGCTGGACGGCAGAATCACCGACTGCAACGACGCGTTCGCGGCGATCTTCGGTTGCCCGTCCGCGGTCGACGCGATGGAGCGGTCGGCGATCGACTTCTACTCCGACCTCGCTGACCGCCAGCGGCTGATCGAGGAGATCGACCGCAAGGGCGAGCTCCGCAACCACGAGCTCCTGATGCGGAGGGTCGACGGCACCCCGGTGTGGGTGCTCGCCAACATGCACCTCGATCGCGACCAGGACGGAAAGCCGACCGCCTTCGAAGGCACGATGATCGACATCAGCGAGCTCAAGCACACGACCAGTCGCATGCTCCTGCAGAGCACTGCCCTGGAGTCCGCCGCCAACGCGGTCGCCGTCACCGATCCCTACGGGACCATCGAGTGGGTCAACTACGCCTTCACGGAGCTCACGGGTTACCCAGAGAACGAGGCGGTGGGCCAGAACCTGTGGGTGCTCAAGGCCGGCACCGGCAACAGCAGGCTGCACGAGGAGATCGCGGCGATGCTGACCGGCGGCATGGTCTGGCGCGGCGAGGTCGTCAACCGGCGCAAGGACGGTCGCCTCTACACCGAGGAGCTGACGGTAACGCCGGTGCGCAACGCCACCGGCGACATTCACCAGCTGATCGCGGTCCAGCAGGACGTCAGCGAGCGCAAGCAGATCGAGGAACAGCTGCTGCAGGCCCAGAAGATGGAGGCAGTCGGCCGCCTGGCCGGCGGCGTCGCCCACGACTTCAACAACCTGCTGCAGGCGATGCTCGGCGTCATCGAGCTCCTCCGCCAGCGTCTGCATTCGGACTCCGAGAGCGCCTCGCGGCTCCTCGAGCTCGACGAGTACGTCCGCCGCGGGTCCCAGCTGACTCGCCAGCTGCTGCTGTTCTCCCGCCGCGACGCCGCCCGAGACGAGCCGCTCGACCTCAACGACGTTGTCCACGGCACCGTGCGCCTGCTGCACCGGCTGCTCCGAGAGAACATCGAGCTGGTGTTCGCCCCGACCGACATCGACCTGCCGCTGGTGGCCGATCGCGGGCAGATCGAGCAGGTCGTCATGAACCTCGCCGTCAACGCGTGCGACGCGATGCCTCTCGGCGGGAGGCTGTTCCTGCGCACCGGCCGCGAGGGCGACCACGCCTGGCTCGAGGTGGCGGACTCGGGAGAGGGGATCCCTGACGAACATCTCGAGCACCTCTTCGAGCCGTTCTTCACCACCAAGGAGCCGGGCAAGGGTTCGGGCCTCGGCCTGGCAGTGGTTCACAGCATCGTGACCCGCCTCGGCGGCACCATCAACCTCGACAGCCGGGTCGGCGAGGGCACTTCCGTCAACATCTCGTTGCCGCTGGCGGAGGACCAGTCCTCGGCGGCCCCACCGCCGCTGCGCACAGCCACAGCGCCGAATCGGGGACCGTCCGGCTGTCGCGTGCTCGTCGTGGAGGACGATCCGGCGGTGCGCGCGAGCATGCGCGAGCTGCTGCGCCTGCTCGGCTACGACGTGGTCACGGTCGGCAGCCGGGAGGAGTCGATCTATCTGCCGCCGCTCCCGGCCTTCGACCTGCTGCTGACCGACTACATGCTCCCGGACGCTTCCGGCACGGAGATCGCGGGCGAGCTGCGCCAGCGCTGGCCGGAGCTGCGGGTCGTCGTGATGTCCGGCTACGCACAGGACGTGCCGCTCGGGCTCGACTCCCGCCTCGATGGGATGCAGTTCCTGCAGAAGCCGTTCGGCACCGAGGCCCTCGTCGACACCATCCGCGCGGTCCTCGCCGGCCCATGCCCCGAGGCCGGGGGGAGCGGCCGCGCCGGGTCCGGGCGCCGGCCGGACGCCTGAAGGGGCTGTCACCGAGACAAAAAAAGGACCCGGCGCGAACGCCGGGTCCTGTCGTGTTCGTCTTGACGAACCGCTAGTTCGCCTTCATGAAGTCGACCCTGCGGTTCTTGGCCCGGCCCTCTGGGGTGTCGTTGGACGCGACCGGGTTGGTCGGCCCGAAGCCCTTGGCTGTCAGCTGGGCAGCCGGCACACCCTTGCTCACCAGGTACTTCATCACCGACTCGGCGCGCCGCTGGGAAAGCGTGGCGTTCCACTTCGCGGTGCCGGTGCTGTCGGTGTGTCCCTGGATCTCGACCTTGATCTGCGGGTTCTTCAGCAGGAACTCGACGCCCTTGTCGAGCTCGGCCTTGCCCTCGGGCTTGATGTCCCACTTGTTGGTGTCGAACAGGATGTCGGTCACCAGCTTGAAGCCAGCGGGCACGCAGCCGGTCTCGTCCACGACGAGACCCTTCGGGGTGTCCGGGCACTTGTCGAGGTAATCCGGCACGCCGTCGCCGTCGCTGTCGAGCGGGCAACCGACCGCGTCCACCTTCACGCCCTTGGGGGTGTTCGGGCACTTGTCGGCGGGGTCCGCCACGCCGTCTCCGTCGCTGTCGAGCGGGCAGCCGACCGCGTCCACCTTCACGCCCTTCGGGGTACCGGGGCACTTGTCGAGGTAGTCCGCCACACCGTCACCGTCGCTGTCGATCGGGCAGCCGACCGCGTCCACCTTGACGCCCTTGGGCGTGCCCGGGCACTTGTCGAGGTGGTCGGGCACGCCGTCACCGTCGGCATCCGGCCACAGCAGCACGTCCTGGACGAACTTCGCCATCGCGTCAGCGCCAGTCAGCTCGGCGGCGTTGACCAGGTAGCCGCCGTTGCCCTTGGCCACGACCTGCTTGAGCAGCTCGGTGCCCTTCGCCCGGTCACCGACCTGGACCGCGAAGATGTGGAGGTTGTCTCCGAACGCGGAGGCCAGCTTACCCGCCGCCTCGATCTCTTCCATGCCCATGTGGAGACCGTCGCTGACGATCACCAGCGACGTCGGCACGGCGGTCTTGGTGAGGTCGCCGCTCGCGCCGGCGATCGCCTTGTCGAGCGGGCTGTTCCCGGCCGCGCACTCGAAGTTGGCGAGCGCGCTGTCGAACGCGCCCTTCGAGTACTTCTGCAGCGGGACGACCAGCACGGTCTTTCCGGACGACCCGCACTCGCCCCTTCCGAAGGCGCGGAGCGCCCCCGCGTAGTCGAACTCGGGGATCGTCTGGTTCATGCTGTCGAGCATCGCCTGCGCGATGTCGAGCTTGCGCATCTTCTCGAAGCGATCGCTCATCGACAGCGAGCCGTCGCCGACCAGCACGAACTGGTCGACCTTCGCGACCCAGTGCTCGGTATCGATGGTGCCGGGGGTGTACTGTGGTTGCACCGTGGCACAGGCTCCGGCCAGTCCCGCCGCCACGAGCACGATCAACAGCCGTCCGATGTTGTCTCTCACCTCTACTCCTCCTTTTCAAGGCAACTGAAGTGCCTCCGTCCGATGCGTCAACCGGGCCTCCCCCGATGGACACTGCAACTCGACCTCGGTGCTGCTCCGGGGCCTGATCTTAGCACAACCCTCGCAGCCCGCAACCTCGCAAAAGCACGGGCGCAGAGGTCGTCGACCTCCAGAACCGATCGCCGGAGGCGGCGTAGACTCTCTCCATGGACGCGTTCTCGAGCGCCCGTCCCGCACGCCGCCCGCACGGCCGCGCGAGCGCCGGCCTCGCCCCGCTCGTCCTCGTCCTCGTCGCCTCTGCCGCCGCAGCTCCACCGACCAGCCCGGTTGCCGACGCACGTGCGCCCCGGCCCGTGGCTTCCGCCAGCACCCAGCCCGGACCGGGCCCGCTGCCGGCGCCTGTCCCGGGCCGGCTGCTGAAGGCCCACCAGGGCGCCGCCACGCTCGACGACGCCGTCGACCAGTGCGTGACCCAGAGCATGGCCCAGGCCGGCACCCCGGGAGCTGCGGTCGCGGTCGCCCTCGACGGTGCGCTGATCCTGGAGCGGGGCTATGGCGTCACCCGCCGCGAAGGCAGCACGCCGGTCGACGCCGACACGTACTTCCGCATCGGCTCGGTCACCAAGCAGCTCACCGCGGCCGCAGTGCTGCAGCAGGTCGAGCTCGGGACCGTGGCCCTCGACGATCCGGTGACGGCCTACGTGCCGGAGCTCTCCCTCGCCGGCCAGTGGCCGGCCGACCGCATCACGGTCCACCACCTGCTCACCCACAGCTCGGGCTTCCCGGACCTGCCCTTCGACCCGGCGGGCCCGACCGGCGACGGCGCGCTCGCCGACTGGGCGGCCCACCTGGATGAGGTCACGCTGCACGCCCCGCCGGGAGTGTTCTGGAACTACTCCAACCCCAACTTCAACCTGGCCGGGCTGGTGGCCGAGCGGGCGAGCGGCCAGCCCTACCGCCAGTACGTTTCGCAGCACGTGCTCGCCCCGGCCGGCATGACGCGGACCACCTTCGACCCGGCCGCGGTGATCGCGGACGGCAACTACAGCTACGGACACCTCACGTCGCCGGGCGGCATCGAAACCGTGTACGCCCCGGACGACTACGACAACGCGGTGTTCGCGCCGGCCGGCTACGCCTTCTCGACCGCCGGCGACCTCGTGCGTTGGGCGCTGACGCTGCTGGACGACGGCGGCGCGGTCCTCGCGCCGTTCTCCGCCCAGCAGATGCAGAGCCCACAGCGGGACCTGGAGCTCATTCCTGGCTACAGCTACGGCTACGGCGTCTTCATCGAGCCCCTCGGCGACCTCACCCTCAGGCAGCACGGGGGCAACCTCTGGGGCTGGGGAGCCTACCTCATCTGGGAGCACGAGCACCGCTTCGCGGTGGCAGTGCTGGCCAACACCTTCGAGTCGCTGTCGGGAGCGGCCTACTGCATCGCGGACTACCTGCTGGCGCCGGGACCCACGGTGCACCCTCCCGACACCTCTGACCCGGCGACCTGGGGCCGCTTCGAGGGCATCTGGGACTTCACCACGAGCACGAGCTACCCGCTGGAGGGCGAGGTCACCGTCGAGAGCAGCGAGGAGCTGTCGCTGTTCCTGTGGGACGCGCACTCGGGCTGGACGGCCTCCTTCACGCTCGAGCATCTCGGCTACGGGATCTTCCTCGCCGACCTCGACGAGGACGGCGTCCCCGAGTCCGATTTCGAGTTCCTCGACCGCGGCCACCCGCAGCGGGTGAGCTGGCTGCGCAACCGGAGCGTGGTCGGCCTGCCGCGCCGCTCGCCACGGCCTGCCGGCGGCTCCCTGTCGCCTTAGGCGCGCCACCCGCTTCTCCCGTTCCCGCTCCCGTTCCCGTTCCCGTTCCCGATCGGGTTCCCGTCCCCGTCCCCGGATGTGCTTAGAATGTGGCCGTGACAGCGCGCACCGCCGACGTCGTGATCTGCGGGGCCGGCATCGCCGGTGTCTCCGCCGCCTTCCAGCTCGCCGTCCGCCACAGCCTCCGCGACGTCGTGCTGGTCGACGAGCGGCCGCCGCTGACGCTGACCAGCGACAAGTCGACCGAGGCCTACCGCAACTGGTGGCCGGGACCGGACGACGCCATGGTCGGGCTGATGAACCGCTCCATCGACCTGCTCGAGGAGCTCGCGGCCGCCACCGGCAACCGCTTCCTCCTCAACCGGCGCGGCTACGTCTACGCCACCTCCGACCCGCGGCGAGCGGCTGCCTACCGGACGACCGGCGAGCGCGCCTCGGCGCAGGGCGCCGGTCCACTGCGCGTGCATGGCGCCGGGACCGAGGCCCCAACCTACGTCCCGCACCGGTCCGACGCCTGGCGGGATCAGCCGCAGGGCGCCGATCTGATCGTGGACCCGGCGCTGATCCACGAGCTCTTCCCCTACCTCGCCAGCGATGTCCGCGCCGTCCTTCACACCCGCCGCTGTGGCTGGCTGTCCGGCCAGCAGCTGGGCATGGAGCAACTCGAGCAGGCGCGCGCGAACGGCGTCCACCTGATCGAGGGGCGGATCACCGCGGTCGAGGTCGACGGTGGGCGCGTCGGCGGGGTGCGCGTGGCCACCCCGTCATCGGAGTACACGATCGCGACCCGGTGCTTCGTCAACGCCGCGGGGCCGTTCCTGCGGCCGGTCGCCCGCCTGCTCGGGCTGGACCTCCCGGTCTTCTCCGAGCTCCACGTCAAGATGTCGTTCCGCGACCACCTGGGCGTCGTCCCCCGCAGCGCGCCGCTCCTGATCTGGGAGGACCCCCAACGCCTGTCGTGGACCGACGAGGAGGCGAGGCTCCTGCGGGAGAGCGCCGCCACCCGGTGGCTGACCGAGGAGATGCCGCCCGGCGTCCACATGCGGCCGGAGGGGACCGAGCACGCGATCATCCTCTGGCCGTACCATGTCGGCGAGGTCCCCGAGACGTTCCCGATCGAGCTCCCGCCCGGCTACGCCGAGATCGCCCTGCGCGGCATGACGCGGCTGGTCCCTGCGCTCGAGGCGTACCTCGACCACCTGCCCACCCCGTTCGTCGACGGCGGCTACTACACCAAGACCCGGGAGAACCGTCCGCTGGCGTGCCCGCTCCCGGTCGCCGGCGCGTTCCTCCACGGCGCCCTGTCCGGCTTCGGCCTGATGGCGTCGTCGGCCACCGCGGAGCTGCTCGCGCTCCACATCACCGGCGGTTCGCTGCCGGGCTACGCGCCCGCCTTCGACCTGCGCCGCTACGACGACCCGGCCTACCTGCGCTCGCTCGAGCTCTGGGGGACCTCCGGGCAGCTCTAGCCCGCGTTTCTCATCGCCCCGGAAGACACGCTGCGCGCAGCTCGACGATGGGGTGGAGGGCCGAGCCCGGGAGCGCCTGCGGAAGATCGGATCGCAGTGGTCCAAGATCGACTGAAACTTCCAGGATTCCCGTCGATCTCGTCAAAAAGTGGTCGAAATGGTCGAGAATGGACAAGAATCTCAGCGAAATCGACCTAGAGGTGGTCCAATCTAGCTGAATCGGCGGCGGGCCGCGCCGATTTCCAGCCGCCGGCAACGCCGCCAGGCCTACAATGGCCCGGCCGTGACGCCGTTGCGCTTCATCCGCACCGCCTTCGCCTGGGCCTTCGGATGCCTGGCCACTGTAGGCTGCACCCTGCCGGCGCTGCTGATCTCGCGGCTTCCCGGCGGCGACCCCGTGGCCCACCGGATGGCGCGGCTGTGGGGCCGGCTCTGCGTCTGGGGGACCGGTTGCCCGGTCAGGATCGAGGGCCTCGCCCACGTCGACCTCGCCCGCCGCTACGTCGTGATGGCCAACCACCAGTCGGCGCTCGACATCCCGGTCCTGATGGCGGTGCTGCCGGCGGCGTGGCGCACGGTCTTCTGGGCCAAGGAGAGCCTGTTCCGGGTCCCGGTGCTCGGTTGGGCGATGCGGATGCTGGGCCACATGCCGATCGATCGGGTCAACCGCCGGCTCGCCGGCAAGATGCTCTCGGACACCCTGCGGCAGGTGGAGGATGGCCGGTCGATGCTGGTCTTCCCCGAGGAGACCTACGGACCGCCCGGACAGCTCCTGCCGTTCCAGCGGGGCGGGTTCGTGTTCGCGCTCAGGTCCCGGCTCGACGTGCTGCCGGTGGCCGTTCTCGGCACCCGCGACGCGCTGCCTCCAGGCGTGCGGCGGGTGGCGCCCACACGATTGACCGTCAGGTTCGGGGAGCCGATCGCGACCTCCGAGCTGGCGGTGGGCGACCGGCCCCTGCTCGCCGAGCGGACTCGCGCGGCGATCGAACACCTGTGCCGCGAAGGCCATCCCGGTCACGACCTGCCGGACTGACCCCGGTGGGGCACACGGGTGGTCAGCAATGAGCGCCGGGCCAGGCGCCGCGGGCGTTTCGTGGTATCCGCGGTCCTTGAACGCGGATCGACTGAACCGCAGCGGGCACAGAGAACGCAGAGGTGGGTCAACGTGCCTTCCACCGGCTGCTCGGCACCCTCCGCGACCTCCGCGGTTCTGAACGGGCGGGAGGAGGAGCTCCCCTACTCCTCTGGTTTTCCGCTTCTCGACGCCCCGACTCCTGCCGCGCCCCCGGCCCCGCCTAGTGTCCCTCCGATCGCGGCCAGCAGCTCGCGGAAGCGGTCGCTGTCCCGCACCGCCTCGAGATCCGGGTCGGCTCGCATCAGGGCGGCGTCCGCGAAGCCGAGCTGCACCGCGTGCTCGAGCGCGTCCAGCGCCTGCGACCGGCGGCCTGCCAGCGACAGCGCGCAGGAGCGGTTGTACCAGACCGACGGGTTGTCGGGCTGGATCCGGCACGCGACGCCGAGTGCAGAGGCGGCGTGGCCCGGCCGGCGGTCGGCGATGAGGCCCTGTGGCATGTAGACCGCCACGTTCGAGAACAGGTGGGCCAGGACGCGGCGGGCGGTGGCGGCCTCGAGCCCGTCGCCCTCGGCCTGATGCTCGAGCCGCGCGACCTCGAGATCGTTGGCCAGCGTCTCGGGCGGCGCCGCCGGCTCGGCCGCGAGGAAGCGCGCAAACACCTGGTTGATCCGCTCCCGCTCCTGCCGCTCGCGCTCGGCCCATCGCTCCTCGAGCGAGGCGGCGCGCTCGACCTCGGGGTCTGCCTCGAGCGACAGCCAGCGGGCGTGCGCCGCAGCGACATCGCGCAGGCCTTCGAAGTCCAGCGCCGCCGCCTGGTACCTGCGCATCGCCGCGAGCTTCTGGCCATCGGCCTCGAGCGCCGCCGCGGCCGCGAGATCGGCCGCGAGCAGCCGGTCCACCATGGCGTCGTCCCGAGGCCGCACGCCGCGGCGCATCCCCTGCAGCTCCATCCACTCCAGTGCCTGGCGCGCGAGCGAGGGCGGCATCCAGGTGTGCCCGCCGGAGAATGTCTCCAGCCGCCTCGCGACCCCGGCCTCCCGCACGCGGGCGTGCAGCCTGCGCGTGTCCTGGTAGTTGAAGTCGCTGTCGCCAGCCGTGACGAACACCGCCGCCCGGTTGCCGGCGAGCGCCTCCTCGATGCAGCGCCCTCCCGAGCCGATGATGCCGGCGACGGACCCGGTCGTCCGGCCCACCTCGAAGGCCACGTAGACGGTGCCCGAAAACCCGGCGAGGTGGATCCGCCTGTCATCGATGGCGTAGCGCTCGTGGATCTCTGGCCAGAGGGCGTTGAGGGCGCGCCGGTTGGGCTCCATGCCGCTGTCGCTGCGGGTGTCGTTGGACGACACGATGATCCAGCCGAGCTCGCGCGCCGGATCGAGGAACAGCTCGGCCGCCGGAACCGAGCGCCCGCGCGGATCGAGCACCACGAGAACCGGCCACCGCCTGCCCGGATTGTAGGCCTCGGGCAGGTACAGCGTGTACGACTGGCTGGGATCGGACGCGCACGCGATCCCCTCCACGAGCCGACCCCTCGGCGGGCCCTCCGCTGCCGGTGCCGGAGCCTCTGCCAGCGCCTGGGGCGCGGCGGCGGCGAGCAGCAGTGCGACGACGGCGACCGTCACCATGCCTGTGGTACGCACCGATCGCCCTCCGGTTCCCGGGCGCACGCCACCGGCCCCCTACGAGCTCGGGCCCGGTCAGGTCGGCGCCTGGCTGTCGGCGGTCAGCGCGCGGCTCCACAGCACGCCGGCGACGAGCACCAGCAGCCCCGCCGTCAACGACCCGGCGAGCGCCGCCGGGAACGCCCTGAAGATGCCCTCCCGCACGAATGACAGGGACGACATCGCCGCGGCAGCCACCGGCAGCAGCGCCAGGTGCCGGCGCAGCACGACGACGTAGGCGAGCCACAGCAGCAGCCCGGTCACCAGCCCGGCTGCCAGCCAGCGCGGCACGGTCTCGACGCCGTCGGAGCCGGCCAGCACCAGCCCGGCCAGCACCAGCCCGACGGACAACGCCACCCGCCACCGCGTCCAGCTCCTGGAGGCGACCTCCACGAAGGTCAGGATCAGCAGCAGCAGCGCCGTTCCGGCGATCCATCCGGTGATCGGATCCAGCGCGGCGGCGAGGAACGGCGACGCCGCGCCGGCGGCATCGAACGCGGGCCAGGTCGGATCGAGCGGGGCCGCCGCCCTTCCGGCCGCGGCAGCGGCACCCGCGACCGCGAGGCCGAGGCCGCCGGCGACGGCGGCGTCGGCGACCCGGAACGGGGACGGCTGGCGCGGGACCCAGCGGTGGACGAGGCCGATCGCCAGCGCCATCGCGGTCGCCGACGCGACCAGGAGGAGGACCGCACCGGCCACGATCATCCCCGCCTGCAGAGCGAACGGCTGGGCGCTGGAGAACTGCGCCGTGATCGAGGGCCAGCTGTTGGCGAGGCCGATCAAGCCGAGGACGACGACGACCGATGCCGCGAGCGCGAATGTCCTCGGGGAGAAGCGGCCCTTGCTCCAGCGCACGACGCCGATCACGCCGCCCGCTACGAAGATCGCGATCGCCGCCACCGTGCAGACGATCCGCGCCAGCTGCGCCGCGCTGCCGCGGTTGCGCTCGCCGCGCTCCCAGTCCTCGGGCACGTGCACGAACCGATAGGCGTCGACGACCTCGTCGCCGCCGATCTCGACCGCGACCCTCGCGTCCCCCTGCTCGACAGGGTAGGCCGCCTTGTCGGAGAGCACGAACCTCCAGTCGATCCTTTCTGGCCGCTTCTCGGGCTCCGCAGACACCTCGTTCAGCCTGCCGGCGTCGAGGCCGAGCCGCTCGGCCACGGCCTGCCTCGCAAGCTCGCGCGCGGCGCCGGACTCGAGCTGGGCTCCCGCCCGCGACTCCGGCAATCGATGAGAGAAGCGCTCGACCGCTCCGTCCGGACCCACCGAAACCTGGTACTCCTCGGCCCGCTCCACCACGTCGCCCTCGAATGAGGTGAACCGTACGAGCCACCGCGGCGGGGCGACGTAGCTGCCCAGCAGATCGCGGTAGGCCTCGGCACCGCCCTCCTGCCAGACGAAGCGGTCCTCGATCGAGGGCGCTCCCTCGACCGCCGACAGCGCGCGCCAGCCCTCGGGGATCGTGATCCCTCGCGCAGCGAGCTCGGCGCGGGCGGCCGTCACCGCCGCCGAGCGGCCTGCCGCGAGCGCCGGCACCTCGCTCCTGAAGTCGGCCAGGCCGAACCAGGCGGCAAGGCCGATCACCCCGGCGGCGACGAGCGCGGCCCGCGAGCGCGAGCCGATGCCGGCGGCGGCCGGCACGGCCTCAGGCCGCTCCGCCACCGCCGCCGCGGCCGGCTGCCAGCCCAGGTTGCGGTCGGCCTCCGCGACCTCGCCCCACCTCCCGGCCCGAATGCGCCTCGCCAGCACGATCAAGAGTGGCACCAGCGTGAGCGCCAGGACCAGCGCCCGGTCCACCCAGATGCCCGGGGTCGAGGCGGCGAACAGCGGTATCGCGAACCACATCACGTCGTACGCGAAGTGGAGGACGATCGCCGGCACCAGGCCGAAGACGAGGTACAGCAGCCCGAATCCGACCGCCGGCAGGATCAGCTCGACCAGCCTGGCGTAGGCTGGCTGGGCCGGGTAGTTGGCGTGGCCGCCGCCGAAGATCAGCGCCTGCAGCACCAGCGCGCCGAGGATCCACCACTTCCTTCCCCCGAAGCGCTGGCCAAGCAGGGCCGCGCTGGCGATCGGGATGGCGCGGAAGAGGCACTCCTCCCAGAACCCGGCCTGCAGGGAGATCGCGACCGACGACAGCCACGGCAGGTAGTTCGCGATCACGTTCGGGTCGTAGAGGGCGTCGGACGGGTTCCACCAGCCCAAGGTGCGGCTCGCGAACAGATAGAGCGCGACGTCGAACGCGAGGAAGACGGCCACCAGCAGGTAGCCGGCCGCGGTCTGGCCCGCCACGGACTTCGTGCCGGCCACCCCGGGCGACCAGACACGCCACAGCTGCAGGTGGTTCGGGAAGGCCCTCCGGGTCAGGCTCTCCGCGGCCATGAACGAGAGGGTGAGCAGGAGCCCCATCCCGAGCAGCTGCAGCAGCGCCTGCACCACCTGCTCGAGGGCGAAGTTGGTCGCGGAGATCGCAGTGTCGTATCCCATCCAGGCGAGCGGCCACTGGTTGAGAACGACCAGGGCCTGCAGGCCGGCGATGAACAGCCCCCATGCCAGCGCGTGCTTCCACAGCACCCACCGCTTGCGCAGCAGCAGGAAGGTGCCGATGACGCACCCCCCGATGACGTAGAGCAGGGCGGCCGCGACCGCGGCGCCGGTCGCGATGCCGTTGTTGGCCGAACGCATCTCCTCGTACCGGCGCTCGAAGGCCTCCGGCACCTTGACGAAATTGGTCAGCTCGGTGAAGCGGTCGCCGGTGACCACCAGCCGCAGCCGGTAACGGCCCTCCTCGCCGACCATCGGCGACGGCCGCTCGTAGACGAAGGTGTGATCGACGCGGCCGGACGGGCGCACCTCCTGCGCGTCCTCGACCCGCTCGAAGGCGCCGAGGTCGATCCCCCAGTCGCGGGTCGCCGCCGTCTCCGCGATCGCCCGCGCGGCGGCTGGCTCGAGGGCGGCCCCCGGGTCCTCCTCCGGGATCATCTCCACGAACCCGAAGGGCTTGCCCGCAGGGGTGAAGCGGATCAGGGTCTCGTTGGCCTCGAACTCGGCGAAGTGGCGCACCCGCCAGGTGTAGGGCGAGTAGAGCCCCTCCGCGAGCATCCGCGAGAACGCCTCCCGTCCGCCGGCCTCGAGCTCGACGAAGCTCTGGACGCCGCGGTCGAGATCGAACGAGGCGGCATGGCGCCGCTCCGCCGGCCCCCATCCGAAGCGGTCGGCGAGCCCGCCCGCCGCCTCGAGGGCCGCCTCCCGATCCATCTCCAGGTCGAGGGTGACGATCGGAAACGCCTTCGGGAAGTTGATGATCCCGAACGTCGCGCACGCCACCGCGAACAGCACGAACGCCACCCAGAACCAGGGCTTGCGGAACATCGGGACCCTCCGTCCGTCGTCGATGCCGGCGATTGTACCCCGCGCAGAGGCCAGCCATCGACCGGCTCACGAGCTGCCAGGAGGCCGGGGGTCTGACCCTCGCCCGTTTCCGCTTCCGCGCCCGCTTCCGACGGCGAGCACGACAGCAGCACGCCAGGAACTCCCCTCGGACCGCGCACTTTCGGCTCTGGGGGCCGGGCACCATCTCCACCATCGCCAAGAAGCGGGACAGCCCGCCTGCGGGCGTCGTCACGGCGTTGGCCGGGTAATCCGCATGACATTCCCGCCGACGAAACCTAGAATAGGTGCGGTGCAACAAATCCTCAAACCAGGAGGGACACCATGACGAGCCGTCGGTCCGGCGTCCGGTCGCTGGTGCTCGTGGGATTCTGCGTGTGCGGGCTCGCGACGTCGGCGCTCGCGCAGGATTGCCCTGAGCTTCTCGGCCAGTGGCCCGACAATCCAGCCGAGCTCGTGACCATCGATGAGCCCTATGCCTACGCCGCTTACGACACGCTGCTCATGGTGGCCGACATCTCGGACCCAGAGGCGCCCGAGGTCGTCGGCAGCGTGGATCTGACCCACATCGGCGGCCTCGCCGCCGCCAACGGGTACATCTTCGTCGGGGGCGACGACTTCGTCGTCGTCGATGCCACGGACCCGGAGCAGCCCCACGTCGTGGCGACCGTCGACCTGACTGGAGCGGAGCAGATCGCCATCTCCGGGACCTTTGCGTACGTGTCCGTGTTCTATCCGCCAGCCCTCCGCGTGTACGACATCAGTGTGCCCTCGTCGCCGACGGAGGTGGGATTCCTCCCGGACATATTCGGCATCGCGTCGATCGAGGTGGTCGGCCCGTACGCGTACGTGCCTTGGTACGACACCTTTGGAACTCCGCCGGGGGGCCTCAAGATCGTCGACGTCAGCACACCGTCGGCACCCTTCGTGGCCGGTTCGGTCGATTTCTCGGATGACTACGTCGGCAGGGCTGCCGTGCACAACGGCTACGCGTATATCGCCACCCTGGACGGCTTCCGCGTCGTTGACGTGAGGGCACCAACTGCTCCAGTCGAGGTCGGGACGGTCGCGATGCCGTGTTACTGGCCGAACGGAATCGTGGTCAACGGCAGCTACGCGTGGGTCGCGTGCTGGGAGGCGGGCCTGCGGGTTCTGGAGTTGAGCGATCCCGAGTCCCCAGTCGAGGTGGGTTCCTACGATCCGCCGGAGTTCCTGGCCTTCGTGGACGTCGGGAACGAGCTCGCAGCCGCTGCCAACAGCGAGGCCGGCCTTCTGGTCTTCGACACGTGCGAGTTGCCGGTGTTCGCCGACGGCTTCGAGTCCGGCGACACCTCGGCCTGGTCCACCACGGTTCCGTAATCACGGTCGAAGCTCGACCGAAACCCAGATCGCCGGATCTTCCGGCGCCCTGCTCATGTCGCCACCCCCGGCAGTCGTGTCCGTGCGGGATTCCGTGCCCGTCTCCGGGAAGAGGGGCTGGGGGCCAGGGATCACGCCATTCTCCCGCGCACTTCCGCGCCCGCGCTCCTGTCCAAAGGCACGAGTCACGGGAATCCGGGTCACATCCGGACAAGAGAAAAGCGCAGCCGAGGAACCCGCCTCGGCTCGTGACCTTGACCCCTCCAGGCCTTGACGATATCGTCGAGTCAGCTCGAATGGAGGATTTCATGAGGAAGGTATGTCTTTTCGTCGCGCTCAGCCTCGTCCTCGCGGTGCCCAGCTTCGCCGAAGATCCCGGCAAGGGCGAGCCGTCCGTCCCCAACCCGGGCGCGCCCGAAGCGACGGGTGGACCCGATGGATTCGGCTATCAGTTCATCGACAACAATGAGACAACCGGCCTGCCGCCGACCTACAGCCTGGTCGACATCTCGACCACCGGCACCGCCCTGGGCATCGGTGACGACGAAGAGACCAACGTCACTCTCCCGTTCGCCTTCCCCTTCTACGGCGTCGGCACCAACATGATCCGCGTCGGCAACAACGGCGGCCTCCTGGTCGGGGTGACCACCGGCGACCTCTGGGCCGGCAACACGTGCCCCCAACCCGTCACCAGCCCGGATGCGCCGCTCATCATGGCGTTCTGGGACGACATGGACGACGAGACCGGCAACGTCTACTGGCAGGCGTTCAACCCCTGCCCACACCCCGACTGCGACAGCCAGTGTGCCGTGTTCGAGTGGTACGACCGCCCCCACTACAGCAACACCGGCAGCGCGACCTTCGAGGCCATCCTCTGCGACAACGGCGACATCCTGTTCCAGTACGCGGATGTGGTCTTCGGCGACCCGGCCAACATGGACAACGGTGTCTCGGCGACGGTGGGCATCGAGGACGAGGGCCAGAACGCGGCCTACTTCCTCCCATACTCCTGCAACCAGGCGGTCATCACCGACGGTCTCGCGATCAAGTACACCCTGGGTCCGATCATCCCGGTCGAGCTGCAGAGCTTCAACATCGACTAACGAGCCAGCCTCCCGCATTCAACGCCAAGGGCCGGTGGTATCCCCGCCGGCCCGTTCTATTGACGCACGATCTCCCGAGTCGCCGACATCACCGGACGGGGAGCGCCGCCTCACCGGAATGACGGAGCCTGGCAGCGCGGGCGCGCGACGCGGGGCTACTCGTGGACGGACTGCAGCATGTCGTAGGCGCCGCTGGCGCCGCCCGGGCGGTAGTCCGCGAGCACGATCGAGTGGACCTTGTCCCAGTTCACGACCCCCTGCGGCGTGATTTCGACCGAGAAACTCGCCGTCTCGCCCTGCGCCAGGTTCGAGATCGATCGGAAGGTGGCGGAGCGCACCCAGCGGCCGGTGTCGCCGACGTGGGCCTCCTCGTAGACGATGACGTGCAGCGCGGCGTTGTTGGCAGAGCCCAGCGTGACGCCGCTCGCGTTCGTCAGCGCGATCTCGAAATGGAGTGAGTTGCCGACCCGCTCCCGCTCGACCTCGAGCTTGGCCGCGGCGGGCCGCTGCAGGGCCGCGTCGACCATGTTCCGGTAGCGCTGGAGGAAGGCGACCGAGCCGTTGCTGATCTGGTCCCCGCTGTCGACCATGATCAGCGGCAGGTAGACCGAGCCGCCGCTGCCCCAGGCCGCCCACCAGCGGCTGATCCGGTTGCCGGCCGGGTTGTCGACGTCGTACTCGATGAAGACCACGGGATCGCCGGCGTACTCGTCCGCGAGCTGGTCGACCACCGGACCGGCGGCCGCGCAGATCGGTCAGCCGGGGCGCATGAACGCCTCGAAGACGACGAAGCGAGGCGCGAGCGGGGCCTCGATCGGCCCGTCGAGCTGGGCCGGGATGAAGATGGCGTCGCCCGACAGGTTGTCGACCACCGAGGCGTATGCGAAGAAGCGGCCGCCTTCGGTCGAGGTCCGAACGAGGGCATAGCCGTCCTCGACTGCCTCGCTGGTCACGAGCGTGAAGACCGCCGGGACCTGCCGCATCTCGTACGGCCGCAGCGTGACCGGCACGGAGCCGAGCAGGGCGGCGGAGGCCGTGTACAGGTCGACCTCCAGCGCCAGCGAGGCATCGGTCGTGTTCACGAACCCGACGTTCGTGCGGTACGACTCCGAGCTCGAAAGCTGCATGAGGACGTAGTCGTTGCCGTGCTCGGCCGCTTTCTCGGCCTCGTACGCCGGGATGTACTGGCCGTAAGTCCCGTCCGGGTTGGTGTTGAAGGTCCTCGAGGTCGCCAGGATCGCCCCCTGGACAGCGGTCAGACGCAGCGCCCCGCTGCCGGTGAAGCCGAACACCGCGTCGACCACGTCGGCCAGGCGCAGGCTCTCACCCGCTTCCACGGAGAACGTTGCCGAGAGCGGGTCGCTGTTCGCTGTCCTCTCCTCGAGCAGCTCGACGGTGAAGGACGCCGGCGCGTCGCCCCGCGCCTTCACCTCCAGATCGGTGCGCCACACCGTGCCGCCGGCGCCACTGTTGTGCGCCGCCGCCGGCACGTAGAGCTCCTGCGCGCCCGCCACCGACGCGACAAGGGCAACCAACCACCATGCGCGCAGCGCTCTCGTCACGCCTGCCTCCCCCCGAGGTGAACGACCGCGACCGGTCGCACCTCCCACGGCTCCCGATCGGCCACTCACTCGCCTCCCCAGAATGCTACCTCAGCTCGGGGAGAGGTCCCGAGACCCGCTCCTCGAGGGCCTCCTGCTCGACCGCGCCGTCACCCTCCGCGGGCATCGCGATTCGCCGGGCTCCAGAAGCGTCTGGACACATCGGCGGAATGGCGTACCCGCCAGGCACCTTTTCGGCGGGTGCTACCCTCGACGCGCTGGAACGGAGAACTCTGTCCCTCGTTCCAGCACAGGGGCGCCGTGCAGTCGTTGGCCCGAGCCTCGGAGGGGTGATGCCCATTTCGACCCGCAAACGGGTTCTCCTGGTCACCGGTGGCGCGCTCATCGTCGCCGCCGGCTGGTCGCTCTACGCGACACTGGTCGGCCGGCCCTTTCGCGAGGCTCATCTGCAGCAGCGGGTCGCGCTCGACCTCTTCTGGGACGACCCGGACATGGTCGCCCGCGGAGGGATCGGGAACGGCTCCTTCTGGGACCGATGGAGCTCCCGCTTCACCGACGACTCCCCTGCGCGCACCGAGCGCCTCGCCGCACGCAAGCGGCACCTGCTCGAGCTCCTTCGCTCCTACCCTCTCCCCGCGCCGGGCACGAAGGAACGGCTCTCGCGCGACATCGTCGACTGGTATCTCGACTCCGAGGTTCGCGGCGAGCCGTTCCGGTATCACAACTACCTCGTCGCGAGCTACGAAGGCGCACAGGCGTCGGTGCTCGAGATTCTGACGGAGCTGCACCCGCTCGGGACGGCGGCCGGCGCCGAAGCCTACGTCGCCCGCTTGCGCGCCGTACCCGCCAAGGTGGATGGGATTCTCGCCGGGCTCCAATACCGCGCGGATCGCGACATCATTGCCCCGCGCTGGTCGCTCGAGAAGGTCGAGGATCAGATCGAGCGCTTCGTGGCACCCCGGCCGAGCGAGAACGTGCTCTGCACCACCTTCGCGCGCAAGACGGAGGAGAGCGTCGGCCTGTCGGCCGCCAGGCGCGAGGAGCTGCTGCAGGCGTGCAAACACGAGGTCGATGCGGGCGTCGTTCCGGCGTACCGGCGGCTGCTCTCGGAGGTCCGCGCTCTCGAGGCCAGGAGCCCCGCGGGCGATGGCGTCTGGCGACTGCCCGACGGCGCACGCTACTACGCGCACCTCTTGCGCAGCTACACGACGCTCGATTTGCCGGCGGCGGAGATCCACGCGATCGGCCTGCGGGAGGTCGAGCGGCTGAGCAACGAGCTCGACGCGGCGCTGCAGGAGGCCGGGCTGTCGGAAGGGACGCCGGCCTCGCGCATGCACCAACTGGCGACGCAGCCCGAGCACTGTTTTGCGTCCGGCCCCGAGGGCCGTGAGCAACTGCTGCGAGCCTACGAGGACGCCGCGCGCGAGGCCGCTCTCGGCATCGCGCCCTACTTCCTCGGGCTGCCGACAGGCGAGATCGAGGTTCGTCCGGTCCCGCCGCACGCCGAGGCCACATCGGATGCGGTGCACGGGGTCGTTCAAGGGCGCCGCATGCTGCTGTTCGTGAACACCCACGAGCCGGAAAAGGTCCCCCGCCACTCGGTCAATACCCTCGTGCTCCACGAGACCTGGCCGGGCCACTTCGTTCAGCGCAGCATCCAGCGCTCGTTGCGTGGCGCGCCCATGATCCGGAAAGTGGTTCCGCTCACCGCGTTCGCGGAAGGCTGGGCCATGTACGCCGAGCGCCTCGGCTGGGAAGCGGGCCTCGCACGTGATCCGGACGACAACCTGGGTCGCATCCAGTCCGAGCTCTGGCGCGCCGCGCGGCTCGTCGTCGACACCGGCCTGCACGAGAAACGCTGGTCCCGCGAGCAGGCGATCTCCTATTTCACCTCCGTCACCGGGCAGCCGGAAGGACAGGTCGAAGCGGAGGTCGAGCGCTACCTGCTCCAGCCGGGCCAGGCCTGCGCCTACATGGTCGGGATGCTCGAGTTCCTGAGCCTGCGCGACGCGGCGCGCCACGCGCTCGGCCCGCGCTTCAGCTATCCCGAGTTTCACGAGGCGCTGCTGGAGGACGGCCCGATGCCGCTCCCGCTGCTCAGGCAGAAGATGCAGGCCTGGCTCAGCAGCGGGGGTGCTCGCGCTGCCTCAGGTTGACGCCTGGCACGACTCGGGGGTCGTCGTCTCCCAGGTGCGGGCCGAGGGCAACCGGGAGGGAATCAGGACCTACGGCTCCAGCCTGGAGATCGTCGACTCCGATTTCTGCGACAACTCGAGAGGAGGGCTCTACCTCGGGAACGGATCGAGCGTGATCATCGACGGTGAGGAGATCAGGGCCAGTGGAAACGGGAGCTTCGGGCTCCTCCTCTCCGAGGCGGCGCTCCGTTCGCCCTGGCCCACCGGGGGACGTCTTGTGACGAACGACAACCCCTTCGCGGGGGTCGTGCTTCAGGGCGGCGCCGCGCTCCTCATGGGTGGGCCGCTCGAGGCGAAGCGAAACGGAGCAGGCGTACGTGTGATAGAGGGACGACTGAGCGCGACCTACGGACTGGATGCGTCGGACTGCAATATCGGGGTGCTTGCCGCTGGGCCCAACGCGGACGTCGATGTTGCGTCCCTGGCGGGCGGCGCGGACGCCTCGGTTGCGGGAAACACCGTGGACCTCTACGCAGGGGAGGGCGGGTACATCTCCTTCAACGGCATCTTGACCGGGAACACCGGCGCCGCCGTCATCGCGGAGGGCGCCGGCAGGGTGGCCCTTTCCAGCACCGACTGCCAGGGCAACGGATCCGGCCTCAACGTGCACGGGGGCACAGCCTCGATTCAGGAGTCCACGATCGCGGGCAACACGAATGGTGATGTCGACCTCAGCTTCGGCGCCAGGGCCACCTTCGATGGCACCAACGTCGTGGGCGTCGTCGTGTGCGACGGCACGGTGCTCGTTGAAGGCGACGTGACCTGCCCGGAGACGAAGGGCGAGACGGCCAGCCCAAGCCTGATGGAGCGAGTGGGGCTCCCGGGCCTCCTCTCGAGCGATTTCCCGGCATCGGAGTGGATCCCCTAGAGGACCGTTCGAGCGGCTCCGGCCCTCTGCGCCGTCGCCCGCGTTCGCAGCCGCGGTCGGGCGTGGGTGCCGGCCGCTGCTTGGTCGCCGTCCGCTCGCCCGGCGGTCCCCTGTTCCCGCGCCCCAAGAAGGCACAACGGTCGGATCGCGTGGCGGGCACCGCCCGAGTGTCCGGCCGCTTCGCGTTGTCAGTCGGCTCGCTCCGCGCAGCGGGGAGGCGGACTGTGAAGGTGGTCCCCCTGCCGGGGCGGCTCTCGGCCTCGATGTGGCCCCCAGTCTCCTCGACGATCCGCTTCGAAATGCCAAGGCCGAGCCGGTGCCGCCCGGCTACTGTCGGTCGGGAAAAGGCGATCGGAGACCTGCTCCCCCCATCCCCGGCGAGAGATCGAGCACAGCGGGAATGAGCGGTCGGCACCGGGTGTTGCCCCCTGTCGCAATGGCTACTTAACATTGGCGTTCCAAACCCGCTCGAGGAGAGAGGCGGCGGGAGATGATGGTGAGTGACGCGTCGGCCACGGGCAACCCTGACACCTGCAGGTCGGGCTCCCGAATCGAACCGCGGCAACGGGAGTTCTTCCTCACCACGGCGCGCGCGCTGGCGCAGCTGCTGGAGTTCGACAAGGCCCTCGTCGCCCTGCGCGGTTTCGCCGGCAACGCCCTCGCCATCGCGGTCTGCACCGGTCTGGGCGCGCTTCCCGCAGGCGCCGGGTGGTGCCAGTCGGCCAGCGTGATCGGCGCCGTGATCGATGACGACCGGAAGGTCCGCCACGCGGATGCCCGGTACCTTTCCGGAGTCGAGGGCGGGCGTCCACTGGTGCAGGCCGGCTACCGGTCGCTGCTGTGCGCGCCCGTGGTCGACAGCGATGCGGTCACAGGTGCGCTCGTCTTGGCCAGCCGGTCGGAGAGGGCGTTCGAATCGGATCGCGGCCCCTTCCTCCTCGAGGTCGGCTGGCAGCTCGGCCACGTGCTCCGGCCGGCGGCCGAACCCCGCAGTGGGGCGTGCTCGGCCTGTCCGAACGGTGGCCAGCGTCCCGGATCCTGCCCGCGCGAGAGCTGCTGCGGCGGGCGGGGTCCGCTGATCGTCGAGAGCGCATTGTTCAAGGCCGCGATGGCCGCCGGCGACGAGGTGGCGCCCACCGACGCCACTGTCCTGCTGCTGGGTGAGTCAGGCACCGGCAAGGAGCTCGTGGCCCGCGAGATTCACCGCCGGAGCCGACGCGCCAGCAGTCCCATGGTGGCCGTCAACTGCGCGACCATCTCGCGGGAGCTGTTCGAAAGCGAGTTCTTCGGCCACGTCAAGGGCGCGTTCACGGGAGCGCACCGCGACCGCGCCGGCCGCTTCGCGCTCGCCGACCGCGGCACGCTCTTCCTCGACGAGGTGGCGGAGATTCCCCTCGACCTGCAGGCCAAGCTCCTGCGAGTGATCCAGGAAGGCCGCTACGAGCGGGTCGGCGAGGGAATCGCGCGGCAAGTCGACGTGCGCATCATCGCCGCCACCAACCGCGATCTCGCGGCGGAGGTCGGGGCAGGCCGCTTCCGACCCGACCTCTACTACCGGCTGAACGTGTTTCCCATCGAGCTGCCTCCCCTTCGCGAGCGCAGGGAGGCGATCGCGCCGCTGGCGCGCCACTTCATCGCCGTCTCGTCAGCCGAAGTGAAGATCGCTCCGCCCGCCCTCGACGACGAAGCGCTGCGGCAGCTCCGGGGCCACTCGTGGCCCGGCAACGTGCGCGAGCTGCACAACGTGATCCGGCGGGCGGTCATCCGGTCACGGGGCGACCGCCTGCGGCTCGATCTCGGCTTCGCGCCTGCGGGCCCGGGCCGCGTCCAATCTCCCCCCGACCGCTCGGCGATCGTCCTCACCGAGGGCGAGCTCCGCCGTCTCGAGCGCAGCAACCTGGAGACCGCCCTCCGGATCGCGAACGGAAAGGTGTACGGCAAGGGAGGCGCCGCCGCGCTCCTCGGCCTTCCGCCGACGACGTTCACGGACCGGATTCGCCGCTTCGGCATTCGCGCGAGCGACTACCGGAGCGTCGGCGGCAACGGGGTCAAGCTCGTCTGACCTGTGTCACGGTCGACCGTGAACCACGGATTTCCGTGGCTTCCGGCGCACCGCCGATATCACCGTAACAAACTGCCAGTCAACAACATGACTGCATTTCTCCGAGGTGGCACGCTGTCTGCAAAGCGCGCTTGACGATTGGCCGGGTCGTGCGACGGCCGGGCCCCGGATGCGGAAAGCTCGCTCGATGGTGGGCGCGCGGAGACCGCACCCAACGAGGAGTGTTTGATGAGTCACCAGATTCCTGAATCGGCCGAAGTGCACGCGCATCCTCGGGCGGCGGGCCGCTCGCTCGCCGCAGTGCTCGCGACGACCTTCGTCGTGGCAGCGTCCGCGCTGGCGCAGGCCGGCAGCCCGCCGCTGACGAAGTACGTCGACCCGCTGCCCATCCCCTCCGTCCATGTCCCGGTGGCCACCGGCGCCGTCACCGAGTACGAGGTGAACATGGAGCAGGTCACCCAGCAGCTGCACAGCGAGCTGCCGCCGACCACCCTGTGGACCTACAGCGGCGTCTACCCCGGCCCGACCTTCGAGACCCGCCGCGGCGAGGTGGTGCAGGTGACGTGGACCAGCTCCCTCCCTGACACCCACATCCTGCCGGTCGACTACACGCTGCCCGACATGCTCCACGGCGAGCCCGAGGTGCGCACCGTCGTCCACCGCCACGGCGGGCTGCAGCCGGGCATCTTCGACGGCGGGCCCGACGACTGGTTCACCCCCGACTTCAGCGAGGTCGGGCACACCTACTCGGGCAACGTCTACACCTACCCGAACGAGCAGCCGGCTGCGACCATCTGGTACCACGACCACGCTTCCGGCTTGACTCGCCTCAACGTGTACGCGGGGCTGGCCGGCTTCTGGATCATCAGGGACGATGAGGAGGATGTCCTCAACCTGCCCAGCGGCCCCTACGAGATTCCGATCGTGATCCAGGACCGCACGTTCAACGAGGACGGCTCGCTGTTCTACCCCTCGGAAGGCCGCTGGCCCAAGAACCACCCGGTGTGGGTGAAGCACTTCCTGGGCGACACGGCGGTTGTGAACGGCAAGGTCTGGCCGTACCTCGATGTCGAGCCCCGGAAGTACCGTTTCCGCCTGCTCAACGGCTCGAATTCCCGGTTCTACAACCTGTACTTCAGCAACGGCCTGAGGTTCTACCAGATCGGCACCGACACCGGGCTGATGGAGACGCCGGTCAGGGCGAACGGCATCAACATGGATCCGGGCGAGCGCGCCGACATCGTGGTCGACTTCAGCCGCTACGCGGGCCAGACCATCCGTCTCCTCAACTCCGAGTTCGAGAACGACCCCGACCTCCCGGAGATCATGGAGTTCCGCGTCGGCTCCACCCCGGTCGAGGACACCAGCAGCCTGCCGAGCTTCCTGCGCGACGTCGAGTACTACGACCCCAACGAGGCGGTCATCACCCGCGACGTCACGGTCGAGATGATGATGGATGAGAGCGGCGACCCGATCATGATGCTGCTCGACGGCAAGATGCGCGACGAGCCCGTCACCGAGATCGCGCAGGCCGGTTCCATCGAGGTGTGGCGGATCATCAACATCGAGCCCGAGACCCACCCGATCCACCTCCACCTGTCCGACTTCCAGGTGCTCGGCCGGCAGGAGCTCGACGCCAAGGGCTACGCGGCGGCACTCATGGAGTATCGCGAGGGCATGGCGCCCAAGCCGGTGCTGGAGGACTTCCTCGAAGGGGATTTCGAGGGCCCGCAGAAGTACGAGCGCGGCAACAAGGACACCGTGCAGGCGAACGAGGAGAGCGTGACGACCATCGTCGTCAAGTTCGGCGAGTTCACCGGTGACAGCGTCTGGCACTGCCACATCCTCGAGCACGAGGACAACGACATGATGCGGCCCCTCCGCGTCATTCCCTGACCCCTGACCTGACCGTGCCTCCGGCGGCCGTCGCCCCCGCGCGGCGGCCGCCGCCTCTCATCGCCCTTGCTGGCACCCCCGGTTGCCCGTCTCCCTGCGTCTCGCACATGAACGACCCCGGTACAGCACGGCTTCACATCCGACCAGGAGACGGTACTCCTCGACCAACGGTCCCGAGGCCACGGTCGAGGGTTGCGCAGTAAGGAGCAGGGTTCCGGGAGGGGCCGGCAGATTCAGGCGCCCTGACGCTTGGCGGCGGGGAGGCGGACCGCGAAGGTCGTGCCTTCGCCGGGCCGGCTCACGACCTCGATGTGACCGCCGACCTCCTCGACGATCCGCTTCGAGATCGCGAGGCCGAGCCCGGTGCCGCCCTGGGTCTTGGTGGTGAAGAAGGGATCGAAGATGTGCTCCCGGACGTCGTCCGGGATGCCCTCGCCGTTGTCCTCCACCGCCACCCTCACCCACCCCTCGGCCTGGTCCGGGCCGAGTGAGACCGCGATCCGGTTCTCGCTCCGGGGACGGTCCGGGAGCGCCTGCAGCGCGTTGACCAGCAGGTTGGTCATCACCTGCCCGAGCTTGTTTGGAGAGCCCTTCACCAGCGGGATCGGCCGCACGTCCATCTCGAGCATCGCCCGCTTGAGCAGTGCGCCGCGGACGAACGTGAGCGTGAGATCGACGATCTCCTTGAGGTCGGCCTGCACGTCCTCGTCGCTGCGGCGGTGGCCGAGCTCCATGCCCTTCGTGATCTCGGTGACCTGGTCGGTGGCGGCGGCGATCTCGTCCATCTGGTGGCGGACCTTGCGGACCGTGTCGAGGTGGGAGACGAGGACGCCGCCTCCCGGGTGCAGCTCGCCGAGCAGCTGGTCGAGCCTGAGCTGGGCGAGATCGAGGCCCATCACCATCGCGGCGAGCGGGTTGCGGAGCTCGTGCGCGACGCTCGCGGCCACCACGCCGAGCGCGTACGTGCGCTCGGTCTCGATCAGCCGCGTCTCGAGCTGGTTGACCTTGCGGCGGATCTGGTAGGTCTCGATCCCGTCCCGCAGCACCGCCTTGAGCTCGTCGGGGTCCCACGGCTTGCGGATGTAGCGGCGGATCTTGCCGCGGTTGATGGCGCTGATCGCGTCGGACAGGTCCGAGTAGGCGGTGATCAGAATCCGGATTGTCTCGGGGTACAGCTCCTGCGCGATCTCGAAGACCTCGACGCCGTTCATCCCGGGCATCCGCTGGTCGACGAGCAGGACGGCCACCTCCCGCTCCTTGAGGATCGCCAGGCCCTCGGGCCCGCTCGCGGCGGTGATGACGTCAAACTCGCCCTGGCACGTCGCCTTCAGCACCAGCAGGTTGGCGCTGTCGTCGTCCACATAGAGGACGGTCCCGGTCACGTACTCATCTTATCAGGATGCTGTCAGTACCGAACGCGCGCCCTACCCCTCAGTGCTTCCTGACGAGGAGGAAGTGATAGCCCCCCGACGGCTCGACGAGGACCTCCCTTTCCGCTGTATCGGGGAGCAGGGAAGCCAAACCCAGCATCTCCTGGCGGCTGCGGTAGTACAAGGTCCAGTCAACGAGGAACTCCATGTTCCAGAAGAACTCGTTGGGCGCCACAGCGTTTCCGATTGCCAACATCCCGCCGGGGGCGAGCAGGTCAAAAAGCCCCTTGAGAAGGGTCTGCGCTCTGCCCTCTCGGAGGTAGTCGAAAAATCCAGCACTGAAAATGAGGTGTTGCGAACCCGGATCCTGAAGCGGAACCCCCTCGCTCAGGAGCTGCACAAATGAGAGATTGAGGAGGTTCAGGCGGGCACCGGACCCCCATCGACCTATCTCCCGTCTGCTGTCCCGATAGGCAACGCTCAGAGCTTCCTCTTCTTGATCAATGAGCGTCCAAGCGATGGTCCCATTCCACGTGCGATGCCGAGAAACGAAGTCCGAAACCTCCCGAGCGGGACCACAACCCAGGCTCACCACCCTAAACACGTTCTCGCTTGGGGTCGTCGACAGAAACCGTTCGTGCTCCTTGTACATGAGGTCGACGATGAAGTCCTTCCGAGTGCGGACTCCGCGTCCCATGGGGTGGCGATCCACATAGAACTTGTGAATGACCTTTCCCAAGGCGGTTTTCCCCTCGAACTCGTTCGCATAGAACCAGAGCATTACATGATAGTCACCCGCATACCCGAGCGGCTTTGTGTAAGCGCGGAAGCCAATAGCTGAATCCATGACCAGTGGCGTAACGAGGGCCTCGGTGTACTCCTTCGCCGCCACCAGCACGTCCCTACTCTCGAGGCACTCAACAGCAGCCCTCGAGGCCTGCACGTTGATGTCCCACCATGGCTCGCACAGCGACTCGTAGGCTCGTTCCGCTAATTCTGTGCTTGCCTCCTCCCCACGCCCAGACTCGCGATACAGCTGCTCCTGCCGCCTCAGCACCCTGTTGTAGTGCGACAGGAAGTGGGCTGCCTTCGCCATCTGCTCGCGGTACCGTCCTGGAACCAACCTCTCGACCGCCCCGCATCCGTCGCGCAATTCGCGTTCGAGCCTCTTCTCATCATCACGGCGCGAAATCTCTGGAAGGTCGAGGAATCCCGTAGTAAGCCCGACCCCGATATGCGCACCCCTGGGGCCAGCCTCAGTGCGCGCGATTCGCGCGGGGCCCTGATAGATACTCTCGTTGTGAAGGACTAGGGACAACTCGACTTCGTCGCCCACCTTCCACGCCGACGATTCGCCGGTCGAGATAAACGAAAGGCCGTTCATGGACATGTCAAACAGGGGAAACTCCGTACCGTTGATCATGAGCTGCGGCTTGGCATCACGCGATAACAGTTCGCGAACTCGCTGTCGCTCCGGGCGGTAAAACACCGATCGCGCAAAGACACCCATTAGGCTCTCATACGGTTTCGCCATCAATTCCCCCTGCAGCGCAACCTACCATCAGACCCCAAGGCGCCGCATCTTGATGCGGTAGAGGCACAAGGCTCCAGTCTCAAAGGCCCTCGCTGACATTCTCAGGTAACGCAAGTAGTCGGACACAACATCTTCACCGGCAACCGCCACCGCCCTGTCGCGCCGCCGGGCTAGGTTGTCTGCCCAGGACTTGCACGTCCTTGCGTAGTCCGACCCATCGGAAACCAGCCTCTCAATCTCGAACAGTTGGTCTGACGCCAACACGATTTCGTGCAGATATGGCAGGTTGCTCTCTGGCCAAATTCGATCTCGGATGAATGCATCGAGTCGGCGCAGAGTCCCAAAACAAATCGTCTGGAGTGAAAGACATCGTCGGACCTGCAGCAGTTCATGGCATTTTGCGAAGAAACGCCGATACGCCGCGACCTTTTCGTCTCCCTCCAAGTCAATGTGGGCGCAGTGCTCGAGCATACCTATGCAGATCACCGCGTCGTAGGGGAGGTCGGTTGTGTGGTCCGTCCAGTTTTGGAGTCGCACTTCGACACCAGGGGTTGCCTTGCCTTGGACAAACTCAGCCTGATCTGTGCTCAACGTCAGCCCGACTGCGTGACCGACCCCATGCCGACTGACGAGGTGCTGGAGCATCGCCCCCCAACCACATCCGATATCGAGCACACGGGCCGATCCGGCAGCTTCGGCAAGCTCGACATGAAAGTCGTACTTCTGAACTTGGGCATCCTCCAGCGAGCCTGCACCCCTCCAGAGCGCACAAGAGTACGTAAGGCTTTCGTCGAGCCAGAGTTCATAGAAGCCTTTGCCGCGATCGTAATGTGCCCGGATTGCGTCCGCGCTCGCACCTACGTATCTGCCGTGTGAATAGTCTGCCATCTCTGCCGCGCAACCCCCTCCGCGCTGACACTACACTATCGCATACATCGATGCCCGTCGCGACGCCGATGTCACCGCAAGTGAATCAGTTCGCCTCGTGAAGTCGTCTAGCGCCACCGCGACCGACGGCCCTTAAAAGGCGACGACCGACGCTGGCAGGCGGCCAACGATCGTGGCGGGCATCGCGCTTCATGCATACAACCTCGTTTCAGAATCGGAAGAGCGTCGCTAGTGGTCGGGGAGCGCGGGAACCTCAACGACGAAAACCGCACCCCCGCCCGGCCTGGGTTCGTGCCAGATGGATCCTCCGTACGTCTCGACAATCTGCCGCGATATGTGGAGGCCAAGACCGGTGCCCGAACCGTCCTTGCGAGCCGTGAAGAACGGGTCAAAAACCCGAGAACCGTACTCGGTCGGCACACCAGGACCGTCGTCGGCGAACTCGATCCGGATGTACCCATCTGATTGGAGGACCCGCACCCAGATGTTTTTCGCGCCGATCCGCAAGGCATTGTCGGCGAGGTTCATGAAAACCTGGTTGAGTGGACCCGCGGGGACGTCGGCCAGTCGTTCGGTCTGGTAGTCCCGATACACGCTGACTTCCGACATTCGATGTGCCAGCAACTTTAATGTTGCATCGATGCCCTCTCTCACATCTGACGGCGACGATTCCCCGGCATCAGCGGGTCGTGCGTGTGAGTCGAGTGCCGCTGCGATCCCCTCGATTCGTTGGGCCCCCTCAGTAATAACATCCAGGAGCTGACGGGCGGTAGTCTGCTCGACTTCACTTGTCGTAAGCAGCCGCGACGCATTCCGTATCGCATTGACGGGGTTCCGCACCTCATGCAGGATCCCTGCCGCCAATGTGCCTATAACAGCCATTTTCTCTTGTTGGGCCAACTGGATCCCCAGGGCACGCAGTTTCAACTGCGCCCTGATCCGTGCTACGAGCACCCGAGGATGAAATGGCTTCGCCACGAAGTCATCTGCACCGTAGGCGTATGCCTCCAACGTTGCCTCTGACCCAGCACGCGCGGTCAAGAGAATCACCGGGATGTTCCTGAGGCGATCGCTCTCTTTGATCGCGCGGCACAGTTCGGTCCCATCCATCTCTGGCATCATGACGTCCGACACCACCAAGTCAGGGGGATCTGACACGATGTGGTCCCAGGCGTCCACGCCATTGGATGCGAGGGTGACGTCGAACTCAGGCTGCAACAGGTCCGAGATGAATCCGCGGACATCGTCGTGATCCTCGACGAGTAGGATCCGTGGTCTGTGGCCAGGGGTGGTTTCCGCGGGCTGAGCTGTCGCCTTGCCGCCGGGAGCAAGCGGCAGAACAAGTTCCTCGGTGCTCAACCTCTTCCACTGATCTTCGGCACGCCTGCCTGGGCCTGGACTCTGTTCAAACTGCTGTCGCCGCTCGATCACCTCTGGCCGGATGTGCTCGGGTCCAAACGGAATGGACACACGAAAAGTCGTTGTCACCCCCGGTATCGACTCAGCTGAAATGCACCCTCCGTGCAACTCCACCAGCTCTTTGGCCAGTGCCAGCCCAATTCCAACGCCCCCCTCGCGCCTGCGATCGCCCTGGGCCACTTGAAAGAACCTATCGAATATCCGCGGCAGATCTTCCGGGGCAATTCCCGATCCACTGTTCCTCACCTCAACGTTGACCCCGTCCTCCCCATCCCACACCAATAAGTCAATACGACCACCTAGTGGGGTGAACTTGATCGCATTCGCCACCAGATTCGTGAGGACGATCTCCAACCGATGGGCGTCCCCGAACACGCGTTGCGTGGTTGGCTCCGCGCGCATTCGAAAATCGATGCCCTTGTTCGCTGCCGCAGGCCCCGCGTCTTCCACAACCGCCGACGCCACCGAGCGGATATCCATCTCAGCGACGTTCAGCCGCAAACCGCCCGCGTCCAACTTTGAAAGATCCAAGAGGTCGTTTATCAGCCCCAGCAGACGCTCCGCGTTCCTGCGAATCACACGCAACTGGGCCTTGCCCTCATCCGAACGAATCGCACCGTCCAGCTGATCTACCGGGGCTAGAATCAACGTTAGTGGCGTGCGCAACTCATGCGATATATTGGCGAAGAACCGGTTCTTAAGCTGATCCAGCTCCTCCAGCCTTTCTAAGGCTGCCTGCAGCTCGTGAGAGGTCTCGGACAGGCTTTTCCTCGCGTCCGATTCTCGCTTCGCTACGTCAGCTATCTGAAGCCTCGCACCATAGTCACGCCTCATCAGGTTGTACTTGAACAGGGCAGCAACCACGCTCAGCGTCGAGGCCGTGATTACCACGAAAAGCGCGCTGACAACATCGCCGACAGGGTTCTTCTGCTCGTCCCAAGTCCCAAGGAAGTTCACGGCAGTCAAAATCACGGAAACCAGGATCGCTGATGCAGGCCATCGCGGAGGCCAGAAAGGAATTAGCCCCGCAGTGATGATCACAAAGATGAATCCCATGACATATCTGGACAGATTCGCGCCACCTGCGTACGGCAGCATTGGCGCTATTCCGCCGCAGTACACAACCGCGAGCAGCCAAACTGCCTCCCACGAGTACCGCCTAAACTTCGGACGTGAAACCCAGACTGCAATCGCCGACGTCAAGACAGCGACCGCGAGCCTCAACTGAAGAAAGAAGAGCCACTGGTCTCGTACCAGCAGATAGTCAAATACGGTCCAACCGACGTAGACCGGGTTGAATACCAAGACCGTCCAAAGGAAGACCGGATTCCGGAGTCGGAGGTCTTCGTGGAAACTGATTTCGTCCTGTTTGGAGAAATGGCGTTGAGTTGTCTTGCCCTGTGTCGCTTCGGAAGAAGCTGAGGCTTGTTGCTCGTCGTGCGTCTCGAGTCTGTCTTCGCGGCGTTCCCGTGTTTCCTGCATTGCCGTCAGTCTCTCGCAAGACACGCGACGGGCCCGGCGGATGAACACCTGAGGTCACGAAGAGCGGACTGCTGCCACAGCATGAGTGCGCACGTGGAGGGCTCGGGAGTCTTGCCGCGCCGAGCTCTCATGTCACTCAAAGAACCCCCGCTGGTACAAGACAGAAGCGGCTATGAGTGCTAGCGCCGCTGGCACACCGATCAAGATGACGCCCACGATCGCCATGGCGACTTCAGGCGTCAACGTGCTGCGTTGTTGAAGTTGATGCGCTAGTCCGGGCGTCAGCAAGACCATGACCACAATAAAGGCCACAGTACCGACCTGAAGGCGGACTCGGGATGATCGTCTCACTCAACGCAATTCTAGCGCAAGAGATGGTTAACGCACGCTGGCCGTTCGCAGCCCGCTGTTCCGAAGTCGACACCCCAGCTGGATTTCCAGGAGGTCCACTCAGGAAGCGGACCTAGCATGCTGCTGTTCCGATGGCTCGCGATCCTGGCCGGGAGGGGTGGTCGCGCCGTGAGCCTGCAGGTAGTCCGCGCGGAGGGCGCGCCGCATCAGCTTGTTGGAGGCGGTGCGGGGCAGCGAGTCGGCGACCACCACGTCGTGGATCTTGAACAGCGGGTTGAGCTGGCCGGCGAGCTGCCGGCCGAGCTCCCGGCGCAGCTCGTCGTGCGGCCGCGGCTCGCGCAGCACGACGAACACCACCAGCCGGTCGGCGCCCTCGCCGCCGGGCTGGACCGCCACCGCGGCGCACTCGGCCACGGCAGGGTGGTGGCCGAGCGCCGCCTCGAGCTCCACCGATGACACCTTGATGCCGCCCAGGTTCATCGTGTCGTCGGCGCGGCCGTGCGCCCGGAAGTAGCCGCCGGGCAGCCGCTCCATCTGGTCGCCGTGGCGGCGCAGCGGCTCGCCGGCCGGGCCGGCCGGGCCGGCCGGGCAGCCGGCGTGGTAGACCTCGTGGTGGTCGCGGTTGAGCAGCGACTGCGACAAGCCGATCGAGGGCGGCACCAGGAAAGCCTCGCCGCCGGCGCCGTCGCCCACCTCCCGCCCGTGGTCGTCGAGGATCACCAGGTCGAGGCCGAGCGCGGGCGTCGAGAAGGTGGCCGGGGAGGCGGGCTGGACCACCGTGCCGGTGATGTAGCCGCCGCCGATCTCGGTGCCGCCGCAGTACTCGATCACCGGCGTCCGGTAGCCGGCCCGGCTCATCAGCCACAGGTAGTCGGGACGGTTGGACGGCTCGCCGGTCGAGCTGAGGACCTCGATCCGGCTCCAGTCGGCGCCGTCGCAGGCGCCGTTGGCGCGCCATGCCGACACCAGCGACGGCACGACCCCGAGCATGGTGACCCCGGCTCGCCCGACGAAGCGCGCGAAGCCCGCCCCGCCCGGCGCGCCGTCGTAGAGCGCCATGCAGGCGCGGTTGATCAGGCTGGCGTAGATCAGCCACGGGCCCATCATCCAGCCGATGTTGGTCGGCCATGCAGCCACGCTGCCCGGGCCGAGGTCGTGGTGGAGGTGGCCGTCGGCCGCCGCCTTGATCGGCGTCAGGTGGTTCCACGGGATCGCCTTGGGGTCGCCCGTCGTGCCGGAGGAGAAGAGGACGTTGGTCACGGCGTAGGGGTCGCCCGGCACGGAGGGATGCGGCGTGTCGTCGCCGAGCAGCTCCGGCCACCAGCGGTCGCCGGGCCGCAGGGCGCGCCGGTCGCCGGCCGGGATGACGACCGCCGGCGGGCCGTCGGCCTCGATGACCTTGTCGTGAAGTCCGATCCGCTTGCCCGCGCGCTCGACGGCGGCGACCGTCACGACCGCCTCCGCCCCGCCGATCTCGAGGCGGCGGCGCAGCTCGTCGGGCGCGAAGCTGTCGGCGATCGACACCACGAAGGAGCCGGCGCGGATGACGCCCAGGTAGGCCGCCACGCACTCGAGGGTCATCGGCATGTAGAGGGCGATGCCGCGGCCGGGCGCGAGGCCGTGCGCCACGAGCCCGTTGGCGACCCGGTTGACAAGCGCCTCGAGCTCGCCGTAGGTCACGGTCTCGACGTCGTCGGAGCCCTCCCTGCCGGCCGCCACCGCGATCGCGCAGTCGGCCGCCCGGAAGCAGCTGTCGACGATGTTGAGCCGCGCGCCCGGCAGCCAGCGGGGGTGCTCGGGCCCGCGGGTGGCATCGAGGATCGCCTCGGGCGGGCGCGCGAAGGCGATGCCGAGCCGGCCGATCACCCGCTCCCAAAATTCCGCGCGGTGCTCGACCGACCACCGGTGGAGCCCGGCGTACGAGCGGGCGCCGGCGTCCGCCATCAGCCGGCCGATGTTGGATCCGGCGACCCTGTCTGGGGCCGGCCACCACGCGGGCATCGGCCCGAGCTCGGGCGGTCGCTCGGCCGCGAGCCGCGAGAACAGCCGCCACTGCTCGTCGAACGGCGGCTGCGCCTCGCCCTGCATCCGGGCCACCATCTCCTGCCACGCGGCGCGCTGGGGATCGTCGGGCGGTGGGACCATTGCTCTCCAACTGCCCACAACCGGAGCGGGCGTTCCCGCCATTCCGGCTCCGGGTGGGGTGCCGCTGGCCTTGCACGGCCTTGGCGGCGGGCGTAGGCTGGCGCCAAAGCCATGACCGCGCCGTCACGTCCGGTCGAGCAACCGTCCCACAAACCGTGAGCATGGGGGAGGAAGACATGAGCCAGGCGACGCCATTCCGCATCGAGCACGACCTTCTCGGCAAGAAAGAGGTCCCGGCCTCGGCCTACTACGGCGTGCAGACCGCCCGGGCCCTGGAGAACTTCCACATCACCGGGGTCCCGATCTCGCACTATCCGGACATCGTGCGCGCGCTCGCGATGGTGAAGCTGGCCGCCGCGCGCGCTAACCACGACTGCGGGGTGTTCGGCGACGAGGTCCTCGAGGGTATCGAGGCCGCGTGCAAGGACCTGCTCGACGGAAAGCACCACGATCAGTTCCCGGTGGACGTGATCCAGGGCGGCGCGGGGACCTCGGTCAACATGAACGCCAACGAGGTCATCGCCAACATCGCGCTCGAGCACATGGGCCACGCGAAGGGCGAGTACACGCACTGCAGCCCTCACGACCACGTCAACGCCGCCCAGTCGACGAACGACGCCTACCCGACCGCCATGCACCTCGCCATCGCGCTCGCCAACACCCGACTGCTGGAGGAGCTGGGACGGCTGGTGGAGGCGTTCCGCGCCAAGGGCAAGGCCTTCGCCGGCGTGCTCAAGATGGGACGCACCCAGCTCCAGGACGCAGTGCCGATGACGGTCGGCCAGGAGTTCCTGGCCTGGGCGGAAAGCCTGAGAAACGAGGTGCAGGCGCTGACCATCGTGAAGCGGGTCCTGTGGGAGGTGAACATGGGGGGGACCGCGATCGGCACGCGGCTCAACGCCCCTGAAGGGTTCTCCCCGCGGTGCGCGCGCCACCTTGCGGAGATCACCGGCAAGCCGATCACGCTCGCGCCCGATCTCATCGAGGCCACTCAGGACACCCAGCCGTTCGTGCTCTACTCGTCGGTGCTCAAGAGCCTCGCCATCAAGCTGTCCAAGATCTGCAACGACCTGCGCCTGCTCGCCAGCGGCCCGCGCGCGGGCCTCCACGAGATCAACCTGCCGGCCAAGCAGCCGGGCTCGAGCATCATGCCGGGCAAGGTCAACCCGGTCATCCCCGAGGTGGTCAACCAGGTCTGCTTCCGCGCCGTCGGCAACGACCTCACCGTGACCCTCGCCGCCGAGGCGGGCCAGCTCCAGCTCAACGTCATGGAGCCGGTCATCGCCTGCTGCATCCTCGAGTCGCAGACCATGTTCATGAACGCCGCGCGGACGCTGCGGGAGCAGTGCGTGGACGGGATCACGGTCAACGAGGGCGAGTGCCGGGCGTTCGTGGAGCGCAGCATCGGGCTCGTCACCGCCCTCAACCCGGTGCTCGGCTACGACAAGTCGACCGAGCTCGCCACCGAGGCGCTGAAGACCGGCAAGGGCGTGGTCGAGCTCATCCGGGAGAAGAAGCTGCTCACCGATGACCAGATCGCCGCGGTCATGGACCCGGCCTCGATGACCGGCCAGACCAGGCTGGAGTAGGAGCGCGAACCATGGCAGTCACCGACAGCCAACGCCCGCTCGCTCCGCGCGCCCCTGCGCTGCGGCCTCCACGAGGGGGAGCCACCGTGATGGCGGCGCTCCTCGCGGTCGCGGCCGTGCTCGCCGCCGCGGCTCGCGCGCAGGAGCCGTCGCCCGATCCGGGCTGGGTCGAGCTCGAGGGCGCCTGGACCGCCACCGGCACGCGCCAGGTGCTCGAGATGGGACCTGGCAGGACGGCGGCCATCATCCACCTCACCGGCTCGGTGGTCCTCACCAACCCGGGCGGCCTCAGCCGGGGCTTCCACAGCGAGGCGATCGGCTTCGAGGACGGCCGCGGAGCCTCGGTCGGCCAGGGCGTGTGGACCGACGAGCGCGGCGACCAGATCTTCATCGACACCCGGGGGGAGGCCACCGAGAGCGGGCGCCACATCGTGGGGACCATCAGCGGCGGGACCGGGCGCTACGCCGGCCTCGAGGGCGGGTACGAGTTCGACTGGAAGTACCTGATCGCCAACCCGGACGGCGGGATCCAGGGCTGGGGCGTCGGCATCAAGGGACGGGTGCGGCAGCCGGCCGCGCGGGAGACGGCCCCATGAGCCCGGAGGAGGTCGACCGTCGCCGGCTGATCGCCCGCGGCGCGACCCTGCTCGTCGCCATCGCCATCTGGTGCTCGCCGGTCCCGGCAGGGCTGAGCGCCCCCGCCTGGCACCTGTTCGCCATCTTCGTGGCGGCGATCTTCGCGGTGATCGCCGGCGCCCTGTCCATCCTCACGGCGTCGGTGCTGGCGGTCGGCGCCGCGGTGGTCACCGGCACGGTCGCGCCCGCGAAGGCCTACTCGGGCTTCGCCAACGGCACCATCCTGCTGATCGTCATCGCCTTTCTGGTGGCGCGGGCGGTTGTGAAGTCCGGCCTGGGCCGGCGGCTCGGCTACCTCATGGTGAGCCTGTTCGGCAGGTCGACGCTCGGCCTCGGCTACAGCATCTTCCTGCTCGACGCCGTCATTGCTCCGGCCTTCCCGAGCAACACCGCCCGCTCCGGGGTGCTCTACCCGATCATCTACTCGCTGGCGCAGGCCAACGGCTCGCGGCCGGAGGACGGCACCCACAAGCGCCTGGGCAGCTACCTGATGTTCTGCGGCATCGCCAGCCTCAGCCTGTCCTCGGCGCTCTGGCTCACGGCCATGGCCGGCAACCCGATCGGCGCCGAGGTGGCGAAGAGCTACGGGCTGACCATCAGCTTCGGCTCATGGCTGATTGCGGCGTGCCTGCCGGCCGTGGTCGCCATCGCGACCCTGCCCCTGGTGCTCTACCGGCTGTTCCCGCCGCAGGTGACGTCGACGCCTGACGCCCCGCTCGCGGCACGGCGCGCGCTCCAGGAGATGGGCCGCATGAGCATCCACGAGAGGTGGGTCGCCGGGACCTTCATCACCATGGTCGCGCTGTGGGCGCTCGCGGGCACGTTGAAGATCGACTCCACGGCGGTGGCGTTCCTCGGCCTCGGCGTGCTGCTGGCGGCCGGGGTGCTGACCCCGAAGGACATCGCCGGCGAGGGCGACGTCCTGTCGACCTGGATCTGGTTCGGCGTGCTGTTCACCCTGAGCGGACAGCTCAACGAGATGGGCTTCATGGGCTTCGTCGGCCAGCTCATCGCCCACCGCCTCGGCGGGCTGCCGTGGCTGGCGGTGCTGGTCATCCTGGTCGTGCTCTACGTGCTGATGCACTACCTGTTCGTCAGCCAGTCCGCGCAGGTCCTGGCGCTGCTCGGCGTCTTCCTCGAGGTCGGCACCAAGGTCGGCGTGCCGGCAGGACCGCTGGCGTTTGCCCTGCTGTTCGCCAGCAATTACTTCTCCCCGCTGACCCCGCAGGGCTCGAGCGCCAACGTCATCTTCGCGGGGAGCGGCTACCTGACCCAGGGCGAGATGTACAAGCTCGGGGCGATGACGACGGCGTTCAACCTGCTGGTGTTCCTCGTCGTCGGCATCCCCTGGCTGTTGCTGGTCGCCCGCTGAGGGCGGCGGACAGGCCCCGGGCCGTCTCGGGGCGCCGGTCGTGGAGGGGGGATGCCATGGTGAGCCCGCGCTCGGCCTCGTCGCGGATCGCTCTCTCGGCCCGTCTGGCGGCGATCACGCTGGCGGCGATGCTCGCCGCGATCGCCGGCACTCGTCCTGTTGCCGCGCAGCAGGATCCAGAGGTCGAGAAGCTCAAGGCGATGGTGGAGGCGCTGCAGAAGACCGTGCAGGAGCTGCAAGGCCGGATCGCCGTCCTCGAGCAGGAGAAGGCCGTGGCGCCCGTCCCCGCCGAGCCGCCCCCGGCCGCTCCGACCGAGCCCACGCGCCTGGCCGAGCAGGCGCAGCCCGCGCCGACACCGACTCCGCTGCCGGAGGGCAGCCTGGTGCCCGACCACGAAAACTTCGCCGACCAGCAGACGGCCGCCCCCCGCCCGGACAACCTCCCCCTGGACCCCACCCTCCGGGGGTTCATCACGATTCCGGGCACGCGCTCGATGATCAAGCCCGGGGGGTCCGCCCGGGTGGACACCACCGACGGCTCGTCCGGCAACGGCCACCCGAACTGGTTCGCGCCGTCGCTGATCCCGGTCGAAGGGGAGCCGGATGCGGGCGGAGCGAGCGAGCTCACGCTCCAGACCAAGGGCTCGCGCCTCAGCTTCGAGGTGCGCCGGCCGGCGCTTCCGACCGGGGTGCCGATGCGCATCTACTACGAGAATGACTTCTTCGGCGACTCGACCTCGAAGAGCATGAGCTACCGGCTGCGGCACCTCTACGGCCAGGGCGACAACTTCCTCCTCGGCCAGACCTACACGGCCTTCATGGACGTCGATGTCTGGCCCGACACGCTCGACTACCAGGGCCCCAACGCGATGGCGAACAGGCGACAGCCACAGCTGCGCGCCATCTTCGTCACCAGCAGCCGGATGCACTACTTCGTCAGCCTGGAGCAGCCGGGGGCGGAGATCGACACCGGCCTCTCCGGATTTCCCACCGGCGCCGAGGAGGCCAACCGGTTTCCGGACGTCGTCCTCGGCGCCCGCCACGAGGCGGTCTGGGGCCACGTCCAGGCCACCGGGATGGCGCGGGGCCTCGCCTTCGACGCACCGTCCCGCGGTGGCCAGTCCGAGCTCGGGTGGGGCCTGAACCTGTCGGGCGCGGTCAATCTTCCCGGCGGGGACCGGCTCCAGTACCAGGCGGTCTACGGCGAGGGCATGGCGAAGTACGTCAACGACCTCGCCGGCCAGGACCTCGACGCCGCCCTCGACATCAACGGGCAGCTCGAGCCAATCCCGGTGTTCGCGCCCTACATCGGCTACACCCACCAGTGGGCGGAGCGCTGGAGGACCACCGGCACCTACGGCTACGTCAGCGCCGATACGCCGCCGTCGCTCGGGCCCCTCGCGCTCAAGAGCACGCAGTACTTCAGCCTGAACCTCATCTGGCAGTTCTCCAGCCCGGGGAGGGTGGGCCTGGAGCTGCTGCGCGGCACGAAGGAGACCGCCAACGGCGCCGAAGGCGAGGCCAATCGCGCCGCGTTCGTCGTCAAGTACGACCTGATCTACTGAGCGCGCGCCGGCGTCCCGCCGCGGGGCATCAGGCGCGCTCGATCGGGAAAGCGACGACGTCCGCGATGTCGCGGGCGCCGAGCCTCAGCATGACGAGGCGGTCGACCCCGAGAGCCACGCCAGCGCAGTCGGGAAGCCCGGAGGAGAGCGCCGCGAGCAGCCGCTCGTCGACCGGGACCTCGGGCAGGCCGCGGCGGCGCCGCCCCTCGAGGTCGCACTCGAAGCGACGCCGCTGCTCGCCTGGGTCGGTGAGCTCGTGGAAGCCGTTGGCGAGCTCGACTCCGTCGATGAAGACCTCAAAGCGCTCGGCCACTGGCGGCGGGCCCGGACGGACGCGGGCGAGCGCCGCCTGGGAGGCCGGGTAGTCGACGAGGAAGGTGGGGCGACCTCGCCCGAGCCGGGGCTCGACGACGTGGCTTAACAGGACGTTGAGCAGGTCGTCGCGATCGAGCTCCTCGACCCCGCTCACGTCGAGGGCGGCGACGCGGGTGCGCAGCTCGTCGTCGCTCGCGGCGTGGGGGTCGACGGAGGCGCAGCGGCGGAAGGCGTCGGCGTAGCGGATCCGCTCGCCCGGGCCGCCGCCGAGGACCGCCTGCAGCAGCTCGTCGACCTCGTCGATCAGCCGGTGGTGGTCCCACCCCGGGCGGTACCACTCCAGCATCGTGAACTCCGGGTTGTGGCGGCGGCCCCTCTCGCCGTCGCGGAAGACCTTGCAGATCTGATAGATCGGCCCGCTGCCGGCGGCCAGCAGCCGCTTCATGGCGTACTCCGGCGAGGTCTGGAGGTAGCGGGTGCCGCGGTCGCCCTCCCCGAGCCGGCAGGCAACCGAGTGGAGGTGGAGGTCGGTGACGGCCGCGGCCGACAGCAGCGGGGTCTCGACCTCGAGCACACATCTCTCGTCGAAGAAGCGGCGGATCGAGGCCAGGGTGTCCGCGCGGACGCGTAGCGCCTCGAGAGTCGCGGTGGGTCGCCAGTGGTTGTGTTCGTCGGTCATCTTTCGGCTGTTCAGATTGCCCGCCTCGGCGCTCGCCGTCGGGGCGAGGAATCTGAAGTCACGCCCGAGAGACGTAGGCCCCGGTGCGGGTGTCGACCTTGATCCGCTCGCCCTGCTGCACGAACAGGGGCACCCTGACCACGGCGCCGGTCTCCAGCGTGGCGGGCTTGGTGCCGCCGGACGAGGTGTCGCCGCGCACCCCCGGGTCGGTCTCGACGATCTCGAGCTCGACGAAGTTGGGAGGCTGGACGACCAGGGGGTTGCCGTCGAAGAGGGTCACCAGGCAGATGTCCTCCTCCTTGATCCACTGTGCGGCGTCGACCACGACGTGACCATCGGCAGCGAGCTGCTCGTACGACTCCTGGTCCATGAAGTACCAGTGCGAGCCGTCGTTGTAGAGGTACTGCATGGGCTTCTCGACGACATCGGCGCCGTCCACCATGTCGGAGGACCGCATGGTGCGCTCGTTGACGCGGTCGGTCTTGAGGTTGCGGTACTTGATGCGGGTGAAGGCCTGGCCCTTGCCGGGCTTGACGAAGTCGGCGTCGACGATGATGCAGGGGTCGCCGTCGATCAGGATCTTGAGGCCCACCTTCACCTGGTTCATGTTGTACGAGGCCATTCTTGACTCCTTCGTTGGTTGCGGAGATCCCACCGGAGCTGCGAGACTTCGCCGCGTGGAGATCGGCGACGTCCAACCCTGGCCGGCGGGTGGGTGGCAACGGCTCCTCACCGAGGCCATTACCCGCGCCGACGAGCTGATCGAGGCCGTCGGCGTTGATCCGGCCGTGGCCGGCGGTCCGTCCGCGGCGGCCGCCGAGCGCCAGTTCGGCGTCAGGGTACCACGGGGATTCACAAAGCGCATCCGGGCGGCCGACCCCGTCGATCCGGTCCTCCGCCAGCTGCTCCCGGTCGCCGCCGAGATCGAACGGGTGCACGGCTTCACCGACGACCCGGTCGGCGAGCGCGCCGCCGGGCCGGCAGGAGGGATCCTCCAGAAGTACCACGGTCGCGCCCTGCTGGTGGTCACGCCGGCCTGCGCCGTCCACTGCCGCTACTGCTTCAGACGGCACTTCCCCTACGGCGACCACGCCCTCACCGGGCGGCGATGGGCGGACGCGCTCGACCGGATCGCCGCCGACCCCACGCTCTCCGAGATCATCCTGTCGGGCGGCGATCCGCTGACGGTGCCAGACGACCGGCTGGCGCGACTCGTCGACGGGATCACCGCGATTCCCCACGTCCGGCGGCTGCGGATCCACACCCGGCTGCCGGTGGTGCTTCCCGAACGGGTCGACGAGGCCCTCGCCGAGTGGCTCGCCCGCACCCGCGTGCCGGTGGTGGTCGTGGTCCACGCCAACCACGCGGCCGAGATCGATGCCGACGTCCGGCGCGCGCTGGCGGTGCTGCGCCGCTGCGGGGCCACCCTGCTCAACCAGTCGGTGCTGCTCGCCGGGGTCAACGACTCGGTCGACGCGCTGTGCGAACTCGGCGAGCGGCTGTTCGAGGCCGGCGCGCTGCCCTACTACCTCCACCTGCTCGACCGGGTGCGGGGCGCCGCCCACTTCGAGGTGCCCGAGGCCGAGGCGCTGCGGCTGATCGCCGGGGTGCGCGAGCGGATGCCCGGCTACCTGGTGCCGCGCCTCGTGCGCGAGGTTGCCGGCGCGCCCTCCAAGGTCGCGGTCGAGCTGCGGGACGAGGGGTAGAAACCGTTCGCCGCCACAGAGCGAAATCGGGGACGGGAACGGGAACGATTTCGGAATCGGGCGCGGATCCGGATGCGGCCGAGGCCCGATCCCCTAGATCCCAGATCCTAGATCCTGGGTGGGTGGGGACCAAGTGGTTCCGCTCGCCAGATCGGCCTCGTGAGACAGGTCGGCCCGCCCTCGGCCTTGAGCGACAGCTCGTCGCCGCGGTAGGTCTGAACCTCGCAGCCCGCCTCCTCGAGGCGGCTTCTCGTGATCGGGTTGCCGCGCAGGGCGAGGCAGCGGCGCGGGCCGAGCGCGAGCACGTTGGGGCCCATCGTCGGGAGCTCGGCGCCCGGCACCTCCACCATCCGGAAGCCGCGCTCGGCGAGCAGCTGGACGAAGGGCACCGGCAGCAGCGGCAGGTAGACCACCGCGAGGTCGCGGTCGAGGACCGAGATCAGCGACATCAGGTGCAGGCAGGCCTCGCGGCCGCCGCCGTGGGGCAGCGGCACCGGCACGACCGTCACGCCCAGCGGTCCGAGGATCGCAGCGAGCTGGCGCAGGCCCTCGGCGTTGGTGCGGTAGCCGAGGCCGGCGGCGAGGGTCGAGCGGTCGAGCCAGAGCAGGTCGCCGCCCTCCGCGAGCGCGGGCTCGGCAAGGCGGGCGAGGACCGGCACGCCGCGCGCCTCGAGCGCGGCGGCCATTGCCTCCTCCTCGCCGCGGCGCAGGAGCTTGCCCATGCGCAGGATGATCGCGCCGGCGTCGGTGACCAGCGCCGGGTCGTGGACGAACAGGGCGTCGGCGTGGTCCGCCAGCGGCCGGTCGTGAACGAGGACCTCGGCGCCGCTGCGGCGCAGGATCTCGACCAGGGCCGCGTGCTCGTCGAGCGCCGCCGCGCGGTCCGGTTGCGCGGTGTAGTGCCAGCGGCTGGGGTCGGCATCGCCGAAGGTCGCGTCAGGTGGCCGCACGAGCACCGAGCGCAGGGTCTCGTGCATGGTCTGGCAGCCGAAGCGCCGGTTCACGGTGCCTCCTCGTCGCCGCCGAGCTCGTCGAGGCGCAGCGGGTCGCAGCGCACGGTCTCCGAGCGGCTCAGCGTCACCTCGCCGGCCGGCGCACCGCGCCGCTTGCCGACGTCGCGGCAGCGCGCCATGTGGACCGCGAGCCGGCCGCCGCGCCGTGCCCTCGAGTAGCCGGCGGCGAGGCCGGCCGCCATCCGCTTGGTGTCGCGGGGGAGCGCGTCGAGTCCGTCCGGGTTGCGGACCACGACGTGCGACCCGGACTCGCCGCTGACGTGGAACCAGAAGTCCTTGGGCGAGGCCAGCTTCAGGGAGAGCACGTCGTTGTCGGCCGCAGTCCGGCCGATCAGGATCACCATGCCGTCGGGTGAGACGACGCGCCGCGCCACCGACCGGCCGTGCCAGATGCCGGCGTCGGGGTCGGAGGGCGGGGGCGGTCCCGTCGCGCGCGCCATGGAGGGATCTTACCCCCACCCGACCAGGGGCTGGGATCTAGGGGCTAGGTGTTGATTCTCACCAGGTTGTTCAGGTTCAGCCTGCTGACAGGCGGCCGGCCACCGAGAGCTGAGTGAGCTCTGTGGTGGTTGTAGAAGTGTAGGTATTCATTGAGTAGGTGTACACGGGCCAGTGA
>Ga0209606_1000037_pt1 | contig 215515 bp, 204 predicted proteins | sample AD_UKC057_MetaG_FD_184412 | JGI IMG/M metagenome (GOLD analysis project Ga0209606, IMG submission 184412) | Active sludge microbial communities of municipal wastewater-treating anaerobic digesters from USA - AD_UKC057_MetaG (SPAdes) (version 2) | ecosystem: Engineered > Bioreactor > Anaerobic... | reverse complement strand
TCGCTTCGTAGTTGAAAATCCCTTTTCCGCAGATCCTCTCTCAGTCATTGGCGGGCTCCTTGATTGTTCAATGGTTTCAAGTAGTATTAATTCTTCCGCAGGAACCCACATGGCAGGCAACACCACCGAAAACATCACCGCCGGAGTAATACCTATATGTATTAATAAGTATATATAAGGAGGAACGAATGACGTTCATGAGACCCGTTGACGTACAAAGAAAAATGAAAGTGAGCAGAACACATTTGTACGAGTTGATAAGACAAGGACTGTTTCCCAAGCCGGTCAAACCTTTTAAAAAGATGTCTCTCTGGAATGAGGCTGAAGTTGACAGGATCATGGAAGCTTTTTATAAGAGAATAGATAAGGAAAAAATTAAAGAACTCGTAAATGAGATTGAGCAGCTGAGGTCAAATTAAGGTTGTGGAAGTATATTGCAGGATTTCCTCCACACAGCAATAAAAAAGTCAGTGCGGCAAGATGACAAGTTTCGCCCTCGCTCCCTGCCTTGACGTTAATCACCTTCTTGTTGTAAATATAATGTTGCCACTGCAATTCCTGAAATCAAAGATAATGATAGATTAGGGGTAACTATTGGGGTAACTGAGAAATCAGTAAATTGTAACTATTCAATATATTTATATTAATATAGTCATTTCAAATCCCTGCCTCTCCGCCATTGTTTTTTCGTCTTGGATGGTTTGTTCTTCTGTCGACCTGCCCGACTTTTTTTGGGGACTACTCCAATCCTCTGACCCCTTGTTCCCATTGCGCAATCATTCTCTCGCCGATCTCACGAAAATCCGGGTGGTCCGATATGTAGGCCGGGATCGTCTCTCTCGTCGCCGTCACCGCTTCAGCGGCACTGCTGAATATGCTTGACACCTTCTTTACGGGCAGAGAGAGGTGCGAGACGGCAAAACGCTCCAGCGCCTTCCGGGGCCACCACTTCTTCGTGCCTGCCAGGGTAAGGGCGGGCACGTCCTTGCTGACGTAAACCGTTGTTGTTACCACGTCATAGACGGGGGCAAGTTCGACGGCGCCTCCGGGACCGGCATAAAGCACGCCGAAATTTTTCAGATGGGCATCACCGTTTCGAAGCATGACTGACAGGACCAGGGTGGCAAAAAATTGTTCTCTCGCCGCCATGAGGCGGTCGCCGGAGATATAATCGCCAATGCTCTTCGCCACCCTTTCATAGCTCCCGGAATACTTCTGTGCCGTACCGTACGCCTGCAGGCTGCACATGTCTTCAAAACCGATCGGAACACCCTCCGGTGTGACGTCGAACCGCCGCATGATGAAGAGTCCTCCGTTGTCCGAGAGGAAATACTCAGGTGTCGGCAGTCCCGCATGTTTCACCGCCGTCATACAGAAGTACTCGTTGGCAGCCAGGCATGGGTAATCGGACCCCCAGGACTTGACGATGTACCCTGACGAGGTTAACGATCCCCTTTCCGATGCCTCGAGGAGGACCTTTGGCTGGACCCCTGATATTCCCGACCGCAGGGCATATTTCGCAACGAGTTCATGGAAAAGCTCCCTCGCGTCCGGATAGGTGAGCAATTCATCTAATGATTCCGGTGTTTCGGCAATCCCCGGCGACGCATCATCGGGGAGCGCAAACCGGTTTCTCCCCACCTGGTTGCCCCCTGTCACCCGTAGCACGGAGAGATCATCCTCTCCCACCACCTTGGCGATGGCCCGACGGATAGCATCAAGGAGCGCACCTTCGGGAAGGTTCATCTGGAATACAGGGTGCAGGTCGCTACTTACCCAGCTCGCCAAACGGACAGGCATGGTCAGGGATACCTGGGCTGCGTTGCCCGCTTCAGGTGTATAGGTGAACACGTATTTCTTTCGCGATTCCCTCGCGAGAAGGCCCGACCTTTTACCGCCGGCCCATACGGCAAGCGAAGGGATACCGGCCATTAGCCGCCCTCCCCTTCACGAAGCTCTTCCAGTGTCGGAAAAGTGCCCGACGGCCTGACGCGCAATTCCAACCCCAGAAATTCAAGAACCCTGATAAGCTTCCTCGTTCCAATATCCTGGACGGTGCCGTTCTCGATCTGCCCTATGGTGGTACGGCTCATGCCGAGGGCCTTAGCCAGCTTTGCCTGGGAAAGTCGGCGGGCCTTCCGGGCCTTCCGGATCTCTTTACCTATGGTGAAGAGCATATATGTATTATATATGATGCATTATTCTTAGTCAAGAACTAAATGCATTATAAACAATGCATATTTCTATCGTACCAATATTTTCTTAATCATCATATATCGAAATACCCGAAAAACCATGAGGCGATAGGAGATAAATGATTATGAACTGGAAGTTACTATATACGATATACTATATACAACATGCTGTTAGCTGAAAGCTGGCTGCTGATAGCTGACTGTGTAAAAGCACTTGACCCCGGCATCCCATTTTGATAGGATGCCTAAGCAAATCTCTTCGGAGGGTGTGGAAAAATGTTCAAAAAGATCGAGGGAATAGATAAAGTACTCATTATCGGCTCAGGACCCATAATCATAGGCCAGGCATGCGAGTTCGACTACTCCGGCACGCAGGCATGCAAGGCTCTCAGGGCTGCCGGCTATACGATCGTGCTCGTCAATTCCAATCCGGCCACGATCATGACAGATCCTGGTATGGCAGATGTCACCTACGTCGAGCCCCTCACCGTGGACGTCCTTGAGAAGATCATAGCAAAAGAGAGACCGCAGGGGTTGCTCCCAAACCTTGGCGGGCAGACAGGCCTCAACCTGGCCGCCGACCTCTCGAAAAAAGACATTCTGAAAAAATACGGCGTGCAGATCATCGGGGTGCAGGCCGATGCGATCGAGCGGGGAGAGGACAGGAGCGAATTTAAGAAGACCATGTCGAAACTCGGCATTCCAATGCCCGAGAGCGCCCTTGCCTATTCGGTGGAGGAGGCGCTGGAGATCGCCGACAGGCTCGGCTATCCTGTTGTCGTGAGGCCTGCCTATACCCTCGGCGGGACAGGCGGCGGGATCACATATAATAAAGAGGAACTGAAGGTAATAGCCAGCAGGGGGATCTCCGCAAGCCTTATTGGGCAGATACTCATCGAGGAGGCCGTCCTCGGCTGGGAAGAGCTCGAGCTTGAAGTCGTAAGGGACGCCGACAATAACATGATCACCGTCTGTTTCATTGAAAACATCGACCCTATGGGCGTCCATACCGGTGATTCCTTCTGCTCTGCCCCCATGCTTACCATCTCCGAAGAGTTGCAGAAAAAGCTGCAGGAATATTCCTACCGCATCGTTGAGGCGATCCAAGTGATCGGCGGGACAAATATCCAATTCGCCCACAACCCTGAAGACGGCAGGGTAGTCGTTATCGAGATAAACCCGAGGACATCGCGGTCGTCAGCCCTCGCGTCAAAGGCCACCGGATTCCCTATAGCCTTCATATCGGCAAAACTGGCGGGTGGCTATAAGCTGAGCGATATCCCATACTACCGGGGCGGCACCCTCGACAAATACACCCCCTCGGGAGACTACGTGGTCATAAAGTTCGCGCGGTGGGCCTTTGAAAAGTTCAGAGAGGCGGAGGACAGGCTGGGAACGCAGATGAAGGCCGTAGGCGAGGTCATGAGCATCGGGAAAAACTATAAAGAGGCCTTTCAGAAGTCCATACGCTCCCTGGAGATCAAGCGGTACGGGCTGGGCTTCGCAAGCAACTTCAACGACCTGCCCCTTGACGAACTGATGAGGCTCCTCAATGAACCATCGTCGGAAAGGCAGTTCATCATGTACGAGGCGCTGCGGAAGGGCGCTGCGGTGGACAAGCTCTTTGAAAGGACAAAGATCAAACGGTGGTTCATCCAGCAGATGAAGGAGCTCGTTGAGCTCGAGGAAGAGATGCTGAAGTACAAAGGCAGGGAGCTGCCTGATGCGCTGCTTATAAAGGCGAAAGAGGACGGCTTCGCGGACAAGTACCTTGCGCACATCCTTGGCACCAACGAAGAAAAGATAAGGGAGAGGAGGATCGCGCTGGGCAAGAAAGAGGCCTGGTGCAAGGTGCCCGTGAGTGGCGCCGATGCGGCGTACTACTATTCCACCTATAACGCACCTGACGAGGTAGACGTCAGCGACAGGCCCAAGGTGATGATCCTCGGCGGAGGCCCCAACAGGATCGGCCAGGGCATCGAGTTCGATTATACCTGCGTCCACGCAGCCTTTACTCTCAGGGACGAAGGGTACGAATCGATCATGGTCAACTGCAACCCTGAAACGGTATCGACTGATTATGACACCTCCGACAAGCTCTATTTCGAGCCCCTCACCGTCGAGGATGTCCTCAGCATTTACAACAAAGAGAAGCCTATCGGCGCTATCGTGCAGTTCGGCGGGCAGACGCCGCTGAACATCGCAAAAGAGCTTGAAGACGCAGGGGTAAAGATCCTCGGGACATCGCCTGAAAGCATCGACCTTGCCGAGGACAGGAAGCGCTTTAAGAACGTCATGCACAAGCTCGGCATCCCCCAGCCCGAGAGCGGGACAGCGACAGTCCTCGGAGAAGCCCTTGATGTAGCACGCCAGATCGGCTACCCCCTCATGGTGAGACCGTCCTATGTCCTCGGCGGCCGCGGCATGGAGATCGTCTATGACGACGAAATGCTCACATCTTACGTCAACGCCGCTGTGGAGATATGGCCAGGGCGCCCTATCCTCATAGACAAATTCCTTGAGAACGCCATCGAGGTTGAGGCTGACGCCATCGCCGACGGGGAAGACGCCTTTGTCCCGTCCATTATGGAGCATATAGAGCTCGCAGGCGTCCATTCCGGAGACAGCGCATGCGCGATCCCTCCAAAAACTTTACCGGCAAAGCATATTCAGACGATCAATGAATACACGAAGCAGATAGCCATTGAGCTCAACGTGGTGGGCCTCATGAACATCCAGTACGCGATCGCAAACGATGTGGTCTACATACTTGAAGCAAACCCCCGGGCGAGCAGGACCGTACCTCTTGTATCGAAAGTAACGGGCGTGCAGATGGCCCGGATTGCGACTCAGATCATGCTGGGCAAAAAGCTTAAGGATATGGACCTCAGACACAAGAGCTACCCCCACGTCGGCGTAAAGGAATCGGTATTCCCCTTCAATATGTTCCCCGAAGTAGATCCGACCCTCGGACCGGAGATGAAATCCACAGGCGAGGTCCTCGGCATGGCGGATTCATTCGGTCTTGCCTTTTTCAAATCGCAGGAGGCAGCCGGCCAGAAGCTGCCCGATAACGGGACGGTGCTCATTACCGTAACGCCAAGAGAAAGAGCTGAGATCCTCGGTGTTGCAAGATACCTGAAAGAGGCAGGATTCAATATTCTCGCAACGGAAGGAACGCACAGATTCTTTCAGGAGAACGGGGTGGAATCGACGTTCATCAAAAAGGTTCATGAAGGAAGGCCGAATATCGTCGACGCTATCCACAACAAGGAGATCCAGCTTATCATCAATACGCCTATCGGCAAGAACAGCATGTATGATGATTCATACATTCGAAAGGCTGCGATCAAGCACAAGGTGCCCTATATAACGACGGCGTCTGCAGCAAATGCGGCAGCAGAAGGCATCAAGGCTTATATCAGGCAGAAAGCGGGTGCCGGGGTGAAATCGCTGCAGATGTACCATAAAGAGATCACATGAACAAAAACCCGTAAGGCGTCAGGCGGGAAAACCGTAATTCGTAATTCGTCAAACGTAAGTGGAAAAGCACAAAGTGCGAGGAGCGAAGCGACGTAGCGACCTTAAGGATATAATCTATCTTTTACTTTTCACGGGGTTCATCTAATTACGAATTACGATTCACGAATTACGAGGACTTTTCGCTTCTATATTCCCAAGGTGACGCTAAACACCTCTTCCAGGCTCGTGATCCCCTGCTCTACCTTGCGCAGGCCTGATTCGTAGAGAGTCGACATACCCAGGTCCTTGGCCAGATTCCGCATCTCCTGGTACGACGCCCCACGGGATATCATCATCTTGATGTCTTCGGAGATGGGCATCACCTCGGCGATGAGCGTCCTTCCTTTATAGCCCGTATTGCCGCATGCCTGGCAGCCTTTCGCCCTGTATATCATTTCAGCCCGCAGCTTTGCGCCTCCGAGTTCCTTCATGGTAGGCGTGTATGCCTCTTTGCATTCCGGACAGAGCTTGCGGACCAGCCGCTGGCCTATAACGATAAGGATCGTGGGCGCCAGGAGATAGGGCTCAACACCTATATCGATGAGTCTGGTCACCGCAGATGGGGCATCATTCGTATGGAGCGTAGACATTACAAGGTGGCCCGTTAACGCCGAACGGACGCATATCTCGGCCGTCTCAAGGTCCCTCACTTCGCCGACAAGCATGATGTCCGGGTCCTGTCTCAGAAAGCTTCTCAGCGCAGCGGCAAAGGTAAGGCCGATCTCCGGCTTTACCTGTACCTGATTGATGCCGTCCAGCCGATACTCTACAGGGTCCTCAACGGTAACGATATTCTTTGTCGATGACTTGATCTCCTGGAGGACGGCATAGAGGGTTGTAGACTTCCCGCTCCCCGTGGGGCCCGTGATGAAGACAAGGCCGTAGGGGCTGTTTATCGCCCTCTGCAGCGCTGCAAGGTCGTTCGGTTCAAAACCCATCTTGTCGAGGTCAAAGACTACGCCGCTTCTGTCGAGGATCCTCATGACGACCTTCTCTCCGTAGATGGTGGGAATTATGGAGATCCTCATGTCGATCGTCCTGTTTTCGAGCTTGACCATGTATGTGCCGTCCTGCGGCAGGCGCTTCTCGGAGATATCGAGCTTTGACAGGATCTTGATCCTGGACACGATGGGCAGGTAGAGGTGGCGCGGCGGCGGGGGGATCTCATAGAGCTTACCGTCAATCCTGTACCGGAGCGATATCCTGCCTTCAAAAGGCTCAATGTGGATATCGGACGCACGCTGATCGATCGCTTGCCAAAGCATAAGGTCAACAAGTTTCACGACAGGCGCTGCCTTCGCCCGCGCTATAATGCTGTCAATGCTCAGCGAATCATCATCCGATTCGGAAGCTGCTTGCCTCAGCTTGTCTATGCCGTAAAGCTTGGGTCCGCCTCCCTTTGCCAGATCAATAGCCCCGTAGAATTCCTCTATCGCCTTGAGGATATCGGAACGCGTTGCGACAACGGGGACTATCTCACAGCGCGTGATCTTGCGGAGCTCATCGATAAGCATAAAATCCTGGGGGTCGAACATGGCACAGGTGAGGGTATTCTTATCCCTCAAGATCGGCAGCACCGTGTTTCTCAGGGCTACCTGTCTTGAGACGAGTATCTCCAAGCCCTGGCCTTCTTCCGGCCGCAAGGTTCCTGCCTTGGAAGACACAAAGGGGATATTGAGCTGCAGGGAAAGCGCAAAGGCAACATCTTCCTCCCGCACTATGCCCCGGTTGACGAGGATCTCACCTAGGTGCCCTCCACTTGCTTCCTGGATCTCAATGGCCTTATCAAGCTGTTCCTGACGGATAAATCTTTCCTTCAGGAGGATCTCGCCCAGCTTTACCCCTGAAGGATCCCGCTTCATCTTCTTCGTCATTCCTTTATTGTATGGGAAATATGAACGTACTGCAAGGGCGAAATAATGAGGAGCCTCGAACCCTGTCTGGATTATACGCTTGATTAATCGTGAGTTACAGCCTATATTTATATCATTATGAAAAAATACGACCGTTATGTAGCGCTGGCTCTGGAAAAGGGCGCCGATGACGCCCTGATCGTGGACACCGCAAAGATCTTTACCGCCCCCTGGGTTAGGATGAAGTGCCGGTTCGGCTGTTTATACTATGGGCAGAAGCTCTGCTGTCCTCCCCGTACGCCGGACCATAACGAAACGCGACTTTTCCTCGATTCATATAAATACGCATTGCTTTGCCACAAACACTGGATAAAGGATTACAAGGTCGTCGACACATTCAACAGCGCCATTGTAGACCTTGAGACCGCCATCTTCCTCGACGGTTATTATAAAGCGCTCGGCCTGGGGATGGGGCCCTGCACGCTGTGCAAGGCCTGCGATGCCGGCGGGACCTGCAGAAACCCCGAGAGGGCAAGGCCGGCGATGGAGGCCTGCGGGATCGATGTATTCCAGACGGCCCGGGCGCATGGCCTGCCCATCCGCGTCGTACGTACACATCGTGAAGAGCGGGACATCTACGGGATCGTATTGATAGAGTAAAATGAACTTCGCTGCAGCAAGCTACGGGGTATTATGAGGATGGTAACGGCATGATTGTGCCCCCTCACCGCTCCCTCTCCCGCAAAGGGGAGAGGGAGCGGTGTTACCCCGCAGCAGGCTACGTGGGATCATTTATAGATTAAAAGGAGGGAATGATGGACGACAAGGAACGTCTTAACGCATTGGAAGTGGCGTTGAACAACGAAACACGGGAGCGGGAATTCTACCTGAAAAACGCAGAAAGGACAAAGAACCCTGTGGGAAAGGCCATGTTCGAGAGGATCGCCGAGGATGAGCTGGAGCATTACAACCGTTTGAAAGAACTCCACATTAAATGGGCGGTAAAGGACAAGTGGCCCGAATCGCTGCCCCTGAAAGTGAACAACACCATCGTCAAGGACATCCTTCTCAACGTGATCAAGAAGGTTGAGAAGACGGCAAAGGGAGATGCCGATGATATTGCTGCGATCAAAACCGCCGTTGATTTTGAAGAGAAGGGCGTCAAGTTCTACTCGGAGCTGAGGGATGCCTCTTTAAATCCCCGCGAGAAGGAATTCTTCGACCTCCTTGCCATGATCGAGCACGAGCATTACCTGTCCCTGAAGGATGCGGAAGAATATCTCACAGACCCTGCATCATGGTTCATCAAGGCAGAGCACCACAGCATGGACGGCGCGTAAAAAGGAGCTGGGAACAAAGGGCTGAGAACGACAGATCCCGTAAGGCGTAAGGGGAAAAATAACACCCGTTGAACGTTGGGCAGCTTTTCGCCTGACGACTTACGGATTTCGTTATCGTTCATAGCCGCTCCAGCACAACGTTGACACGGAGCGCCGTTGAATGTTAGACTAGATGGTGCACATACTAACGAAATTACACAAGAAATTTTATATATACGTTCTCAAGGAGCTGTCTTACATCATGCTCCTTTCCCTCGGCATTCTCACCTTCATTCTGGTACTGAGCAGGCTCGGAAAGATGACCGACCTCGTTATCAACAAGGGCGTAGGCATTACAGATATCGTTTTGCTGATTGTTTACTCTTCCCCAACATATCTCACCTTCACGATGCCGATGGCCTTTCTCCTCTCCGTCATAGTGGTTCTTGGAAGGCTCTCAACGGAAAACGAGGTCCTTGTATTAAAGGCCAGCGGCATCGACCTGAAATGCTTTTTCGTCCCTATCAGCGCCATTGCTGTCATCATAACCTTTTGCGGGCTCCTTAATTCAAACATCCTTCTGCCGAAAAGCAGCGAGCTTTTCAGGAACACGCTTATTAATATTATCAAAAAAGGTGTATCCATCGAGGACAAGGAGGGCGTGTTCAACGACACGATACCGGGGGTTGTTATCTATGTTGATAAAGTGGACGTCCAGAAAAGGATCCTCACAGGGGTCATGGTCTCTGACGACCGTGATAAAGAGGTAAAGCAGACCATCTCGGCCAGCACGGGCTATATAAATGTTGACCCCGTAACGCTTGACCTCTATTTTGTCCTGGAAAATGGCAGTCTGCACAGATGGGAAAAGCTGCAAGACGCTTACAGGAGCGTTACTTTTCAAAACTATACGTTTTCAATGAACCTCTCCACGATGCTCCCCCACAGCTCGGAATTGCGGAAAAGGTCCTACGAAATGGACCGTAGCGAATTGCAGAAATCCCTCCTCACCGCTAAGGAAAGCGAGAGATATGACATTTGGCTCGATATCTACAAAAAGATATCGATCCCCTTTTCGTCCCTCGCATTTATTTTTCTCACAATACCTCTCGGGGTAAAAAGGAGGGTAGAAGGAAAATTCTCCGGCATACTTTACAGCCTCCTGCTCTTCATCTTTTATTATGTTCTCATAGCAATAACGGACAACGTGGGCCAGTTAATCAACCTGCCGCCGTTTATCACATCCTTCACGCCGAACATCATCATCGCGGCCATGGGATTATACCTGCTCCGGAACTTAAACGAAGAGGAGCACACGACGGTTCAGCAAAAACTAAGACAGATATGGATGTTTTGCCTTGAAAAGATTAAATAAATATCTTATCAGGAACGTAATAAAATACCTCCTGATCACCGAACTGGCAGGATTGGTAATCTTTATTACAATAGAATTTTTTGAGCGAATGGACATCTTTATGTCCTCTTTCAGCAACTTTTTTTTAAGCGTGGTCTATCTCCTGCTGCGCTCCCCATTCTATCTGAATTTAATACTCCCTCTCGCTTTCCTTATTTCCACTCTCATCCTGCTCATCCTGATGATCAGAAGCAATGAGATCGTTATCGTAAGGACCTCAGGCATCAGTACCCTGTCCCTGATGAAACCACTTTTATCCTTTTCCCTGGTTCTTATCGTGATCTCCTTCGGTCTTTCAGAGGTCATCATCCCCTTTACATCAAATGCCGCTGACTACATTTACCGGATCAAGATCAGGGGGGAAGAATCTCACGTATTCTTCAAGAACGACAGGATATGGTTCAAGCGCGACAATATAATCAGCAATATCGACTTTTTCGATACAAAAAAGGACATTATCAGGGGATTGACCGTTCTTGAGCTTACAGAAAATTATTCTATACAGAGACGATACGACGCAAAAGAAGGGGTATGGAAGGACGGTTCCTGGTACTTCTCCAATGTCATTGAGAGGACCTTCGACACAAAAGGGACGGTATTCAAAAAAACCTATGCCAATTTAAAGGATATTATTAAGGAACCACCGTCGGTCTTTAAGGTTGTCGATAAAAATCCCGAGGAGATGGGCTACAAAGAGCTTTCGCGGTATATTAACAGGCTGGAGCGGGACGGTCACGACGTCAGGAGGTACCTTGTTGACCTCTACAACAAGGTAGCATTCCCTTTCATCAATATCATCATGGTCTTCGCTGCCTTTTCCGTAGGGCTGCGGTATGTCAAGACAAGGCATATCTCGAAGGGCATCTTTGCCGGCATCTCTCTCGGCATACTCTATTGGTTTTTCCATTCCATCGCGCTTTCCCTTGGATATTCAGATATTTTTCCGCCGCTGTTTGCTGCCTGGTTTTCAAATTTGTTATTTACTGCGGCAGGTGTTATAGGTATTGTTACGTTGAGAACATAAAGAAAGGAGTTTCATTGAAGGCATATCTTGACATAGAGACAGACAGGGCGGGCAATATTTGCGTCATCGGGCTCTCCATTGAGAACAACGGCTTTATGCAGTGGTATGGAAAAAACATCGACATATACAGCGTTGAGCAGGAGCTTGCCGACGTAAAGACGATTGTAACATTCAACGGGGACGGCTTTGACCTCCCGCAGATTAAAAAACATCTCAATGTTGACCTCAAGGAAAACCGTGTTTCCCGGGACCTCTTTAAAGAAAAAAAGAAGCTTGGCATCAAGGGGGGATTAAAGGACCTTGAAAAGATGTTCGGCATAGCAAGAAAAACAGAGGGCATGAACGGGTACAAAGCGGTGTGGCTGTGGGAACGATACAAAAACAAGGGCAACGTAAACGCCCTTAACCTCCTCCTTGAATACAACAAGGAGGATGTCTTGAACCTCATAGCGCTTGAAAAGATACTCGACGGGCTGAGAGGAGGGGCGGCGTTATGATCCAGGATGTTCAGATCAAATCGACATGTAACACAATAGCCGGCCTTATGACCATTCCCAACGGCCCCGGGGAATATCCCTGCGTCATCCTCTCTCACGGCCTGATAAGCTCCAAAGAGAGTTCCAAGTATATTGCGCTCTCAGAAAGGTTTGCCGGCGCCGGCATCGCCACCTGTCGCTTCGATTACCACGGCTGCGGTGCGAGCGGCGGCATTATTGAAGAAACAACCCTTTCTATCAGAATAGAGAACTTGAATGCCGTCACTGAGTATGTATTGGGACACCGGCAGGTCAATCCTGAAAAGGTCGGCATTGTAGGGAGCAGCTTTGGCGGCACAACGGCTTTAATAAAAACAGCACGGGATAAGAGGATACAATGCGTATCTCTGTGGGCAACGCCCTATATGCTCGAAAAAAAGGGGGACGGCGGCATTTCGGAGATCACTTTTAAGGAAACGATCTATGACGATTTTGCGCGATACGACATCTTGTCTGAGGCAAGAATGGTTTCCTCTGCGCTTGTGGTCCACGGGGAGATGGATGAGGTAGTGCCCTGCCATGAAGGAAAAACAATATACAAAAACATCAGGAAGCCAAAAAGCATAGAGATCATAAAGGGCGCCGACCATATATTTTCAAACCCGGCACACCGTGAAAAGGCAATCAACCTCACGCTGAACTGGTTCCGGAGACATCTGCTGTAAAGGTAACGAGCATCAGCCATCTGTTTTGCTATGAGCCGCTTCTGTGGCTATGGATTCCCGTTCCCTTCTTTCCTCTTCTTCAGCCGGTCCCGGATAAGGTCCCCGACAACGTTACTCAACCCGATGCCAAGGGCGAGGGAGAGCGTCATGATGATGCCCCCGAAAATGATAAGAAAGCTTATAGTAATGATCATGTTCCCTATGCCGATATACTCGAACACTATCCCGAAGGTTATAATAATGAGGAAGATCCTCACTCCTTTTGCAATAATATCCCCGTATTTTATGTTTGCATTTTCACAGGTCATAAATATGACCCTGCTTATGAAATTGCTTAGGATGATCCCTATAATAACAATGACAAGGGAGACGATGATGTGCGGCAACGTCGTTGAGATCCTGGAGGCATATTCGGAAAATTGTGAGATACCAATAAAGTTGAGGCCAAAAGACAGGAAGAGGACAATGAATATCCAGTAGACGACCTTGCTGAGAACAGCGGAGGGCACCGTTTTTACCCCCCCTTTTTGGAGAAAGTTCGCAATCCCTACATCCTGTGCCCACTTATCGAACCGGAAAAGCACCAAAAGTCTGCCCAGCAGCTTTTTAATGAACCAGCTGATAATGAGCCCCCCGACCATGACAATAACCATGACGAGGACGTTGAGAAAGACCTCTGAAAAATTATCGTAGAGGTCCAGGAAAAGGTCTCTTAAGAATTCAAGCATTGGCAAATCTTATGCAAAGTAGGGCGGTATGTCAATGGAAATCAGCAGTTAGCCGTCATTTTCCGGCAAACCGACGCAATGTGCCGCGAAGGGATTCATATCGGCCGCTGACCGTTGATTAATTTTTTTATTGACATTCCCATGAGATTTGTTTAGGAATTTCTAAAAAGAAAAGGAGGTAAAACATGCCTGCGAAAGTCGATCAAGATGCCTGCACAGGTTGTGGAGCATGCGCAGAGATCTGTCCTGCCGACGCTATTACTGTTGATGACGTAGCAAAGGTCGATCCTGAGCTCTGCACAGAATGTGGTGCATGCACGGAAGAGTGTCCCGTAGAAGCAATAACCTTAGAAGAGTAAAGCAGCTAACCTCAAAATATAAAAGGATGGGTGATGAGCCCATCCTTTTATCCGGTTCAGTTATTATCTTACCTACAAACCCTTTACGAGAATCTCGGAAAGATCCATGGCCTTCATCGTTTCTACCTTTTCCTTGTCCTTGATTGCGTCTTCCATCATGATAAGGCAATAGGGGCATGCGGTGACCACCGTGTTCGCCGGAATCGCTATGGCTTCATCGATCCTGAGATGATTGATCCTCTTGTGATGCTCCTCCATCCATATCCTGCCGCCGCCGCCGCCGCAGCAAAAACTCCTGTCGTGGTTCCTTCCCATTTCAACAAATGAACCCTTTGCCACCTTCTGGACCAGACCCCTCGGCTCGTCGAAAATCCGGTTTACCCTCCCGAGGTAACAGGGATCATGGTAGGTTATGGTGCCTTCGATTGCGGGGCTCAGTGCCAGCTTCCCTTCCTTCATCAGCTTCGAGATAAACTCGCCCTGATGATACACCTCGAAGTTGCCGCCCACCTGCGGATACTCGTTCTTCAGTGTGTGGTAGCAGTGCGGGCATGTCGTAATGATCTTCTTTATGCCAATCTCATTGAGAAGTTCTACATTGCCCTGGGCGATGCCGAGATAAAGGTCCTCGTTACCGCATCTGCGCGCAGGATCACCGCAGCAGGCCTCGTCCTGACCAAGGATGCCGAAAGAGACTCCGGCCTTGTTCAAAAGCGTCGCGAAGGCCTTTGCCACCTTCCTGTTCCTGTCATCGAGGGATGCAACGCATCCTACCCAGTAAAGGTATTCAACTTCCTGCTCGGCAACGTTCTTCACGTCGAGGCCCTCTGTCCACTCCATACGCTGTCTCTTGCCCATTCCGTAAGGGTCGTTCTTCTGCTGCAGGTTCTTGAAGAGAAGCCTCGTCTCCGAGGTCGTCTTGCTGAGGGTCAGGGTAAGGTATCGTCTCATTTCAATATTCTTGTCGAATGTCGGGATCGATACGGGGCAATTCACCTGGCAGGCAAGGCACGCCGTACATGACCACAGCGTCTCTTCCTGGATGACGGTATCGATGATGCCTTCTTCGTTCTTGGCGCCTTTCGCCGCCCTCTCCCATTCGCCTTTCAGGTCCTGGATGAATTGTTTCGGGGAAAGCGGCTTTTCACTTGCGTAGGCAGGGCAGAGGTCTTGGCACCTGCCGCACCGCGTGCAGGCATCGAGGTCGAAGATCTGTCTCCAGGTAAAATTCTCTATGCTGTTGACGCCGAATTCTTCTGCGTTCTCAAAGTCTGCAATAGGTTCGATGGCGCCCCTTGGATTGTCCTCGACGCCCCTGAACATCATGTTCAGTGAAGAGGTGATGATGTGGAGCAGTCTCGAGTAGACGATGTAAGCAATAAGGCCAAAGGAGATGACCATATGGAGGTACCAGAAGAACTTGTGGGTGATCTCTATGGATCCTTTTTCCATGCCCGTAAAGAGCGAGGCGGTGAACCAGCCGACAAAGCTCCAGCGCTCATAATCAGGCATTGAATGGGCAATCCGTGCGCCTTCAGCCAGAAAACCGGTCACGAGGACGACAAGTATCCAGACAAGGACTATGGCGTCGTCGGGCTTGTTGTCGAGGCGGGCAGGCCTTGTGACATATCTTCTCCACATCGCCATAAGGATGCCGATGATCGCCATCAATCCTGCGAGGTCCAACAGGAACGAGAAGATCAGGTAGAAATTTCCCTTTAAAAATTTAACGCCAAACAGGAGGTCGGTAAAGTCTGCCTGCAACGCAACCAGGCCTGTCCCTATGGCGAGTATCAGAAATCCCCAGAAGATGAAGAAATGCATCCAGCCGGGAAAGGCCTCCCTGAGTATGGACTTATGGAATATGCCGTTGGCGATAAAATATCCTATTCGCTCGCCAAGCCTTTTTGTAAAGTTGATGGGGGACGGCTTCCCTACCTTCCACATGGCATAGCGTTTCTTTAATCCCACGATCAAGATAATGAACGTGATGACCATCAGCGCGTAGCTGATCCACTGGGCGCCGGTATCTTTAACATTCCAGAATATCTCCCTTCCGATATCGACCATAAACTGTGCCTCCTGAACGTTTTTTTTCATATATTATCAATGCAAAAGTCCATAAAATCAATAAAAATGTGACATAATTCACAATCCACAGGCGGAAGAGATTTTTTTGCATCCACGGGAGAACAAATTAATGGCAATTTTTTCTTGACATAATTTCAACAATTTTGATAAGGTAGAATCTAATCCATGAAAAAGCTCATATTGATCTGTGCAATTTGCCTCTCTTTTGCCCTGCTCATCCCAGCCTATTCCCATTCTTCAAACATTACCCACAAGGTCAAGCAGGGCGACAACCTCTATAATCTTGCAAAAAAATATCATGTATCGGTAAATCAGTTGAAGGCCCTGAACGGTCTCAGGTCCACCAAGCTGAGCCTCGGCCAGGTCCTCATTATGAAGACCGACTCATCAGGCACATCGGCCAATACCGATGCCGGTAAAAGAAAAAAGGCAAAGAAGAAAAGGGCAGAAGAGGTTGTCATAGCTGACAGTGATAAAGAATTCATCGAATACAAGGTCAAAAAAGGCGATACCCTCGATAGGATAGCAGCACGATTTGAGGTCGACAGGGAAGACCTTATGGAGGCAAATGACCTCCACGGTATTCAAACCAACAGGCTGCCCCCTGGAAGGATTCTGCTTATCCCGAGAACAACAGAAGGCAGCGAAGAGGAATATGTTACGCTTGTTCAGAGATCTATGGAGCCCTGGAAAGACAATGATGAAAAGTACATGCTTGTAAAGGTTGCCAAGAGCTTCATGGGGGCCCCCTATAAGTATGGCGGGGAAAGCGTAAGGGGTCTTGATTGTTCGGCTTACGTTAAAAAGATCTATGAGATATTTGATGTTCAACTTCCGAGGAGCGCGAGGGAACAATTCAGGGTCGGGGCAAAGGTCAAAAAAGAGCAACTTTCAGTCGGAGATCTTGTCTTCTTCAAGACAAAACGATACGTTAAATATCCGACCCATGTCGGAATATACATAGGCGACGGGAATTTCATCCATTCCTCTTCATATCACAACAAGGTGGGAGTCAAGATAGATTCTCTCGATTCCGGTTACTACACGAAGACATACGTCGGCGCGACAAGGCTAAAAAGGTCAACCGATGAGATCCCTGAAGCTACCCATAGTTCAACCTCAGATGAGATTTTAGATAAGTCATAATATGTGTTAAAACCCTTTTCCTTTCTCATCCTTTCCCTTCTGCTCCATTTTGCCGGATACTACGCGCTTGTCAAAAGAATAGAGCCCTTTCAATACTTTTACTATGTGACATCCTGGTGGTCATACATCGTCCTTCTCGATGCAACCCTGGCACTGAAAAAGAGGCATTTTTCAATGCTGAACAAGCACATTGTTCCCCTTATCATAATTTCCTGCGGATTCTGGTGTTTCTTTGAGCTGATCAATGTACGCCTCCAGAACTGGTACTATATAAATCTCCCCGTAAATACGATGCAACGCTACGGAGGATACTTTCTCGCATACGGCACGGTCGTTCCCGCGATCTGTCTTACCGAAGCGCTGGTCCATATTTTTATCGGAGAAATTAACGTAAAGCCCTTCAGGGTCGGCCAATACCCTTTCTATTCCATCCCCCTTGGCATTGCGGTCATGCTTCTGACCCTTGTCTTTCCGCGGTATCTTTTTGCCTGCACCTGGATCTTTGCTGTTCTTATCATAGACGCCGTTAATTATACCCTCGGATACAGGTCGTTCATGGCAGATCTTGAAAATGGCCTTGCAGGTCATTTTGTCGGCGCTATCGCTGCCGGCCTCATTTGCGGCATACTCTGGGAGATGTGGAACTACCGGTCCATATCGAAGTGGATGTACTCTGTTCCCTTTTTTGAAAAGGGAAAAATATTTGAGATGCCCCTTCCCGGCTATCTCGGTTTCCTCGCCTTCGGACTTGAAACGATCGCATTCTATAACCTTCTCGACGGTCTGCGAAGAAACAGAAGACACGCCTACGCCTCCGTCATTATCGCCTCGATCCTCATATCATCTCTGACGTTCCCGCTCATAGACAGGTTTACCGTGAGGTGGTAATAGCGCAGTCATCAGCTGTCAGCTAACGGCCATCAGCAAACAGAAGGCAATACTTTCTATCCATCATAAGTTCTTGCTGTGAGCCGCCGGCTGATTGCTGTAAGCTGATTTTATAAGCTAAATTATTGACTTGTCCCGGCCGGTGTGGTGAAATATGTGCCATGGCGAAGAAGAAAAAAGAAGAAATAAAAAAACCCGATATATTGATCACCGCGATCGAGTCTGCCGTCGCATACGCTAAGAACAACCTCAGGTCGTGCATCATTGGCGCCATCATTGTTCTGGCTGCCGCATTGTCTGTTTACGCATATACGTTCTACGACAGCAGGCAGGAAGAGAAGGTTCAGTATATGCTCGCACAGGGCATACAAAACTTCGATGCGTACATCGCGAGCGGCAAAAAAGATGCCCTCGATAACGCTGAAAAGATCTTCAAGGACGTTGTCAATGAAAAGCGGGGTCAGCTCTCGATCATAGCCAAGCTTTATCTCGGCAAGGCCTCCTATGCTATGGGCAAAAACGAGGAGGCGAAGAGGCTTTACGGCGAAGTATCGGCCAGCTCTTCCAACCCGGCAACGAGATCGCTCGCGGAAAAGGCGCTGGAACATCTCAATAAGACAATACCCAAGAACCCGTAAGTCGTTAGGCGTAAAAACTTGCTCATAACTGACGGCAAAAACAAACCAGGCTGTTGCTGTTGCCGTGAGGCATGAGCCGTGAGCATTCGTTGCTGTTGTTTATCCGTATAGTACGCTCACAGGCTCATATTTCGTCCCTTGGACGGCAGGGTAGATGCCCGCAAGGACGCCAACGACCATGCTGATAATAAGGGCGACAACGATATTCGTCAATTTGAACATAACAGGAAATCCCCCAACAAAATCAACTATCAGCGTAAGAATAGAGCCAGCGGCGACGCCGAACATGCCTCCTATCAGCGCAACGATAATAGATTCGGTGAGGAATTGGAGGATAATGTCCTTTTTCTTCGATCCCACAACCCTTCGTATGCCTATCTCCATCTTCCTCTCTGAGATGGAAAGCAGCATGATGGCGAAGATGCCGAGGCCCCCTATCAGGAAAGACACCGTTGAGGCAATAATAGTAAGGACAGACACAAGGCGTATCCCCTCTTCCCGCGTCCTTACAATGTCCTCCATCGTAAAGATCGAAAAGGTGTCCTGTTCGCTCTCCTTCATGTTGTGTATCTTGCGTATAAACACCTGCAGCCTCTTTTTCATCTCGTTGAGCGGCACCCCGTCCCGTGCCTGTATATAAGCCCCTTTTATATAATCGATATTGCTGTACCGCCTCATGAACGTGTTCAGGGGCATATAGACGATGATATCCTGGTCCTGACCGGTCAGGTCGGCGCCCTTTTCCTCTATTACCCCGATTATCTCCGTGGGCACCCTGTATATGAGGATGTTCTTGCCGATGGGATCCTTCAGATCAAAAAGGTTTTCGTACACCTTGTAACCGACAACAGCCTTTTTCTCCGTTGCCCGGTCATCTTCCTGCGTGAAATATCTTCCCATAATGAGGCCCGCATTCTTTATCGTAAAGATGTTGTCCGTTACCCCTATAACGCTGACCCTCAGGGTCTTGTCTTCGTAACGTGCGGAGTACGTTGTATCGTAATAAGGCGCGATCTCATCGACCCCCTGAAGTGATTCCTTAATGTGCTTTATGTCTGCAAGTTTGAGCATTCTGGACTCTGAGAATTGCTTCGTCGTTCTTCCTGCCTGGAAAACCAGGCTCGCCCTCAGGATGACAAGGTTTTTTCCGAACCTCCCTATTTCGTCATCGATCTTTTTCTTCATGCTGCTGCTCACATTGCCGAAGGCGACGAGGCTCATAACGGCGAAGAGGATGCCGAGGAGCGCGAGCATCATCCTCGTCTTATGGACAACAAGGTTCTGCAGCGCGATCCTGAGGTAGAAACGAATGGAGTATATCATCCGCGGATAGCCTCGATTGGCTCGATCCTGCTCGCCTTCAGCGCCGGCTTCAGGCCGGACAGCACCCCGGTAAGGAAGCTGAACACAAGCGAAAATGCAACGACCTTCAACGAAAATACCATGGGAATATCAAAAAGCTTCTCAAAGGTGCCCTGAAGGGCAATACTCAGTAATACCCCGGCGAGGCCTCCGATGATCGTGATGAAGACGGACTCAAAGAGAAAAGAGAGGAGTATGCCTTTTCTCGTTGCCCCGTAAGCCCTCCTGATGCCGATGTCCTTTTTTCTCTCCTGGATCGTCAGGTAGAAAAGGTTGGCAAGCACGAATCCACTTACTACAAGCGCAACTACTGCCGCTGTTCCCAGAAAAAGGAACAGCGAGCCGCTTATCACAGATACAAACTGGAGCACGTCTTTTGAACTTCTTATCATAAAATCGTCTTCCGCTCCCTCCAGCCCGTGATTTCTGCGGAGCACGCTCTTCACGTCCTCTATCGTTGCTTCCGGGTCTCTGCTTGTCTTTAGCCTGATCATGCCGAGAAACTTCTTTTCATTTGAGAGCCTGCTCATAACGGTGGTCAAGGGCATTACGACCCGGTCGTCTATTCTTGGGCCTCCGACCGTTCCGCCCCTCTCCTCGAGGACGCCGACAACCTTCGTCGGCAGCCGTCCTATCTGAATCGTTTTGCCGACAGCGTTTTCGCCTTTGAAAAGTTCTTCATAAACCTTTGCCCCCAGAACACATGCGGCCTCGGCATTGTTATACTCTTCGCTGCCGAAAAATGACCCGCTCTGCAATCCCCATGTGTATGATGTGAAATAATTCTCAGTTGCCCCTACGACCTGCGTCTGCCATTTCCTGTCCCGGTATTTCATGTTGACGCCCCGCACCGCAAAGACCTTGAGAACATCGTAAACGCCCCCGATCTTTTGGAGTGAATCGGCATCGTCGATCGTTAATGTGTTCGCCCTTATCCTCGCCATACGCTGTCTCTCGCTCCCGCCGAAGATCATGATGGCGTCAGGCCCCAGGGCCTCAAAGATATCGTAGGCCTTCTTGTTGGCGCCGTCGATGGTGGTCACAATGACGCAGATGGAAAGGATGCCGAGGGCAACGCCGGAGAAGGAAAAGACCACCCTGCTTTTGTAATAGTAAAGAATCTTTATGGTCTCTTCCAGAAACTCTCTAAGCTGTGATATCTTCTGAGATAGTCCCATCCTCTATCCTGATCAGCCTCTTTCCGAAGGATGCGAGCTTTGGATCGTGGGTAACTACAATAACGGTCTTGCCGTCCTCGTTGAGCATGCCGAAGAGCTCCATGATCTCATTCCCCGTCCTGGAGTCAAGGGCCCCGGTAGGCTCATCGGCAAGGATCAAGTCGGGGTCGTTGATGAGTGCCCGCGCAATGGCAACCCTTTGCTGCTCTCCGCCGGAAAGCTGCGATGGGCGGTTGTGTATCCTTTCGAGAAGGCCGAATTTTTCCAGCAGCTGCTTCGCCTTGTCCCGGGGATGCTTTATCTGCTTTTCGGAATAGACCATCGGGATCAGGACATTTTCAATTGCGTTAAGATAGGGGAGAAGAAAAAACTGCTGGAAGACAAAGCCGATGTGCCTGTTCCTGAAGCTCGCGAGGGCCTCGTCGTCGAGGCCGTCAACGAAGGTGTCCATGAAATAAAACTCCCCTTCGGTCTGCTTATCGAGGAGCCCGATAATGTTCATCAGGGTCGTCTTGCCTGAACCGGAAACACCCATGAGGATGACGAACTCCCCTTCCCTGATTTCAAGGTTGATGCCCTTGAGGATCGTGAGTTCCCTCTCCCCGATGAAATAGCTTTTCTTGATGCCCTTAAGGGTGATCACTTTTTAGCGCCTGGCGCAGACTTTTTTGCCGATGGGATTAGGATACGTTCATCTTCGCTCAGACCGGAAGCGATCTCGGTAAACTTATCGTCCCTGATGCCGGTGGTTACTGCTTTCCGCTCGACCTTGTCTTTCAATTTAACATAGACGACGTTTTCCCCTTCCTCAAAACGTACTGCGCCGTTGGGGACGATAAGCACGTCTGATTTTTCGTCAATGATGATCTTGACGTGGGTGGTCATTTCCGGCTTCAAAAACGTCGTGTCTTTCGGATCGATCTTCAATATAGCGAGGTAATAGACGATATTCTCCTTTATCTCGGGCTGTGGATAGATAAGGCTGATAGTCCCTGAAAATCTTTTATCCCTGTATGCATCGACCCAGTATTCCACCTTCATTCCCGGTTTGACCCTGCCTATATCCGTCTCATCGACATAGATCCACATCTCCAGCTTCGTAGCATCGATAACGGTGATCAGGTTCACCGCCGACAGCCCCGCTACAACCGTCTCACCCTCCTGAGTCGTCACCTGCGAGACATAACCGGATATGGGGGCATAGATCTTTGTGTAGCTTAAGCTGACCTCGAGAGCCTTCAGCTTCTCGACGGCCTCTTTCACCTTCGCCTTCCCCAGCGCCACCTGTGCAACGGCTACATCCAATTCCCTTTTTGCCTTGTCCACGGTGTCCTTTGTGGTGAACTCCTTTTCCAGGAGCCTCTCTTCCCGTTCGTAATTGGTCTTGCTGTAAAGATACTGGGCCTCTTTGGCTTCCAAGTCCCTTTTTTGTTCTTCTATCTGGGCCTCAAGGTTTCTTTTATTGGCAAGGAGCTCCCTGTCGTCTATCGTGGCGATCAGCTCCCCTTTCTTTACAAAGTCGCCTACCTGATATTTCAACCGGGTAAGCACGCCGGTGGCCCTCGTGCCCACCTTAACGATGGCGCCCACCTGGGCCTTGATGATGCCTGTCTGCTCAGTGAAGTGGGTCACGCTTCCCCGTTTTACTGTAAACGATTCCCCACGGATTGATGTCTTGGTCTTTCCCCGTGCGGCAAAGAATATGATAAGCCCTGCGATGACGATTACTGCGATCGCGACGGCGATGTATCTCTTTTTTTTATTTATCATGGATGTATGCCACCTTCTCAAGGTATGACAGTGCAACGTTGGCCCTGTAAAGGGCAGCCACTTCGTTCTCTTTTGCCGACGCGAGATCCTTCTCGCTCTGAAGAAGACTCAGGATATCGCCCTTGCCGACCCTGTATTCGCCGAGGAGCTGGTTAAACGTCGTTGTTGCTTCCCTTACCAGCTCTTTATACAAACTGACGTTCGCCAGTGTCAGCTCGTAGTCCTTTATCGCCTTTATAATATCGAGGCTGACTGTGCGCTTAGTCTCTTCAAGCCGCTGCTTCGCGGCGCTCACATTGCTCAGCGCGCCCTGCATATTGTAGTACCTGCCGACGCCGTCGAAAATCGGGAAGGTGAAGTTGATCATAAAGGAATCGCTCCTTCCTTCAGGGAAAAACCTCTTGTCCTGCCTTGTTTGCTGAAGCTCAGTATCAATCCTGGGGAACCAGGCGCTTCTCTTTTCCACGTAAACCATGTTCAGCCGCTCTATCTCCTTTTCCTGGGTGATTATCTCAGGTTTCATGCGGATAGCTGTCTCGTTGAGCCTTTCATAATCAGCCCTGAAACCCGGCTCTGTTAAGATCCCTTCGGCATCGGTCTTATCTTCTGTTTTCATGAATATGAGCGACTTCAGATCCTCCAGGGCCTTCTCGTACTCCCTTTCCGCCCTCTGTACGTCTATCTTCGACGTCGTCATCCTCACCTCGGCCTGGAGGACGTCGCTTTTCTTCGTTATCCCTTCCCTGTACCTCGCGAGCGTTAGCTTGTAGATCCTGTCCGCAGTATCGAAGGCTTCCCGCCTTCTCTCGACGATCAACTTGCTGCCGAGGGCCGTATAAAAAGCGCTTTTTATGCTGAAGATGACATCCTGGCGTATGCCTTTATATCTCTCCTGCTCGCGCTCAAGAAGTGAATAGGACCCTTTTCGTTTTGCGTACCGCTCTCCGCCGTCGAATATCCTCAAAGAGACGCTGCCTGCAAATGTATAGGCATCCAGCGAAGACCCTACATCCGAGGCGGAGCTGAAGCGCGAATAGCTGCTGACGGAATCCTTTGAGTTGAGAGACCGTATATATGAGCTTTGAATATCCACCCGCGGCAGATAGGGATCGATGGTAGAGATGTATGAAAACCGGGAGCTCTTAACAATTTCCTGCTGTTCTTTCAAGAGATACGAGCCTTCGACGGCCCTTTTGATCGCTTCGTCGAGCGTTATCGTGAACGCTGTGCCTGATAAGAGAGCGGTAATAGCACAAACAGCGGCTATGATCTTCATTTTCGCCTTTTATACCATAGTTTCACGAATTATTCAAAGCTACACCAATATTACGGGCCTCCCATCGATGAATTACCCCGCAGCAAGCTGCAGGTGAAACCGATCCCTCTAAGGGGACGTTCTTAAGAAATTAAATAACTATCGGGGTGCTGCTGAGGGGGCAATCCTTCAATATTGCCTTTCATTGCTTATTATTGGCAGAGTTGATTTTAATGTAACCATGGGCAGAATATTATTTAAAGCGCATAGATGACTGCAAACAACTATTACAAGAGTTTTTTGGAAGGGAGGAAAAGTTATTTAATTTCTTAAGAACGTCCCCACTATCTCATTTGTGGAAGGTTGTAAATTAAGGCAAATAAATATGCCGAGGAACGGAATTGAACCGCTGACACGGGGATTTTCAGTCCCCTGCTCTACCGACTGAGCTACCTCGGCAATGTTTTATTTAAAACACAACTTATCATGCCATGTCAAGATATTCGTACCACCTCCATCGCCTACCATACAATCCCTGAAAAATTTTGACATTCAACTCCCCCTTGTGTTAACACATTGGCAATGCCCCAGTCTCTGACAAAACCATTCAAGGGAATATTGTATAACAAAGAAAAGATCGGAGATATTGCCCTCTGCGTCTGCCCTCCCTACGATGTCATCAGCAACATAAGGGCCTATTACGAGAAGGACGAGTTGAATGCAATCCGGCTGGAGCTGCCGATGGCCACCCCCTCCATGGACAAATACAATAATGCCAGGGAGACCATGGAAGGATGGATCGCGAGGGGCATTCTGCGGCAGGAGGACAAAGAGACTGTCTACGTTTATGAGCAGGAATTCTCTATCGAGGATGCTGTTTATACCAGAAGGGGGTTCATAGCGACCCATAAACTCAGCCGGGACCGGATCCTTACACACGAGGAAACGAGAAAAAAGGCAAAAGCCGACAGAGAGCAGCTGATAAGCACACTCAAAACCTTTACAAGCCTCATCTTCGGACTGTATGAAGACAGGGAACAGGAGATTGAGAACATCCTCATATCATCGAAGAAAGAGAAGATTTATGATTTCGTAGATGAACAATCTGTCAGGAACAGGTTTTACAGGATGACGGATGCGGAAGATATGAAGCAACTAACATCAATGATGGATCAGAAAAAGATATATATAGCAGACGGGCACCACAGGCTGGACGTTTCGTACAGGCTCAACATACCCTACGTGCCGCTCTACCTGACCAATATGTATTCTCAAGGAATTGTCATCCTCCCTTATCACAGGATCATCCAATTCGCAAAAAAGAAAAACCTCCGGAAGATATTGAGCTCCATGGAAGGCTTCATTGAGGTCACGAAACACGATTACATTGACAAGGACTCGCTGAGGGCCGTTTTCCCAATGATCAACGAATCGGGGAGGCCTTCATTTCTTCTCTATTCCCACGAAGATCCGTCGCACATATACCAGCTCACCGAAACGGCGCCTATCGATACGGACAAGGGCGTCCACGAAGTATTGAAAAAATTAAAGGTCAACATACTTCACAATGGCATCCTGAAGAGGCTCATCGGGGCAGAGGATGAAGAGATCTCATTCACTCAGGACCATTATGAGTCTGTTGATCTCGTACAGCAAGGGTCTCTCGACCTTGCCCTCTTTCTTCCCTCTACAACCGTCGATGAAGTAAAAAGTATAGCGGAAAACAATCTTTATATGCCCCCAAAATCGACGTTTTTCTATCCGAAGATACTTACGGGTCTCGTATTCTGCAAATATGCATAGCACCCCTTCCGGCGACGAAACCCTGGATCTCCTCTGTGAAGACAGGCTCCGGCTTATCCAGAAAAAAGGGGCGTACAGGTTTTCCATAGACGCCATCCTTCTTGCGAATTTCGTCATTCTCAAAAAAGATGAAAGATTATTGGATATAGGGACCGGTTGTGGTATCATACCTATTTATATGACAAAAAAAGGCTACAGCAACGAAATGGTGGGCGTTGAGATCCAGGACCAGCTTTTTGAAACAGCGCTGAAAAATAAAGAATTAAATCATTGCGATAATGTGCAGTTGTTAAAGGGGGACATCGATTCCCTCGCAGGTGCGCTCAAGAGAAGCCCCTTCCATGTTGTGCTGTCCAATCCGCCATACACAAAGGCAAAAACCGGGAGAAAGAGCCCCGGGGATTCCCGCAGGATAGCCCGTTACGAGTCATCGCTTGACCTTGTCATGCTCCTCTCGTTATCGTCTGCCTTGCTTTTTAAGAAAGGCAGGCTCTGTGTCATATATCCTTCGAAAAGGCTCGGAGAAGTCATGGGCAGCGCCAGGGCATACAGGCTTGAGCCAAAAAGGCTGCGCTTCGTACATCCAAGGAAAAGCGAGCCTTCAAACCTTTTCCTTGCCGAATTCACGAAAGAAGGAGGGGTCGGGACGATCATAGAGCGTCCTCTCTATATTTATGAGAACGGGCGTTATACGGACGAAGTTGCAGGCTACTATCTCCTAAGGAACTGACATGGCAGTCATTGCAGACGTGATCGAAAAAGACCTTAAAAAACTCGAACAATCCATTGACAAGCTGATCACGACAAAGATACACGTCATCAAGGAGATCGTCAATTACATCATTAAATCGGGCGGGAAAAGGGTCAGGCCGATACTCGTCATGCTGAGCGCCAGGCTCTGCGGCTACAAAGGAGAAAAACATATTCCCTATGCCGCCATCATAGAATTCATACACACGGCAACGCTCCTCCATGATGACGTGGTAGATAACGCAAAGACCCGGAGAGGATTCTCAACGGTAAATACTGTATGGGGCAATGAGCCAAGCGTGCTTGTCGGAGATTTTCTTTATTCAAAATCTTTCGAGCTCATGGCCCGCGAAGGAAATGATACGATCCTCCAGGTCATATCATCGGCGACAACAGCCCTTTCCGAAGGGGAGATCCTCGAGATAGTAAAGACGGCGGATATGGGCACAACCGAAGAGGAATATTTTCAAATAATCGGCAACAAAACAGCAGTGCTTTTTGCCGCTGCCTGTGAAATCGGGGCAATCCTCGGACACTGCGCGCAGCAGAAAAGAAAGGTCATGAACAGTTTTGGTTACAACCTCGGCATGGCCTTTCAGCTTATGGATGACGTTCTCGATTACACATCCTTTGACAACGTCCTCGGCAAACGTGTTGGCACCGACCTCCAGGAGGGAAAGGTAACCCTTCCCCTGATCCATACCCTGCGGTCAGCCGACAACGAAGAACTATCATACCTTACAAAGATCATCGGCAAGCCCCGCATTACAGCAAAAGATTTTACGAAGGCAAGAAAGATCATCGAAAAGCATGGCGGAATCGATTACACCATTGCGACCGCAGAAAACTATACGAAAAACGCCAAGAGCTATCTAAAGACTTTTCCTGATTCAAAATACAAAGAATCACTCCTTGTGCTCACCAATTATATGCTTGGCAGGGAAAAGTAGCACACGGCAAAATTGTAACACGATAAAGATGGATATATATAGCATTCCACCATTGCTGAGCGCAATTATCCTCTTCATCCTTTTTCTTATGGGGGCATTCAAATCGAAAGGCTCCCCCGTCAACCTTCTCTTTTCGCTCATCTGCCTTATAGGATGCCTTCTCAACATCGACAAAACGTTCCTTACAGTCGTTGCAGATGAAAAACTTGCCATCCGTATAAGCAGGATCGACCACCTTTTTCTGGTTTTTATCATCCCGCTCTACTTTCACTTCACCCTGTTGGCAACGGGGTACAAAAAATTGCTCCCCTTCGCAAAATACGGTTATGTCATCCCCTTTCTTCTTTTGCCCCTGACCCAGCACCCACAGTATCTGACCCATATGAAGCGTCATTTCTTCGGTTTTTTTGGCATCGCAGGGCCTTACTTTTATTTATTCGGCGTCTTAAGCACTCTTAGCATTGCCGCTTCGATCTATCTCCTTGCGAAAAGGCTGAGAGAAGAGACTGCATCAGTGAAAAAAACGAGGATCAAATATATCCTTTTAAGCTTTGGACTTGCCGCTGCCGTGAACCACTTCGATATCTTCACTATGAAGGGGTACGCAATGTATCCGCTGGGGAATTTCGTTTTTATCCCTATGTGCCTGCTGGGATATTCCATACTGAGGCACGACGTCATGGAATGGAAGATATTTCTCAATAAAGGCATAGTCCTTTCTGCCCTGCTTTTCATATCCACCGGATTCTTTGTAGGATCGGCAATATTTTTGAAAAGGCTTTTTGATGCGCCCGCGCATACCGAACTCGTTTACGTCACTGCGATGATCCTCACCTTCTTCCTCGTCTATTTTTCAAAGGAGCGGGTGCAAGACTTTCTCGTGCAATTCCTGCAACAGGAATTTATCAGGAACAGCCGGGCGCTAAAGGACCTCAGCTTTGAGATATTGATGCTTCATAGCATCGAAGACATCAAAAAAACCGTCGCCGCAAGGCTGTCGAAGCTGTTCGCTCTGCAAAGATGCGCCATTAAGATGGTGCCGAAGATCGATGCGACGGAAGCGGTCAGCGTAATTTATGAATCCGATATGCTTTGGAACGATGGATACCGTTTGTCTATCCCGATACATTCGAAAGCACACCCTTCCTTTCTCCTGCTCGGAGAAAAAGGCAACATGAGCCTCTATGCCGGGGAAGAGGTTGAATTCCTTACGATCCTTGCGAACCACACCGCCCTTTCCTTCGATAATGCGAAGGCCTATAAAAAGATACGGGACTTCTCGGCATCCCTTGAAAAGCTTGTCCACGAAAGGACACAAGCCCTCATACAGAGCGAGAGTCTTGCCGCCGTCGGCAGGCTTGCGGCAGGCGTTGCCCACGAATTAAACAACCCTATCGCGGGCGTAATGAGCACGCTGGAATTTTATACAGACCATATGAAGGAGCAAAGCGACATCAGGGACGACCTCCTCTTTTCCCTCAGTGAGCTCAGGCGGGCAAAAGATATCGTTAAAAGCCTCCTTGACGCCTCGCGCCAGAAAGACGAAACAAAAGAGCTTATTGACATTTACCATCCACTGGAAGATGCCCTTAAGGTACTCTACAACCAATATAAAAACAAAAAGATCGTTATAACAAAAAACTTCAATGCAGAGCATAGCCTGATCATGGGCAACGGGCCGAGGTTATGCCAGGTATTCATCAACATTGTCAAGAATTCCATTGATGCCATAGGCGACAACGACGGAAGGATAACGATCGATGTCTTCAACGAAGGCGGTCTGCCGGACACGGCGCAACAGCAGAAAAGCTCTGCCCGGAGTATAATATGCAGGATCTCCGATAGCGGCGAAGGCATAGAGATAAAAAACGCAAAGGATATTTTTAAGCCCTTCTTTACAACAAAACCCCCGGGCAAGGGAATAGGCCTTGGCCTCTTTATCGTTCACGAGATCATCAAGGATCACAAGGCCGCTATTGACATGGAAAGCGGCGGCGGCAAAGGGGCGGTATTCAGGCTTTCTTTTCCCTGCCGGCAACAATAAGTGTATACTCTCCCTTTAATTCCTGAGAGCCGAGCCTCTCTATTATATCTTCTATGCTGCCCCGCAAGACATCCTCGTACATCTTTGTCATCTCCTTAAAAAGGGCGGCTTCACGGTTGCCCCATTCCTCCAGGATCAGATGAAGCGTCTTCACTACTCTTCGCGGCGATTCAAAAAAGACAACAGGGTAGTGTATTGACGCAAGCTCATCGAGGACCTTCTTCATCTTCGATCTTTTCTGCGGCAAAAAACCGTAAAATACAAAATGGTCGGCGAAAAGCCCCGAAACAGACACGGCGCTCACCGCCGCAGACGGTCCCGGCACGGCCCTCACGCTCAGTCCCTTTTCATGGCAACGCCTTACGATAATGTTCCCCGGGTCTGAAATGCAGGGCGTTCCGGCGCCCGTGATCAGGGCACAGGATTCGCCGCGCCCTATCCTTTCTGCGATATTCATCGACTTCCTTTCCTCATTGTAGCTGTTGATTGAGAGGATGGATTTATGGATGCCTAAGTGATTGAGGAGCTTCAATGCCCTGGCGCTGCTCTCCGCAACGACAAAGTCCGCGTCTCTCAGCACCTCAACGGCCCTGATCGTAATATCTTTCAGGTTGCCGATCGGCGTCGCAAGGACATAGAGGATACCGCTCTCCGTCATGGTTCCCAATCATATTACAATGCAAAATCCTTGACAAGAAGAAAAAAGTTGTAGAGAATAAATATATGATTTTTAAAGTTATTATAATACTTTTCGTTTGTCTTCTTCCTCAATACGCGTTTTCAGCCGTCTATGGCTACCAGGACGAACAGGGGACATTCCATTTTACCAACATGATCCCTGTCGGGAAAAGGTTTCACGTCGTTATCCCTGAAAGAAAAAGATTCGTCCCGTCAGATAATATTGACAGCGATTATTATGACAAGATGATCTTGCACCATTCGAGCGCCCACGGAGTAGATCCTTCACTCGTAAAGGCGGTGATGAAGGCGGAATCAAATTTCAACCCCAACGCCGTGTCCCATAAGGGGGCCCAAGGCCTTATGCAGCTCATGCCGGAGACGGCGAGGCTCATGAGGGTCGACAACCCTTTCGATCCGGAAGAGAACATCAGGGGGGGCGCGAAGTATCTCAAACTTTTAGACGAGATCTTCCAGGGCAACCTCGAACTGGTTCTTGCCGCATACAATGCAGGCCCTCAAAAAGTCAAAGACCACAATATGAATGTACCGCCCATAGAAGAGACAAAGACATTCATAAAAAGGGTCAAACACTACTACAATAAGCTTAAAAACCCGCATGAAGGCTAAAGACGAGAAGATGCCTATCTGGACGCTTCCGAACAGGCTGAGCGTCATACGGATACTTTTCATACCTCTTATCATTGTACTTATCGAGAAGGGCTTTTCTTTCAGCGCTTCGCTCCTCTTCATTATCGCAGGTATCACCGACGGGCTTGACGGCTTCATGGCAAGGAGATTAAGCCTTAAAACAAAGATCGGGGTACATCTTGATTCGATCGCCGACAAGCTGCTCGTATCCTCCGTGCTGATCGCCCTTACCTATTACAGGCTGGTGCCTCTCTGGGTAACGATCATCCTCGTCGGGAGAGAATTTATTATCAGCGGGCTGAGGTCATTCTATGCAATGGAGGGTATTTCGATCTATCCATCTTTCCCCGGAAAATTAAAAACAACGCTCCAGATCGTCGGGATATCCTGCGTGCTCTTTCATCCCCGCCTTCAGGAGATTGGCCTCTACATCATTTATGCCGCGCTCTTTTTCAGCATCTTCTCTGCGGGGCATTACATCCTTGCGATATTTAAACCACAGACCGAGGAACTGGGAGGCAAGAACTGATCTACTTGCACAACCCGCATTGTTTACACCTGCTTTCATCCCCATCGTCCGTATAGATGCCCGTAGCGCCTGACATGTTCTCTATGTAGGCCTTCTTGCCTTTTCTGCCTTTCAGATACGCGTAATCAACAGGGACCTTGCCAAGCCCCCCGGTAATATCGACGGCATACTGGGGCATAGCCAAGCCAGACGCCTTTGCCCGCAGCGCTTTCATGATCCGGATACCCTTTTCAAGCCTGACCTTGAAATGCCGGCCTCCCCTCACTTCATCGAGCTGAAAAAGGTAATAAGGTTTCACGCCTTCCGACACGAGTGCTTCAAAGAGCTTCAACAAAATATTTTCGCAGTCATTGACATTTCTCAGCAGGACGGTCTGGCTCACCATTACGCTGCCTGCGCCCCTGAATCTCCTCACGTTTTCGAGAAATTCCGGGGTTATCTCCCGCGGATGGTTTATGTGGATCACGATCCACAGCGGCCCATGCCTTTTCAAGATCGTGAAATGTTCCCTTGTCATCCTTCCAGGATCGACGACAGGCAGCCTCGTGCTAATCCGGATCGTTTTTACATGCTGCATTGTTCTCAATCTCGACAGGATCTTATCCAACAGACCTGGGGGGATCATGAAGGGGTCGCCGCCGGAGAGGATGACCTCCCTGATCGTTGTATCGCCGCTTAAATACCTGAAGGATTCCTCAAAAAATTCTCCCGGATCCCACCCTCTCCCTACCATCCTTTTCCTGTTGCAGAAACGGCAATACATTGCGCACTCAGAACTTATCAGGAAGACAGCCCTGCCTTCATATCTCCTTATCAAGACAGGGGTGATCGAGATATCCTGTTCATTCAGCGGGTCGTCGCTCCCTCCGTCCTGCAGCTCCTCTGCGGAGGGGACCGCCTGCTGCCGTATCGGGCAGAAAGGGTTATCGGTTTCCATAAGTCTTAGATAAAACTGAGGTATTCTGAAAGGATGGATTCGGCAAAGCTGCCTTATCGCGCTTTCCTGATCAGGATTTAACGGTATAAACTTCGCGAGCGCTTCCGCGCTATGAACAAAAGGGAGGGTAGGCGAGCTACCCCCCGTATCGTCTAATACCTTGCTACTGTGCTGGTACGAAATGGGCTCTTCTGTTCTTTGCCCAGCATGCCTCGTTATGCTCCGTGCAGATAGGTTTTTCTTTGCCATAGCTTACTGTCCCGATCGATTTTCCGTCTGCACCAAGGTTGACGAGAAAGTTCTTCGCAGCGTCAGCCCTTTTCTGCCCGAGGACGAGGTTGTATTGCGATGTGCCTCTTTCGTCGCAGTGTCCTTCGACCTTTATGTTCTTCTTGGTGTTTGCCTGCATCCAAGAGTAGTTTTGCTTCAGAATCTCGGCATCGTTCGCCCTGATATTGTATTTATCAAAATCAAAGTTGATGTCTCTGAGGTCGGGTGCTGCCGCCGGTGTTGGCGCTGCTTTTGCTACCGGCATGGGCGCCTTTGCCTCAGGCGCTACCGCCTTTGCCGCTGGAGCTGCAGGCGCAGCAGTCTCGCCTTTCATCTGCTGATAGAAACAACCGCATCCGCTTAATGCAACTGCCATTACTACAACTGCCAATACAAGACCAAATGATTTAATTTTCATGCTCCACCCCTTCCTTCATATTTGCAGGGTATATCCCCGGCAGGGGATATACCCTGCATGTGCAAGCGTTATTTTTTTACTGGTATTGCTTCCTTCGCTGCTCCTGCTGCTTCCTTCACTGCCCCTGCTGCCTCTTTCACCTTCTCTGCTGCTCCTGCTGGTGCTGATGCAGCTGGTTTCTCTGGTGCCGGTGCCGCCTTCTCTGGTTCTGGCGCCGGTGCTGCGGGTTTTGCTTCTTCTTTGGGTGGTGCCGGTTTCGGTGGTTCCTGTGATGGTCCACATCCCATTAATGCTACAGTCGCAAAAAATGCGACGGCAACAAACAGCATAACAAACTTCTTCATTGATTCTCACCTCCTTTCATTATTATTCTTAACCTTATAAAACTAATATATAATAACACTATCAATAAGTAAATTAAATTTTTTTAATAATAACATCTTTTTTTATAAAATCAATACCTTCTCTGTCGCACAGATCATTGCCGGGGTTCAATGCCGTCGCTGTTCCACATGCTACGCCCTGCGCCAGGGCATCCTCGAAAGTACCGCCCGCATGCAACACGAATGCAATGCCTGCTAAAAGCGAATCACCGGAACCGGTGGAGCTCCTGACTTTTACCTTTGGAGGTGCAACATGGAAATTCCCTCGTCCCGATATACCAACAACCCCTCTTGCCCCCATGGATACAACAATATATTCCACAATATTTTCATAAGGTTTCGAGTATTCTACTATCTCATCGATTTCATTGACGCTCTTCTTCACAAGTCGTCCGAATTCATGAATATTGGGCTTTATAAGGTACGGCCCCGCATCAACCCCAGCACGGAAGGGTTCTCCGTCAGCGTCAAGCAATATCCTGACATGCTTCCCTTTTAACGTGGTTATAAGTTGTGCGTAAAAGCTGTCATTCATTCCGACCGGGATACCGCCGCTTATTATCACGAAGCTGTTCATCGGTATACCTTGGATTTTCCTGAAAAAATCCGCACTTTCCACATCGCTGACGGAGGGTCCATGGCTGCTAAGCAATGTCTGGAGCTTCTTTCTCTTTTGATTGATAATGACGTTCGTTCTTGTCTCGTCGCGGATCTCTGTAAAATCACAGAGGATCCCTTCGTTGACCAGCCTGCTCTCCATTTCCAGGCCGTTATACCCGCCGATGAGTCCAAGGGCAATGCTCTGGCCGCCGAGCTTCTTGATAACCCTTGAAGCATCGATTCCTTTCCCTCGTGGATACCTCTTCTCCTCAAGAACCTCATTGACATCGTCATACATAAGTTCTTCTACTTCAATGATTCTGTCAAGAGATGGATTTAATGTGACTGTGTAAATCATTCTTCATTTATTCTATTAAATAAAACAAAAAATGGCTACAAAATATTTATTTATTGTTTTTGCCAAACCTTTATGTTATTCAATCAGCGTAAAAGCAGTCGGCAAGGGGGATGCTTTTTTTTCGTATAACAGGATCGGCGTCAAAGCCGTAATACAAAATATTATTGTTTTTTTGTTCCTTGTCGCGCCCGGTACATCGTCGGGGGCGGCCTTTCTAATATATAACCAGGACGCGCGGGCAAACGGAATGGGAATGGCGGTAATATCATCGATCGACAACCCGTCGGCCGTATTTTATAATCCTGCACAGCTTCCGTACCATAAGGGATTCGGGGGCTCTGCCGGCAACACCACAATCATCCCCGCAACATACTTCAAAGACTGTCGTACAGGAAAAAAGACATATGCAAAGTCTGTAACACACCACCTTCCTTCAGCCTTTATCAAATATACCGAAAAGGATATCTCATTCGGCCTGGGGATATTCTCACCCTTCGGCCTTTCCACTCATTGGCCTGCCAACTGGACCGGCAGATACACTATAACCTTTTCCGAGATCAAGACGACCTTTGTCAACCCCGTTATTGCATACAGGTTCAATGATTATCTCTCGCTCGGCGCCGGCGTCTCCCTCGTCCGGAGCTCGGTACAGATGAAAAACGCCATCGACCTGAGCGTGTTCGGTCTTCCCGATGGCCGCGCGAGACTTAAAGGGGAAGGGGAAGGCATCGGCTATAATGCGGGGTGCACCCTTAAGCTGCCTGAAGGATTTACCCTTGCCCTTACATACCGGTCCGCAATACCGATCAGGTACGAAGGGAAGGCGTCGCTGTATATGCCGTTTCCTCTTACCTCCTCCGTTACAAGGGCCTCCACGCATATTACCCTCCCTTTTCTCTCAGTCCTGGGCATAGCGAAGAATATGGGCCCCCTGACGCTCGAAGGAGATATCCTCTATACCGGCTGGTCGTCTTTACGGGGATACAGGGTCTCTTCCGAAGACAGAACAGCCGATGCATACTACTCCAAGAACTGGAGGAATTCGTCAGCCATCGCCTTTGGCCTTAATTATCGGTGGACAAAATCCTTCGAGGTCAGGAGCGGCTATATGCATGACAGAAGCCCTGTGCCGGCTCAGACCCTGGGACCCGAATTACCTGATGCCGCGAGAAACGTCTTTACGCTGGGAGCTGCAATAGGCCATGGCCATTTCAAGTTTGACCTTGGATATCAGGCAACATTTTTTGAAAAGGCAGACTCAACGCGCAGTGCGGTCCTGCCCGGTGGAACATACGGAAACTTTGCACACCTTATTTTTGTGTCTTTAGCGTACAACAGGTGACAGGGGCCGCATATTCGGTTATCATATACCGGCATATGCAACCGGATAATTACTTGGCGGTTCTGAGGAGAGGCTTCATCAACGGCGTTTCTATTACCTTCACCATGGCAAAGGTAATAGTGCCCTTCTATATCGTTATAGAATTCATAAAAAAAACAGGCTTCATTGCCGTCATAAGCGATTTTTTCAAACCCTTCATGGAGCTTATCGGGCTGCCGGGAGAGGCTGCCCTTGGCCTCATGGCCGGATACTTCATCAACCTTTACGCCGCGATCGCCGTGATCGCTCCCCTTGAACTGTCAACAAAGGACATAACTATCGCGGCCCTCATTCTCGGAATATCCCACAGCCTCCCCCTTGAAACTGCCGTCACAAAACAGACCGGCGTAAATGCATGGCTTTTAATGTCTGTCCGGGTCTTTTTCAGCCTGCTGTCAGGAGTGATATTGAACGTTATATGGAAACTGTTCTCGTAGCCCTTAAGGATTCATTGATCTTATCCGCCAAGCTTCTTTTCATCATACTGCCCCTCAGCATCTTTTACGAATTTCTGAAAGGCAGGGATTCGAAGCTTGCAAAAAGACGTTTCGCCTTCATCGGAATATCCGGAAGCGGCCTCATTTCTCTCGTAACGGGCATAATTATAGGTCTTACCTATGGGGCTGGCGTTATCATCCATTCGCTCCGCACGTCAAACGTAGGCAAAAAAGAGGCCTTTCTCATCCTGCTCTTCCTCTCTATCTGTCATGCCATTATAGAAGATACCCTTATCTTTGTTGTAATCGGCGCGAACGGCTTCATCCTGATAGCCTTCAGGTTCGCCCTCGCCATTATACTCACCTATGCCATCTATAGGAGCAAAATCTTGAAAACACCTGAGGGTGGGGATGGGTGAACTACTTTTGAATCCTGCGTTTGAGTTCCACGGCGATCTCTGACGGGTCGAGAGGCAGCTCGAACTGCTTTTTGTCCTTCATGTTCCTTGCAACGATAATGCATCTGTTGATCTCGTCGTCGCCGAGGATCATCACAAAGTCTGCACCGAGGCTGTCGGCATACCGCATCTGTGATTTAAGGGATTTCCCGTCGTAGGAATAGCGTATGGGCAATCCCTGTGCAATAAAGGCCTTTGTCACCGGCACGAGATATGCCTTCGCCTTCTCTCCGAGATAGGCAAAGAAAAAGACAGGTTTCCGAGGGCGTTCGCCGCTGCCCACAATAAGCGCCAGCCTCTCCATGCCTATGGCAAAACCGATCGCAGGCGTCTTCGGGCCGCCCATCTCCTCCACGAGATTGTCGTAGCGTCCCCCGGCGGTGAAGGCCTTCTGGGCACCCAATTCGTCCGAAGTGACCTCAAACACCGTTTTCGTGTAGTAATCGAGACCTCTCACAAGCCGTTTATTCACCGTGACAGGGACCCCAAAACCGTTCATATGGGAGAGAAAGCTGTTAAAATGGCTGCCGCACTCTGTGCAGAGATAATCGAAGAGGAGCGGGGATTCGCTATTGACCTCTATACACTGCGCATTCTTGCAATCGAATATTCTGAGGGGGTTTTTGTAAAGACGTCTCAGGCAATCCTCGCACAGGCGGTCTTTTTTTGTCTCAAAATATGACACAAGGACAGTCCTGAACTCTTCCCTGCAGAGCTTACAGCCAACGCTGTTGACCTCCATTGTGTATTTTTTTACCCCGAGGTCGGCCAAAAGGAGGGAGATCATCCATAACAGTTCCGCATCAATGAATGGGTCATCGGAGCCGAAGACTTCCACATCCACCTGATAGAATTGCCGGAACCTGCCTTTTTGGGGTCTTTCGTGCCGGAACATAGGCCCCATGGTGAATATCTTGCTTATCCTCTCTTTCGCGTACATGCCCGCCTGCAGGTATGCCCTCACAACCCCCGCGGTAGCCTCAGGCCTGAGCGTTAGCGAGTCGCCCCCGAGGTCTGTAAAGGTAAACATCTCTTTTTCCACGATATCGGTTGCATCCCCGATGCTCCTGACGAAAAGGTCTGTGCTTTCGAGGACCGGCGTCGCTATCTCTGCAAAACCAAGGAGGTCGAGATACCTTCTCGACGCATCTTCTATGCGCCCGAACCTTTCAATGTCCTCGCCGACGATATCCCTGAATCCTCTTAATGTCCTTATCTTTTCCATCGTTCTCCGAAGATGTTTTCAGTCCATTTCATTAGTAACATAAATCATAGGGCAATTCAAAAAAATATTTCCTTAAACCAGGCATGAAGCGCTAAACACCAATCTCTGAATAATATCAAATGTTCAAAAGAGATATATTATCATTGACAACGGCCCCCGTTTTCTCTAAAATATCGTTGTTCCCATATGTATATAACGTTGAAATAATAATCAATGAAAAAATAAACTTACCGGCCTGCCGGGAGCAAAGGAGATAAAAGATGGATCTATACGGCTTGCTGAAAAGTGAATTTAAAAAGATCGCCGACGGGATAATGGATGAGCATATTGCCGTCGTCTCCGCCCGTACGCTCACACCAAAGGAGGCGATCGGGACGCCGGACCGCGACGACTACCCTCTTCTGAAAGGCAAAGAGGTGATGGTCGAGGCCGTCTTCAGGGACGCAAAAGGACATGCGTTCACCGATATGCCCGGCCGATTGGAAGGGACGCTGCGCGATATCATTGAACTCCCCCTGTCAAATAATTTCCAGAGGGCGGTTTTCATAGCGAGCCTGAACGCCGTAATGCGGGCCCTCGGCCTCGTAGAAGGCTCCGTTCACTGCAGGGACAAGGAGCCTGCCTCCTGCGCGCGCCAGCTCGTTGAAACAGTAAAGGAAAAGTTCGGCGCCCCCCGCATCGCCTTTATCGGGTTCCAGCCCGCCATGATCGAGCAGCTTTCCGGCTCCTTTCCGATGCGCGTGATCGACCTCGACGAGGACAACATCGGAAAGGAGAAATTCGGCCTGATCGTTGAAGGCCCGGAGGCAACTGAAGAGGTCCTTTCCTGGGGCGACGTCGTGCTTGCCACCGGTTCTACCTGCGTGAACGGGACCATCACAAGATTCATCGGGAAGAAACCGGTCGTTTTTTACGGCGTCTCCGTGGCGGGTGTCGCGAAGGTGTGCGGGTTCGAGCGGTACTGCCCTTACGGACATTAAAAATTAAGGAGTATCCCATGCGGAAAAAGATAGCACTCTTCGTTCTTTTCTCTCTTCTCTCTGCCTTTTTCATAACGAGCCATGCCACAAGCAAAGAGCCTCTGCTGATCTTCTGCGGCGCCGCCTTCAAGCGTCCCATGGAAGAGATCGTCACACTCTACCGGCAGAAGACCGGCGCAGAGGTGAATGTCAACTACGGCGGGGTCGGCACGCTCTTCAGCCAGATCCTCCTCTCGAGGCAAGGCGATGTGTTCGTTGTCCCCTCGCCGGATATTATGGAACGGGCAAAAACGAAGGGAGTCATCGTCTCTGATTCGATCAAAGACATCGCCTATGTAGCCCCCTGCATCAATGTGCAGAATGGGAATCCGAAAAATATCCAGGGGCTGAAGGACCTTGCGAAACCGGGGATCAGGGTCGGCCTGGCAAACCCCGAGATCGTCTATATCGGCGCCATCGCCGTTGAGATCATTGAGAAGAATCTTTCTCCCGAAGAAAAAAAGGCGATCAGGAACAATATCGTCACTTACGTAGAGGATTTCAACAAGCTTGCGACCCTTGTCGTGCTCAAGCAGGTGGATGCGATCATCGGCTTCCACTTTCTCGGCGGATGGTATCCCGATAAGGTGGACACAGTCAAGCTGAAGCCGAACAAGGTCGCGAGAATAGGCGCCGGACAGACAGCGGTGATCTCCTATACAGGCAATAGGAAGGGGGCCGACGAATTCATCCGTTTCCTTTTATCCGAAGAAGCGAAGGCCATCTTCAGGAAAAACCATTATTTCGGTTCGCCCGATGATGCCTTTCGCTGGGTAGGGGCGAAGAAGCCCATCGGGGGTGAATTCACCGCCATCGAGGGGTGGCTGAAAAAATGACCTTTAAGAAGCTCTCCATATCGATGAGCTTTGCGGTGTTCGTCATGTATGGGGTCCTCATCCTCTCCCTCTTCTACTTTTACAACGGGAGCCTTTTTTTTGATACTCTCATATCGGAGAGAACGCTTTTCTCCATACGCCTGAGCCTTTTTACCGCCACGGTGGCAACGCTTGTATCGGTCTTTTGTGCCGTTCCGTCGGCGTATGCGCTGTCGCGGTTCCGATTCCCCGGAAGACAGCTGATCGACACGATCCTTGAGCTTCCCATGATCGTTTCGCCGGTTGCGCTCGGCGCAGTTGTCCTCATCTTCTTCAACACCCCTCCCGGGGTCTTCCTCCAGGAAAGAGGTGTCCATTTCGTCTTTACGATCTACGGGATATTCCTCGCCCAGTTCATCACCACCGTCGGGATCGCCATCCGCCTCATCAAGGCCGCAATGGACGAGATCCCCGTCAGGTACGAGGAAGTGGCGAGGACGCTCGGCGCGTCGCCCTTGAAGGCATTCTTCACCGTGACGATACCCTTAAGCAAGAAAGGGATCATCGCCGCATCGATACTCACGTGGGCAAAGGCATTGGGGGAATTCGGCGCGACCGTTACCATTGCAGGCTCTATGGCCATGAAGACGGAGACCATACCGATCGCCATATTCATGAGGCTCGCCAGCGCCGATATAGAAGGCACGGCCGTCCTCGTTCTCATATTGATAACGATAGGGCTTGGAACCCTTTACGGCGTGAGATTATTGACCAGAAAAACAACATCGCTTACATGATAGGTTGTTAAAAGGTGCTGCTATGCCGCTGATCGAGCTTAAAAATATTCAGAAACATGTGCTGAAGGATATCAACCTTATTGTCAGGGACAAAGAGCTCCTTGCCCTGGTGGGGCCCAACGGCGCCGGCAAGACAACGATACTCAACATTATAGCGGGATTGACGGATTATAAAGGAGAGGTCCTTTTTGACGGCAACAAGATGGACCATACTCCGCCCCACAAAAGGGGAGTGGGCTATCTTTTTCAGGACCTCGCCCTGTTTCCCCATCTCGACGTGGCATCCAATATAGCCTATGGACTCAGGATACAGCATTATCCGGAGGCAACGATCGAGGGCAGAGTAAAAGAACTTATGGACGCCCTCCATATAACCAGGCTGGAAAAAAGATACCCGCAGAGCTTGAGCGGCGGCGAAAAGCAGAGAGTGGCAATCGCCCGCGCCATCGCCCCCTTCCAGAAGATCCTCCTCCTCGACGAACCGACGGCAAGCCTTGACATCCAGACATCGAAATACCTGAGGATGGAACTGTGCGCCTTGTTGAAGAAGCTCGAGATAACGGCCATCTTCGTCATGCACGACCTCCTTGGAGCAGAAGAGATAGCGGACAGGATCGCCATCCTCCACAAAGGCACCATTGAACAGATATCAAGGCCCGGGGACATCTTCTTCAACCCAAGGACCAGGATGGTCTCTGAATTTATCGGCATGCCGAACATCCTGGACTGCAACGATTGCCGCGTCCTCTCCTCCGGCCTCATCGAGGTCGTCTCGGGCAACATGACCATAGTCCTCCCCTACGAGGGAAGCACGATCAAAAAGATTGCCATCCCGCCCCACGATATATACATATCCGATACGAAGCCTCCGGGGCCGGCGCTCAACCGCTACAGGGCAACGGTTACGGAGATCGTCCCCCTTCGCTCGGTAGTAAGGATAAAGGTAGATATTAATGGGAACAGCCTTTTGACAGAGCTGTCCATGGAGGCATTTGATGAGATGGACCTTGACATCGGCAGGGAGGTTTTTGTAATTATTAAGTTAAGAAGGCTGCGATACGTTGAAGAATTTGATGATTATCACAAATAGAAAAAAATGGACCCGCTGATCACCCGCTTCAAAAAGAAACTCAAGGACTCCCCGAAGACCATCAGGGAGGTTCTTTACGGATTTACAACCTACGAGCTCCACCGTGACCTGCAAAAAGAGAAGGGCGATATCGATAACCTTTTTATGCTCATCATCTTCGGAGATCTCGCAGGGCTGCCGCTGCTGCCGCCTTATTACTCGATGCGGCTTCTCCCTTACGTCGTTCCCCGGATCAATACCTGGAAGAGGCGCCTCTTAAGAGAGCGGGATATCATCGACATCCTGGTGGAATAGCGGTCAGCAGTCAGCATGCAGCCATCAGCTACAGCGATAAACCCGTAAGGCGTAAGGCGTTAGGCGTTAGGCGATAAACCCCGTAATTCGTAAGTCGTAATTCGTAAAGGGAGAAAAAATGTACAGCGTAGAGAGGGCGGGTTGTCATATTGTCTTTCTCCTCTCACGACTCACGAATTACGAATTACGGGTGTTCAATCTCGATATACGAACTACGACATACGGTCTGTTATGGGCTGGTTTTCATTCTTGACATATTATGAGCATATGCTTATAATAATCCATGTCCAGACCAAAGAAATGCCGCTGTGTCAATTGTTGCCCTGATTCAAGCTATTTCAAGCCAAGGGGTGTACCATTCGTCCATCTCGAGGAGGTTTCCCTGAACCTTGATGAGCTGGAGGCCATCAGGCTTGCCGACCTGGAGGGGCTATACCACGAAGAGGCAGCGGGGGAGATGAACGTCTCAAGGGCAACCTTCGGGCGCATCCTCGATGCGGCGCGGCGTAAAGTGGCCGAGGCCATTGTCAACGGCAAGGCACTGAAGATAGAGGAGATGAACCGCCCCGCAGCAACCTTCAAGGTGTCAGGGGAATGTGGATCATGATAGTCCCCCCTCTCCCTGACCCTCTCCCGCAAGGGGAGAGGGAATAGTGGTACTGCTGTGCTACCTGTGCCCTGGCCCTCTCCCGCAAGGGGAGAGGGAATAGTGGTACTGCTGTGCTACCTGTGCCCTGGCCCTCTCCCGCAAGGGGAGCGGGGGTATTGTTATCCCGAAGGAAAGCTTCGGGTAATCTATTTATGCAACAGGAGGATAGACAATGAAGGTCTGTTTTGCAGTACAGAAAGACGAAGGCATCAACAGTACAGTGTACAACCATTTCGGGTCGGCGCCGATCTTTATCATGGTCGATACGGAACTTGACAAGGCTACGCCGGTCGACAACAAGGACAAAGATCACGTCCACGGAGCCTGCAACCCTGTTATGGCCATAGGAGGCCGCAATATCGATGCCGTAGTCGTTGGAGGGATCGGGGCGGGGGCCATACGGGGGCTCAATGCGCAGGGAATAACGGTATATAAATCAGTAGCGCAATCGGTCAAAGAAAATTTAGACCTATTGAAGAAAGGGCAGCTTCCCGAGCTCACCATGCAGCATGCATGCGGCGGGCATCAGGGAGGATGCGGACACGGCCACTAAGAGGAGGACACGATGCCGATATACGAATACAAATGCGAGAGCTGCGGCGCCATAAACGAATACCTGGTCTTTGGCGACAGCGAGGAAATTGCCTGTAAATCATGCAACGGCACGTCACTGACAAAATTAATGTCAGCGCATAACACAACAGGTTCAGGACAACATAACGGCGGGCATGTTCACCACGGCGGCTGCTGCGGTTCACCAAATTCGTGCGGGAGTCCCGGGAGCTGCTGCTCAGGATAAAAAGAAGCTCATAGCGGAACACCCGTAAGCCCTAAATCGTAAGGCCTGAGCGGGAAAGGAGCAGTGGATAAACGCCTCACGGATTTGTTGCTGACGGCTGTGTGCTGACCGCTGGCGGCTATCTGCTATCGACTATTCACTTGGCACGATGCTTAATGATGGAAGACCTGCGCTTATGAGAAAAGATACTGGATCGCTCCATGCAGCCTGACAAGGCGGAGAAAGGAGTCGGCGACATTTCCGTTGCGCACCTCTTCCTGTCATTCCTCAGGCTTGGCCTCACGGCATTCGGCGGGCCGACCATGGTGGCCTATATCGGGGAGCTGTCGGTAAAAAAGAAAAAATGGCTTGACCCGGAGACATTCAAAAACGGGGTGGCGCTTTGCCAGTCCATACCAGGCGCCACCGCCATACAGGTCGCCGCGTACGTAGGGCTCAAGGTAAGGGGGGGTCTCGGGGGCTGCCGCAACATATATCGGGTTTGGCCTCCCGGCTTTTCTTTTTATGCTTGTGCTCTCATGGGCGTATATGCGGCTGGGAAACCTCCCCTGGGTCATTTCGCTCTTTAGCGGCCTTCAGGTCATCGTCGTGGCAATGGTCGCGAATGCCGCCTACACCTTCGGCAGGGGGGCGGTGAAGCATTACCTTGATGCCGTGATCGCCCTGCTCTCCGCAGCCGCTTTCTGGTACGGCATAAGCCCTTTTATTGTTATCCTGTGCGCTGCGCTCATCGGCATGATCGCATTCAGGACAACACCTGCGGACAGGCCTCTTACAACTGAAAAAACGCACGGAGCTTTCGCAAGGCAGATCCTTGCGACTGTCCTGATCATTGCCGTCTTCATGTTCCTTCTTTTCGTTTCTAACAGAGGATGGCTTACCCTCGCGCTTCTCATGATGAAGGTCGACCTCTTCGCCTTCGGCGGCGGGTTTGCGTCGATCCCTCTCATGCTCCAGGAGGTCGTCAATGTGCATGGCTGGATGGACAGCAAGACCTTTATGGACGGCATAGCGCTCGGCCAGGTCACGCCCGGGCCGATCGTGATCACCGCAACATTTGTGGGATTCTTCACCTATGGTCTCGCCGGCGCAATCGTCGCAACAATTGCCATGTTTTCTCCTTCCTTTGTTCTACTCATCCTGGGCGAACACATATCCAGCAGGCTCAGGCGGTCGACCCTCTTTAGCCGGGCAACAAAAGGCATCCTCGCCTCCTTTGTCGGCATCCTCCTCTTCGTAACCGTCAAGTTCGCCTTAGCGGTTCCCTGGGATATACTGCGGCTGGTGATCGTCACGGCGGCCATAGCTGCCCTTTTGAAAAAGATCGATATACTCTATATCGTACTTGCAGGCGCCCTATTCTCGATCCTTCTGCTGTAAGATAGTCTTCGATCCGGATGATTCCCCGCAGCAAGCTGCGGGGTGACAATATTCCCTCTCCCCTCGCGGGAGAGGGAAGGGTGAGGGGGCATAATCGTGCCGTTTCTATCCTCTGATACCACGCAGTGTGCTGCGGGGTATCTCATTAAGAAAATGTTTGTATTTGTCGCCTCAGGCAGGTAGAATTGCAAAGAAAGGGTACAATCCTTAATGAATCGTAAAATCCTCTTTAATCTTGTCGCCTTGGGCGAAGACAGTACGCGTCAATTCAAAAGCGACATTCGCAATGGAGAATCTTTAGCCTCAGAGATGGCTGCTTTTGCCAATGCCGATGGGGGGATCATCTTTATCGGTGTAGCTGACGATGGCGCAATTCCCGGGCTTTCTATGAAAGATGTAAGCCGCATCAACCTGCTCATCAGCAACGCAGCGAGCCAAATGGTGCGCAGCCCGCTTTCTGTGCTGACGGAAAATGTGGCGCTTGAAAATGGTCGCATCATCATTGTATTGACCGTGCCCAAGGGGATCGACAAACCTTATTTCGATAAAAATGGCGTAATCTGGCTCAAATCCGGGGCTGACAAACGACGCGTGAATTCCAAGGAGGAACTGAGGCGTCTATTTCAGATTACCGATCAGTTCCATGCCGATGAGTTGCCGACAAAGGCAGGGTTGGATGCATTGGATAAACTCCGCTTTCGAGAGTATTTGAAAGAAGTGCATAAACAACAATATCCTGATTCCAAGACCGAGCTTTTCCGCCTGCTTCAGAATTTGAACCTGGCAACGGAAACAGGCGTCTTGAACCTGGCAGGGCTGCTGCTTTTTGCCGAACGACCCGAGCGGTTTAAACCTCAGTTCATCATCAAGGCCGTCAGTTATCCGGGCGACGAAATTCATGCCAGCAGATATCTTGATTCTGACGATTTTGCAGGTCCGCTCCAGAGGCAGTTTGATGAGGCAATGGCATTCGTCCTGCGAAACCTTCACAAAATTCAGGCCGGCAGAGGCGTGAATGCGCCGGGCGTTCCGGAAATTCCGTTGCTGGTCTTTGAGGAACTTCTTGTCAACGCCCTTGTCCATCGAGATTATCTGGTAAGCGCCCCGATCCGGCTTTTCGTGTTTGCGAACCGCATAGAGATCGTCAGCCCGGGGTCTCTCCCCGACAATCTGACGGTGGAAAAGATACGCTCGGGAAACTCCAATATCCGTAACCCGATCCTTGTTTCCCATATTGCCAAAGGCCTCCTCCCATACCGTGGGCTTGGATCAGGCATTAAACGAGCGCTGGACGCATGGCAGAAAATCGATTTCACCGATGACCGTGATGGGTGTCTGTTCACCGCCGTAGTTCACCGACCGGAGGTAAAAAGTTCGGTAAAAAGTTCGGTAAAAAGTTCGGTAAAAACATATGAAGAGATTCTCGTTCTTCTTTCGGAAAGATCTGAAATGACCATACCCGAATTGGCTGAGACGCTCGGCCTTTCAACAAGAGCGGTAGAAAAACAGATTGCCAGGCTGCAGGGCGGAGGGTTTTTGCGCAGGGTTGGGTCGAAGAAAGGCGGTCGATGGGAAGTAATCCGGAAAAAAGATGATCTTTGATGCCGTCATAAAACATTTATAAGATTACAGGCCGATACCATGTATCGCAATGGAGAGCAAGCATGACCGATTATCAGACCAAATTTCAACAATTGCTTCGCGAGCTTTTCCAGTTTGACTGCGCCGATCTGGACTTCGGCATCTACCGCATCATGAATTACAAACGGGACGTCATCGAGCGCTTCATAACGGAAGACCTGCCCGGGTCCATATCGGAAGCCCTGAAGCAGGGAGACCTGGCGGCGCACCGACGACGGCCGGGGCGTCTCCATGGCGGAGCACCACCTGCGACAGTACACCCGGCGCAACACGAGCGACTTCTTCATCCACAAGGATCTGGCCGGTTTTCTCTCCCGTGAACTGGATTTCTATCTGAAGAACGAGGTGCTCAACCTGGAGGAGATGGAGGCCGCGGGCGTTGGTCTGTCCGGGGGCTGGTTCCAGTTGATGCGGCTCATCAAAAAGGTGGGCGGCCGCATCATTGAGTTCTTAGCGCAGGTCGAGGGATTCCAGAAGATGCTCTGGGAGAAGCGCAAGTTCATCACCGGGACATTCTACTGCATCACCGTCGGCAATATAAAGGAAGAGTTCTACCCCGAGATCGCCGCATGCGAGGCCCAGTGGGAGGAATGGAAAGCGCTCTTCGCGATTGACGAGGGCAAGGGCGGAAAAGGCAAGCAAGACCGCCGCATCAGGTTTCTCAACGAGAACCCCGCGCTGGCGCTTGACACGCGCCGCTTCCCGCAGGACTTCACGGACCGTCTGCTGGCAAGCTACGAGGATCTGGACGAGATGACCGACGGCCTCCTCGTGCACAGCGAAAACTGGCAGGCGCTGAACCTGCTGGGTGAGAAGTATCGGGAGCAGGTGAAGTGCATACATATTGATCCGCCGTATAACACCCAAACAAGTGGTTTTCTGTATAAGAATGATTACCAGCATTCCAGTTGGCTGGCAATGATGCAAGGACGTATTGCGTTAGCACTTAAGATAATGTTTAAAGATGGGGCGTTTCTGTGTCATATAGACGAGAACGAGCATGAACACCTGCATTTGCTTTTTGCACACATGTATACCCCAGATGGTGGAACTATTGTTTGGGACAAGAAAAATCCAATGCTGGGGAGGCAAGGGATCGCAACTCAGCACGAATATGTTCTTTGGAAATCATTGACAGATGAATCCGTATATTTACGTACCACAAATATTCAAATGATATTGGAAAAGGCACAAGCGTTTATTAAGAAGCATGGTGGCGTAAACGATGTTGTTCGGAGAGAATTCACAGATTGGATCAGGAAAGTTGATGAACTTACAGGAGGGGAACGGGCTTACTGTCTAATTGACAACGACGGCCGGGTATATCAAAGCGTGGCTATGGGCGCGCCTGAACCACGAACGGATAAAAAATTCTTTATTCCGCTTATCCATCCAATTACAAAAAAACCGTGTCCTGTACCGTTGTACGGTTGGTCACGTGCACCTGAGACACTTCAAGATCTTATACGTAAAGACGAGATAATTTTCGGTGCGGATGAATCTGTTCAACCAAGAAGGAAGGTATTTCTAAACAAACACTCAAAGCGCCAGCTATCGTCAGTAATTTACGACTCTAGCAGGGGAAAAAATGATGTAGACAAACTTAACTTAGAATTTCCTTACTGTCACCCGGTCTCTTTATATCAGACACTTCTCGGTGCAGCAGCATCTGATAACCGAGACATTGTTCTCGATTTCTTCGCCGGTTCCGGCACCACGGGCCATGCGGTCATCAATCTGAACCGCGAGGACGGCGGACGGCGCAAGTTTATTCTTGTGGAAATGGCGGACTACTTCGACACCGTGCTCCTTCCGCGCATCAAGAAGGTCACCTTCTCTCCGGAGTGGAGAGACGGCAAGCCCAAACGGGTGGCCACAGCAGAAGAAGCGACCCGCGGCCCGCGCATCGTCAAGGTCATCCGCCTTGAATCCTACGAGGACGCCCTGAACAACATCGCCTTCGACAAAGCAGCGGGGCAGGAGGCGCTCCGGTTCAAGGATTACCTGCTCCAATACATGCTCAAATGGGAGGTGCGAAAGAGCGAGACGCTGCTCAACGTGGAGCAACTGGGCAAGCCCTTCTCCTACCGGCTGCACATTCATCGCGACAGCGAGACCGTCATCCGTTTGGCGGATCTGCCGGAAACATTCAACTACCTCATCGGTCTTGACGTACAGACAAGAACAGTCCATGACGACAACGACCGGCGCTACCTGGTCTATCGCGGCACGACGCGCGAGGGCCGCAGGACTGTCGTCATCTGGCGGGAGACCGAAGGCTGGGCGGAAGAGGATTACAAGCGCGATAAAGAGTTTACGGCAGCGCAGAAACTGACCGAAGGCGTTGACGAGATCTACGTCAACGGCGATTCCCTCATCCCCGGAGCGCGTGCGCTGGAGGCGGTTTTCAAGGCAAGGATGTTTGCCCCGGTGGAGGGTTGAGCGTGCCGAGGACAAGAAGACAGCCCCATCAACAGGAGGCGACTGCTGCAACAAACATCCCCGGCAGCCTTCAGCAATACACCAAACTCGAAAACCGGCTTGTCCTCTTGGCCTGGCTCAACAGCCTCCTGGGATACACAAAAAACAAAGACCTGCTTGCAGATACGAAAGGCGCCGGCGAGGGCTTCGACGATTCAGGACGGAGCTTTCTCTATCACCATTTTATGGGCCGCGGCAGTCAGGTCAGGATTCCCGCCGGAGACCTTGAACGCTACGACGAGAACATCCGTACACACCTGGCCGCCATCAACCGCGGCCGCATTGAGCCGGTTACCCTGCGCTATTTTCAGTATCTCGCCGCGCTCTACACGGAGATTGTCCTGGACGGCTATTTCAACCGTCGCATCCATTTTCTGGCCGACCTGAACGCCTTTGTGCGCGAGCGCAACACCGCCAAACTTCCCGGCGAGCCGCCGGATGATCCGTTTGCCGAATCAGACCTTACCAAACTGGCCTACTGGATGGCCACCGGCAGCGGCAAAACGCTGATCCTGCATCTTAACTACCACCAGTTCCTTCACTACAACAAGGAGCCTCTCGACAACATCATTCTTGTCACTCCCAATGAGGGCCTGAGTGAACAGCATCTGGCTGAGATGGAAGTCTCCGGCATACCTGCCCGGCGCTTTGACCTGAATCAAAGCGGCCTGTTGACTGGCAGCAGAAACGCCGTCCAGGTCATCGAGATCACCAAGCTGGTCGAGGAAAAGCGGGGAGGCGGCGTCAGCGTTCCGGTAGAGGCCTTCGAGGGCCGCAATCTGATCTTCGTCGACGAGGGACACAAAGGCTCCGGCGGGGAGGTCTGGCGCAAATACCGCGACGCCCTGGGAGAGACCGGCTTCACCTTCGAGTACAGCGCCACCTTCGGGCAGGCCCTTTCTGCAACGCGCAACGACCCGCTTACCGCCGAATACGGCAAGGCCATCGTCTTCGACTACTCCTACCGATATTTTTACGGCGACGGCTATGGCAAGGACTTCCGCATCCTCAACCTGCGCGACGAGGCCGACGAAGAGAGGACCGAACTGCTCCTCCTCGGCAACCTCCTCTCATTTTACGAGCAGCAGTGCGTCTTTGAGGAACAGGTTGAACAACTGCGTCCCTACAACCTGGAAAAACCCCTGTGGGTCTTTGTGGGCAGCACTGTGAATGCCGTCTACAGCGAGAACAAACAGAAACGCAGCGATGTGCTGACCGTGGCGCGCTTCCTCCATCACGCGCTGGAAAACAGGCGCGGCTGGGCGGTCAAAGGCATCGGGAAGCTCCTGAAAGGCAAAAGCGGTCTGACAACGCCGGAAGGCATGGACATCTTCGCAGGCCGGTTCAATCATCTCTGCAAATCAGGCATTTCCCCCAGGGCAGCGTACGATGATATTCTGAGGCGGTTGTTTCACGCTCCGGCGGGCGGGGGCCTGCACCTGTGCGATATCCGCGCCGGCGCGGGCGAGCTGGGATTGAAGGCAAGCGGAGCAGAGGACTACTTCGGCCTTATCTACATCGGCGACACGGCCGAGTTCAAGAAGCTGGTGGAAGACGATACCGCCGGTATCACAATCGAGGAGGATGCCCTCTCCGGCGCCCTCTTCGAGCAGATCAACCGTTCCGGTTCCCCTATTCACGTACTCATCGGGGCAAAGAAATTCATGGAGGGCTGGAATTCCTGGCGTGTTTCCAACATGGGGCTTCTCAATATCGGCCGGCAGGAAGGCTCGCAGATAATTCAGCTTTTCGGACGCGGCGTCCGCCTGCGCGGCAGGGATTTTACCCTGAAGCGCAGCGCATTTCTGGACGGCCATCATCCGCCGGACGTGCGCCTCCTTGAGACGCTGAACATATTTGCTGTTCGCGCCAATTACATGGGACAGTTCAGGGACTACCTCGAACGGGAGGGTGTGGAAACCGACGCAGAGATCGAGCTGCCGCTTTTCATATGGGCCAATGAGAAATTTCTCAGGAAGGATCTGGTTGTGCCGCGAATCGGCAAAGGGCGCGATTTTGCCACGGAGATCAACATGCTTCTCGAGGCCGATCCATCCGTTCGGGTGCGTGCAGATATGACGCTGAAGGTACAGGCCATGGAGAGCAGCGCCCAGGGCCTCCAAACCGCGGATGTGCATGCCGGACGGGAACAGGTTATCCCCTCCGAAAGTCTGGCGCTGGTGGATTGGGAACAGGCATACCTCGACGTGATGGCCTACAAGGAGCACAAGGGCTGGAGCAATCTGGTCATCCTCCCTGCCGCGCTGCGCGCTGTCATTGAACAGGTCCTGTATACCCTTGTAGCCGACGAGGTTGTCGTCAGGCCGCGTACATTTGCCGAACGCGCACGGCTTCAGGAGGCGGTCACGAATATCCTGCGCAGATATGTGGACGCCTTTTATCGCCGCAAGCGCGAAAAATGGGACGGCGAGCATCTGGTGTATCGTCCGCTGGACGAAGGCGATCCCAACCTTGCCTTCAACCGCGGCGTGGTGAGCGAAGAAAAAGCGGGATATGTCGTCAAGGTGCGGCAGTCCGACAAAACGCTTATCGAGGCCATCGAACAGCTCCGCAAGGATGTTGACCGCCTGCGCAAGCAGGAAACGAATGAAATGCCGCGCATCTACTTCGACCGCCACATCTATCTCCCGCTCCTGCTGGAGGATAAAAAGGACAAGGTACACTCGGTTCCTCCCGGTCTGAAAGAGAGCGAGGCCAGATTTGTGCGCGACCTGAAGGCATACTGGGCCGTTGAACACGATAAATCACTGGCAGGAAAAGAGGTCTTCCTCCTGCAATCTGAGCCGCGGCAGCGGCATCGGCTTCTTCGAGGAAAGGGGCTTCTACCCCGACTTTATCATGTGGATCGTGGATGAAAAGAGACAACGCATTGTCTTTGTGGAGCCGCACGGCATGCTGCATGCCAAAGCATATATCCACGACGAAAAGGCTCAATTGCATGAACGTATGCCGGAGCTTGCCAGAGAGATCGGGGAGAGAAGCCGCCGAAAGGGCGTCACGCTTGATTCGTATATCATCTCTGCTACGCGCTACGAGGATCTGTATCAGCGATATGATGACGGAACCTGGAACAGGGAGAAGTTCGCCGGGAGGCATATCCTCTTTCAGGAACGCACTGAGCAGTACGACTACCTTTTAAAACTATTTGCATAACTGTTCTCGAAAGCATTAAGGAACGGCGCAGGATAACGTCAAATGGAAGTCGGTGATCGTACATCAGGACTACCCGCTCATTATGCCCGTCAGTTTAATAATGATCATGTTAGATGACTATAAATATACAAAATAGACCATATTTAAACTTATGTCTTGACAATAGTTTAAATATGTTATTATATAATGACTATGGGTACTCAAACCAAAACAAAAATAAACCGTTTGATGAAACAGTGGGTTGCCGGCGCTCCAAGCGCCACATCCTATCTTGTCGCTTCCGGTTTCAGTCGGGATCTGCTTGTAAAGTATAAGAATAGCGGCTGGCTGGAATCGTTCGGACGCGGAGCATATATCCGTTCGGGGGACAAGGTGGACTGGACAGGCGCTCTCTATACCCTTCAAACTCAACTTTCTCTTCCCGTTCATGTGGGCGGAAAAACGGCCCTGCAGATGAAAGGATATGCCCACTATCTGCCGGCGAGACAGAAGGAAGTCTTTCTGTATGGTCCCCGAGGCCTTATATTGCCGTCCTGGTTTACGGGAGATCGCTTCAGTGTCCAGTTTATTTTAACACGGACGAATCTTTTTCCCGCCGATTTCCGCGAGGGATTTACGGAATTTGAGGAACGCGATTTTTCGGTAAGGATAGCGGCGCCGGAAAGGGCCGCCATGGAAATGCTCAACCTTGTGCCTCGAAAAGTCGGATTCGAGGAGGCTCAATTGATCATGGAAAACCTGGTTGCCTTACGCCCCGATGTTGTCCGGCGGCTGCTTGCGGCATGCCGATCCGTAAAGGTAAAAAGGCTGTTTCTCTACATGGCGGAGAAAAAGGAAGCTCCATGGTTGTCGAAACTTGATCCATCGCAAATCGATCTCGGGAAGGGAAAGCGGATGATCGTGCCGCATGGCCGGTTTGATGCAAAATATCTGATAACCGTTCCCGCAGTTCATGAAGGCTCGTTGTCATGATCAACAATGTTTACTTCAAACAGGTCGAATTGCTCCTGCGTATACTTCCCCTCGTTGACAGGACAGGCATCTTTGCCCTGAAAGGCGGCACAGCGATCAATTTTTTTGTCAGGGATCTGCCCCGCATCTCCGTAGATATTGACCTTGTATACCTTCCCGTTGAAGAGAGGGATGAATCACTCCGGGAGATAAGCTCTGTTCTTACAAGGATAGCCGGTGAGGTCGCGGGCAGGATTCCGGAAACGCAGGTCATTCCCAGGAAAACCAAAGGGTCCGACCTGTTGAGCGGATTGTTTGTTCAGAGACAGGAGGCCATTGTCAAGATCGAGCCGAACGTGGTCATGCGAGGGTTTGTCTATCCACCTGAAATAAAAGGTGTCTCTCCAAAAGTCGTTGATCTTTTTGAGACATATTCAGAGTGTAAAATCCTGTCTGAAAATGAACTGTACGCGGGAAAGATATGTGCGGCCCTTGATCGCCAGCACCCGCGGGACCTCTTCGATATCATGATGCTGCTCAAACATGGAAATTTCAATGCCGCCATGCGCAAGGCGTTTGTTGTATATCTGATCAGTCACGACCGGCCGATGGCAGAACTCCTTAATCCCGGATTTGTGGATATCCGGCCTATCTTTAAGACTGAATTCCAGGGCATGACCTTGGAAGAGGTTACCTGTGAAGACCTGGAAAAAACCAGAGAAGAGCTTGTTTCCATCATTGCAGAAGGCCTGACTATCCGGGAAAAGCAATTCATTATTTCCGTCAAGGAAGGGCAGCCCCAGTGGGACCTGATTGGAATTAAAGGAATTGAAAACCTACCGGCAGTCAAATGGAAGCTCTTGAATATCGGGCGCATGAGTCCGGCAAAACACGAAAAGGCGGTTTATAAATTAAGGGATTATCTGAAGATATAGTTCCGCTTTTTAACGTATTGCTTTTCCGGCAATACGCCGGACAAGCAGACCCATACTGCCGATGTTGCGCCGGAACAGGAGGAAATAGATCATGAATAGCAAATTAGAACAGATCGAATACCGACGGGGCATGCTTTCAAGGGGCATGAAAACCAAAGACCTTCCCGCGAAGGTATGGCGCGGGACCGGGATTCCCGTAGAGGTACGCGAGACGATTGATGCGGAGAACCTGCTCAACCTCGGCGGAGTCTATGGAGACAAAACGATCGGCTATCCGGTACAATACGATCACCTTAAGCTGGTCTTTACCGACACTACCGTCGAAATCACGGTTTTCAACCGTGCAATAACGCTTTTCATTGAGAACAACGATCGAGTCCGGCGTATCCACCGGGCGGTGTGCAAACTCGACAAATAAGGGAAAGGTCGATGACAGACGCATCAAAAAACACGGAGAAGATGGCGTGGTCAGGCCGGATCATTGCCGTTCAGCCGCGCATCCGGCTCACGAGGTCTTTCGACGAGCGGTACCACAGCTACCAGGGATATGTGCTTCGCATCGAGGGAATATGCGGCGATCAATCCCGCGAGTTTCTCATTGCCGTCGGCGAGGTGGCGCATGAGAAACATCGCTTTCAAGCCGGTATGGAATTGATGGGCCGGTCATCTCCGGTAGATGATCCACGCAAGGAAACAGGCGAATTATACAAGACAAGCGGCCTCACAGTTTTGACAAACGCCGGGAATGATCTTCCTGAGGGGCCTCCGTTTTCCGGAGTCTCTCCGGACCTGGCAACCTACCGGGATCGCGGGCACCGCCGTCTGGCCGCACGAACCTACGAAACGCAATGTACATCCTGCATCTGGGGCTGCATGATGCCCGTGGAAATGATCATTGACCACTGGAATCCGACCCGAAAGCAGTACCGGTTCGAGACCTTTTGCTACGGCCCCAAGAGTTGTTCCTTTTACCGGGCGGGCGCCCTCCGAAAGGTACCGGGACGCAAGGGAATGTCCTACACAGAAGAAGACTGGGTCGACGAAGAAGCTACTTCGCACCGGGATTAGACCTCACCTTCTGCGGGGAACCGCTTCCCGATCCTGACTCGGAAGCGATTGACTGCGGAAAGCGCCATGCAGGGGCTGGAAGCGACCTGAAAGGAAATATCGACTATTTTGCACCACTTTGCATGATAGTCTTGGCTATTGTGCAAAGCTCTCACCTCTAAGATTCCAGCATCTTCACGCTCTTCTGAAGGTCGAGCATCATGCTGCAGATCTTCTCCGTATCTCCCACGGTCTTTGAGACGATGGCATCGATCGTCGCAAGCTCGTCCCTTACGTATCTCAGCGCCTGCTCTTCGATCTCATCTATCGTCTTGTTGACCCTCACCTCCCATTGGTAGGCAAGACGCGACAAATGGATCTCCACGACGCGCGGTATCTGTTTGAGGAAGTGTTTCTCGAAGGCGCCCCTGAAGATGAACATGGGGAAGAGGAACCAGAGGAGATCGAAGTGGAAATCGAAGGTCTTCGTGAATGCCACGTCGGGATGGGCCGGCTCGGAGACGTCGACGACCCATTCAAGGCTGCTTAGGCGTATTCCCAGCACCTTTTCGATGTTGCGGTCGAGGAGCCCCCTGAAGAGCTCGATCGACCGGGAGATGCTGCTGTGGGCCTTTTTGAGGCTTCCGAAAAATTGTTTGTACTCTGTCCTTGAGATATGGTCCATCTCCGTTGTCATCGTTTCCATGAGCCATTCCTCGTATTGCCGGGTGAGCCTCCAGAGATTCCCCTTCCATGAGGGCAGCGCCTCCTTGAGCTTTTCCATAAGCCTCTTCGTAAGCAGCCCCTGGTGGTTGTTTCCGAGGTGCGCGGCGATGAGCGTCCTCGTCTGGAGCTTGCTGTCGCGCGCCAGGAGAAATATCTCCGACCGTATCAGGTCGTAGTTCACCTTCTCGTCAAGGATGAGGCTTTTTAGCTCCTCCCGGTCCTGGTCGGCCTGGGTTGAGGCCTTGAGCGCGATCTCAAGATACCCGAGGCACTGCCTCGCGAGGGAGCGTATCTTGTGCTGCACGATCCCGGTGAATTCCGTCTCCCTGTTCCGGGAAAGGTTCATGAATATCTGGTCAAGGAAGCGCCTGTAGACCTCCGTCTCTGAGACCGTCGAATAGAGGAGGACCTTGAAATCCCGGTTGAACTCCTTCTTCAAAGAGCTTTTCATGAAGTTGATCATCTCGCCCTGCTGCGAATCGTTCAGGAGGTCGACCTTTGTGAGGAGGAGCACCACATTCGGGGTATAGCCCATCAATTCCTGGATCAGGTTGAGGTCATTCTCCGACAGGGGCCGGTCCGCGCTTATGGCAACGATGGCGGTCCCCACCTCCGGGAGCCATTCCTGCGACAATGCAGTATTGTATTTGAAGATGCTGCCGAGGCCGGGGGTATCGACGAAACGAAGGCCTCGGTACGGCTCAAGCGAAGGTAATTCGACATCGACGACCTCTACATTCTTTTCGTTCGCCTTGTTCTTAGCCTCTGAAATATACTCTTCGGTCTCATCAAAAACAACCTCGGTCTTTGTCCCGTCGAAAAAGGAGACCACTGCCCTTTCCCGCACGCCGTATTGAAGGCGGGTAATGACGGTCGTGACGGGTATGACGCCCACGGGCAGGATCGGCTGTCCGATAAAGCTGTTGATGAATGAGCTCTTTCCTGCCTTGAACTGGCCGAGGATCGCGATGTCGATGAGTGGGTTCTCGACAAAGAGCCTCTTGCAGGCATCAAACTGACGGTCGAGAGAGGTGATCCTGAACCGGCCGCAGATATAGCGGATCAGGGCGAGCAGGTCTGCGGGGTCTTTCCGGGCGGGGTCGTGTGAATGTTCCATGCTTCGGTCCTTCCACGGGCCCTATTGCGACGGTTGCTTTGTCTACGGTGTCTGTTTTCGAAAGGGCCTTTTGTATGGTAGGAGTCATCAGCCCTCAAAGGCGTTTATGCGGCGGACCCCATCGCCGTGAAAAGATTGTATCACCTTTTACGGGATTATGAAAGATTAATCCCGGCGATGTTTATCCTGATGGGGCTCGTTAAAAATAATACCTCGCCCTGAAGTCTATCCGGTAATCGTTCTGTTTCTCCCCGTATTCGCTGCCGCGGGTGCCGACGATCGGGCCTCCCCTCAGGCGAAAATCAAAATTGGTGATCCCCGTATAGGTCACTTCGGACATAAGCGAAAAGCTCTTGTCGTCTGCGTTGGCGATCATCGTTACCGCGGGCGTCCAGTAGAGCATATCAAAGGGGTCTTTCTGGCTGATGCGGAGATAGAGATAATTCTTCGCGGGGTTCATCCGTCCATACATATTCTGCGTGAGGTTGATCGCCTTGTTCAGCATGCCGGGATTCCCGGTTGCGGTATACACCCCATAGCCTTTATCCACAAACGAGAAATAGTCTCTCATCTCTTTGGGGCTGTAGCCTGTGCCGTTATGATAATATTCAAGGATATAGGTGGTATCCTGCTGCGTCAGATACCGCAAACCAATGAGGTAGTTGACGGCATCGTAGGTTGATCGCGTCGCATTCCCGCTGCTGTCGACTGAGGTTTGCGTGTATCCGTTTATCAAAGAACCCTCCCCGTGTATCTCCAGGTTTGTCGTGATATTCTTTGAAAAGTCCATCCCGTAGCGCGTGGTCCTGCTCCCGCCGGTAAAAAATATGAGATCAATGTCCGTATCGAGGAAGAGAAAATAAAACTTTGATGCGAAATTCAGATGATCCACCTCTCCGAAGTCATCGTTGAAGCCTGAATATGCAGGAATGAGGACGGGGGTAAAGGAAAATGTCTTTAAATACCCTTCTGTGAAGCTTTTCGTATAGTCGATGGACGCGACGATGAACCCCTCACGGGAAAGCTCGGGGTCGTTGGGGTCCTTTTGCCTGTCGAGGAGCGCCGCGGGGTTCCAGGCATATCCCTTGCCCCAGTTCATTGTCTTCTTACCTGCATCCATAACCAGGGCGGATGATGGCTTGAGGGTCAGGTATCCCTCGAAAACGTTTATCTTCGTGGTCTCGTACTGATAGGAGTTGAGATAATTCGTATAGGTCTTTACGTATAACCTTGAGATGCCCTTCTCAAGGCTTCCTTCCAGTTGTAAGGTGCCGTTGTACTGTTCTGTCGTGCCTCTCGCGTTTCGATCATAAAAATTGAGCTTATAGAGCGCTGCGTTCTTATCAAGACCGAAAACGATCGGGTAAAACTCCAGATAGCCGCCGACGTGGTAGGGCTTCTTCTCTATCTCCGATACATCGAATGTATATTCCGCCGCGAACAACAGGTAAAAGGTTAAAGGTAAAAGGTTAAAGGTAAAAAACAAAAGAAAAAAGATGCACAATAAACGAAGCCCTTTTAACGTTGAACGTTGAACATTGAACATTGAACGCTCTTTATCGCAGCGATTCCATCTTCGGCATGAAGGTAAGCGTGAAGACCTCGTCTTTAAACTCCCTCTTTTTGATCTTTGCGAATATCATAACTGATCTATAGCCTTTATAGAGGGGGCTGTCCGTCTCAAGCACCGCGGGCCGCACGATTCCGCCGCCGAAGTCCTTCACGTCCTTGAAGTAAAGGGTCTTGATAAGCATTCCTGCCTCGGTAAGGCATTCGATCTTTACAGGCAGGGATTTCTCTTTCTGCACCCACATCTTCAGCCGGTCATAGGCAACGGTCTTTGTTTTCGCCTTCAGGTGGAGGAGGCTCTCCTTCCCCTGTTCCTCAACCTTTTCAACGTTGTATTCAACGGCATAGTCGAGGCTCAGTATGTCTGAATTGTTGAAGACGCCTCCGACGACCGACTGGAGGCTCGTGATGCGGACCGGCTTGCCTACGTTCGGGATATAAAGCCACATGTTGTCGCCGAGCCGGAGCGTGGTCCGTCCCTTTTCGCTTGCCGGAGCGATAAACAGGCCTGCCACCTTTTCCCTCCCCTTTTTCACCGTATAGTAGGTGAATTCCTTTGTCCTGCCGTCAGGCTCGACATTGATGATCTTCCGGTAGGACTCATAGGATTCCGGGCTCAGGTTCCTGTCTATCTGTTCAAGCAGTTTGTTCCCCTCAACGGCATATGCCGGCATGGCTATAAACAGTGCAAACAAAACGATCAGCATCTTTTTCATGCCCTATCTCTCCTTTCTCGTTTTACTTTTTACATCGTTCGTCCCGGATTCGTCGTTAGAAAAAGTGTCGGGTTATCCTGGAGAAAACCGTCGTGAGGCGAGGAAGCTCGGTCTTTTGCGTAGCAAAAGTTCCGAAGCCGAACGCGAGCGAATGAAGCCGCAGGAGCGTAATGAGCGTGTTTTTGAAGGATAATCCGACACGTATATTTTGAAAAATATGGTTTCATCATACATGCCTCAGGGCCTTGATAGGCTCCATACGCGAGGCCTTAAACGCCGGCTGGAGGCTGCCGATGATCGCCACCCCTATGACGATCAGGGAGACAACAAGGATTTCCGATGCGTCTATAGCAGGCGTGAGAACAAGCCCGGTCTGTCTGCCAAACTCAAAGGTGATCTTAACTACCTTGAGGATGAGGACGACGATCAGTCCTGCCGCGTTGCCGATTATGGCGCCGAAGACTCCAAGGCAAAACCCCTCGATAAGGAACATGGAGAGGATCTTCCCAGGCATAGTGCCGATCGCGGAGATCGTGCCGATCTCCCGTATCCTCTCATACACAGCCATGATCATAACGTTCATAATGCTCACAAGCACAATGGCGATAAGCATGAGCTTGATAAAGAAAGTCATGACGTCGATCATGCGTGCAATATTGAAAAACGGCGAAAGGCCTTCCCATGTATGGACCTCGAAGGCAGGCTTTCCCTGCTTATTCACCTCGCCTGAAAGCATGGTGTTCAGGGTGCTGTAGACGGCGTCGAGTCTTCCGAAATCCTTAAGGCGCAACGCGATCTCGCTTATCTCCATTGCGTCCATCCTGAGTATCTCCACGGCATCTTCGATGTGGAGATAGCCGTCCCTTCCTCCCGGCCCTGTAGCGCTTTCAAGAACCCCTCCGATCCGAAGCTGTTTTCCGTTCACCGAGCCGTCCTTATTGGTGGCGATGATCACGATCGTGTCGCCCACATTCAATTTCATCCCTCTTGCGATCAACTCAGGTATGACAACTTCGCCTTTCCTGATCGCCTTTTCGCCCTCCAGTATCCTCGAAGCGAGGAGGGGGACCGTTTTCAGCTCCTTCTCAGGGTATACCCCGTTGAGCCTTATATTGGTTGTCTCCGTGAAACTGCTGAACATGCCGCCGAATTTTATCCTCGGCGAGTAGGCTGCGATCTCGGGCATCCCCTGGAACATCTTCTCCAGCTTTGCCATAGCCTCTGGCTTTATATTCAGCGTAAGGGGCAGATTATCGATCGAAGCCACGTATCCTTTGCGGTGGATCTGGAGATGACCGAGCATGGAATCGGTGATCTGGCCTATGATCATATTCTTAAACGAACCCGATACGGCTACGAAAGCAAGAACAAACAGGACACCGATGGCAATGAGCGATGCGGTGAGAACCGTCCTTCTCCTGTAGCGCCTTAAGTTCCGCAGGGCTATTTTAAAGAGATTACCCATTGCCGTTGCCTCCTTTTGCCTGCCTGCCCGCGATCGCCCCATCCACAAGGGTATATATGATCTCCGCCTCTCCCACGATCTTCTGGTCATGGGTGGAGAAAATGAAGGTCGTTTTGAACTCGTCCCGCATCTTTTTCATCAGGTCGATGATCATATAGGCGGTCTTTGAATCGAGGTTTGCCGTGGGCTCATCGGCGAGGACAAGCTTCGGGTTCGTTACAAGCGCCCGCGCCACTGCTACTCGCTGCTTCTGGCCTCCTGATATCTGGTCAGGGTATTTGTCTTTCTGGTCCAGCATCCCTACTGCATCAAGGAGCTTCCTGACCCTTTCCTCCCGTTCCGCCGCCGCCACGCTCTGGACCATAAGCAGGGGGTATTCAATATTTTCGTAGACGGTGAGGACGGGCATGAGGTTGAAATCCTGAAAGATAAAACCGATATGCTCCCCACGGAAGGCTGCGCCCTGCCTGCGATCGAGGCCGGCCACGTCGGAGCCGGCGACGGTGAGCGTTCCCTCTGTGGGCTTGTCGAGGCAGCCGATGAGATTGAGAAGGGTTGTCTTCCCACTCCCCGAGGGACCCACAAAAGAGACGAACGAGGCCGGCTCTATTACAAAGTTCACCCCGTTCAATGCCCTGATCGCAACCTCGCCGACCAGATAATCTTTGCTTACGTTTTCTGCCTTTATCAGTTCCATAGCTTCCTCCATAGGCTGAACGCTTTCCATAAAATACATCAATAACCAACAATAACCATTTTATTCATTTTTTTCAATATCCCGCCAAGCCAAGTTTCGGCAATCTTTTCCAAAGAGAGAGTGACGGGTCGACAATTTTGTCGGGCAAGGGGCGCTGCCGTTAGTGTGTTTGGCGTATAGAACGATCGCTGGATATTGCGTCGAATGGCTGGTATACTCATGATAGATGCATTAAGGGGAGGCAGAACATGTCTATATTTCAAGTGATAGGCTGAGTTACCTGAGTTGATCCCAACGCACCGACAGTTAGTCGGCGTACAATCAGGTTCATTGATGGAACGCAGGTTGCGGTTACCAATCTCCATGAGATAATGGCGGAACTTTATGCGGTCGGAAGAAAGGCAAATAGACGAACCGCGGATGAGATCATTGCCGGATTGGAAGCCATGGGCAATTATGTCCCCACATCAGAGGTCACCCGGCGAGATTACAGGAATGTCCTGCTGAAGGAATATGAGGAGTTTATTGAGGTGCACGACAGAGAAAAAGACAAAAAGATGCCGCCAAATGCCCCTGAAGGAGGAACGGGCCAATGACCGGCACAATCATTTTTGCGTAACCGGCGCCTGCCCTTCTGCTGCGCCAGTCGGCGGTATGATGATCGGACAGGTCGCGGCACAGGAATAGAAAATAATGCCCGAAAAAATGATAAGCGAAATGATGATAAGCCGTTTCATTGGTTTCTCCTTTTTTCATTTTTTCAGCTTCTGAAGCGCCTGTATAATGTCGAACCCGCCCACAAAGGTTTCCTTCTTCCCGTCCTTTTCGATCACGCATGACGGAGTTGCCTTTGCTTTGTCGTCACGGAGGGATCTTATGAACATATCGAATGTCGGCTTGACATCAAAGGATTTGATCTTAATCCCCTTTGTGTTCAGGAATGCCTCCAGCTTGGCGGCATCATCAATTTTCTGATTCGAGGCCTCTATGAGCGCGTTCCTCACTGCAAGCCCGTGCCCGAGATCCTTTTTCTCATTGAGGGCGTATAAAAAATAGCGGGCATAGAGAGATGAGAGCTGATAGAAGGGGGTGTCGATGAAAGTGAACGTAACGATGTTATTCTTAACGAGGGCAGTAACCACCGGCTCAAGTGAAGGCGCCATCTCCTTGCAGGGAGAGCAGAAATAATCAGTGTAGAGCCTCACGGCTGTCTTCCCGTTTCCAAAGGCCGAAAGCGGGCTATCGTCCGCATAGGCCGGCGTAGCAGAACCTCTGAAGACAATAGAGAACAAAACAAGCGCGGCGACCATGGCTGCTACGATGAGTCTTTTCCTCTTCCAATCGCAGTTCACAATAAATTGCAGCACGAGCGCAGCCGCGAATGCCAGGCAATAATCGCAGTAGGTGGCGTACCAGATCTGAAACCCCACGAGATAAGCCTCTATACCCACCCCGGCAGAAAGCAAAATGATCAAAAGCGTGTCCTTTTTCAAAATGGCGAGCGCGATCAAGGCCGCCATGTAACCGATACCGATATACTGCAACGGAATACCGAAAATATCCCCCCTCAGGTATGAGCACGCATCGCCGCAGATACTGTAGTAATACTCAATGGCAATGGCGGCGAGGGCAAGAATAATCGTGATAATATATCGTTTCGATCGGATAAATTGGATCATGTTGTTCTCTCCGGCCCTGGCCATGATCAAGCCTCCAACCCGCGGATCCATTCTTCTGTCGTACGCCTTATCTCGTCCCTAACCTTTCTCGTCCGTTCAAGCCGTTCTTCGTGGGCGCCGGTGAAGGCAGCAGGGTCTTCAAAGCTCCAGTGGATCGTCTTTGCGACGAGCCCCGGGAAGATCGGGCACGTCTCCGCGCTCGTCGCATCGCAAACGGTCACCACATAGGAGAACAGCTCTCCTTCCTTGAAGAGGTCGAAGACGTTCTTCGTTTTATTCCGTGAGATGTCGATGCCTATCTCTTTCATGGCCTCTATGGCAAGGGGGTTGAGAGTGCCCGGTTCAAGGCCTGCGCTGTGGCCTTCAAACCTGTCCCCCGCAAGGCTGTTCAAAAATGCCTCTGCCATCTGGCTTCGCGCACTGTTGTGGACGCACACGAACAAGACCCTCTTTTTCTCCATCATTCCCCTCCCTTTATCACAGATAATTCGCCAGCGCTGATGTCAGGATGTCCTTCAGCAAACCGTCGTGAGGCAAGGAAGCTCGGTCTTTTGCGAAGCAAAAGTTCCGAAGCTGAACGCGAGCGAATGTAGCCGCAGGAGCGGAATGAGCGTGTTTGCGGGGACATCCCGACATCAGCGCTTGTCCTATGTGAAAAACTTTGTTCATCTATTTCCTGCAATTATAATAGCAGACTCCCAGCGGCGTCTCAACGGCATATGGAAAATATTTTCTCTTTATCCATAATGAGAGGTGGACAAGGTTGATGAGCACCGGCACCTCTACGAGCGGCCCTATAACGGCGGCGAACGCCTGCCCGGAATTGATCCCAAAAACGGCAACTGCCACGGCGATGGCGAGCTCAAAGTTGTTCGATGCCGCGGTAAAGGAAAGCGTGGCGGCCTGCCCATAGTGCGCCTTCGCCTTCGCGCTCATGTAGAATGAAACAATGAACATGACGAGGAAATAGATGAGAAGCGGTATGGCGATGCGCACCACGTCGAGGGGGATCTTGACGATGTATTCTCCTTTCAGGGAGAACATGACGAGGATGGTGAAAAGAAGGGCGATCAAGGTGATGGGGCTGATCTTGGGAATGAACCTCTCGTGGTACCATGTCTTGTCCTTTACCTTGATCAGGATGAAGCGGGTAATGACGCCTGCTATAAAGGGGATGCCGAGATAGATGAAGACGCTCTCTGCGATCTGGCCGATCGTGATGTCCACCACTACCCCCTTAAGCCCGAGCATGGGCGGCAGGACGGTGATGAAGATGTAGGCATAGATGGAGAAGAAAAGGACCTGGAAGATGGAGTTGAAAGCCACAAGGCCGGCGCAGTATTCCGTGTCCCCTTTTGCGAGGTCGTTCCAGACGATCACCATTGCGATGCACCGGGCAAGCCCGATCATGATGAGGCCCACCATGTACTCCGGGTAGCCCTTCAGGAACAGGATGGCAAGGACAAACATCAGGATGGGCCCAACTACCCAGTTCTGAATAAGGGAGAGCAAAAGAACTCTCCAGTTCTTAAACACCTCGCCCAGCTCCTCATACCTTACCTTGGCAAGCGGCGGGTACATCATGAGGATGAGGCCGATGGCTATGGGGATATTTGTAGTCCCCGACTGGAAACGGTTCCAGAAATCGACCACCCCAGGAGAGGCATATCCCCAGCCGACGCCTATGAACATGGCGAGAAAGATCCACAACGTCAGGTACCGGTCAAGGAAAGAAAGTTTTTTTGATACCCCCTCGGTCATTGTTTCAGCCTCCCCTAAAGATCGGCAAAGAGCCTTGTGCTCTTAGCTCTTTGCTCTTAGCTCTTTGCTCTTAGCTCTTTGCTCTTAGCTCTTTGCTCTTAGCTCTTTGCTCTTAGCTCTTTGCTCTTAGCTCTTTGCTCTTAGCTCTTTGCTCATTACAGCAGCTTCTTTATCTCCTCCGCGGAGAGGACCTTGCCCACGCTCTTTACTACCCCGTCTATGGCAAGCGAAGGTGTTATCATAACGCCAAAGTCCATGATCTTGTTTATGTCCGTCACCTTTTCGATCTGGAAATCCACTCCTTTTTCTTTCGCAGCCTTTTCAGCGTTCTCTGTGAGCTTCATACACTTCGCACACCCTGTACCGAGTATCTGGATCTTCATAGCCCATACCTCCTGTAAATCTGTTCAACGTTCTATGTTCAACGTTCAAAGTTGATGCAAAGCTTTCACAACATAATTATTTTTTTATAACATTGAACCTTGAACTTTGAACATTGAACCGCATCTATTGTCCTGTTATCCCTCCGAACACCATCCCCACGATGGTCGACAGAACAACTACCAGCGCAAAGAACACAAACGACTTCTTCGTTCCCAACACACTGCGTATAACGATCATGTTCGGCAGCGACAGGGCAGGACCGGCCAAAAGCAGCGCCAGCGCAGGGCCCTTCCCCATCCCGGAGCCGAGGAGCCCCTGAACGATCGGCACCTCTGTCAACGTCGCAAAATACATAAGCGCCCCCACGATCGACGCGAGGAAATTGGCATGCCATGAATTGCCCCCCACAAGCTTTGCGATCCACTGGTTCGGGATAATTCCGTTATCCGTACCCGGCATACCGAGGAGAAACCCTGCGATCAGGACGCCGCCGAAAAGAAGCGGCAGGATCAGCATCGTGAAAGACCACGTAGCGTCAACCCATCCCCTGGTCATCTCTGACGAGGTCTTGCCGGTATAGATGAGAAAGAGGATGCCGGCAGAAAAAGAAAGAATGGGGTAGCCGGGGAACGCAAAGGCAAGGATCGCAACAACGATCACGCCCGCGATGGACAGAACCGGCTTTGCCTTCAGCCACCTGACATAGGTATAGGTGAAGAGAAGACCGAAGGCGCCCGTGATATACCATTTCATCGAATACACGGCGTACCAGAGCCCCTCATCTGCCTGGGGCTTCGCCCAGTTGGCAAAAACAAGGACCCCGATCATGGACGCCATGTAGATTGTTTCCTGCCAGAGAGGAAGCGGCGGCTCTTCTGCGGGCATTGCCATCTGCATCTTCTTTTTCTCCGCCTCGTCCTCCCGGAAGATAAGGGCCATGAGTAGCCCTATCACGTAAGCAAAGCCGACAGAGCCCAGCGCCCTGGCAAGGCCGATCTGCCAGCCGAGGACCTTGGCAGTTAAAACGATGGCAAGGATGTTGATCGCAGGCCCTGAATAGAGGAAGGCGGTCGCGGGCCCTATGCCGGCGCCCATCCGGTAGATCCCGGCAAAGAGGGGAAGCACGGTACAGGAACAGACGGCAAGGATCGTTCCCGACACCGAAGCCACCGAATAGGAAAGGAATTTATTTGCCAGCGGACCGAGATATTTCATTACCGACACCTGTGAGACAAAGACAGAAATGGCACCGGCAATAAAAAATGCCGGCACAAGGCAGAGGAGCACATGTTTTTGCGCGTAGTCCTGGAGCATTAAAAATGACTCGAGTATCGCCTTCTGTATCGCCATATCCTCAAAGGGGGTAAAATATGCCGCCCCGAAGACCCCGAGGACAATAAGAAATTTATGCCATTCCTTCATAACGTCCTTTCTATCCCTTCACACAACTTTTGCAGGTCGCTCCTTCACCCGGAAGGCATTCCGTCTTGTTTTTCATGAACTCTTCAAGCCTTTTTTTGTCATCCTTTAAGACCTCATCGTTGATCTTCTCATGAACGGAGAGGACGAGAAACCGCTTGAACATATCCGTATCGTCTATCCGGTAGTGCATCCATTTGCCTTCTTTCCGGTCTTGCAACAGCCTTGCCTTTTTCAACGCACGGAGATGGAAGGACACCTTGGGCTGTACCATGTCAAGCGCCGCCACAAGATCGCAGACGCAGAGTTCACCATGCTCGAGAAGCTTGATGATCCTGAGCCTCGTCTCGTCAGAAAGCGCCTTAAAAATTGTCGCCAGATCCTTCATAACCAAACCCCTTTCAATGAATAGATTCCTCGACGTCCTGCTTCAGGATAGCAATATTCCCTCTCCTCTGGCGGATCATCGTTAGGACACAGGTGGTACCAGTTTTTACCACATGATCCCCTCTCCCCTTTGCGGGAGAGGGTTAGGGCATAGGTGGCACTCGGCAACAATACTCCCTCTCCCCTCGCGGGAGAGGGTCGGGGTGAGGGGGGTCTATTCATTGATGGTGCTATTTGTATCCCTCCAAGTAGACGCTTACCACATAGTCCCCAAGCGACGTGCCATTCCCCGCTCCCTCCACCAGCGCCTTTCCCATCGGGTCCTCCGTATCCGGCCTGATGCACGCCGAGCTGCCCGTAACAGCATTATTCACTTTCTTAAAACCGGCATCTTCGACAATCCTCTTGTATTCATCGACAAGTACCGCGCCGGCAACACACCCCACATATGCGTCCACGCTCTGACGAATACGCGCCGGCAGCTCTTTCAAAAGGGCCATATCTGAGACGGCTATCCTTCCGCCCGGCTTCAATACCCGGTATATCTCTTGGAAGACCCTCGCCTTGTCCACTGAAAGGTTGATCACGCAGTTGCTTATTACCGTATCGACAGAGCTATCTGCCACCGGCAGGTTCTCTATCTCGCCGAGGCGAAACTCGACATTTACAAAAGAGCCTTTCTTCGCGTTCTCCCGTGCCTTCTCAATCATCGCAGGGGCCATATCGACCCCTATGACCTTGCCTGACATGCCGACCTTCCTTGCAGCGATAAAGCAGTCAAACCCCGCCCCGGAGCCAAGATCAAGGACCGTCTCCCCTTCTCTCAGGTTCGCAAAGGCTGTCGGGTTCCCGCAGCTCAGTCCCAGGTTCGCCCCTTCCGGGATCATTCTCAATTCATCGTCGGAATATCCGATAGACTGTGCGAATGCCCCGTTATCGCATGAGCAGCTGCCGCAGCAGGACCTCCCTTTAGCCCTGCCCTCGGCGATCGCCCCGTATGCCTCGCGGACCGTTCTCTTGATCTTCTCTTTTTCCATATATCTCATCTCCTTCTTGTTGCATTAATTCTGCCTATGTACTGATGCTCATCTTTGTAAAATGTATGAAGCTAAATAGATTCAATTCATTACCAATAAACTCTTTTTTATTTAATAACACTTTTTCCACTATATTGCAATGACGGCAATACCGGACAAATGAAATAATAGGCTTAGTACATATGATTAATAGCAATATCTTTACGGCGGAGCATAGCACTGGCCATTACCTATCGTATAAATTTTTATTTATATAATAGGTTTGGTAAGGCCTGTTGTCAAGTAAATAGACTACCCCGCAGCAAGCTGCGAGGTGTCAGGGGATAGAAGCAGCATAATTATGCCCCCTCACCCTGACCCTCTCCCGCGGGGGGAGAGGGGACGCTGTTGCTATGACCCTTATCCGGTAGGGGAGAGGGGACGCTGTTGCTATGACCCTTATCCGGTAGGGGAGAGGGGACAGCGTCGCCCCGCGGCACTCTGCGGGGAATCATCCGGATTGAATTACATAGGCCAATGCGGTATAGAAGAGTTTTTACATGCAATCAGGCGTAAAATTGTTTACAATAGAGTCAGCACCGTAAAGATTGGAGGGCAGCGGCAAAGCCCTCTTTTCACTTAATTCGATATGAGAACGCTATTCCTAAACCCACCTTCGTTCAAGGGCTTCGACGGTAGTGCAGGCTCGCGTTATCAGGCGTGCCGGGAGATCCGGTCGTTCTGGTATCCGACCTGGCTTGCCTATCCGGCAGGCATGATCAAGGAAGCGAGGCTGCTCGATGCCTCGGCTGAGGAGATGACGCAGGAAGAGGTAATTAACGAGGCAAGCGGCTATCAGCTTGTCATAATCCATACGGGCACGCCTACCTTTGAACACGATGCAGCGCTGGCAGGCGTACTCAAAGAGGCGCACCCGCACCTCACGATAGGCATGGTTGGCCCCCACGTGACCGTCAGCCCCGAAGAGAGCCTGAGATCTTCGCCGGCCCTCGATTTTGTTGCCATCGGCGAGTTTGACGACACGGTGGTTGAGATCGCTGAGGGGCGACCCCTCGATACGGTAAGGGGGATCGTTTTCCGTTCCAACGGGACCATCCATAGCACGCCGGCGAGACCGTTCATCGAGGACCTCGACCGCCTTCCATTTGTGACAGATGTCTATGCCAGGGACCTGCGCGTGGAAAATTATTTTATCGGCTACCTGAAGCACCCCTATGTGTCTTTTTACGGCGGCCGCGGATGTCGGGGCCGCTGCACCTATTGTCTGTGGCCACAAACCATAGGCAGCGGCACGTATCGGGTCCGCAGTCCAAAGAACATTATCGAGGAGCTCTCCCGCGCACGGACGCTCTTTCCCCAGGCAAAGGAATTTTTCTTCGACGACGACACCTTTACCGACCATCCGGGATTGAAAGAGATCGCGGAAGGAATCGGCACCCTTGGCATCACGTGGTCATGCAACGCCAGGGCGAACGTGCCGAAAGACACCCTGGAAATGCTGAAAAGAAGCGGGTTGCGGCTGCTCGTGGTTGGGTTTGAATCGGGCAACCAGACCATACTGAACAATATCAGGAAGGGGATCAGCCTTGAAGGGGCGCGCAGGTTCTCACAGGCAGCCAGAGAAGCAGGCATCCTTGTTCATGGCACCTTCATACTCGGCCTGCCGGGAGAAACAAGGGAGACCATGGAAGAGACCATGGGGTTTGCCCGTGAGATCGACCCTTACAGCCTGCAGGTCTCTCTTGCCGCCCCTTATCCGGGAACGGCGCTGTATAACGAGGCAAAGCGTGAAGGGTGGCTTGTCGGGGAAGGGGGCGGGCTCACAAGGGAAGGCATCCAGAGCTCGGTCCTTGCGTACCCGTGGCTTTCAAAGGATGAGATATTCGCCGCCGTTGAGGTCTTTTACCGCCGCTTTTATTTTAGGCCGGCTCCGATCCTGAGGATCTTGAAGGAGATGCTCAGAGACAGGGATGAATTTTCCCGGCGGATCAGAGAGGGGAGGGAGTTTTTTTCCTTTATGGCAAAGAGAAAGGCAACAACGGCATGATAAACGAAGCGTTTCAATCTGCAGGGCAGGATAGATACCTGGTGGTCGTAGCCGATGATTTCGGCCGCTCCGCTTCTGTCAACAGGGCCGTTGCAATGGCCTGCGACGCAGGCCTCCTGACCGCCGCGAGCCTTATGGCCGGTGGAAGCGCCTTTGAAGAGGCCGTCGGGCTCGCCGGAAAATATCCCGGGCTTTCGGTAGGCCTTCACGTCACGCTCTCCGGTGAATGCCCGGTCCTTCCTCCCGCCGACATTCCGGACCTGGTCAACGATAATGGCCTGTTTGATAAAAACCCAATGCGGGCCGGCATTACCTACTGGAGGTCAAAAGACAAGATTGCATCCCAGATCGAGGCCGAGGTGAAAGCGCAGTTTGACAAGCTTGAAGGCATGGGCATACAACCTACCCATGTCGATTGTCATCATCATCTCCATATGCACCCCCTGCTGTTTGCCGTCATCGCCAGGGAGGCGGTCCGAAGAAATGTCGCCTGGATAAGGATCCCGCTCGAGCCATGGTCTTTCGTGTTCGGCCTTCATTTGCAGACCCTGGACATGAAGGCCGTTTTCATGCGCCTGCTCTTCGGGCTTATCGCGATCCGGAACCTGCGAATGGCCGGCGAATGCGGGCTGCGGGTCATGAACAATGTTTATGGGCTCTCCGGTACAGGGAGGATGAATGAGGAATACCTCCTCGCGCTCCTGCCTTATGTAAAGGGTATGGTGAGCGAGATATATCTCCATCCTGACCTGGATTCATCCCCGGGCCGGGAAGAAATGAAGGCCGCCACCTCAGAGCGGGTGATTGATCGACTGAAGGCCTTCGGCATTCGGCTTGTTGGTTTCAGAGAGCTTACGGCGCTGCTGTCGCCGCATACAGGATCTGCTGCTGATCCAGTTAAATACAACCATGGATAACTTACACCTCATACACAGAAGGCTTATAGAAGAAATGGAGCTTGAGTGCGGCCCGGATTTAGCCGACAACGTATCGGAAGCCGTTAAAAAGAGCTGCCATTACTTCATACAGAACCAGCATCAGGATGGCTACTGGTGGTTCGAACTGGAATCGAACGTAACGATTACCGCTGAATATCTCATGCTCCTCACCTTTGCGGGCATAGAGGACAAGGCAAGAAACGCGAAGATAGCCAAATACATACTGAAACACCAGAGGCCTGATGGGACATGGGCGATATACAAAGGAGGCAAGGGGGACATCAGCGCAACCGTGGAGGCCTATTTCGCGCTCAAGCTGGCAGGCTACCGGGAAGACCATTTCCGCCTCGCCGAGGCCAGACGCTTTATCCTTGCAAATGGCGGCCTTGCAAAGACGAGGGTCTTCACGAAGATATTCCTTGCACTTTTCGGCCAGTACGATTGGAAGGCCATCCCTTCCGTTCCTGTGGAGATCATGCTTCTTTCTCACCGGCTTCCTTTCAGCATCTATAGCTTTTCAAGCTGGGCTAGGGCCACCTTTGTTCCGCTCTCGGTTGTGCTCGATGTGAAACCCGTGAAGGCCATTACAAAACATCAAGGGGTGCGGGAGCTTTTTGCCTCTGACCAGGCCGTTGAGCCCCGCGATCATGGCGATCATCTCTTTTCATGGAAGCGGTTCTTTGTACAAATCGACAAATTTATCAAAACAATCGAGGACAGCCCTGTGCGGCTTTTCAGAAAAAAGGCGCTGGCAAAGGCCCTTCGCTGGATCCTTGAGCACCAGGAAGAGACAGGTGACTGGGGAGGGATACAGCCCGCCATGGTCAACTCTACCCTTGCCTTGCTCGTTCAGGGCTATGATGTTTCGAGCATACCTGTCCACAAGGGCCTTAAGGCACTGGAAAGATTCACCATCGAGCGGGATGATGAGCTGTGCCTTCAATCGTGCATCTCACCGGTTTGGGACACCGCCCTCACCACCCTTGCCCTTTCCTGGGCGGGTTTAAGAGAAACCCACCCTGTTATGACAAATGCCTGTCAATGGCTGGCGGACAAACAGATATTCAGGAAGGGTGACTGGAGCGTAAAGAAACCCTTTGTTGAGCCGGGGGGATGGGCCTTCGAGTTCGTCAACAACTGGTACCCGGACATAGACGATACTGCTGTGGTGCTCATGTTCCTCAACAGGTGCAACGACCAAACCTCCCTCTCGATCGGGAACTTCAAAAGGGCGGTTGAGTGGGTGATCGGCATGCAGGGAAAAGACGGAGGGTGGGCTGCCTTTGACACGGACAACAACCTGAACCTGCTGAATCGAACCCCCTTCGGCGACCTGGAGGCAATGATCGATCCGAGCACTCCTGATATCACGGGAAGGGCGCTCGAGCTGCTTGGCTGCGTCCACTACCCCCTGTCGGGCAAGGTAATAAAAAAAGCACTAAAGTTCCTTAAAAACACCCAGGAAAAGGATGGCCTCTGGTGGGGAAGGTGGGGGGTCAACTACATCTATGGCACATGGTCCGTACTTGCAGGTTTGCGTTCCATAGGTGAGGACATGACAAAACCTTATATACGAAAGGCAGTTGATGGACTGAGGCAATTCCGGAACCCTGACGGCGGATGGGGAGAAAGCTGCGAATCTTATGCGAACTCCCACTTACGGATGCGCGGGAACAGCACTGCCTCTCAAACCGCATGGGCGGTAATGGCCCTCATTGCAGCAGGAGAAGGCACATCAAAAGAGGCTATTGAGGGAATACGGTTTCTTCTCGCCAGGCAGCTGCCGGACGGCACCTGGGACGAGGAGGAGTTCACCGCAACCGGCTTCCCCAAGCACTTCATGATCAAGTACCACAACTACCGGAACTGCTTTCCATTGATGGCGCTCGGAAAATTCCTCTGGCAGCCGAAGGAGAAGGGCGCCTTCGTCTATACCGCAGAGGCAGAATAATGGAGAGGGCGCTGGTGACAGGGGCTGCCGGGTTCATCGGGTACCACGTTGCGAAGGCGCTCAGAAAAAAGGGGTACGACGTGCGAGCCCTTGTCAGAAAAGGCTCGGACGATGCCTTCCTTGCCGCCCTCGACGCGGAACCGGTGCGGGGTGATATCAGGGATTACGGCGCGGTGCTGAAGGCGATGAAAGGCTGCGATCAGGTATATCATGTGGCCGCCGATTACAGGCTGTGGGTGCCTGATCCGGATACAATGTATGCAATAAACGTTCAGGGCACGGTCAATATCATGCAGGCAGCAATGGAGAGCGGCGTCGCGAAGGTAGTCTACACAAGCACGGTAGGGATACTGGCGCCTGCAGCAGGAAGCAGGCAAGGCAGCGAGGAAATCCCCGCTAAATTCCATGATCTGGTTGGACACTATAAGAGATCGAAATTCCTTGCCGAACAGGAGGTGCTGAAATTTATCGCCAGGGGCCTACCTGTAGTAATCGTAAAGCCTACCGCCCCCATAGGCTCAATGGACAGGAAGCCCACACCCACCGGAAAGATCGTAGTCGACTTTCTTAACGGCAAGATGCCGGCATACCTTGATACGGGGCTCAACTTTGTTGATGTCGAAGACGTGGCAGAGGCCCACGTCCTCGCGTCGGGGGCAGGTGCCGTCGGGGAAAGCTACATACTGGGAAACGAGAACATGACTTTAAAGCAATTCCTCCATCTTCTGGCCCGTCTGACAGGAAGGAGACCTCCCCGATGGAAATTGCCCTACACGCCTGTGCTCTGTATCGCCTACATTGATCAGGCCTTCTCAACACTCTGCGGGAGAAAGGCGCCGACAATCCCCCTTGACGGAGTGCGCATGGCCCGGCGCTATATGTTCTTTGACTGCTCCAAGGCCGTGGAGAAGCTTGGGATGCCGCAGAATTCCGTTGAAAGAGCCGCCCAAATGGCAGTAGACTGGTTCAGAGGGAAAGGCTACGCATCGTCCCGCTCCTCCGGAGATGCTCATGAATGAGGATAACGCAGATACAAAGACCGAAAAGAAGGACAGAAAACTAGGCGACGAGTGGCTCGACTGGGACGGGACGACAAGGCCCGGAGAGAGCGAGATCGACGAAAAGCCGGGCACATTCTTTGCCCTGGCCGCAGGATCGGTTCTCGTCGTTATAGCATGCATACTGGTCGGTTGGTATCTTGCAAAACCCAGAATCGAGCAGTTCAGCCCTCTCTCTTCAGATATTATAGAGTGGCTGGCCCTTGCGCTGGCTGCAGGCATCTTTATGTTCGCCGCATTGGAGACGATATTGATGCTGAAATTCTGCACGTCAATCTTTCCTTATGTTCTGACCGAAAGGATTCTCCTTTCCCTTCTTTCGAAAAGCATGTGGCTCGGACCAAAGCTGGGCATAAGCAAGGACAGGGTGGGCAATTCATTCATCAAGGCCCACAACCTGGCAGTAAAAAGCCATGCGCGCGAAATAAGCACCAACACCCTTCTGATCCTCCTCCCCAGATGCCTGCAAAGGGAGGCAAGGCAGCAGATAGCCGAGAGGATGAACGGCAAAGATGTGAAGATCGTAACCGCCGCGGGCGGCGAAGAAGCGAGAAAGGCGATCAGGCAATACAAGCCTTCTCTCATCCTTGCCGTTGCCTGCGAGAGGGACCTTATCAGCGGCATCAGGGACGTAGCAGAGAAGGTGCACGTTCTTGCTATTCCGAATCAGAGGCCGGAAGGGCCGTGCAAAAATACCCACCTGTCTTTGGATGCCTTTGATGACGCTTTGCATTTTATCGCTGAAAAGGGGATCAAGGCTGTGGAGCCTTGATCTGCGTGCCATGCGTTTCTCACCCGGACTTTCTGCCGAGCTTACTGGATATTTTTTTAAGAACCTTTTCAAGGGGCGCAAGCGATTCCCTTTCGTGCTGATGCTTGAGCCGACGCACCGCTGCAATCTCGCGTGCGCAGGCTGTGACAGGATAAGGCTCGATGCCAAAGAACGGTTGCCGGACCTTACCCTCCGCGAATGCCTTGATGCTGCCGTTGAATCAAACGCGCCGGTGGTAACGGTAACAGGCGGGGAACCGCTCCTTTACAAAGACCTGAAAGAATTGATTTCGGAATTGATTCGCATGAAACGATACATCTACCTCTGCTCGAACGGGCTCCTCGCCGAATCCTTTGTAAGCACCTATGAACCTCACCGGCGATTGACCTTCAGCTTCCATGTTGACGGTATGGAGGGGACGCACGACCGGATCACCGGAAGGCCTGGATCGTTCGGAAAGGTCATAGAGGGCCTGAAGGCTGCGAAACAGAAGGGATTCCGCGTATGGACGAATACCTCCATCTACAAATGGACCGATAGGGATGAACTGATAAACCTCTTTTCTCTCCTCGGAGGGCTTGGCGTGGACGGCATCCTGGTTTCCCCTGCGTTCGGCTACGAGAGCGTATCCGATGATATCTTCCTCAGAAAGGAGGAGGTGGCGAAAGTGTTCGGGCAGATCCGCCGCAGGCTCCGCGGCTTTCCCATGACCGGCACACCTCTTTACTTTGATTTTCTGGAAGGAAAAGGAGAGATGAACTGCATGCCCTGGGGAAGTCCTACCCGCAATCCATTCGGCTGGAAGTCTCCATGCTACCTCATCACCGACAGATACTATGGATCGTTCTCCGAGCTTATGGAAAAGACGCAATGGGAGGCGTACGGACCGGGCATAGACGCGCGGTGCAGGGATTGCATGGTTCACAGCGGTTTTGAGCCTGCCGCCATGGGCGAGTGCTTTTCCGACCCCCGGAAGATGCTGAGGATGATGTGGTGGAACATACGATAACGTTCACTCAATATAGTTCAGGATAGATGGATCTCTTTCATCAGATTGCCGGCACCATACTATTGCGGCCTTATTTTGTCGCCTTTTTTCTTGCCTATTTCTTTGCCTGTACGCTCCACCTCGGTCTAAAGCGGGCGTTTCTTTTCGCCATAGCGGGGTACTGCATCGCCTGGGCAGCGGAATACTCTTCCATACATAACGGCATCCCTTACGGCCTCTACTATTACATCCCTAGGACCCAGGGCAGAGAGCTCTGGGTGCTTGGCATCCCTTTCATGGATTCCATGAGTTTTGTCTTCCTCTCCTATGCTTCGTACTCGCTGGCCCTTTTTGCCCTGAGCCGCGCTATAAGGGTAGGAGGCATCTATCTTCTGGAAAACAACGCGATCAGGCATTCCATAAAGGTACGGCTTCTCGGCGCGCTTTTCTGCATGTGCTTAGACGTCATCATTGATCCGGTGGCCCTCCAGGGCAGCAAGTGGTTTCTTGGCCAGATATACGGGTATGCGGAAAAGGGATTTTACTTCGGCATCCCCATTTCGAATTTTATCGGCTGGTTCGTCGTCGGGTTCTTTCTCATTTACGCCTTACAGCTTATCGATCGGTTCCTGACCGCAAAAAGGGCGAGAGACTACTTTCACGCAGTATGCGCCTGGAGGTATCTTGTGGGGCCCGCCCTTTATCTCAGCGTCGTCGTCTTTAACCTCTCCGTCACGTTCGTCATCGGAGAATATGTTCTGTTCTGGACAGGCATCCTCGTCGTGCTTCTGCCCCTGGCACTGTTTGTGCTGATCCAGAGGATCAGGCTCGACAGGGCAGTTTCTGATAAAGATATCGAAGCGCACCTGCGGGACTTTCCGGAGGCCGTGATACCGGGTAAAACAAGGGCCATAGACCGGATTCCCCGTCATGATGAATGTTGAGCATACGGATTTGCACAGAAACCTGGATAGGTCTCGCAGAGCACCGGTGCCGGGCTACCCCCCCTCGCCCTGACCCTCTCCCGCAAAGAGGAGAAGGGACATAGTCGCCCCGAAGTGCTGCTTCGGAGGATCTATCGATCAAGCGTGTTTATGGGGGATGTCCCGAAACCATGCTCATCCTCATGGAGGAAGGTTTGGGATACATCATTTTCATGCTTCATGGCTACAACGATTGAAGCAAGGCGGCCACGGCCTGAGCCAGGTTGGACGATGCGATCTTTGCGTTCCGCTGGAGCTTTATCGCATGGGAGATAAGGTGCGGCCGGAGGAGAAAGAACCTCATTGCCCGCGGGGCGCTGTACTTACCACTTTTGTCGCATACGTCCCAGGGGTCAAAAAAGATCTCTGTATCTGCGCCGTCACTCACAGCCCTCAGGGCAAAAAAGGGCAGTGCTCGGGAACAGCAGATCTGCGCCACACCGGATGTCTCCATATCGCATACCGGAAACATCATGTTGGAGGCCACGAAAGGTACGATGTCCCGCTTCTTCATCCACTCCTTCATCGTGATGAACGTACCGGCCCGGACAGGAGACCGCGCGGAGAGATTATCAAACAGTTCCCTGCTACCAGGCAAAGAAAGCATTTCAATCTTTTGTTTATCAATAAGGCAGATGCTCGAAGCCCAGACCACATCTCCTACGGAGGTGTCAGGAGACAGTGCCCCGCAATATCCGATGGACAACACCACATCAGGCTTATCTGTTTGAAGGAGGCGAAGAAAAACGCGCGCTGCGTTCTCCACGCCCATGCCGGTCTCTGCCATTGTGATCTCGTGCGATGGGTGGTCCACGCGAAACGCCTTGAACGGGAGGCCGTGGATTCTTTCACTGCGGCCCAGTATGCCTACCGTCTGCTTCACCTCGCTACGGAGAGCGAAAAGAATGAGTAGCTTCATGCATTCACATTCTACAATGTCCCGCAGCCCGTTGCCACATTTTTCACGCCCATGACAACCCTTTCCGTTTTGTTCCTCATAGTCATTATTACAGGCGGTCTTTACGCCCTTTTTTCGCTCGTTTGCGTTCTCGGTTTTTTTAAAGGCTCTTCCCCGGCAGGCCAGGAGTTTCCCGAGGTCTCCGTCCTGAAGGCCATCAAAGACCTCGATCCTTCCTGCGCTGAGAACCTGTCAAGCTTCTGCGTTCAGGACTATCCACGCTATGAAGTGCTCTTTGGTTTCGGGGACCCTGATGATCCGGCAATCCCGATCGCCGAGGCGGTCGCGGCCTCGGCCTCATGCGATGTCCGCGTGGTGGTACGACATGGAGGCGAAGGAACGAACCAAAAGGCGCTTAACCTCCAGGCCCTGGTGGATGAGGCGCGCTATCCGATGCTTGCGCTGAGCGACAGCGATATGTTTGCCGACAGGCATTATCTGCGGCAGGTAGTCGCTGAATTCCAGGATGGCGAAAAAACGGGGATCGTTACCTCGCTCTATAAGATATCGGACCCTTCCTCGATCGGGAGCTCTCTCGAATCCCTGGACATTGCCCTCGACTTCCTGCCTTCGGTGCTTGTTGCGCGGCGTTTGGAAGGCGTCACCTTCGGCCTCGGCGCCTCAATCCTCATATCCAAAGAGGCGCTCAGAGATATCGGGGGTTTCGAGGTGATAGCAGACTACCTCGCTGATGATTATCAACTGGGGTTCAGGCTCTGGAAAAAGGGCTACACAAATATCATCAGCCGCTACGTGATGGAGAACCGTGTCGGGCCGATGAGCGTGGCAGGCCATCTGAACCATCAATTACGGTGGGCGAGGACATACCGGGCGTCCAGGCCCTGGGGCTTCTTCGGTTATGGGATCACCCACGTCTTCACCTTCTCGCTACTGTTCTTTTGCACCAAGCCATCCGTTGCCTCTGCAGTCACGGCAGCCATAGTCCTTGCCCTCAGATATGCCCTTGCCCTGGTCATATACAAAAAGGTGATCAAAACAAAAGGGTGGCTCAAGACCCTCTTCCTCCTCCCCGTAAAAGATGTCCTCAGCTTTCTTGTATGGGTGTGGAGCTTCGCCGGCTCGACGGTGACCTGGAGAGGAAACAGGTACCGCGTATTCCCGGGCGGTAGGATGAAGAGGGAATAAAAATAAGGGAAAATAGGAGACGTAGCGATATCCTCACACCTTACGGCTTACGGATCGTCGCTATGTTCACTTTATCTTTTCCCGCGCCTTTGCCTTGCTGCCGCAGGTTACAGAAGTTACCTACGTCCCCTATTCCGGTTACGCCGTGCGACAAGCTCTGCCACCCACAGCGTTCCCGCCAGGAGATAGGAGCCGAAGGCAGCAGCTACGAAGAACCAGTCAAGGCGATGGAACAGGGCAAAGGCTAACATCAGGTAGGCGAAGTCGCGGTTGTTGAAGAGCGCCTCGCACGTGATCGCCAGCCGGGATCTCTGCATGCCCGCATGACGATCTGCAAGTATCCGGTTGAGGATAAGTCCGCACAGGCCTAGCCCGCCGAGGAAAAACCACAGCAGGTAAATGAAAACACTGTTGGCTGTTTCGCGGTACAGGCCCACCGCCGTTCCGATAAAAACAGCGAGATGTACGATATTGTCGCAGATGATGTCGAGGTAATGGCCGAATTTCGTCTCCTGCATCTTGAGGCGAGCAACCTCGCCGTCCACAAGGTCCACGATGGTAGAGAAGACGAAGACGAGCGAGCCTGTTATCTGAAACAGGTGGCCGCCCACGGAAAGCAGGAATGCGCCTGTCAATCCTATCAAAGCGTTCAATACGGTCACCGTATTGGCGGTCATCCTGGTCCGGGCGATCCAGGGGCTCATAAGCCGGGAGACGCGGCGGCTTACGTGCCGGTAGAGGATGCTGTCCCGCTCCCATGTCGCCTGACCGACTGCGGCGCTTAAGCCAGCCTCAGCAACCCCCACCTTTTCATGCCCCCCGTCAAGGAGTACCGGCAGCCCGGAACATGCCTTGATAGGGACCGCAGCGGCCTCCTGGCCTGCCTCCAGCCTTTTCGACGATCGCAGAGAGTCGAGAAAGCCCGGGAGGCGCGGCGCTTTAACAAAAAATATCCTTTCATCGCCAGTCTCCCCGTCTCTTTCCAGGAATAAAGCATCCTGGCCCTTCTGTGCCTTGAGCAGCCGTTCAAGGGACCAGCGGTCTATGACGTGGCCCGCTTTAAGCACCAGGACATATTCCTCCTCACCGAAGCCGGGCTTCCCAACTGTAAAGTAAAGATCGGGTTCTCCCTCGCACAAATGGAACGAGTCAGCCGCTATAAGGTCTTCGACGGCCGCCAGAATCCCCTTGTCCCTGCTGATTATGTGAATCCTGTTGAATCTGAGCAGTTGCACAAGAAGGACAAGCCTTCTGATCGCCGGTACTCCGTAAACCTGTTGCAGGCCCTTTGCGTCATCTGCGAATATCAACGCGCTTTTTATCACGCTATTTCCCCCTCACATCCTGCGCGGCCTTCTGTTGAAGTTTCATCTTTCTGAGAAGGCTGTTGTAGGATTCCTGCCTGATAACCCGCAAAAAAGACCTGCGGTAGTTCTCTACAATGCTCACCCCGTCGATCGTTACATCTTTGACCGACCAGCCGCTGCGAAGCCCTGAGAGCATGTAATGCACAGGGATCTCATCTTCGAGCCGGCGGATGGTGGTCTTTACCACTGTTTTGCCCTCAACGGTTTCTTCTGTACCATACCCGATCTGCTCCTTCCTCATAAAATCAATAACAAGGCGCGAGTAGGATTCGAGAAAAAGGTCCTGAAAGACGTCCCTGAATTCGGAATGCTGTTCTCTGGTCATTGAATCCCACTGTTTCTGCCCGAGTGCGTTCTTCGCCATGTCCTCCAGATCAAAGTTCTTCAGAATGACATCCCGGATACGCCCCTTCCTTGTATCTCTCATTTCTCTGCCCTGTAGCTTTGGATCATCCTTGATCGCGGCCACCTCGTTCAGCATGGTACTGACGAAACCGGTCGCGGTCTTGGTCTGACCTATGGCATGACCAGCAAACAGACTCAACCCGAAAAGCAATAGGGCGAGGCAGGTCGTTATTTTCTTCATTATTCCTCCTGGATTGATTTCAGATTCTCCATCATTAATTGTTACCGCTCCCGAGATTCTCTGTTCTCCCCTTTTCTTTCTGTTTATTACCGTGAAGGAAGAACAAAAGCGCCGGGATGAAAAGGAGCGCTACGGCAAGCACAGTCAGGCTGCCTACGGTCGTCATAAGGCCGAGGCTGTATATGCCCTGGTGTCGTGATATCATAAGGCTCCCAAAGCCTACGGTGGTCGTGAGGCCGGCGAGCAATATCCCCATGCCCGTACTGAACGGAAGCTCCACCCGCCCTTCCCCGTTCTTTCCCTGCCGCCATCGCTGGACGATGATAACGCCGTACTCAACCCCGGCGCCGATAACAAGAGGCAGGAAGATCGCATTGGCAAGATTAAGATCAACCCCGAAGAGATACATGAGGCCGAAGGTCAAAAGGGCGCCGGCGACGAGAGGGGCAACGGCGACAAGCGTCAAGGCCACGCTCCTCAATGTAATGATGAGAAAGATGAAGATAAGTGCAAGGGCGTAGATTGCCGCCTTGAACGAGGCGTCGCGGAACTCCCTCGTAAAGACGTAAAGGGTAACCGGATCGCCTGTGGCATCAGGGTCTATCGACCTCAGGTCCCCGACAAAGGCGCCGAGGAACTGTGGGTCCCATATATCAAAGGCAGGGAAAACCCTGACAAGATAAAGGTCGTCAGGACCCACAAAACGGTCACGGACGGGCCTCGGCAGATCCGAGACCTTCATGGGCCTGGTATTTATGCTTTCGCGGAGAAGGGAAAGTTTGTCGTTCAGGTCTGCTATCATATCGGCCTCGAATCCCCTGAGGCGATGCACAAGGGCCTTTTGCTCGATGGTGCGCAGGCCTCTTTCGATCTCGTTTATAAGTGAGCGGGCATCCCGCATCTGTGCTTCAAGGGGCTTGCCCGCACCCCATGCGCCCGCGCTCTCCCCTTCCATTTTAAAGCGGATACGGGACAGGATATTTTTCAGGCCCGTTATGTCCATCCTGTTGGGCGGGTGAAGGCTTGAAGGGATGTCTGCAAAAATGGGCTGCATCCCGCGCACGAGGGGGACCTTGCGGTCCTGGTCAGAAGGGAGGAAATCCTTTACGCTCTGCACCTTCGATACGCTCTGCAGCTTCTTCAAAGCCTCTGTCTTCTCTGTCGCGTCGGCAAGTGAGCGGGCAAAAAGTACGCCGTAAATGCTGGGGTGCTTTGATCCTTTGATAAGCCTCATCTCCCATTCTACCGACTCCGCGCTCTTTGACTGGAGGTTGAGCATATTCAGGTCGAACCTTATCTTTCCTGCCCCCCATAATGAGAGGCCGGTGCCCGCAGCTGTGAGGGCTAAGATCACAAGGGCTCGCCTCCTCGTGAGTGATATCAAAGGCCTGACCTCCTGTTCCATATCGCTAAGCGACGTACGCTTCGCGGGCCTGTCAAAAAGCACGATAAGCGCCGGGAGAAGGCATACGGTGGTTATGGAAGACACAAAAAGCCCCATGCAGCAAATAAGACCCAACTCTGCAAGCCCTTTAAATCCCGTAAAGGTAAGCGGGAGAAAGGCGAGGCATGTGCTCAGGGCGGCGAGCATGACAGCGGGGCCGGTCTTCTCCATCGTCGCCGCAAGGGCCTGTTTCGCTGACCGCCTCGCGCGCCTGTACTCCTCGTTATAGCGCGCGAACCAATGGATGTCGTAATCTATGCCCAGGCCAAGGACTATAGGCGCGAATGCAACAGACAAAAGGTTGAGGTGGCCGATAAAAAGCGTGGTAAGCCCGAAGGTCAGCGAAAGGCCTATGACCTGCGTTGTCATCTGGAGCAAGGGGCGCCGGATGGTCCCCCAGAAGACAACGAGCAGTATCGTAAGGCCTATGAGCGAAACGATCGTGGCAACGCTGATATCGTTGAGGGCGAGGCTCTTTTCATCTTCGTCCAGCGCCTTCTGGCCCGTTACTCCCGCATGCACGTCCGGAAACTGCTCTCTGGCCGCCGCAACGGCCTGCCGCAACGCGGTCAGCGCCTTCCCCGCTGTGGATGCGCTAATGCCCTTTGTGTTCGGGGCAACAAAAACGAGCAGATATTTTTTGCCCTCCGTCCAGAAATAGCCTTCATTGGCCACATCGCTCCAACCGCCTTTCAGGAAGAACGGGCGCCAGGGGGAGCTGAATGCCTGCGAACCTTCTATGTTCGCTTTCATCTCCCGCAGCACCCTGAGCAAAAAGTCCAGGTCATGCGGCTCAGCCGCCCCTCCTTCAGATGATTGCCGGAGAAAACCCGTAAACAGCTCTCCCACCATGTTCGACGCCATCTCATCGTTGACCGCCTCGAAGAACGTAACAAGGCCAGGCGAACGCGCGAGGCTTTGGATAAAGGACTTATGTTTCTCCAGATTGTTGCGCAGCTCTGCGATCTCTTCCGGCTTCAGGTACAGAAGGGCCCAGGGCCTGAAATGCGCCGGGTCTACCCGGTAGAAGATCTGGGCAAAGTGCTCGCTGTCTCCCTCGAGGCGCGAGGCAAGGGTCCGGACAAATTCCAGGGACCGGCGCTCATCTTTGTTCTCCACGGCAACGATGAAGGCATCGAGCTTCGAGAACTGCTCTGCAACATTCAGCATCTGCATCAAGCGGTTCTCGGATGAGATAAGCGCTCTTTGGCTTGTCTTGAACTCCAGATGCGTTACGGTGAAGAGCGCGGAGAGGCCGGCAAGCACGAGGGCGCCCGCGAAGGTCAGGAAGGGGTGGGCAGTCTGCGCGCGCAGGATGAGCCGGCTCACCGTTCTTCATCCCCCGTCGCATGCTCGAGCCTGGCAAGGGACATATTGTAATTGAAAAGGGCCTCGAGATATTTTTCCTGATTCTGGCCATACCGTTCGATGCTTCGCAGCAGGTCGTCGGCGGTACCCACCCCCATGTCGAAATCGGCAAGCGCCGCAACTATCCATTTTCGCGACGACGCCACTACCTGCTTGTAGGCGTTTACGGCTGCCTGCCACTCCCTCACTTCATGATACCGCCTTGCCACCTCGATCGGGATTCCAAGCTCTGCCGTGGCCTTCGTATGGAGCAGCTTATCATAATCGGCCCTTTCTTTCTCGACGCGCGCCTTCAATATCCCAAAGTCGAAATGCCATTTCATACCCCCGACGATCCCTCCGTTGACATGATTGAATGTGTCCGTTATATAGGGATTGTCGAACTTTTCACGCCCGGGCGCGCCGGCAACGGATCCGACCAGTGCCGCGAAAAAGGAGGGGTACCGGTCGCTTATGGCGCCCTCCACGCTGGCCTTTTGCGCAAGGATAGCCTGCTCAAGCTGCTTGAACTCCGGGCGCCCGGCAAGCGCTTTATCGATATAGTCCTGCAGTCCGGCAAGCCGGCGGCCGGCGGCTGTCAGCATCTTGTCGGCGGGGTCAAAATCAACATCAGCGGGAAGTCGGATCATGGATTTGAGGGCAAAGTACACGGTCTTCATCCCCTCTTCCGCCGCTGCCTGAGACCGCACGGTATTGGCGCTGTAGATATCGATCCTGTAGAGATCGCTCTCCATCACATTCTGCGCGCCGAGCTTGAGCAGGCGGTCTATCCTGCTCCGGACATCATCGAAGTACCCTGCTGTATCGCGCATTGCTTCGACGCCTGCCCGCGAAAGCACAAGTCCGTAATAAAGCTCCTTGACCCTTAACACGATCTCGCTTCTTTTCTGGAGCAACCTCGCCTCTCTGACCGCGACACCACGTGCGGCAGCCTCTCGCCGGTTGGAGATCTTGCCAAAGGTGTAGATGGGCTGGGTGAGGGTCATGTCCGCCCTGCCGAAGGCCCCGATGCTTGTTCCCTGTGACGGATCGATAATGCGCGTGCCTGCTATCGCCGGCCGCTTCGTGTTCTCTACAGGACCTGCGAAAAAGGTTGTATCAAGCTGAGGGTAGTAAGCGGCGTCTGCCTGGGCAAGCTCGCTCTTCGCCCCTGCTATTTCACTCTGCGTCCCTGCGATCTCAGGGCTCTTTTCGATTGCCATATCGATCAACTTCGGCAGGCCAAGGACAAGCCTTTCTCTGCCTGCTGCGTCGCCGGCGACGGCAAAAACCAGAAACGTGATTATGCCGCAAACAAGGCCTCGTAAATTAAAAGGAAACGTTTTCATAATCGCCTCCAAGCAATGAACTGCCCCGCCACAAGCTGCGGGGTATCAGGGGATAGAAACGGAATTATTATGCCCCCTCACCCTGCCCTCTCCCGCCAGGGGAGAGGGTACAACGTGGTCCTGTCAATCTGCTCAATATAATCCCCCGTGCGAGGGGTGGTCCTATCGGTCTCTCAATATAACCCTCCCCTCTAACGAGAGGGTACAACGTGGTCCTGTCAATCTGCTCAATATAATCCCCACCACTCGCGAAGGGAGAGGGGGATCTTTTACTATTTGGCGCGCAAATATCATACCCCGTCCTCTCCCGCGAGGAAAGAGGGAATAGCGTCACCCCGCACAGCTTGCTGCGGGGAATCATCCAGATCGACCGGCCGCTGCGCCGGCATGTTGACCCGCAGGGAAACACATGGGGCGTGCCTTTTATTGGGGCCTCTCCCCCGACTCGTCGCGATACGGCCGGGGAAAGGAATAAATACGTGTTGAGACTAGCAGGCCGTACAACAGCAAACCTATGCCCGCCCAAAACAACTGCTGCAGACGCCGTGTAATGCCATAGGTCAGCCCGAGGGCAGCAGGAAAACCGACGATTCTAAATGCAAGGACCCTCGTGGTCTCCTTGACGCCGATATCGATAGGGATGGCAAAGGCTATCAGGTCGAACCAGCTTCCGAGGACGACGAGCGCCCAGGCCATCGACAAGGATGCGTCGCCCCTGGTCAGGATCAAAAAATAATAGGTCGGAACCACCCCCCAAAGAAATCCAACAAAATGCCAGGCCATCGACAGGAGGAGGTCCGGCAGGCGCGTACGGTAGAACCCTTGAAGCTCATCATCTACTTCCGTCATGGAATCCGCTGCCTTCCGGAGGCTTGATCCTCCCAACCGGTGGCGCACTGCCCATCGTACGATGCCCCCCAGCCTTCCGCGACGCTGTACCTCGAGAAATCCGATGATCCCGAAGCCGAGAAGTGCCGTAACCGAGGTGAGGGCAAACCAGAGGGTGCCGGGCATCATGATGTCCGCGAGGAACAGGAAGGACCCGTAGGTGATGAAGACCAGTTGCGCAAAGGCGATGGAAAGCTTGTCAAGGAGCACCGCCGATGCCGCCTGAGGGCCTGTGCGGTCCGAGGCGAGAAGAAGCCCCTTTGTCACCTCTCCCCCAAATCCTGCCGTGGGCGTGAGGTAGTTCATTGAAACGCCTGCCATGTGGACGCAAAACACATAGCCGAAAGGCAGGGACCTGTGGAAACCGGAAAGGCAATGCCTCCACCCTTGCGTGTGGAAAAGGTTAGCGGCCCCCTCCAGCAGTATAAGCGGCGCCAGACCCCAGCCGATGGCTGTGAATTCGCGCCAGAGAGCCTGAACCCCGACATTGTAAATAAGAAGGCCAAGGAGCGGGACCCCTGCTGCAATCATGAGCAGATGGAAAGACTTCATGTAGCGCGCGCCTCCGGTCCGTTATTATTCTCTTCTTCAGAATGTTTCCGATCACTGTCATAACGTTTTATTTCGTTCCTGCCAGGTTCTTCTTTGTACCATTTGTCTGAGGCAATATCAACGAGAATCCCCACTGTTCCGTTGATCCCGGCACAGTGGAAAGCAGGCCCTGAATAGCCAATGACAGCGGGCAGTACGAGCAGCCGAAATCAATCTTCCCGCTGCTTCCCGACCTCATTTTCTTCAGCTACCGTCCAGCCGCCGCCAAACACCGCGTAGAGTCTTACCTGGTTGGTAAGCCCAGCGAGGCGCAGCGCGATCAATCCCTGCTGGGCGCTGAACAGCGAACGCTGGGCGTCCAGGACGCTCAGGTAGCTGTCGATCCCTTTTGCATAACGGGCATTGGTCAGGTTATAGGTATCTGTCGAGGCCCTGACGAGGGACTCCTGCGCGGCCATCTGATCCCCGATCGTTCCCCTCTGGGCAAGGGCGTCAGCCGCTTCTTTGAAGGCCGTCTGGATAGACTTCTCGTACTGGGCCACGGCGATCTCCCTCTCCACCTTGACCCCCCGCAATGCAGCCCACAACCGTGCATCAAAGATCGGCATGCCCGCCTGCGGCGCGAAGCTCCAGGTGGCGGCGCCTGCCTTGAAAAGTCCCGACAGTTCGTTGCTCACCGTTCCCACGGTGGTCGTGAGGAAAATACTGGGGAAGAAGGCGGCCCTGGCGGCGCCGATGTTGGCGTTTGCCGCTTTCAGTCGATGCTCCGCTGCGAGGATGTCAGGACGGCTCAGGAGTATCTCAGACGAAACGCCCGCGGATATGTCTTTGAGGGGCGCCACGCTGCCCAGGTCAGAAGGTAAAATCTCCAACGGCACCGGTGAACCGACGAGAAGGTTTAATGCATTTTCATCCTGGGCCACCAGTTGCGTATAGAGGGCAACGTCTCTTCTCGCCGAGTCTACCTGCGTTTGAGACCTGCGGAGATCCAATTCATTGGTAAGGCCGACATCGTACCGTCGTCGTATCAGGTCATAGGAGGCCTGCTGGGCTGCGAGGGTCGACTGCGCCAGTTTAAGGCTTTCCTGATCTGCCGCCAGCAGAAGATAGGTTCCGGCAACTGCGGATATGAGTGAGACCTGGGCACCGCGCCGTGCGTGCTCGGTAGCCAGGTATTCTTCGAGGGCCTTGTCTTTGAGGCTGCGGATGCGCCCGAAGAGATCGATCTCCCACGACAGTACGCCAAGATCGACGCCATACTGTTCGGTAATCTTCGCATTCCCCTTTTCTGCGATATCGGCAGGTACGCGCCTTCTCACTCCACTGCCGACCGCATCAACCGTCGGGAAGAGCGCCGACCGCTGGATGCCGTACATTGCCTGCGCCCTTTCCACGCTCAAAGCAGCAATCCGCAGGTCACGATTGTTGAGCAGCGCCATGGCTATGACCTTTTGAAGCTGCCCGTCAGTAAAAAATTCCTGCCACCTCAGCTCCGTAGCTGTCGGGGCGCCGGTTGCGGCTTCCGCCTTTTTATATGCTTCGCCGCTTGGCCATTCGGAAGGAACCGGAGGGGTTGGGCGCGTATATGTCGGGGCCATGGTGCAACCCCCCAAAAAAAGCATCGTAAGGGTAATCATCAACGCGTATCGTACCATATCACGCCCCTCCAGAAGTATTATCAAGGTCTGCAGCACGCTCCTGCCCGCCCGACATCCGGGGTTTTTTCTCCACCTTGAACAGGCGGGACACAACAACAAAGAGCAGAGGGATATAGAAGAGGTCGATAAATGTGGCCGACAGCATTCCCCCGGTCACAGCAGTTCCAATTGCATTCATGGCCCCGGCGCCGGCTCCCGTTGCGATGGCGAGAGGCAGGACACCGAAGAAAAAGGCCAGCGAGGTCATGATGACCGGTCGGAACCTTACCCGTACCGCCCCGAGGGTAGCCTCGACCAACCCTTCTCCGCGCTCCAATCGTTGCTGCGCGAACTGAATAATGAGGATTGCGTTTTTTGTCGTCAGACCAAGAGTGGTGAGAAACCCGATCTGGAAATAGACATCATTATGAAGTCCCCGTGCCCAGGTAAAAAACGTCGCGCCGAATACACCGAGGGGCAGCATAAAAAGATTGGCGAGCGGTATGGGCCAGCTCTCGTAGAGGGCCGCTACACACAGGAAGATCACGATAATGGAAAAGACATAGAGCAGTGGCGCTTGGGTGCTCGACATCCGCTCCTGGTAGGAAAGGCCGGTCCATTCAAAACCGATCCCCTGGGGCAGCTTTGCCGCAAGCTCTTCCATCGCCCGCATTGCCTCGCCGGAGCTTCTCCCCGGCGCCGGTTCTCCCCAAATGTTCATGGACGGGAAGCCGTTAAAACGCTCGAGCCTGGGCGAACCCGATGCCCAGTAGCCGGAGGCGAAAGCGGAAAAGGGCACCATCTTTCCGGCGTTGTTGCGAACATAGAGCTTTTCTATGTCCCTGGGCAGCATACGATGGGGGGCATCCGCCTGAACGAATACGCGCTTGACCCGGCCGCCCTGAATAAAATCATTTATATATGAACTGCCGAAGGCCGCGGTAATGGTGTTGTGGATGGAGGTGATGGGAATCCCGAGGGCGCCGGCCTTTTCCCAGTCCACGTCGACCCGGTATTCAGGCACGTCCTCCATGCCGTTGGGCCGCACCTTCACCAGGCGCGGATCCTTCGCAGCCATGCCAAGAAGCTGGTTGCGGACCTCCATGAGCCTTTTGTGGCCAAGTCCCCCCCTGTCAAGCAACTGGAAGTCAAATCCTGTGCCGTGCCCCAACTCCACCACCGAGGGGGGCGGAAAGGCAAAGATCATGGCGCTTCGGATATGGGCAAAGGTCCTGGTTGCACGTTCCGCAACGGCCTTCACCTTCAGGTCCGACCGGTTCCTGAGGCCCCACTCCTTCAGCTTCACGAATACCATGCCGTTATTCTGGGCCCTTCCCGAAAAGCCGACACCGGAGATTGTCATGGTGGATTCCACAGCCTCTTTTTCGTTCTGCAGAAAATGGTCCTGTACCTTTTTAACGACCTGCATTGTCTGCTCTATCGTAGAACCGGTTGGCAGCATTATCTGGGCAAGCATAATGCCTTGGTCCTCCTCGGGGACATAGGACGTAGGCGTACGAAGGAAGAGAACTCCCACGCATGCTACGATCACGATATATATAACGGCATAGCGGGTCTTCCTTGAAAAAGAGTTGCCGACTATCTTCACGTACCGGTCTCTTAATCTGAAAAAGATGCGGTCAAACCTTGTAAAGAAAGGACGCAGGATAGGGATCGCGTCCTCCGCCGGTTCACGTCCGGCTTTCACGGGTTTGAGGAAGGTAGCGCACAGAACAGGCGTCAGGATCAAGGCCACGATAACCGACAGAAGCATAGAGGAGATTATTGTCACAGAAAACTGCCGGTAGATAACGCCGGTCGAGCCTCCGAAGAAGGCCATTGGGCCGAATACCGCCGAGAGCACAAGCCCGATTCCGATAAGGGCGCTCGTGATCTGCCCCATGGACTTTCGGGTGGCTTCCTTCGGCGGAAGCCCTTCCTCGCTCATGATACGCTCAACGTTCTCCACCACCACGATGGCGTCATCCACGAGAAGGCCGATGGAGAGCACCATGGCAAACATGGTGAGCATGTTGATCGAGAAACCAAAAAAGCTCAGCGTTGCAAAGGTACCGAGGAGCACCACCGGCACTGCAATGGTCGGGATCAGGGTAGCCCGGATGTTCCCCATGAAAAGCCACATTATGAGGAAAACGAGCAGGATGGCCTCCAAAAGCGTCTTGACCACCTCCCAGATGGCCACTTTAACAAAGGGCGTTGTATCATAGGGGTAGACCACCTTCATCCCGTGGGGGAAGTACCGGCTCATCTCTGCCAATTTTGCCTTTACCGCGTCTGCAGTGTCCAGAGCATTGGCGCCGGAAGCCATGCGTATGCCAAGGCCCGCAGAAGGCCTGTTGTTGTAAAAGGCCTCGATGTCGTAGGCGTCGGTCCCCAATTCCACTCTTCCCACATCTTTGACGCGGACGACGGAGCCGTTAGGTTCGATGCGGAGGGGAATGGCGGTAAATTCCTCAGGTGTCTTAAGCATGCTCTGAACGATAATGGAGGCGTTCAGGCGCTGGCCCTTCACTGCCGGCGCCCCGCCGAACTGGCCTGCCGAGACCTCTACGTTGTAAGACTTGAGTGCGGCGACGACATCCTCGATGGTCAAATGGTAATCGACCAGACTGTCAGGGTTCAGCCAGATGCGCATGGCATACTGGGATCCGAAGTTCTCCACTTCTCCTACGCCCTGAACCCGCGCCAGCACCTTCTCCAGGTTGGACTGGGCGTAGTCCCTCAGGTCGTTGCCGTCCATGCTTCCGTCTTCTGAAATAAGGTTCACGATCATCAGCCAGTTCCTGGTAGCCTTGCCGACGGTCACGCCCTTTCGCTGGACAACCTCAGGCAGGCTTGCCATGGCAAGCTGGAGCTTGTTCTGGACCTTGGACCAGGCCAGGTCAGGATCGGTGCCCGGGGCAAAGGTCAGCTCGATGCGGGAGCCTCCCGACGAGTCGCTCGTAGCAGACAGGTAAAGCATTTTGTCGAGGCCTGTCATCTTCTGTTCGATGATCTGGGTCACGCTATTTTCCACAGTCTCAGCTGAAGCCCCCGGATAATCGGTCTGGATGTAGATCGATGGAGGTGCGATGGGAGGATACTGGGATACGGGAAGATTGTAGACTGCAAGGGTGCCAACCAGCATGATGACGATGGCAATGACCCATGCGAAGACAGGGCGCTCGAGAAAGAAATTCGACAGCATCAGGCTCCTCCGTTCAATTCGCTTTTGCCGGCGGCTGGACCGTCTTTACAGAAGGTTTAGCCGTCTGTCCGCCATCAAAAGGGACGGCCTTTACGGAAGCGCCTGGGCGCACCCTTTGGACCCCCTCGACGATCACCCGGTCGCCCGGCGCAAGACCTGATGTGACAAACCATTTGTCGCCGATGGCACGCTCCACTATGGCTATCATCCTCTGCTGAACCTTGTTTTCGGCATCCACAATGAGGACAACGGGATTCCCCTTGGGGTCGCGGGAGACACCCTGATGCGGGACAAGGATCGCGTTGTCAGCTATCCCCTCCTGAACGACCGCCCGCGCATACATGCCGGGCAGGAGGGTATGCTTCTTATTCGGAAATACCATCCGGAGGATAAACGACCCGGTGCTGGAATCAACGGTGACATCAGAAAATTTGAGCCTTCCTTCCTCAGGATAGACCGTGCCGTCCTCAAGGAGCAACTTCACCTTTGTCTGCTCGGGGCCATCCTGCTTGATCCTGCCGGAAGCGATATTCTTCCTGAGCCGGAGCAGGTTTGCGCTTGTCTGCGTAGCGTCCACATATATTGGATCGATCTGCTGGATCACGGCAAGCGGGGCCGGCTGATGAGCTGTCACAAGGGCGCCCACGGTAGCGTGGGATCTGCCTATGCGTCCCGTGATGGGCGCTTTGATGCTGCAGTAGGCCAGGTTGATGCGCGCTGCTTCCACGGCAGCCTTCCCGGTATCGACCTCTGCCTCGAGTTGTTTTAACGTTGCCTTTATATCGTCATATTCCTGCTGGCTCACCGCCTTGACCGATACAAGTTCCTTGTAGCGCTCTGCCCTTAATTGTATGGGCGGGACGTTTGCTTCTGCCCTGGCGAGCGCCGCCTTTGCATTGTCGTATGCTGCCTGATATGGCGCGGGATCGATCTGGTAGAGGATGTCTCCAGCCTTCACGTCAGCGCCTTCTTCAAAGAACCTTTTTTGAATGATGCCGTTCACTTGAGGGCGCACCTCTGCAACATAGTAGGCAGAAACACGGCCGGGCAATTCAGTTGTCAGCGCTACCCTCTCCGGCTGTATGGTAAAAAAGGCTACCTCCGGAGTATTTTGCGGCGGCGGCTGTTTCTGATTACAGCCCGCGGGCACCAACCCTGCACAGAGAATAATAAAACATGCAATGAATCTCGTTTTCTTGTTGATATGCATGAAGCACCCCTTAAGTTTCCCGTTCGTTCGTTAATGTTATCATTTATTTTTAATCGCCTCCCAGCATGCGGTAGCAGCCTGCATGATGTGAGCATCTTCCAGCTTTATTAAGCCAAGAGAATGATCGCGCGCAAGAAACGCCATAGGCCCGAAGGCCAGCGCGAATATCATGACGATCGGCAGTTCCTTTACGGTGCGGCTGGAGATTCCTTCCTCGAAAAGATCCTTGAATATGCTGGAATCTCCGGTCTTACCCAGAACCCTGTCCCTCCTCAACGATGCGCCGTAAGGCGAGTTGTGATACTGCTCCATATAACGAAAGTCGAGAGGATGTTCGATTATGTACCATAAAAGGCCTATCCACAGATGCATAAATCTCTCTTTTATAGGTTGTGACACAGAATACCCTTCCTGGATCGCTGCCGTTATCTTCTTTTCCAGTTCCATGTATATCTCGTTGATCAGCGCATCCTTATTCTCAAAATAGATGTATATGGTTCCTGCACCTACGCCTGCCTTCCTGGCGATCATTGACATGGGAGCCTTGTGAAAACCCTGTTCCGAGATTAGTTGGAGGGCTGCGCGAATTATTTCACTTCGTTTATCTGGACGTTCCATATATTGCTAATAATACCGAATGAATGTTCATTCTATCATCTAAAGAATTTTTGCGTCAAGGAATTATTATCAGTTTTACTCAAAATCCTTTTTTTTCTAAAGATATCAGATGAGTTGCTGATGTTGCATGGGGAAGGATTTGCAAAAATGTTTATTTTTCTTAAAAAAATACTTGCCAGATTTAAATATTTCATCGATAATCTAACAAATCCCGCAGGAGGTGACACCGGGGCATGAAAAATATCAGCGCTCTTACGATCATCGGATTTGTTGTTGTCTTGGGTGGATTTCTTCTTTTAGCCCTTACAAAGGCCATGGCAACCTTCGTCATAGGCATTGTCTTAATCTTTGTCGGACTCATCTTAATAATATTTTCTATGGAGAAGGGGAAGAAGGGCGCCAGGAAGGGGTAGAAAAGAATTCCTCGTTGTTAAGTAATCCTATCATTAAAAAAGGCTCGTCAGAGCCTTTTTTAATCCAGCTTTCAGATTAATCATTCATGTTGTACTGGATTTGGTTCTTAAATTTTCTCATTATTGTAGTAAAAAGATCCTTCACATATCGGTAATCGGGTCTATACTTATGGTATAACAGCAAGACAGTGGAAGGTGCGGTATGACCAGACCCAGAAAGGTTTCCGCGGTCCTTATCCTCGCAGGCATCTGTTTCCCCTTGTTCCTGTTTTTCTTCGTATCGAACTATGACCCGCAGACATCTTTGTCGTGGAACCTTAATCGCATGGAGATCGTTTTCAAGGAACAACGCTGGGTCCGCCCGTCAGGTCTCGATGAAGCCCTTGACCATCTATATTTTGTCCTCATGAGGGAAAGGGCATACCTCCGGTTCGGAGGCCTTATATTGAAGCCGAGGATATCGATCCATTATAAGTACGTTATCCTCTTTGGCATCATCTCCATCTCGATCGGCACCGGCCTTATCGCCACCGCAGGCCGGAACGTGGAGAACAACAAAACCCTTTATCGCCATCGCGGAACAAAGGCATAGCCCGCACAGGAGATTCCCATCAGGTTTTTTGTGCATTGTGTCGGCTTATTAATAATTTTTCTCCTTGTGAAATCTTTCCGCTTACAGGAAAATGAGGGAAAGACAAGGAGGGCAATTGGCTCCCCGCATCGGCCGCACCCTTCAGCGTTATGATCCACCTCTATCAGCCCCCGGCCGCGCGACAACTTTGGTACAAGCCCTAAAGAATGTGTGACAATGGCCAATAGGGAGCGGCTTTACTACCTCGATAACCTCAAGGCCTTTCTGATAGTCCTGGTGATCATGCATCATGTCGGGCAGGCATACGGAGCCACGGGCGGAGGATGGTTCTATTCATACCCGGGCGATCGGGTAAAGCCGCTGCAATTGTTTTTTGTTTTCAATGCGTCATTTTTCATGGGGCTTTTCTTCTTTAAATCGGGGTATTTCTTTCCCCAATCATTCGACCGCCATGGCGCCGGCAAATTTATTAAAGACAAGCTTGTCCGTTTCTGCATTCCGTTGGTCTTTGTATGTTTTCTCATGGCCCCCTTTTGGAGTATGTAAAAAACGTGCATTACGTACATCCGATCGGTCTCAAGAATTTCTACATACAAACCTGGCAAGATACGGTCTCACTATAGCGTATCCTGGCGGTTTCCACTTTGTGCACTTGTGGTTTGTCGAACATCTGCTTGTCTACTCGATCCTCTATGCCGCCATCAGATCGGTGGTGCAAAAATGCTCCCCTTCCCCATCCATGACCACTCCCAGGAAAGTAAGGTTATACCTCATTATTTTCTATATTCTGGTCCGCGGGGTCGTTACTGATCTTATGCGGAGATCATGGGGCTTCCCCACAGATCGCTGGATCAGCTTCCTCGGATTCATCCAGATGGAGCCGGTGCACCTTCCCCAGTATCTGTCCCTTTTTGTTCTTGGTATCCTTGCATACAGGTGGTCTTTTTTAGATTCAATAACCATTCCCCGTAACATGCTCTGGTTTCTGCCCGGCCTGGGCATCTTCATGACGGAGAAGGAAATGGGCTATTCTCTCGTGCCGTCACTATGGATAAAGCCGGCTTCCCCGAATTCATGAAAGCGATCTCTTCTCATGGCGAGGATTTCTCTCACGTTGTGATTGCCATGGAGTCTACCGGCTCATACCATATGAACCTTTTTTCTTTCTTAACTTCTCAAGGAATCCACACGATTGTGGTCAACCCTCTGCTGATAAAGAACTTCAGTAAACTGTCACTGAGGAAGACAAAAACGGATAAATAAGGATGCCCATACTATTGCACGGTTCCTCTTTACGCAGAGAGATTCTCTCGACCAGTTCCTTGCTCACCAGCATAAGGACCTGAAGGATATTGCCCGGGAAAGAGAGTCTGCATTGCAACTCATCGGTTCAACAAAAAATGATATTAAACGGATGCTCAAGAGCACTTTTCCTGAACTGGAGAGAATCTGCGATGTCTTCGGCGATGTGATGCTCCTCTTTCTCCAGAAATATACTTCCGCACAGTGTATACGAGATGCCAATCCGGAAAGTGTTATTCAGGCATTCCAGCATAGAGACAAGAGGTTCCGGATTGCAACCCCGAAAGAGGAGATTATCAAGGCAGCATGGAATTCCATTGCATCCTCTCATCCAGCAATAGAACAGCTATTACCGGGAAAGATAGGTATCCTTCTTTTTCTCAACGACAGGCTCGATGAGGTCGCAAATATGCTGATACAGTGGTGTGAATCGGTGATGAAGGATGACTTGAAAATCCTCACATCGATCAGTGGCATCAATACCAAAACCGCAACTCCCTTCCTGGCAGAGATGGGTGATTACAGAAACTATAAAACCTATAAGAACTTTATTGCCTTTTCCGGTCTCGACCCTTCTATCCATGAGTCGGGAACGTTTATCGGGATGAGCAAGCTCTCGAAGAGAGGGAACAGGCATTTGAGAAGAATTGTCTATATGATGACATTCTGTGCGATACGCAAAAACACAGCTATGTTACGGTTGGCCCCTGTAACATTCGCCGTATGAAGCTTTTCTACACAGCGATCCGTCTGTCCATGTTGCTCCGCTCAGTCTTGCCCCGGTCAGGTCCGCCCCGTTCAGGTTTGCCCCGGTCAGGTTTGTGCTTATCATCATCGCATCTCTCAGGTCCGCCCCGGTCAGGTTTGCCCCGCTCAGGTCCGCACCGAGCAGGTTTGCCCTGTATAGGTTTGCCCCGAGCAGGTTTGCCCCGCTCAGATTTGCCTTGTACAGGTGTGCCTTGTACAGGTGTGCCGTTCTCAGGTTTGCCCCGGTCAGGTTTGCATTGTTCAGATTTGCATAGCTCAGGTTTGCCCCGGTCAGATCGCAATTTGGGCATGAGTTTGTTGTCTTTAACAGCTGCAATTGCGCCTCATTCCATGCATGTGCCCCGCTTACACACAGCATACCTATCAAAAGAACCATTGCGACTGATAGCAACGCTCTTTTTTCTGCATTCATAATCCTGCCTCCATTGAAATATTCATTATTAATACCATAAAAGGTTACATATACAATATCTGTACCGTAAATGAGGATAGTATGTATTTCAGGGAGTTGCAAGGATATTGTGGTTATATGGATTACGATATCCGCCAACGATGATTTAAGGGGGTGCCAACTTTATTTGGATCAAGATGCACCCCGTATTACCGATTGAAAGCCACTATGGAAGTCGAACGGCTGTCCGTGTGGATAACGGTAGGAGGAAGAACCAAGTTAGGACCAGACTTTTTTGAACGGGTTTTAAGGTCCAGGTCAGAAAAAAATGAAAAATGGATTATTAAACTAATCAATCCATTATCAATTGATTAATAATCAGGGAACGTTTATCGGTTATAGGCAAAGATTATACGAGAGAGGTTGACGTAAGGGCCATATGGGGGGTTCCTTTTGAAATTCTGATCGGTAGAGGGGGTATAGGGAAAAGAATTCTTTTCCACTGTGAACTAAATGCGCAGTAGAACCGTCAAACTGGAGTCCTTGCACTCGACAATAATGTCGACGCTACCCAGCTTTTTTCGACAATATTGTACCATCAGAGAACACCTCGCCATCTATTTGATGAAGCGGGTAGCCATTCCGCGTTGGAAGTTGGTCTCAAAATATTTGGCATACTAATTGCAAAATATTGAAATAAGACAGAGGGAGTATTACATTGGAAATAATTATTTGGAAAAAGGAAGTGATGTCATGAAAAAGGGAAAAAACACAGCCGAGATTCTTGACGACGATTACGAACTGGATGATATAGAACTGTCGGACGGCAGATCTCAGGAAAGGACGCTGATACTCAAAGCAGCGCCCCCGTCACTGAAAGCACAGCTTATGGCACATGGCGCGATCGAAATAAGGTGCATGTATTGCAACCGAATCAAGCCTTTAGCCGGGGCCGAAGAGTCTGAAGACGGATGGATCTGCGAAGATTGCTCGCCGGAAATAAAGCGGGGACCGAAATACCGCGTTCAAAAAAAGAAGGTGACACCGTCAACTCAGTAATCAGTTAGACCCGGTCCTCGGGAAGGCAATTGATGGACTATTGATGGATAAAATATAGTTTTTTGTTTTTATAAGATTGTGAAATATATATAAATTATTATAATTATTAGAGCGCGCCTGCCGCGACTCGAACGCGGAACCTACGGATTAGAAGTCCGTTGCTCTATCCTAGTTGAGCTACAGGCGCGTGGATGTAAGTATAGCGGTTTTGGGGCGCCTTTTCAAGATAATCGTCTGCCAACTATAGCCCATAAAGTGGAAGGTGAAAGGCCCTCGTAATTCGTAAATCGTTACTCGTAATTGGATAAACCCTGTGAAAGGTGTACGGATTGCGGTTGCTCTCGCCGACGCCCAACAGTTGACAAGACTCTGGCTGTGCGCTGCCCTTCTCCTCCAGTATCGAGCATCCGGCATCTGCAGTTATCGTCGTATTATTGCTAACCCGCCAATAATCATGTAATATAAACAGGTTATGGATAGTTTAAGGCGCGCATGGCTCTCTATTCTTCTGCTCTTGTTCATGGTCATCATCCCCAACATCGGGACCTGCACGGACTATCCGCCCTTTGGAATAATCGGAGACACAAAAATAGGTGTCACCGAAGCGGTCTATAAAAGGTTCCTCAAGAAGGTCGCAGAGGAAGGGGTTGACCTCATCTTCGTTGTCGGTGATGTCATCGATCGTCCCGGCGATGTCAAAGAATGGGAAAGGTTCCTTGAGCTGACAGGCTCGGCGAGAACGTTCCACATAGCCCTTGGCAACCATGACATCAACAGCACAAAATCGATGAAGGTCTACGAAAAGACCATCGGAAAGTCTCCCTATTACGCCTTTGCCGTGAACGATACCCAGTTCATCATCCTCTGCACAGAGCTTCCGGGAGAAGTCAGCAAGGTTGCAGGCAAACAGCTCGAATGGCTAAAAAACACGCTTGATCAACCCTTTGCACAAAGGATCGTATTCATGCATAAGCCGATCTTTCCGACTTTCACCGGCAAGCGGTACAGCCTCGACAGGTACCCCATGGACAGGGATATGCTCCACAGGCTGTTTGTCGAGCACAACGTAAAGCTCGTCTTCGCAGGCCACGAGCACCTTTACAACAGGAGCAAAATGGACGGCATAACATATGTCATCACGGGCGGAGGCGGGTCGCGCCTTCACACCTTCAAGGAAGAACATGGCGGTTTCTTTCATTATATTGTTGCAAAACGGGGCAAGGAAGGGTATATTTTCAACGTTTACGATATAAACAACAGGTTACGAGACACATTCTATTTGAAACAATGAGGTGAATTGATGGGCAGTGTGATGAAATGGCGCAAGAAAAAGATGAGGAAGCATAAGTACAAAAAACTAAGAAGAAGAACGAGACATCAGAGGAGAAAGTAGCGAGCGCATAACCTTCATATTCCTGATATCCATTTTGCCCATCTTCGGCGTTTCCATAACGCCTGCGAGATGGGCAAATCTTTTGTCACTTAAGAGAAGCCTAAAAAATTCGATACCCAGCTCCCCTTTCCCGATATGCCAGTGCCTGTCGACCCTGCTCCCGGCGCCGGTTGAAGAATCATTGAGATGGAAGAATGCAACCTTCTCTTTTCCTATGGTCTCCCCGATCTCACCAATCAAACCGTTCCACACCTTCTTCTGCCGTATATCATATCCGGATTGGAAGAGGTGCGCCGTATCGAGGCATAAAAAGGCCTTCTCCTTCCTCTCAATCTGTTCGTATATCTTTGTAAGTTCGGGGATGTTCCTTCCTAGACTTGCCCCCTGACCTGACGCATTCTCAAGAAGAACTTGTATATCGAACCTCGCCAGGACCTCGTTGACGGCCCGAGCCGCCATTGCGATTCCCTTCTCTTTCTTCTCTCTTGATCCACAATGGACAACGATCGAAGGGATGCCAAGCTGACGGCACAGTCCCGCTTCATGGGCAAAGCCTTTCATGTTCCTTTCGTCCTCATCGATCTTCGCAAGATTGGGCAGGTAGGAAAGGTGGGCGAATACGGGGATATGGGACGACAACTTTCTGAACGCCTCAACGTCCTCATCCCGCCACAACTTTTCTGCCCATGACCTGGGGTTTTTGACGAATATCTGGACCACGTCGCAGCGCAGCCGCTTTGCTTCTTCGTGTGCTTTGTCAAATCCGCACGCGATGGATATGTGAAAACCGATCTTCACGGCAGCCTCACGCCTCATCATATCATACTCAACAGGGACGTTGGTAACTTCTGTAGCTTACTCATGATCTGTTCCCCTTTTTTATCATCTTTGATACTGCAACGTGCGTACATTAAGCTGATGCGTTCTCAACACTGAGACTTGCTCGTATAAGATGGTGAAAGATATTGCACGCATCCAATCGTGTCTTGCGCGACGCCATCTTCCTCCATGAATTGAAATGTTTTTTTGGCTGCAACACGTTGGCTACCAAAGTTACCAACGTCCCCTCAGTGGGGTTATACATGGGTTATACAAAAAAACTTGCAAATATCGTGAGAAAAATGCACAATAATTCATTATGGAAAAAGAAAAAGATCTCATAGGCATCATTGTCGGCGGCGGCCCGGCGCCCGGCATCAACGGCGTCATCAGCGCTGCCACGATAGAAGCCATAAACCAGGGGAAAAAGGTTGTGGGGCTGATAGGCGGGTTCAAAAGCCTTTTTGAAGGCCAGATGAATGTCATGCCCCTCACGATCGAAGACGTTTCAAGGATTCACGCCGCAGGGGGCTCTATCCTCCGCACCTCCCGCGACGCCCCCGATAACGCAAAGGCAAAGTTCAAGACCCTCATGTCGACGCTCAAGAAGATCGGCATAAAGTACCTTATAACCATCGGCGGCGACGGCACCCTCTATATGGCAAACTGGATAGAGAGAGAGGCAAGAGGATCTGTCAGTGTCGTCCACACACCCAAGACGATCGATAACGATATACCCTTGCCGGGCGGATTTTCAACCTTCGGTTTTCAGACAGCCCGGCATGTAGGTGTTTATATTGTCAACAACATCATGGAAGATGCCCGCACAATGGGGCGGTGGTATTTCATCACAACAATGGGGCGCCATGCAGGCCATCTGGCGCTAGGAATGGGGAAGGCCGCCGGCGCCACGATCTCCCTCATACCGGAAGAGTTCGGGAACGGCAGGCTCTCTTTTAAAAAGGTTGCGGATACCCTGACGGGATCGATCATCAAACGTCTCTCTATGGACCGGGACTACGGTGTGGCCATACTGGCGGAAGGCATCTCCGAGATGTTCGACATTGAAGAGTTGAGCCGCTATGAAGACGTGAAAAAAAATGAAAAAGGCGAGTTGAAGCTTTCGGAGATCCAGCTCGGTAGGCTGCTCAGGAGCTTTGTCAATGAAACATTAAGGTCAATGGGCATCAAGACCGATATCTTTGAGAAGAAGATAGGCTATGAACTTAGGGCCGCCAGTCCTGTTCCCTACGATGTGGAGTATACAAGGAACCTCGGGTACGGCGCTGTCCGCTACCTTTTGAAGGGCGGCACAGGGGCCATGATAGTATCTTATGAAGGAAATTTAAAACCGGTGCCTTTTGTCGAGATGATTGATTACTGCACCGGCAAGATAAAGATCAGGAGAGTGGATATCAACACAGAGACCTATGAGGTTGCACGAAAATATATGATCAGGCTTGAGAAAGAAGATTTCGAGAGTGAACGCCTGCAGAAACTGTCCTCGGCCGCCAACATGGCGCCGACAGACTTCAAGGCGCGCTTTGAGTACCTGGTGTCAGGGAGTCCTTACTGATAAATGCATGGATTATGCCCAGGCCGTAAGGAAGGGCGCAAACCGTGCCCCACAGGATAGGAACGATGGTTGACGAAAAGCAAAAGCTCCGCGAAGTATTGAATCTCGGGCTCGATGTGACCCAGACAAAGGATATCGACATCCTTCTCGAAAGGATCCTTACAAAGGCGCGGTATTTGACAAACGCCGATGCGGGGTCGATCTATATCAAGGAGGCCGACACCCTCAAATTCAAATACACCCAGAACGACACTCAGCAGAAAAGGCTTTTGCCCGGCAAGAAGCTTATCTATTCAACCTTTTCGATCCCGGTGAACAATAAATCCATATCAGGCTACGTTGCCAATACAGGCTCAATGCTCAATATAAAAGATGTATACAGGCTGAGCAGCGGGGTTCCTTATTCCTTCGATCAATCCTACGATCAATTGACAGGCTACAGGACACAATCAGTCCTTACCTTCCCCCTCAAAACGCACAACGAAGAGATTGTCGGCGTCCTCCAGCTGATCAATGCAAAAGACGGCGCAGACAACATCATCCCCTTTTCAAGCGAAGACGAGCCCTATATCATGCATTTTGCCAATAACGCCGCCATTGCCATCGATCGCGCCATGATGACCAGGGATATCATTCTGCGGATGATAAAGATGGCTGAACTGAGGGATCCTACGGAGACGGGCGCACACGTCAACCGCGTGGCATCATACGCGGTAGAGATCTATGAGGCATGGGCGAAGACAAAGGGGATAGATGAGGACACGATAGAAAAGAACAAAGACGTCCTGAGGATGTCGGCAATGCTCCACGATGTCGGTAAGGTAGCCATCACAGACCTGATCCTCAAAAAACCCGCCCGCCTTGATAACGATGAATACGACGTGATGAAGCAGCACACCTTCCTTGGCGCGCAGCTCTTCTCCAACATGCGGTCGGACTTCGATGAAGCGGCGTTCATTGTCGCGCTTAACCACCATGAAAGATGGGACGGGCATGGATACCCAGGGTACATCGACCTTCGTACTGGCGGGCCGCTGCAAGGACATGCAGATAAATCAGGAAAGGCAATCGGAAAGGTCGCCGACGAGATCCCTCTCTTCGGCCGGATCGTTGCCATTTCAGATGTTTATGACGCCCTTTCCTCGCGTAGGTCCTACAAGGAGACCTGGGAAGAATCGCGGGTTCTCGACACCCTTTTACAAGAGAGGGGGAAGCACTTCGATCCCGAGATAGTGGACACCTTTATCTCCATACTCGATGTCATCCGCAACATCGCCCACCAGTACCCCGATAAGGGAGAATGATCAAACATAGACCCTCGCGACCCGCTTCGATATCTTGCACAGGATCTCGTAGGGAATCGTTCCGGCGCACTCTGCAATCTCATCAGCAGTGATCGTCGATGTCCCGTCATGCCCCAGGAGCACCACCTCGTCCCCTGTTGCTGCATTCCCTATGTCTGTAATATCAACAAGGAACCAGTCCATGCAGATCCTCCCGACAATATTGCACCTCTTCCCCTTTATCAGCACTGAGCCCTTGTTGGAAAGCGCCCTTGGATAGCCGTCTGCATATCCCACGGGTATATAGGCGACACGCGTTCTGCCACTGGTGGTAAAGGTTCTCCCGTAGCTGAGCGGGCTTCCTGGAGGAAATTCCCGTATCAGGGCAACTTTTGAAACGAATCTCATGACCTGCCTGACAGGCAGCTTTGTGCTAAGCTCTTTCGCCGGGTGCGAACCATAGAGGCTTATCCCGACACGAATCATGTCAAAATATCCCTCGGGATAATTCGTAATGGCCCCACTGTTGGCCATGTGTGCTATTTTCAGGGCTATCCCCTCTTTTTGCAGCGCCTGCAGGGACTTTTCGAAGATCCTGATCTGGTTGAGCCCGTATTCATCGCGGACCTCTGATGACGAGAAGTGGCTCATACATCCTTCTATCTCGATATGCGGCAACTTTTTCATCAGGCGGGCAATATCAGGCACCTCCTCAGGTCGAAAACCAAGGCGCCCCATCCCTGTATCCACTTTTATATGGACCTTCAGTGTCTTGCCGCTGCGGGACCCCTTTCTTTTCAGTTTCTCTATCATGCCGGTATCGTAGATTACAGGGACAAGGTCGTGTTCGTCAAAAGGTTCTTCCGGGTCCCAGGGCAATATCCCCCCCATGACAAGTATGGGGCTTTTGATGCCCGCCTTCCTGAGCTCTGTTCCTTCCTCTACGTTGGCAACCCCCAGGTAATCCACGCCGTTCTCTTCAAGCCTCCGCGATACCTGCACTGCGCCATGGCCGTATGCATCTGCCTTGACGACGCAAAGCACCTTAACGTTTTGTGGAACCCTTGCCCTGATCGTCCTGTAATTTTCCTCGAGGACGCCCAGGTCTATATATGCGGTCGTTCTCATGACATCAGCCGTTTAAAAACCCTTTCGCAGGCATCCGCCGTTTTTGTCATCTCTTTCTCTCCGTGAGAAAGGGTAACGAATGAGGCTTCGAAGGGGCTTGGCGCAAAGAATATCCCCTCCTCCAGCATTCCTTTAAAGAACCTCTCGTATATCACCCGGTCTGCCGCACCCGCCGACCTGTCATCATTGACATCATGTTCTGCAAAGAACCCCGTGAACATTCCGGTAATGCCATTGATCCTATAGGGAACCCCGTGCCGTCTTGCAATCTCCAGCACGACGGCCTTTATTGCATCCACACGGTCGTGCATTGCCGCATATATCTCGGGGTGTTCCCTGAGGTAAGTGAGTACATAGATTCCTGCCCGGACGGCAACAGGGTTGCCGGATAGTGTTCCTGCCTGGTAGACCGCACCAAGAGGCGCAAGGTATTCCATGATCTCTTTCCTGCCGCCGAAGGCGCCAATAGGAAAACCCCCGCCGATGATCTTTCCGAGGCAGGTCACGTCGGGCCTGATGCCGTATATATGCTGTGCGCCGCCGTAGGCAACACGAAACCCCGTTATTACCTCGTCAAAGATAAGGAGTATCCCGCGGTCCCTGCATATCGTCTCCAGCCCTTTGAGAAATCCGTCATTGGGGAGGATCACCCCCATATTCCCCATTATCGGCTCGACGATAACGCAGGCAATATCCTGGCTTCCTTCCACTATGGCACTGACGCTCTTTAAATTGTTAAATTCCGCTATGTACGTATGCTTTGCAAGATCGGGGAGGATGCCTTTGCTGTCGGGTATACCGAATGTGGCAAGGCCCGAGCCTGCCTTTACAAGAAGGCTGTCGAGATGGCCATGATAGCACCCTCTGAATTTGATAACACCGCTCTTCCCAGTGAAACCTCTTGCGAGGCGTATGGCGCTCATCGTCGCCTCTGTGCCCGAGCTTGTAAGCCTCACGAGCTCAATCGAAGGAAACGCCCCGGCAATAAGCTTCGCCATCTCGATCTCATAGGGATGGCAGGCACCGTAGCTCGTCCCATCCTCGACCGCCTGCTTCACCTCATCGGTCACACCGTCGTCGGCGTGGCCGAGGATGATTGCACCCCATGAGGCCACGTAATCAAGATAGCTGTTCCCGTCAACATCGTAGAGGTACGCCCCTTTTCCCTTCCTGACGTAAAAAGGTTCATCATGGACGGACTGAAAGGCCCTGACCGGGCTGTTCACACCGCCCGGCATGTATTTCACCGCCTCCCCGTAAAGATCGTAGGATCTTTTTCTATTCATGATGAATGCTGAAAGATATCTTTTTGAACTCCCGCTTGCTGAAGAAAACCTGAAAATCTTTGATACCGGTTTTCTCCGATATCTTCCCTATCACCTCCGTACAGTCCTGCAAATTTTTTCCATGTATCATGCTGAACAGGTTGTAACCCCAGTACCCGCCCCTGTCCCTTTCGTAGCAATGACTAACCTGAGGGAAGGAGGAGATGATCCTGCCCGCCCTTTCAATGCCGTCATCTGCAGCACGCCAGACCGCCATTGCGTTATGCGTATAGGATACCCTCCTGTGATAGAGGACTGAGGCAACGCGCCTCACGGCGCCATCGGCTTTCAAACGCTTGAGAATATCTATAAGTTCTTTCCCGCTGATCCCGATTTTTTTTGCCATTGCATCATAGGGCCTCTCTACGATAGGGAAGTCGTGGGGTATCCTTTCCAAGATCCTATACATCTTTTTATTCTGACATATCCATGAAAGCCTTTTCAAATAAAAAAGTCTTTACTTTACGCCAAAGAACATGTAATTTCATTATCTGGCCATTTCACAATACAGATCAGGAGCAACGACATGGTGAAACCTGCATCAAGAGTAGAGAAGATTCCTCCTTATCTCTTTGCAAGGATCGATAAGAAAAAAGAGGAGGTAAGGCAGAAAGGGATCGGCATCATCGACCTCAGCATCGGCGACCCTGACATCCCGACGCCAGCGAATATCATCGAAAAGATGAAGGAGGCCACCGAGGACTCGAAGAACCACAGGTATCCCACTTATGAAGGCATGCTGTCATTCAGGAAAACTGTGGCAGACTGGTACCTGAGGAGGTTCGGCGTCAGGCTCAATCCGGCAAACGAAATAGTGACGCTAATCGGCTCCAAGGAAGGGATTGCCCACCTGCCCTTGGCGTATGTAGAGGCCGGCGATGTTGTCCTTGTTCCTTCTCCCGGGTATCCAGTATACAAGATCTCGACCCTTCTCTGTGGAGGCACGCCATATATAATGCCGCTCAGGGAAGAGAACGATTACCTCCCGCAGTTTGAAGATATACCGGAAGAAATCCTGCAAAAGGCCAAGATACTTTTCATTAACTATCCGAATAACCCGACGGGTGCCTGCGCAGACGACCTGTTCTATAAAAAGGCCCTCGATGTTGCAAAAGAGTATGATATACTCATCTGCCACGACGCGGCATATAGCGAAATAGCCTATGACGGGTATATGCCGAAAAGCATCCTGCAGTTCGATACAGAGAAAAAATACTCCCTGGAGTTTCACTCACTCTCAAAGACATACTGCATGACCGGCTGGAGGATCGGGTTTGTAGTGGGGAATGCCGACGCGATATACAACCTCGGCACGCTGAAGACCAACCTGGACTCGGGAGTCTTCCAGGCAATACAGTATGCAGGAATAGAGGCGCTGACAGGGGACCAAAGCTCTCTCGAAGACCTCAAGAAAAGATTTCAGACAAGAAGGGATATGGTCGTCGAAGGCCTACTCTCCATGGGGATAAACGTTACAAAACCACGCGCTACATTTTATATCTGGGCAAAGGTGCCAAAAGGGTACACATCGGAAAGTTTCTGTGAGAAGCTCATAGAAAATGTAGGGATCGTCGTCACGCCCGGCAACGGGTTCGGGGATGAAGGCGAGGGGTACTTCAGGATATCGATAACAACCAACGAAAAGGATATCCGCGAGGCGATCCGCCGCTTAAAGACACTCAAACTGTAATCCCTGGTTTTCTATCAGGATGAGCGTGTTTGCGGGGAAAGCCCATACCGATGCTCATCCTTATGGAAGATCCAGACTTAAAACACCATTAAAACAATTAATGATTAATAATCGGAAACCGTTGACCGGTTATTGTTCTTTTCCCCCCACGACGATCTCGGGGATGCGGAGCGTGGGCTGGGCGTCGGATACGGGCACGCCCTGGCCGTCTTTGCCGCAGGTGCCGATGCCGAAGCCGAGGTCGCTTCCTATCATATCTATCCCCTCAAGGACCTTCAGGCCGTTGCCCATCATCGTCGCGTTCTTTATCATGGGCCCGACCCTTCCCTTCTCGATAAGATAGCCTTCCGATATCTCGAAGACAAAGTCTCCCCTCACCGTATCGACCTGTCCGCCGCCCATCTTCACCACAAAGACGCCTTTGTCTACAGACGCGATGATATCCGCAGGATTGTCTGTGCCGGGCAGGATGATCGTGTTGCTCATGCGCGGGATCGGCTTAAACCTGAAGGATTCGCGCCTCCCGTTACCCGTTGATCTCATCCCGTACCGTATGGCATGAAACCGGTCAAAGAGATAGTTCTGCAGGATGCCATTTTCTACGAGCACCGTCCTTTCGGACGGCACCCCCTCATCGTCATAGGCATAGGTCCCCCTCATATACGGCAGGGTCTTGTCATCAACTACACTGACAAGGGTTGATGCGATCTTTTTCCCGAGCATCTCTTTGTAGCAGGAGAGCCCTTCCATGGCAAGGTCTGCCTCAAGCCCGTGGCCGATCGCCTCGTGGATCATGGTGCCCCCTGCCTCTGAACCGAGAACAACCGTCTTTGTCCCCATCGGCGCTTCCACGGCTGCGAGGAGTCCGCTCAGCCTTTTCACCGTCTTTCTTGCTAATTTTTCAATGACCTCATCGGTGAAAAACTCGAAGCCGTAAAAACCGCCTATCGCCTCATATGCGGTTTGCATCTCGCCATTCTCTTCACCAACGACGAAAAGGGTCAGAACGACCTGCCTGCGGCTGTCTTCAATCCCTGCCCCCTCGCTGGTAAAAAGCCTGAGATCCTGGCTTGTATCGCGGTACATCACCCGGGCTTGTCTGATCCTCGGTTCCATCTTTCTTACCATCGACTCCAGGCCCTTTATCATGGAGATCTTTCTCTCCATATCGACCGCCTCGGTGTCAACGGCAATTGCAAAGGGATACTCTGCCCTGACATTTCTGTCCCGTCTAATGACCTTCCCTTCCCCATCCCCCGAAAAACCCCGCAATTCTGCAGCAAGCTCAACGAGGCGCTTCTCTTCGAAGGAATTCGTTGTAGCATAGAACGTCTTCCACGGGCATATAACGCGAATGCCGACCCCCTTGTCAACGCCCTTTTCCAACTTTTCTATCTTTTCAGACTCAAGCTGTATATGGGTGTACCTCTTCTCCTCGGCAAATACGTCGCCGTAGAGGCTGTCCTCTCCCATCAGGGCATTCAAAATTTTTGTCTCATCGAACATCGTCAATCTCCCGCAATGTAATGCCGTAGTTCGCCATATCCGCTACGATTCCGCTGACGGCATCTTCGAAGCCTGACGGATAGATAAGCTCAATAAGGCCTTTATCCCCGTCGAGAACGGAAAATATCCCCACGTCTTCGTAGGATTCAAGGATGGCCTTGAAGAACCCTATCCCCTCCCTGTTTATTATATAGCGTCTTGTCCTTTCCATGTTCTCTGGTCTATCTCGTCTATCTGGTCTGTCTTGTCCTAACGTTGAACATAGAACATTGAACAGATTCTATCCCCCCACAGGGATGTTTGCCATCAGCCACGAGCTATAAATCCATGAGCCGGTTCATTTGCTGCTCAGCATCTCTATGAACGCCTCTATCCTCAACTTTGTCCTCGTATCAAGCGCCCTCGGGAGGTCGCCTTCGATCGTCAGGATCGGTACCCCGATTGTCTCCCTGAGTATTACGTCCTCTATGGCCCGGAAGCAGAACGCCTGCACATAGTGGACGATGCCCTTGATGTCCCTCCTCACAACCTCTTCCCCTATGTCTGTCAGCCTCGCAAATACGCCGTAAGGATAGGTATAGGAAAGGTAGCGCTCCACGATATCGTTCCCGGCAAAAGGGAGAGAGAACTGCCGCTGCGTCTCGTTATATACGACATGACCTCCGACGCTTCCGATAAAATCGTATATGTCGAGCAGTATAGGTGGAACCCCGATATACCCTATGCTGATCCCTTCAATCTCTTGCCTGCCTTCAGCCTCTTTTAAAAATTCTTCTGCCATGCGTTGATATTTTCTGTGATCCCCGAGCATATCGGAGGCCCTCACGAGCCACAGGTGGTTCTCTGCTCCTGTTACGCGCCGCTCCTTCCAGGTCATCCTGTCAATGAGCGCAAGGTCGGACCGCACGCCCTCTATCTCCTTCTCAACACCGGCCAGCGCTTCCCCTTCAACGCCTAACTCTATCATGAGCTTTTCAATCTCCCTCGCGAGCACGCTTTTATCCCTGTCGTATGGATATGAAAAAGGGATCGTCCTTATCCCCTTGTACCGGAGTATCTCCGCCAGCGCCTGCGTGTTGCTGCAGTCGCCCTCCATGACGGTTATGACAGGATCTACGGCCCTTTCCATCACGACACCGTAGATGCCCTTTATCCAGTTACACATGCTCTTGGGGAATCCGTCCCTTTCGGCCCTCTCGATATAGCGCATCGGGTCCGGATCGTTGATAAAGATATTATTGAGGTCGCAGGGGATATATCCTCCTGCAAATATCACCTCTACCGGTATGGTCGTTGTAAAACCGATGGTCCTGCTCACGGGTTGTCCTTATCGCCGGAATTTAAAAATGCGTACATCGTTTTGAATCTCTCCGGTTCGATCTCTTCAGCACGGACCGAAGGGGGGAAGCACATTGAAGCGTAAAGAGATGTCGTCTTTTTCTCTCCGTATCGCCTGACCAGCGCCTGGCGCAGTTGCTTCCTCTTATGCTCGAAGCATGCCTTGATAAAGCCCGTCATGTCTTCGTCCATATCATCCTTTCCTTCATTTTTGAATACCATCGCCACATAGGCGCTTTCTACCTTGGGAGGAGGTATAAAAAGACCGGGCTTAAGATAGAGGAGGATCTTCGTCCCGGCAACCAGCTGGCAAACAACAGATAATGCACCATACGACCTGCTGAAGGGTCTGCTTGTGATGCGCTCTCCGATCTCGCGCTGCACGGTGAGGTACGCGCTGTGGATCACCGGCCTCTCCCCGATCAGTTTGAAGAGGATCGGTGCCGTGATCTTATAGGGGATGTTCGCCACCACCTTTATGCTTTTCCCGCAGCCGAACTGCCCAAAGGGCACATCGAGCACATTGCCGTATATAATCTTAAGGTTCTTGTATTGATCCTCCAGGGGGTCAAGACGGTTCCGAAGCGATCCATCAAGCTCGACCGCATAGACCCGTCCCGCTTTCTCAGCAAGGGCCTTAGTAAGGTCTCCGTGGCCTGCCCCTATCTCGACGACAACGTCGCCCCTCTCCACCTGCGCGAGGCTCACCATCTTTTTCAGGATATTTTTATCTTTGATGAGATGCTGTGAGAGGCTCTTTTTCAACATTTAATCAAACCTGGGAGGGTCATCCTTGAAAACCCCTTTACGTCGAGCGGAGAGACAACCCCTCGCCGGAGGTAGTAATGTCCGAGCAGGGCAACCATGGCGCCGTTGTCGGTACAGAACTGCGGGGAAGAGAACATGACGGCAAGGCCTTCTTTGCCGCCCCTTTCCTGGAACACTTCCCGCAGCCTCCCGTTTGACGCTACCCCGCCGCCTGCAACTACCCTCAATATTCCGGTCTTTCTTGCCGCCCTCAAGGTCTTCTGAAAAAGCACATCGATAACCGCTTCCTGAAAGGAGGCAAGCACATCTGCCATATTTCCCTCGTCGATGCCGTGGCCTTTTGCGTAGTTGATGAAGGCGGTCTTTAATCCGCTGAAGCTGAAATCACAGGTATTGTCATCCATCATGGGCCTCGGGAACATCACGTGATCTTTTCTCCCTTTTCTGGAATACTCTTCAATGATCCTCCCGCCCGGGTAACCGATGGCGAGATATTTTGCGATCTTGTCGAATGCCTCTCCTGCAGCGTCATCCTTCGTGGTGCCAAGGACGCTGTACCTGCATGGCTCGTCGACGCGGAGGATAATCGTGTGCCCTCCCGATACGACAAGGGCGAGAAAAGGGAAATCAACGTCCCGCTCGAGAAAGATGCTCATCGCGTGAGCCTCGATATGGTTTATCCCGATGAGAGGCTTCTGCAGCGAACAGGCCAGCCCCTTTGCAAAACAGAGCCCGATAAGAACAGAACCGATAAGGCCCGGCCCCGCCGTTACGCTTACCGCATCAAGGTCGCGATAATCTGCCTTCCCTTGTCGGAGCGCCTCCTTTGCGATGATGTCGATAAATTCCAGATGCTTCCGCGAGGCGATCTCGGGGACCACGCCCCCAAAAATAGCATGGAGGTCAACCTGGCTGGAAACAATATTGGAAAGGATCTCTTTTCCATCCCTGAGAAGCGCAACAGAGGTGTCGTCGCAAGAGGTATCTATGCCAAGAATTAACACAGCTATCAGCCTTCAGCTATCAGCTCACAACTCACAGCAAACAGCAAAGACGAACCGGTTTTGTGCTCTTGCCATGAGCTATGAGCTATTTCAATTTGCTGGCGGCTGACGGCTGATAGCTGACGGCTGATAGCTGATAGCTGTCCTTTCATATCTCCTGCCAGCTTATCTTGATCTGCCCTTTCGTCCGCATGTCTGTCAGGAACGACGAAAAGAAGTCCTCCCGGTTTTTTGTCACAAAATACTGCGTGTAGCTCTCCTTTTCCTTCTGCCATTCCTTTTCATCGGGGAATCTTTCATCTTTAAAGGAAAAAGCATAGAACTTTCCCGAGATCTCAACTGGTCTTTTATAGAGATGTTGTTCTTTCGAGAGGGTCAGCAGGTCGGCGTTTTCTTTCGGCACGTCGCCGATACCCCTGATGCTGCGCGTATTGCGAGGTATGAAACCTGTTTCTTTCCCGGGGCTTATGGATTTTCGCCCAATGGCATCCTCAGCCGCCAGCCTTGCCAGGTTCTTCGACTTCTCTGTTACGATCCTTTCCTTGATCGCTGCCAGGACAACGCCCTTGTCGAGAGGCTTGCCCTCCTGTACATCCATCAACTGAAATATATACGACTTGTCGCCCTCCCGCACCGGAAGCGTTATGTCGCCTTTTTTGAGCCCCTTGAGCCAGTCGTCGACCTTTGCATTCTTCAGCCGCTTCATGACTTCGCTTTCTTTCACCATGCCGAGGTCAACGACGTTCAATCCTTTTTGCTTCCCGTACTGGTCGATCTCCTTTGCCTTCAGGAGGTCCATATAGGCCACGTCGTCCTTTACAGGGCTTTTTTCGTCGATCACCAGATACCTAAGCCTGTAGATGTTCTCGCTCCTGTGGCCATCCTTTTCCTTTTCGTAAAGATCGAGGAGCTCTTTTTCACTGACCTCGACCTTGCCTGTGAACGTTGACGGGTCGAAGATGCTGTAGGAGAGATTGATCATCCCCTTCTCTCTTACATACCCTGCCCATATATCGGCTTCGCTGAAGAACGTCCCGTTGTCCCTGATAACATTCGCCGCCTTTTGGATCAGCAGGTTATTCCGCTCGGCCGCTTCGAACTTTTTCGGGTCTATGTTGCTCCTCTGGAGGACGGCAACGTATTGCTTCTCATCAAACTTTCCGTCCCTTTTAAAGGCGTCGATCCCATGGATATGTTCGAGGAACTCCTTATCAGTGACCGTCAGGCCGAGCTCATTTGCCATGATCAGCAGCACGTACCGGTTTACGATCTCGTCCTTCACCTTTTCCTTCAGCTTGAGGTCCTTTAACAGGTTCTCGTCGAGCTTTTCCTTGTATAACATCCTGTAAAACTCCAGCATCCTGTTATAGGCCTCCTGGTATTCTGTGGCCTCAACCTTATAAGGGCCTATTTCGGCTACTATCCTTTCGCTGTCCCGGAACGAGCCTACACCCCAGAAGATGAATACCACGATGATCAATCCGAACATGGCCTTGACCATATAGCCAGTCGCGTGTTTTCTCATGAATTTCAGCATTGAAGCTCCTTGGTATCTATTTACAATCTATTTGATTTCAAATCATTAAAATAGTATATTGAAACTGTTTTTTCAATATCTTATATTTTTCAAGAAGGGACAATAGATGTTCGAGTCGATATTCGGCTTTATTTCAAAGGATTTGGCAATAGATCTCGGCACTGCAAATACACTGGTATACGTTAAGGGCCGGGGGATAGTATCCAACGAACCCTCCGTTGTGGCGGTCCATAAAGATACACGGGGGACAAAGAAGGTCATCGCCGTCGGAGAAGAGGCAAAAAAGATGCTCGGCAAGACGCCGGGCAACATCGTTGCGATCCGACCGCTCAAGGATGGCGTCATAGCAGATTTCGAGATCACGGAGGCGATGCTCAAATACTTCATCCAGAAGATCCATAACAAGAAATCCTACGCCAGGCCAAGGATAGTCATATCAATACCTTCAGGCATTACACCCGTCGAAAAGAGGGCCGTTAAGGAATCGGCAGAGTCTGCCGGCGCCAGGGAGGTCTATCTCATCGAAGAACCGATGGCAGCGGCGATCGGCGTCGGGCTTCCCATAACCGAGGCAAGCGGCAACATGATCGTTGACATCGGCGGCGGCACAACCGAGGTAGCCGTCATCAGCCTTGCCGGCATTGTCTACTGCAACTCCGTCAGGGTAGCCGGCGATAAGATCGATGAGGCGATCATCCAGTATGTGAAGAGAAAATACAACCTCCTCATCGGGGAGAGAACCGCTGAGATGATCAAGATCAACATAGGCTCTGCGTACCCGAACCCTAACGAAGAAGAGATGAGCATGGAGATCAAAGGCCGCGACCTTGTCGGCGGCATACCAAAAACCCTGGAGATATCGTCAAAAGAGATGAGGGAGGCGATCACGGAGCCTGTCAATGCCATCGTTGAGGCCGTAAGGATCGCCCTTGAAAGAACTCCTCCCGAACTCGCTTCGGACATCGTCGACAAGGGCATCGTCATTAGCGGCGGGGGAGCGCTCCTGAAAAATCTCGACCTCCTCATAAAAGAGATAACACGCCTGCCTGTCATCATCGCAGAAAACCCTCTCTCTGCGGTGGTAGAGGGGGCGGGCAAGGCCCTTGACGAGGTAAGCCTGCTGAAGGAGATCGCAACATACTTTTAATAAAGTAAGGAATTGAGAAACTCTATTGCCATAATCGTTGCCATACTAATCCTGATCACATCATTCCTCGCCTTTACAAACACCCCTATTTTTGTCAGGGGGTATTCAGCGGTCAAGAGCGGCTTCAGCGAAACGATCGGGCCGATGTTAAAGCTCATGGCCAAGCCTATGGATCTGGTCAGCTCTGTATTCGACTCCTATGCCAATCTCGTCGGGGCGAAAAAGGAAAATGCCGAATTAAAAAAGAAGCTCGATTCGCTGCTTCTGGAAAATCAGAAGATCTCCGACCTTGAACGGGAGAACAGGCGCTTAAGGACCCTCCTCAATTTTGTGGAAAAAAATCCCAAATCAGTGATCGGCGCAAGGGTGGTGGGTGAGGACCTGAAAAACTGGTACAAATGCATCATCATCGATAAAGGGAGTGCCAGCAATATAAAGGAAAAGATGCCAGTCGTTACCCCGAGGGGGATCGTCGGGCAGACAGTGGAGGTTGACAGGTGGCACGCCAAGGTAATGGTCATCAACGATACCAACTCCTCTGTAGACGTGAGCGCCGAGGGAAAGGATACAAGAGGACTGCTGGAAGGTACGGGGCAGGAAGTCCTCAAATTGAAATATGTACTGAAAAATGACGATATCGAGATCGGGGACAAGCTCCTCACATCAGGAAAGGACGGGATCTATCCAAAGGGGCTGCCGGCGGGCATCGTTATCACCGTTAACCGGAACAAGCCGGGAATCTTTGCCGATATAGATATAATGCCTTTCAGCAATTTTAAGCACCTCGAAGAGGTCCTGGTCATAAAGAGATAATGAAGGTAGCCATATACACATTCTTGGGGCTCCTGCTTCTCCTCGCGGAATCATCCCTCCTGTCCTTCATTCCCGTGGAGATATTCAAGCCGGACCTCGGCATTCCCCTTGTGATCTATACGACCCTCTTCCTCGGCCCCCAGGCAGGGATCATTGCGACGCTTTTCATCGGCTTTATGCAGGAAGGCCTGTCTGCTGCCCCTCACGGGTCCATCCTCTTCGTCAAGATCGCCGTATTTCTGATAGCCACTTTTTTAAAAAAGAAGCTCTACATAGACTCGAAATTCAGCTTTGCCTTTGTCTGCAGCGGGTTCGTCGTCCTTGAATCGCTCCTCTACATCACGCTTTCCCTGCTCGCGAAAGGGGAGACGCGCAATGCCCTGAACATCCTTTTTTACACAATACCAAATGCAGTCTTTACGGGTTTTATTGGCATTTTTATCTTTTCCTTTATAGAATATCTCAACGTCAGGTATCTGGATAGGGAATGAGAGACGAAACGCCTGCCAGTAAATTCAAATGGTGCAATCTCATCTTGGTAATAACCATGACGGTGCTCCTCATACGGCTCTGGGATCTCCAGATCATGAGGGGATCGGAGATGAGAAAGCTGTCTGAGCAGAACAGAATACGGGTCAAAAAGGTGGTCGCTCCACGGGGGATCATCTATGACAGATCAGGGAGGGTTCTTGCCGATACCCGGCCTTCGTTCAATGTATACATCACCCCTGAAGACATCAGGGACTTCAGCCAGACTGTGGACGGGCTTGCGAAACTCCTGAACGTTGACCGGGAGGACATTATTGACAAGCTGAAGGCGGCAAGCAGGATGCCGCCGTCATTTCCCGTGAAGATCAAATCCGATATACCCATGGATGAGGTTGCAAAGATAGAGGCCCACAGGGTTTATGTTCCCGGGGCAAGCATCCAGATAGAGCCGAAGAGAAACTACCCCTATGGAAAGATGCTCGCCCACGCGCTGGGCTATGTATCGGAGATCAACGACGAAGAGCTAAAGACAAAAGAATATAAGAGTTATTCCCCTGGAGACTACATCGGAAAATACGGGCTCGAGAAAACCTACGAAAACTATCTCAGGGGCATCGACGGAGAAAAAAGGGTGGAGGTCGATGCCAGGGGACGGGAGGTGAGAACCCTTGACATCATTGAGTCGACAGCGGGCAACAGCCTCCATCTCAATATCGATATGGACCTCCAGACAATCGTGGAAAACACCATGGAAAACAAAAAGGGGGGCTGCATCGCTCTTGACCCCAAAACAGGGGGCGTGCTCGTCCTCGCAAGCAGGCCCGCCTTTGACCCGAACAAATTCGCATCGGGCATTACAAAAGAGGATTGGAAAACGATCGCCCTCGACAAAGCGCACCCTCTCCAGAACAGGGTTACCCAGGGAAGGTACCCCCCAGGATCGACCTTTAAGATAGCCCTCGCATTGAAGGCCTTGGAGCTGGGCATCATCAACGAAAGGACAACCTTTCTCTGCCGCGGCGGTTTCCCTTTCGGCAACAGGGTTTTCAGGTGCTGGAAGAAAGGCGGGCACGGAAGCGTTGCGGTACACAGGGCTATCGTGGAATCCTGCGACGTCTTCTTTTACAACGTCGGCTTAAAGCTCGGAATAGACAGGATCCATGAGATCGCAGATTCGATCGGGCTCGGGAAGCTGACAGGCATTGACCTGCCCGGTGAAAAACAGGGTCTTGTCCCTTCTACTGCATGGAAAAAGAAGACCTATGGACAGCCCTGGTACGAAGGAGAGACCGTCTCCGTTGCCATCGGCCAGGGCGCCGTCTGGCTGACACCGATACAGCTCGCCCAGCTTTCATCATTCGTCGCCAACGACGGCATAACGTTCAGGCCGCAACTCGTCAACAGGGTCGTATCGCCTGAGGGCAAGGTTCTTAAAGTCTTTGAGCATGTCATGAACTCCAACATAAAATTGAAAAAAGAAACCCTGAAGCTGGTCAGGGACGGGATGAGGGGCGTCGTCAACGAGCCGGGAGGCACCGCATACGGCTCCCGCCTCCAGAACGTGGCCATGTGCGGAAAGACAGGAACAGCCCAGACCGCGTCGCTGGACAAGGGAGGGCACGACCATGCGTGGTTCATAGCTTATGCCCCGTCTGAAGAGCCTTCTATCGCGATCACCGCGCTTGTGGAACACGGCGGCCATGGGTCTTCGGCTGCGGCCCCGATAGCAAAGGCTGTCACAGAAGGGCTTTTCCGGGTAAAGACAGAAATAAAGGAAGCAAGGACACATGAGAATAGATAAACGCAGAATATACCACCTCGACTGGTATCTGATCCTCAACGGGCTCGCCCTGTTCGGCATAGGTACCATGAACCTCATCAGTGCGACAAGCTCCTTCTACAGCGGCTCCTATAATTTCATTATTAAACAGCTCATTGCATTTGCCCTGGGCGTGGTCCTCATCATTGTCATCGCCCATTACGATTACAGGCTCATCGCTCACCATTCCAAGTGGTTTTATCTTGGAGGGCTCTTTTTTGTTATCCTCGTCCTTGTTATCGGCATGGTCGCAGGCGGCGCCAGGAGGTGGATCAGCATCCTCGGCATCAGTTTCCAGCCGTCAGAGTTCATGAAGCCCATCATGGTAATGGTCCTGGCAAATATGCTCTACGAAAAGAAACGGGAGAATATCCCGCTCAGCCTGAAGGACATAATCAAGCCGATGGTCTGGACCTTTGTCCCCTTTATCCTTATCGTGAAGCAGCCCGACCTCGGGACCGGCGTCATCATCGTCCTCACCAGCCTGGCGATCCTTTGGTTCGTGGGGCTGAAAAGGTCTACCTATGCTATCCTGATCAGTTTCGGCCTGCTGGCGCCCTTCGTTGCGTGGAACTACCTCATGAAGCCTTACCAGAAGATGCGGGTGCTCAGCTTTATCAATATTGACGCCGACCCCGCAGGTTTCGGTTACCATGCAAAACAGGCCCTGATCGCCGTCGGTTCCGGGAAATTTCTCGGCAAAGGCTTTATGTCAGGGACACAGCACAAGCTTCAGTTCATACCCGAGCACCACACAGACTTTATCTTCACGGTCTTCGGCGAGGAATGGGGTTTTGTCGGCTCTGTCATCCTCTTTGCGCTCTTCATCTCTTTCATACACCGGTGCCTTAAGGTTGCCCTTGACGCGAACGATGAGCTTGGCTCGATAATGGCCTTTGGGGTCGCATCAATCATCTACCTCCAGTTTACCATCAACGTTCTTATGGCGATACATCTCGCCCCCGTCGTCGGCATACCCCTTCCGCTCATCAGCTACGGCGGTTCATCCCTCCTTTCCACCCTCATATCAATAGGGCTGCTGTTGAACATCAGCACGCGGCGGTATATGTTCTGACCACTCTTCGCCCAAATAGAACCGATCATTTATATGAGTGAATACATTAATCCGAAAAGGTTTATATTGAAGGGGTTTCGCCAGACCGTTCTCTGAACAGTTCTTTCAGCGCAACGCCTGTCCAGTTCTGAAAACCGGGGACCTTTACCCATAGCTGCAGAGAGGCAGGGACGGCGATAATTTGATAGGTTGTACGGTAAAGTCCATCGACAGGCCAGGTGGCGCCGCCCTTATCCATGGGGGTGTCCAGGATCTCCTTCATTGCTTCGGGATCGATCCTGCCCTTTTTCTCATGCCCCAGCGAGAGCAGATTTTGCCGTCTCAGGACGGTCTCAAAACCTGCCTGGTCCTGCAGCACAATCCCCCACGAGGGGTCGGTAAAGTGATTGGTCGAAACAAGCAAGCCCTCCGCATCGGCGCATCGAAGACGGTGCTCAAAGGGAGCCCATTCGTAGGAGGCCCCCCGCGATGGATCGGCCGTGTTTATGATTAAGGTAAGGTCTGTTCTGGTCGTATTGAAAAAGGCATCCATCTGATCCAAGGAGCTAAAGTCGTTGAGGGAGGCCAGCAGGCTTATCACTGCGGGCACACGGTTAGCGTATATGAGAGAGCCGCCGGAGGGCAGACCGTTGTTGAGCTCCAAAAATATGCCTTCTGCGTTCAGACCTGTTGTTGCGTAAACCACTCCGGCAAAGGTAATGATGGCGGTGGGAATTCCCGAGTCGGGATTAAAGGCGGTTACAGTGAGGCTTTGCGCAAATTCAGCATACTTCTCGAACCAGTCATAGTTCCTGCCCGCAACGAGCGGCTGATCATGCGTATATTCCCCCCAGGCAATAATCCCTGAGCATCCGGACATCGGGCCATAAAGCTCAAGCGCATTCACCATGATCTGTTCTTCCAGGGAAAGTCCGGAGGTCTCCGCCATGCCCAGCATGATGTCCTTGAAACGCTGCGGATAGAACCGGTACAAAGACATTGCCGTCTTCTTCATCTCCTCTGCGGATATGCCTTTGCTCTTTTGAAAATAATCGACAACGCCTTTTTTGTAGAGGCTTTTCAGCTCGCGCCTCAGCAGATATCCATACTGACGGCCCATCCGGCGATAGCTGCCGTGAAGAGCCAGCACGTTTATCTTTCCGCTACGGTAAAGCCTTCCTCCTTCAAAAGACGCTATGGATCTCATAGGGACGTTGGTAACTTTTGTAACTTTAGGGTTAAAAATCTTCGTTGATGCCGTCTCTTATGATATCGGCCCCTTTTTCGTCGAGATAATCGAGAAATATCATCCTGTCCCCATAAGAAGGAAGATTGAATTCAATGGTGAAGCTCTCCCAGTCAACCTTCGCCGGTTCACCGCCCATCTCCTTTGTCAGGAACCCGATGAATTCTTCCAAATCCGCCTTCGTCGCCAACCTTGCCTCAATTATTGCTTCAGTGCTCACGTGTGCCTCCTATCAACCGATCTCCTGCTCCAAGTTCTCAGCAGACTCTCTATTTACCGCAACTGGAAAGAATATGCAACTGATTTCGCTTTCAGCTATAATCCAGTTACAACACTTAGTACTTCAAGAAGGGCGCTGGCAAATTCCTGGTCATTTATGTGGTAAGGCAGAAGACGCAACGATATCCGCGAGGGCAGCTTGTTCTGAATGGTCTTAGCAAATATACCCGCTGCTTCTGCATCATAAAAAGGACCGCCTTCTTTGTCCCAGGCAGAGAATCCTTTCATGGGGACTACGACAGATACAGGACCTTTCGCTGCGGCAAGATATCCATTCAGCCTTTTCGCTATGGCCCTTACCTCGCTTTTTTTGGTTCGCACCGTGGTAATAGCGGCATTATGAATGTGGTACGGCCTTCCGGGAAAACGTTTTTTTGCAGCGTTCAACGGGCCCGTCACAAGGAAATCGGTGTTTCCGGGCACAAGGATCGTTGGCACCCCCTTCTTTAATGCAGCGAAGCTGCGATCCGGGCCCGCATCATAATCTCCCCCGAAGCAGTGATCCACAAGCTCGTGCAGGGAAAGGTCGATCAGCGCCTCCACGTCTTCACCGCGGATAAACTCTTCCATTGCCTCGCCTCCCGACCCCACCGTATGGAAGACGATGATCTCCTTTCCGCTTTTCTCCAGTTCCTTCTTCAACATCTGGGCACACGTTTCGGTAGTCCCAAGGGTAGAAAGGATTACAGGTGGTTTCGCATGAACGGGAAAGCCGACAGCGCCTTTCACCATGCCGGCCATGGCAAGGGCGCCATTCCGGATGATCTTTTCAGTAATTCGGTTTATCCCTGAAAGATCACAGACCGAGTGGAGCATAAGGATATCCTTTGTCCCTACGAACGAGCGCGTATTGCGGGATGCCATAGTTGTGAGCATTACCTTGGGAAAGCCTAATGGGAATTCCCTCATTACCCCTGTGCCGAGGGTGGTACCCATAGAACCCCCGATGCCTATGATCCCCTTTATCTTCCCTTTCAGGTAAAGGTCCATCGCGCAGCGCGTCGCCCCTGCCGTCATCACTGCGAGCGATTCCCCTTCGCTCCCAAGGCGCTGTACATCGGCCAGCGTCACACCTCCGGCCAGCGCGGTCTCTTCCCTTGTTATGGTAACCGGCAATGGAGATGTTCCCATGATGCCCGCGTCCAGTGAGAGAAAAGGTACACCGCATTCCCTGAAGCATTCTTCTAGATAGAGGACCTCCCTGCCCTTGGTATCCATCGTCGCGACTATCAGGACCACGCCCTCGCCTTCCATATAACCCCCTTATACCTTTTAAGAAACAATATCCCTGAACAAGACGTTGTTTGAATGATTATCATAAGAAAAAAATATTTGCAAGAAAGGCGGCTCATTCTTCCCCTTGACTTCAAAGAGAAACAATACTATAAATGGTGCTATGCCTATGAAGGCCAAATTAACAATGGAGGGGTTTTTATGATAAGGGTCGACACGCCTCTTGAATCATTGCCGCACATCGCAGCAAAAGAGCTTATGGGGGACATCTGGTTCTACCGCGAAGAGTGCCGCTACCTTCAGGACGCATGGCTCGAATATCCGAAGATATTCAAATCCGAGATGCTCATCGATAACGAAGACCCGGGGGTCTTCTTCAGGTCTCACGGAAATTTTTCAATACCCGCTTCGTTCTACCTGCGCCCGCCTGAGGACCAGCAGGAACGCGAGAAGGACTACAGTCCTTTCCGGCACTTTAACGCCGTTGATTCCAACGTCTGCTTCAACCAGCTCTGCTTTGTCCTTTTCCTGGAAGGGTGCGACCGCGACCTGATCCCCCTTTCTCACTTCGGGTTCGACACCCACCAGGTGAGGAGGAGGCGCGTCACCGTCAACATACTCATCGCAAAGCTTGATACTACCTTTGTGCGCCGGATCGATCCCATGAAGTTCAGCGGCTGGATCGCACTGAGAAAGGTATACAAGAAGGATACCTTCACAAAATACAACCTGCCTTTCATGGAGCTCGACTTCCAGTTCGAGGACGAGAACGGCGGCCTCGCGGTGGGGGACTGCAAGCTTGTGATCTTCATGCAAAACATCTGATTCAGGCTTTGTTCTTCTTCCCTGTGATAAGCAGCGCGAAGGAAAAGGCCATTGAGAGCAGGCACACAAAGCCGGCAAAGAAGTAGACTCCCTTGAAGCCTTTGAATAAAAGGGATGCCTCGTGGCTTCCGCCTGAACCGGTCAAGATCGTCTTTCCTTCAGGGACTAACTGCGAGAATACTGCCTCGAATGCAAGGACGCCGAGCATCTGGCCCAGGGTATTGATCATGTTGAAGAGGCCCGACGCGACGCCCTGCAGCTCGGGAGGGGCGCACTGCATCGCCTGGCTGCTGTTCGGCGAGGCGAAGAGGCTCATGGAGAAGGCCATCCACGCCATAAAGACCGTGACGCTCATGATGCCAGGGACCTGCAGCGTCAAGGCAAAGACAAGACAGCACAGGGTTCCGGAGAACATCGCCGCAGTGCACAAAAGGCCGGGATTTACCCGGTCAGACAGCCATCCTGCAAAAGGCGCTGCAACGAACACCACAAAGGCATACATCATGAAGAGGTAGCCCACCGTTGACGTGCCGATGCCTTTTGCAAGCTCAAGATAGAAAGGCAGGAGAAAGAAGTTGCCGCCGAGAAGGAAAAAACCGAAGAACATGGCGATCGCAGCCAGCATGAACCTCTTGTTTCGGAATATCCTGAGGTCCAGCATGGGGGCCTCACAGTGCTTCTCGCGCCAGACAAAAAGAACGAGGAGAACGATCGAAACGACGAGGAGCCCAAAAAGCAGCGGCGACCCCCATCCGTAGCTCTGGGCGCTATTGACGGCATAGACAAAGAGGCTCAAGCCCAGCATGCTCAAAAGGACCCCTGTCCAGTCGAACCCGGCCTTTTCCGCCCGGGTATTCACCTGTGTATCTTTGCTTCCCCCCATCGCCTTTTTCGTGACGAGGATCGCGGCGATCCCGAAGGGAATATTGATCAGAAAGATCCATTGCCAGGAAAGATGGCTCAGGATCAGCGCCCCCACCGGGGCGCCTATGGCAAGCCCCAGGGCCAGGGAGGTCGACATGAGCCCGAATGCCGAACCAATCTTCTTCTTGGGCACAAACAGTGGGATGATCGCATAGGCAGAGGTGACAAGCATGGCGCAGCCCGTTCCCTGGATAAAACGGAAGAAGACCAGCGAATGGATATCCCAAGACACACCACACAGAAGCGACGACCAGGTAAATATGATGTAGCCCCAGAGGAATACCCTCCTGTGCCCTATCCTGTCTCCCAGTCTGCCGAAGAACAGGAGCGTCGTCGTGCTCGCAAGAAGATAGGCAAGGATGATCCGCGATACGACTGCGGTGCTCGTCTGGAAATACTCTGTGATCGTGGGCAGGGAGATGTTGACGATCGTGCTGTCCAGCTTCCACATAAAGGATGCGAAGACAACACTGGAAAGGATCAGGACATGGCCTGATCCTTTATTTTCCGGGAGCGGCTGATTTAGATTCATATTCGACCACACGATAAAAATCGAAGCTGGGAATACAGTGCCGCAATAGCTCTGCTATGTCAATGAAAATATAGCCTGCCCCCTCACCCTGACCCTCTCCCGCGGGGGGAGAGGGAATAGGCTTTCATCAGCCATTTTACTTACCCCTTCTACCACTCTCCCGCGGGGAGAGAGTGAACAATGTCACCCCGCAGCACGCTGCGGGGCATCGTCCGGATTCAAAGGAGATAACGAGAGCCTTATCTCTTCAAGCCCTCATAGAAAGAGTTCTCTTTTTTCCTCAGGTTGTCCAAACCGATGAGCTCATTAAATTCATGGAAATGGATCATCCTATCCATATAACCTGCGGAAGTTCCTTTGGCCATCAGTTCATCCATGACCTGCTTCACAGCCCAGGCGGCCGCGTACAAAGCGGTGATAGGATAGACGACCACATTGTAACCGATCTCTTCCAGCTCCTTTACCGTTAACATAGGGGTCTTCCCGCCTTCAATCTGTATTGCCTTGGTCGGCGCATTTACCTCCCTGTTGATACGCAGCATCTGCTCCTTTGTAGTCGGCGCTTCAACAAAGATAAGGTCGGCCCCTGCCTCACGATACCTGTTGGCCCTTTCTATCGCATCATCAATGCCATGCACCCCGAGCGCATCCGTACGGGCCATAATGACGAAGTCCTGATCCACTCTCGCATCGACTGCAGCCTTGAGCTTGGCAACCATATCATCGGCCTCGATCACCTGCTTTCCTTCCATATGGCCGCACCTCTTCGGAAAGAGCTGATCCTCTATGAACATACCTGCAGCGCCCGTCTTTTCGAATTCACGCACCGTTCTCATAACGTTGAGGGTGTTGCCGTGGCCTGTGTCACCATCGGTGAAAACGGGTATGTCTACGGCTTCCACAATGTTTCTCGTGTGGGCAACCATTTCAGGCAATGTAAGAAGGGAGAGGTCGGGTTTGCCAAGAAGGCATGCCGATGTTGGATACCCTCCCAATGTGACCGTCTTAAAACCCGCCTTTTCTATAATCTTGGCCGAGGTTCCGTCGTATGCCCCCGGCATAACGAGGATTTCCTTATCCAGGATCATTTTTTTGAGCAACGTTGTTTTTCTCATACTATCCTCCTATGAAAATTCTTTTTATGATAATCTGCACTTCTTCTATATACTGAACACCTTGGCGGCCAAGCCGGTAAGGTTAAGTTCGCCAGCTCATCAGCCGGGGCTTTTATCCTCTCTGCCCATCTTTTTCATCACAGATTCAACAAGGCCTCCTGCCGTTATCAGCTCTGTTACGAATTCAGGATAAGGAACGGCCGAGAAGGTAAGATTTTTCGTTACATTGCGAACCGTGCCCGTCGAGAGATCGATCTCAAGGATGTCTCCCGGATCGGTCGCGTCTACGACCTCTGTGCACTCAAGCAAGGGCAGGCCGGTGTTTATGGCGTTCCGGAAAAATATCCTCGCAAAGCTTTTCGCCACCACGGCAGCAACGCCTGCGCCTTTTATCGTCATGGGAGCTATCTCGCGGGAAGAACCGCATCCGAAGTTTGTCGTCGCGACAATGATGTCTCCCTTTTCGACCCTTTTCCCGAAATCGGGGTCTATATTCTCCATACAATGCTTGCCAAGCTCCAACGGGTCGGAAAGATTCGCATACTTGGAAGCGATTATGGCATCGGTATCGATATTCTTGCCAAACTTATGAACTTTCCCACGTATCATCGGTCAACCACCTCCCTAGGGTCTGTGAGCCTGCCGGTAATCGCGCTGGCAGCCGCCACCGCCGGATTTACAAGGTATATCTCTGACCGGGGGCTTCCCATCCGGCCTATGAAGTTCCGGTTTGTTGTGGAGGCGCATCTTTCTCCTGCCGCCAGGATGCCCATATGGCCTCCGACGCAGGGGCCGCACGTAGGGGGCCCCACAATAGCGCCCGCCCTGGCGAATACCTCTAGGAGACCTGCCTGGAGCGCCGCGAGATAAACCTCCTGCGAGCCCGGTATGACGATGCATCGAATGTCCGGATGCACCCTTTTGCCGCTGAGTACCCGGGCGGCATGTTCGAAGTCTTCCATGCGCCCGTTTGTGCAGCTCCCGATCACAACCTGATCCACCTGTACATCACTCACCTCGCTGATGCTGCGAACATTGTCAGGGCTGTGGGGTACGGCAACCTGAGGTTCAAGCTTTGACACATCGTAATCGACTATGGATGCGTAATCGCTTTCGCTGTCGGTTGTATAGACCCTGTATGGCTTTGTTGACCTTCCCGCCACATAGGCCTTCGTTTTATCGTCCGCTGCGACGATCCCGGTTTTGGCGCCGGCTTCTACGGCCATATTCGCCATCGTGAACCTGCCGTCCATAGACAGCTCTTCAATAGCCTCTCCGGTGAATTCCATGGCCGCGTAGAGGGCGCCGTCAACGGTAATGCGCCCGATGGTATAAAGGATCAGGTCCTTTCCGGTAACCCATGGAGGGAGCTTTCCCCTGTAGTTAAATTTAATGGTCGGCGGAACCTTCATCCAGATCTCCCCGGTAACCATCGCCACGGCAATATCGGTGGAGCCCATGCCCGTTGCAAAGGCCCCGAGCGCTCCATACGTACAGGTGTGCGAATCTGCTCCCACCACAACATCGCCGGGCAATACCAGCCCTTTTTCCGGCAGATAGACGTGCTCTATCCCGCCGTCAACCGCTTCTACAAACAGCAGGCCGTGTTTTTTCGAAAATTCCCTCAGCCGCTTGATCTGTTCCGCAGCGGCCACATCTTTATTGGGAAAAAAGTGGTCCATGACAAAAACGACCTTTTTGGGATCAAAGGGTCGTTTTGCGCCCATCCTTTCAAACTGATCCGCTGCAATATGCGCCGTAAGGTCGCTTGCCATGACCATGTCTACCTTTACATTTACAAACTCGCCGACCTTAACCGATTCTCTCCCGGCATGGGCCGACAGTATCTTTTCCGCCAAAGTCATTTAATCCTCCTCATAGGGTTTCGCCTTTATGCGACAGGATCATTTGCCTATCATACATACACATAACCTTCCATGATCCTTCTCGCGGTCCGGTACATCACCGCCTTCTCCAGCTCGAATGCCCCGCCTTTATCACGGCAGCGCACATCCACGTTGATAAGACCCGAGAAGTGGCCGATTGTCACAGTCTCCCTGTCTTTATCTGCAGGGGAAATAAACTCGTCTACGATCGATCCTTTCAATTTTGCAGCCACCCCCGTAGTAACGCAGCCCGTCCCGGGATAGGCCTTGTGCATCATTCCGGCAGCGTATATCTTCGACATAATGGTGACTCCTTCCGTTTTCATGGGCGCTCCGGTAATGAAGTTCGTCCACGGCACGGGCTCCTGGACCAATGCCAGCATCGGCATGAAGATGCTCTTCCCTTCCAGCTTTGCCAGGCGCGCCGCCTCGAGGCGTATCTGCTCCAGGGATTCGATCAATTTCCTGTCCCCATCCATATCCTTTGCCGCTTCTGTTCCTTTGAGACCAAGATCCCTGGCCCTTACGAAGGCCACCGGCGTTGAGACATCGATAATGGTGGCCTCGATCTTGCCCACGCCTTTGACATCGAGCACATCCTTCCGATTGCCTGTCGGCAAAAGGCTTCCCGTCAGAATCCCCGCAGTGCCTGAATAGTCCAGAGATATCTTTGAGCTCGTGCCCGGCACGCCGTCTATTGCGTAGTTGCCCTCGTAGACCGCTTTACCGGCGCGCGTTTCGAACTCAAGGCCGAGGTACTTGTCCACATTTCTGCAGAAAACCCTCACGGTCGTCCGTGACCCCTGAGCCCTTACCAGCCCTTCGTCAACGGCAAAGGGACCTACCGCTGCGGACAGGTTGCCGCAGATCGTACCCCAATCAATGACCGGCTCGGTGACGCTGACCTGTCCGAAGACGTAATCCATGTCCGCGTCCTTCCTGCTGGGCGGACCTACAATGGCCACCTTGCTTGTCAGCAAATCGGCGCCGCCGAGGCCGTCTATCTGTCTCTTATCGGGGCTCCCCAGGACCCTTAAGACCGTTTTCGTTCTTTCCTCGATGTTTTCGGGCAGTTCATTGTCGTGGAAGAAGACTCCTTTGCTCGTGCCGCCTCTCATAATAACGCATTTAAGTTTTGCCATTTTTTCTTACCTCCATATTGTCTAAATTCCATTAATATGTCTCATCAACACACCGCTTTCAAATTAAGAGCCGAATACAAGGTTGGGCAGCCACAGGCTCAATTCAGGAAAAACTATGAGGATAGTCAATACGCACAGGTCACATGCCAAAAAGGGCATAATCCCTTTGAAGGCATCCTCAAGTGATACCTGGCCTTCAGCGGCGGCAACCGCAACATACACGTTCATCCCGACCGGCGGCGTAATCTGGCCTATTTCGCACATCTTGATGAGGAATATCCCGAACCAGATTGGGTCGAATCCAAGCTGCATGACTACCGGGAAGACAACAGGAATGGTGATGCACAAGATCGCTACCGAATCGAGAAGCATGCCGAGCACAAAGTAAAGCAAAGCAAGACTGAACAGGAATGCCGCGCGTGATATGTGGGCATCACTGAGAAAAGAGGCCACGCTAACCGGCAACTGGGTTACGCTCAGGAACCGTCCGAATATTATCGCACCGATGATAACGAGGAAGATCATGCCTGTTGCCTTCATGCAATCTACAAGAGCGGTGGGTATTTGGGTTTGGCGAACCCCCTTCTTTACCACGGCAAAAAGGAGGGTGCCGAAGGCGCCCACGGCAGCTCCCTCTGTGGCCGTGAACCAGCCCGCGAAGATGCCGCCCAGAACAAGTGCCGCAAAAAATATTATCGGCCATATCGAGATGAGCGCCCGCGCCTTTTCGCTCAGCCTGTAACCTTCCTTGACAAGAGGCGCCAGCGAGGGTCTTTTTCTAACCCTTATGTAGATCAGGGCTGAAAAGGCAAATGCAGATATGAAACCGGGGACAAAGCCTGCCATGAACATCCTGCCGATCGACTGTTCGGTCAGTATACAGTAGATGATCATCAAGCCGCTCGGGGGGATCAGGGTGGCAAAGGTACCGGCAGAGCTGATCGTACCGATTGAAAGCTTTTTGTCCATTCCGCGCTTCAGCATTTCCGGCAATGCAATCTTTGTAAAGATACCCGCGGTGGCAAGAGAGGAGCCGCAGATCATTCCGAAGAATGCACAGGCAAAGGTGGTAGCGATGGCAAGCCCACCGTGAAGCCTGCCCAGGAGTTTGCTCATAGCCTCATACACCATTGCCCCTATGCCGCCGTTCAGGGCAAAGGAACCCATAAGAAGAAAAAGCGGCAAGGGGCTAAGATCGTAGGAGGCCGCCACTGCAAAGGGGCTCGACCCGAGTATATCGAGGCCGCCTCTTGCCCCCATGAGAAGACACATGCCCAATCCACCGACAAGGCTCAATGCCAATCCTATGTGAAGGCCTGAAAAGATTAGCACAAGGAGGGCGGCTACGCCCGCAGTTCCTACAAGTGTCGGGTCCATAATCATCTCCTCTTGTCAGTAACAGTTTTCGATTTCCCTTCGGGATGCACCAGGCTGATGATCAACTGGACCAGAAACAGTACAAACCCGATAAAAACCCCGGCCTTCGCCCAATACACAGGCATCTGAAAGCTCGCGCCGGGCAGGGCCTCCCGAATGCTGTATGAATCGTAGAAATTAAGCGCGGTCTGCCAGCTCATTACGGCAACGGTGACAACCGCAAGTACATAAACGATTGTTTTGACGATAAGGGCCGCCCGGGCAGGCAACCGCTGGACTACCAGTTGTGCGGAAACGTGCTGCATCGCCTCTTCGCACGGGGAAAATCCGGCAAACACAGAGAGGGCAAGGAAAATACCTACAATCTCTATGACACCCTCGATCGACGCACCGAAGATAAACCGGCTTACCACCTCGATCACCAAAAGGATCATGATGAGAAATATGAGCATGCTGCCGATAGTTGCCGATATTCTGTTACGGATCGTCATTTCTCACCTCGCTATTCAGATAAGCCATCGCTTTGATGCCTATCATAGGCTGCTATTTTGAATATTTTTCGGCCAGCTTCTTCGCCCGTTCCATCAAGGCCTTTCCCGGCTGTTTTTGTTCCTCGGCCTTCTTAATCCATTTTTCCAGAGACTCCTTTTCGCTCGCATCTGCCCATGCGTTTACCTCTGAAACCGGAACGTCAACTACGGTGGCCCCCGCTGCCTTCATCTTGCTTCTGATGTCAACTTCCAGCGTCTTTATCTCTCCCGCGATCTTTTTTCCGTATTCTTTGCCTACTTCCGATATCACCTTCTGCACCTCGGGGCTCAGGCCGTCCCACACCTTCTTGTTGATCGTAATAAGGGCTACGGAGCCGGTGAATTGAGGGACAACGAGGACCGTGTGCTGCTTACCGATCTCGAAAAGTCTATATTTGAAGTAGGAGATAAAGGCTGTATAATTGGCCTGGACAGCCCCTTTTTCCATCGCCGAGTAGATTTCCGTGCCGGGAAGGAAGACTACCTTGGCCCCCAACGCGGTCATATGTTCTGCGTCATAGCCGCCTGCACAGCGCACCCTCATGCCCTTCAGGTCGTTCAGCGATTTGAGGGGCCGCGGTCCACCTGCGGCCATCTGACCGAAGTAATGGATAGCAACGAGCTTCTGGTTATACGCATTCAGAACGGCCTGAAGCTCCGGAGACTGCTCATATAACTCGGTAAAGAATTCAGCCTTTTTCGCAGGATCCACAGGACCCCTGATGAAAGGTTCACCGATGCTCCATAGCGTCAGTTCCCTGGGAAAATACGGGACAAATATGTACCCCATGTCCGCTGCTCCCGACTGAACCCCGCGGAGCGTCTCCCTCTCTTTCAACAACGATCCTGCAAAGTAATTTTGAAACTTTACCGCCCCTTTTGTCCTTTTCTCGATCTCATCCGTGAGCCATGTCATGGCCTCGCCTTCAAGCCCCCTTTGTGGAGTATAGATGGCAAAGCGGATCGCCTTGGCTTCTCCATAGGATGGAGTTGTTCCTGCAAAGAATAACGCCATAACGAGGGCGCACAATACCAGGTAGTTTGCCCAACCTTTAAACAATCCTGCATTAAAGATCCTTGCTCTTTTCATTGGAATTCCTCCTTTTGATATGACCGGGTGTCCGGGAAACACCCCGTATTATTTTTTTGTGGTAAACACCACCAGAAACTTGGCGGGTCTATCCCCTATGCTTCTTGAGTAATGAGGCTTGCTGGAATCAAAGATATAACAGTCACCCTCTTCCATAATATAGCTTTTGCCGTCATAGATAAATTCCTGCTTGCCCTCCAGCATGAGGGTCACCTCCTCTCCTTCATGTATCAACGGTTCCTTTGGGAATTCAAAACCGGCGGTCAGCATGAATGCATCCATCAGTCTGTTCACCTTTTTGTACGTCAGGGATTCATACCTGTACTCAGGTCTCCCGTTCGGCCTGACGACCGTTCGACGTTCCGCAGGTTTGACGATGGAAAGGTGTTCATCGTTTTCCCTCGGGATTTCGCCTGTCAGCAGAAAAACAACATCGACATTGAGTACGTATGCTATTTTTGTCAAGGTGCTGATTGGCGGCTCCCTTTTCATGTTCTCTATCTGGGAAAGATAGCTTTTGGCAAACCCTGTCTTTTTTGCCAACTCTTCTAAAGTAATACCCTTATTTCTTCTTAACATCTTGATTCTATTAGCTATAGATTTTTGTATCTCTTTTGTTTTCTGTTCGGCAGCCTTCATCATAATTTTATGATTACACTATTAGCAAACATTGTCAAGAATAAATGCGATTATTTTTTGCTAAAAGAAGACATTGAGGGTTTTGAGCTGTTAAAAGTGGAACAACTGAAGCCAGAAGGAAAAGGCGGTCTCTTGGCGCCTCAGGCCAGACATGTTACCGACTGGCCGTCCTGCTGGTCCTCTTTGCCCTTGTGCCTCATGAGGAAATCCAGGACAGTGCGGGCGTAGTCCTCGGGCCGCTGTTCATAGGTATTGTGGCCGCATTTGGGGAAGACAGCCAGCTCGCCCTTTTTAAGATGTCGATAAAAGGAAACTGCCTGCTCTACGCGAAAGATCGAGCTGCGGTCCGGGTAAAGCACAAGGGCGGGACAGGAAACCAAGGGCAGGACCGGGCGGAGGTTAAAATACTCCACGCCATAGGCGCCGCCGTATTTGACAAACTGATTGTAGTTGATCTCTGCCTTTTCTCCGTGCCATTCAACCATCCTCGCCTTAAGGGCCGGGTCCAGATCGGTAAATCGTGGCGCAAATTTCATGGCGTTGAGCTCAACCGTGGTCACCTCGCCGTAGCACTGGGTACTGGCAACAGTCAGGGTCTTGACCTCGGCGGGGTATTTGGCCGCGTAATCAACTCCGACAACACCGCCTTCACATTGCCCCACCAAGTGGCACCCCTTTATGCCGAGGGCCTCTTTTAATACCCTCAGCTCCTCCACGCTCTCAGGCCTGTAGCGGTCGGTCTCGTAAAAGTCTGGAAAGCCGTCCCCCCGTTCCGACCTGCCGTAGCCACGGCGGTCGTAAAAAACTACCCTATAGCCCTTCTCCACAAAACGCGGGTAAATATTATTCCAGATCTTTGCGCAGCCGAATCCGTGGTGCAGGAGGATGACAACATCACCTTCTCCGTGGACCTCATAATAGATCTGGAAGTTATTGATCTTTTCGAATGGCATGCGGTTCTCCTTTGTTCAACGTTCAACGTTAAGACAAAACAGATAAAATATAACGGACAAACTCAAAAAACTCAATAAAGGGTTTGTTGCTGAAAGCTGACGGCTGATCGCTGACAGCCCTTCTAAAGCTTCATCTCCAGATTGATCATGTCTCCCCGCTGGAAATTCATCTTTTCGAAGAACCTCATCAGGTCCCATTTCTTCCACTCGACAAAGACATAAATAGTATCAACGCCTACTTTCTTGAACATCGAATACATTTCCCTGAAGAGAAGCTGGGATACCCCCCTGCCCTGCCATTCCTTGACGACCCCGAGGGTATCGATCCACCCTACATTTTCCGGTATGCCGTACTCCCATCCGCTTGCCTTTCCCAAGATAAAGCCGATCATCTTCCCTTCAACCTCTGCTGCCAGCGACGGCACGCCCGATGTCTCCGCATTTTCGAGCTTATATTCCCAATACTCCCTTCTATCCTTGCCGAGAAGCGAGATGTCGATCGCGGTGACCGCGTCGAGGTCTTTTATTGTCAATGGTCTTAAGCCTATTTTCTCTGTTGGATCCAAGCTGCACGTCCTCCGTGTCATATCAGATTTTTATCGGAGCATATCTTTTTAGATCAGATGTTCAGCTGAAAGTTTATCATGTCGCCACGCTTGAAGCCCATCTTGTCGAAAAACTGGAGGAGGTCCCAGTCTTTCCAGTTAACAAAAACATAGATCGTTTCAACGCCGACCTTTTTGAACATCGAGTGAAGCTCTTTAAAAAGGAGCCTCGCTATGCCTTTCTTCTGGTACTCTTTCACAACTCCTATCGTGTCGATCCATCCCACACTCTCCGGTATCCCGAATTCCCACCCGCTCGCACTGCCGAGTATGAAACCTATGACCCTGCCGTTTACCTCTGCGGCCAGAGAGGGGACGCCGGATGTCTCCGCACGTTCGAGCCTGGTTTCCCAGTAACCCCTCCTTTTTTTACCTAAGAGAGAATAGTCGATATCGACTACCGCGTCGAGGTCTTTTATTGTTAAAATCCTCAACTTGACCGGTTCCATTAAACCCATTACCAACCCCTTCCCCTGCTGTGTTTTGTTTGTATTTTATGTCGTTTCTACCATGAAGTATAGCAGTGGAAATGGACTTGTCAAGAAACCGGCGGTTATTTTCCTAAACCTTTTGTATACAAAAAATTGCCCCATGTTGCTTATCACGCAATAAAAAGGTTTTTGGTAGAGAAATTAGGGTCGCTTGTCAGGTTCACCCCCAGGCGACGCAAGCCTGCCTCGTCTCCAGGTGTAGGGATATGGGTCATGTGCACCTCGCAATCGCGAAGCTCCTTTAACGCCTCAATGGCCAGTTGCGCTGCCGGATTGGTCATCGCACTGATGCTCAGGGCTATGAGTGCCTCCTCCAGATCGAGGCTGACAGTTTTTTCTTTCAGGATCTCAGTTTTAAGCTTGCGGACGGACTCGGTAATATAGTCCGGCAAAAGCTGCAGCTTGTCCGGGATGCCCGCCAGGTGTTTGATCGCGTGGATTATGAGGCTCGTCGCTGCATGCATGAGGGTTGAATTGTTTCCGGTAACGATAGCGCTGTCCCTCAACTCGATCGCGGCCCCGCAATAGATCCCTTCGTTTCCCTTCTGTTCGTTCTGCCCTGCCAGGGCGGCCGCCCTGGCAGGCCCGACGACCCTCCGGTATTCCGGCTCCAGGTTGCATTCCTTGATCAAAAGCTTGGCCCGCTGCACAGTCTCCTTGTCGGCAAACCCCATTGCGTACTCGCAGCGATAGCGGAAATAGCGCCTGATGATCTCCTGCCTGGAAGCCTCTTTCGTGCTCTCGTCGTCGGTTATGGCAAAGCCGGCACGGTTTACCCCCATATCTGTCGGTGATTTATAGAATGATTCACCGCCTGTTATCTTTTCCAGTATCCTTTTCAAAACCGGGAACACCTCCACATCGCGGTTATAATTGACCGCTATCTCTCCGTGGGCCTCCAGGTGGAAGGGGTCGATGATGTTAAAGTCCCTGATGTCCGCTGTCGCCGCTTCGTAAGCCACATTGACAGGGTGCTTGAGCGGCAGGTTCCAGATGGGAAAGGTCTCAAACTTGGCATATCCAGACCTTATTCCCCTGCGTGAATCGTGATAAAGCTGTGATAGGCAGGTCGCCAGCTTGCCGCTGCCCGGCCCAGGGCCCGTGACGACAACCAGGGGCTTCTCTGTCTCAATATATTCGTTGACTCCGTACCCTTCGTCGCTGACGATCAGCTCCACATCGGTAGGATATCCCCTCGTATATTTGTGGGTATAGACCTTTATCCCGCGCCTCTCAAGTTTATTCTTGAAAAGCACGGCTGCCGGTTGATTCTCAAAACGGGTAATGTTTACTCCCAGCACGTCTATCCCCCAGTTTCGCAGGTCATCGATGAGCTTCAGGGCGTCGGAATCGTAGGTAATGCCGAAATCGGCCCGTATTTTCTTTCTCTCAATATCCCCGGCGTAGATGCAGAGAATAATATCTGCCTTGTCTTTCAGCTCCGCCAGGAGCCTCATCTTGATATTCGGATCATACCCGGGCAAGACCCGCGAGGCGTGGTAGTCATAGAGGAGCTTTCCGCCAAACTCAAGGTACAGCTTATTGTTGAACATCTTTGCCCTCCGGATAATCTCCGATGTCTGTTCATCAATGTATCGTTCATTGTCGAAACCGCTTTTTCTGATCATTTTTTTTTCCTTTGGGTTTTCTCTGTTTTATTCTCTAGAAGATTATAGTAATATAAATTCACTCAAAAAAAAATTACATAGCAAAAAAATAAACTTTGACATAGACAAGATTAATTGTTTTTGCTAATGTTTTTAATTGGTTAGTTTCAGGAGAATGTACCTGTGAAGATAATTATCGTTGGCGCAGGTGAAGTAGGGTTCCATCTCGCGAAGAAGCTTTCTTTTGAAAAACACGACTTGGTGATCGTCGAAGAAAGCCCGGAACAGTGCAAAAAGATAGAGGAGATGCTCGACATCTTGGTAGTACAGGGCAGCGGATCGGACCAGAAGACCCTGAAAGAGGCCGGCATTGACAAAGCGGATATGCTTATCGCTGCCTCCGGGGTAGATGAGGTCAACATCATAGCATCCATGGTCGCCTGGAAGTCCGGCGTCAGGCTAAAGGTCGCGCGGGTGCGTAATCCTGACTATTACAGCCCCGATTCTATCCTGAAGCAAAAAGACCTCGGCGTTGACCTTTTTATCCACCCGGAAGATGAGGTAAAGGAAGAGATCGTCAGCCTCCTTATGCGGGCAACGGCTTCGGAGATAGTCTCTTTTGAAAACGAAAAGATACTCTTTGTGGGTTTGAAACTGGATGAACAATGCCCTTTCCTCAACCTTCAGCTCAAGGATATGACATCAGAAGAAATGAGAAGAAAGTTCCGTATCGTGGCGATACAGAAAGCAGACAAGACTATCATCCCCACAGGCGAGGACTATATCAACAAAAACGACCAGATATTTGTCGTAACGCAGGAAGGAAACCTCCAGGATCTCCTTACCATGACGGGCAAATCCAACTCCAGGCTCGAAAAGATCATGATCCTCGGCGGCGGCAAGATCGGCAGGGCCGTTGCCCTGAGCCTTGAAGAAAAAGGGCTCGAAGTAACGATTGTCGAGTCCAATAAAGAGAAATCTCTGAGGCTCGCGGAGGAGCTTAAAAGGGCTACGGTAGTTCAGGCAGACGGAGCCGAGATAGACATGCTCGTAAGAGAGGGTTTACGTGATACAGATGGGTTTGTCGCCGTTACCTCCGATGACGAAACCAACATCATCTCCTGTCTCCTTGCGAAACATCTTGGAATAAGAAAGGTTATAGCGCTTGTCAGCAGGCCGGACTATATACCCCTCATGAGCGTCATCGGGATCGACTCTACGGTAAATATCCGTCTTGCCACTGCAAAGGCGATCCTGCGTTTCATCAGGAGGGGCGACATCCTCTCTGTCGCGCTCTTTCACGGCATAGAGGCGGAAGCCATAGAGTTCGAAGTAAAAAAAGGGAACAAGATCGCCGGGAAGCCCCTCAAAAAGCTGAGCCTCCCTGACGGAAGCCTGGTCGCGGCGATCGTCCGCGGCGAAGAAGCCTTCGTACCTCACGGTGAAAACATCATCGAGCAGGGCGACAAGGTGATCTTTTTTGCCCTGCCTCAGGCGATCAGGAATCTCGAAAGCAAATTTTCCTGAGATGAAAAACATACCATGAGATTATCGAATATCTTCTACATCCTCGCCCGGCTTTGCCTCCTGCAGGGTTGCGCCCTTCTTCTCCCCCTTGCCTTTGCCCTTTATTATAACGACGGCATGATCCTGATCTTTTCCGTTCTCGCGGCGGCGCTGATCCTGCTGAGCCTCACGACGAAGCTCTACCGCGAGACGCCTTCGGAACTGACCATCCGCGAAGGGTTCCTGATCGTCACATTGTCCTGGCTCTCCCTTGCCCTCTTCGGCGCCATCCCATTCATAGCATCAGGACACGTAAATGGGTGTATCGATGCCCTGTTTGAGACCATCTCGGGCTACACCACAACCGGCGCGACCATACTGACCGACATCGAGCTGTTGCCGAAAAGCCTTCTGGTGTGGCGAAGCATGACGCATTGGCTTGGGGGAATGGGGGTCATTGCCCTGGCAGTAGCGATCTTTCCCTTTCTCGGCGTCGGCGCTATCCAGCTTTTCAAGGCCGAGGTCCCGGGGCCGACCAAAGACAAGATCTCTCCACGGATCAGCGAGACGGCAAAGATCCTCTGGTGGATCTACGTCGCGTTCACCGCGGCAGAGATATGTCTTCTCATGGCGGGCGGCCTTAATTTTTTTGAATCCCTGTGCGTAACTTTCGGCACCATGGCTACCGGCGGCTTTGCCCCGCTTAACGCGAGCATAGCAACATATTCCCCCTATATCCAGTACACGGTAGCCTTCTTCATGCTCATAGCAGGCATCAATTTTAACCTCCACTATTGGGCATTCAAAGGAAAGCCCTCGTATTACATAAGGAATTCCGAATTCCGGCTCTTCCTCTCCGTAATCGCCATCGCTTTTGTCTTTGTGGTCGCTATGCGGGTCCTCTCGGGCTCGAACTTCTCGGAAGGATTGCTCAGGAGCTCCATCTTCCAGATCGTCTCCATCATTACAACAACCGGATTTATTACTGACGATTATGAGTTGTGGCCTTTCGTAACGCAATTCGTTCTTTTGCTGCTGATGCTCGTCGGAGCCTCTTCAACTTCAACTGGCGGGGGTATTAAGAACATCAGGATATTGATCCTCTTTAAACAGATCGGTGCGGAGTTCAAGAAAAGCATCCGTCCTCGGGGGGTCTTTCCTGTAAAGGTCGGCGACAAGGCCATCTCTGAAGGGGTGGTGTCCAATACGGTGGCCTTCATCGTTCTCTATGGCATGATCTGCCTTGGGGGCGTCTTAATAATGACGATGCTGGGGCTGGATATTGACAGCGCCATCGGCTCTGTTGCCGCTACCATCGGGAACGTTGGCCCGGGCATAGGCTCTGTGGGCCCCGTAGAAAATTATTCTCACATTCCTGACGCAGGCAAATTGATATTAAGCTTTCTTATGCTCATCGGCCGTCTCGAGATCTATACGGTGCTCCTGATCCTCCTTCCCCGTTTCTGGAAATAAACCGCTATCTGCGTGCCTTTTCGGCAAGGGCCTTCCCGAAGAGCGCCGCGCCGATCGCGCCCGCAATCTGCGTGTCAAACGGGAACTCTCTCTCTGCGTAAGCCTTGTTGTGCCACTTAGCCTCACATGCCTCGAAGCCAAGCTCTTTTGTAAGCCTTTTCACGACGCCCTGGTTCTTTGCGATACCGCCCGTTATGGCAAATTTTCTTTCCACGTTCACCTTTTCGAGAAGCGATAGAACCCTGTGAGCCATCGCCGAGCAGTACGCTGCCAGAACTTTCTCTTTCGGCCACCCTGCCCGGAGCAGGGTTGCGGCCTCCGATTTTGCGAAGATAACACAGGTCGAGCTCACGGGAGGAGGCTCTTCCGCAACGTTCAGGGACATCTCTCCAATGTCCTCGATGGGAACGCCCAGGAGGTCCGCGAAGACTTCCATGCCGCGGCCCGTGCCTGCCGCGCACTTATCATTCATTAGAAAGGCAACGACCTTGCCTTTATCGTCGATCTTGATGGCCTTGCAGTCCTGTCCCCCCATGTCAAGAACTGTCCTTACTGCAGGGCCATACATCCAGTTGGCACCCCTTGCGTGGCAGGCTATCTCTGTTATTGCCCTGTTGCCGAAAGGCACATTAACACGGCCGTAGCCTGTACCAACGGTAAAATGAATATCTCTCAATGTCAGGCCGGTTCCTTCAGTTGCCTTGTTGAAAACGTTTATCGCGCTGTCCGGGCTGTTGGAGCCGGTCCTTATATTGCCGTAACAGTAAAGCTCACCGTCTACCATGATAACGCCTTGCGTACTGACGGAACCAACATCAATGCCCGCCGTGATATATTTACCCTTCTTCCAGTCAATCTCAAGGTTTGTCCATCGCGATTCCGGCCACCTCCAGAATTCCTTCTTTCCCTCCGACATAGCGTTATACCTCCGTCATTCTTTACTCTGCCGCTGCGACAGCGGCGCCGATCGCGCCGACATACTGGGGATCAGCCGGGACGCTGATTGTAATGTTCAGCTCCTTCTCTACAGCTCTGATGAATCCCCTGTTGAGGGCCATACCGCCGGCCGCCGCTACATCCTTCTCAACGCCGACCCTTCTCATCATGGACACGACCCTGTCCCCGATCGCATTGAGCACCGCCCTTGCGATATCAGCCTTTGCTGTCTGTGAGTGGATAAGGGACACAAGCTCCGACTCAGCAAACACCGCACATTGCGCGTTCATGTCGATCTCTTTTGTGGACCGGTCATAGAGGTCACCCATCTTGTCAACATCCGTCTCAAGGGCCCTCGCCACCGCCTCGACAAACGTTCCGGCCCCTGCCGCACATTTTTCATTGATCGCATAGTCAACGACATCGCCGTCCTGACTTAACCTGACTGCCTTTCCTTCCTCAGCTCCTATATCGATGACTGTGCGGACATTAGGCATGATAAACCTTATCCCTTTAGCTGCGGCGCTTACTTCCGAGACCTCTCCCCGTGCAAAATCACAGCCTTTTCTTCCGGCGCCGGTTATAAAGACTTTCCGGACATCCTTTTTTGCGATACCGGCCGCGCTTAGCGCCTCATTATATACATTTTCAGCGGCTGCCTTCGTATCAAGACCTGCAGGCGCCATTGCCTTTCCGACAACCCTGCCGTCTTTCATGATCACGGCCTTCACGTTTTTTGCGCCGCTATCTATACCTGCCGTTATCATCCCGTACCTCCTTGAGACGGTTTTTGCATTTTTGACGTTTCCAGGGGGCATCGTTCCATGCCGCCATCATTAAATGCCAACCTTGTGCTTAAATTAACAAAATCAAACGATGTTATCAATATATAAAGGGAGGGGGAACATATGTTCGGCTTGCGCCTAAACTCAATAAACGTTGTCAACGTGTTTCATCGCTAATCCCTTATGGCTGCAAAAAAGCTCATATTCATGGCCGGCAAGCTATTAAGGATAGTGGCTTTTGTGTTTGAATATTCAGGAAAAATTGCTATAATACGGGATGCGAATACTCTGCCTCGACGTGGGAAATAAGAAGATCGGGGTTTCCATGTCAGATCCCACCCTCAGCATAGCGCAGGCGCTCAAGGTATACAGAAGAGGTTCCCTTCGGGAAGATTTGAAAGAGTTCAGGGCCCTCATTGCGGAATACGATATTGAAAGGATAGTTGTGGGGCTCCCGAAAGACTTGAGCGGCCTGGTCGGCAAAAAGGCTCAAGAGGTTTTGGAATTCGCGGAAATCTTAGAAAAACACGCAGGGGTGCCTATCGTGCTCTGGGACGAACGCTTCACCACCAATGAGGCCCACAGGGTCTTTGAAATGGCGAACGTCAACCATAAAAAGCGGAAACCATACCTGGACATGATGGCATCGCAGCTAATATTGCAAGGGTACCTGGATGCTAACAGGCCGCGATAAAAAGATCATTATGGCCGCCCTCATCATCCTCCTGGCTACTCAGACCATTATCTTTGCATGCATCCCGCGGGATACGGACAATACAATCATTAATATGGTTGTGAAAAACGGAACAAGTTTGTATAGTATTGCAGACCGGCTTAAAGGGGATGACCTGATCTATTCGTCGCACCTTTTTGTCCTCTGTTCAATGTTGTACAGTGGAAAGTTGATGGCAGGCGAATATGCGCTGAAAAGGGACATGTCTACAATAGAGATCGTCAGGAAGATGGCGCGCGGCGAACGCAATATCTACACTCTGAAAATAGTGGAAGGCCATAATGTCTTCAATGTTGCCGATGCAGTCGACAGGTCGAAGATTATGGAAAACGGCGCATTCTTCGCCCTGGCCAAGAACCATGGATACCTGAGAAAGATAGGCATCATGGCAGATTCCATCGAAGGCTACCTTGCGCCGGATACCTATCATTACAGCAAGGAGATAGAGGTCGAAGATTTTATAGAAAAAATTGTTCAGCGAGGCTTTAAATTTTTCGCAAAAGAGGATATAAAGAAACGGATGGAAGAAATGGGATTTGACATGCACAAGACCCTCACGCTGGCATCAATGATTGAGAAAGAGGCACGATTGAAAGATGAAAAACCTTTGATCTCCGCTGTTTTTCATAACAGGCTGAATAAGGGTATGCCGCTTGACTGCGACCCGACGGTCATCTACGGGACAGGCGTATTTGACGGCCCCATAACCCGTTCCCATCTCAATTCCTATACCCCATACAATACTTATACGTTCAAAGGACTGCCTAAGGGGCCCATTTGCAACCCCGATAAAAACTCTATAATAGCAGCCCTCTATCCTGCCCAGGTTGATTATCTTTACTTTGTCTCAAAAAATGATGGTACCCATATCTTCTCAAAAGATATGAAGGAACATAACCGGTTCGTAAATATGTACCAAAGAGGAAAAAACACAAAAAAATAAGTAAAGGAGGAGTGTATGGCAAAAGATGTAGCAGTAATTGGTGTGGGCCAAAGTTCGTTTGTGAGAGGCTATGAAGGCTCCATCAGGGAACTCGCCTTTGAAGCATTCAGGGAGGCCATGCAGGACGCAGGCATTACTCAGAAGAACGTTGATGCTTCGATCTTCTGTTCGGCCCCTGAATATGATAAGCAGAGGTCGCCTGCCGGTGTCCTTGCCGAGTATCTGGGGTTGATCCCCCAGCCGACCTTCTATATTGAGACCGTCTGCTCATCGAGCAGTTCCGGCGTGAAGGTAGCATACAGCATGATCAAGGCGGGCCTCCACGACGTCGTCGTGGTGCTCGGATTCCAGAAGATGTCGGAGATCACCTCCGCCGAGTCACAGGAAAGGATGGGTCGCGGTGCAGATATCCAGTGGGAGGCGCCCTTCGGCACCATGATGCCCGCTTACTATGCGTTGTACGCACAGGCCTACATGGCGAAGAACGGGCTGACCCACGACGACATGATGAATGTAAGGATAAAGTCAGGCACCTACGGTCAGACCAACGAGAGGGCGGTCTACCGCAAGGGCGTAAAGGCGTCAGACTTCGATGCGAGCAACCCCGATGCGAGAATGGCCGGCGCCGTTGCGTGGCCGATCCGGGTCGGTGATGCCTGCGCAAACGCGGACGGCAGCTCCTGCGTTATTTTGGCGAATGCGGAAAAGGCGAAGGCCTTTTCGAAGAAACCTGTGTGGATCCTCGGCATAGGCGCCGCCTCCGAAGCTGTCAATATGGCTGCAAGGCCGGATTTTGCAAAAGGCTTAAGCGTCGGCTACAACGCAGCGGCCGAAGCCTACAAGATGGCCGGTTTAACGCCAAAGGATATAAAGGTAGCCGAGGTCCACGACTGCTTCACCATTGCCGAGATCATGGCATATGAAGGCCTCGGTTTCGCGCCGATGGGTGAAGGCAAACAGCTTATCCGTGAAAAGGCAACATACAAGGAAGGCAGGATTCCGGTCAACGTTGACGGCGGCCTTCTCTCCAAGGGGCACCCGATCGGAGCGACCGGCGGCTCACAGATAAGGACTATCGTTCTGCAGCTTCGCGATGAGGCAGGTTCTATGCAGGTGCCCGGCAGCCCGGACATCGGCCTCGTACACAACGTCGGCGGTGTGGGCCTTTACGGCAACGTGACAATATTTGGGAGGTGATAGAATGGGATTCGAAAAATTTGGAAGAAAAAGCTTTACCGGTGTGACAAAGACAGCAAAGTTTGTTGACCTGCTGACAGAAGGCAAGGTCGAAGGGACGGTATGCAAGCAGTGCGGGGCAAAATTCTTCCCGCCAAGGGCAGATTGCGCAAGCTGTCTCTCGAAGGATATGGACTGGTTCGAGATGCCGAAAAAGGGCAAGCTCGAGACCTTTACCATCGCCTATTATGCACCCTTCGGCTTCGAAAAGGACTGTCCCTATACGATGGGCCTCGTTGATTTCGGCGAACTCAAGCTCTTCGCAAGGCTCTCGAAAGACCTCAAGCCAGAGGATGTGAAGGTCGGCATGGACGTTGCCATCAAGCCCCTGCAGTACGAAGACGGCCAGATGTCCTTCGAGATCGCAAAGGCGTAACGAAAAAACCCGGTCGCGAGTTATAGTTAACAAGTCCCGGGTTTGAACAACAATGGATAAGAAAGGCTGCGCTGAACGGCAGCCTTTCTTATTTCGTTTTCATAACGGTCCGTAAGGTATATACTTACCCTATCGATGATCACGAAAGAGTTCATCCTCACACTATTCAACGCCGCCGGGATGAGGCGGTGGAACGACAAGATCAGGCCTGTAGAGCTCATGGAGCTCGACAAGCAGGCACACAAGATGACCATAGCGTATTTTCTCGGGAAGTTCGAAGGGGACCGGAAGGATTTAAGCTGGAAGGAGATCATCGAAGGCGCCCTTTTCGAGTTCCTTGAACGTCTTGTCATCACCGACCTCAAGCCGCAGATATTCAACAGGATAAAAGAGGACCCGGGACAATACAGGCGCCTGAACGAATGGGTCTTTAAAAAACTGGGGCCTACCATCGCTCCGCTGGGGGAGGCGTTCGCAAAAAGGTTCCACGAATACTTTTCCGGCACAGACAACACCATCAGCAAGAGGATCTTGAGCGCTGCACATTTTTATGCTACCCGATGGGAGTTTGACATCATTGAGCGCGCGAACCCTCACGGCTATGAGATACCGGAGATAAGGTCATTCCTTCAGGAAAGGCAGGAAAAATATTATGACCTGAAGGGCATCCAGCAGCTTGCTCTCTACGCGAAGTACAGGAACTTTCTTGACCTCTGCGGGCAGCTCAGGTTTCAGCTCCGGTGGAGCCACATAAACATGGTGCCGAGGACATCAGTCCTGGGGCATATGCTCGTTGTCGCCATCCTCTCTTACCTCGTCACCCTTGAGATGAACGGGTGTCCGAAAAGGTGTTTTAACAACTACTTCACGGGCCTGTTCCACGACCTGCCTGAAGTGCTCACCCGCGATATCATTTCGCCTGTAAAGAGGTCGATCGCGGGCCTTGACAAGCTTATAAAAAGCTATGAGAAGGAACAGATGGAAAAAGAGGTCTTCAGCCTCATCCCCGGCGAGTGGGAACCTGAGATAAGGATGTTCACGGAGGACGAATTCAGCAGCGTCATTGTCAGGGACGGAAAAACAGTAAAAACAACTTCTGAAGACATCTCGGCGTCCTTCAACATGGATGAATATAATCCCCGTGACGGCGAAATGATCAAGGTCGTAGACGACCTCGCTGCTTATGTCGAGGCATACTGCGCCCTTGAAAACGGCGTTAAATCAAATGATCTCCATGATGCCCGAAGCTCCATAGGCGAAAAATACAAAGAGAAAGTGATCGATAGCATCAATTTCGGGGAGATCTTCAGAGAATTCTCGTGATAACCTATAGCTCATATAAAACTGTTCAACGTTCAAGGTTCAATGTTCAACGTTACAAACAAAACAGACCTGCTGCCTTGGTCGGCAAGTTATCATACCAAGTTGCATTCAAGCACATTCAAAAATATAGTGAGGCGATGAAGGCGGAATTCGGGCAATGACACATTCTGCATCTACCTGGCGTCTTTGATCTGTCTTTTTTAACGTTGAACATAGAACGGATTTTTGCCTAACGATTTACGGGTTCTGCTGGCGACTGTCTGCTGGTTTACGCTTCGCACTCACCGCCGGGATCGCAGATGATCTCATTGCCTAGCTCATTAACATCCCCCTGCGTTACAGGATAATGCTGTTCGAGCAATTCTCCCGCCTCTTTGATCGCCTCGCACAGGGCATCGCAGGCGCGCCCCTCATGGATGCCTTTTGAGACCATATCGGCGAACCTGTTCAGCGCCTCCTGCTTGATCTTTACGAGAATGCCTATGTCAGCGAGCACCCATACCTTTCTTTCAAGGATAGAGATGAAAAAGAGAAAGCCTGTATTTTGCCTGGTCTTGTATAAACCATTGTCATAAAAGGCCTTGACCGCCCGCTGCCTGACTGCGAGCTCCTCCCTCTCTCTGCCCATGAAAACCTTTTTCAATTGCGGTGCACGCTGAAAGACAAAGCGGGCGGGGAAAAATAAGAGGAACGACAGCGGGACATAGAACCAGAGCGAGGCATGAAAAAAGACCGCTGATACAATAAAGGCGACAAGGCTCGCCGAAAACACGGCGCCGATCACTTCGGCCTCTCTGTAGTAGCTGCTTTGATCCACAACCACAACAGCTATCTCGCCTATCGTTTTCAGCTCCACTCCTTTGGTAGCATTTTTGATCCTTCCCTGCTCATCTTTGGTAAAAAAATGTTCTGTCTTTTCGTGATATCTCATTACCAGCTCCCCGATGCTCCGCCGCCGCTAAAACCACCGCCAGAACTAATCCCGCCGCCGGTTCCGCCGGAACCCCACGAACCGCCGGAATAAAAGGAGCCCCCACTGTGTCTGCCGGAAAAGATGGTCGGCAACAAGATTCCCAGCAACAACCCGAGAATGCCCAGCAGGATAACCGTTATTACGGGAAGACCCAATACGAAGTAAGCGATAAAAGGCAATCCCAGGGCACCCGCAGCGCCTCCCAGGAACCGCGAGAACCTGCTAAGGACATTAAGGGCAATGGCACTGAAAATCAATATTGCCGGAAGGGGAGACCCTTGCTTCTTTCTGGAAGTGGCGCCTTTTCCCTCTGCCTTAAACTCTCCCCGCGATGCATCCACCAGGGCATGGACCCCGGCGGTAAAACCGCCATTGTAATCATTGCGCTTGAAACGCGGTACAATAACAAGATCGATGACCCTCCCGGCGGTGAGATCCGTGAGCCTTCCTTCCAGTCCGCGCCCGACCTCGATGCGAATCTTTCTCTCCTGGCTCGCTACGAGAAAGATTATCCCGTTGTCCTTTCCCTTTTGCCCTATCTTCCAGGCCTCCGCCACTTTTACGGAAAACTCTTCAAGCACTTCGCCCTGAAGCGAAGGAACAGTGAGAACCACAAGCTGCGTAGAATCAGACTGCTCGAAGGCCCTTAGCTCCGCTTCGAGGTTCTCCTTCGTCTGAGCGGACATCATATTCGCATAATCGTTGACATATCCGCGCAGGGGAGGGACGTCGAGGGCAAAAGCGGTGAAGCGGTGAAGCGGGGAAGCGGTGACAGGGAGAAGAAAAGACAAAACAAGGAGCAAAAAATAGATAGAAAATAATAATCGAACCTTTAGTCCTTTATGAATGATCATTCTCTAATCAATTTTTCCACTTGTTTTTAGGATCTTAAAGTCCCCCTATCTCCCATTCCCCGCTTCTCAGAATTTCACCTGCGGCGCCTTTGCCGCACCGGGGTCAGATTTGAAGTATTCCTTCTCTTTCAGGTGGAGTATCAGGCTGTTCGTTAAATTGTACGGGAACATCCTGATGGAAAAATTGAAGTTTTGCACTGCATTGTTGTACCGCGTGCGCGCAACGCTAATCCTGTTTTCCGTCCCCTCAAGCTGGTGCTGAAGGTCCCTGAAGTTCTGATTTGCCTTAAGGTCAGGGTATTGTTCGACAACAAGCAAAAGCCTTGACAGGGCGCTGCTCATCGTTGCCTGCGCCTCCTGGAACTGAGCCATCACCTTCGGGTCTCCGATCATATCTTTTGATACCTGTATGCTGCCAACCTTTGAACGGGCATCGGTCACTGCCTGCAGCGTCTCACGCTCATGTTTTGCATATGCCTTGACGGTCTCAACAAGGTTCGGGACAAGATCGTTCCTCCTCTGGTACGCAGCCTCTACATCGCCCCATGCGGCCTTCGCCTTTTCATCGAGTTCCTGTATCGTATTATATCCGCAACCCGCCAACCCCATCACGACAAGACAAAGGACAGAGCAGATTACAAATTTCCTCATCATATCCCCATATCCTCCTTGATTTTCTTTTTCCCTGCCATTCTATCATCTTTAAGGGTTCAAATAAAGAACTTCGGGAACATAAAGAGAGTATGGGAGTGTGGGAGTAAGTGAGTATGGGGGTGGGGGCGGCCCATTATCGGTTGACGCATAGAAGAGGCGCGTGGTAAAACCTTCCAAAAAAACAAAAAGAGGAGGTTCGTCGTGGACGAAGATAGAAAGAAAAGGACCCAGGAAACAGCAAAGAAGCTCTGGACGGGTGGCATTAAGATCGACCCGCCCTATCTCATGTGGAAGGAATTTGACAAAGACCTTGCAAACGACCTTTCAATGTTCATAACGGGCAACCTTTATTCAAGAACGGTCCTTACATTGCCGGAGCGCCAGATGGCAGCCTGCGCCATGCTCGCCGCCCTCGGCGCCGCCGATGAATTGAAGCTCCACGTGAATGCCGCCTTGAATGTAGGCTGCGATCCCCGCAAGCTGGCCGAGGTATTTTTCCAGCTCGCCCCGTATGGCGGCATGCCCCTCGTCAACAAGGCCCTCGAGGTCTACCGCGACGTCCTTAAAGGACGCGGAGAGTGGGAAACATTTACAAAGAAAAAGGAGTAAAGTAAGCATAGCGTCGGGACATCCCCCATAAACACGCTCCATCGATAGGTCCCCTGAAGCAGCGCTTCGGGGCAACATTATTCCCGCTCCCCTTGCGGGAGAGGGTCAGGGCATAGATAGTACTCGGTATCATTATTCCCGCTCCCCTTGCGGGAGAGGGTCAGGGCATAGATAGTACTCGGTATCATTATTCCCGCTCCCCTTGCGGGAGAGGGTCAGGGAGAGGGGGGGTATGTTTCTAATTTTGAACATTTGAATTTGTTTAGGACTAAGAGATTCGTGCTTAGGATTTCGCGTTTATTATCTACCCTGTATTTTGCTCTTCAGCCTTTCCTTCAAAAGCGTATACCGTTCCTGCGGCTTGTTGTTTCTCACTGCTATTGCGAGGGCCTTTTTCGTGCCGATAAGGATAACAAGCCTTTTCCCCCTGGTGACGCCGGTATAGAGGAGGTTCCTCTGGAGAAGCATGTAGTGCTGGGTAAGGACAGGCATGATAACAACGGGATATTCGCTCCCCTGCGATTTATGTACCGATATGGCATAGGCAAGGACGATCTCGTCGAGTTCGGAAAAGTCATACGCAATCGCCCTTCCGTCGTAGTTCACCTTCAGCTCCTGCGTTTCGTTGTCAATGGCGGCAACCCTGCCTATGTCACCGTTGTATACATCCTTGTCATAGTTGTTCCGTATCTGCATGACCTTATCCCCGGTCTTGAACAGCCTGCCGCCGCGCACAAGCTCCTCTCCTGAGGGGTTCAGCGCTTTCTGCAGTTCCGTATTGAGGTTTGCCACCCCGACGGTGCCTCTGTGCATCGGTGTAAGGACCTGGATATCGTCGAGAGGGTTATAGCCGAATCTTGAGGCCAAACCTTCTTTGCAGAGGCTTATCACCTTTTGCAGCACCTTCTCCGGTTCCTCCAGGACAATAAAGTAAAAATCCCTCTGCGTTTCTTCGCTGTGGGCCGTAAGCGGCATCTCACCGCTATTGATGCGGTGGGCATTCACAATGATCATGCTCCGGCGAGACTGCCGGAATATCTCGTTAAGCCTTACAACCTGAAAGCGGCCCGCGTCAATGATATCCTTCAAAACATTTCCCGGACCTACCGAAGGCAACTGATCGATATCCCCGACGAGGACCAGGGTGACCCCGGTGGGCAGCGCCTTGAGGAAATGGTACATAAGGAGAGTGTCCACCATCGATACCTCATCGACAACGACAAGGTCGGCCTCCAGGGGGTTTGTTTCGTTTCTTTTAAATCCGTTTTCACCAGAAGGACCGCCAGGGCTGTACTCGAGCAACCGATGAATGGTCTTTGCCTCTCTGCCGGTTGTCTCGGTGATCCTTTTTGCTGCCCTGCCCGTCGGTGCAGCGAGGAGCACCTTCAGCCTCATTTTACTATATATTCTGACGATCGCATTGATGATGGTTGTTTTTCCCGTCCCTGGACCCCCTGTAATAACTAACACCTTGCTGTTGACGGAGGCCTTCACCGCTTCCGACTGCCTCGCTGAAAGGGTGATGCCGAGATCACCCTGTACCCACGCCGCGACATCCTCAATGTCAACCAGCTTCAGTTGCCTGGGACAGGAAATTATCTCTTTCATCTTGTCCGTTATTCCCTTCTCAGATGCATAAAATGCATAAAGATAAACAGGCGTGGCGGGAAGGGCCTCATGGTCGCCGATGATGATCTTGTTCTGTGCGGCAAGGCTTGCCAGCGACGCCGGGATATCCTTTTCTTCGATCTCCAGGGTGGCGCTGCACTTTCTTGCGAGTTCGCCATAGGGGTAATATACATGGCCATCTTCTGCAAGCCCGTGCAGGACGTACAATATTCCCGCCTCGATCCTTGCAGGAGAATCCTTGGGAATTCCCAGTTTTTCCGCTATTCTGTCGGCAGTCACAAAGCCTATGCCGAAGACATCCATGGCTAGCCTGTAAGGGTTGTCGCGAACGACTTGAACGGAATCCCTCCCGTATTGCCTGTAGATCTTGACCGCATATGCCGGGCTTATACCGTAGCCCTGAAGAAATATCATTACGTCCCGTATCTCTTTCTGGTCCTCCCATGCCGTCCTGATCATATCTATTCTTTTCGCGCCAATGCCGGCGACCTCGCCCAGCCTGTCCGGCTCGTGGTCAATGACGGACAGCGTCTCAGGGCCAAAAGCCGAGACCAGCCTTTTCGCCATGATCGGGCCGATGCCCTTTATCATCCCCGAGCCGAGATACCGCTCTATGCCCTTTACTGTTGCCGGGAGCACTGATTCATAGGATGTAACCATAAACTGCTCGCCATAACGCGGGTGATTGCTGAAACGGCCTTTCAGCCTAAGGGTCTCACCCGGCACAACGGAAAAAACCGTCCCTACTATGGTGAGCAGCGCACCCCTGTTCTGAACGCGCATCTTTGCTACGGTATAGCTATTTTCCTCGTTGAAATAAGTGATCTTTTCGATCTGGCCCTGGACTTCGATAATGCCTTCATCGTTCGCCATAGTTAATAGTATCTAAAATTGCGAAATATTGGAAGAGGAACATCGTTGCCTTCCCTGCGCCCGTCCCGGCAACAACGCTCGATCGAAGCAAAAGCAGGCGAACCGTATAGTAAATTCGGTCTTGTTATTTTTCGCTCCATGCGATACTATTCAAGGCAGGGGGGATATATGAAGATAGGTATACTCATCGTTGATGATGAAGACGGGATAAGGCGGTCGCTAACAAGACTTCTTAAGGAAGACGGGTATTTAGTCCAGGTCGCTCGTGACGGTGAAGAGGCGCTTGAAATATTCGAAAAGGATCCTCACAATTTTGATATCGTTATCTGCGACCTTATCATGCCCGGGATAGACGGGATCAAAACGATCGAGGAGATCAACAAGATCCACAAGGAAATAACGAAGATCATCCTCACCGGCTACGGGACGCTTGAATCATCAATCAAGGCCATAGAGGCCGGGATTGACGGGTTTATTACGAAGCCTTTTGAGAACAAAGAGCTTAAGTGGAAGATCAGGGAATGTTATCTGAAAAGAAAGATGAGGCAATTTATAGCGCCCGACATCTTCAACGAGCTCCTCAGGGAGCCCGCGCAGCTTGAGCCAAAAAACGCATCCATTACAATACTTTTTTCAGACATCCGGGGGTTCACGGATCTTTCTACAAGGACATCTCCCCGGGATCTCGCCACCATGCTTAACAAGTACTACTTCCACCCCTTGAGCGAAGTCATTATTAAACATAAAGGCACCATCGATAAATATATAGGCGACGGTATTATGGCCCTTTTTGGCGCCCCTGTCCACCAGGACAACCACGAAGAAAATGCGGTGCGGTGCGCAATCGAAATGGTCAAAAAGACAGAGGAGATCGACCGGGGCATCAGGATCGGGGTCGGCGTCTGCACCGGACCTGTTGTTGCCGGCGTTTTCGGTTCCGTGAGCAAAAAAGAATACACGGCGCTGGGCATGCCTGTCAATATAGCCGCCCGGCTGCAAAAACTTGCCACCCCCGGTGAAGTGGTCATCTCCCATGAAACCATGAAAAGATTGGATGGCTCCATACCTTTTAAGCACGTCGGAAAGCTGGCATTTGCCGAACCATTCGATTCTGTTCTATACTATAAGTGGATAAAAGATGGTTAGGATCAATGACATTGTCGACGAGATCTTAAGGTATAACCCTCAGGCGGACGTCGAAATACTGCAAAAGGCATACGTTTTCTCTGCTCAGGCTCATAAGGGCCAGACGAGACTGTCAGGCGAACCTTATCTGATCCACCCCCTTGAGGTAGCCCATACGCTGACGAGGATGAACCTCGACGTCCCCAGCGTCGTTTCCGGGCTTTTACACGATACCCTTGAAGATTCCTACGTCAGCAAAGAAGAGATAGAAAAATATTTCGGCAATGAGATAGCAGAGCTTGTTGATGGCGTTACCAAGATCAGCAGGATCCCTCTTAAAACTTCAGAAGAGTCCAGGGTTGAAAATTTCAGGAAAATGATCCTCGCGATGAGCAAGGACATCAGGGTCATCCTGGTAAAGCTCGCCGACAGATACCACAACATGCAAACGCTCAACTTCCTGTCGCCGGAGAAACAGATAGAGATCGCGAAGGAAACGATTGAGATCTATGCCCCGCTCGCCCACAGGCTCGGGATCGAATGGATGAAGGAAGAACTCGAAGACACCTCCTTCAAGTATCTCAAACCCGCAGAATACAGGGTCATCGCCGATAAGATAGCGCGAAAGAAAAAAGAAAGGGATGAGTATATCGACGAGGTCATAGGGATCCTGAAAAAGAGATTCGAGCAGTTTCATCTTAACGCCGAGATATCCGGGAGGGCAAAACGGCTATACAGCATTTACCGCAAGATGACGCAGGAATCCCTCAATATTGACGATATCTATGATATCATCGCCTTCAGGGTTGTTGTGAACAGCATAAAGGAATGTTACGAGGCGCTCGGCATCGTTCACGCCTTTTTCAAGCCCATTCCCGGCAAGTTCAGCGATTATATCGCCCTTCCGAAGGCCAATATGTATCAGTCGCTTCATACAAAGATCATAGGCCCCTACGGTGAAAAGATAGAGATCCAGATAAGGACCCACGAGATGCACAAGATCGCCGAGGAAGGCATCGCCGCTCATTGGAAATATAAGGAGGGAAAGGTATTCGATGCAAAAGAGGATAAAATTTTCGCATGGCTCAGAAGGATCTTAGAGTGGCAGCAGGAGCTGAAAGACAACAAAGAGTTCATGGAGATATTCAAAATCGACCTCTTTTCCGATGAGGTTTATGTATTCACACCCAAGGGAGATGTCAGAGACCTGCCCAAGGGGGCCACACCGATAGATTTTGCCTACGCCATCCACTCGGAGCTGGGGCACCGCTGTGTCGGCGCCAAGGTAAACGGGAAACTTGTTCCTCTCCGTTATATTTTAAAGAGCGGGGACAGCGTTGAAATACTGACAAACCCTACTCACAAACCGAGCAAGGACTGGCTCAACTCTGTTGTTACCTCAAAGGCAAAAACAAAGATCAGGCAATGGATAAAGACCGAACAGAGAGAGCAGAGCATTGAGCTCGGAAGGGCTTTGCTCGATAAGGAGCTGGCCAAGCACGACAGAAGCATCGCGAAGCTTCTCAAGTCAGGGGAGCTGCAAACCATCTCAAAGGATTTCAGCTTTGAGACCGTTGACGACCTCTTTGCAAGCGTAGGCTATGGGCTTTACACGCCGCTGCAGGTTTTGGGCAAGATCATCCCTGAAAGCGAAAAACCGAGCAAACTGAAGACGCTTATAAGCAGCTTCAAAAAGGGCAGAGACAGCGCCATCAAGGTACAAGGGATCGAAGGGCTGGTCGTTAGGTTCGCGAAATGCTGCAATCCTATCCCCGGAGACAAGATCTTTGGCTTCATAACAAGGGGCCGGGGCTTAACGATACATGTGGCAGATTGTCCCAATGTCCACACCTATGACGAGCAGAGACGGGTTGATGTATCCTGGCAAATGAATAAGGATTTTACCTATCCGGTAAGACTAAAGATCGTCGGGAGCGACAGGAAGGGGCTTTTGTCCGATATAAGCTCGATCATGGCTTCCAACAAGGCGAACATTATCAGCGCCCAGGCCATGACCTATCCTGACAGATCGGCCGCAGGCATGTACGAGATCGAGATCGGACACATGTCGCAATTGCAGAAGATCATTAAATCAATACAAAAAATTAAAGGCGTAAGGTCTGTAGAGAGGGTGCGGGGAACCATTTAGCGCCAAGCAATCAGCCAGCAGCAGAAAGCAGAATCCTCGTAATTCGTGAATCATAATTCGTACATGGATTAAGCCCATAAAACGCGGGCGGCAATCTCATCAATCGGTATCTGCCGTGAAGTCTTTTTTTAAGGGGAGAATCGGGAGAGGGCCTTTTTGTCAGAGGGCCTTTTGGAAATTACCTTTTTTTATACATCTGGTACAGATCTTTGCCTTTTTCGTTGCCCCGTCTTTGACAATCCTGACAGTCTGCAGATTGGGTAACCACTCCCGTTTTGTTTTGTTATTTGCGTGGCTTACGTTGTGACCAACCTGTTTTCCTTTGCCACATATATCACAAACTCTTGCCATAAATGCCTCCGATAAAATATCCTTTCTAATATACAAAATCTTTATCAAGGATATGCATTTTACCCATTTCGTTGTCGTAATGTCAATACATTTCAACGATATAACCCTGCCTCAACTTCACAAAACCCGCGGGGGCCCTCAAGAAAACCAATAAAGATGGTGTATTAGAGAACGATTTTATCAGTATCCGGCAAAGGCTTGGGAATACTGGGCCTGCCCGGGGAACACATCATCATGCATATAAGGCATAAAAGAAGTAAATTATTTTTATATTCATTGGATACATTGAGGTTTTTTTGCTGCAACCTCAATGGGCAAAGTACAACGAAAAGCCCAAAAATTGTATAGTTGGAGATATCTTTCTACAACTTTTCAACAGGTATTGCACAATTTATGTGGAAAAGCAGGATCTACTCAATATCATTGACAAGGTGAGCTTGCCCTCCTGTATAATGAAAATAATTAACATCTTCTTAACCCCCATGTTGCCGGATGATCGCGAACCTGTCATGGATACATTCAATTACTACATCAAAAACAGTTATGCGGCCTACCCGGAGCAAACACTGTCCTGTGAATTTTTGGATTGCCCCGCCCATTTTCATAAAAAACATGGCTTTGTTGATGCGGGTACTTTAAAAAGATCTACAGGAAAAACGGTGAAGTATTTGATATAATGTATATGCAAAAGATGCTGTAGGAGGATAAAGGCATGCAATTTGTGGTTACGCCGGCAACAGGAAAGCGCATGATCGCTAAGGGAATAGCAAGGCACCATGCAGTTCAATCCGCCCTGCAAACCGGAACGGTTGTCGTAGTGGCAGGAACGACCAACGGCTATGTTGCCGAAGAACTTCTCGCCCTTATCGGCGAACCGGATGGATTTGACCGGCAAGGCTTCTTCCGTGGCATCACCCTCCCTCCGTCATACAAAACAACTGAAAAAGGGCGGCTGCCGGACAGGAGCAGGTTTCCAGGAGACGTTATTATCACGCAGGGCAAATGGCAGCGCAGAAGGACTATCGTCGATGTGATTGACGATCTCAAGGAAGGGGACGTGATCCTGAAGGGCGCAAATGCCCTCGATCTGCAAAAGAGACAAGCTGCAGTCCTCATCAGCGACCCGAAAGGGGGAACCTCCGTTGTTGCCTTGCAGGCCGTTGTAGGCAGGCGTGTTCGCCTGATCCTCCCTGTCGGGCTTGAAAAGCGGGTATCTGTGGAATTGAACGATATTGCCCATTTGCTTAACGCACCTGGCTTCCAGGGGCCCAGGTTTCTCCCTGTTCCGGGAGAGGTCGTGACGGAGATCGAGGCCCTGGCGATCCTTACGGGCGTACATGCTGAACTTATAGCAGGAGGAGGTGTCTGCGGAGCGGAAGGTGCGGTTTGGCTGGCTGTTTCCGGTTCCGGAGAACAGGTAAAGAAGGCCAGGGAGTTTATAGAATCCATAGCCGATGAGCCGCTGTTTGCGCTCTGATATGACAACACGTTCCAGCCCCACGAAGTTCTCTGTAATAAGCGATTATGAGAAGGAATTATTGGAATGAGATATAAAGGCATTATTTTTGATCTTGACGGTACGCTCGCGGATACGCTTGAAGACCTGGCGGATTCGATGAACAGGGTCCTCGCCTTGCAGGGATTGCCCGTTCACAGCTACGATGCGTACAGATATTTTATCGGAAAGGGGGTAACCAACCTGGTTGCCGAAACCCTCCCTCAGGAAAAGCGGTCGGAAGAACTTATTATCCAATGTTACGAACTTATCGTTGCAGATTATTGGAAAAATTATCTGGTCAAGACGCGCCTCTACGATGGTATCTCAGATGTCTTAAATATATTGAAAGGCCAAGGTATCAAGATGGCTGTATTCTCGAATAAGCCTGATGGGCTTACGAAAAAGATCGTCGAGGCTCTGGCGGGCAATGATAATTTTGAAATGGTGATCGGCGCGCAGGCCGGCCTGCCCGTAAAACCGGACCCTGCCGGCGCAATGCTCATAAGCAGCCATTTTGGCATTGCCCCGGGCGACATTCTGTATCTTGGCGACACCGATATTGATATGATGACGGCGAACAATGCGCGGATGGTTGCCGTCGGCGCGCAATGGGGCTTTAGAACGAAAGAAGACTTATTAGGAAGCGGTGCAAGCGCGGTGATCGCCCATCCGCTGGAGCTGTTGCAAATAATGGGCATAGAGATGCCCGCCCATGCTTATGGTAAAACACCCGTAATTTGTAAATCCTGATATGAACTGCCCTTATTGCTATTCGTATTCCTTCGGTACGGCGCAGATGATAACGAGCGGTTTGTCGGGCAGTGTGTTCCTGTACTGGTGTTTTTCATTAGGGAGGACGAGGACAAAGCTGCCCTTCTGCACCGGTCTTTCTTCGCCCGTTTCAGTGACAAGGGTGCCCTCACCGTCGATTACATAATTGATATGCTCAAAGGGATGCGTGTGGTACGGCGTGTGGCCGCCAGGTTCGATGGTGAAAACGCGTACAGAGAACGACGGGGTGCCGTCAGCCTTTGCGATGGGAATCTGCTTGAAGGCGTCCTTCGCACCCTCCATATTCATCTTCACCTTTTCAACCTGATCGAGGCTTGTTATCTTCATATCGTTACCCCCGTATTGGCATTTATGTATATGTTACCAGAGTGCTGCGCCGGAAGGCTACATATTTTTAAAGGACCGCCCATACTTCTCTTGACTTATTCCCTGTTGCGGATAATACTTATTGCCAGCTTCATACAATCACCCGGAAGAAAGGAGCCGCAATGAATATTATAAAGATCATGCCGTGCCTTGACATGAAGAACGGGCGCGTCGTGAAAGGCGTCCATTTTGTTGATATACGCGATGCCGGCGACCCTGTCGAGAACGCTGCCTTCTATGAGAAGGAAGGGGCCGATGAGCTTGCAATGCTCGATATCGCCGCCACCGTTGAAAACAGGAAGACCCGGCTGGAATGGGTCAGACAGGTCTCTTCCGTGATCACGATCCCGCTTACCGTTGGAGGCGGTATCAACAACCTTGATGACATAGGGATGGTGCTTGAGGCCGGCGCCAAAAAGGTCTCTATGAACAGCGCCGCTGTTAAGAACCCGGAGCTTGTCCGAGAAGGTGCGAAGAGGTTCGGTCCCGAAAAGATCACCATCGCCATCGATGCCCGCCGCAACAAAGAGATGCCGTCAGGGTTTGAGCTCGTGATCGCCGGCGGGACCACGCCCATAGGAAAGGATGCCATAGAATGGGCGAGGAAGTGCCAGGACCTCGGCGCCGGCGTGGTGCTCCCGACAAGCATGGACGGCGACGGGACGCTTGCGGGGTATGACCTTGAATTTACAAAGGCTGTCGCCGATGTCGTGACGGTTCCAGTCGTGGCGTCAGGCGGCGCGGGCACCCTTGAACATTTCTATGAAGGCGTGGTAAAGGGCGGCGCCAGCGTTTTGCTCGCGGCATCGGTCTTTCATTTCAGGACGTTCACCATCCGGCAGGTAAAGGAGTACCTGAAAGGAAAAGGGATCAACGTTTTTCTGTAAATAAACAAAAAATGTGTTGTCCATAATGGTATCGGGACATCCCCCGCAAACACGCTCAATCGATATGACCGAGCCTCCTCGCCTCACGATGTTTTGCTATTAGCACACACGATGAAGCACTTCAGATACGACCCCTCGGTGAAGGGCACAAGCTGGGGATGGTCGATGCCGTGGGTATAGGCCTCAAGGAAGCGAAGAGACCTTCCCGCCTTGCCCCCTGCCTCGGAAAGAAGATAACGGAAGTCCTCAATGGTCAGATGGGCCGAGCAGGAGCAGGTTATGAGCACCCCTTCTTCCGGCAATAACCTTATTGCCATCTCATTGATGCCCCTGTAACCGACGATCCCTTCTTTCTTTTTCCTGTGGTCCTTGATAAACGCAGGAGGATCGAGAATGATCACGTCGGACCGTTCTTTACTATTCCGCAGGAAACGCTTCACGTCGCCGCACAGGAACTCGCATCGTCCGGGATCAAAGCCGTTGAGCACGACATTCTCTTGCGCCAGCTCGAGGGCACTCTCAGAGGTGTCCACGCTCGTCACGTGACGCGCCCCTCCTGCGAGGGCGTAGACGGTAAATCCCCCGGTATATGAAAAACAGTTGAGAACATTTTTCTCTTTTGCGTATTTCATACATGCCTCGCGCTTGTCGCGCTGGTCGAGAAAAAAGCCGGTCTTCTGGCCGTGCTTCACATCGACGAAAAACTGACACCCGTTCTCGCGTATGATAATCCTTTCAGGTACTGCACCCGAGAGGATGCCCCGGGAACTGCCGAGATTTTCCTGTTTTCTCGCAGGCATATCGGACCGTTCATATATCCCTTCCGGCCTGACCACTGTTTCAAGGGCGTTGACGATCTCGTTCTTCCACGATTCGATCCCGCGGGTATGGAACTGTGCCACCAGGTAGTCGGCATATTTGTCCACGATGAGCCCCGGCAGGAGGTCGTTCTCTCCGTTGACCATTCGGTATGCGTTCGTTGAGGGACTCTCAATGTACTCCTTTCTTATCCGCCATGCGCACTCTATCCTTCTCCGGAAGAAGGATGTATCTACCGCTTCGTCCTTTTCGTACCCCCAGATACGCACCGCTATCTGGGAATAGGAGTTGAAATAGCCGGACGCGAGGAATTCCCCCGCCTCGCTGACAAGCCTCACCGGCTCGCCCGGTGGAATGCCGTCGGGGATCTTTGCCAGGGCCTGCGAGAAGACCCAGGGATGCCTGCCCAATACCGGCCCGATGCGGCTTCTTTTTACAGTCAATGTTATCATTACGTAAAGTCAGTATATATTAAATGGCGGTTTTACGTCAAAAACAACCGGTCAATGTAGAATAACCAATGACCGAATACTCAAATGAGAAACAGGCAATCCCCCTCACCCTGACCCTCTCCCGCTAGGGGAGAGGGAATGTTGTTGCTATGACCCTTTTCCGCCAGGGGAGAGGGATAGTGTTGCTACGTACAACGTCGAGCCCTTGTCCTATCCTGGGAGGAGAGAGGGATAGTGTTGCTACGTACAACGTCGAGCCCTTGTCATATCCTGGGAGGGGAGAGGGATAGTGTTGCCCCGAAGCGCTGCCTTGGTGGACCTATCGATGGAGCGTGTTTGAGGGTGCCGCGCGATGCGCGGCATGGGTAATTGTTTTGTTACTGAATATTGGGCAGCCGTCTTCTTTCTCTTTGTTGCCAACCACTGCACAACCTGTTATAGTTGAGATATGAGCGAAACGAAAAGGAGAGCAGGCCCAAAGGCCTGAAGGCTAAGGTCTTCCGGGCTGAGGAACACCCGGGAAGGCTATGCAGGCGGTCCTGGCAGATCGAGGTCGGCGCCGTGCGCAACGTGGCGAAGGGGGGCAAGGCCTATCCCCGACGGCGATGTCGTCAGGCTCCTCTGTGAATGGCATAGAATTGACAAAAGGGCTTTCAGGACTTAAATAAACATTTATAGGGAGGTTAAGGATGCCTATTTATGAATACAGATGTAAAAAATGCGGGAATGAATTTGAGGTTATTCAAAACGTAGATGACAAGGAACCACCCTGTCCGAAGTGCGACAGCAAAGACACAGTAAAGAACCTGTCCATAACCCACACAGGGCAAAATTCCTGCGGGGCGCCTTCGAAATCGCCTTTTTCCTGAGGGTAGAAGATTGGGAACGGCGTGGCCGTTCCGCAAAAATAGGGCTGTTGGCGCCATGCTGCCTGCTGACGGCTGATCGCTTAATGCAAGGAGGATATTATGAGCAAGGCAACACCTGTCACAGATAACGAGTTTCAAAAAGAGGTGCTGGAGTCTGATGTCCCGGTGCTCGTTGATTTCTGGGCAACCTGGTGCGGGCCATGCCAGGTCATGGGGCCGGTGCTCGATACGATTGCCGGCGAGTATGCGGGAAAGGTCAAGGTCCTGAAGCTGAATGTTGACGAGAACCAGGCAACGCCCCCAAAGTACGGTATACGCGGGATCCCGACACTGATCCTTTTTCATAAAGGTCAGGTTGTCGATACTATCGTAGGCGCTCAGCCCAAGGGCAATGTTGACAACATCCTGAAAAAGGTCATCGCCTGATGGAGCCGGAAAAAAAGGAAAGATATTTCAAAAAGGTCAAAGAAGAGCCTTACGCCAACCTTCTTAACATACGGCTAAAGGACGTGGGAGAAGGATACGCCCTCTGTGAGATGGAATTCACACCGGAGAAGGAGAATATTTACGGAGGCGCTCACGGTGCGGCGATCTTCTCCCTCATCGACGAGGCCTTTGAGATCTCATCCAACAGCCACGACAACGTTGCCGTTGCGTTGAATATGAACATAACGTATATGAAGCCGCCGAAGAAGAACACCCTATTGCAGGCCGAGTCAAAAGAGGTACATCGGACGAGGAGAACCGCTTCATACAACATTACCGTCCGCGACGACGCGAATCTTATAGCAGTGTGCCAAGCTCTAGTGTTTGTGAAGGATGAGGAGATACCCTTTTTAAAATAGCTAACGGCTAAATCCGTTCAACGTTCTATGTTCAACATTAAAGCACAACAGATCTGATGCATAGCTGACAAGTTGATGACTTGCACTTTTTCAGCTATGAGTTTTTGCCCCTTACGAACTACGATTTACGGGTTATTCTGATTTGCTTCGGGATTCAGCGCGGCTGGACGGTAATGCGTGCCTTTTTGTCTTTTTCGCCCTCTACAACGACCCTGTCCTCGTTGACAAAGTATGTAACGAGCTCGCCGGTCAATCTGTCCTGCCCCGATACAACTACGACGTTTTTCTTGAGCGTTATTTCTCTTTTGTTATTGTCGAAGACAGCCTCTTCGCTCGTTGCCGTCCGGTCCTGCTTTACGATCTTGACATTGCCCTTTGCATAAGCCTTCTCTATCTCGTTTGTATCCTCGCTCATGTAAGCTTCAATAATATCAGCGAATATAAACAGATCCTCCTGCTTCGCGATAACGCTGCCCTTGAAGATAACGTATTTCTCCTTGTCGAAGCCCTCCATGGAATCGGATACGATGTCGATAGGTTTTTTCTCGTCAAAAAAGGACAAGCCCTTGTCTTTCCCCTCTTTTTCGGTCTCGGCCTTTGCTACCTGCAGCGGCGCGAGCTCGATATCCCTCTTTTTCCGGTCTTCGAATGGAACAAGGGCGGCCTCAGCCTTTACGAGTTTGAGCTGTTTTCTTTCCCTGACCACGGCTCTTGCATAGATGCTTTTCGGGTATTCGTTCTTTAAACGTTCAAGGTAGTAATCGCTTTTCTCCTGGTATCCAAGCTCTCTGTTCGCCTGGCTCAGGTAATAAAACGCCTTATCGGTGCCCGCAGCGTTTGGGTATTTCTTTAACATGTATTCGAGGCGCATAATGGACGCATTGTACTGATCCGTCCTGTAATAGAACTCCCCGACGTAGAGTTCGCGGTCGGCAAGCTTCTGTATCATCTTTGTGAGCCTCGGCGCGCTCTCTTTCGTGTGTATGCTTGCGGGATAACGGTTTTTGAGATAGGTAAGCCTTTCGATAGACCGCAATATGTAGGTTTGGTCCCTGTCTATCGAGAGGGATGTCTTTTCGTAACATTCTCCCAGGCGAGAGAGAACATAGGGAATATTTTCATCTTCCGGATGAGATTTAAAAAAATCCTCGTACACGCCGGAGGCCAGTATGTATTCCTTCTTGGCAAAATAGGCATCCCCAAGCTTTACCGTAGCGATCAGCGCCATAGGGTCAAAGGGGTAGTTTTCCCGGATGGATGAAAATTTCTCGATCGCCTTGTCATACTTCTTGTCTTGCAGGAGATTTACTCCTTCAACATAGAGGTCGCCCGGTTTCCCGGCCTCTTTCGGCTTTTTAGAGGCACATGAACAAAGGAGCAGGAAGACACAAAGAAGGACAACCAGCTTTGTCGGCATGTTTTAGTATAACAGAAGCAAAAAAATTATGCTATTCTTTCTGTCGTGAAACTGAGGCGACTGATCGACGGTGGCCTACGCCATTTTCAGGTTCGCCATGATGAACAGCATATTGCCCATCTTGTTTATTACGTGGAAGAACTTGAAAAGTGGAACAGGCATATCAACCTTGTGGGGCTGAAAAGCGCCGAAGCGGTCGTAAAGGCGCTGCTGTATGATGCGTTCTTCGCAGACCGGTTCATAAAAGAAAGCCGCACTATCCTTGATCTTGGCTCCGGATCAGGCATACTATCGATCCCCCTGAAGATACTGAACGGCGATGTGCATATTATTTCAGTCGACAAAAACATGAAAAAGATCCAGTTCCAGAGGCATATCGCAAGGGCCCTTGACCTGAAAAACTTCTCAACACTCCATGCAAAGATAGAGGCACTGGACCCCATGGAGGTCGATGTCCTTCTGGCCAAGGCCTTTGGGGGCACGAAAATGATCTTCGAAAAGGGCGGCAGACATATACGCCGGGGAGGTCGTGCATTGATAATGAAGACCGCCAAGGATAAGCCCGCAAACGTTGAGGGTTTTGTGCACGAGGAGACGATCCCTTACACGCTGCCTCCCAGCCAAAAGGACCTCAGGATTTTTATATACAAAAAGATTTCATAGAAATTCTGTTTATGGTATTGTAGGAAGGAACGTCATGGTAATATCCATTGCGAATCAAAAAGGGGGCGTGGGCAAGACCACAACAGCCGTTAACCTGTCGGCATCGATAGCCGTTGCCGAGAAGAAGACCCTCTTAATTGATATGGACTCCCAGTGCAACACGTCGTCGGGCTTCGGCATTGCTTACAACAACCTCCATAACCATATATATCATGTCCTTATCGGCGAAAAGAAGATCGAAGAGGTTATCAGAAAGACTGATATCCCCTTTCTCGACATTGTCCCCTCGCACCCTGACCTCATTGGAGCGGAGATAGAGCTTCTTGACACGGAAGAACGCGAGTTTGCGTTGAAAAAGGCCCTTGAAGGCCTGAAGGACATCTACCAGTATATATTTATAGATTGCCCGCCCTCCCTCGGCCTCTTGACAATTAATTCCCTCGCGGCATCTGATAATGTTATTATTCCCCTGCAATGCGAGTATTTTGCCCTCGAAGGGCTTGCCCTGCTTTTAAGGACAATATCGATCATCAAAAAGAAATTAAACCCGGACCTTGAGGTGCTCGGGATCCTCCTCACCATGTTCGACAGGAGGAACAACCTCTCCTTCAGGGTGTGGGAAGAGGTGAACAAGTGCTTCAGCGACACGGCATTTAAGACGGTGATACCAAGGAACGTGAAGCTGAGCGAATCGCCGAGCCACGGGAAACCTGCAATATTGTACGATATCAGTTCCCGCGGCGCCGAGAGCTACCTGCGGCTTGCTTCAGAAATACTTGCAAAGAGGAACGGTAATTAGATGGTTAAGAAGGATCCCCTGGGCAGGGGGCTTCAGGCGATACTCAAGGACATAGAAGAAAAAGGCACCAGCAGATTCATCCCTGTTGATCAGATCCTGCCGAATCCTGACCAGCCAAGATCTGCAATCACTGACGATTCCATCGCTGATCTTGCCGCATCAGTTCAGGCAAAGGGCGTTATCCAGCCCCTTATTGTGAAAAAAAAGGACAAAGGATATCAGATCATTGCCGGGGAGAGGCGTTATCGGGCGGCGGTGATGGCAGGGCTCAAGGAGGTCCCGGCTATAATACGGGACGCCGATGAGCGTGAATCCCTAGAGCTTGCGCTTGTTGAGAACCTGCTCCGCGAGGACCTGAACCCCATCGAAGTTGCTGCGGCATATGAAAAGTTTGTCGAGGAGTTTGGCTACACCCATGAAGATGTAGCAAAAAGGGTGGGGGTCGACCGAAGCTCTGTTTCGAACGCCATCCGTCTTTTGAAGCTTCCAGAGTGGATAAAGGAGTTGATGAAGGAAGGGAAATTAACCCAGGGCCACGGGAGGGTCCTTGTTTCCCTTCAGAATGAACGGGAGCAGAAACGGTTTGTCGACAGGGTTGTAAAACAAGGGGCTTCCGTAAGGGACCTCGAGCGGGCCGCTCGTAAAAAAGGCGCCCACAAGACAGGCCAATTTGCCGCCATTGAAGATGACTTGAGAAAATCCCTCCAAACCAAGGTAAATATTACCTTTCGAAAGAAAAGGGGAAAGATCATCATCGAGTTCTATTCAGAGGAAGACCTCGAAAGGATCGCAGGACTTATTGCCGGGGAATAAAGGGCTGGCGGGAAGCAGGCCGGCACTAAAAAAATATTTTTGTTCCGTCAAATAAAAAAAATTGCAAATTTGAACTTTTTATGATAGATACGTTATGCATTATGTGAAATAATTCATAAACATATTAAGGACACAATATGATCGATTTTAATTATACCCTTCTTATACAGTTCTTTAATCTTATCGTTTTGCTTATAATACTTAATTTCCTCCTTTTTAAGCCGGTGCTCCGTGCAATAAACAAGAGGGAGGGGACCATCAGTTCACTTGATGGCCGGATCCAAAAGGCAAAAGACGATATGGGTGCATTTGAAAAAGAATATGAGGAACAGATGCGTGAGCAAAAAAAGCCATTGATCGCGGGCAAGGAATCAACCTTAGCCGGGGCTCACACGGAGTCGATGCACATTGTGGAGCAAGCAAGGGCGGAGCTCTCCAGCGAGCTTGAGCGTGTGAAAAGCGAGATCGGGGTCGAGAGTAAAAAGGTCTTTGACTCACTGAAGGCAGATGTGGAAAAGCTCTCAACAGAAGTTGCCCAGAAGATACTGCAAAGGAGCCTCTCATGACACATGGTGAAGAGTCTTTACTATCCTGGGTCTTCAAGTTTGTCAATTTCGGGGTATTGGTTGCCATCCTCATTAAATTCGCAGGAAAACCCCTGAAGGGCTATCTTCAGAACCGCCACAATACGATCAAGACAAAGGTCGAAGAGGCAAACCGGATGGTCCGGGAGGCGGAATCGCTGAAAGCGCAATATCAAGACAAGCTTGCAAGGCTTGATGATGAGATAGCGGCCTTCAGGAAGACTGTTGCCGAGGAAACGGAGAAGGAGAAGAAGAAGATCATCGATGAGGCAACAGAGTTTGCCTCCAGGATCAGAGAGCAGGCGAGGATCGCCTATGAGCAGGAGACAAAGGATGCAATGAGCAGGATCAAAGAGGAGATAGCACGGCTTACCGTGGAGCGTGCGGAAAAGCTCATTGCAGAAAAATTAACCAAAGAAGACCACAACAGAATGGTTGGCGATTTCATAGAAAAATTAAGGAGCTTGAATTGATAAGCCAGTCGATTGCAAAACGGTACGCAAAAGGCTTATTTGCGGTAGGCGAAAGAGACGGGAAGTACAGGAGCTACCTTGATGAGCTTGAAGGTATTCTGAGTGTTTTTGACAGGGAACAGCGATTGAAGAAGGCGCTTATGCTCCCTCTTCTCGAGGTGAAAAGGCGCAAAGAGCTCCTCAGTGATGTAATGAGGTCCCTCGGCGCTTCACCTTCCGTATCCAGCCTTTTTAATATACTCATTGAAAATAACAGGATGGGCTACCTCCCGACTATCAGGAACGTTTATCAGGAGCTCGTGGATGAAAAAGAAGGCCGGGTAAGAGGTACCCTATGGGCTGCATATCCCATCGAAGAGGCCTCAAAAAATCGTATTGCCGGTGTCCTGAAAGATAAATTTAATAAAGAGGTCATCCTTGAAACGGTTGAGGACAAAAGCCTCATTGGCGGAGTAAAGGTAGTTATAAAGGGGACCATCATTGACGGCAGCGTCAAAAAACAGATCGAGACTTTAAAGGAAAATATATTGAAGGAGTAATTTCTATGGAGATCAAGGCCGATGAAATAAGCAGAATCATAGAACAGAAGATAGCCGGTTTCGAAAGGGAGGTCGATCTCAAGGAGACAGGGATCATCATCTCTATCGGTGACGGCATTGCAAGGATATACGGGTTGGAAAACACGATGTCCGGCGAGCTTCTTGAGTTCCCTCAGGGGATCATCGGTATGGTTCTGAACCTGGAAGAAGACAACATAGGTGCTGTTGTCTTCGGTGAAGATTACAAGATCAAAGAAGGTGACCTCGTAAAGCGGACAGGCAGGATCGCCCAGGTCCCGGTGGGTGAAGCCCTCATCGGAAGGGTTGTCGATGCCCTCGGCAATCCTATTGACGGGAAGGGCCCTATTGAAGCCAAGGAATTCCGCAATGTGGAACAGATGGCGCCGGGCGTCGTTGTTCGCCAGCCGGTTAAAGAGCCTATCCAGACCGGGATCAAAGCCATCGACTCCATGATACCCATCGGAAAAGGCCAAAGGGAGCTTATCATCGGCGACAGGGGCACAGGCAAGACGGTCATCGCACTGGACACGATCATAAACCAGAAAGGGAACGACGTATTCTGCATATATGTTGCTATCGGGCAGAAAAGGTCGTCTGTTGCAAGGACGGTTGACCTTCTCTCCCAGTACGGCGCCATGGAATATACGACAGTCGTGGCTGCAACGGCAAGCGATGCAGCGCCGCTGCAGTACCTCGCACCATTTTCCGGAAGCGCCATGGGCGAGTATTTCAGGGACACAGGCAGGCACTCGCTGATAATCTATGATGACCTCTCCAAGCACGCCGTTGCATACAGGCAGCTTTCTCTCCTTTTGCGGCGTCCACCGGCCAGGGAGGCCTTTCCGGGCGATATATTCTACCTTCATTCAAGGCTCCTGGAGAGGGCGTCAAAGTGGGACGATGCGCATGGCGGAGGATCCCTGACAGCCCTTCCCATTATTGAGACACAGGCGGGCGACGTTTCCGCTTATATTCCCACGAATGTTATCTCTATTACCGACGGGCAGATATACCTCGAGCCGGAGCTCTTCTACGCGGGCGTCAGGCCGGCGATCAACGTGGGCCTCTCGGTTTCGAGGGTCGGCGGCAATGCCCAGATAAAGGCCATGAAGCAGGTCGCAGGCCGGCTGAGACTGGAGCTGGCGCAGTACAGGGAGATGGCGGCTTTCGCGAAGTTCGGCAGCGATCTCGACAAGGCGACCCAGGCGCTCATCGCGAGGGGCTCGCGCCTTACCGAGCTTCTGAAGCAGGGGCAGTACGTGCCGATCCCCGTCGAAAAAGAGGTTGTGCTTCTCTATGCAGGGGCAAACGGATACATCGACACCTACCCTGAAAACGCATTGAAAAGGTACGAACAGGAACTCTTCAAATTTATGGATGAAAAGCACCCTGACGTCCTTGCGGAGATCAAGGCAAAGAGGGAGATTGACCCCTCCATTGAAGAGAAGCTCTACAAGGCGCTCAATGAGTTTAAAACGATCTTTACGAATTAGGGTAATGCAATGGCAACGCTGAGAGACATAAAGCGAAAGATAGGAAGCATCAACAGCACCCAGACGATCACGAGAACGATGAAGATGGTTTCTGCCTCAAAACTTCGGAGGGCGCAGGAGGATCTCGAAAAGGTCAGGGATTATGCGTTGAAGATAGAGGAGCTCACCGGTCGGGTCATACAGAACATGCCCGACGATGCCCACCCGCTCCTCACCGCACGAGAAGACGTCAAGAAAGTGCTCGTTTTCGCTATAGCGTCCGACAGGGGCCTCTGCGGAGCCTTCAACCTCAACATCGGCCTGCAGGCGGAAGATTTTGTCAGGGAGAACGGGCACCTCTATGAAAGGACCGGGATTTACGCCTTCGGGAGAAAGGTGAACGACTACCTCCAGAGAAGGAAGTATGACATCGTGAAAAGCTTTGTCGATGTGAAGAAGATCGACAGGGGGGTTGTTGACGTCATAGCCGGACACCTTATCGAGTTTTATACGTCAGGCGAGTTCGACAAGATCTATCTTACATATACATGCTTTCGCTCCCCAGTTAAACAGGAGATCGTCTTCGAAGAATTCATACCCATCAGCAGGGCCGACAGCGGCGAGGAACCGATCGATTATATCTGTGAGCCGGAAAGGCCCAAGATAGCAGCAAGCCTTATCCCTAAATATGTGAGCACGAAGATATATTACGCCCTTGTGGAATCGCAGACATGTGAGCAGGCGGCCCGCATGTCCGCCATGGAAAACGCAACCAACAACTGCGGTGAGATGGTAAGATACCTGACGCTTGTATATAACAAGAGAAGACAGGAAGGCATAACCAATGAGATGATGGACATCGTTGGCGGCGCCGAAGCCTTGAGAGGAACATAAAGGAGGAAAATCAATGAGCGTGGAAGTCAAGGGAAAGATTGTACAGGTCATCGGGACGGTCGTAGATTTCCGGTTTCCGTCTGATAACCTTCCACCAATATACGGAGCAATATATGTGACCAACCCCACCGTAAGCGATAAGGCTGAAAACCTTATCCTCGAAGTGGCTCAGCATATCGGGGATAGCACTGTCCGCTGCATCGCGATGAACACTACCGACGGGCTGAGAAGGGGCCAGGATGCGGTATATAAAGGCACCCAGATCACCATTCCCGTAGGGAACGAGATCCTCGGCAGGGTGCTCAATGTCATCGGGGATCCTGTTGACAACGGCCCTGAAGTAAAAACAAAGATGACCTACCCTATCCACAGGCCCGCTCCTTTATTGACCATGCAGAACACGAAGATCGAGCTCCTCGAAACAGGCGTTAAGGTCATCGACCTCCTTGAACCCTACTCGAAAGGCGGTAAGGTCGGCCTCTTTGGCGGTGCCGGCGTCGGCAAGACGGTTGTTATTATGGAGATGATCCACAATATCGCAATGCACCACGGTGGTATTTCAGTATTTGGCGGGGTCGGCGAGAGGACAAGGGAAGGAAACGACCTCTGGCTCGAGATGAAGGGTTCAGGGGTTCTTGACAAGTGCGCCCTGATATACGGCCAGATGACCGAAGTCCCCGGCGCCCGCGCAAGGATAGGGCTGACGGCATTGACGGCCGCAGAATATTTCAGGGATGAGGAAGGACAGGACGTGCTTCTTTTCATCGACAACATATTCAGATTCACCCAGGCGAACTCAGAGGTCTCGGCATTGCTCGGAAGGATGCCTTCGGCTGTCGGCTACCAGCCGACCCTCGCGACAGACCTTGGCGAGCTTGAGGAAAGGATCACCTCAACGCTCAAAGGATCGATCACATCGGTTCAGGCAATCTATGTGCCTGCCGACGACCTTACAGACCCTGCGCCTGCAACGACCTTCGCTCACCTTGACGCGACGACGGTTCTCTCAAGACAGATCGCGGAGCTCGGCATCTATCCTGCCGTTGACCCTCTCGACTCCACAAGCCGTATCCTCGACCCCAAGGTAGTAGGCGAAGAACATTACCAGGTAGCCCGGGAAGTGCAGAGGATACTGCAGAAGTACAAAGAACTGCAGGATATCATCGCAATCCTCGGCATGGACGAGCTTTCTGAAGAGGATAAGCTCGTTGTGGCAAGGGCGAGAAAGATCCAGAGGTTCCTCTCCCAGCCGTTCTTTGTCGCAGAGGCATTTACCGGCCAGCAGGGAAGATACGTGGCCCTGAAAGATACTATAAGGGGATTCAAGGAGATCGTGGAAGGAAAGCACGACGAGCTTCCCGAACAGGCATTCTACATGACGGGCACAATCGAAGAGGCAGTAGAGAAAGCAAAAAAACTCATTGGAGATTGATCGCGATATGCTTGATCTTGAAATCATTACACCCGAAAAGGTCCTCGTTAAAGAGCAGGTAGACATGGTGGAGGCCAAAGGGGCCTATGGCGAGTTCGGCATACTCCCCGGCCACACCCAGTTTCTCACTGCCATTGAGGTCGGCGAGATCAGATACATGAAGGGTGGAACAACAAATTACCTCGCGACAAGCGGCGGTTATGCAGAGGTCATCGACGACAGGGTAACCATTCTTCTCGACGATGCGGAACTCGCCGAAGAAATCGATGTGGAAAAGGCAAAACGCGAGATGGAAGAGGCTGAAAAGGCACTTAAGGCGCTTGCGTTTGATGAAAATCAGTATAAGCTAATGGAAATGGCATTATTCAAGGCTATTCTAAAGATAGAAGTTGCTTCCAAACGACACCTCTGAGCCAATAGCCTGCCTTGAGAAAAGTTTTTTTGTCCCTTTCCTTCTGAAGTTTTTTCCTTTCGTGGTTTACAATAATACTCTAGTATATTAATGTAATGTATTCAGCGTAAAGGAGGTACGATATGGACCTGTTCAAGGCGATCACGGAGAGAAAGAGCATAAGGTCGTTCAAGCCTGATCCTGTTCCAAGAGAGAAGGTTGAGGAGATACTCAGGTGGGTGACCAATGCCCCGTCAGCGATCAACCTCCAGCCCTGGGAATTTTTCGTTGTCATGGACGAAGAAAAGGAGCGTTTAAGCAGAAGGCTCATAAAATCATATAAGGAAAAACAGATATCATGCAGCCCGGGAAACGTGAAGCCCTTAGCTGATGAATTCACAAAAAGAGGCGTCCAGTCTTTTCAACTGATGGAACCCTATCTCAAAGAGATGGGGAAGGATTTCAATGCATTCATCAACGAAGGGAGCTGTAATTTCTACGGAGCCCCCGTGGCGGTGATCCTCTGCCTTGATAATGCCTTCTCCAAGGCCCGCCTTGTGGATATAGGGGTAGCCTTGGCCTATTTTGTCCTTGTTGCCCAGGCGAGCGGCCTCGCTACCTGTCCTATCGGGCTTATCAATGCCTACGAGGATGACATCAAGGAGATACTCAACATCCCCGACAACAAAGACGTTGTCATTGGGGTAGCCCTGGGACATCCTGACCTGGACAGCCCGGTCAACCGCTTCAAAACACCGCGGGAAGGCGTCGACAGCTTCGTGAAGTGGATAGACTGATATAATAACTATGAAAACATGGTATCGGGTTGTCTCTTAAACAAACCGTCGTAAGGGGAAAGGCGGCTCACAACTCATACAAATTCTAAATTTGAATTTCTAAATCCTAAACAAATTCAAATGTCCAAAATTCAAAACGTTAAGAAACATACACCTTTTTATGCTCGTCCTAAGTGGAAAATCTTGGTTTATTTGTATTAGAATTTGATTGTAATGGGAGGAGGAACATGAAGCAGCCCTTGTGGAGGCCGTCTGAGGAACGGATAAAGAATGCCAACATGACGAGGTTCATAGAGTTCGTCAACAAGCGGTTCAACAAGTCTTTAAGCGGCTATTTCGACCTCTATGACTGGTCGATTGGCAATATCGCGGATTTCTGGGCAACCGTATGGGACTTTGTGGATATCAGGGCATCCAAAAAATACAACAACGTGGTGGAAGACCTCAACAAATTCCCCGGCACACAGTGGTTTGCGGGAGCAGAGCTGAACTTTGCCGAAAACCTCCTGAGGTACAGGGACGATAGGACCGCCTTTGTCTTTAAATGCGAAACAAAACCATCTGCGAGCATAACGTATAAGGAGCTTTATAAAGCGGTCAGCCGCCTCGCAACAGCCCTGAAGGAACAGGGGGTAGAAAAAGGCGACAGGGTTGCGGCATACATGCCGAACATGACCGAAACGGCCATTGCCATGCTCGCCGCCACGAGCATCGGCGCGATATGGGCGTCATGCGGTTCGGAGCTCGGCGTACAGGCGGTCATCGACCGCTTCAGCCAGATCGAGCCGAAGGTCCTCTTTACCGTTGACGGGTACCTGTATAAGAACAAGGCGTTCCACATGCTTGCCGATGTGAAGGAGGTCGTAGAAACGGTACCTTCGATAGAGAAGGTCGTTGTGGTTTCCTATGTAAATGAAAGGCCGGATACCGGCAATATCCCGAATTCGATCCTTTGCAGAGATTTTCTTGCCAGCGGGACAGAAGGCGAGATTGCCTTCGAGCAGGTCCCCTTTGACCACCCGGTCTATATCATGTTCTCCTCGGGTACAACGGGGAAACCAAAATGCATGGTCCAGGGCACTGGAGGGGTCCTGATCAATCAGCTCAAGGAGCTTATCCTCCACACAGACCTCTCGCGGGAAGATACGATCATATACATGACGGCACCCAGCTGGATGATGTGGAACTGGCTCATCGCCTCCCTCGGGGTCGGCGCGAAGATCGTCCTCTTCGACGGAAACCCTGGATATCCTGATGTAGGGACAATGTGGAGGCTGATCGACGACGAGAAGATAACCGTCTTCGGGACGAGCGCCACATACATCAACATGCTCAAGGGACAGGGCTTCAGGCCAAATGAACAGTACGGTCTCGCCACGCTTAAAGAGATCTGCCAGACCGGATCGGCCCTCTCCGCAGATGGATTCGAGTACGTCTACCAGGCCATCAAGGAGGATGTCCACTTCCATTCCATCTCCGGCGGCACAGACATCAACGGGTGCTTTGCGGCGGGATCGCCGACGATCCCTGTTTATGCCGGCCAGCTTCAGGCCCCCGCGCTGGGGATGAAGGTAAAGGCATACGACGACAAGGGCAGCCCGGTCTACGACAGGCAAGGAGAGCTTGTCTGCGAAGCGCCCGCGCCCTCCATGCCCCTTTATTTCTGGAACGATCCCGACATGAAGAAATACAAAGATGCATATTTTGCGGTATACCCGAATATATGGCGCCACGGTGATTATGTGGAGATCTACAGCGATACCCGCGGCATCACCTTCTTCGGCCGCTCCGATGCCATTCTAAAACCATCCGGCGTCCGCATCGGCACGGCAGAGATATATAATATCGTAGAACACTTTGACGAGATAGCCGACAGCGTGGCCATAGGCCAGAACTGGGAGAACGACCAGCGGGTGCTCCTTTTTGTAAAGCTTTCAAGCGGCGCATCGCTTACGGATGACCTGAAGGACAGGATAAAAAAGGCCCTCAGGGACAAGGCGTCGCCGAGGCACGTCCCGTCCATGATCATCGGGGTCCCCGATATTCCCTATACGTTCAACATGAAAAAGGTTGAGAGCGCCATCACGAATATCGTCAACGGCAGGCAGGTCACAAACAGGGACGCCCTCGTCAATCCGCAGTCCCTTGATTATTTTCAAGAGATCTTGCCTGTGGTGCAAAAAAGAATCTGAGGAGGGTTGTCGTAAGAACAAAAGGGAAGGAAGGGGATGCCGCAGGCGCAAAAAAGGCGTTCACCACTAAATACGGCGACCTCTTCTTCCTGTTCTGAGACTTTGTGTAAGGACGAGCATCTGTGCCGGGGCATCCCCCGCAAACACGCTCCATCAATAGATCACATGAAGCAGCGCTTCGGGATAACAATATTCCCTCCCCCCTCGCGGGAGAGCCACGAAAGTCCCCTCTCCCCTGGCGGGAGAGGGCCAGGGTGAGGGGGAAATGACTATGACCGAGCTTCCTCGCCGCACGACGGTTTGCTCCGGGATATCCCGGCACCGATGCTTGTCCTGAGGTGGAAAATTCGGTTTTATATTGCTGATATTTCCAGACGCCTTTTTCTTTTTTCCCAATCAGGCATGTATTTGCCCAGCAATTGATAAAATCTTTTATTATGGTAGGGAATCTTTTTGTGGCAAAGCTCATGCATAATAACGTAATCGATGCAATATAAAGGGGTTTTGACAAGTTCGGTATTGAGTATGATATCGCCGGACGAGCCGCAGCTACCCCATCGCTTCTGAAGCTTTCTCAGCTTTATATTGCCAGAATGACGGAAAAATCTAATGGATTAAATATGCTCTGCCGCATGATGAACGAAACTCGTTTCCGTTTGCTCCTTTAACATCAAGTTCTGATTCTTGATGCCCTCTTTTTGGATGTATCTGCATCTTGGTTCTGAAATCCACAGGTAATGGTTTTTTCTCCTGTATCAGACGAGATATGTCATTATCTGAAAGCGTAACAGCCATCAAATGTATTTTCTTGTAATTTTGAATATTTTGCAACGATAAAGTTAGTTGCCTTTGTTGGTTTATGAAATTGTGTTTTCTCCGTAAAGCATCAGATCGCGAAGACAAGACAATGAATTCGCATACGGCACCGATGCTCGTCCTAAGTGGGAATCCAGAAAAAAAGGGGCAAACCTCCATTCGATAATTGTGAATCAAGGCTTGACCCTTTTTGTTCTTATGCGCGATCTATGGCGCTACTGTTCAAACGGCGCCTGAGGGTCTTTTGTCCACTCTTCGGTGGAACCGTCATAGACCTTGACGTCCTTGTACCCGCCGAGCTCGGTCATCATGAAAGACCAGGCAGTGCATACCTTGCCGGTATCACAGTAGGTAATGATCTCTTTTGCCGGGTCGTTGCCGACAGCAGCAGCAGCAATATTCATAAGCTCTGCCTTATCCTTGTAAGTCCCATCCTGTTTATACATCTGCGAAGTGGGGAGGTTGACGGCCTTGGCGATATGGCCGGCCTTTGCGACAAAGTCGAGCTTCTTGACGCCCTTGTAGAAATCCGGCTCCCTCACGTCGACGATAACGGCATTCCCGATGCTCTTCATCACGTGGTCCTTCTTTGCGAAAAGGCCCTCATTTACTTTTGCCTCGTATGATTTTCCCTTTGGCCTTACCGCGTCAGTCGAAACCGCCTTTTTATCGGTAACCCATTTGTTGTACCCGCCATCGAGGAGGGCGACATTCTGAATGCCCGCATATTTCAGCGTCCAGGCAACCCTTGTTATATCTGTCCGGTCGGGGACCGCATCTGTCTTGCCGACGACAACGACGATTGAATCGCTTCCGATGCCCGCCGAACCTATGACATCAAAGAGGTCGTCTGCGGCAGGAAGTTCGTTGCGCATGCCGCCTTTCATGATTGCCCACGAGCCATAGAGCGCATTTACCGCATTTGGTATGTGCCCTGCCTTATAGTCCTCCACCTTTCTGATATCCACGACCACCACCTTCGGGTTGTTGAGATTCTTTTCAACCCAGGCAGTGTCAACGATGGGCGCCACGTCCCGTGCCGAAGAGGCAAAGGGCAACAAAAGAATACAAAGCATCAGAAACAACAAATTCATCCTGATCTTTTTCATAATTATTCCCTCCTATTTTTTTATCGGTTTTGGTGTATAGATCAAACCTTCGTTCGCCTTTGAGCCGTCCTTCAGAAGCATATCTTTCGTGAGAAAATTCTTCTTCGCGTTATGGCACAGCTCGCACGAGCGGGTGCGTTCCGTCCTTTTCCGGATATTATGCGGGGCTGTGTCCCAGTAATTGGGAAGCTTGTCAAAGTGCTCCATTTCTATCCCGGCCGGCTTGAAGGTATTCCTTACCGTCGGTATCACCCTGAGCGTTGTGACGGTCTTTTTGTCCCTTGGGTTGAGCCCCAGGATGAATCCGGGCTTCGCCGTTGAACCCTTTCCGAGATGGCAGTCGTAGCAGTTCCTGTATGCGCCGCCTGAATGGCAGGCATAGCAGCTTACTTTGCCATTATGGCTTGTGTGCGCTGACCTTGCCGACTCCGTTTTTTCCTCTCCTGGCTTGTGACAGTTGGTACAGCGGGGCCTTTCTTTCACCTCCTTGCGGGAGACATAAGAGGCAGCGCTGATGCCGTGAAGCTCTTCTTTCTTGTGGCAGTCCACGCAGATCATGCCCTTTTGATAGTGTATATCAGCCGCCCCTCCATAGTCGCCGGTAAACTCAGGATATACCCTGCCCCCGTGGCACAGCGCACAGGTCTTCCCTTCATCTTTCTTTACAAACCTGTGCCCCTTCAAAAGGCCTGTGCTTACCCCTCCTATAACAGGGGCCTTTACGTGACAGTCGCCGCAGGACGAATGGCAGCTCCTGCACGATTTTTCAAATACCTTTTCGTTGAAAACCTTGAGCTCGTCTTTCGAGAACCTGCCCGTGACCCCATGCCTTTGGCCTTCGGAAGTAAAATGGAGTGAATTTTTAAAGGATTTTGAAATATCCTCATGACACTTTTCACATACCTCTATGTTTTTTGAGGGCCGCGCGACAAGCCCTTTGTGGGCGACATCCCTGGTCGGCCCCTTTGCATCTCCTTTATGGCAGGTGGTGCAATTCTCCTCGAGATGCACATCCTTTCCTATGATGGATTTGTCAACCAGGAGGCCTTTGTACATCTGATCCGCCGGCACGGACGGAGGAGCGCCCGCTCAACCTTCTCCCTCTTCGGCGGTATCGACCTTCGGCGGCTTGTAGAGGTTTTTCAGGATCCGGTCGCTTGTGTGGCATTGTGCACAGGTAGTAGCCTCCGATGAAAGCGCGGACAACGGGTATGTGCTGGCGAGCAAAAATGCAAGAATCGTAGTGAATACAAAGACGGTTTTATTCTTCACAGCGCCCTGTTTTTATAACCTAAAGGGCCGTTTTTGTCAATCCACTTAATGTAATACCATGTAGCGGGAAACAAACCGGACATTTTTACTTTGCTAAGAAATAGGATATTTCTATTTTGCGTTGACACGATATAAAGAAGCCTCTTGACAAAAATCAAACCATGATTTAAGCTTAACTTTAATAAGGAATGGTTCCGAATTAATAATGCTTGTAAAAAAATTGATCCTTCAAAAATTAAGGGAGAAGGGGTTAAAGATCACCCCCCAGCGGCTTGCAATTATCGAGGTGCTTATGGAGAAGAACGACGATCACCCGGGGGCTGGCGCTATATACAGAGAGGCGCAGAAAAAAAGAAAGGGCATCAGCCTTTCCACGGTATATTCGACGCTGGGAGAGCTCTCACGACAGGGCATCGTCAAGACCCTTCAGTTTGACCAGATGGAAAACCGATACGAAGGCAACGTCGGGGAGCACATCAATCTGATCTGCAAAGGATGCGGAAAGATCGTTGACTATGAGACGCCTCTTTTAATTGATCCTGCAAAGATCGCAAAAAAGACAGGGTTCAGGATGCTCGACAGCCGGCTGGAATATTACGGATACTGCAGGGAATGTGCGAACCGGCCCAAACAAAAAGGAGATAAAAGACAATAAGATCGCCCGAAGGGCACAGCAAAGAAGCGGGTAATTTTATATTTTTTTATCCGGAATGATTCCGGGTTATTGACCGGGCGATAAAGAGAGTCGAGAAGTATCGGTAAGGGCTTTATTTGAATTTAAGACAAAAAAGGAGGTTGAGATGGCAGAAAAAAAGAAAGAAAAGAAGAAACTTACCACAAGGAGCGGCGCCCCGGTTGTCGACAACCAGAACGTTATAACCGCGGGACCGCGAGGGCCCCAACTGCTGCAGGATGTCTGGTTCCTTGAGAAGCTCGCGCACTTCGACAGGGAGGTAATCCCGGAGCGCCGCATGCACGCAAAGGGCTCCGGCGCCTACGGTACATTTACCGTTACCCATGACATCACCCGCTATACCAGGGCGAAAATATTCTCGAAGATCGGGAAGAAGACCGACCTCTTTGCCCGTTTCTCGACGGTGGCAGGGGAAAGGGGCGCGGCAGACGCGGAGCGGGACATCCGCGGCTTCGCGATCAAATTCTATACGGAAGAGGGGAACTGGGACCTCGTGGGGAACAACACGCCCGTGTTCTTCCTCCGCGACCCGCTCAAATTCCCGGACCTTAACCACGCCGTCAAGCGCGACCCCCGCACAAACCTGCGCAGCGCACTCAACAACTGGGACTTCTGGAGTTCCCTGCCCGAGGCCCTCCACCAGGTCACTATCGTCATGAGCGACCGCGGCATCCCCGCTACTTATCGTCACATGCACGGATTCGGAAGCCACACGTTCAGCTTTATAAATGCAAAGAACGAACGGTACTGGGTGAAGTTCCACTTCCGCACTCAGCAGGGGATCAAGAATCTGACCGATGCAGAGGCCGAAGCGGCCATCGGCAAGTGCCGCGAGAGCCATCAGCGCGATCTCTACGGAAGCATCGAGAAAGGCGACTTTCCCCGTTGGACCCTGTTCGTCCAGATAATGCCCGAGAAAGAGGCCGCGACATACCATTTCCATCCCTTTGACCTCACGAAGGTCTGGCTGAAAAAGGATTATCCCTTGATTGAGGTGGGCGTCTTTGAGCTGAACCGAAACCCGGAGAACTATTTTGCAGAGGTCGAACAGTCTGCCTTCAACCCGGCCCATGTCGTGCCCGGCATAGGATTTTCGCCTGACAAGATGCTCCAGGGAAGATTGTTCTCCTACGGTGATGCCCAGCGCTACCGCCTCGGCGTAAATCACGACCAAATCCCTGTAAACGCACCTCGCTGCCCCTACCACAGCTTCCACCGCGACGGGGCCATGCGCGTCGACGGCAATTACGGTAGCACCCTCGGCTACGAGCCCAACAGCTATGGCGAATGGCAGCAGCAGCCGGAGTTTTCCGAGCCCCCGCTGGCCCTGGAAGGGGCCGCGTACCATTGGGACTTCCGCGAAGACGACAGCGATTACTATACACAGCCGGGCCTGCTCTTCCGCCTTATGAACGCAAAGCAGAAGCAGGCGCTTTTTGACAATACGGCCCGGTCTATCGCAGAGGCTACAGATGAGATCAAGATCCGCCACATCGGCAACTGCCTGAAGGCAGACCCAGCCTACGGCGCAGGCGTGGCCAAGGCAATAGGCATCCCGCTCAGCAAGGTGCCTAAATAAGGACGCACAAATGCGGGCGGTCATCGGACCGCCCGCTTCTATGAACCATGGGCTATGAGCCGCCTTACTAAAACACCTTCTTCAGAAGCTCGGCGGCGATGACCGCCTTCTCGACCTCTTTCGAGCCCTCGTATATCTCTACGATCTTTGCGTCCCTGTAAAACCTCTGGATATCGTAATCGCTGATGTACCCGTAGCCGCCGTGGAGCTGCAGGGCCTCGTTCGTAACGTATACCCCGGTCTCCCCTCCGAACCACTTTGCCATGGAGATGAGCGTGTGGTCGGGCTTGCCTTTGTCCATGGAGTAGGCTGCCCTCCAGTAAAGCCCCCGCGCGGCCTCTATGCGGGTTGCCATCTCTGCGAGCTTGAACTGGACCCCCTGGAGATGCCCCAGCGTTTTCCCGAAGGCCTTTCTCTTTTTGACGTATGCCACGGCGAGTTCAAGGGCCCCCTGCGCGACCCCGACCCCCTGCGCCGCCACGTGGTTCCTTGTCTTGTTGAAGAAGTCCATAAGCTGGTAAAACCCGTTCCCCTCTTTTCCGATAAGGTTTGCGGCGGGAACCTCGATATTGTTGAGGCTCAGCTCCGCGGTGTTGTTGGCCCTGATGCCCATCTTCCCGGTGATCTTGTTCGCCTCGAAACCGGGCCTGTCTGTTTCGACCAGGATTACGCTGTGGCGCCGGTGCGCATCCTTTTCTTCAGGGTTGGTGACGCAGAAGATAAGGACGTATTTCGCTATGCAGCCGTTCGTCGTGAACATCTTGCTGCCGTTGACGACATAGTTGTCGCCCTTCTTCACAGCGGTTGTCTTTAAAGAGGCGACGTCGCTTCCGGCATCAGACTCTGTGATCCCGAAGCCTATGATCGCTTCGCCGGAAACAAGCGGCGGCAGATACCTTTTTCTCTGCTCCTCGCTTCCGAATGCCTGGACCATCTCCGAGCCGAAGGTACAGGAGAGGATAGACTGCCCGCATCCCGGGTCGACGCGCCAGAATTCTTCAGCAATGAGTGAGTGCTCGAGAAAACCCAGGCCGTGTCCGCCGTATTCTTCCTTGATGAAGACGCCGACAAAACCGTATTCGCAGGCCTTTTTCCATAGCGATAGATCGAACTCTTCCTTTTCGTCAAACTCACGCGCCCGCTCGCGGAATTCCCCTTCAGCAAATTCACGCGCCGCCTTTCTGATATCAACCTGTTCCGCCGTCAATTCCATATCACCCTCACAAATAAGTAAATACTACCGGCTAAAGGCCGATAGCTTTAACTCAAGCACCTCAAAAGGCATGACGTCGGGCCTTCCTTTAGCAAACCGGCGCGAGGAGAGGAAACAACGCTACTCCTCATGCCGCTTCCTCTCCTCGCGCCGCATCTCCCTGCGGAGGAGCTTGCCGACCTTTGATTTGGGAAGCATGTCCCTGAACTCAATATACTGGGGGATCTTGTAAGAGGCAAGGTGGTCTCTGCACCAATGGATCAGGTCATAGCCCGTAACCCCCTTCACGTCTTCTTTCAACACAACGAAGGCCTTTATCCTCTCCCCGACCTTTTCGTCTGGAACACCGACGGCGCATGCGGCAAGAACAGCAGGATGCTCCTGCAGGGCTGCCTCGATCTCCGAGGATGATACCCTGTAGCCTTTATGTTTTATGGTGTCGGCAGTCCTGTCCACAAAGTAGAAAAAGCCCTTTTCGTCCTTCCTTACCACATCGCCGGTCCTGTACCATCTCCTCCCATCGATCTCAACGAAGGACTCCTTTGTTTCCTCCTCTTTATTCCAGTACGCCTCCACCATATGATCTGATGATACCAGGAGCTCGCCGGCCTCACCTACGGGCATCTCCTCCAGGGTAGCTTCGTCTACGATCTTTACCTTCTTTATAGAGACGACCTTGCCAATGCTCCCTGGGGGCACATCTTCCGTCACTGTCGGCATGGTAACGCCGCCGCAGGTCTCTGTCGCCCCGTACCCTTCATAGATCTTTTTGCCGAATCTTTCTTTCCACCGTCGCGCAGTCTCCAGGGGAAGGACGTCGCCGCCGCTAAAGCAATAGGCAAGGGATGAAATATCGTAGAAGTCAAGCCTGTCATGTTCGAGGATCATTCTGTAAAGCGCAGGGACACCGAAGAAGGTCTTTGCCTTGTATGCCTGAACATAGTAAAGAAAGGCGTCTATGTTTACCTTGGGCATGATGATAACGCAGTCCCCGGTAATACATAGCGGGCCCAGGCCGAAGACCTGTCCGAGGATATGGAAAAGAGGACCCCCTTGTATGACCACATTTTCCGGAGGCGGGATCACCGGTGTGCTCACGTCAAGCTGTGCCCTGACCGATTCGAGGAACAAGGCGTGGTTGATGGGAACGCCTTTCGGGTTTTTCGTAGTGCCTCCTGTATAGAGCATTTCGAGGGTCTCGTGCTCGCCGGCCTTGGTTCCCTCCATGGTTGTCCTTGTCTTCATAAGGTCCGGGAGCGCATAGATCCCCTCCCCCTTGTCTATTCTGCCTTCCGGTATCCGGTCGAAAGCCTTGCCTATGAGCCACTTGTACCGGGGTAGAAGATCGGCCATCCTCGTGACAATGACCCTATCCAGGACACCTTCTTCTTTCAGTTCTTTAGCATAGCCAAAGTTCGTATCGGCGCAAATGATGGTTCGTGCGCCCGAATCCCCGGCGATATATCTTAAATCCCGCGGCGTGTAGATTGGGGCGATGGGTATTGCCACGGCGCCGATCTTTTGTATGGAAAGCCAGCTGATGATCCACTGTGGCGTATTCGGCATGTAAAGAATGATCTTGTCCTGTTCCTTTAAGCCCAGCAATTTTAACCCCGTGGAAAGACGCTCCACAAATGCAAAAATATCAACATAATTGTAAACCTCACCCAGATAGCGAACAGCCGGCCTTCCCTTGTGCCGCCTTACCGTTTCTTCAAAGGTCTCATATACATTCATCGTGTCTTACACTCCAAAATAGGCCGCCTTTATCTCCGGATTGTTGTAAAGTTCTTCCCCTGTCCCGTGGAGGGTGAGCATTCCGTTTTCGAGGACATAGCCTCGATCGATAATAGGCAATACCGGCCTGGCAAATTGTTCGCAGATCAGGATCGTAACGTCCGCCTCCTTTCGTATCGTTACGATCGATTCGATAAGCTTCACCTGGATGGCTGGGGAAAGGCCAAGCAGCGGCTCGTCAAGGAGCATCAGCTTGGGCTTTGCCATGAGAGACATCCCGATGGCGAGCATCTGCTGCTCGCCGCCGCTTAAAAAACCTGCCTTTCTCTTCCTTAAGGGCACGAGGGCAGGAAATATCTTGTAAATATGATCGATCTTCTCCCTCATCTCCACCCTTGACAAGAGGTACGAGGCGATCTTCAGGTTCTCTTCAACATCACTCTCCACAAAGACCGGGTGCCTCTCGCGGGAGAGGACTATCCCCATCTTGACCCGCTCATCGGCCCAGAGGTCTGTAATGTCCTGCTCAAGAAAGGAGATGCGTCCGAAGATGGTGATCCGCTCGCCGCCTTTCCGCTGTTCCTTGAGCTTTGTATCAAGAAGAAGCCCGGAGATAGTGTTCATCAGCGTCGTCTTGCCGGCACTGTTTGAGCCTATGATGCCTACGATCTCCCCCCTGTTCACCTCGATGGAAAGTTCATTGATCGCGATGGCGTTTTCGTAAAAAACCATGAGCTTGTCAACGTTCAGCATGACCCTGCCTTCTATACCTCCACGCCGAGATAGGCCTTTTTTACCTCTTCGTCTTCCAGTATCTCTTTCGGAGGACCTTCCTTGATCTTCTTGCCGTAATTGAGCACTATCACCTTGTCGGCTATGCGGAACAACTCTTTTAATCTGTGCTCCACCATTATCACCGTCTTGCCGTCCAGGAGGATCTTTTCGATAATGGGGATTATACTTGTGACCTCTGCTATGGAGAGACCGGAAAAGAGCTCGTCGAGGATGAATATCTCACTCTTTAGGGCGAGAAGCCGTGCAAGCTCAAGCCTCTTGAGATACCCGTGAGGGAGTACGCTCGCCGCCTTGTATGGTACCGAAGAGTCCCGTTCAAAGCCGACCTCCTCGAGAACGTCTAAGGCTACCGCGTCCTTATCCCCGAACCTTCCCCCTGAGGAAGCCCTTACCCTTGGCGATGCAAGGGGTACAACAATATTCTTGAAGGCAGGGAGATGGAAAAAAGGCTTTACCATCTGGAATGCCCTGCCTATGCCCATGTTGGTTATCCTGTAAGGGGGAAGGCCGATCACGTTCTTTCCTTTAAAGAGCACACTGCCCTGGTCCGGTCTCACGAATCCTGTAATCGTGTTGACAAGGGTAGTCTTGCCTGACCCGTTAGGCCCTATGATGCCCAGGAGCGTGTTCTCCTCAACATTGACGCTCACATCATCAAGGGCTTTTACACCCCCGAATGCCTTTGTTATGCCTTTTACCTCAAGAACGCTCACTTGGTCTATCCTCTATACATCGGTCGTCGGCAGACAGCGCACAGCCGTCAGCTGAAACAAAAAGGGCTTTTAGGCTGATTGTTGATAGCAGAAGAAGTCGAGCATCCGTTCATTCTATCCTTACCCACCGTGCAATTCCCGGGGCTTGCGTCGCCCCCTCCACGAGCAAAGCTCGCGGAGCCTTCCCCTCTCGCACAAGAATGTGCTGCAGAATATTTTTTCTATTCTATCCTTACCCACCGTTCCATCTCGTTGTATTTTCGTGATGCGTAGTGGAAGATGCCTTCGGGCAGCGCCACGACGCATATAACAAGGATAAGTCCGTAGAAGACGATCCGCAGCGTTCCGAACTCGCGGAGTATCTCGGAAAGCGGAACGAGGATCATAGCCCCAACAAGCGGGCCGGCTAGCGTTCCTATCCCGCCTATCGCAGCGGCAGCAATAGGGAGGATGGAGAACTCCATGGCAAATACAGGCATCCCGGTAAACTGATAAGAGTGCGTCATAAAGGCACCGCAGAACGCACAGATGCTGCTCCCGATGAACAGCGCCTGCGCTTTGAAGGCATAGATGTTGATGCCTGATGCCATTGTAGCCCTGTCATTATCGCGCATGCTTACAAATATGAGTCCATAATCAGAGGCGATAAACCTCCGGAGCCCGAACAGTGACGCCCACATAGCAGCGAGAACAAGCGTGATCTCAGACCACACATTTGGCAGAGGGCTTAAACCGGTTATCCCTTCCGTACCGCCAAGGATCTTCGTCGCCTCGATAAGGCGCATGAGCATCAGGGGCAAGATGAGGGTTACCATGGCAAAGTAGATCCCCCGAAGCCTTACGACAGGGAGAAGGATCGCGGTAGAGATGAACCCGCCTATTATTGTAGCCGCCGGTATGGTGACATAGATCGGGAGGTGCAGATAATGATCAAGGCTTCCTGCGGTATAAGAGCCAATGCCGAAGAAAAGCGCCTGGCCGAGGGACAAAAGCCCGCAGTTCGACAGAAAATCCCAGGACACGGCTAGCATGGCGAAGATGCAGGTGGTAATCGCCACCTTTTTCCAGTACAGCGGCAGGAAAAAGTAGGCGATGAGGGCGATCCCCACGATGGGGACAAATCTTGGGAACAGGAGGTACCACATCTCCTTATAAGAAGTGAGGGCGTATATATCATCCGAGCGGGCCTTGATGCCCCTCGCGATACGTTCCTTGCGATAATTTTCTTTCAAACCCTCTCCTCCAGTTCTTTTTGGTGGCCCAGAAGTCCCGAAGGCTTGATCGCCAGTATTATAAGGATGGCAACAAGGCTTACGATCATGGTCCAGTGTGCGGAGACGTAGGTGGCGGTGATTGTCTGGGCATAGCCGATGATGAAGCTTGCGATAATCACCCCGAAGGTGCTGCCGAGGCCTCCCACTATGCAGACAGACAGGGCGCTGATCAGGACGTCATACCCGCTGTCCACGGTGATTGTGCCAAGGGGCAGGATGACAATGGCAGCGAGGGCGCCGAGGGCCGACCCCATGCCCATGCTCCACCCTGCGATCCTGTCGGGGTTGATCCCGAGCGACAGAGATGTGTGTTCTTCCTGGGCGATCCCCCTGAAGGCGAGGCCGATCTTTGTGTGATGGGTGAAGAGGTAGAGGCCCGTGATGAGGAATATGCCGAAGGCAATGATGAGAAGCCGCTGGATATCCACATAAGCGTCAAATATCTCAACCGAGCCCTTGATGAAAACGGGGAGGGAATACTTGAAGCCGATAAAGCCTACGTATCGGAGAAACTCAAGGATGACAATGGAGATGCCGAAGGTCGCTATGACCTCTGAGATCACGAGCCCCCTGATCCTCCTGATGATGAATTTGTATACAAGCCCTCCGAAGATGCCTATGGCGGAAATCGTGATGATCGCCGAGATCGCGTAGGGCAGATGAAGGTGGTTGATCAATGTCCAGGTGAGAAAACCTGATACCACGTATATGGCCCCATAGGCGAAGTTCGCCACACCGCTTATGCCGAAGGTGAGATTGAAGCCCAGGGCCATGAGGGCAAGAACAGCGCTGTTTATGAGGCCGTATACGAGCATTACGCTATTTCATCCAGGAAGGCTTCACGATCTTGGCAGATGCAATCGAGTCGGGCCACACAACTGCCATCGCACCCTTTTGCCACTGGAAGACAGCCCCTACGGCAGCTTTTTTCGGATCATCGCCGAATATGAGCTGGTGACCCTTGTCGAACTTGATCCTCCCCACGACTCCCACCATATCCGTCTCCTGGATGGCCTTAACGACCTTGTCAGGGTCGAGGGCGCCCGCCTTCTCGATGGCATTGACAAGCACGTAGACCGTGTCATAGGCCGGCGCCGCGCCGTGGCCGGACTGGATATCCTCTTTCCACCGCTTCATGTACGCCTCGGAGAACTTTACTGATGGCGGGTGGGCCTTTACGGGGAAATACCCGATCTCGAAGACGACGTTCATGAGCCCGTCAATATCCTCTCCGAAGGTCTTCCATGCCTTTGTACCCATGAGAGGAGAGATGAACCCTGCCATCAGGGCAGGGATCTTCATGCTTTTCCACTGCTTGACGAGGATGCCGCTCGTCGGCATGTCGAATATGGGAAGGATGACCTGTACACCCGCTGATTTTGCCTTCATGAGGCCCGCAGAAAAATCCGTTGCGCCTACGGGGTATTTGTCGAATCCAGCCACAGTCCACCCGTTGTCCTTGAACCACTTTTCCATCATGGAGCCTGTTGCGCTTGCCCACAGGACGTCCTGGGTGGCTATGAATACCTTGTTGTACCCGAACTGGCTCGACACGTGCTTCATCATGTTCTGCATGTACCCGGCAAGGTACCTTGAATCAAGGCAGTTGCGGAAAGAGTATTTGTATTTTTCCGGATCGCTCAACACCTTCTCCTGGAATTTCGGCGTCATGGCGATGGTGCCTATGTTGATGACCTTGTACTTTGAAAAGATGTCCATAGCGGCCAGCAGCGCCTCGGACCTGAAATTGCCCACAACGGTGGCGTAGATCTTTTTATCGAGTATGAGCTTCTCGATGCCGAGCAGCGCCTCCGATGTCGGGACGCCCGGTTCGCCGTCGCGGATGTCGAGGGCCTCGATCTTCAGGAGCCGTTTTTCGTTCCCGACCTTGACCCCGCCTTTGGCGTTGATCTCCTCAACGGCAAGCTGTGCGGCCTTGTGTCCCTCGTACCCCTCGATGAGCTTCAGCGATGTCGGTATGCCGAGTGTGATATATTGCTGGGCAGATGCAGTATAAACAGAGAGAAAGAAGACTGTTGCGAAGAATAGACATAATACCATCCTTTTCATAATAACCCCCTTACTGTATTTTACCGCTTCTTTTATCACGCCGGAGGGTGTGATGTTGCGGCAGACCCTCATATAAAAAGAATCGTCAATTGTTTTTTCAAAAATGGCGATTAATTACATTCTATTCCCCGGCAAAAATATGTCAAGCAGAATTCTTAGCTATGTCAACGCAAAATAGAAATGTCCTATTCTTAGGGCAGCGGGGCCTGCTCGTCACCAGGAGGCATATAAGACAAATAGCCCTGATGTGAAGACTGCAAGATTTTTGCATAAAAAGAAATATACGATTATAATATTAGATGTATCTTTTGCAGACGGACGAAAAAGCTTGAACCCTGAAACCAACATAGATCAAAACGCCCTCCGGTCCATCCTCAACTCAATCCCGATCGGCGTCTATATCATAGACAGAAACCTGAGTGTCAGATGGACAAACCGGAGGATGCTCCGCTGGACGAAAGAAAAGCAGACCTCCCAAGCCGGCGACAAACACTGCTATGCTATTATATTCGACGGCAAATCCCCCTGCGTCGGCTGCCCCGCCATCAAGTCCTTCGAAAGCAATAGAACTGAGTACGGGGAGGTAAAAAAGACCGGAAAAAAAAGAGGTAACGCCCACTACCTCATCACTTCGACCCCTTCAGATAGGGATGCGGACAGCGAATCCTCTTATTTTATAATGACGATCCAGGACATTACGGAGTATAAGATGGCGGAGGATGAGCTGCGGCGCCTCAATGAATTTAACAAGGAGATCATCGAGAATGCGCCGGTTGCGATCTTTACCGTCAATAAGAAAGGCGAATTCTCAAGCGTGAACCCTGCCCTCGCCGTTCTGTCGGGCCTTGGCGAGAAGGCCGGCGAGAAGCTGCTCGGATTCAACTGGCTGAAAAATCCATACACGATCAAGTGCGGCCTTGCCCAGTATATCAGGGAGGCGCTCGAAGGAAAACCCTTTCAGCTATGGGATTTTCCTTTCATAACCTACTGGGGCGCCCCTCAGTACATATATTTCAAGGGAGTCCCGGTACGCGGAAAAGAAGGAAACGTAGAAGGGCTCCTCTGTATTATTGAAGATACCACCGAGATAGTAAGGACAAGGGCGCAATTGATACAGGAGGCAAAGATGTCCTTTGTGGGCCGCCTGGCAGCGGGCATCGCCCACGAGCTGAATAACCCCCTTGCCACGATCACTGCCAACGCAGAACTCGCCAAAGAACTCATTGAAAACGTAAGCGGAGCCGCCATGGGCGAATCAGACCTGGGCGAGCTGAAGGAATATATCGACACTATCGAGGAGCAGGCCTACCGGTGCACCAGAACCATCAGGAACCTCCTTGAGGTCACAAGAAAAAAGGATCTCGGAACAAGCAATATCAATTTCAATGATTTTATCTCCGAGGTGCTCGACCAGATCAATTTCAGGAAGATAAAGGTCAAGCTTGTAAAGGAGATCCAGCCCGGCCTCCCGGAGATCAACGGCGATCCTGAAGCCCTGCGGCAGGTCTTCCTGAATGTGATCAGCAACGCTGTTGATGCCGTGGAAGGCACGGAAAATGCAACAGTATGGATCAAGACGATGTTAAAAAGTGATAACCAGCTCGAGGTGGCGGTGGAAGACAACGGCATCGGTATACCCGAAGATATGGCAGAGCTTATCTTTGAGCCCTTTTTTACGACGAAAGAACCAAAAAAGGGGACCGGACTCGGCCTGACGCTTTGTTACGATTTCCTACAGAGGATGGGCGGGAGCATCAGGGTTCAGCAAAGACCCAAAGGGGGCAGCATTTTCACAATCAAACTGCCCGTGTATGACCAGAAAAAGACGGGGTATCAAAGTGCCTGACATCAGAGTCCTTGTGGTTGACGACGAAGAACAGCTTGCAGAGGCTTTCAGGAAAAAATTGTCCAAAGAAGGCTACGCGGTCGACACCGCTCCGACCGGCGGCGAAGCGGTCTCTCTCGTGAAGCAGCGGCCTTTTGATGTGTGCGTCCTCGATATCAGGCTTCCTGACATTGACGGGGTAAAACTCCTTGAGACGCTCAAAGAGATGGAGCCGACCCTTGAGATCATTATGCTCACCGGCCATGCCTCAATCGACACGGCGATACAATCGATGAAGCGCGGGGCTTACGATTATCTTAGCAAACCCTGCAAACTTTCTGAACTGAGCAGCATAATCCTTAAGGCCTATGAGAAAAAGTCTCTGAAAGAAAGAAATATCGTCCTCCAGGAGCAGCTTCAGAGGGTCGAGGCGCATGACACCTTTATAGGAGAAAGCAAACAGATAAAAGAGGTCCAGAGGCTCATCTCTCTCGTGGCGCCTTCCGACGTCCCCGTGCTTGTCCTCGGAGAAACAGGAACCGGGAAGGAGCTTGTGGCAAGGGCTATCCACGCCATGAGCCCCAGGTCAGCAAACCAGTTCGTTGCGGTCAATTCGAGCACGCTTCAGGAGAGCATACTCGAGAGCGAGCTCTTCGGATATAAGAAAGGGGCCTTTACCGGCGCGCAAAACGATAAGATAGGGCTTCTCGAACTGGCGAACAGGGGTACCTTTTTCATTGATGAGGTGGGTGATATGGGCATCAACATCCAGGCGAAATTCCTGAGAACCCTTGAAACAGGGGTCTTCAGGCGCCTCGGGGATACCCGTGAATCGAAGGTTGACGTGAGGTTCATATTCGCGACGAACAAGCCTCTTGAGGATGAGATAAAAGAGAAAAAGTTCCGCAAAGACCTTTTCTACAGGCTCAATACCTTCGTCATTGCCCTTCCGTCCCTTCGGGAAAGGAAAGACGACATACTCCTGCTGGCGGACTACTTTCTCGGCAAATTCGCCAGGGGCGGGGATAAAAAGGTCTTGTCCGATGAGGCCATGAAGCTCCTTTCAAATTACTGGTGGCCCGGAAACGTGCGCGAGCTCGCCAATGTGATCGAGCGGGCAGTCCTCCTTTCCATGGTGCGCAAAACCATCCTTTGCGATGATCTTCCGCAGACCATGATGGAAAGCCGCCCCGAGAATGCTTACAACGGAAGGATGCAACTGCAACGCGAGGCGCTTGACCTCGAAAAGATCGAGAAAGAGCACATCAGGCGCGTGCTTGAGCTTGCCGAAGGGAATAAAAGCAAGGCAGCCCGGCTTCTTGGGATCAGCAGGAAAAAACTTTACCAGAAGATTGGGGTGGACCGATAAACTCCAATAATGTGTGTATTTTGAACACACCTGTTTCCTTTTGCCCACCATTCAGGGGACGTTCTTAAGAAATTAAATAACTTTTCATCGCGGCATGTCCAACGCATCATGACGAACGTTTTTCCCATGTAACCATTGGGAGAAAACCGCATTACCTTTCTATGACCTTGGAGGAAGGTTAAGAAAGGGGCGGGCTCATAGCGGATAAACCAACCGATAAGAGATTTTTTGGCTGCGAGGCAGTTATTTAATTATTGAAGAACGTCCCCTTCTATGGCATGACAATTGCTTTTACAGTTGCCTGATGCCTGGCTTTCGTAAAATCAGGAAGGAAGAAGCAGACACATCCTTTGGAGGTCTATAGTATGGAACTTACACCGGAACAAAAAGACATAAGAAACGCAGCAAGGGAGTTCGCAGAAGGAGAGATGATGGAGGTGGCGCGCGAACTGGATGAGAAGCAGCAATTCGACGAGAGGCTCTGGCAAAAGGCAGCCGATCTGGGTTTTCTCGGGGTTTTTGTAGATGAGCAATACGGAGGTGCAGGGCTCGGATATCTGGAACACAGCCTCATATGTGAAGAGTTCGCACGCATAGACTGCGGCATTGCACATTCCATAACATCAACATTTTTTGGCGCGCAGCTTTTGAGTCTCATCGGGACCGAAGAACAAAAGTTAAAATACCTTTCCTCGGTGTGCAAGGGCGAGGCCAAGATGGGCGTTGCCATTACAGAACCCGATGCAGGAAGCGACGTGTCTTCTGTAAAAACAACAGCGAGGAAAGCAGACGGAGGATATGTAATTTCGGGCAGTAAAACGTTCATAACAAACGCCAATCGTGCAGATTTCCTCATAGTCCTTTGCATTACGAATCCTGAAGCGAAAAAGAAGTACGACCGGTTCAGCACAATTATTGTAGAGACCAACAGACCGGGCTACGAGGCCAGCAAGCTGAAAAACAAGCTTTCGATACGCTGCTCCGATACGGGAGAAGTTACCTTCAAAGATGTAGTAGTTCCCAAAGAGAACCTCCTGGGAGAGGAGGGAAGGGGATTCTACAATATTATGGAATTTCTCAACCGGTCCCGGCTGGAAGCTGCAGGGTTCGGGATAGGAACCGCCCAGGGGGCGCTGGAAAAGGCTATAAACCATGTGCGCAAGAGAAAACAGTTCGGAGCTCCCCTTGCAGATTCCCCGATAGTGCAGACAAAGATAGCAGAGATGGCTACCCTGGTCGAAGCGGGAAGGAGCTTTCTGTATTCTACGAGCGCAAAGGTGGACAGGGGGGAAATGGACCATGCGCTTATCGCCATGACAAAATGGTACGCCGCTGAGATAGCGGTAAAGGTCTCCGACGAGGCGATACAGCTCCATGGAGGATACGGCATACTTGAAGAATATGATGTCAGTCATTACTGGCGTGACGCAAAGGTCATCGAGATTTTCGAAGGCACGAAAGAAGTGGAGAAGCTGATCATCGGCAGGAGGCTGCTGGGGCGGTAGGCAATGTGCAGATAGGGCACATATTGTGTCCAAAATATACACCGGTAAAAAGAAATAAAAGAGAATTAAGGCTTTCATAACATGGCATCGAATTTGCTTTATTGTAGACAAATACACATAAAAACTAAATCAGAAGGGGGCTCTATGAAACACAAAGGCATTATCAACTTTTTTGTAATCCTGTTTTTTGCGGTCTCATGCATCGTTGCTGCACCCGCTGCTGGTCTTGCACAAGAGAAGACTATTACCATAAAGGTTTCGAACTGGTTCCCCGTAGGGGCCGGCCAGGACAAGCTTTTAAAGGAATGGGGTGCGGACCTGGAGAAGAGGACAAACGGCAAGATAAAAGTGAACTATTACGCTGCGGGGACGCTTATCCCTGCGCCGCAGTCCTATGATGGCGTGGTGAAAGGCATAGCAGACGTGACACAGCATGTGGCGGGCTATACGGTGGGAAGGTTCCCCATGATGGAGCTCGTCGACCTCCCTCTCGGCTACCCGAGCGGCACGGTCGTAACAAGAATGGCAAATGATTACTACAAAAAGTTTAAGCCGAAAGAGATGGACCAAGTAAAGCTGCTCTGGTTCCATGCGCAGGCGCCGGGCATCCTCCACACAAAGTCAAAACCAGTCAACAAAATTGAAGATTTAAAAGGCCTAAAGATAAGGACCTTCGGCTCGAACGCAAAGCTGATGTCCTATCTCGGCGGCACGCCGGTTGCCATGCCGATGGGCGATGTCTACGATGCGCTTTCAAAGGGCGTGGCAGACGGGCTTCTTGCGAGCTACGAGACCATGGACAACTGGAAGTTTGCAGATTTTATAAGGTACTCGACAGAGTGTTTTGATGTCGCCTATACTGCTTTGTTCATGGTGATAATGAATAAGAACAAGTGGAACTCTCTGCCGAAAGACATCCAGGCCACAGTAGACCAGCTAAGCGCCGAGTATATTGAAAAGTCTGCCAAGATGTGGGACGATATAGCGGAAAGCGGCAGGCAGGTCCTGCTCAAGAACGGCGGGAAGATTATAAAGCTTTCAAAAGAGGAGCAGGCGAAATGGGTAGAGAAGGCAAAACCCCTGTTTGAGGAGTATGCAAGTAACGTGGAAAAGAAGGGTCTGCCCGGAAAAGAGGCTGTCAAGTACATCCAGGATTATGTAAGTAAATCCAAAAAATAACTTTTGCAACAATCTTCGGGGGCATTTCTGCCCCCGAATCCATTTTAGGGGGTGCCATGGCAGGTTTCTTCAAATTCATTTCTCGATTAAGCAGGTTTATCTTCTGGGTCGCAGGGGGGATACTCTTTGTGATGATGATGTTGACGGTGGTCGATGTGATCTTGCGATACTTAGGGAAGAGCGTTGCCGGGACATACGAGCTTGTATCGTTCGGGGGAGCGCTCACCGTAGGTTTTGCCATCGCGCAGACCTCTCTCGACAACGGCCACGTCTATGTGGATATCCTGACAGATCATGTGGGGCCGGCATTGAGAAAGGCCCTTATTTTTTGTACAAAGCTCGCCGGCGCCCTGGTCTTTCTTCTTCTTGCCTGGTCGTTCACGTTGAAAGGTAACGAATTGTACGGGTCCCAGGAGGTTTCCATGACGCTCCATATCCCCTTTTACCCTGTGGCATACGGGTTGTGTCTTTGCAGCATAATAGAGGCCTTCGTGCTCTTTTCGGAGGCGATTAAGACGGTCTTCTTTCCGGGGATTGGTACGGTCATTGTCGAGGTGGCGAAAGATGAGTGAGGTAACCGTTGGAATAATCGGGTTGGTGGTTCTGCTGTGCCTTTTTGTCACAGGCATGGAGATGGCCTTTCTTATGACAATTGTCGGTTTTGTCGGCTTCGGCATCCTGAACGGGTTTGAGACTGCCATCGGCTTGCTTGCAAACGATTTTATGGATTCCCTTGCATCCTACGGCCTGACCGCTATTCCGCTCTTTGTGCTTATGGGCCAGATCGCATTCAATGCGGGCATTGCCGGCAGGCTCTACGATTCGGCGCATAAGTTTCTGGGGCATATCCCCGGCGGGTTGGCAGTGGCAACCGTGGCAGGCGCCACCGTATTCAAGTCCATCTGCGGCTCCGTTGCCGCTACTGCGGCAACCTTTGCGAGCGTTGCCATCCCGGAGATGGACAAATATGGCTACAGCAAAAAACTGTCAACGGGAATAGTTGCTACTGTGGGCACCCTCGGCGTTCTGCTGCCGCCAAGCGTAATCCTCATTGTATTCGGTATTGCAACCCAGCAGTCCATAGGCAAGCTCTTCATGGCCGGCATACTTCCCGGCCTTATAATGGCTTTCTTTTTCATGATCGTCATCTTCGGCTGGGCAAAGATCAACCCGAAGATAGGGCCGAAAAGCGCCAAGTATTCCTGGGACGCAAGGATAAAGACCGTTCCAAGCGTGATCTGGCCTATCGTCATCTTTTTTCTCATAATAGGCGGGCTCATGAAGGGGATATTCACACCTACAGAAGCAGGTGCAGTAGGGGCATTTGCCGTGATGCTGCTTTGTATAATAAAGAGGGAGATCCGCTTTAGAGGTCTCAAGAAGTCCCTCGAAGAATCTCTCCGGACAACATGCATGGTGCTCATGCTCATAGCATCCTCTACGGTCCTCGGCCATTTCGTTGCCCTTACAAACATTTCGCAGGTAACCGCCGAATGGGTGAACGGGCTCAATGTGCATCGTGCATTCGTAATGATAATCATCTTTTTCATATATCTCATAGGCGGTTCCTTTATGGATGACCTTGCCTTTTTGATCCTTGCAACCCCGATCTTCTATCCTATTATCACAGGTCTCGGTTATGACCCCCTGTGGGCCGGCATCGTACTGTGCTTCACCGTATGTGTAGGCTCCGTTATTCCGCCGGTGGCAATGTGCGTCTTTATTGTAAAGAACATAACAAAGGTGCCTATGGGCACTATATATGGCGGCGTCTACCCCTTTCTCATCTCCATGGTCGTTGTGCTCATATTACTTTTTATATTTCCCGAGCTTGCCACCTATCTGCCGAATGTGTTTATGAAATAATCGGAAAGGTGTATAATACAACATAGGAGGCCAAAAATGGTTTTCGGAGATGTACTGAGAAGGAATGCAGGCAAGTTTCCCAATAAAACAGCGATCGTCCATGAGGACACACGACTGACCTTCAGGGAATTCAATGAAAGGGTTAACGGCCTTGCGAACGCGCTTCTAAAAAAGGGGCTGAACAAGGGCGACCGCATAGGCGTGCTTGTGCACAACTGCCATCAATTTATTGAGATATACTTTGCCGCGGCGAAGACCGGTGGCATCTTCTGCCCCTATAACAACCACCTGAAGCAATGGGAGCTTAAGGACATCTTCGACTACTCAACCCCGAGGTTTCTTTTCGTTGACGCCGACTTCGGCGCCATGGTAAGCGCGCTCAAGCCGGAACTCTCCTATGTGGAACAGTTTGTCGCTGTCCGGCCCTCTGACATGCCCTTTATGGAGGACTACGAAGCGTTCCTGTCGAAGGGGGAAAGATACGAGCCCTGCGTCGAGGTCCTCGAGGACGATGTGCTCAGCATCATCTTTACGGCAGGGACAACGGGCAGGCCAAAGGGCGCCATGAGAACGCACAGGCACCTCATGGCCGACGCTGTTACATCCGTTATCGAGCTGCGCGTCGAATACGACGAAAAGGTGCTCATTACCTTCCCTATGTATCACGTGGCCTGCGAGGACAACATCGTCAGGCACTCCTTTATGCCGAACACGTTCTACATAAAGAGGGAAGGGGGTTTCAACCCTGAGGATATACTGGAATATATCGCACGAGAAGGGATCACCAGGTGCCAGATGGTGCCCACGATGGTCCATAGCTTCATCCAGGTGCCGGATATAAAAAGATTTGATCTGAGCAGCCTGCGGCTGATCTTGTATGCAGCCGCCCCTATGCCGGTCGAGCTCCTGAAAAGGGCACTAGAGGTCTTTCCCTGCGGTTTTGCCCAATTGTATGGCCAGACCGAGAGCGGTCCTTTTACCACAGTATTAAAACCGGAAGACCATATACTGGACGGTTCAGAGAAAAGATTGCAGAGGCTCGCCTCTTCCGGTAAGCCTGCAATCAATTACGAGATCAGGATCGTCGATGAGAATGATAACGATGTGCCCATCGGCGAGGTGGGCGAGATCATCGGCAGAAGCGAAGCGATGATGAAGGGCTACTGGCAGATGCCGGAGGAGACGGAAAAGAAGCTCAGGAACGGCTGGCTGCACACGGGCGACCTCGGCAGGCTCGATGAGGACGGCTATGTGTACATCGTGGAGAGAAAGAACGACCTGATCATCTCCGGCGGGGTCAACGTGTATCCGCGCGAGATAGAGGAGATCCTCTATCAGCATCCCGCGGTGTCGGAGGCGTCGGTGGTGGGCATACCCGACGAACACTGGGGAGAGATCGTGAAGGCGGTCATTGTCCTGAAGGCGGGTGCCACGGCCACAGAGGATGAGATCAAGGAATTCTGCGGCAAGCGTCTGGCAGGCTACAAAAAGCCTAAATCAGTGGAGTTCTGGAAAGAGCTGCCGAAGAGCCCCCAGGGAAAGATCCTGAAGAAGGAGATAAGGAAGGCCTTTCAATAATCCGCACACCCCCTCACCCTGACCCTCTCCCGCGAGGGGAGAGGGAATGTTGTTGCGTCCCGCAAAGGGGAAGGGGAATCGTCCTGTTACGTACCTACCATATGTGCCCTTAGCCTTTTCCTTAAACCCGGATAAGTCATTAGCATAGCGTCGGGCTTTCCTTTAGCAAACCGTCGTGAGGCAAGGAAGCTCGGTCTTTTGCGCAGCAAAAGTTCCGAAGCCGAACGCGAGCGAATGGAGCCGCAGGAGCGAAATGAGCGTGTTTGCGGGGAAGAGCCCGACACTATGCTAATCCTAATGGAAAATCTGGGTTAAAATGTCGCGATCATCCCCTTCTCCCACCATGGGGGGAGTTTAAAATGAACATAAAAAGGGCTTCCGAAGAGGAAGCCCTTAGTCTTTTTGCTTTTTGTCTATACGATGGTTTTCAGCTTTTCCTGAAGGTTCTTGGTGAATTCCTTCTCTGTATCCTTCGCCTTCGCCCTCATGATCCTGTCGCCGAACATGGCAAGCTTCCCGACGATATTCACGTCCGACTTATAGGAAACCTCCACTTTGCCGGGAGACACTTCTTTCAGGTCCACGGTGGTCTTGCTCTTGAAGTGGCCGAGCTTTGTCATGTCTTCGCCTTCGCCTTCGATCTCCATATGGGTAGGCCGCTCTATCTTTGTAAGCTTGTTCACGAATTTCAACTTTGCCGAGATGGGGCCAACCTTCTGTTTCACCACGCACTCATACGAAGTATCGTCGATCATTTTTACCGATTCCGCGCCTGGCATACATGTCATGATGGTGTCCGGCTTCAGCAAAAAATCGAACAATTTATCGATGGGCGCATTTAATGTAAATCCTCCCTCTATAATCATGCAAACCTCCTATGTTTGAATTGCCCTTTCCAGCTTCTTACTGATTTCTAAAGCTTACTCTGGGCCTTCTCGATCAACTCTGCCACGGTGACATAGCTCTTGTTCCCGGGCGTTGTGGCCTGTTCGATCATAAGATCGATAAATGTGAAGCCCTTGTCTTTGCCTTGCTCGTCGATCCAGGCCTTATGCGGCTTATCTCCTGTTCCGAACATATGGCGCGCGACCTGAAGGCTGCTGTTCCATTCCTTTTTACATACAGGACATTTAAAGTTCACGGTATCCTCCTCTCTATTTTTTCCCTTTTTTCTTCTCTTGCTCTTTTTCCTTCTTCTCTTTCAGGGCCTTCAGGATCATTTCAGGCGTTATGGGGTTTTCTTTCATCTGGATACCAAAACGGTGAAAGATGGCATTGCCTATTGCGGCAGCGGTCGGGTTGGTAAGCCCTTCGCCCGCCTCCTTCGCGCCGTACGGTCCTTCAGGCTCATAGGTGTCGATCTCGGCCACGGCTGTCTGAGGCATCTCTGTGGCCCTGATCATCTTGTAGTCTACTAGGTTCGGGTTCATCAGCTTGCCGTCCTCGTATGGCATGTACTCGAGGTAGCCGTAGCCGGCAGCCATGGAGAACGCGCCTTCAAGCTGGCCGATGAGGCCGAGGTGGTTGATGGGCTGCCCGCAGTCGTGGGCCGTCAAGCTGTCGATGAGCTTGATCTTGCCTGTTTCTTCATCTATCTCCACTTCCACTCCCTGGAGCATGTAGCTGTATGCCGGAGAGATCATACCCTTTCTGTGAGGCGTGTAGTAGCCCCTGCCGACGATCTTCATGCCGTCTTTGCCGCGGAGGGCCTTCTTTACCAGTTCGCCGTAATCATAGCCCCTCTCCGGACGGGCGATGGCGTGCACCCACCTGTCCTTTATGTCGAGGTCATATACGATGTTAAATCCGGACTGAGCGTAAGCAAATTCCAGGAGCTGCTTCTTGGCGTCTTCACATGCCATCTTCACCGCGTTGCCGGTCATGAGGGTCTGCCTGGAGCCCCACGCACCGAGGTCCGGCGGGCAGATATCGGTGTCGCCCGAGTGCACTTTGATGTCCTCCATTTTGACGCCCAGCGTCTCTGCGCAGATGATGGCAAGCGTGGTGTTCGATCCCTGGCCGATCTCCTGGGCTCCTACAAAGAGCTCCACGGTCCCATCCTGATTGATGGTGATCATAGCGGCCGAGAATGCGTAGGGGGTGTCAAACCAGTTGAAGATGCCTCCTGACATGAAGCCGCAGGCTGAGAGGCCGATGGCCCTGTTGGCAGGCAGCTTGCCTTTATCTTTGATCCACTTCTTTATCTCGTCGTAGCACTGGTCGATGCCGCAGCTTGCGATCGTCGCCTGCCCCGGCACTTCATAGCCTTCGTAGTGGGAATTCTTCCGCCTCATCTCGATGGGATCAAGACCGAGGTCAGCCGCGATCCACTCTATCTGCTGCTCAGAAGTGAACATTGCCTGGGGCGCCCCGAACCCTCTCATCGATGTGGAGGGCAATGTATTTGTGTAGACCCTGTAGCCGTCATAGCGGTAGCCCTTCCATCTGTACGGGAAGGAATGGAAGAAGCCGGTGAGGTAAAGCGCTGTGGCGCCCATGCCGGTATATGCGCCGCCGTTGGTAAAGACCTTGGCTTCGCGCGCACAGAATGTACCGTCTTTCTTCACGCCTGTCCTGACATAGTAAAACATGGGGGTCCGGCGCTTCGAGGCGATGAAGTCTTCTTCCCTCGTGTAGACGATCTTGACCGGCCTGTGGAGCTTTCTGGAGAGCACGGCGCTGCAGAAGATCGCACCGTCAAGCTCGAACTTGCCGCCGAAACCGCCGCCGACATAGGTAGAAATAACCCTTATATCGCCTTCCCTCATGCCGAGCACACCTGCCATAAGCGCCTGCAGGTAATAGGGCGACTGGTTGGAGTGGTAAATCGTGAGCTTGCCGTCAGTGAAGCTTGACACTGCCGCACGGGTCTCCATGCACATATGTGCCTGGCCGCCGCACTTGAACCAATCTTCCCTTATATAATCGGCCTCCTCGAAGGCCGCTTCCACGTCGCCCCATTCAATATGCCGGGTAACGTTGATGTTGCGCTCAAAGCCTTCATGGATCTCGGGCGCTTCTTTCTTGATCGCTTCGAGCGGCTCATAGACCGCAGGAAGCACTTCATAATCGACATCGATATAGTCAAGGGCCTTCTCCGCGATCTCTTCGGTAATCGCCGCCACTGCCGCAACGGGCTCGCCGATGTAGCGCACCTTGTCGACAGGGAGTATCTGCTCGTCGCAGAGGTCCTTGTAGCGACGCCAGATGCCCTGCTTGATGCCCAGGGTGTCTTCCTTGCCTGTCACAACGCCCAAGACGCCGGGAAGCTCGAGTGCCCTGCTGTAATCGATCTTCCGGATCTTTGCGTGGGGATGGGGGCTTCTCAATATCTTGCCGTAGAGCATGTTGGGCAGCTTCACGTCGAAGGTGTATGTCGCCCGCCCTGTCACCTTCGCTACGCCGTCTACATTATGAACATGGGTGTTGATTACCTTAAATGCTGAATGCGGATTGATTACGGTGTATTTGTTCATGATTTAACCTCCGTATATTTGCCTTTTGCAGTCGCATCTATCGCCCGGACGATGCTGTTGTAGCCCGTGCAGCGGCAGATATTTCCTTCAATGCCTTCCCTTATCTCCCATTCCGTCGGGTTCTTGTTCTCGTTAAGGAACGCCTGCGCCGTCATGATCATGCCTGATGTACAAAATCCGCACTGGAAGGCGCCGTGGTCAATGAACGCCTTCTGGATAGGCGCCAGATTGCCGTTTTTCTCCAGACCCTCGGCAGTCGTTATCTCCGTGCCCTCGGCCTGCATTGCAAGCACAGAGCATGACTTCACGGCCATGCCGTCAATCAGTACCGTGCATGCGCCGCATGATACCGTGTCGCAGCCCCTCTTTGTCCCGGTTAAACCTATGTGGTCTCTTATTGCTTCCACCAGAAGCGTCTTCGGGTTTATATATAACTCATACTCCTGCCCATTTACCGTGAGCCGTAACAATTGCTTTTCCATTATAAGACCTCCTTTCTCTATTAAGCCTTAGCTTCGTCAAAGGCTTTTTTCAGCATCCTCTTCGTCAGCACGCCCAGCAGGTGTCTCCTGTGTTCCTCAGAAGCATGGATGTCTGCAACAGGTTCACAATCTTCCGATGCTATTTTGCCTGCGTCGGCAAAGAGACTTTCCTTAAGCGCCTTTCCAACCAGCAGCTCCTCTGCCCTCTTCACCCTTCTCGGGGTAGCGCCGGCATTGCCCAGAACGATCCTTGCATCCTTGCATTTGCCGTTCCCGTCCAGCGTTACCGAGGCTGCCGCAGCCACTACGCCCATATCGCTCTCGAGGAGGTTGAATTTCTGATATGCGGCGCCCGTCTTCGGCTCCGGGGGCGGGACCTGGACTTCCAGCACGAGCTCGCCTTTGTTCAGGGCCGTCTCAAAATAGTCCACGAAGAAGTCCTCCAGGGACATGGTCCGCTCGCCTTTCGCGCCGCCGACCTTTATGTTTGCCTTCAACGCGATCAGTACCGGTGCAGGATCTCCGGCAGGGTCGGCGTGTGCAAGGTTCCCCCCGATGGTTCCCCAGTTTCTCACCTGGATCGATGCAAGCTTATTCTCCATCGCCACGAGCACAGGGTAGTTCTTCTTGATCACATCAGACTTTTCAATGGCGCGGTGGATGGTGGTGGCGCCGATCTTCAAGCCCTCTTTCTTGTCGAATTTGATGTAATCAAGCTCCTTGATGCGCTTGATGTCGAGGAGGTATTCCGGGGCTATCATCCCCTGTCGCATTACGATCAGCAAAGACTGACCGCCACAGATCACTTTACAATCGTCGTGCTCTGCATACATGGCGAACGCTTCTTTAAGCGTGCCGGGCCTTAGGTAATTAAAATCGTTTATCATGGCTCTCTCCTTTCTGTGAATTCTTCAACTTCTACTAATTCTTCCACATTGCTTATCCACTTAGAACTTTTTTGAATATCTTCCGGCATCCCGAACTTCTTGTCCTGGACGTCGTCATTGCCTTTATTGATTTCCGACTTTAATGCATCGATCTGCTCTGCGCCAAACTCGACCCCATGGTATTCCTTGGAAAAACACATATAGAAGTGCCTCCCCCTGTAGATAGGGCATTCAGTGCAAGCCCCTTTCGAGATCGGGCACGTCATCTTTACTTTTGCCATTGGACATCACCTTTAATCATTATTTGAACTCTTTTATCAATAAAGAGATCTTTGAACGCATTGTGAGAGATATAAGGGCTAAACAACGTATTTAAGGATAAGATATTAGCATATTTTATGGTTGCATTGCCACATGCTTTCGCATCTGCATATTCTTTTCGCAGGAGTTTTTTGATCAGATTATTATAAAGAGGCATAATGAATAACCCTTTATCCAATATGTTCACTATCAAGAATAGTATATGTATTGTATAATAATCCCTTTTTTTTGTCAATATATTTATTGAATCATTTAAAAAATTATTGTTCATTATAGTAAACAAATAGACATCTCCTTGCCTTTCTCGGGGCGCCCCGGACCCGTGCTCCCTCATGTCTATAAATCATTGAGAAAATCCTCCAGCAGCCTTTTGATCGTCGGCACCAGGTAGGAAACATCCTTGCAGGGGGAACCGTCCTTTTGCCAGACATACCTGAACTTTTCAACGTCGGTTTTGCCCGGCTGCCCGATCTGTATTGCCTTGGCGATCACGCCATTCCTCAAAAGCCGGTCCTTGGCCTCTTTTGCCAGAGAGACGTCATCGCTTCCCCCATCGGTGATGAGGATGAGCACCTTCCTGAGGTCGCCGCCCTCGATCTTTTGTTTTGCTTCTTTATCTATCTCTGCCGCCACCTTGGCCAGGGATTTATAGTCCGAGGTCCTGCTGCCGGTACAATCCTCCAGTCTCCTGGCGATCCTGACGCGGGTGGCGAAATCTATGGTGTCGCTCAAGGGTTTCAGTTCCTCATCCCCGGCATGGAATCCCCGTATCTCTGTCAGAACGTGGAGATCGACAGCCCTTTCGAACCGCTCTTCTTTCAACTTTTTCTCGAATTCATCCAGGGCTTCCGTGATCAGGATGGCTGTCAGCTTCTGCTCGTAGCTCTTTCCCCCGGGCCGGTTTTCGTTCATGGACCCCGAAAGATCGCAGACCAAGGTAAATTCGACCTCCTTGAGCCTGTGCTCATCAAACTCCTCTCTCCGGACCTTTAACTGGGTTCTTGAATTGAGGATGCCGCCGCTGATATCGATGTAAGATTGGGCGATCATGGCGGGATCGAAGATCACACCCTGGTCGGTTCGCTCCTTCAGCCGGCGCCTTATCTCCTTTCGGGTGGCGATGATCCGCTCGAAAATGCCCCGGAGCGGCTTTATCTGGTACTCAATCTTCCTGTATTCGTCGGCGTAATCTTCCACCTCCTCAGCGGAAACTCCGTGGCGGGACCTGAACTGCTCCTTGGCGATCTGCTCCGGCGATTTGTTTTCTTCCCTGCGGCGCCTTACCTCCCTCTCGATCTCTTCCCTTGCCTCTTCCAGCGAAAGGGCCTGGGGGAGCTTCTCCTTGGATTCATCGTATTCATGGACGAAATAGTCCTCTTCCCTGACAACGTTTTTCTCGATGTATCCACTTTCAGAGCTCCGGGATCCGCCTTCCATGCTCTCCCCGGCGATGGCGTCGGCATCATCGGTCCCGTCACGCCTCTCCTTTTCCTGCCTTTTTCGTTCTTCCACATCCTCCCTGAAAAACCTTTCATAGACAGGCTCGATATAATCCCTGATCACGTCGAAACGGTCCCCGGGTGCGGCGGCAGGATCGGACACCAGGAGGATAAGGTCCGTTCCCTGGCCGTCAATGTTCTTAAGCCTCTCTACTGCTGCCCGGACCTCAGGAGACAGGGCCACCTCCTCCGCGGGCAGCATCTTTTCCCGGAGTATGGCGTAGATGAGCTGAAGGTGCCTGGGGCTCTTCGTATAGTTGATACGGGGAAAGAGCTTGTCCTCGTAGAGATATTTGCGCGTCTCCCAGTGGGCGGGAAACCTCCTGTCCTCCTCCCTGTTTGCCAGGATGTCATTGATGTAATGGTAAAGGAGGTCAAGCCTCCGCTCTTTCTTCGTCCTGGCGTAAAGATCGGCATAGGCCTCAGGATCTTTGCGCCAATCCCTGAAATGTTCAATCTCGTGGCAGGTTGCCCACATGCTTTCTGATTCTGAAAATCCCCTCTTCACAAAGAAGTTGGGGTCAAAGGTCCCGCGCCCTGTTTTCATGTCGATGGTCCAGCGATCACCCAGCTCGAAGACGAGTCCTGCCTGCTGGGCATAATCGCAGATGGCCCTTTCATTCTCAAGGAAGAACCTTGCTGCCTTTTGCGCCGCCCTGGAACCGGCCGCTCTCTTCGCTTTGTCCCCCGGAGAGCCGCCTTTTGGCTTTTCTTTATTGCGCCCCCTTTGTCCTCCTGTGCGTTGTGGAGAACCGGCAACGCCCTGTTTTTTCCCGTTGGCCTTTATCATAGCTCGCGGTCCGTAAAGAATGCATCATCAAGGACGTCCTTTATATAGGCATAGTTATTCTTGGCGATAACATAGGCCCCGCCGTCCTGAACCGGTTTAAGGCAATATACCTCGTCGTATTCCCTGTCGTCCCTCGTCCCTTTTTCGTTTACGATGAAATATTTTGTTCCCCGCCGCGCCCAGAAGGCGATCCGGCCATGGATATTCTGCGGTATGCCCACCTGTTCGTATAAGCCAGGTATCTTTTCGCCCTTATCGTTGACCACAAATTGTTCTTTTCCCTGTTCGGCCTTGAATGCTGTCCGGCCGTTGATGTCCTGAGGATTGCTCACTGCCGTATATCTCCCGCCAACAGGCGTGCCCTTCTCGTTCACAACAAGATAGCGGCCGGCCTGAAATGCCCAAAAGGCTATAGCACCACCAATGCCCTCAGGGTCGCGGACCGAATCGTATGCCTCACCAATCCTTGTCCCTTCTTCCGTAACGATGAACCATTTGTTTTTGTGCTTTGCCCGGAAGACTATCCGGCCGTTGATATACCGGGGATCGCCGATCGCATCGTACTCTCCCCCGACCCTTTCGCCCTGCTCGTTGACGATAAAATATTTCGTTCCCTGCCGCGCCCAGAAGGCGATCCGGCCGTTGATATCCCGGGGGGCGCTCACATATTCGTACTCTCCCCCGACCCTTTCGCCCTGCTCGTTGACTACGAACTCCTTCTTCCCCTTGACGGCCCTGAAGGCGATGCGGCCGTTGATATTCTGCGGGTCGCCGACGGTGTCGTACTCCCTGCCGATGATCTCCCCCTGCTCGTTGACTATGAACTCCTTCTTCCCCTTGACGGCCCTGAAGGCGATGCGGCCGTTGATGTCCCTGGGCTCGTTGACGGCTTCGTAGCCGCTGAGATCAACGCGATATGTCCGCTCATCTTCAGGAAGGGCGGGCGCCTTCACCGAAACAGGCTTTTCGATCTGCTTTTTCCGAAAGGCATCGATGTTCTGCCGGCCACGGGCGCTGTCCGGCGGACCGTACACGTCGTCTACGATCTGTCTGGCATCCAATATTATAAAATTCTGCGCTGATGCCATAGTGTTACCTGGCCGTCTGATCGACCTGCTTTCCCTGGAAGGCCAGTAACTTGGCTTCCGTCAATCCGGGAATTCCAAACTCATCCGGCTTCCAGGTCTTAAAGAAACGGAATCGACAAAAGAGCTGCACAAGATAAACCTGGTCCTCTACCACCGCGGGCTTGATAAACTCATTCAGAATATAGAACTCCAGCGGCCTGTCGAAATTGCGGGCCTTCCAGGGCCTCACAATATTCCACAGGTGGCGCAGGGAAAGAACTGATTTTTTAAGGCTGGCAGGTATCTCCCGGGCCGCGTCAGCCCCTTCTCCGAAATAATCCATATGTTCCCCGGTAAATATCCTTTGGATCTCGGCCGCTGCTTCCGTCAACCGTTTCAGGTCGTCCAGGTCTTCAGGACCTTTTATCTGGAGATTCCCCCTTCTATCCAATAATGAAGCGACGAGGATCTGATATGTCTCGTGCTGAGGTGTGTACTTGATATCGTTGGACCACCAGCGCGACAGGAAGGCTGCATCAAGTTCTTCCCGTTTGTAACGGGCCGATTTGATATTGGCGGTAGCGAGAACGGCGAACCCCTTCTTCACGATTATGTCGCCTCCCCCGTTTTCCTGGACCTTTACCGTGTCTCCCGCTCTCCTGGTCAGAACATGGTTCAACCGCATGATGATAGAGTGGGGAATGCCGTCCATCTCGTCAATGATAAGGGGCTTCCCATCCCTCATGGCCCGGACCAGCGGCCCGTATTGAAAGAAACTGATGGTCAGGCCCTTTACAACGATGGCCTGATAGTATTGCTTCTCGACCTCTTTCAATTCCTCTTTCGGGGCATCGGGGTTCCACTTTACGTATTCACGCATGTGGTGCTCAAACTCACGGATCCTGTCCTTTTGGGGCCTCACGCCTATCTGCGTTCTTCCATAGATGTCATATTTAGTGGCCTCCTCGGAACCGGAAATAAACTCCGGCTCGCAGCCGAAATATTTTCGCGCCACATGGAGCGCGACCTCTGTCTTGCCGGCCCCCAGGTGGCCCCGAAGCAGGACGGGAATGCCAAGCTGGGAGTGGCTCACGATCTTCATCACCTCTTCCCTGATGCTCGGAGTTTCAACAAAACCGCCGTTGAGAAGCTGCCTCCTGTACCCGAGAAGCTCCCGCCTCTTTGTCTCGTAATAGACCTCCTCGCTGCCCGTGAGCTCGCCTACCTTCTCAAGGGCCTTCCGGCGGATCGATGCGTATTTTTCTATGGTCTCATTGTCTGCCCTGGTCAACGCCGCGTTCTCGTTGTTCCGTCTGGCCAGAAGCTCCATGCGGGCGATCTCGCATTTCTCGATAAGCTTCTGCAGGCTCTCCACGTTGCGCGCGGACCGGATGACCGCTATTTTGCGTGTTATGCGGTCCTCAAAGGCCTCCGCTATCTCTTCGTGAACGATCAGGCCGGCAATCCTCGTTTCAACTTCCGCCAGCAGGCGCCTTGCCTCCTTTACCGAACCCTCAAGGCCCTGGGTTGACCGCAGGAGCCGCGTCAGCGACCTTATGTCCGCCCCCTCGTTAGTCGCTTCCAGGCCATCGAGGATATTCATGATCTCTTCCTGGGTGATGGACCCTTTTTGCCCATCCAGAACAGCTTGATCGGAGACGATCTGTTTGAGGAGGTCCTCCTTTTCCAATACAGCCTGAAGGAGCCCGGCAACGCCCTGTTCGATCTCCAGAGGACTTAAACGCTCTTTGATCCTGCCCTTTTTGCCTCCCTCTTGAGCCCTGCCCGCCGCCTTCAGCCGTTCGGTCAAATACCTGGCAATACCCTGAGCAGAGAACCGGGTCATCTTTCCTGTGGAATATCCGGTTTCGATCATTATCCTTATCGCCCTCTTATCGGGAAACGTTTCTCAAAACTAAAACAGGTAAAGTTGAAAAAGCGCCTCCCCCCTTTCGGGGAAAGGCGCTGATTGTATTTTACAGGATTACCACTTGGGCATGGGAAGTTTTTTAGGGCTCTCCCAGTCCTTAAGCGGCTTCATCCACTCCGCACGCTCCACGAACTCGTCATGTGCCAGAGGTACCGGCGGGTGACAGACCCAGAGCGGATCGAATTCATCTTTCACCTTCAGGAGCCATTCATGGTAGTTCGGCCCGTACATCGGCCCGGTCAGATAGAGGGGCTGGTGAGGCCCGAGGAGGGACGTGTAGAACCGTTCCTTTATGTTCATTTTTGCAGTTTCCAGATAGAAATGGTCGACGCCTGCGGTGTCCTCGTCCTGGTCCCAGTATATAAGGAATTCGGAATAGCCCTGATGACCCAGCTCGAAGCTCTGGAACCAGCCGGGATCGCCGTTGTCAGGCATGAGGGGCGGTGTATATTTTCTCTTCAGGTCGGCATAGGATTCTCCGTGCTGCGTTGCCTGTGAGAGCGATTCGATGATGTAGTCGACAGATACATAGGATCCGCACATGAGCCACATGCCCGCCGAGTCGGCGTTCTTTATCCATGACTCATCTGACGGTTTTGTAGGCCGCGCGATGCCGCCCAGTTCGGTCATAATGTCGCTAAGCACGTTCTCGTCATACTGCATCTGTTCCTCTGAGGTATAGCCAATAAGAAGTACACGGACGATGAAGAAGTTCTTGATCGTCTCCTCAGTCTCCTTGCCCCAGATCTCCCAGAATTCCTCCTTGCACTCGGCCTTTGCGATGGCCCGCCAGAAAAGAGGCACCTTGGTTACGGCGCCGGCGATTTCCGCCTTGCCTATCTCGTACATGGCCTTTACCTGGGCCGCCTTGCTCGGCATCTGGAAATTGACCCATTTGACGCGCTTCTCAGGCAGGGCAAGGGCGGTGTTCGGTGCAATGCCGGTGGGCACAAGCGGTTCAGGCTGGAAGGGAAGTGTCTTGATGGCCATTTTCGTAACGATGCCGAGGCAGCCGCGAAGGCCCGTGAAGCCTCTGAGAAGGCCCCTCAGGTCAGGCCCCGGCCCGTCGCCCCAGAAGGGGTCTGTACCGTCTGCGAGAGATCCCATTTTAACGAGTTCGCCGTCGGGCAGCACAAGCTCTGTTCCCAGTATGCGCCTGTGAGGAAGGCCGATCCGGTGGCTCAACGGAGACCAGCCGTCGCCGATCAGGTTCGCAATTGCCGATGCCTGGGCGCCGCCGCCGCCGATGATCACGTAAGCACCTTTGTTCATGGCCTCCTGCTGGATAGGTGAATATATGACACCTGAGCCGACAACGATATAAAAATGCTTTTCATCAATCTCAAAAGAATTCAACCGTTTTAGGTCAATGAGCAATTCATTCTCCACGTGGCAGTGGGAACGGGGGCCGTAGAAGCCCGTGCTGTATGGTACGTAAGGGACCTTGTACCGGTTGCATATCTTAACGACCTTCTGCACCTCTTCCGTCGTCTTCGGCATGACCACGGCCTCGGGGATCGTGGTCATTACCCGCTCGTATCCCAGACCGCTTTCATATCCGCCAGGCCCCGAACGGTAGCCCTCACAGACGGCCGGATCGTCAGAGATATACTTTTCGCCTACTACAGACTTTAATGCGTTATATGCTTGTTTTTGTATACTCATGGTCCGCCTCCTTATAGTTCAACTGCAGCGCTGATAATCTCTGCAATGTCCATTACTTTCACATTGTCCCCGTTCTCTTTGACGGCCTGGCTGAAATTGCTCTTGCACCAGGGACAGGCAGATACGAGAACCTCGGCGCTTACCGACTTTACCTCGTCCAGACGGTGTTTTGCAGAGAATGAGGCAAGGTCCGGAAATGCCTCCTTTGTGCCCCTGCCTGCTCCACAGCAGAAGGAATTCTCTCTCTTCCTGGGCATTTCAACAAACTTCGCGCCGGGGATTGCATTCAATATATTCCTTGACTCGGCATACAACCCGGATTTCCCGCGCCTTCTCTTGAGGGCGGGGCTTACCATGCCCATCCATCCGCGCTCACCGCTCCACGGAGTCCAGGGATCACAGAGCCTGCTTACGCCACATGAGTCATGGTAGGTAAAGCGGGCATCGACAGGTTTTGTCAGCTTAAGATCGCCCTTCTTCATTGCCTCGTCGGCAACCTCGATAAGGTGTACCACATTAAAACCGAGATCGGATGTCGCGATGTTGAGGAGCTTCGGATAATCGACCTTCCACATGCGGTATCCCTCGGCGCAGCTTGTCACAAGCGTCTTTGCGCCCGTTGCCCGTACCGCTTCTATATTGCGCTTCGCCAGCTCCCGTGCCTCATCGATCATGCCGACGGAATAGAGCGTATTCCCACAGCACCATTCATCGGGCAGGACCATGAACTTCCTGCCGGACGCGTTGAGCACCTTTGCCGTCGCCTGCGCTATCTCAGGGTTCACATATGAGGCGGAGCATCCGACAAAATAGACCATGTCGGCCTTTTCTGCCACCTTTACATCCTTTGTGATCCACTTTTTCCTGTTTTCATGGGGTGATCCGAACTGGTTGTGCTTTGCGGAAATGTTTTTGGCAATTTTCTTGTGCGCCGGCATCGGGCCTGCGCCATCCTGTACTGCCTTTATTCTCAAGGCCTCAAGGCTCAATCCGATTTCGAGGTCAAGGTTGCGCTTGCAGCCCACATCGCAGGCGCCGCACAACGGGTCTGCGTAGATGATCTCCAGGAGCTTGTCGGTCCATTTCAGCTTGCCTTTTTGAACGGCCAGGCCGATCCTCATCTTGCCGAATGCGCCGTAGGCATCAAAATCGTTCCAAAGGTTGCTCGGACACCGCACCGAGAACTCCACGCCCGGCATATATGTATGCTCAACCCAGTAGCACCCCTTGCACTTAATGCAATGGTCCATATCATAAACAAAGTTGTCTAAATTTGTTACATCAAGAGCCACTTTCTTTTTTGGCGTATCAAACATCTCATCTTTTCGCATTTTATCCTCCTTAGAAGCACAAATTGCCGGGGTTCATAATATTCTTCGGGTCAAACACGTTCTTTACCCGCTTCAATGCCATGGTATAGCCGGCAGCGCGATCATATATTATCGGCGCGAGATCCCCATAAGGTCTTGTGAAGAATGCCCCTTCATTCATCATGGCCATTGCAGCGTCACGATAGATATCCGACACAAAGGCCTTTTCTCCTTCATCGTCAGGGTAATAGAAGAAGCTGAACTCGATCTGGCAGGCCCTGTTATGCTCTATAGGCTGTATGTAGCTTCCTATCTCGCTGACTGGGTAGCTGTATCTGGCTGCCACCATCTCCATAATGTCCATGAACATCTGCACCTTGTTCGGCTTGGTAATAAAGAAAAGGTTCTGGCAGCCGCCCTTTACCCTGTTCTTCCAATAAGGGACATTCGAAGGCCAGGGCTTTCTCAGCATGGGAAGGAGCTTTCTTCCAAGGCCCGGAAAGCCGGGAAGGTTGTCTGTAAGGGCCATCTTCTGAAACTCCTGAGTCAAAACCTGTGAAAGAAAGTTTTCCTCATAGGCTATCTTTTCTTCGGGTCTCCTGAGAAGCCCGCTTATCACCAGGACAAGCGTCCAGGGGGGCAACGTCGCGCAGAGCTTATCAAAATCGTCAGGCATGTTCTCCGCCACGAGGGCAGCGAGGTCTATGTTGTTCAGCAGGATACATTCCTGGCCGATCCTGCGTGGCAGGATCCTGTAAAGGAAATCCATGGCATAGGGCAGGTCATTGACGGGCGCGAAAAGGATCTTGTCGATCCTCGGGATGGATTCGATCTTCACGCTTGCCCACGTAACGATTCCCATCGTACCCTGTGCCTGCTGAAAAAACCTGTAGAAGTCAAGGCCCGGCCCCGACGGGTTTGCCCCTCTCGATTTAGACTCCGGGAAGCCGTTCACGCTGGCTGAGCCGCAGCGGAATATCTCACCGTTTGCCCAGACGACCTCGATCGACTGCATGGGTTCGCCGTAATCATATACGATATTTGTCGGTACCTCCCGCTCCAGCGTGTCGGTAACCACAGAGCGGTCTCCGGGGGGCAAAAGCGGCATTATCGTCCTCATGCCCTTCTTTTCCAGCTCGGTGACAAACTGATCCCAGGTCACACCGGCCTCAATTCTCGCCAGGCGGTTGTCCAGGTCGATTTCCAGGATCCTGTTCATCCTTTTGAGATCAACCACTACGCCGCCCTGTTTCGGTATGGTGCTCCCGTGGAAGTGCACCTTTGAGCTCACGGGCACCACAGGGATATTCTTTTCGTTGCACCATGCCACGACTTTTCCTACCTCCTGCGAATCGCCCGGCCACGCAACTGCGTCAGGCATGCCCGAAGGGAGAAGGCTGTAGTCTCGCGAGTATTCTGCAAGGTCTTCCTTCTTGTCGCTTACGTAATCCTTGCCCAAAATCTTTGCAAGTTCATTCTTGATACTCATTTTGCCTCCTTGTTCTTTACTTTATATTTCTTGTATATTCTCTTATTGCCGACATTTATTGACCGGAGCCTGCTGCCATCAGCATATTGCAATTTTCAATGCTGCGGCGGAAATAAAATATCAATATATTAAATGTCAATACATGAAATGTCAATACATTTATTTTCTTGTATACGTGTTCACAAGCTGATATAATTTATCCTAACAGTAATACTATCTGTCGGGGTGAAAGAATGGGCAGGATCAACTATCGAAGCGACCTGAGCACCGATGAAAAATTGCTTATGGCGGTAGTGAGAGCGGCGGAAACCTTCAAGAGGGTGGTGTCTGTCATCTACAGGAAGCGTGCCCTTTCCTTTCCGCAGTATAATGTCCTCAGGGTGCTGGACGCCTCACAGGACGGCCAGTGCAGAATCAGCGATGTAAGCCGGATCATGCTTGTCCCCGGGGCCAACATGACCGGCATAGCCAAGAGACTGGAAAAAAGCGGCTTTATTGCGAGGAAATCGGACCCTCTCGACGAGCGGGTAACCATACTGAAGCTCACGCCGAGAGGAAAAACGACCCTTGCAAGCATAGAAAAAGAGCTTGACAATAATACCCACGCAATGCTGAAAGGATTCACAACACAGGAAAAGATCGAGCTTCTTGACAAGGTGAAGCGGCTCATCAAGAACAGCAGGGAGATAGCATAGCCAGATCCTGTCGCAAACCGGTTGAAAATCTGTTCAAGGAAGCCCGGTTTTACCATTCCCCTCTCACCCTGACCCTCTCCCGCTAGGGGGAGAGGGAACATTCTTAGACCCTTTTCCGCAAAGAGGAGTGGGAACGTTGTTGCGCTGACCCTTTTCCGCAGAGGGGAGAGGGGGTATTGTTAGACCTTTTTCCTTAAGAAGAGAGGGAACGTTGTTGCCGGGTGCCGCTTGTGCCCTGTGTCCTTAATGGGAGAGGGGATATGGTGCCGCTCGAATCGCGGCATGGGTGATTCCTTCGATTTGTCCCGCCAGCGCCGGGATTGAACCGTACTATTCAGGATTTCGTTATAGCAGCTGGAATGTTCCCTTCATTATGAAGTGAGAGAATCCCGGCCGTTCGGGCCGAGACCGTTGAGAACAAGCAGAAGGATCATGTCGGCGATTTGATCGACCTCATCCTGCCTGTCATATTCGAACCAGTATGTCACCCATGTCAGCATACCCAGCACAAAAAGCGCCGCCCAGGATGGTTTCATCTCGGCCTTTGCCTTGCCCTCTGACTGGAGTTGGGCTATTGTGTCACGGATAAGAAGATAGTGTTTCTTCCACTCTTCTCTTACTCCCCGAAAATGCTTATCCTGCATGGTCAGCGCGTCATGGATAAGTACGCGCAGCTCTGGGTGTTTGCAAATGACCTCCTTTGTAAAGGTCCTCACAATATATTTAAGACGCTTCAGGGGGTCATCTATGGAGATTGCCTCATCCAGATAAGGCCTCAGGGTCGTCTCGATAGACTCCATGTGGACAGAATAAAGGAGGTTGCGCTTGCTCCCAAAGTAGTGGTACAGTGTCGGCCTCGTAAGCCGTGCGACAGAGCAGATATCCGTAGTTGATACGGATACAGAACTCCCCTTTTTGAGAAGAAGCTGGAGAGTAGCCTGTATGATCTTTAACCTTTTTTTTTGAGATGCCTTTTCTCTTTTACCGGATGCCATTTTCCCTCTGTTGAAATACTTATTTATAAATTAATGCACCAAAAAACTGTAAGTTTATATCAATCAATACATTATTTGTCAATCTTTATCGCTCCTTGGAGATCATTACAGCCATCTTTTAATAATTTTTGTATTAAGCTGATAGTGTGAAATAATTAATAAAATACTTGACAACCCTGTAAACTTTTATTTATATTTTATTTCTGATAAGATATACAGACTTGTATGTCCACTAATACTATCGAGACTTTGCGGTCGTAAAAGCTATAAAAGGAGGCTTAACATGGCTCAATTTTACAAAAGATTACCGAGATTCCAGTATCTCTTGCCGAAAACCCTCGAAGAGGCCCTGTCTTTTCTGAAAGAGCACAAGGAAGCGGCGAGGCTCTTCGCGGGAGGAACCGACCTCATCCCGCAATTGAAAAAGCGCGAGGTCGATATACCCCGCTACCTGGTTGACCTGAAGGGCATACCGGGGTTGGACAGCATTGCGTTCGACGAAAAGGCAGGCCTGAAGATAGGCCCCTTGGCGACGATCAATGCCATAAAGGACAGTCCTTATGTGCGGGACCATTACCCATCCCTTTTCCAGGCAGCATCAAGCATGGCATCCCCCCAAGTAAGGAACCGGGGAACTTTTGCGGGAAATATCTGTAGCGCTGTTCCCTCTGCAGACAGTGCCCCGGCCCTCCTTGCTCTTGAGGCATCGGTCAGGCTTCTGGGACAGAAAGGAGAGAGAGAGGTCCCAATGGACAAATTTTTTATTGGTCCGCGCAAGACGGTCCTCGAAGCGGGTGAGATGCTCCTCGAGATAAAGGTGTCAAGGCCGAAACCGGGGAGCCGGAATGTGTACCTGAAGCTTTCACCGCGCCACTCGATGGATCTCGCCATTGTTGGCGTCGCTGTCGCAGCGACCTGCGACGGTGGGGTCTGCAAAGATATCAAGATCGCTCTTGGGGCAGTTGCGCCGACGCCGATAAGGGTGCCGGCTGCAGAAAAGATCCTTGAGGGAAATCGTATAACACCAGAAATCATTGAAGAGGCGTCGCAAAATGCCGCTGCACAGTGCAGCCCCATAGACGACCACAGGGCATCACTGGAATACAGGCGCGACATGGTCTACATACTGGCAAGACGGGCGCTCAACAATGTCTTAACGAAGTAGGAGGATATAATGGAACAGATCAAACTAACTGTAAACGGCAAAGAATATGAACTGCAGGTAAGGCCGTGGGCCACACTCCTCGAGGTGATCCGGGACGACCTTGGATTAACAGGGGCGAAGGAAGGATGCGGCGAAGGTGAATGCGGCGCCTGCACGGTTATTATGGACGGGAAGGCGGTGAACTCCTGCATTGTGCTCGCAGTAGAGGCCAATGGAAGGCAGATCACGACCATCGAAGGGCTCGCGGAAGGCGACAGGCTCCACCCTGTACAGGAGGCGTTCCTTGAAATGGGCGGCATGCAGTGCGGTTTTTGCACTCCCGGAATGATCCTTTCTACAAAAGTTCTTCTCGATGGGAACAAGAATCCTACCGACGAGGAGATCCGCAAGGGGCTTGAAGGCAACTTTTGCCGCTGCACAGGCTACACAAAGATCTTCGAGTCCGTCAAGGCTGCTGCACAAAAGATCAGGAGGTAAGAGAGATGAAAGAATATACTGTTATCGGGCAACGGGTGCCCAGGATTGACGGCAAAGCGAAGGTAATGGGCCAGGCAAAGTACGCTGCAGACTATTCCTTGCCGGGCATGCTCTTTTCCAAGGTGGCGAGGCTTCCCGTCGCACATGCAAAGATCCTCAATGTCGATACAAGCAAGGCGGAACGCCTTCCGGGGGTGAAGGCTGTCGTGACCGCAAAGGACTTTAACGGCTGGACATGGGGTTTTATGGCAAACACCAGAGACGAACCGCCTCTGGCTATGGACAAGGTCCGCTACTATATGGAAGCTGTGGCAGGTGTGGCCGCCATAGACGAGGATATTGCCGAAGAGGCATGCGACCTCATTAAAGTTGATTATGAGGAGCTTCCCAGCGTCTTCGATCCCGAGGAGGCAATTCAGGAAGGTGCGCCGGTGATCCACAATTACCGGCCGAACAACGTGAGCGTGGAGTACCACTGGAATTTCGGCGATGTGGAAAAGGCCTTTGCCGAATCTCACCTGGTCAGGGAAGACCGCTTCAGGACATCCAGGGCGACAAAGGGCTACCTGGAGCCCCCCGCTTCACTGGCCTGGTATGATCCTGCCGGTTATATCACTGTCTGGGCGGCAAAGCAGAGTCCATACTTTCACTACCGGCACCTCGCGGCATGCTTCAATCTCCCCCTGTCGAAGATACGGGTAATACAACCTTATATCGGCGGCGGTTTCGGGGGGACAAAAAACGATTCCGTAGCCGGTGATTTTTGTGCCGTCATGCTCTCCAAAATGACAGGGAAGCCGGTTAAGTTCGTTTATACCCAGGAAGAGGAACTGACCGTTTCAAAGAGAAGACACTCGATGATCGTCTACAACAAGATGGGCATGTCAAAAGACGGTCTTATTACGGCCATTCAGAGCCGCGTCATTGCTGACGGCGGCGGATATACTGCCGTAAGCCCCCTCACCATGTATCTCACCGGATGCTGCACGCCCCTGCCCTATAAGCTCCCCAACTACAAGTATGACTGCTACAGGGCTTTCACCAATAACCCTATCTGCGCTGCCATGCGCGGTCACGGGGTGACACACACGCGCTTTGCCTGCGAGATACAGATGGAGATGATGGCAGAGGAGCTTGGCATCGATCCGGTAGAGATCCGCATGCGAAACGCCATTGACAATCCCAAGCCGGGCGAGATCTACCGGACTATAAACGACATGACCCTCAAGACCTGCGGCATCAAAGAGGCAATCCAGACCCTTGTCAAGGATCCGCTCTGGGCAGAAAAGGGCAAAGGACCCAAACAGGACGGCAGCGTTTCCTATGGGGTGGGTATGGCGGCCACTTCTTACCTCGGCGGCGCCCGTCAGCTTGGCCATCAGTCCTGTGCCGCAACGGTCAGGATATGCGAAGACGGCACGGTGAACCTTATTACCGGCGCCACGGACTGCGGCCAGGGATCAGATACGGTACTTGCCATGATCGCAGCGGAAGAGCTGGGGGTAAGGTACCAAGATATAGATTTCAAGATGGTTGACAGCGCATATACGCCCGTTGACGCAGGAAGCTACGGGAGCCGCGTGACGGTCCTGGCAGGACAGGCCGTACAGATCGCTGCCGCCGATGCAAAGAAACAGCTCCTTGCCATTCTCGGCTCAGAGTGGAAGGTAAACCCCGAAGAGCTCGAGATCAAAAATGCAGAGGTCTATAATAAATCGAATCCCACTCGCCGGATCCCTTTTGAGAGGCTGGCCAAGATCGCCTGCTACTCCGGTTCAGGGGCTGTGATCATAGGCAAGGGCTACTCTGGCTATGGCATTGAACCATTGGATTTCGAGAACGGCCGAGGCAATTCAGGCACATCCTTCAGCTTCACAGCCCAGACAACCCGGGCCGGGGTAGACCTGGAGACCGGGCACGTAACGGTAAGCGATTTTGTGATTGCCCATGACTGCGGAAGGCCGCTGAACCCGATCGGGGCCGAGAGCCAGAACGAAGGAGGCGCGGTACAGGGCATGGGGCAGGCGATCTATGAGGATTTTATAATGGACAGCGGCAGGACGCTTAACTCTACCTTCCTCGATTACAAGATGCCCCGCTCCACAGATGTGCCAGATATCAAGGTGATCGATATCATCACCGACGACCCGAGCGGTCCCTTTGGCGCCAAAGAGGCCTCCGAGGGTAGCCACGTGAGCGCACCGCCCTCAGTAGTCGCCGCCATCCACGACGCCACCGGCATCTGGTTCAAAGAGCAGCCCGTCACACCGGAGAAGATCGTGAAAGGGCTGAAGGAAAAGGGCAAATGGCCGGGGAAATAAAGGCAGCGGATAACAATGTGTGTATCAGCGAGCACCGCTCGCGTGAGGGGGAGGCTCCACGGGCAATGCTCGTGGAGGGGGCGACGTGAGCCCCGGTAATAGCAAAGGGCAAATGGCCGGGGAAATAAAGGCAGCGGATAACAATGTGTGTATCAGCGAGCACCGCTCGCGTGAGGGGGAGGCTCCACGGGCAATGCTCGTGGAGGGGGCGACGTGAGCCCCGGTAATAG